>ERZ772973.2-NODE-2-length-480110-cov-24.4017_pt1 | contig 480110 bp, 504 predicted proteins | sample MGYA00580672_ERZ772973 | MGnify/ENA primary metagenome ERZ772973 (study PRJEB29015, sample SAMEA2737938) | human oral metagenome | biome: human oral; feature: human-associated habitat; material: dental | place: China | collected 2152 ...
ACAAGAAATATGGGGAATAATTGCCACAACTCTTTCAAGCTCATTTTCTCTAGCTTTCTGTCCATCATATCCTCCTACTCAAACCTTACCACAAACCGCATGCCTCGTCCGTGTGGTGCAAACTCATAATCCAGACCCTTAGCGTCGAGTAACATTTTCACGGTGTAGAGGCCGATGCCACTGCTGTCGGCATGTTGCTTCATGTCGTCAGAACTGCGATAAAACGGGTCAAAGACGTGCTGGAGTTGCCGCTTGGTGAGCGGTTTGCAGGCGTTTTCGATAGCCAGCTCATTCTGGTTGCAAGTAATTTTTATCACGCTCCTGACGTCGCCGTGACGCACCGCGTTTGACACCAGGTTCGAGATAACGTGGCGCATCATGTCACGATTAGCACGAATGGTCGTCGGACGTGCGTTAACCGTGAAAGTCATGCCGCGCGTTTTCGCCAGCAACACATAATCGTCAACTACCTCAGCGACTAGCTTATCAATCCTCAATCGTTTCTCCTGACGCAAAGCCTGCTCAGCCACACTGCCAGAGCGCAACACATCATTCACCATTGCCGCCAAGCGATCAACCTGCGCCACCGATTCTGCCAGGTACTGATCGCGATTTTTATATTCGCCGATGTTTAGTTGCATGTTCTCGAGCATGATCCGGAGGGCTGCCAGCGGCGTTTTCAACTCGTGCGAGGCCGCTCGCAAAAAAGCAATCTTCTCTTTCTCGAGCTGGGTGATCCGCTTATTTTCATGCTCCAGCGAACGAATCGTTTGCCACAGATTTTGATAGAGTTCATTAATATTTTGCCCCAGCACACCGATTTCATCACGGCTATTCACTGGATAACGCGCACCCTTTTCCAGCTGCTGCATCGTCGTCGTCACTGCTGCCATCTGACGAATCGGCCGCGTCACAAAACGGCTATAGATGTACGAAAACACGAGCGCCACCAACAGCGAACCGAGCATGGTATAGGGCAATACGCGCAAGGTAGCGAGTTTGGCCTGAGTGACAGGCGCTACGTCGGCCAGCAGCTTGACCGTAATCGTTTGTTCTTGGCTGTTCACTACACTGCCCTGCCGCAAAATCACCGAGCGCGGATCGACCGTTTGGCCATTAGCAATTTTTACCACGCTAGCATCGACCGATTTACCGCTATCGGTCACGATGTTGATCGACTGAAAACCTTGAAAATACTGGTCACGCCCATCAATTGTCAGCGTGATATTAACATTTTTCACTTGAGCAAACTCCTGGCTGAGACGACGCATTTTCTCAGTCGATTTACCGCGTAGTTCAGCCACGAGCGCCGTGAGATTATCCGCCGCCTCACGCTCTTTTTGCTGCAAATAAAATTGCGGCATCAAGGTGTAGACCAGCGCATGCACCAGGATGATCAACGCCGCAAACAGGCCAATTGACACCAAGAACGTTTTGGGGAATAATTTAAGATTCTTCATAGCGGTAGCCCACTCCTTTCACCGTGATGATGCAGTCCAGGTGCAATTTCTTGCGCAGGTTTTTGATGTAGACGTCAATCACCCGGTCGAACGGCACCTCGTCATCACGCCACAACTTATCGATGATAGCCTGCCGGCTCCAGACCATGTTTGGATTGTCTACCAGCAGCTTGAGCAGCTGCACCTCCTTGGGCTTGAGGTGTGCGTCAGTGTCATTATAAAATCCCTGATACGCCGCAAAATCCACCGAGGCCAGGCCGCGGCGCCATAAGGTTTTGGTGGGTTGCTGCTGGCGGCGAAGTAGCGCCCTGATGCGCTTTTCCAAGATCACCAGCGAGAATGGCTTACTCATGTAGTCATCCGCCAGCTCGTCAAAACTGGCAATTTGCGTCGGCTCATCATGTAGTGCCGTCAACATCAGCACCGGCACGTCGCTGGTCTGGCGAATTTGGTGTAGCGTCTCGATACCGCTCATACCCGGCAGCATAATATCCAGGATAATCACATCCGCCCGAGTAAATTTCTCCAGCGCCTCCTCGCCGCTGGTTGCCGTTAGTACTGTAAAACCCTGCTGGCGGAGGAATTGCTCAGTGCCAGTGCGTAAGGTGGGCTCATCTTCAACAATAAGAACCGTTGATGTCATATAAGTAGTATACCGAAAATGCCGCCCGTGGTAAACGAGCGGCATGGGGCGCGTGGTCAGCGTCAAATTGGGACGCTTGGGGCGCGTTAGTGGACGCCGACCACTTGCAGGCGCCGGGTGGTGCGACCGAGACCGAGAGAGATGGTTTCGGTGGCGTGGCGGTTGAGGAGGCTTTGTCCGAGGGGACTATCGACCGAGATGCGGCCGTCAGACGGATCAGCCTCGAGGCTGTCAACGAGGGTGTAGCGAAAGAGCTGACCTTGCTGATCAATAAGATCAACCACCGAGCCAATGGCGATGCGTAGCCGATCACGCTTGCGCGGCAGTGGTTTGGCGGTCTTGAGTGCAGTGCGTTTCTCGGCGAGTTTACCATGGACGTTTTCGAGATTCATGATAATATCGCTGCGGCGAAGCTTGTCGTCGCGAGACTTGGCGCGGCCGATGTCCCGCAGTTCAGCTGAGAGTGCTTTTTCGCGGATTTCGAGTTCGTTGATTTGCTTGTGTAATTCTTTGAAGCCTTTTTTACTGAGATATGTTGTCATGTTCATTCTTACCCTTTCCGGTGAAGCTCACCTCACCTGCGATCTATTACACCATGGCATTCTGAAAATTAGCTGAAAAATTGTAAAAATGTCAAAAAAGTCACGCCACCAGAGGTAAATTACAGGGTTTTTGGCAGTGAAATGGTGAAAGTGGTGGTACCTCTGCGGCTGGCGGCGGTGAGTTGGCCGCCGAGAGCGCCAGCCAGTTGCTTGGCGAGACTGAGGCCAAGGCCGTAGCCACCACTGCCCTGCTCGCCAGAGAAAAATCGCTCAAAAATGTGCGGTAAGTCGCGCGCCGCGATTTGACCATTGTTCGTCAGGCAGACAGTGATGCGGTGATGGGCAGCCTTGATGTCAACCTGGACGCGAGACTTACGCGGGCTGTGGCGCAGGGCGTTGTCGAGGATGATGGCGATGAGTTCGCGGACGATGAGGCGGTGGCTGGTCAGAGTGATGGCCTCGTCGGTGATCAGTACGGTGCGCGCCTCGGCTTTGCGTTCAGTGATCAGCTTTTTAGTGAGGTCGGTGATGTCAAAGGTCTCGGTGGTGGTTTCTAGTTGTCGATTGGCAGATGACAATTTGAGCAGCGTCTCGGTCAGCTGCGTCAGGCGGTCGGTCTCTTCGAGCGTGCTCTGGAGCGTCTGGCGAAGCGATGCTTTGCTGGCGCGCCGGTCGGATAATGCCAGTTCGGCCTCAGCCTTGATGACGGCCAGTGGCGTGCGCAGCTGATGGCTGGCGTTGGCGGTAAAGCGCGACTGGGCGTCATGTGCTGCCTCGATCGGCTCAAGCGTCCGCCGGGCCAATATATAGGCACAGACGCCGCCGCCGAGCAGTACGATGAGGTTGAGATAGCCGAGGCTGATCAACAGGTTGGTGGTCGAGATTGACGGATGGTCGCGGATAATGGTCGTTTCGATATGGTTGTTGGTTTTGTGGTGCTTACTCCAGTTGCTTAGCTGGACGTCGAGCTCGGAGCTGGCGACTTGAAAGATGATGCCGCTAAATAGCAAGCTGACGGTCATCAGAATGAGCAAGTACCAGCCGGCGAGCTTGAGCGTTGCCGAGAAAAATAATTTCACTCGCCAGCCTCCAATTTATACCCAAAACCGCGCACGGTATGAATCAGTGGGCATCGAAATGGCTTGTCGATTTTCTTGCGCAGCTGCTTGATGTAGGCCTCGACGTTGTTGGGTAATATATCGGCATCAAAATCCCACACATGGGCGATCAATGTATCTTTGCTAAGCGTCTGGCCGGGGTGGCGCGCCAGGTATTCGAGGAGCGCATACTCCTTGCTGGTCAGGTCAATTGAGGTGCCAGCGCGAGTGACGGATTGCGTTGTCTGGTCGATCACGAGATCAGCGATCTGGAGCGTGTCCGGTTGCTGAATCGGCGGGCGCCGAAGCAGTGCTCGCACGCGGGCGGTGAGTTCGGCGATGGCGAAGGGCTTGACGAGATAATCATCAGCGCCGCTGTCCAGGCCGAACGTCTTGTCCTCAGTCGTCCCCAGTGCCGTCAATAGCAGGATCGGCATATCCTTACCCTGCCCGCGTAACGCTTGTACGATGTCCGTACCGCTCAGCCCCGGCAACATCCGATCAACGACCAATAGATCGTACGGCTCGCTCATCGCCATATTCAGCCCCTCGTCTCCGTCATGCGTCACGTCCACGGCGTGATGCTCACGCCGCAAGGCCTCGGCGATAATCCGGGCAATTTTGGGTTCGTCTTCAATGATGAGGAGGCGCATGAGTATATTATATCAAGTTGTGGTAGTATAATAAGCAGAAAGAAAGGGAGATATATGGGACGAGACACAGTAAAACAGCAGCGACCGATTGTCGAGATTCGTCATTTTCAGATGGCGTTTGGTGACAAGGTGGTCATCCAAGACCTTAGTTTTGAGGTGCAGCGCGGCGAGGTGTTTGGATTCTTAGGTAGCAACGGCTCGGGAAAGACCACGACGCTTAGGGCGCTGTTGGGGCTATACGAGCCGACGGCCGGCGAACTACTGGTTGACGGCAAGCCGTATACGGTTGAGGATAGCGTCAAGCTAGGCTATCTTCCGGAGGAGCGCGGCTTGTACAAAAAAGAAAAAGTCATCGACACTATGATTTATTTTGGCCGATTGAAGGGACTCGGCAAGGAGGAGGCCCGTGATTTCTCGGTCAAATATTTGGAGCGAGTTGATTTGGGCGATAAGGCAAAGACCCGGCTGGATAAATTGTCAGGTGGTCAGCAGCAAAAAATTCAGCTGGGCGTGACCATCATGGGCGACCCAGAACTGCTTATTTTGGACGAGCCGACCAAGGGTTTTGACCCAGTCAATCGCCGACTACTAATGAACATCATTGAAGAGCGACGCAAGGCTGGCGCGACGATTATTTACGTGACGCACCAGATGGAAGAGGTCGAGCGACTATGCGATCGGCTGATTCTACTAAAAGATGGTCGAGCAGCGGCGTACGGTACGCTAGCAGAGGTGAAAAAGCAGTTCGGTGGTGCATCAATGGATGATATTTTCGTCAAGGTTTATGGCGGCGAAAAGCAGGAGGTACGTCATGAGTAAAATGCATAATTTTGGGATGGTATTCAAATTTGAAGTGTTGCGCACCCTGAAAAAACCGACCTTCTGGCTGATAGCGCTGGGTTTTCCGGTTATGATCGGGTTGATTTTCGGTATTGTTTTTTGGTCAAATCGGGCGACTCAGGAGGCAGCCGAAAAGCTCCAAGAGCAGAATTTTAGCATCATGATGACGGATGACTCAGGATTGATCAAGCCGGAGGTAGCTGCGGCGATGAAGGTTCAGCGAGTTAATTCTGAGGCTGAGGGTGTTGAAAAAGTTAAACATCATCAGACTGATGCGTACTTTTATATACCAAAAAATCTCGAAAAAGATAGTGTCAGGATATACGGCCAGGACACCGGGGTCTTTGAGAATAACAAGTACGGAGCAGTTGTTCGTACCCTGCTCAGCAGTTCGGTTGATAGCAAGGTCACCGGATCGGAGGCGCTGATCATCAAGCAGAAGGTCAATTCATCGCTGACAACATACAAGGACGGCAAAGAGAGCGGCGGTATGAAAGAGATGATCGTGCCAGGGTTTTTCCTCGTGCTGTTTTACCTGTTGATCGCCTTCTTTGGTAACCAAATGCTCACCAGTACCATCGAGGAGAAAGAAAACCGTACGGTCGAGATGCTGCTAACGACAGTCCAGGCCAAGACGCTGATCGTTGGCAAGATTTGGGCGCTCATTACATTGTCATTGATCCAGGGTATGATTATTGTCCTGCCGGTGCTTGTTGGTTACTTCCTATTTGGACATCAGTTACATCTACCAAATTTTGATCTGTCACAAATTGTCTTTGACCCGACGAGAATTGCGGTGGCAATTGCATTGTTCGGCGCAAGCTTTATGATGTTGACCGGGTTACTGGTGACAGTAGGTGCGATGATGCCAACCGCCAAGGAGGCTAGCTCGTGGGTTGGTCTGGTGATGATATTGCTATTTGGCCCGCTGTATGGTGGATCGGTCTTCATCTCGTATCCAGAGTCAACATTCTCGATGGCTATGTCGTACTTCCCGCTTACGGCACCAATTCCGTTGATGATTAGGAATACGGTCGGCAATTTGTCGCTCATTGAGGCCTTGATCGGCGTAGCGGTCTTGGTGGTGTCTGCGGTACTGATCATGATGCTGGCAGTGCGAGTTTTCCGTTACGGCGCGATGTCGTATGACAGCAAGTTATCTCTGTCGGCGTTGCGGATGAAGCGAAAAGCTGATAAAGTTTAGATTATGAAAGTACGCATTGAAATAGACACCAAAACATTTGTGCGGTTTTGGCTGGTGGTGATTGGCTTTGGGCTGGCGGGGTTGATGATTTATTCGGCGCGGGATGCGCTAATGGTGCTCGGGACGGCGTTGTTCCTAGCGTTAGCACTGAACGCGCCGGTGCGTAAGTTGGCATCGTGGCTGCCCGGCAAGAGTCGGCTGGGCGGGACGGCGTTGGCGTTTATGCTGCTGATTATCATTTTGACCAGTGTAATTTGGTTTGTGGTGCCGCCATTGGTACAGCAATCGGCCAAGTTTGCCGAGACGCTGCCGGGGTTGGTCAATGGTGTTAACGAGCAGTGGCATGGGCTGAGGAATTTTATTGAGCAGAATGGCCTGCAGTCGCAGATTGACTCGCTGATGAATAATATCCGCGGTCAGGCATCCAGTTGGGCGGCGAGTTTTGGCGCAAATATCATCGGCAGCATCGGCTCACTGGCGTCATTTTTGGCATCGGCCTTTCTGGTCTTGGTGCTGACATTCTTGATGTTGCTCGAAGGCCAGGAATGGATGGAGCGGCTGTGGCGACTGTATCGGGACGAGCAGCGGCGCGACCATCACAAGATGCTGGTTGGCAAGATTTATAACGTGGTGACTGGCTACATCGTCGGGCAGCTGACGGTGTCGGGGATTGGTTCGTTGTGCGCCGGGGCGTTTGTGTTTGGTATGAGCTGGTTTATTCCTGAGATCGCGGCCAACTTGGCGATGCCGACGATTCTACTAGTGTTCCTGCTTAGCCTAATCCCGATGTTTGGGGCAACGATCGCTGGTGTGGTGGTGGGACTGATGCTGATGCTCAATAGCGTGTCGGCGGGCGTCATCTATCTCATCTATTTCGTGATCTACCAGCAGATTGAGAATAATTTTATCGCGCCAGTCATTCAGGGCAAGAAAGTCGAGCTGTCGGCACTGGCGATCTTGGTGGCGGTGACGGTCGGGCTGTATGTTGGCGGCTTGGTCGGTGGTGTGGTGGCCATTCCGATCGCTGGATCGCTCAAGGTGCTGATGGATGATTATCTGGCGCATAATCGTGAGCCGCAGGCGCCGCCTCGCCGCTCGCCGCTAAAAAAGGCGCTCAAAAAAGCCGCCAAGGAAGCCAGCTGAGTAAGCGGCCGAGAGATTATCGGGATTATCGGTACGACCAAACTTGACCAGATGGGGTGTCGCGTAGCGCGATGCCCTTTTTGTCGAGTTGAGCGCGAATATCGTCGGCAGCTTGCCAGTCCTTGGCGCGGCGAGCCTGCCGACGCTCAAGGATAAGCCGCTTAGCCTCATCATCAATGTCTGGCGTGGTATCCATTAGCTCTAGGCCTAAAACCTCATCAATAATTTCGATCAATTGCAGCAAACCTCCGCGATGGATTTTTTCTAACGGCGCATGATCCAGCCGTGAAAACGCCTCGTCAATCAGCGCCAACGCTCCTGGCGTATCTAAATCATCATTCAGTTTTTCAACCAGCGCCTGCCGCGCTGCTAATAGCGACACCGTGCCTTCTTGCTCGTCTTTCTCATCGTCATCGTCCAGCGTGTCGTGTGTCTGGTGCCGCAGCGCCGCATAGCCGCGCCAATGATCCAACCGCGCCTGGGCTGCTTCCAAAATATCCCAGGTGAAATTACCCTCGGTTTGGTAATGCTTGCTGAGAATCGCCAGCTTAAAGGCTATCGGACTGAAACCGCGCGCGGTGATGTCAGTGAGGGTGATGATATTGCCGAGCGACTTACTCATCTTACGGCCATCAACTTTGATGTGGTTATTGTGCAGCCAAATTTGAGCAAATTGCTGCCCAGTCAGACTCTCGCTCTGAGCAATCTCGTTGGTGTGATGTACCGGAATGTGGTCGATGCCGCCGGTGTGAATGTCGATTGTATCACCTAGCGTCTCCCGAGCGATCGTCGAACACTCTAAATGCCAGCCCGGAAAACCGACGCCCCATGGACTGTTCCACTCCATGTCGCGCTTGGCGTCTGTCGGTGAAAATTTCCAGACAGCGAAGTCGGTGATGTTGCGCTTGCCCTCGACGCTGACTCGCGCGCCGGCTTCTAGTCCGGCTATGTCCAGCCGCGCTAATTTGCCATAATCTTTCAATAGTGACGTATCAAAATACATGCCGTCGCCGTCAATCTTGTATAAAAATCCCTTTTCGTCTAGCCCGCGCGCAAAGTCGATTTGCTGCTGGATGTAGTCCGTTGCTCGCACTAAATGGTCGGGTCGCACCAATTTCAATACCTCGTAGGCCTCGTGCTCAGCGATAGCGATGTACTGATCGGCCACATCCCAAGCGGTCGTACCCTCACGGCGTGCCCCCTTCTCCATCTTGTCCTCGCCATTATCATCATCGCTGGTCAAATGCCCAACGTCGGTGATATTTTGCGTTCGAATAACCGAGATGTCCTGCCAGCGCAGTAACCGCACCAACACATCCCAATAAATATAGCCAACCCAATTGCCAATGTGCGGCTGCGAATACACCGTCAGCCCGCAGGTGTACATACGAACCGTCTGCCCGTCGAGCGGCTGGAGTTTGTCTTTACGGCGAGTGAGGGTGTTATGGAGCTTCATAGAAATATTGTAGCGCAAAACGGGTGGGTTGGCGAGTTACTTCGCTGCTTGGGCGACTAGGGCCACTCTATATCAGCGAGAACTGGAATATGGTCAGACGGCACCTGGCGGTTTGGCTTGGCTGGGGAATATAGTGTCGGTATCAGGCGCCCGCCGACCCCCCTGAGAGCGATTGTATCAATTGAAACAGCCTCGCCGCTAACCCAGGCAGTCGGCATTTTCCCAACTAGGTCGCCAAAACCTGCCTCCGTAAGGCGCCGTCGGACTGGCCCGCCCGGTTGATCATTGCAATCAGCCAGGATAATCGCGGGCTGTTCACCGAGATGCTCGAGAAGCTCACGTGCCTGTCCGAGGCCTTTGTGCTGCGGGTCATCAGCCGGCGACCACTTAAGGTGAGTATTAACGACGGCGATACCGCCAAGTTGTATAATTTGCGCGATATGACCAGACTTATCACCAAACGCAAGCATCTCAGATGAATCGACAGCAATATCGGGGTGTACCAAGGTTAGGCAGCCATCTGGCTTGTTATTGTCCTTTTGTCGCCAAAAGGTTTGCCATGCTCCATCCCGATTGATTGACTTGGCGAGTACATCATCAACCTCTTGGAGTGCAAGGACATCGACGCCGAGAGAGTTAATAAGTGTCTGTAGTAGCTCAATTCGACTGCCAGGTGCTTGAAGTTCAGAGTCGGGCGGCAGTGAATCTCCGTAGTGAATATATTTATCCGCTAGAACGTTGAAGGTACCGACGCGCATAGACTCCCTATCCCTTCACTGTATACGCTACACCGATTTCCAGTGTGGCGCGTTCAATCCAATCGTCATGACGATCAACTTGTTTCGAAAGTGCCAGATGCTCGGTTTGGTTAGTGTCGAATATGCCGGCTTGACGGTCGAGGGTGGTGTAGATGTTATCAATTTTTCGGTTAAGTTCGGCAAAGTTTGTCTTGTTCTCCTCGTGAAGCTTGCTGAAGAGGTGGCATAATTGTTGCATGGTTGGGTCACCCATATATCCAGTATAATACATTAATGAAAATAGCCCACCGAACGAGCTCAAACCAGAACTGGATATATCTCAACCCAGGAAATGCAAGTAATGCATCTCAACCAGTTTGAGCCCAGTCGGCGAGCTATTTTCGGTGGGCGGTCCCCGCTACTTCTCTCTATGTTGTACTATGGCCTGCCATATTGTTGCAGTGATTCCGATGACCCCCGCAATAACGTACACCCACGCAGCGAGGTGGTCGTCACCCTGCTCGCAATCTCTTAGACATCCGTCAGGGCCGAGGCATACATTATTGCTAATCAGCCAGACCCCGAACACGAGGATGAGAGTAAAAATAATTGCCCACATGACGAGTCCATGCTTGGACATACCTTTATCCTTTCTCGAGAAGAAAGCTCAAAGCTAAAGGGCGACTCTCGCCCTTAAGACTAAACTTTGAGCAAAAGCTGATATATATATATATCACTAATAGAATAAAATGTCAATGAAATTTAAGCAAAAATGTGGTATTATATGTCTTTTTCGGCGTTTTTGGCCTGTTTGTAGGCTTTGGTGACTGGCGCTAGGCCGCGGGCGACGCGTTCGCGGTTGGCTTTCAACTGCTTTTCGTCGCGGAAAGATAGTTTGATGGGAGTGCCGGCGAAGTTGAAGGCTTCGCGTAAAGTCCGCTCCAGGTAGCGTTTGTAGCTCCAGTGGACGAATTTGAGGTTGCTGCCGTAGATGACAAACCATGGCGGCGCGATGTCGGTCTGGACGATGTAGCGGAGCTTTGGATGCGAGTTTTTCAGTCCAGCTGGCGGATGGGCGGCGACGGCTTTTTGCAGGAGGTCGTTGAGGACACGGGTTTTGCACTCTTGGCGGCGGCGCTTATAAATGTCGAGGGCTAGGTCGAACAATTTGGCAACGTTTTGACCAGTGACTGATGAGGTAAAAATCAGCGGTGCGTAGGGTGTGAATTTGAAATGATAGCTGATTTGCGGTGCCAGCTCGTCGTGGGTGTAGGTGTCTTTACCTTCGATGGAGTCCCATTTGCTAACCACCAGCACTAGTCCCTTGCCTGCTTCATCGATGATACCTGCCAGCCGTTGATCTAATTGAACGTTCAATTCGTTGACGTCCATCAGCAGAAAACAGATGTCGGCTTCGTTGATGGCCTGCATAGTGCGGAGGACCGAGAACTTTTCGATGCCGGTTTCTTGCTTGCCCTGGCGGCGAATGCCGGCGGTGTCGAGTAGCTCGATGGTCTGGCCATGGTAGCGGACTTGGACGCGGTTGACGTCGCGGGTGGTGCCGGCGACATTGGCGACGATGGCTTGCTGCTTGCCTGCTAGGGTGTTGAATAGGTTACTTTTGCCGACGTTTGGCCGGCCAATCAAGGCGACGCGGATGATGTCGTTAGCTTCGGTTTGAGTGGCTGGCGGGATGAGATCGGCGATATTGTCGAGTAGCTCAGAGATGCCGATGTTGTGCTCGGCAGAGGTTTTGATGATGGTTTTGATGCCGAGACGTTTGAATTCGTCGGTGTGGAGCGAGCCTTTGAGATCGGCTTTGCCCGCGATGAGGAGGACGGGCTTGCCGCTTTTGAGGGCTTTTTTGGCCAGTTGACGGTCGGCGTCTGATGGATAGACGGTGGAATCGACCATGACGAGAATGACGTCGGCCGCGGCGGAGGCGTCGGCGATTTGGTCTTGGATGGTGGCTTCGAATTCATCTTCGGCGGGTTTGAGGCCGGCGGTGTCGATGAGCCAGAATTCGGCGGTTGCACTCGTGCCACGCTCCTGCGCTGGAGTACTCTTTTCGCTTGCATCTCCACTGGAGATACTACGCGAGCGTTCGGCTGAAACGTCCGCTTCTCGCGAACGTTTCACAGCCTCCAGCGCAGGAGGTGTCACGTCTGTCGCAATCTCGTTAGGAGATGAGGCGCGGCGTTTGTATGAGACTTTGCCAACGACGTTGTCGCGGGTGGTGCCGGCTTCGCGGGCGACGATGGCGGTGCGGGCGCGCGTCAAGCGGTTGAATAGCGAACTTTTGCCAACATTAGCTTGGCCGATGATGGCGACGGTAGGTAATGTATGAGACATAATTACGCCTATTATACCAGAGGCGTGAGGATTTGGCGAGGATGAGCGTTATGAGGCTTAATTGCTATTTGTTGGGGTGGGTGTCGCTTCAATGCTTGGTACAGGACTAGTTGGTGTTGGCGGGGTGTAACCGCATTCGGGACTGTTAGGGATGGCGGTGAGACCACCCGCTTTTTGACCACTGTTGTCATATCGGTATAGTAATGTAGTGCCATCACAGGCCTTTAATATATATGAGTAGCCCCCCAATTCCCCTTCCTCGCAGTCGTTGTCACTAGCACAGCCTTTATCAACAACCTTCCAGTCAAGATCGGGGTTGCCTCTTGAATCTGTCTTTGTGTCAGCCGTAGGGCTTTCCTGCTCTTGTGCTGTACTGGTTACTTCCGTCTTTTCTTTCGGTGCGCTGCAGCCTGATATAAATAGTGCGGTAGTGGCCACAACACCAAGTACTGCTCCTGCTTTTCGCCATAATGATTCGCTACCACCATTTGGAAGTTCTGACATATTCTTCACGATTACTCCTTTGTATGCTCTGTATTTATGATATAGATTATACAATTTGTGTAGGGCTATGACAAACTAATCCGTTGGAATTCCCTATGCTTACTGGTGGCCGTGGGCAATGTGTAAACATATGTGATAGAGGCGTGGGGTTTTTGGCGGGAAGCAATGAAAATAGCCCACCGAACGAGCTCAAGCTGCATGCGAGTTTTCAACCCGAGAGACAACATCATATTGTCTCAATCAGATTGAGCGCATACGGCGAGCTATTTTCCGGTGGGCTTAGCCCTTCCTCTTCTCAAATCCCTCCTTGGCGACCATAGCCATAATTATGGCACTGACGAGGTTCAGCGTCGCCACGCCAACAAAGATGGCGATTATCCATGCGTCAGCTATGAGGCTGACCTTGATCGCTAGAGTTAGATAGTGTATCGCAGTTATTAGGTTAAGCATGAATACCACGAGGGCGATGACGACCATGATTACGCCTTTCTTGAAAAAGCTCAAAGCTAAAGGGCGACTTCCGCCCTTTATCGAAAACCTTGAGCTAGAAGCTGATATATATATATATCACTAATAGAACAAAATGTCAATGGATTTTGTCAAAAATGTGATATAATATGCGTTTTTTGGCGCCTGAGGATACCTAGGTAGTCAGTGACGTTTCGGCGAATTCCCCGCGTTTGATGTCACCGAGGGTGTAATTCCCAAAGTCTGTGCGGTGAAGTTTGGTGACAGTGTAGCCGAGAGCGGCGAAGGTGCGGCGGATTTGGCGGTTACGACCTTCGCTCATCTGGACAATCCAGCGGTGCTCATCACCCTCATGCTGACGTTCGAGCGTCAAGCAGCTCGGTCCGTCAGGCAGCTGCACGCCAAAGTCGTTGATCATTTGCTGGTGTAATGGCTGGAGCGGTTGGTCGAGTGTCACCAGATAGCGCTTCATTTTATAAAACGATGGGTGTGTCATCTGGTGGGCGAAGTCCCCGTCATTGGTGAGGAGAATCAGTCCGGAGCTATCTTTGTCCAGGCGCCCGACGGGTTTCAGGTGGTGGAGGCTGGTCGGTAATAATTCGTAAATGGTCGGTGCGCCGCCCTGAGAGGCGCGCGAGCAAAGATAGCCGACGGGCTTGTGGAGGAGGATGAGCTGGTGGGCTTGGGCGGTGAGTCGTTTGTTGCCGTGGCGAATGATGTCGATTGTAGTGATGCGTTGACCCAGCTTGGCGGGCTGATCGTTCACCGTAACATTGCCCTGCTCAATTAGCTCGTCAGCCTGGCGGCGCGACACGCCGAGTGCCAGCGCCACGAATTTGTTGAGGCGCTGGGCAGATGAATCGGTAGAATCGGATGCTTGCGTTGGTGTCGTCATACTAGGAGGCTACCGGTGGTTGCGGCGGAAAGGCGTTGGTCGGTGGCTGGGGTGTAGTTGGCTGTGCTGGCTCTGTCGCGGGGGATGGCTCTCCTTCAGGCGTTGGAGCTGGGTCGGTCGGCATCGGTGCCGGGGTGGGCAGGACGAATGGCGTATCGTCATCTTGTGGTTGTGATGATGCCGCGTTGGCGAGCTCGGCATTGATCGCGGTACCAGCATCAAGCAGCTGGTCATCGGCTGGCGTCGGTAGTGGCTCGAGTGCATCTAGTGTCAGGTCGCCGTGCGGCCCCGCCATAGCATCCGGCGTCGGTAGTGTGAAGTCGTCTGAATCTGGCGTTGGCTGCGGCGAGGCCTGCATAGACTCGAGCTGGTCGCTGAGCTCCTGCTCCATCATCTTAGACATATCAGGCTGTGGTTCTTGGCTCAGTGGCTGGATCACCCGCTCACCACCGTGGCTGGTCGGCTGCGGCGATGGTGATGAGGCCGGTGCTGTTGGCTGTGGCAAGGTGTCGGTCGGGGTGGTCGGTGCTGCTTCAGGAGATGGGATCGGCGCTGGCTCAGAGACCGGAGGTTGCTCTACCTCGGGTGCTGGAGTTGGCGCTGGGTCGGCTGGCGTCACTGGTTCTGTGGCGGCCGGGTCGGTGGTTTGCTCAGTCGATGCGGACGGAGCTGCCGGCGTCGGCGCGGTGCTCGGTAGGACGAACGGTGCTGGGTCGGTTGCTGGAGGGGTTGAATTATCTGGATTAGCTTGAGCGGGTGCGATGGCTGAATCATCGTGGACCGTCGGAGTTATCGGTGCGGTCGGTGCCGGGGTGACAACTATCTCTGCCGGTGATGGCAAGGTGACTGCCGGAGCGTCTTGTTGGGCGGTTGGCGCCGCTAACGGTGCGTTGGCTACCGCGGGTTCTGCGGCCGGCTCGGGCGCGACGGGAGTCGGTTCTGGCGCGTCACCGAGTACCTCGTGGACCGTGCGCACCACGTCTTCGATGCCGACTTGCGACTTGACGAGGTAGCGATCAGCACCGAGAGCTTCGCCACGTTGCCGCTGGTCTTCGGATGACAATGCGGTCATCATGATGACTTTCACGTCGCGTGTCTCGGTGGTCGAGCGCAAGATATCCAGCATGTCAAAGCCAGAAATCTTGGGCATCATCACGTCGCTGACGATCAAGGCCGGGCGTTCTTTGATAGCCATAGCCAAGGCCTCTTCACCGTCGCCCGCCGAAACGATGTCGTAGCCCTCAGCTAGTAACCTGACGCCGTAAATCTCGCGCAGGCTTTTGTCGTCTTCTACTAGTAAAATCTTTGTCATAACTACCCCTACTATACCGAAGTTTGCGCCAAAATACTATAGTGGTTATGGTTTTTGTTGGGCAGCAGCTGGCTCTGGGGTAGCGAGCGGTGCTGATGGCATGGGTGTAGCGGTTGGCTCAGGTGGTGGTGCGGGCATTAGCGGCAGCGGACTAAAGTTGGGCGGCGGCACGGGCGGTGTGGCCGGCTTAGTTAGGACGGTATCGGCTGCGTCCGGCTGGGTAGCGTTGATCGGAACGGTTGGCTGGACGGCGACGGCGACTGGTGGCTCGGTGGTCAGTGGTGGAGCAGCCGGCGCGGGGATGGTTGGTAATTGGCGCATGGCCTCGTCGGTTCGGGTGCGAGGAATCTCGAGAAAGAAAGTGCTGCCCTTGCGGTATTCGCTGATGACGAATAGGCGGCCAGACATCGCCTCGGTCAAGCGGCGGCTGAGATACAAGCCGAGGCCGGTGCCGCCGATCTCGCGAGTGTCGGAGTTGTCGACGCGGTAGAACTTTTGAAAGAGGTGCGGTACGTCTTCGGCGGGGATGCCGATACCGCTGTCTTGGACGCTGATGGTGATCGTTTTGTCATCGCCAGTGATGTCCACAACTACTTCCCCGTCGGGTGTGTACTTGATGGCGTTTTCGATCAAGTTAGAAACAACTTCGCGGAGGTGATCGGCATCGACGTTGGCGTAGTATGCTGGCTGGACAGTGGCGGCGGCGTCCGGACGGAAGGTGCAGACGAGGCCTTTTTCGGCGGCGCGTGGCGCCAAGCCCTCAAAAATCTCGCCGACAAAGGTGGTGATATTGATAATCTGCGGTTCGTTCTTGAGGCGGCCGTCTTCGGCGCGGCTGATATCAAGCAGGTCTTGGAATAACCGACCGAGGTGCTGGGCTGAGGCGTGGGCCTTGGTGATGAAGTCGCGTGCCTTGTCATCGATGTGGGCGGTGGCTGGGTTGAGGGCCAGGCCGAGATAACCCTCGATGGAGGCAACGGGGGTGCGCATTTCGTGGCTGGCGGTAGAGATGAATTCAGCTTGTTGGCGCTCCTCAGCTTTTTCTTTGGTGATGTCGCGAAAGACGACGATGATACCTTCGTTGTCTTTACCGACTGGCGAGGCGACAATGGAGACGAGGATTTGCTTGTCCGAGGCAGTGCGGAGAAGTAATTTGTCGGAGTGCGCCGGCCGATTATTGATCAGTGACTGCATGACCGGGTTTTCGGTGACAGTGACGTCTTTGCCGTCGGCGGTGACGAGTTGGATGACACTTTGCCACTTGAGGCCGAGGGCGTCACCTTGATTCCAGCCGATGATCCGCTGAGCCGAGGGGTTGATTAGCTCGATATTGCCCTCGCGCGAGATGGCCAGCACGCCGTCGTCGATAGTATTGATGACAATGTCAGAGGTGCCCTCGGCGGTGGATAGCTTGGTGCGGAGTTCAGAGATGTCGCCGAGTTTGCTGACGCGCGGCTGATGGCGCCAGATGATAAAGCCAAGAGCTAGTGGCGCCAGGCCAAAAAATAGCGCGCCAATCGTGGCGATAGGGCTGGCGTGCTGGGTGATGGCGGCAGTGGTGATGGCGGTGACGACGAGGAGGCTGATGCCGAGGACGACGGGCCAGCCAAAGAAGCCGGCGAACACTGCGGCGCTGAGCCAAGCGGCGGCGAATGGCGAGGCCAAAAAGCCGCTGGTGGCGACGAGCGAGCCGACGGCGAGGATGATTAGGCCGTAGACGGCGATGGATACGGCGGTGATGGCTTGTCGTGGTAGCCACAGGCAGAGGATGAGCGCGGTGAGGCTAACAAGAGCGCTGATAGCGGCGGCGAGGTCAGTGATGGCTTCGCCGATGGGTAGCCGGTAGCCGGTCGGGATAAAACGCGCCCAAGCATAGAGGAGGACGATGACTAGCCCGACGAACAGAGCCGCCTCGCATAGTCGCCGCAGCCAAAATCGCGACAATTCACCGACCTGCGAAATATCCCCCGCCCACTTCATGCTTGTATTATAGACCGAGACGAGCAAAAATGATACCCACATTGAGCCACGTCACGGCAGGTACGTATTCAGCTGCCCCGAGAGGTGCACTTAGCCCTTCCCCAAAATCGCCTCGAGCATTTTCATCCGCGAGGCCATGATGGCGGGGATGGCACCACTGATGATGGCGACCACTAGCACAACCTCGGCACGGAATAGCAATTCCCACCACGATATGTTGAGTGTCACGTCAGCAATTGGTAGACTGAACGGATGCGCCACTACATACGGCACCAGCCCGCCGAGGAAAATTGCCAAGCCGACCGCTATACCGCACACCGCATAAAATAGCGCCAATAGGACATAGCTAAAGACGATCACTCGCGGCTTGACGCCAATCGCCCGCTGAATGCCGATTTGCCGCCGCTTGTTGATGATGTCAACATAAATCACGATGAAGATCGTCACCGCCGCAATGATAATGCCGACTATCAGCATAATGGCGTTGAGCGACTGAAAACTACCGGTAATCGTATCCATAACCGTCGCTCCGTCGCGCCAATCGTGAACGCGCAGGCCCGGATAGTTCAGGTCAGTAAGCGCTCGTTGCACCGACGCCTCCTTGCCGCGGCTGGTGCGCACGACGATCATGCTGGCATCGTTTTCGCCAGCTGCCAAACGGCTCGGCATGCCGCTGGTGAGCTTGCGCCACAAACCGCGCGAGATGTACGCCTGAATATCTGCATTATAGAATTTCGTCGAGGTAATACCGCCGACCTTAACGTCGACCTTTTTACCGTTAACATTTATCGTTACCCGATCGCCAACTTTAACCCCCTCGAGCGAACCTCTCTCGAGCAGCCGGCTACCCAGCACGATCTCGTCGTCACCCGCCAAAAACGTTCCGTCCGACACGCGGTTAGCGACCTCCAGGGTTTGGCGAAAGTCTCGTGGATTAACGACATTGATCCGAGCCTGTACTTGCTTGTCATCGTTATATCCTAATACCGCCGGCACAGCCAGGATTTTGTCAGCCGCTGTCACGCCGTCGATGCGTTTGATCTCGGCCAGCTTATCATCAACGTTGGTGATGTACTCGCCAGGCTTTTTGACATCAATATAGGCCTCGCCGACCATCAGATTCTTGATCTGCGATTCAATCGCCGAGGTGACGCCAGCTAGCAGCGACGATATGAAGGCTAGATTAATGAACGCCACCGCCACCAGCAGCGTCGTTAGGCCCAGCGTCCACTTGCGGCCGCGCACGATGTACTGCCGCATCAATCGCCAGCCCAGCAAGAACTCGCGCCACAGATTGTTCTTGGGCTGGCGCGGCGTTTGCGTTTCCTGCGTTTTGTGAGACTGGCTCATAGTAGCCTCCCGGCTGCGGGCTGACGCTCACCTTTTAGTTTGCCGTTTTCAAACACGATTTGCCGCTTGGCGTAGGCTAGCTCATCAGCTTCATGCGAGATCATCACCAAGGTTATGCCGCTGGCATTAATTTCCTTCAATGTTTCCATGACATTTGTTGAGGCAACCGTATCTAGGTTAGCCGTCGGCTCGTCGGCAAAGATAATGTGCGGCTCATTGACCAGCGCCCGGGCAATCGCCACGCGCTGCTGTTCGCCGCCAGATAATTGCGATGGTAGGTGGCGCGCTCTGTCCTTTAGACCAACACGATCTAGTTCTTGCAGGGCTTTTTGCTTAGCAATCTTCGCCGAGCACCACATCAGCCGCGGTAACATGACGTTTTCTAGGGCGGTGAGCTCACGAATCAGGGCGTACTCTTGAAAAATATAGCCAACTTGGCGCAGGCGCAGTTCAATTCGCTGTTTTTCTGGCAGCTGAGTGATCTCTATCGCTGGTGTCTCGTCACCCCTACCATCAAACCAGATTGTGCCGCTATCGGGGCGATCCAACATCGCCACCTGATGCATAAAGGTCGATTTGCCCGAACCGTTGCGCCCTGTGATCATCAGAAAATCGCCGTGACGAATCGAAAAACTGACGTCCTTGAGCGCATGCGTGGCGCTATCACCCGAGCCGTAGGTCTTGCTGAGATGCTCAATGGTAAGAATTTCGCGGGCCATAGTATCAGTATAGCGTGCGGTGGGGCGCCGCTTCAAGCCGAGATCCCGAAAAACCTACTGCAGTTTTGTTACCATTTCTACTTCGCGGGCCGTAAGACCATATTTTTCATAGAACGCTATGGCGCGCTGGTTGCCGCTCAGTACTTTTAGCCGCAAGGTATCGCAATTTTTACTCTGGAAATAACGCTTCATTTCATCCATCAAGGCTCGCCCGATACCGCTGCCGCGCTGTTCTGGCTCGACATAGAGTAGCCCAATCCAGCCGTCTTTTCGCGGCGCGTGCACCGCATCGAACACGGCGTCTTGACCAGGCCGATGATCGATAATCACGCCCTGAATAAATCCGACCACCTGGCCGCTCTCCTCGGCAACATACATCGCGCCGTCCATATCCTCACTATCGCTGATCATCCGCTGCATGTAGTCGTGCGCGTCTCGCAGGTTAGCGAACGACAGCGATTCCGCCGTGTTATCAACCTGCGCGAAATGCGCATGTAATTTAATCGCTAGCTTGTCGATCGTAACGCGGTCTTTGGGGTGGAAGGGGCGGATTGTCATGATTATGTTCTATATAAGATAGTCTGCCGTAAAGTTACTATTTTAGTTATAACACAAAATAGCCATAGATTCCGCGGTTGGTCGGCAGGTCTTTAGTGCTTGGGAGCAGAAAAGTATATTATGTAAATAAGGTGGGGATGGAGACTTTTAGCGCTTTGGCTATCCTGTCAATATTATCGACTGAAATATTTTGTTCGCCACGTTCTATTGCTCCTATATACGTTCGATGAAGCCCGGCTTTATCTGCTAGTTGCTCCTGCGAAAAACCGCTCTTCTTGCGAAGCTCACGAACACGTTTTCCGAATAATCGTCTGACCCTAGGGACCACCATTTGCTACTAAGCATATGTTAGTAAAAATAATAGTTCCACACACAATAACTAGCATATTTATATTTTTACAGATGAAATGATGACAATAAATAGCATTTATGTTATATTCCTACGTAGGGGTCGTAGGCTGTTCTTTGCGCACGCAGAGTGTCTACTGGCTCCGTTCTTTCACATCGTTGTACTATCCAAAGTAAGGAGGTATTTGTAAATGCTCAAGAGGCCGCTTCTCGCGGTTCCGGGTATCCCGAAAGATGATGGCATTAAGTTCATTATGTCCGACCGAGAGATCTTCTTGGGATCTGAAATAGCACCGATTGCTTGGAGTATTCTGGAATTGTGCAATGGAATGAATCCCATTCATGCAATTGCCGAACAGCTCTCAAGCATTGATGCAAATTTCACGATAGGATTCTTGAATGACTTGAATTCGCTCGGTATTGTCATTGATAGTTGTGAGGTATACAAACGCTTTCACGCAATCAGTGCAAACCCCATGACCTATCCTTCTGACATTACGGATAAAGAAGTTATGAGTCATGTCAAGTCTCCGCGTATGAAAATCAAGGAGGGTGTCGAATTCTCATTCACCGCTGAAGATAACCTCTCTAAGCTTACGGAGCTTCAGAGGCTTCGCTCTAGCTGTAGGAACTTCACCGGCGAGCCTCTATCTATTGAAGAGGTTGGCGTCTTGCTGAATGTTGGCTACTCTTTTGAGAGGCATGCAGTCCCTTCCGCGGGCAATCTTTATCCGATGAAGATATTTGTCATTGCCCTAGAAGATCAAAAGGATTTTCCGGCTGGATATTATGAGTACGATAGTGAATGTGATCGTCTCATACTGTTTAACGGAACTCCTGATTTTCAGCGGATTTCTCATGCATTTAATGCCGTAGGGTTGCCCTTTGGCGCAAGCATGATGCTTGTGATTGCTGCCGATGCAAATCGCCAGCCGTACAAGTACTCAAACTTGGGGTATCGCTTTATGGCTATTGAAGCGGGTGAAATTGCTCAGAATATTGCCCTTGGGGCGATAGAATCTGGCATGGATACCTGTCTTCTCGGGGGCATGAGAGAAAAAGAAGTCTCTGATGAGCTGCAACTTGAGGGCTGTCTCTTATTTCTTGCAATTGCGCTTGGTAAATCTGCTGGTGCAGAAGTAAGAACAGAACGATCTTTGCTCTCTCGGCTAGAGGATGAAGTTGTCGGAGATGTAAAACCAGTTCGTCACGTCTGGCTTACCGACAACACACTATCCAATGACTACGGCAAGTCATATTTCCAGTTTTTGTCCGTTGCGCAGAATGGTCAAATCGCAAGTGGGATATCGACATCGTGGTCTGATGCGAGGCTTAAGGCCATAGCCGAAGGTTATGAGAGACAGCGTTCAACAGACGTATTCTATGATGTCTATTCATCGGCTCAAAACCTTCCAGGTCCGTGGCTTGATCCTCGAGTTGCTGCGCCTCTCACTGATGCGCAGTATATCCGGCTTCCGTATTTGCAAAAGTTCAATGAGGATCTGGAAATTGAGTGGATCAGAGGAGTAAATCATAAAGGAGAGACGGTATTCGTACCGATCGACTTGGTGTTTTATTCCATGGAAAACCTTGGTAGAAAGTTGGTAGTGGATACCTGCTCTTCGGGGTTCGCTGCCTATACTAATTTCGAAGAGGCTGTTAATCGAGGTCTCCTAGAGCTCATTGAGCGTGACGGTTTGATGCGAAGCTGGTACGAAAAGCGCAGTCCGCATAAGTTGGATCCTGCGGTTTTGCCAACTCATTTGCGAAACAGAATGGAATACTGGAAAGACCGAGGGCACAACATAGTTGTACTTGATCTGAGCCAGAAAGGGGTTATTATCATTGAGGTGGTAATAATTTCTGATTCGTACCCCTGTTTCGTAAGTGGCGCATCCAGCTCGCTTGATACGTTTGAGGAAGCCGCTATCAAGGCTTTTCAGGAGGCTGAGTCTCGTTTGATCTATGGGTTAAACGCTCAGAAGCCACGAAGACTGATTCCACGTCATGTTCATAGTGTTCTTGATCATGAGATGCTTTATGCTCAATCAAAGCAATACCATGAGTGTGTGAGGTTTCTGTTCGGAGGTAAAACTTTGGACAGAGTTCCTGTACCAACAGCATCAATCGATACCTTGAAAAAGGAGCTGGAGATTGTTGTGGTGGATGTCTCTGAGAAACACTCGATACTGAAAGTAGCTAAGGTGTTGAGTTGCAAGCTGATACCAATTAGCTTTGGATTTGGCACTGGACACTATTCTCATCATTCTCTGACTGGGGTGGCACGAGGCGACAGTCTTATGCCACACTACTTTGCTTGAGTCCATTTTACACTGATATGCGATTGTGTTTTGATGGATTCGCGAATCCAAACAGAAAGGAGGTGATTTACATGTACACCGAAACTCTCTCGACCATTACAGTGGCTGTGTCTCCACTGTCGCGAATCATGGCCAGTGGTGGCGGAAGTCACTGTGGCGGCGGTTCCGGCGGTGGAAACTGTGGTAACGGTGGCGGTAGCGGTTGTGCTGGCGGTAGCTGTGGCTCCGGATGCGGGGGCGGCAGCAGCTGTGGCAGTGGCTGCGGCAAGTGATGCTGATACTACAACGAAGATAAGACGTAGCTAAAACTACGCCCCCGTCCCCGTCGTTACGCATATCACGATGGGGACTTTTCAATATCCGGAATGAAATCTCTATAGCTAGCAAAAGTTGCTTGTGCAATCGTTTGATTGGTTTTTAGTAAATATTGTTTCACGAAGTAATAACCTAGTTTATAGCCTGTCCAGCGTGGTAAATTATCATTGCCAGTATAAAATATTGTATTATAGTCATAAGCCGTGTTGTTAAAGTTGTTTTTTAGTGCCGCTACCATAGCATCAACTTCTTTTTGTTTGGTATTTTGTATTTTACGCAGGAAGAACTGTTTATTATACTGCTTAAACCTATTCATCGCTTCCTCTTCAAGTACAACCGCCAATCCCTCCAAGATCATACCATCAAACATTGTCTCGGCATATTCTGGAACTTTCTCCCAGCGCAAAGAATGTGCCAACTCGTGGCATATTGTCTCAAAAACAAAATCTTCGTTAATTTGGTGCTGATGTTTATTAACAGACAGCATAATGAGACGCGAGTTATGTGTTCTACCTGCAATTCCGTCCTCGGTGATGGTTGGTAATAAGAAAGACGGAGTAATCACGACCATATCGACGTTATAATTGAATTGTTGAAACATTTCTGAGATGAATACCTCGGCTTTTTTAGCTGCCTGGCGAAATATGAAACAGTCGGTGTCGTTAAAAATATGATTAGCATTGGCGATGTGAAGATAAATTTTGCCCATGGGCATATTATAGAAAAAAAGTGTGAATATGACCAGTTTCAGAGATTTGAGGCGTAGTATGGTGAAACAGTCCTACAACATGTTTCTTTCATTGCCGCGGAAATAGAACGTTGCCAACGGGATTTTTGATGAGGAGTGTGGGTGGTCTTTGTAGCTCAGCCTCCACAAAAACAGCCCGCTACCAGAGGTGAACGAGCTGTTTCGAATCCGAATGGAATATAAATCCCTTTATGGTGCGATTTTACGCCCAAGTTCGAACCAGTTTTGAGACAAAAGCCAAATAATTTAGCCACGCCGCCTAGCACGGCAAGCCGTGCTGCGCTCCAGCCCAGAAAACCCTTTGCATATTTTTTGTAATTTCCCCCGCCGTGATTTTATTAGAAAAAGGTAAAGGGTTTTCTGGGTGGGTGCGCCTACCGCAAACGGTAGAGGTGGCGCGGCTTTTGTCGGCAAAGCCGACGCGCTTTGCGCAATAGTCTGAGGGTTACCTGCCAGCTCTTATTGCCGCATCTTCAATCCACCTTCCAAGGTTTACTGCGCCATTACTCGCATTCCACTTATAGACAGGATATCCTGACGGCAGCGGGTTTACTCCAAGCTTATCAGTATTACCATACTGGTCTTTTATTCCACTTATATGCACACCTATTAAACCTTTACCAAGCTCAATACTTTTTTGTATTTCGTATTGAACCCATCTGCGACTGGCAGTTTGCGCCCCAATAAGTACCACTGTAACAGATGTGCCCTGGAGTTGCCTATCAATCCAATTCTTTATCGCTTGGTCGCCATTACGCTTGATAGATTCCCACTCGGCTTTGTCGTAGAACGGGTTTTTATCTAGATTTGTAATTATGTTACTATTTCGTACTTGCGCGACACGCCACGCATCGCGTTCGTAGTGGAAACTAAAAAATACTTTACGTGCCATGAATTATCCTAACCTCCAATCCATAATTATTTAGCATCAGTACAAGTAGAACAAGCATAACGAGAACAGTGCCATAGAATAGTAGCAATACAGGGCGCCCAAAAAATATTTTTAACCAGCACCTGAATGATATGTCGGACTTTTCGGGAGTTAGAGAATAATCGATCTTCTCTGGTTTGAGCTTAGCAACGTTGTTATAAATACTCCTAAAGGCTCGCTCCATCATAAGGTAATATGCGTCAACACTCCAAAACAATAAGGTTGATACTATAGGTACAATCATGAGAGCCGTATTTGAGTCTTGCGCAGCGAATGCTGAAATACCGGCGATGATAGTGATAGACCAGCCTTTAAAGAGGAAAGAGTTAGACGCCATACGATTAACTACACCTTGTATAAGCTCAAGGTGTTTGCGCTTGTCTTCTGCTGTTGTCCCTCCGGTTGCCATGACACCTATTATAATTCTTTTGAGAGATGTTTGCAATGCTAACATTAGCATTTCATAATATGTTTATGCTTTTGCCTTATAGTTAGGGCTAACTATAAAGGTAGTCTCGGATCTTATTTGATATATTCCCAGCCATTACAGTACCCTGTCCACGAAAATACGGCTCAAGTATTGCCAACGTCTCTCCAGTTGGAAATAATACAGGCAGTATCTGCTCTACAATCCGCTCATCATCAAACAGCTTGCGGAATATGCGAAGCGGCAGGTCTTTTATTTCTTCGGCGGATTCTTTGGGGTTGGTGTCAAAATTTACATTTGGCAAGTCGGGTATGTCGTGCCGCCACTTTTTCAAGTTGGTCATGATATCACGCCAAATATTTGGGTAGCCGAGTTGTTCAAACATATCTTGTCCGTACGATACTGATAAGTTTACACCCCAAGAATCTTGTAATTTTTGCAGCTCCGGCTGATAAAAGTTGCGGTTTTTAACAAGGCTTGGGTCGATAAAATAGAAAAATCCCCACGCCACCTTGTCGCCGTAAATATCGACCAGCGCCTCTAACTTTTTCTCAAAGTTGCTAATCTGTCCGCGCTTTTTGGTCGAATCATGGTCGTCGCGCACTTTTTGCTCAATAAATAGCACCCTGTCATTTTTCATAAGTAGCTGGTCAATGTCGAGCGCGTCGCCCTCTTTAGAGATTATTTTTTGCGGCAAAGGCTGCCACCCCACGCTGATAAGATACTGCTTGATTGCCACCTCGAAAGCATCGCCAAAACGGATTTCATTTGACTGTAAAAGATTTTGTAGTAATTTAGCCTCTGGCTTAGTTGGGCGAAACAGACCAACGTACCTGTCTGGATATTCGGCAACTTTTCTTATGAGGTCGGGTTTTGACTTTGCAAAGATTTTTTCATCAAAAATTTTCTTGAATTCTTCGTAATCAAGCATGGTTTTTCTCCAGATACTTTTGTCGAATTTCGTCAATCAACGCACCGTCGATATGCCAAAATGTCCAGCCGTTGCATGACGGTTGGTTTTGCAGGACTGCGCCGACTTTATGAATAGAACCATCGATGTCGCCGCTCTTGAGCGAGCCGTTGGCGGTAACGACTGCGGAATACTTACCGTCTTTGCTAATAAGTGTCGTACCCGCTTTAATGAGTCCAATATCAACCAGTAGACCAAATGCAACACGCGGCGCTTTTGCTTCTAATTTGCTCGTAATGAGCGTTTTGTCGAGAGGCGTCGTGTCGGCAAGCCGCTTTTTGACGACTTTAACATAGGTGCTGTCGCGTTCAATACCAATGTAAGAACGCCCGAGCTCTTTTGCAGCAACCGCCGTCGTGCCGCTGCCGAGAAATGGGTCAAGTACAATGTCGCCCGGCTTTGTAGTTGCATTGATAATTCGGCGAAGCAATGCAAGCGGCTTTTGTGTCGAATGGGCTTTTTCGCCGTTAATCTTAATCCGCTCTTTACCACTACAAATCGGAATTAACCAATCGCTGCGCATCTGCTTATCTTCGTTGTGGGCTTTCATAGTTTTATAATTAAAAGTCGGCTTTGATTTTTCAGATTTACCAGCCCAGATAAGAGTTTCATGCGAATTGTTAAAGCGTGTGCCCTTAAAATTTGGCATAGGATTTGTTTTAATCCAAAGAATATCATTCAGAATCCAGTAGTTGAGGTCTTGCACAATTTTACCAACACGGAAGATGTTATGATAACTACCAATCACCCAAAGCGAGCCGTTGTCTTTGAGAACGCGGCGACACTCGGCGAGCCATTTGGTCGTAAAATCATCATAAACAGCGAAGCTATCATATTTATCCCAGTCGTCATCAACCGCAGATACCTTTGTATTATTTGGTCGCCACAAATCGCCTTTGAGCTGCAAGTTGTACGGCGGGTCGGCAAAAACAAGATCAATCGACTTGTCTGGCAGTGCTTTTAATAATTCTATACAGTCGCCTTGTAATACGACGTTAGTTTCTAGTAATTTTTTACTCATGGACGCCTTTGAGCTTTAAGTTGATTTATCTTGAGTAAAGTCCGCACATAAAAAACGGACACCTACTCTAGGCGTCCAACCAACAATTGGGATTTGAACCAAAAGTTTTTCGAGCAAGTGCCCGTTTTTCTGGTTCAAATACCAAAATACTGGGAAAATCCCTAAGATGTTAATTGTTGGTTGGACTTCTTTATTATATCATTTCTTGCATTCTTACAGAATAAACACGCAATAAATCCGCCAAAGTTGCTAAAGCAACAGCGCACCCACCCAGAAAACCCTTTACCTTTTTCTAATAAAATCACGGCGGGGGAAATTACAAAAAATATGCAAAGGGTTTTCTGGGCTGGAGCGCAGCACGGCTTGCCGTGCTAGGCGGCGTGGCTAAATTATTTGGCTTTTGTCTCAAAACTGGTTCGAACTTGGGCGTAAAATCGCACCAAATCGGAACTAAAACGGAAACGGTCGCCCGAACGGGCGGCTTTTTCGCTGGCGGCGCGCAGCGCCGACCAGCGATTTTTCTGGGGGGAGTTAAGAAATTGCCACGCCTTGCGGCGTGGTTCTTTTTGTTCGGGTCGGCTCGAAGCCGACACGCTTCGCGTTGCCCATCTTGTGATATAATGAAAGAGCACACAAATCATTAGAACAGGTCATTTTTATTGGCTTGCCTCAGATGGCTACTTCGTACAGATTAGACTTGTTCTGGTTTGTGTGCAACGGAGTAGCCTTTTGAGTTGGGAGGATAAATATGTTACCAACTAAGCAAAAACTAACGTATTTCCTCTATGTCCGCAAAAGTACGGACGTAGAGGATAAGCAAGTACTATCTGTCGCGGCGCAAATTACCGAGCTTAAAGAGTTTGCCATGCGCATGGGCGTTTATATCGTCGATGTGATTATTGAAAAAGAAACTGCCAAAAAACCGGGGCGCAAAAAGTTTAATAAAATGCTTGAACGCATAGAAACTGACGAGGCAAACGGTATTTTAGCATGGATGCCCGACCGACTATCTCGCAACAGTATCGACAGCGGCAAAATCATCTATATGCTAGATCAAAATATATTGCTTGACCTGAAGTTTCCGCATTTTTGGTTTGAAAATACGCCACAGGGCAAATATATGCTAGCAAATGAGTTTAATACTTCTAAGCAGTATGTAGATAACTTATCGCTCAACACTAAACGAGGTTTGCGACAAATGGTGCGCGACGGGCGCTATCCGCGAGGCGCGCCGCTGGGATATTACAACGATATGCGCAGTAAAACTATCAAGATTGATCGCAAAACTGCCCCGATTGTGCGCCAAGCGTTTGAATTGTACGCTCGCGGAGATAAACGGCTGGATGAAATCGCCGACTTTTTGTTTGCCCACGGCTTACATACCAAAAGAGGTATGGTGCGCGGCAAGAAAACAACCGGCAACAAACCTCATTCGCGTACACGCGTGGCGCGTATGCTGGCAAATCCGTTTTACTATGGACATTTTCGCTACTTAGGAGAAATACACGAGGGCAAGCACAAAGGCATTATCTCGAAACAGTTATTTGACCAAGTGCAAAATGTTTTGAAACGGCGCGGCAAACCAACTAGAAAAACAAATGATCCTTTGCCACTTTGCGGCTTGGTGTATTGCTCGTGCGGCATGATGTTTACGGCAGAAACGCGCATAAAGCGACAGAAAAATGGCAATGTGCATGTTTATGTGTACTACCGATGTACTCGCAAGAGCAAGACGGCGGTTTGTCGTGAGCCACATATTCGCGCCGAGGAACTAGACAAGCAACTGTCTGCTCTGTTGCTTTGTTATGCTATGCCTGCCTCATGGGCAGGCAAACTGCGCGAGCTGATAGATAAAGACGAAGCAAGCGAGAAAGCCAACTTTACACACCGCGTGGCGGGTGACAAGGAGGCTGTCGCCCGCCTGTCCGAAAAAATGCAGCGGCTACTCGATAGCTACCTAGACGGTGATGTTGAGCGCGAACTATACCAAGATAAGCGCGCGGAAATACTTGGCAAAAAGAAGTTGCTTGAAGAGCAAATCGAGCAAGCTACGCTTGGCGTTTCGGCTTGGGTCGAACCGATGAAACAATGGATAGAAACTGCCGTTTCTATCTGCAAAATCGCAAAAGGCGATGATCTCAATGCGAAAAAATCCTTATGCCTTGAAATTTTCGGGTCGAACCTACAAATACGACAAAAAGAAGTCGTCATAAATGACGACCAATTTCTTAACTCCCCCCAGAAAAATCGCTGGTCGGCGCTGCGCGCCGCCAGCGAAAAAGCCGCCCGTTCGGGCGACCGTTTCCGTTTTAGTTCCGATTTGGTGACCCTACCGGGAATCGAACCCGGGTTGCTGGGATGAGAACCCAGTGTCCTAACCGCTAGACGATAGGGCCGTGTTAAGCTACCGGGTCATTATAGCATGGTTAGCTGGGGGCGTCTAGCCCATCTGGTTGACGACGTCGATCAGCTTGCGGGGCGTGATGTCGGCCTTGATGAGGTAGCCGTCGACGCGGTTCATGATGGCGGATTTGGTGGCGTCGTCTTGCTCAAAGTTAGTCATGATGAGGATTTTACTGTTGGGAATCAGGTCGGTATCATCAGAGCGCAGAGCGTCCAAAATTTGGTCGCCGCGCTGTTCGGGCAGCATCAAGTCAAGGATGATCAGGTCAAACGGCTGACTCCGGGCCATGACTAGCCCGTCATTACCATCGACCACCCAGGTCACGTCATAGCCGGCTTTTTGCAAGCTGCGCACATACATCTCGCCGATAAAGCGGTCGTCCTCCACGCACAAGATTGTTTTGATCGCCATACTTCCCTCCTCTTATCCTCGATACATAGCGTGATTTTTTATCCAGCCACCGCCTTGGCGGATCAGATTGCGATTGAGCTGTCCGTCCTCGAGTAGCTTGTCCTTGACGGCAGCGTACACCGGCACGGTAAATGAAAAGACTGAACCCTCGTTTTCTTTGGAGCGCGCGGTGATGTGACCGCCGTGACTCTCGATAAAGGCCTTGCAGATATAGAGGCCGATGCCGGTGCCAGAGACGGTTTCGCGGCTGCGGTGCGAGCGGTAGAATTTGTGAAATAGATTTTTGACAACGCTCGGCGGCATACCAACGCCGTTGTCGGTGACGGAGACTTCGATAACATCGCCCTTTTGTTCGGCGCTGACCGAGACGGTGCCGCCCTCGAAGCTGTACTTGATGGCGTTGTCGATGAGGTTGGAGATGACTTCGCTAATGCTGGAGCGGTCGGCAGCAATGGTCGGCAGATCAGAGGGGATGCTGATATTGAGCAAGCGGTGCTGCGTCGATGCGCGCAGCTGCATGTCGTCGGCGATCGAGCCATAGATGTCAGATAGCGAGTCCTCAGCGAGGTGGATGCTGAGGTGGTGGCGGTCGAACTTAGCGACGTTGAGGATATTGTTGATATAACCAGACAGGCGGTTGGCAGAGACCGTCAGCCGTGCCAACAGCTGCGGCTCGTCACCCTTGAGTCGGCCGGCCAGCTCCTCGGCGAGGACGTCGAGATAACCGCGGATGATGGTGATCGGGCCACGGAGTTCGTGGGCGGCGAAGGAGATGAAATTGAGGTCTTCTTCCTCGGGCAGATACTGGGCTGAGCGGTCGATGAGGATGATGACGGTTTCGCCGGGTGCGTCTTTTTGGTAGGAGGCGATGATGTCAAAGAAGCGAGTTTTTTTGAATGCACCGTTGGTAGTGGCGATATGGCGCCAGGTACGCTCGGCGGAGAGTTGGCGGGCGTCGGCGTCGCTGAGCCAGGCGTCGAGCGACTGCTCGTTGAGAAAATCCAGCGCCAGATACGGCTGGCCGTCGGCGTCAGTGGCAATTGGTGCGGCCTTGTTGGCGGAGATGATGCGCTTGGTGGGATCGAGGACAACGATGCCGCAGCTGGTGTGGTTAAGCGCCTGGGTTAGCAGCGCGTCGGGACTTGGCGGCGGTGCGGGCTGGGTTGGTTCGTCATAGATAAGTTCAAGAACGGTCTTGAAGCCGGTTTTAGCGTGTTGCTCGGCGTTCGGATTCGGTAGTGGCGTGGTGGTGCGCTCGCCGCGTTTATGGATCAAGGCAGTCAAGATATTATCCAGTGGCCGACCGGCAATGATGGTCAACATGGTCGAAAAAAGACTGCCGACGATGAAAATCGTACCAGTAATTAACCAGAACGCTGGGTGATTCCACGAGGTAAGACCAGTGATATTGAGGACGACACCGCCGATGAGCGCCACCGCCATCTGCCCGGCCAGTGCACAGGCGAACAACATGCGCCGGTGGTATCGTCGAAAGCTGCGAATTGACGTGCTGCCAGCTGTCATCGCCACGTGACGGATCCCCGCCCGGGCGTAAAGACGCCGATCCATGTTTGGCCGCGATTGAGAGTGACATCTTTGCCGTTTTCATCAAGCAGTTTGAGCGGTGCGGTGAGGCTGTCTTTCTTCCAGGTGATGGCGGTAGCAGTACCGTTTTGGAAGACGGTTGCCTTGCCCGAGCCAATGGTGACGGTGTCCTCGTAGCCATCTGGCCCGATGCGTCGCTCGACGGGTGCTTCGAGGGCGATGACGACGCGTGGGGCGATCTGACCGCCTTCCCGGTCGGCGTGCGGTGCGCCAGCTAGCGAGCGTTTGTAGGTGTTGGTCGCCTTGTCATAAGCATAGGCGGTATTGTAAGTGCTGCCGCTAAAGTTGAGCTGGATAGTGGTGGCATTTGGTGTCTCGACCGGCTTGCCATCACCACGCTTGAAACCGGTAAATGATGATTCTTTGAAACCTTTACTAGCATTCAGGGCGTCAAGTTTCTCACCGGATGTGTAGACATTGTGTGGGGCGCGGCGGTCGCTGGCTCGCCAATAACTGCCGCCATTAAAGAACTGGTCGATGTCGCGGTAGCCGCTGCTGCGGACGGTATCGAGAGCGTTCGGGCTGCCGCCGACGTGGGCGATGGAGGCTTGGTACTGCGCGCCCCAGCTGAGATAGTAAAGGCGGAGGCTACGAACTGGGCCGATGAGGCCGGGCTTAGCGCCCTGATAAACAGCGAGGAAGCGCGTGATGCCACCCTCGGCGACGGCCTCATAGACGATACCGGCTCCGGAGAGGCCGGACTGTGGGCGCGCGTCGGGGCTGTTCTCGATCATGACGCCAGTGACGGGCTGCTTGGTGGCTGCTTCATCAGCGACTTCGAGACCGGTGAGTGGTGAGTAGAATTTGGTTGGCTTTTTCTTGGCAGTGAAGAACGGTAGGCCGCTATCGTGCTGGACGGAATTGATAGCGACGATGAAAATACCAGCGATGACCAGCGAGGTAGTAATCAAGACGATGGCCCACAAGTGCTTTTTGCACCACTGGACAAACGAGCGTTTTTTGGCCGGGGCGTTTGGTGACGCATGATCGGATTTAGCTGATGTTACCGTCGGTTTTTGGGCCGCGGTGGCTGGGCGAGGATTCTTGATGTGCATGGGTTTAGTATAGCATAAGCGGCGTGTTCGGTAAACGGAGCGATGCGCTCGCTGATCGAAGTATTTCAGTATAGTATGATGGCTATATTACACCCGCCGAGAACGCGGCGATTCCCCGCTCAAGCCGGGCTAGTGTACGCTCGCGGCCGATCAGCGCTAGCGTGTCATTCAGCTGCGGGCTGAACGGTGCCCAGGTGATGACGATGCGGATGAGACTAAAGAGAATGCCAGGCTTTTGGCCGGTGATTTCCAACAGTTCGTTCAGCCGGATCTGGACTAACTCTGGTGTCCAGTCGGTGAGCGTGGCGAGCTCGTGGCGGGCAGTTTCTAGTAATTCGCATCGCTCATTCTCAGATAATTTCTTGAGTTGTTTGTTGCTGTTGATGAGCTCCATGTTAATTTCAGGCTCCGCAAAAAAATAGCCAAACCCGCCGAGATCACGCAGGGTTTTTAAGCGGTCTTGCGCTAGTGCTAGGACGCGCCGACGATACTCCTCGTCCGCCCCGGCGGCACTGTCCGGCCAAAAATCATTAACCCGCTCGGCCAAATCATCCAGCGTCAGCGAGCGGATAAACTGCCCATTTGTCCACAGCAGCCGCTTTTCATCAAAGCGAGCGCCCGAGCGCTGCACGCGGTCGAGGCTGAACTTGGTAATTAGCTCATCCATGGTAAAGGTCTCTTGCTCGGTGCCGTCGTTCCAGCCCATGGTGGCGATGAAACTGTCCAGCGCCTCTGGCAGATAGCCGTCGCGGATATAATCTAGCACGTCTTTGGCGCCGTCGCGCTTGCCTAATTTCTTGTTGCCCTGCTCGTTCATGATGTGCGGTAGATGGGCGAATATGGGCCGCGGCAAGCCCAGCGCTTCGTAGAGTGCCAGATAATTTGGCATGCTGGAGATGAACTCTTGGCCGCGAATAACGTGGGTGATATTCATCTCGGTGTCGTCGATGATGTGGGCAAAATTGTAGGTCGGGTAGCCGTCAGACTTGATGAGGATGAAGTCGTCAACTACCTCGGGGCTGGTGGTGACGTCACCCATGACCTCGTCGTGGTAGGTATAGCTTTTGGGCTCAGCCTTGAAGCGCAGCGGCATCGTGCCGTCCCACTCCGGTGGATTGTCGGGGCGATGATCACGGTAGCGGAAGGCGCGCTTCTCGGCCTGGGCGGCGTCGCGAAACGCTTGGATTTGCTCAGGTGTGTAGGGATCAGCGTAGGCACGGCCGGCGTCGATTAGTTTCTGCGCCCACTGGCGGTAATGGTCTAATCGCTGGCTTTGGATGTATGGCCCGTATGGCCCACCAATGTCCGGGCCTTCGTCGTAGTCGAGGTGCAGTGCCTTGAGACTGGCGATCAGATGCTCGCGGCTGCCGGCAACTTCGCGGACCTTGTCAGTGTCTTCGAGGCGCAGGATAAATTGGCCGCCAGCCTGCCGGGCGACGAGAAAAGCAAATAATGCCGTGCGAATGCCGCCAACATGCAAAAACCCTGTTGGCGAGGGTGCGAAACGAGTGCGTGTAGTCATGGGGTGATTATAGCACGCGGGCGCGGCGCTGGTAAACGTGAGGGGTGCCTGCGGTGCTTACGGGCTGATTATAAACTAGTGGCAATTTTGGTGACTTGTTCGCTTGACAGTGCCCCGCCGAGGGTGATTTGGTAGAGGACGCCGCCATTGATCCAGGTGGCCGTCCGGTCGGTGCTGTAAATAGTCAGGCCGCCGGCAGTGGTGGTCTGGACGTCGCCGCCGTCGGCGGTCAAGGTCTCTTTGAGGGCGGCGGAATTGAGTGAACTTTTTTGCTGGGTGATGGTGTAGGATTGGCCGCCGTCAGCGTAGGCGAATTTCATGCGGACTTCCCCGCTCTTGAAGGTAATCGGGCCGCTGAGGGCATAGCCGGTTGGTCGATAGCCGGGGTATTTGGCGTTAACACCAGATTGGATGGCGGCGATACGGGTGGAGATGTTAGGCATACCGAGGTAGGTAAAATAGCCACCGATCAACATGATAGCCAGGCCGACGGAGGCCACTTGTAGCCAGCGACCGATGCGGCTCTTTGGTTTTTTGGCGCGGCGCGGCGCTTTTTCTGGAGTAGTGGCGCGCTGCAGGGCTTCGGTAATGGCCTCGTTTTTGAGAACGGCGGCTGGCTTGGGCGCGAGGGTCGCCGGATGCTGCTTGGCTGGAGTTTGGTTTGGCTGGATGATACGAGTCGAGTGATGAGGCGGTGTGGCCGGGACATGGCGGGTTGCGGGTCGAGTGGTCTGATGGGGTTGCTGGGCAGCACGAGCTTGAGCGCGCACGACGGTCGGGTGCGGTTCGGCGGGACGGTCGCGCTTGGTTGGTTGCGGCGGGACGCTTGGCGTGCTCGGCGCAAATTTATTGACATGGACACTTATCGGGACGGAGGTGTCGCGCGTAATGTCGGGGCGGCTGGCCAGGCGACGCTTGGCGTGTGATGGCGCGGCGACGTGACGGCGACTGAGCGTCGTTGATTTTTGGCCGGCAGTTTTATGGACGGTTTTATGGATAGTTTGTTTGTTCATGAACCCCTCGTATTCCTAATGCTTATCTTTTATTGTACAAAGAGGACATGCTTTTTGCAAGGGGCGAAATGTGGTATAATCTCTCATTATGTATCGAAAGCAAAAGCGCGGCCTAGAACTTGCTCGGAGAACACTGATTTATACCATTATGGTACTGGCGGTGTGTACGCTGGCATTTATTTTGATTTTTCATACGCTTGGCTATCAGCTGGATCTCAAGACGCAGACGGTTGAGCAGCGGGCGCTGGTGCAGTATGATTCGCGGCCGCAAGGCGCACGGGTGTCCGTCGATGGCATGGAGCTCGGCAAGACGCATATCAAGGGCATGCTTCCCGGGGGGCAGCATCAATTTTCCATGCGGCTGGAGGGTTATGACGAGTGGCGCAAAGTCGTCGAGGTTAAAGCCGGGACACTGACCTGGCTATCGTACGCGCGGCTGGTGCCGAGTGAGCGGGTGGTGAGTTCGGTCAAGGAATTTTCGTCGCTCGCCTCAGTGCGATTTTCGCCAAATTGGCGGTTCATGTTGGGCGTGATGCAAGCGACCGATGCACCAAAGATCGTCTGGGGTGATTTGCGTGATTCAGATAAGCCAAAGTTTAACGAGGTAACGCTGGATACATCGGTGGTGGCGGGTTATAGCGGCCAGTCAACGGCGCACGCGTTTAAGATTGTTGAGTGGGATTCCGGTAATCGCTACGCCATTCTCAAACACACCTACGTGGTCGAAGGCCAAGGCGAGAAGGTCCAGTGGCTGAAAGTCGACCGCGAGAATAAGACAGTGGTTGATATCGCGAAAGTGATCGGGCTGGAGCTAAAAGACGTGCGCTTCCTCGGTGAGAGCGGCAACGAACTGTATGTACTACAATCGAGCGGTGAACTGCGGCGAGCGGACTTAAACGCGGCGACGATTTCTGCGCCGCTGATCAGTCATGTGCAATCGTTCTCGGTGTATGGTACGGATTATATCACCTACGTCGGGACGAATGGCACGAGCAAGCTGCAGCTGGCGGGTATTTGGCGTAAGGACTGGACTGAGCCAGTGGTCGTGCGGCGACAGACTGAGGCGGAGGCTTCGACGCCGTTGATGATCAAGTTCTCGCGCTATGATAATAAAGATGTGCTGGTGGTTGGCGTTGGCTCGGCGGTGACGCTGCACATGGGCGCGGCGCTGGACGGGTCGAGCTCGTCGGCATCAAAATTACTCAGCCGCGTCAAGTCGATCACCGCCGGCGAACAACTAGCTGAACTTGACCTGAGCGGCACTGGGCGGTTTGTCTTGATGCGAACGGGGGCTGGTTTTATGAGTTATGATATTGAACGGCAGTCGATGTCGCACGATACGGCGCTGCCGACGGGGACGGTGCTTGACTGGCTGGATGATTATCACGTGTGGAGTGTTGAGGGTGGCAAGCTGGTGATGCGCGAGTTCGACGGCGCTAATCAGTCAACGATGCTCGAGGCCAGCGAAGGGTTTGATGCGTCACTGTCGCACGACGGCGACTGGTTGTATGCTTTCCGTCGAGCCGATAACGGCACGGTGACGATGTCGCGGCTGCGAATGACGATCAAGCGCTAAGTGCTAATTTGAATCTTATTGTGCTTTATTCTTTGGCGCCGAATAATCGCTCAAGCAGTGTTGGCGATGGCTTACCCGGGATAGCGGCGGATCGAGTGGTGACTGGCTCGGTCGATTTGGTAGCACCAGATGGGTCGGGGCTGATTTGCTCGGCAAAGACCAGCAGGCGTTTTTCGGCGGTGCCAAGCGGTACACAGCTGATCAAAGTGAGCATCGGCTTATCGGTTTGAATTTGGACACGGCTGACCTCGTTTGGCAGGACGACTTCTTTTTTGGTGACGGCGTAGGTGTAGCGCTTGCCCTGGTAGTGCATGTAGATGATGTCGTCTTTGACGAGCTTTTCGTTTTGGGCAAAGACAAACTTATAGTCACCGGCAGCGAAGGCATCGTTAGAAGAGTGTGCCGAGAAGACGGCATTACCAACTTGGCCAGGCACGGCGTTAGCGCCAGCGATCGCGAAGTGAGCAGCACCCTTCTCCATTGCTTTCATTTGAGCGTTATGGTCGGCCGCGTTTACGCCATAAATGACCGGCACATCAACGTTGAGCTTGGGGATGATCAGCCGTGGGTCGGGGCCAACAGCCGCGCTGCTTGCTGGATTGACGATGATGTTTTGTGGATCAACATTGCCCGGGGTGGTGTAGGCGGCGGCGATACCGAACAGAACGCGGTTGTACTGCAAAAAGACGAATGCTAGCAGCACCAGTACGCCTGCCAGTGCCGGGATGAAATGGCGTGATTTGGTGACTTTTTTTGCCTTGTCGCGGACGGTCTGCTGGATCTGGGCACGGAGGCGCTTGATGGGGCTTTGGGCGGACAACATATCGGTCATGGCCGGCGCGGCGGCGGTGTTGGCGTCGCGAGCAGACTTGACCAGCCGGTCAAATTCCTGTTGCTTTTGATCAAGGTGCGAGGCATAATAGCGCTCGTAGTACATCTGGTAATATTTTTGCCACGAGCTGTGGTACTGCTTCCACTGATCGGCGGTGATTTGCGGCTGATGAGTGGGAGTTTTTGCCGGGGCGGTCGGTTGCGGCTGTGTGGTTGGTGGCGCGGCGGTGGGCTTGTCCGTTGACTTGTTCGCTGGTTGGGGCTGGGGTGACTCGGTGATGTGAGCGGGATGAGCGGGAGATGACGCTGCAATCGGCTGGGTCGGTTGTGCTGCCGGTGGCGCGGTGTTCAGGGCGTGCGGGCTTGGCGTGCGCGGTGGCGGCGTGACAGTGGTGCGCTCGGTCGGTTCTGGATGTGGCTGCTCTATAGGGCGCGGTTGAACCACCGGTGTGGTGTGTGGCGTTGATTCGGTGCCGCGACCGCCGTAAATAGCATTGATTTGATCACGAATAACATTGGCGGCAGCAGCTTGCGAGCCGGAATAATCACGTGGCGGCGGCGTCAGTGGACGAGGTTGACTCGAGATTGGCGCCCCCACTCGCCTGCCAAACTGATCGTCATGTGGATTCATCACCTCTTATTATACGGGAAAACGCCGGAAAGATAAAGCGTCCGGGCTCTTGCTGCTGTGGTAGCGGCCGTGGTATAATTACCCTCGGATGACTTGGGGCGTTCTCTCGTGCCGCGGTGGCGGAATTGGTAGACGCGCTAGACTCAAAATCTGGTGAGCAATCGCTCGTGCCGGTTCAAGTCCGGCCCGCGGTACCAGAGGTCGCCTCAGTTTGTTTAATTTTATTCCCGTTTTTGTAGCGGGAATTTTATTGATGGCAATACCTTACGAGAAGCTAATGTTAAGAATGAGAATGATGTCCGCACCCTTTCTTCTCTGGCTTTTGTTTTAGTGGCGGCAGAAGCATACAGTCAGCAACCTGTAGATCGAGAAAATGACCCTCATTACTAAAATCAAACTCGATGAGGGACTGTTCGTTAAATTCTCTCCCCGAGAGATTGTTCTGCGTGATACCGCCAACGATGATGGTTGGGTCTGTCGGTGGCATATTTTCTGTCCAGCGAATCACATGTCGTCTACTAATCCCCCTGGGAATCTTGGCAATGGTGACGTGTGGCTTGAATTTTTTATGGTGAGGAGTGGTAGCCCCTGCTTCTATAAATGCTTGCTTGATACGTCGTCTTTCTTCCCGCGGTAAAGTTTGGCTGAGGTCATTGAATACCAGAGTGAGTGCACACTCTCCTAATATACGAGCGCCAACTACATTGAGCTCAAGGCTCTTTTGTGATTGTTCCGGTAGGCGGACCTGCAGTCTAGACGGATGTAGAATCTTTGGGTATTCTCGTGCACCTAGGATAGTGAGATGACGCTCCTCGGGTTGCGTTGGTTTTATGGGGTTGTCATTCAGTCTACTAAATCGTTCCTGTATCTCTTGAGCAAAATCTGGATCTGACAGAGGAAATTCAGCCACAGGATGGTAAATCAGGCATTTTCGTGACATAGCTATCCTTGTTATACCGCGCAGTTTATAAATCGTCAAGAGCTGGTGGGAACCGCCCTGGTTTATACGCTAGCGGCCATGCTGGTGCTGATGGCTGCCAGCGGTGCCTCCGGTGACCATAAGAGGTAGCTGGCGGCGCGCGTGGCGGTTTGTCCGCGCCATAGCTGCATTGGCTCGGTCCAGGCTTGAGTGATGACTTCCCCGCCCCATGCGATGACCAATTGATCGGCATGAAAAACTACTAATGTGACCGGATAGGTGATGGTGAATTTGTGCAGCGCCTCGACTAACTGCGCCAGCTGCATGCTAAATGTCAGGATTTTTGGATAGTAGACGCTGCGAAAGAGCTTTTGCACTTGGGCGAATGAGGCGACAAAGACGACGTGGGGGTTATCAAGGATGGCGGGAAAGCTGTTTTGCACCAGGTCGATGGCGTCGCGGCTCAGTACGATCGGCCGGTGGTACTGGCGCACAAACTGCTCGTACAGCGCGGCCGTTTCGCTATTTTTGCCAGCGTCGCCGATCAGCAGTATGACATGAGCCCACTCGCCGAGTGCGGCCAATTCGCCTGCTGCCGCGCCGCTGAGGCCGCCGGACGGATTGGTCGGCGCAAATAGAACGTCGGTCATCGCTGCTGGCACGGTGCGGCGCAGCGTGTCGGGTAGCAAGACTCGTACTTCGCCCGCCCCGGCGTCACGTGCTGCCTGGTAGCTGGTCGCCACCGCCGCAAAGCCGAGCTTGTTACCGCCAACGATCCCTAGCCGCCCGGCCTGGTCGCGGCGCTCTGGTCGATTCCATTCAACGTCGGGAAACAGCGGCCTAGATTTTTCCTGCTTGCGCCAAAAGGTATCCATTCCCGCCTTTCTCGAGTTCAAACACCACACTTTTACGCTCCAGGACAATTGGCCAGCCATTGGTTTTGGCAATTTCAAGGAGCTTTTCGGTAGGATTAAAGACGACGGGATGTTCAACCATCGCCAGAATATGCCGGTCGCCCTCGCTGTCGCCAAAGGCATAACTACCAGTGAGCGTTAGCCCGTGCTTATCAATGATTCCTTGGAGGATCTTGTCTTTATTGGTATATGTTTTGGCGGTAATTGTACCGGTAAAGCCGCTGCCCTGCCGTTCATACACCTGAGCCGCCCAGGCGTCAAAGCCGTATCTTTTAGCAAATGGCTCGACTAACTCTTGTTGTGAGCCGGAGATGGCAATTAGAAAATAGCCCGCCTGCTTTAGCTCGTGCAGGCGATGCCGTGTGTAGGTATAGATGTGGTCAAGTTCCCTCTCGGCGATGCCGCTCGCCACCTCGTCAAACACCGCGGTTGGGATGTCAGCCAGCGAACGAGAGATGGCATTGACCAAACTCAGTTCGTACTCATCATAGGCGTCTTTTGACTCGCGCCGTTTCCAGCTGAGTAATTTCTGCTGGATGATCGACACGTGGACTTCGGGGATGGCGCCAGCATCAATCAGCCCGAGCACCAACTGCCGGTACAGCCCGCCACGAATGAGCGTACCGTCGATATCAAAAACTGCGAATTTCTGCTGCTTCATCGCTTGATTATCTCGTATTTTTAGCTTCTTGGCAACTTAGCTGGCGCGCTGCATTGATAGGTTTTGATGTATACTCTCTGGTAGTCGAGGCTGATGAGGCTGCCATGGATCATCAGCGTGAGGCCGTGCAGTCTGAAGTGTTGCCAGGCTGTCGGTTATGGTGAGGTCATAGCAAGCTTTGCGTCCAAGGATAGCCGCGATGATCCAAAGCCTGTCATTTGGCCACATTGTTTCCAGGGGCAAGTGGTTGACGAATGTTCCGTTTGTGAGCTTATGGCCGGTAGTAAACCACGCTGGCCGCATCTCCTCTGTTTCCTCGGGCGTTCCCCGCCAACTGAGGCAGCGCGACAAGTAAATGACCATCGGCTTGCCGCTTCCCATAACGGTCAAGATGCCCGTCGGTTCAATGGCACTGGGATCTGCCTCGAGACCGGATTCTTCTTTGAGCTCACGGACGGTGGCGTCGAGTGGAGTCTCTCCTGGCTGAAGTTTACCGCCAAACCCATTGAGATAGTTGACGCCATGCCCACGCTTTTTCATACCGAGTAGCACCTCGTCATCCCTAACAGGAAAGGTAATGGTCGCTTCTTGGCATCGTGTGCCAGGCGACGCTTCGGTGGCTAGTTGAGTAATCACGGGAGGGGCGAGCTCTGACATGAGCTTACTATATCATGAATGAGATTACTTGGCAACTGATGCATTGTCGCGTAATTTGACCATGTTTTGGTACACTTCGTCAAAGGTCAGCCCTGATTCGTGGATGAGGCTGGCCAGGTCTTTTCCGACGTAGCGGAAGTGCCAGGCTTCGTTAGCGATACCGGTGATTTTTTCCTTACCCTTCGGATAGCGCAGAATAAAACCGTATTCGTGGGCGTGAGCGGCGAGCCAGCCGGCGGTTTTTGGATCAAGCGCGCAGTCGCTAAAGCGGGCCTTGCATTTCTCGGAAAGGCTGGTCAAGTCAACCGCCAGGCCGAGCTGATGCTCGCTGTGGCCAGGCTTGGCGACATATTCGTCAGTGTGGGCGGCGCCGTTTTTGGCGGTGGTTTCAGTGCGGACTTTGGCTTGGGCGGTGCCGGAGCGGTAGGCGCTAGAGACGAGGACCGGTAGCTTGGCCTTGGCCGCGGCTTGACGTAGTTGTTCTAGCGGTTCTTTGACCATCGGCTGCACGCGCTTATCCTCTATCCAGCTCGGCGTACCATCAGTAATATCAGTCAGCGGCGGCTCAAAGGCTGGGTCGATGCCCTGCTTGCCTGACACATAAGACCAGATTTTCCCGGTCTGTAAATACTTCCACGACGGAAAGGTCAAGTCGCGATTGGTCCGGTCAAGGCGGATGGTGACCGGCTGAAAATTATACAGTGGCGAATTAGCGACCGATGCCGATGTCTGATTGACGAGCTGCGTGCCGCCATTGATCATCAGCAGCGTCAGCGTCGTCCATGCCGCCAAAACCATGGCCACGACCGCGCGTCCCACCCCATGCTTCATCTATTGTGTCCCTCGCTGCTTGAGTTCAGTCATTACCTTTTCAATATACGACCAAGCCTCCTCCATCGTCAAGCCCGACTGATGCAGAGCGCCCGCGAGTTCCCGTCCAACATAGCGAAAATGCCACGGCTCGTACTGATAGCCGGTAATTTTTTCCTTACCCTTCGGATAGCGCAGAATAAAACCGTATTCGTGGGCGTGAGCGGCGAGCCATTTACCGGCGGCGGTTCGTTCGAAACAATCATCTACCCAACAGGTTTGGTCGGCGCCAGCAAAGTCGACGGCTAGGCCTGATTGATGCTCGCTGTGTCCGGGGCGCGAGCTAAAGCGGCTGGCTGCGGCCTCGCCATGCCGACGGACGTAGCTGGCAAAGAGCGAGGCTTGGGTGGCGTAGCTGCGGTAGCCCGAGCCGACGCGGAGGGTGACGCCAGCGGCCCGGGCAGCGGCGACTAATTTCTCCAGATCAGGCATGAGCACAGCGCGGAGTGAGCGCTCGTCTTGGCCGCGGCCGGGTAATGTCGGCACACTGACGAGGCGGAGGTCGCTGGGCTGGTACCGAGGATTGGCGAAGGCTCGAGATTTGTTAGCAATTTTCCAGAGATCAGCGTCATTGGCACTGTTGACAATGCGGGCGGGGATCGGTGTAGCGTTTGGCAGAGCAAGGCCCGGCGCAGCTGGCGCTGGAGGTTTCTGGCTGTCGGGAGTTTTTTCTTTGGGTGTTGGCGCGGGCTGCTCTTTGCTAATTGGCTGCTGGGTGGTGGCGTGTGGCGGGTTGAAATGACGGAGGGTGAAATAAGTCACTACAGCGCTACTGGCGACAACCAACATAGCCCCAAGGCTGATGAGTAGCTTGCGTTCACTCGAGCGTTTGGTGATTTTCATACCTCAACCTCAATGCTCACCGGGCAGTGGTCGCTGCCCATTTGTTCGGTGTGGATCTCAGGGTTGATTACGCGTCCAGCGATTTCGCGCGACGCCAGCCAATAGTCAATCCGCCAGCCGACATTGCGCGCCCGGGCGTTGGCCCAGTGCGTCCACCAGGTATACGCCCCGGTCTTGTCAGGGAAAGCTGCCCGGAAGGCGTCGACAAACCCAGCGTCTAAGTAGTTTTGAAAGCCTTCCCGCTCCTCATCGGTGAAGCCGTGCTTGCCGACATTAGGTTTTGGATTTGCCAGGTCAATTTCTTGATGCGCCACGTTCATATCGCCGCAGTATAGCACCGGCTTGACTAATTCCAATTTCTCCAGATAGGCCAGCACGGCTGGATCCCACTGCTCATGGCGTAAATTTAGCCGGCTCAAATCCCCTTTCGAATTTGGCGTGTAGCAGGTCACCACCCAGAAATCGTCGAACTCGGCGGTGATGATGCGCCCCTCGTCTGCTGGGTTGCCATACTGATCGCCGGTCAGATTGAACCGCTCGATGATAGCTGGCGGCAGCCCGTCGCGCCAGTGCAGCGGCCGGATTTTCGACAAAATCGCCGTGCCGGAATAGCCCTTTTTGGCGGCTGAATAGAAATGCTCGTGGTACTCTGGCAGGTCAATTTCTACCTGGTCACGGGCGGCCTTGGTTTCCTGTAAGCAGATGATGTCTGGATCGTAGGTTTGCAGAAAGCGGTCGAACTCGCCCTTGTTGATGACAGCGCGGATACCATTGACGTTCCAGGAAAATAATCGCATTCTTGTATTATACAACGAATTATCATGGTATAATTGCTAAATATGACTAAAAAGACATCCCGAATCGTGGTTAATATGATTTCGGAAAGTGAGTTTACGGTCCAAGGACATGGTGTACATACAGCTTATAAGGAGATTACTGGTGCCTTGGAAAAACAGCCTGCTATTGATATTGCCATTAACACTAATCGATCGGCAGATATAGTTCATGTACAGACAGTGGGTATGTATGCATTGGGACGGTTGCTGCGCAAAAACGGTAAAAAAATTGTTTCAGCACACTTGGTACCAGATAGTTTCATTGGATCATTGAGGGCGGCCAAATACTGGAAGCCAGTTGGTAAATTGTGGCTAAAGTTCTTCTACAGCCGGGCCGACCTTGTGCTGGCCTGTTCCAAGATGGTACATGATGAGCTGGTTCATGACATGAAATTGTCTAACGTCAAGGTGCTATATAATACCGTTGACATGGCGCGATATCGGGTTACTGCTGATGATCGCCGTGTTGCACGTCGAGCGTTACATCTGACAGAACGTGATTTTGTCGTCATCGGTAATGGCCAAGTGCAGCCTCGCAAACGACTTGACACCTTTATATCAATCGCTCGTGCAATGCCGGATGTTACGTTTTATTGGATTGGTGGTATTCCATTTAAACATCTTGGGGCTAAATACGAGTCAATGCAAAAACTTATTAATTCAGTTCCTCCTAACCTTACGGTAACCGGTGTTATACCGCTCGAAGATGTGCGTCAGTATTATATGGCGGCTGATGTGTTTGTATTGCCGGCTACTCAGGAAAATCATCCTGTGTGTGTACTGGAGGCAGCTGGTGCTGGATTGCCGATAGTATTGCGTGATATCCCGCAGTATGACGATACATTTCGTGGTTCGGCAGTTATGGCGGGTACTGATGAGCAGTTTATTCAATTAGTAACCCGTCTCAGAACAGATGCGTCTTTTCGCCAGTCAGCAATTCATGGTGCTAAAAAAATTGCTGAACGATTTGATAGCGGTGCTGGCGCCAAGCGCTTAGTCGCGATGTATCAAGAGTTGCTAAAAGAAGATGAGGAATGCGCGTAGGTTTATTCACCGATACCTATCGGCCGTCGATTAACGGCATCGTTTTTGTGGTCGAATCGCTCAAGCGCGAGCTCGAGGCGCTGGGCCACGAAGTCTACGTATTCTGCCCCGCCAAGTCGATGAATCCAGCCAAGCAAGCCGAGTTGCTCAACGAAGATCCGGATTCGCACATCGTCCGCTTTCCGTCGATCAAGGGTGCGTTTTTTGATGATTACGATACGTCGGTGTTCTTCCCGCCGGCGGTGCAGCGCCGCATCAAAGAGCTGGAGCTGGACATCGTGCACATCTTTACGCCGTCGCAAATCGGGCTGGTTGGCGTCAGCGCAGCGCACAAGCAGCAGATCCCTTTGGTCATCCAGCACTGCACCGACATGTACGAATTTGCCGAGCACTATCCGGCGGTACTGCCGGGGATTTTGACGCTGGCTGGCGTGGTGCTACCTCTGTCGATTAAACTGAGGGGTCGTGATTTATTTGAGCTGGTCAAGCTATATCGGCCGCGTGGTATCACCAAATGGAACCGGGCCATCATCGAGTGCGTCATCACTATTCTCTACAGCAAAGCTGATGCCGTCATCGCCCTCAGTCGCAAAAGCGTCGCCCAGCTCAGTGACTGGCAGGACGATGATCATCTGTACGATTTGACATTGCTGCCAAATGGTGTCAATGCTCTGCCGCGGCCGTCGGCGGCTCAGCTCAAGGCCTTTCGGGCGCAGTGGGGTCTACGGGCGTCTGATGAAGTATTTGGCTTCATTGGGCGGCTGGGCGAAGAGAAAAACTTATCGATTTTGATCAAGGCCTTTGACAAGTACGTCGCCAAGGCTCGCCCCAAATCCAAATTGCTGTTCGTTGGCGATTTCGAGTACCGCAAAAAGCTTGAGGCGATGGCGGCCGAGAGCAAGTACGCTGATCGGATCATCTTTACCGGTGCCCTGCCGCGCGAGGAATTAGGCGTAGCGTATCAGGCACTGGATGTGTTTTGCTTCCCATCGCTCAAGGATACGCAAGGCTGGGTGCTACACGAAGCGGCGCACGCCCGCAAGCCAATCGTCATCATTGACACGCAAGTATCCGAAGTAGTGCGTGACGGCGTGAACGGTATCTTCGTGAAAAATCGGCCCAAGAGTATGGCAGATGCCATTATCACATTGCTCCGTTCGCCGGCCCGCCGAGCAAAGTTTGGCGCCGAGAGCAAAAAATTAGCGGCCACGTTCACCGAGCGCCGCCAGGTTCGCAAATTAGAGAAATTATATCGCCGGGTTATCGCCCAGAAAGCTGCCGCCGCGTCTCGCGATCTTGATCGCGCCGCTTGATGGTCTCGCGCTTGTCATAGATTTTTTTACCTCTGGCGAGGGCGATGACTACCTTGATAAATTTGCCGCTGGTCAGTAATTTGGTTGGCACGATGGTCATGCCCTGCTTTTTTGCCTCAGAAAAGCGCGCTAATTGGCGTTTGCTGACTAATAATTTCCGCGCCGAAGTGTCGCTGCGAGTATTTGCCTGGCCGCGAACGTTCAGCCGCAGCGAAAAACTAGCGTTATTCAGCCACAACTCACCGTCACGCAGACTAACGAACGCTCCCTTTAGCTGCACGTGCCCTTCCCTGGCGGCGCGCACTTCCATGCCCGTCAGCACCAGCCCCGCCACAACCTCCTCGCCCAGCTCATAGTCAAATCGCGCTCGGCGATTCACGACGGCTTGAGTGGATGGCTTTTTGGTCTTGGTGGGCTTGGTCACTTGATCATTGTAGCATGTAGGCTGGAGCCTTAGCTAGAAGAGGATTGGTCTGTCTGGGCTGCGTCCCGTTGCATCTGGATCGTACTGAAGCAGAATGTCTGCCTAATCAAGCCTCGCTAGCGCAGTAATTTCTTCTTCATCCGCAATCATCATATCCACTCGTATTTCGTCTATGACGGCTGCAAGCTCCTCTAGGGCTACTTGCTTTTGCGACACCTCTAATTTATCATCACTGTATATGATATCGATACGGGTTAGGAGCTCCTTGTATAGCTGGTCAAGCAGCCCCGACTTGTCTAAGCCAAAGAGGGTTTGAATCCCTGCCATGTCTACTGACGCTTCTTCCTCTAAGCGATACCTCTCTTTTGTATCACCCCGCAGCTCAGCTAGCTTGCTGCTAAGGATTTTTTGGGTAATTTCAATGACGGTCTCTGCGTCAACGGGACGTGGAATTTCCTTTTCGGAGGCTAAAATTTTCTGGCTAATCCAATTGAGCTTATCTGATGCATCCAATGTATCCATTGTCTTCACTTTGTCTTCTAGCCCGGCTAAGACGTGGTATTTCGCTGCGTTTGGTGCGAGTCCATCACTGAGAATTGTACCAAGCATCTCCTGAAGCTCTTTAAGCGCTTGCAGTTCTTCCTCTGGTATATCTTTGATGGCCTCTTGGTAGTTTTTGCGCTCATTTACCATCTTTTCAGCTGTGCTGTGATCGTCGTGAATATCGCCATCTGAAGTGTTCCATGGGAAATTATACCCACGCATATTATTGTCATACAGTGCCGTTCTGATTGTGTATAGTATGGCTGCTTGGGTGTGCGGCGAAAGGGGCAACTCATTATTGTTAGTCTCCGATTCGGCTGGACAGAACTTTTTAACAAACTTTTCAGCCGGTGCAGCGATATGGGTAATATCCTCGCCGCTGGCTGTATAGTATCTTTTATCTGCTTTATGCGTCTGCTCTTCTCGTGGTGCTTGTGGTGTCGTCTCTCTATTCATAGTTTTATACTATAACATTGTTTAAGTATAAATGCAATGCTTGGCCATTACTTTGTCTCATTCGAGCTCGTGTACTTCACCGGTCGTGAAGTCCCATTTGGCATTATGCTGACACTGGCATACGAGAGTCAGGACATTATGGCCGAGTCTCCCGACCGCTGGATGGCAGCATTCGCCTCTGATAGCCCAGCCAAGTAGCCGTACTAATGAGGGGTAATTGTCGATGTGATTCATAATAACTGATTGGTTAGCAGACCTCTCGATTGTATTAACGAGTCGTAATACAGAAAGGTCTGGCTTAAACTCTGGGTGTTTCTCGAGTAAGTGTGCTATATTCGCAATATTCTCAAGAATATCACAAATATCGACAGTCTCGTCGAGGTTTTCGAGCTGGTTGGTGGCGGCGCGGAACTTTTCATTGAGGCGCTGGTAACTGGGGAGGTTGCTACTTTCTGATCGTTGGATGTAGGCTTCTGTCAGTGATATGATTACGCCTTCGGTGGCAGCTACATTAGCTTCATTGTGACTTGGTGGTACTTCCATGTCTGATACTGGTGGTATAGCGCGATCTCCGGCAATGGTCTTGAATGGTATAATTCTGGCCTTGCCGTGGTCTGCTTCTGTTCTTGGCATGTGTTAAATAATACGATGTAATTACAGAAAAGTCAATGATTCACATCGCGATATGCTACAATATCCCAAGCATGATAGCCGACATTCACATCACCGAGAAGAGTTTTGGCGACAAGACGTTGATGCGCGACGTCAAGTTTAGCGTGGATGATGGCGAAAAGGTCGGCGTGGTCGGCCGCAATGGCGTCGGCAAGTCGACACTATTTGGCATCTTGGCGGGCACGGACACTGACTACACTGGCGAAGTAATTTTTCGCCGCGGCATCACCGTGGCTAGTACGGCGCAGGAGCATCACGGCTTGGGCGATCAGACGGTGCTGAGCTACATCTTGGCGGGGCTGCCAGAATATGCGAACTTAAAGAAAATTATTGATGAATATCCTGAAACCATGGGCGATAATATGCGTAAGATTGAGGAGTACACGCAGGCGCTGGAGCGATTTGACCAGAAAGGCTTTTACCAGATTGAGGAGAAGATTGAGCGGGAGCTTGATAATTTTCAGCTGAGCGGATGTAGTGACCGGCCGCTTGGTTCCCTGTCGGGCGGTCAGAAGCGGCTGGTGGAGATTGTGAAGATTATGCATTCGGAGGCGCATTTGGCGCTGATCGACGAGCCGACCAACCACATGGATTATGTGGCCAAGCAGCAGTTTATCGACTGGATGAGCTCGCAGCCGCGCCAGGCCATGCTGATCATCACGCATGATCGCGATGTGCTGGGCCGGGTGGATCGAATTGTTGAGCTCAAAGACGGCCGAGCGGTCAGCTACCGCGGTAATTATGACGCTTACCTCAAGCAGAATGCTCAGGCGACGGCGGCGGGTATGAATAATTTTGAGCAAATTGAGAAGCGGATGGTTAACCTCAAACAAAAGGTGCTGGATTATCAGCGGCTGAAAGAAAAGTCGCGCAACCCCGGTACCATCCAGAAGTTTAAGCGGCTGGAAAATGAAGCGCGGGCCGAGCTGGCGGAATTATCAGAGATGGACAAGCCGACATTTTGGATCGACAAGCAGTCGGCCAGGCAGCTTGATTATAAGTCGGCTGAGCGCTACGGCAAGTTCAAGGCGCGCAATATTCGGCTATCGATGAAGGACGCGGCTAGTCGTAGCCAGCACGTGCTGGTGCGGGTTGAGGACGCGGCGGTTGGCGTTGGCGAGCGGATATTGTTTGAGGGTGTGAATATTGATTTGCGCGAGGGTGAGGCGGTGGAGCTGCGCGGTCGTAATGGCGCTGGCAAGACGACGCTGATTCGGATGTTGTTGGCAAGCGGTGATGTGGCTGCTCGGGCATCTCATAAAATAATCCGGGACCCGCTAAAGCCAGCCCAGATTTTTTCTGAGATGCCACTCGCATCCAACGCGTCGACTGCGGCACCTCCTGCGCTGGAGGCTGTGGAGCATTCGCGAATAGCGAGTACTCCAGCGCAGGAGCGTGGCGCTGGCGTCACCCCTATCCTCTACTCCGGCAACCTCTTCCTCGACCCGCAGGCGCGGGTGGGCGTGTATGAGCAAGAGATCGATGAGCGGTATTTAGCGGATCCGCTGGAGGCAGCGATCGAGAAATTGTACCTCAGCCGCGACCTGCCGATTTCTGAGACCGAAATTCGCCAACTACTGGCTGATTATCTGTTCACCGAAGCAGATCGGATGACGCCACTGGCGCGCCTGTCGGGTGGTCAGAAGGCTCGTTTTCAAATCATCGCTATGCTGGCGAATGACCCGCAGCTGCTGATCTTGGATGAGCCGACCAACCACCTTGACCTACCGAGCATCGAGGAGCTGGAGACGGCGCTGGCGAAATATTCTGGTGCGATTCTCTACGTCAGTCACGACAATTATTTCCGCCAGGCAATTAACGGTGAGGTGGTGCAAATTGGTGCGGCGTGAGCGATTGAATAGATCAATTAAAATACCGCGAGAATAAAAACCTCGCGGCATCTTAAATCTCAAAAACTATTCGGTGATCAAACCGTTTTTCCGGAGCGCATCCTGAAGCTTTGGCCGGTCGAATCCCAGGATGACCTCGCCGCAAACATCAGTTACCGGCACACCTTGGAAATTGCCGCCGTTCTTGCTGAGCAATTCTTCCTTGGCGCTTGGATCAGCCTCAATGTCCTTGGCGACAAAATCAATGCCGAGTTTTTTCAACCACTCCATCTCGGTGTGGCAGAATGCGCACCAACTGGTGCTGTAGACAGTGACTTTAGCGTCTTGGTGATTGGCCGTGTTATCTTCGCTCATAACTTCCCTCCTTATGGCTTTTCTCTATTGTAGCATAAGCATCGGTGCCTCGGCAATGCCATCTAGTCTCGGGACGCCCGACTCGTTAAGTGCCAGCCGTCACACCCTCGGCAATAATACACGTCTAACTCCAGCTTTGGTGACACTAGCTCCTGCGTATCAGCCGCTCGCCTGGCGATCTGCTCGGTGGCAAAGCGGCGCTTGCGCCGGCACGTGTCATGATCGGTGATCGGCAGTATCGGCTTGACGAACGTTCGGGCCGATTTTGGTTGGTTTTTCGGGTAATTTCGCCGTGGCATCTTGTCAAGAGTATAGCATGTTGCTATAGTGACAGAGTAATGGCTGAGAGACCAGATATTGAGAATGGCGTAACGACAGCGACGGAAGTGGCGGCGGCTCGGGTTATTCTCGGGACGATCGGCGACACAACGTGGCGAATGTTTGTGCCGAGCATCGGCTGTACGCTGCTGGGTGTGTGGCTGGATAGTGTGTTTGGCTTGAAGCCGTGGCTGATGTTTGCTGGTGTGGTGCTTGGCTTTTTGGGCGCGTACTTGCTGGTAAATAAGCAACTGGGGTGTGTGAAACGAAAAAAGGAGCGTAAAAACATATGATGCAACGATTTGCCAGTGCCGGTCCGCACATTTCAGTCAAGGCTGATGAGGTAGCGAATGTTTTAGGTGTGTCGATCACCAACTCGCACATGCTCGGTGCGCTGGGGCTGATCGTTTTGGTGTGGCTGATGTTTCGGACGCGGGCGGCAGTGCTGGGCAAGAAAAAGCATACTTTCGCAACGAAGTTGATTCACTGGACATTTGATGGGCTGTATAACACGGTTCGCCAAGTCATCCCGGACGAGACGTGGGCGCGTCGAGTGGCGCCGCTGTGCATCACTATATTCTTTTTCGTGGTGGCGCAGTATTGGCTGGGACTGCTGCCGATCGTAGGGCCGATTACTGTGGGAAGTCACGGTACACCGCTGTTTCGCGGCGGCGTGGCTGATCTGAATATGACGTTTGGCCTGGCTATCGTGACCATTGTCGCCGCACAAGTGTACGCCTTCAAATACCTTGGCTTCAAGGGTAATATGGGCCGCTACTTTGTTAATCCGCTGCGCGATCCGATCATGGCGTTTGTCGGCATTCTGGAGCTGGTGGCGGAGTTCTCGCGCCTGCTTGGTCTGAGCTTCCGTCTGTTTGGTAATGTGCTGGCGGGCGAGGTGCTGCTGATTATGATCGCCTTTTTGACGCAGTTTATTTCCCCGGCGGCGCTCCAGCCATTTTATCTGTTTGAGCTGTTCATCGGTGGTATTCAGGCGTACATTTTCTTTATGCTGTCAACAGTATTTATTTCACTGGGGCTGGCTCACCACGACACGCACGAGCCGACTGATCATGCTCATTCACCTGCTGATACGACGAAACTCGCGGCGGCGAATGATTAGAAAAGTAAAGTATTAAATAAAGGAGAAATTATATGAAAGAATTAGCATTTGCACTCACCTACGCCATTCCGGCTGCGCTGGCAGCAATCGGCGCTGGTATCGTCGGCGCGGCAGCGATGAACGCGGCTGGCCGCAATCCAGAGAAAATTAACGATCTACGCACCATGATGATCCTCGGTATTTCGTTCATCGACGCCCTGGCGATTATCGGTTTCGTGGCGGCTATCGTCGGCAAAGTTATGTAATTTGAGGGGTAAATTGTGGAGAGAATTTTGACACAATTTGCGAGTGCCGAAGCGCACGCGGCCGAAAAGGCTGACTTATTCAGTTCGCTGGGTATTGACTGGAAGCTGCTGATGTTACAAACGGTGGCGTTCTTGATCTTGCTGGTGATTCTGCGCAAGTGGGTGTATCCGCCACTGGCAGCGATGCTCGACAAGCGCGAAAAAGACATGCGCACAGCCGAAAAGGCGGCGCAGTCGGCGCGCGATAACGCTGATAAGGCTGAAAAAATGACCAACGAGTTGATGCGAAAAGCTCGGGCGGAGGCCAGTGATATCGTGGCGGCAGCGCGTGAGGAGGCGGCTTCAGTCGTCGAGCAAGCCGCCGCCAAGGCGACTGCCAAGTCCGAGACCATCGTCAGTGCGGCACAGGCGGAAATTGCTAAGGAAGTTGAGCAGGCCAAGAAAGCATTGCACAATGAAACGCTGGAATTGGTGGCCGAGGCGACTGGCAAGGTTTTGCACGAGAAAGTTGATACTAAGACAGACGCCACGCTAATCGCGACTGCGGTCAAGGAGGTTGCCTAGTCATGGCGCGGACGCTTCGGCGAAAGTTGGCACGACACGCGGCCGAGCGGCTGCTCAAGGGCGACGTGACGGTGATTGATGAACTCGCGGCGCTAATCGTGCATGAGCGGCGCGAGCGAGAGATTGATTTATTGGTGCAGGATATTGAGGCGGAATTGGCTGAGCGTGGGACGGTTGTGGCGACGGTGGAGAGTGCGACACCGCTGGACGAGGCGACGAAGGATGCAGTTAAACGGTTACTATCATCTAACTCGGGTATGGAGTCGCTGACATCTGTGGAGGGTCGCTCTGCAGCCCGAGCGCCCAGAAAGGACGCCCGGAGCGAAGCCCGCGTACCCGAAACAGATGCCAGCGACCACGCCGCTCAGCATGTCGAATTTCCTGATACGGAAGTTCCGAGTTACCGCATCGCTCAGGTGCGCCTGCGCGAAATCATCCGTTCCGAGTTGATCGGCGGGGTGAAGATTACCACGCCGACTCAAGTGATGGACGCGACAATTGCCAAGAAATTAAACGACTTGCGGGCGAAGAAAATCTAGGAGGAAAAATGAGCAAGATTGATGTGACAGAACTAGCCAAAAGCCTGCGGGAAAAAATCGCGCAGCTGGAGGCGACGGAAGGGTTAGAGGACGCTGGTGTGGTCATCCGCGTTGGCGACGGCGTGGCGTGGGTGCACGGCCTCAGTAAAGCTGGCTACAGCGAAGTGCTAGAAATTGAAACTGACGGCGGCGTGGTAGAAGCCTTTGCGCTGAACTTGATGGAAGATGAAATTGGTGCGGTGATCCTCGGCGGCGAAGAAAAAGTCAAGGCTGGCGCCAGCGTTCGCCGCAAGGGTGCGGTGCTGGACGTGCCAGTTGGCGAGGAGCTGCTCGGCCGGGTGGTTGACCCGCTAGGTCGACCGCTCGATGGCGGACCAGCTATCAAGACCAAACAACGTGGGCTGATTGAGCGCCCAGCTGTCGGCGTGATGGGCCGCAAGTCGGTGCATGAGCCGCTGATGACTGGCATCATGTCAATCGACGCTATGTTCCCAATCGGTCGCGGGCAGCGCGAGCTGATCATCGGTGACCGCCAGACTGGTAAGACAGCGATTGCCATCGACACCATGATCAACCAGGCACGGCAAAAGACCGGCGTGGTGAATGTCTATGTGGCGATTGGTCAGAAATTATCAAAAATTGCCCGGCTAGTTGACCGCCTGAAAGAAGAAGGCGTGATGGAGCAAACCATCGTGGTGGCGACCAGCCCGTCGGATGCGGCTTCCCTGCTATATCTGGCGCCATATGCTGGTACCGCCATGGGTGAGTATTTCCGCGACAACGGCGGCCACGCGCTGATGATTTACGACGATTTGACCAAGCACGCGGTGGCCTACCGCCAGATGTCGCTCTTGCTCCGTCGTCCACCAGGACGCGAGGCGTACCCTGGCGATGTCTTCTACCTACACTCTCGCCTGCTGGAGCGTTCAGCCAAGTTGTCAGATGAATTGGGCGCTGGTTCACTGACTGCCCTGCCGATCATCGAGACGCAGGCTGGTGACATCTCGGCTTACATCCCGACCAACGTGATTTCCATCACCGACGGTCAGATTTTCCTGGAAACCGATCTATTCTACCAAGGTATTCGCCCAGCTATCTCTGCTGGTCTATCAGTCTCTCGTGTTGGTGGTGCTGCCCAGACCAAAGCGGTGAAGTCGGTCGGTGGTAACTTGAAGTTGGGCTTGAGCCAGTTCCGTGAGTTGGCTAGTTTCGCGCAATTTGGCTCGGATCTGGATGACGCAACCAAAGCGCAAATCGACCGCGGTCAGCGCTTGACTGAACTGCTCAAGCAGCCGCAATACCAGCCGATGAGCGTGTGGGAGCAATTTGTCAGTATTCATGCGGTGACTAGTGGTGCCTTTGACAATGTGCCAGTTGCTAAGATCAAGGAAGCGCAGGCCGGCCTGCTAACGTACCTCTGGAACAATGCCAAGGATGCTATGCGCGAGTTAAACAAGGGTGCCAAGCCAACTGACGAGCAACTCCAGGTCATCGACGAGGCGACACAGGTGGCAGCGAAAGGGTTTGAGGAGTAATCCATGCCGAGTACTCGTGCGCTGAAAAATCGCATTCGCTCGGTGGATTCGACCAAGCAAATCACCAAGGCGATGCAGTTGGTGGCCGCCAGCAAAATGCGCCGCGCCCAAGAGGCGGACAAAGCCTCGGCTCCCTACACTATGGCAGCCGAGGAGCTACTGAGCTACCTGGCCAGTCAAGGTGCAACTGATAACCACCCGCTGTTTAAGCGCCGCAAAATTACCAAGCGTTTGATCATTGTCATCGCCAGCGACAAGGGTCTGGCCGGTGCATATAACACCAATGTCTTGAAAAAATATCTGGAGCTGCTGAAGCGCGACGATGAGCGCGGCATTGAGAATTTGACCTTGACCATCGGCCGCCGGGCTTCGCAATTTGCCTCGCGACTGAAGGATACGAAGATTATCGGTACGTACGAGGACTTGCCAGATCAGCCGTCGGGACTGACCTTTCATACGATTTTGAACACTGCTATTAGCATGTTTGAGAATGGCGAGGTTGACGCGGTGACGTTGGTGTACACGCGGTTTGTCAATAGTATGGTGCAGACGGCGGAGCTGTCACGTTTGCTGCCGGCAGGTACCAAAGCGCTGGTTGATCCAAGCGAGGTGTCAAATACGGTTTCTGATGCCAAGTATGAGCCAAGCATTCCAGAGGTGTTGGATGCGGTGGTTTATCGTCTGACGGGTGCGCGGCTGTTTCAGGCGCTATTGGATGCCCGCGCTAGTGAGCACTCCATGCGGATGATGGCCATGAAGAATGCGACTGACAACGCGTCTGATCTGGTGGACGATCTAACCTTAGCGATGAACAAAGCCCGCCAAGGTGCGATCACCCAGGAATTGGCAGAAATTTCTGGCGGCGTGGAGGCGATGAAGCAATGAGCGTGTATTTTGCTTGCTACGATGAAGATCAGCTCTCAGGAAAAGTATCCTTGCGCACTGAAGCTATCCAGCGAACTAAACGGGGTATTTTGGATAAAAATTTAACAATTGATAGAATCATTACTTCACCGCTTCTTGTTGCAAGGGCTGCCGCTAAGGAAATAGCTCAAACGGCTGGATCCGATGATGTACAAATTGGTGTTGATGAGCGATGGCTGGATTTTGATATCGACGCACTAATGTACTGGTTGAGAAATGGGTGGCACGGTAAATCTCCGAGACCAGAGCGTGAGCTCAGGCCGCTAGATAAGATATTAACAACTATCGCATCTGCTTATGAGGACGCAGTTCGTTTGCCTGGAGTTACTCTCATCATTAGCAATAGCGAGGTGTATAAATTTTTGCAAGCATATATACAGAGATTATCTATTGATGAAGTGGCATCGCTAAAAGGTATTAAGAATGGCGAGATAATCGAGATAGTAAAAGGAGGAATTGATGAGTAAAACACTAGGAAAAATTATTCAAATTGTTGGCGTGGTGGTCGATGTGGAGTTTCCGCGCGACGCCAAGCTGCCGGCGATTTATGACGCATTGCATGTCAAGAATGGTAAAGAGACGCTGGTGCTGGAAGTCGCGCAGCACCTCGACGAGCACACGGTGCGGACGATTGCCCTGTCGTCGACCGACGGCTTGGCTCGCGGCGCGGACGTGGTGGCGACTGGTGCGCCGATTTCTGTGCCGGTGGGTGCCGAGACTCAGGGACGCATGTTTAACGTGGTTGGTGAAGCGATTGACGAGAAACCCCAACCAAATGGTAAAACCGCGCCAATTCACCGCCCTGCTCCGGATCTGTCTGAGCAATCGAACAAGACGGAGATTTTGGAAACTGGCATTAAGGTTGTTGACCTCATCGCGCCGCTGGCCAAAGGTGGTAAAGCTGGTCTGTTCGCCGGTGCTGGTGTCGGTAAAACCGTCCTGATCACTGAGCTAATCAACAATATCGCTAAGTTCCACTCTGGTAACTCGGTCTTCGCCGGCGTTGGTGAGCGTACTCGCGAAGGAAATGACCTGTACTACGAAATGGAAGAAGCCGGCGTGCTGGACAAGACCTCGTTGGTGTTTGGTCAGATGAACGAGCCACCTGGAGCACGTCTGCGCGTGGCGCTGTCGGGTCTAGCGATGGCTGAAGCTTTCCGTGACGAAGGTAAAGACGTGCTGCTGTTTATCGACAATATTTACCGCTACACGCAGGCTGGTGCCGAGGTATCGGCACTGCTTGGTCGTTTGCCAAGTGCTGTGGGTTATCAGCCAAACTTGCAACAAGAAATGGGTGCTTTGCAGGAGCGCATTACTTCGACCAAAAAGGGTTCGATTACCTCTGTTCAGGCGGTGTATGTGCCGGCTGACGACTTGACCGACCCAGCGCCAGCGACGACCTTCGCTCACCTGGACGCGACCATCGTGATGAACCGTACTTTGACAGAAATTGGTATCTACCCAGCCGTTGACGTGTTGGATTCCAGCTCTAACTCGCTTGATCCAGAGATTGTTGGTGAGGGACATTACCGAGTGGCGCGCGAAGTCCAGCGGGTGCTGCAGCAGTACAAGGAACTACAGGACATTATCGCTATCCTCGGTATGGAAGAATTGTCAGACGACCAGAAGCAAATCGTTGCTCGGGCGCGTCGCATTCAGCGTTTCTTGGCACAGCCATTCCACGTGGCCGAGAAATTTACCGGTAACCCAGGTGTGTATGTCAAGTTAGAGGACACCATTCGCGACGCATCTGACATCCTGGCTGGTAAATACGACGACAAGCCAGAAAGCTGGTTCTACATGGTACAAGGAACCTTGGCCGACCAAGTAGCTCGCGACACCGAACGTGCAAAGCAACCAGAGGCAAAGAAGGACTAGCCTGATGAATTTGAAGCTGGTAACGCTCGGTGGTGTCAAGCTGGAAGAAGCGGTCTATTCGGTGACTATTCCGACGATTGACGGCGAGATTTCGGTGCTACCGAGCCACGAACCGCTGGTGACAGTGGCCAAGGACGGCGTGATCACCGTGCGCCGCCGTAAAGAAGACCTGGATGGTCAATTAGAATATTTCGCAATTTCTGGCGGTGTGGTGAAAATTGATTATTCATCGGTGCAAATCCTGGTGGACGAGGCCGACCACGGCGACGACATTATCGAGGCGGAAACTCAGGCGGCACTGGAGCGCGCCATCAAAGCCCGCGACGAAGCCAGCGATCAAGTTGAGCGCGAGAAAGCCAAGCAGCTCATCGACCGGCACATGGTGCGGCTAAAGGTTGCAGATTTGCATCGGCGCAAGCGACGACACTAATAGACTGTTTACGGTATCATTTTAAGCGCACGTTTGATTACGGTGTGTCTTGCGGTCGGTTATGGGCACTCAGTTTTATCGATTATCCAGTAATTGGCGGACTTCGTCGGTGCTGGTGGTGTGCATCAACTGTTCGCGCAGTTCCTTGGCGCCGTCGAAGTCGCGGATGTAGATTTTGAAGAAGCGTTTGAGGGTTTCGTAGGGGCGGCCGAGGGTTGGTTGGTAGTGGTCGAAGAGGTCGAGGTGGTAATGTAATAAGGCGATTAGTTCAGATTTGTGATGGGCAGCTAACCCATCCTCCGCCTCGGAGTACTCTTTACGGGTGGCTTCACCAGCCCGTGGCGTTCGGCTGACGGGGCTTGACGCGCCCGTCACAGCCTCCTCGACCGAGGATAGGTTAGCTGCCCTCCTAAAGCAAAACGGATCGCTGAAAATTCCCCGTCCGATCATGATGCCGTTGACGCCGGGATGTTGACGGACTAGCTCTAGACCATGGGCTCGGTCGCGGATGTCACCGTTGATGGTTAGCAGCGTCTGCGGGGCGATTTCGTCGCGTAGTTTGATGATGTCATCGATGAGCTCAAAATGGGCTGGCACTTTACTCATCTCCTTTTTGGTACGCAGGTGGATGGTTAGATTGACGATATCCTGCTGTAAAATAGTCGCCAGCCATTCGCGCCATTCATCGATATAAGTATAGCCCAGCCGTGTTTTCACACTGACTGGTAATCCAGCGGTTTTGGCAGCGGTGATGGCAGCAACTGCCACGTCGGGTCGGCGGATCAGTGCTGCTCCCCCGCTTTTGATGGCGGATTTGGCGGGACAGCCCATATTGATGTCGATGCCGTCAAAACCAAGCTTGGCACAGTGGGCGGCAAATTGCTCCATATCACCCGGCTCGCCGCCCCAGATTTGGGCGACTAGTGGATGTTCATCGTCGGTTTTGATGAGCCGCCCAGCGATGGCTTTATCACCGGCGTGCACCCAGCCGGTGGCGTTGGCGAATTCGGTGAAAAACACGTCGGGTGCGCCCGCCTGTTTCACGACATGGCGAAAGACGACGTCGGTGACGGCCTCCATGGGCGCCAAGATGAAAAATGGCTGCGGTAGGTTGTCCCAGCATGTCATGTTCACGCCGTCAGCCCTTTACTAAACAATATACTTTCCGCGATAAATAGACGCAGTGCGTCCAGCTCGCCGCGAACCTGTGCTCGTTCCAGATAGGTATAGTACGCTCGCTTGCGCTCTTTGGCAACGAGGGGTGGCACCAACCCCAGTTGTAGGGCCTGGACAAAGAGCAAGAGTCGCCCGGTGCGACCGTTGCCATCGCTAAATGGATGGATTTTTTCAAATGTCGCATGAGTACGGGCCAGCCATTCAATCGGCTCTGTTTTGGGCAGCTCGTTCATTTCATCAATACACTCGGACATCGCTTCAGCAACCCGCAGATGGTTTACTGTTGTGACACGACTACCCGTGATGCGCACACCGTGCCGGCGGTAGAGTCCGGCGTCAGACACAAGCGTATTCATCAGCCGGACGTGCGTTTGCAAGATCAGCTCTTCGCTCCACGTAAAATGCGTCCCTTCTTTGTGTAAGGCATCCAGTAAAAAGTAGAGCGCAGTGCAGTGGTTACGGGCTTCTATCTGTTCGCGCGCTGTCTTGTTGGCGAGGACGCGATTATCATCGTTCAGCACCTCTGCGACGTCCGCTAGGGTCATTGTGCTACCCTCGATCGTGTTCGTGTGGTAGGTCAAGTGGAGCGTCAGGATGTCAAGTAGTTCTTGATTCGCCAGGAGTGTCCGGATCGTCATGCGGCTGGCCTGGGCGGCACGTTCAGTAGCGAGGCGCTTCGCCTCGTCGATGGTGTCCTGCCCGATCATCTCTCGATGTAATAGCTGAATATTCGCCAGGTTTTTGGCACGCGGCGACATGTGTTGGTGTACCCAAGCGTTGAGTGTACGCACCGGCACATCTAAGCGACGCGCCAGTTGTTCTTGGGTGAGGCCTGTCCGCATCAGAATTTCTTGGAGTAATTGCGCAGCATTCATGTCGTGATATTACTAAAACATCATGATGTTTGTCAAATAGCACGATGTTTGCTAGGAGTCTGATGGTATGGTGGCGAGGGTTTTTGGACGTCCAAGTGGCTACCCCTGCCCGACAATCACCCCCAAAAAGGTGAAATCCCCGCGTCATCGTTGACGCGGGGTAGTGGACTCAAGCGGTTCTGCTCGGAGCTGCCCGGAGGGCTGCTACCACGAGTGAATCTCGCGAATCCTGGGCTGAGGGCCCCGCCGACCAGATGCATCCGGATACACCCGGTGGCGGGGTGGAGGCTATCCATATAGATAGCCTTCGGGACTCTTCCCGGGGCCCTTCCGGGAAGAGCGAGGGGCGAAAACGATGCTGTTTTCGCTGCAGACTGGCCCGTTGGGGCCCCTAGCTTGTCTGCCATACATCGCGCGCTATTGAGCAATGTATGTCCCTCAGTGGATGTGGCGGGAGTCGAACCCGCGAGGCTCGGTGGTTTCTAGAACCTTGCCTCCTCCAAGCACACCCGTGATTTGTTCTCCGAAGCTTAACGGATTTCGGCGGGGGGATCACCCCCGGGGCCTTTAGCGCCCCGCCTGCACGGCTACTTCAGGATGGTGGCGCTACAATGGCAACACCTATATCCATCCTGCCTCCGCAGGGCATTGCCATCATACCAGATGGTACGATGGCATGACGAGCAGATTGACTTTGTGGTATCGCTACCACTGCATGTCTTGCTCGTCCGGATATAGTCATATCCGAATAGTCCCATGAGTTTTACCTCCTCTCGCGGGACCTGGAGAGGTGCAGTGAGTGGACATCGCTTTCCACCAGACGCTACTCTGCGGATGCAGAGTGATGGTCGCCTGAGCGCACTCACCACAACAACTCTTCGAGTGAAGAGCCAAGTACGTTTATATCATATATAACTCAAAAAGTCAACAATCTCAGTGATCTATTTCAATACAGCATAAGGCTCTGGCGGGAGTAAATCTGGGCAGAGGTCATGTCCTTATTTCCGCTATGCCCCGCGGAGGGATTACCGCTTCCCTGCCAACAAATCATCCTCAAACTGCACCATCCCCTTATAATCCGCCGAATAGCCAGAAATATCCGGCAGATTCAGAGTGGTGATTTTCCGCCAGACGACGCCAATTAGCCGCGCGAATTCAGCCAATTCTTCCCTAGAAAATGTGTCTTCCAAACTGAGAATGTCGCCGGTTTTGATGTCCGGCTCGACGAACTGCAGGCGGGCGCCGGTGAAGGTGAAATTGTCATAATCGCGTGAGGACTCCACCAAGAGTTGATAAAACATCAGCTGCTGGCGGTATTTGTGGAGTTTGATTTTTTCATAGTCAGACGCGCCCTTCCAGGAGTGCGATGGCTTGCCGGTCTTGTAATCGGTCACAAAGATGGTCTTATTATGCTTATCAATGTCAGCGACGTCCAGCTTGCCGGTTAGGCGTCCGCCGCCAACGACGACGCCTTGATGAGCGAAATCGAGTTCCGCGAGCTCGGTGTCACAAAAATCGGACGATTTGGTATCCAGAAACGCCGTCAGCGCCGCCGTGCCCTTGTCTAGATATAGCGTAAAATCGTCGGGCGGCAGGTGCTGGGCCTCGAGCGATGTGCGGAAATAGTGGAGAATGCGCTCGGCGCGCGGCAGGCGGTGGTCGGCGCGCGGTAGGTTGTGTAGCTGCTGTAGACTGGCGTGAATGGCGGTGCCGTAGCTGGCGGCGGGGCTTTTGGCGGACGGAAAGCGCAGGAGATTATTCAACAAAAAGTTCTGCGGCCCACCGCGCGAGACATCGAGGAAATTATTGAGATGCGTAATGGAAAGTTTGTAGCTCTCTAAGGTCGGCGCCAGTACATCCTGGAGCTCCGCGGTAATCGGCGCGCTCAGCCGCGTGCTCCAGTCGGTTTGCGCCACGGTAAGCTGCGTCGCGGGCGTGTCGGCGGCGGGGATAATGGTCGGCGCGTGGTCGGTCAGGAAGCTGGCGATCATGGTGTCGCTGCCGGCGTCGTTGGTCTGGGAATAGGTCATGGTCAAGGTGGTTTTGGCGCGGGTCATCGCCACGAAGAATAGCCGCAGCCGCTCGTCGTAGCTGGCGCCGGCGGGCTGGAGCTGGAGGTTGGCGGGATAGCGAATCAGCCGCGAGCGCGAGCGGACTTTCTCGCCCCACGCGCTGTCGATTGCCCCGATGACGAAGACGTGCGGGAATTCTAGGCCCTTGGATTTGTGGGCGGTCATCAGGTTGATGGCGCCGCCGAGGGCGCTGGCCTGGGGGCGGATGTGTGTCAGGCGGGTTTTGGTCGAGCGGTGTAGGTCGATGAATTCTAAAAAGTCCGCCAGTGTCGGGGCCTCGTCGGTAGAACGATCGCGTAATTTTTGGCGCAGTGTGCGTAGGCTCTCGAGCGTGGTCAGGTAGGCGTCGGGGTTTTGAGCGAGGGCTTCTGGCGAGAAGTAGTGGGCGGCGAGAGAATTAAGCGAAGAGCCTTCACTAGGACTCCTCTTTTCGCGCCGGGCGTCTGAAGACGCTCGGGCTGCAATCGCTGTACGGAGTCCCAGTAAAGGCTCTTCGCCGGCTGACTGCAAGAGTTCTTTGCTAGTAGAGTGAGCGCCGGAGCTATCCCTATCGACTCCTCTTTTCGCGCCGGGCGTCTGAAGACGCTCAGGCGATGTTCGCTGTACGGAGTCGATTGGAGTAATTCCGGCGTCTATCTCCAATCCCAACAACTTGTCCAACTGCTCCTCCAGCGGCAGACTTGGCACGTCCTTCGCCCGCTCCAGCAGCCACTCGCCAAATGGCTGAAAGGTGCTGTTCGCCAGCATACTCTCCAGCCACAGCTGCCGATTTTTATAAGCGTGAAGGCTTAATCGCCAGATATCCAGCGCCGAAAAGCCGAACGCCGGATGGGCGATGACCTCTGGTAGCAGACTGTTGGCGGTATCCAGGTTATTCTGATGAATCGCCATGACGACCCGCGCCAGCTTGTCTAGCGCCTGAATGATGTCTTGCTCTAAAATATCGTCGTGGCGCTCATAATTGACCATCAGGTTCTGACGGTACAGATATGGCAGCAGCTCAATCAGCTCCTTGTGATGGCGGGCGATGACGGTGATATGCGCTGGGTTTTCGCCGCGTTTGATCAGCTCGGCGATTTGCCGGGCCACCCCTGCCCGCTCCTCGCTCACCGAGGTAAATTCCTGCACCTCAACCCGCGCGCCGCTACCAGATGCGTGCGCGGTCAATTGCTTTGACAGTCCGTCAATAGTGTTCTCCAAGCGATCCGCCCCCTGGGTGATCACTCCGCGCGCCGCCGTCAGGATGTCAGCCACCGAGCGGTAATTGTCCGTCAGCACGATAATTTTCGGGTCGTGATAGTGCTGGCGGAAGCGCTGAATATTGCCAACATCGGCGCCCTGAAAACTGAAAATCGCCTGATCATCGTCGCCAACCGCCATGATATTGGGATTGTCCTCATCGCCAGTCAGGTCGAACAGTAGCCGCAGCTGCGCCAGGTTGGTGTCTTGAAATTCGTCGACCATGATGAATTGATATTGCTCCTGGAGGTTGGCGCGCAGCTCCGGGTGGGTCTCACAGGCTTGAATAACCGATAAAATCATGTCGTCGTAGTCAAACAGCGAGCGCTCGGCCAGCACGTTGCCGTATGCTTCGTAGACGTCAATGGCGGCGGATAATTTCTCGCTGGCAGCGAAATCTTTCAGGACGAACTCGCCGCCGGCGTTCTTTTCGCACCACTTGTTTTTCCAGGCAGTCAGCGGTTTGGTGGAGTTGGCGTCGATGGCCTCTTGGGCCGCGTGAGCGATGCTGAGTGCCAGAACTTGGGCGTACGGGGTGATGGAGGACGGCAGATTGGCGGCTGTAACAGAATTTCCCTCGCCGATTCTCTCGGCAATCTTCTCCGCCAGCGGCGCAAATAATTCGATGGTTTTTTTAGAAATTTTGGTAGCAAACACCTGCTGTATGTCAGGGGCAATGCCAGTGATGACGCGCTGATTATCCTCCATCATCAGCCGCAGCTCCGCCGGCGTGAGGCCGCTCTGCTTGAACTCGGAAATGACTCGGATCAGTTCGCTGGTGTAGACGAATTCGCCGTTGTTTTTAACGCTCAGCGGATTACGCCAATCAAGCCTCTCGAGAATTCCCGTCACAATTTGGTGCTGCGTCAGTTCATCCGCTGGCTGAGCGTCAGCGCCGCGGAAGAAATACTGCCGGTGCTGATTGATAATCTCCGTGCCAAAGCTATGAAAGGTGTGAATGGCGATTTTATAGGCATCCTCGCCGATAATCTGGCGCAGGCGCTGGCGCATGTTGGCAGCGCCGCTCTCGGTAAACGTCAGGCACAAAATACTATCCGGCAGCGTGTCGGTCTGGCGCAAAATCTGGGCGGTGCGCATGCTCAGTAGCTCGGTCTTACCCGTGCCCGGCCCGGCGATCACCAGGAGCGAACCATGAATATAATCGACCGCCTGGCGCTGATTGGCGTTCAGTGTGGCGTAGCGAGTGTCAAAATCCATGAGTCAATTGTAGCACGCTGGCACAAGCACTGGTAACAATGGTAAAATAGTAGGTATGCACGATGAACGGGCGCTCGCGGCGCTGATTGATGATCAGTTTGGACTGACGGTCAAAATCCAGTCGGTCGTGCTGCCGATGAGCGATGTCAGTCGCACGGCGCAGGCGACGGTGGTGCTTGACGCGACGGGTGAATTGTTGGCTTACATCACAGCGCGGGCCATCATGACGCTGGGCGATGTCAAGCGGTTGGTACGGCGAATGGGCTTGCGGCCGGAGCGATTTGTGCCGCCAAAACACCAGCCGAATTACTTTGACGATGTGGCGACCGAGAAGTTCCAGGCGGTCTTTCCGGGGATGAATGTGACTTCGCCGGATGACTTGATATATTATCGGACGCTGGTGCCGTATAATCCAGCCCTGGTCGTCATATCAGAGGTCAAGCGCGGCGAAATATACCAATTTGACCCGGACGCTCGCGGCGGCTATCGTGTCGGCGCGCGATTACATTACAAAAGGAGCGAAACAATATAATGCGAGATTATCTAGACATCATCAAGAGAAATTTACTATCGCCAATTGTGCTGGCGATTTTCCTGCTGGCCGGGGCGCTGATTTATGTGCGCGAATACCGCGATGCTTGGTTTATCTCGGTGGTGATCGTGGTCAATTCGCTGATCGGCATCGTGCAGGAAATTCGTGCCAAGCGGGTGCTGCACCGGCTGGAACTGATGAGTGCGCCTCGGGCGCGGGTACTGCGTGATGGCCAGGCGGTGGAAGTGCCGTATGATTCGCTGGTTGTTGGCGATGAGATTATCCTCAGGGCCGGCGATGAGCTGCCGGCGGACGCGACAGTGATGGTGTCGAAGGGCTTGGAGTTGAATGAAAGTATGCTCACGGGCGAGTCGGCGGCAGTCGAGAAAGCGGCTGGCGATACGGTACTGGCGGCGACCACGGTGCTGGCGGGCGAAGGTACGGCGCGGGTCACGGCGGTCGGCGACCAGACAAAGGCCGGCGCCATTAGCCAAGTCCTGAAACGCTACAAGCCGGAGCTGACGCCGCTGCAGGTGGCAATTTGGCAGGCGATTACCTTCTTGACATATGGTGCAATTATCTTAGCGGCGCTGATTTTTACCGTGTACTATTTGTCGGGCGATAATGTGGTGATTATCCTCAAGACGATTACTTCGGCGGCGGTGACGGTGGTGCCGGAGGGGCTGCTGCTGGCTAGCTCCCTGCTGCTGGCGTTCGGCTCGCTGCGGCTGGCGCAGGCCAAGGTGTTGCCGCAGAAATTGGCGGCGATCGAGGCGATGGCGCTGCTCAATTTGCTAGCAGTGGACAAGACCGGCACGCTGACCAGCGACGAGGTGACGCTGGAGCAGGTGGTGGCGTTTGATGAGTCGGGTGTATCGACAAACTCGGCGACAGCTACCTCAGAAAAGCTACACGCCGCGCGCCCGGTTGTCGCTCGGGTTCCGGATTTTTCTGAGTCAGCAATTGCCGAGCTAGCCGCCCTCATCGCTCATGAAACCAGCGGCGGCAATATCACCGGGCAAGCGATCCTCGCAGAAATCACGCCGCCCAAGCACGCAGAAATCATCGAGGTGATGGCCTTTTCTTCGGCGCGCAAGATGGCGGGCGTCCGGGCGAAGATTGACGGGAAAACCAGGACATTGATGATGGGGGCGCCTGAGTTTGTGGCCAAGCTAGCGCCGGTTGACGCTATGTTGCAGCGCCAGCTGGACGAGTGGGCGGACAGCGGCCTCAGGGTGCTGATGCTGGCGGAATTTGACGATGAAACGGTGAAACTCAAGGATCTGCCGGACGGCTCTGGGCGGGCGATTGGCGCGGTGATTTTGCGTAATTCCCTGCGCGACGGCGTGATTGATACGGTCAAGTTCCTCCAGGAGCAAGGCGTGGTCATTCGGGTGATTTCCGGCGACAATCCGCGCACCGTGCAGCACATCGCGCGCCAGGCGGGCATTGATAATCCAGATAAGGCCATCCTCGGCTCGGCGCTAGCGGGTCTCAGCGACAAAGCCTTCGACAAGGCTGCTGATGAGCACACAATTTTTGCCCGCGTGCTGCCAGAGCAAAAGGAGCGGCTGATCGCTCATTTCAAGCAGTCCGGCAAGTTCACCGGCATGGTCGGCGACGGTGTCAACGATGCGCTGGCGCTGAAAAAATCCGACCTCGGCGTGGCGATGTACGCAGGTGCTCCGGCGTCGCGGCGGGTGGCGGATATAATTTTACTCAATAATTCGTTTACGTCCCTGCCGATCGGTATGAAGCTGGGTAATCGGATCATGCAAGCGATCGAAGTCATCGCTACCTTGTTCTTTCACAAGATTATTTACGGCGTGGTGTTGCTACTAAGTACCATGCTGGTCGGGCTGAATTATCCGTACGCGCCGCGGCACATCACTTTCCTAAATATTTTCCTGGTAACCATGCCGACGATCATGTGGACGCTGTTTCCGCCACGGCCGCGCCACCGGGTCAATCCGGTACATTTTTGGCGCGATACCCTGCAGGCGGTGGCGCCGATTGCGCTACTGACGGGTCTCACCGTGGCGTTTACCTATTGGTCGGGCGTGACGCTACATCCACATCAGGCGGCCGAAGCAGCGACGATGACGGTCCTGACGGCCACGTTCTTTGGGATTTATCTGGTGTTTTTGGTCGGGCCGATGCTCGGCGTAGTCCTCGACAAGCGGGCACACCTGGCGCGGACGCTGTATATGGCTGGGGTGCTGTTCGTTACCTTGGTGAGCTTTGGCATTGAGCCGCTCAGGCAGTTCTTTGACTTTACCATGCCAAATGTTGCCCTGCTCTGGCCGGGCATTGCTGTGGTTGTTCCCGTCGCCCTGGCCCAGTGGTGGCTGGCCCGCCGCGCTGGTCGGAAGTTTGCTGATATGGTAGAGGCGGCCGACGAGCGGATACAGACGGATCACCCAGAATGAGTGGGCGAATAGGTCTCAATTAGTAACAACTATCTCCAATGAAAATAGCCCACCGAACGAGCTCAAACCAGAACTGGATATGTCTCAACCCAGGAAATGCGTAACGCATCTCAACCAGTTTGAGGTCAGTTCGGCGAACTATTTTCGGTGGGCTTAGCCCTCCTCTCTTTCTTCCTCCTTACTTCCGCGAATGGCAGTGGCGATTATCAACGCTGCCGCGACTATGGAGGTAGCAATTGCTGCCATTCCTAATCCTGTCATAAACGCGAGGTAGGAGATATCATGGGCGCACATTATGCGCCTCCTTTCTCAAGAAGAAAAAAGCTCAAAGCTAAAGGGCGACTTTCGCCCTAGACAATAACTCTGAGCTGAAAGCTGATATATATATATCACTAATAGAATAAAATGTCAATGGATTTTGTCAAAAATGTGATATAATATTTTCTCTCACCCCTGTTGTGATTGTAAATAAATTTTGAGTAGCAATGATGGCTCGCATCCTCTGTCGGTGGCTGCTTTCCGCGCTATGTACACGAAAATCACCGATCCAGCTTTTGCTTGGTCGCCGCCAGATAATACCGATAATAACTCTTTGGGTCTGGCACGAAAAAGCTGTTATCGATATCGTCGTTCGGACGAATTTCAATATGCTGGTTGTTGGCGTATGGCTTGATGAGGTAAGCGAACTCAAACCCATATTCGCCAGAAATCTGCTTCAACTCCTCGCTCTGATAAAGCGGGTCGGGATAATCCGTCATTACCAGCGCGAAAAAGCCTCCATTTTTATCGTCAAACAAATGAAACGCCGTGTCGGGACAGAGTGGCACAAGCGACGCCAGCTGGCGAATATATGATGCGCCGTCGAGAATTGGGAATGCTTTGTTGACTATTTTAGGGAACGTTATATTGCGGTAGTTGTTCATGTAGTAACTTTGATTATATCAAGAAAAGTGAATAGTTTTACGACGTATCCATAATGGAACGCCTACTCTTGCCCTACTTCTCGCAAAGCCTTATCCGTCGCCGTCACCAATTCCCGCACAGCCTCGTCATAGTCCTCATACACGCGAAAACCAGCCGCGTACGGATGGCCGCCGCCGCCGAAGTAGCCAGCCACGGTGTCGGCGATCGGTAAATTGCCGCGCAGGCGGGCGGTCAGTTTGCCGTCGGGGTAGGTTTTGATGACGCAGCTGAGCGCCACACCTTCGACTAGTCGTAGTTCGTCACCAATCAGCGCGCCGGGGTTGTAGGCGTCGCTGTAGGCTTGAATTTCCTCAAATGGCACGTGTACCAGCGCCAATTGCCCGTCCAGCAAGTATTCAATTCGCTCAATCAATTTGCCCTTGTACGCCAAGATCTCCGGTGATTTCTTCATAAATTCGCGCCGCCGTTCTTCAATTTCAGCATTGGAGGCGCCCAGCTCGGTCAATTCGCCAGCCGTGCGGAATGTTGATGCAGTGGTATTTGGCGTGGTCAGGCCCAGGCTGTCGGACATGATGGCAATCAGCAAATCTTCAGCCGCCTGCTGGTTGATAGTCCAGCCGGCGTGCGTGAACAATTGGTATAGTAATTCCCCGGTAGCCACCACCGTGTCAGAGAGCATGGTATGCTCAAAACTCAGCGTCGACTCGGCGGTGTGATGGTCGATAACTAGTACCGGATGCGTTTCCAAAAAATGCCGCGCGCCGGGTGTTTCTAAGACTTTGCTAAGCAAAATATCAGCGCTGGTATCAACGATGATAGCCAGGTCGGCACGGGCTGGAAAATCGCTAACCACCCGGTCCCAGCCGCGGATGTAGCGCAGATATTTGGGGATATCGACTGGGCAATACAACGTCACGGTCTTGCCCAAATCACTGAGCACTTCCTCCAGCGCCAAACTAGAACCCAGGCTGTCGCCGTCAGGGTTTTCGGCTTGGATGATAACGATGTTATTGGCAGATTGGATGAGTTGCTCGGCGGTATCAAACATAGTCTTATTATAGCAGATGGGAGTTTCAGTAGTGTACTACTTACCGTGCATGTCTTTTGTGAGGCTCGGGCAATCTACAGCTTCCGCCGTCCCTCCAGCGCATGCGTCAGCGTGATTTGGTCGGCGTATTCGAGGTCGACGCCGACGGGGATGCCGCGGGCAAGGCGCGAGATGGTGATGGTGAGGCCGGCCTCCTGGAGGTAGCGCTGCAAAAAGAGCGCGGTTGACTCGCCTTCGACCGATGCGTTGGTGGCGATGATCAGTTCTTCGGCGTCATCGTGCTTGATCCGCTCAATGAGCTCGGGGATATGCAGCTGCTCCGGGCCGATGCCATCAATTGGCGAAATCGCGCCGCCCAGCACGTGATAGGTGCCGCTATACTGCCCCGTCCGCTCTAGCGCCACGATGTCCAGTGGCTCTTCGACCACGCAGATCAAGCGTCGATTGCGCGACTCGTCTTGATATAGCGGCGACACTTCTTGATCGTGATCAATCAGCGCGAACGTGACCGGACAGATTTTGACGCGTGTGTGCAGCCGATCTAGCGCCCGCGCTAGCTGCTCAGCCCGTCTGGCGTCACGCCGAAGTACGGCATAGGCATAGCGCTCGGCGGTTCGCGGCCCGACACCAGGCAGCCCGCCAAACTCATCAATTAGCGTCGTCAGCGCCGCCGGCAAAATCGTCGGTTTCATTAGAACGGCAAGTTGCCCAGCCCGCCCATCAGCGGTTTCATCGTCTCGGCAGCAACTTCCTGTGCTTTGGCCAGGCCATCGCGGACTGCAATTTGGATCCAGTGCTCCAGCTGCTCGATATTATCGAGGTCAACCATCTTTGGATTAATCTTGATCGACTTAATTTTTAGCTCGCCGGTGATCTGGACGATCACTGCACCGTCGCCGGCCTCTACTTCAATGATTTCCTTGCCGAGCTGTTTCTGGGCCTTGCGCAGTTGCTGCAACATCTTGACTTGGTCAAACGCCATAATTATTAATTCCTCCTTGAATTTACCTTTTCATTATACGCTATTTTTTCGCCAATTTGTAGAGGTAAAAGCGGTCAGCCCGCTCGGTGTGGCTATTGGTGACGATGCGCTCCAGTGTCCAGCCGTCAGTGTTGGGGTGAGCCATTTGTTCAGCGCGGGTGATGACGAGCGTAGCGCCCTCCGTGGTTGGTTGATTGACGGCGAGTTTGTGCTTGCTATAGCGAGCGACGGTTTCGTAGAGCGGCGCCTCGTGCGGGTTAGCGACGAGAACGACGTTTTGCCTGCCGGCGATGGCTTTTTGTAGCAGTGGCAAGTCGGTGCTAAATTCATGTACGGCGCCCGAGAAATGGCGATACCCATTGGTAAAGCGGTCGAGACCCGAGAGGACCATCACGCCGATGAGCGCCATCAGCATCAATAAGCCAGTGATGCGGGCATAAGGATTGCGCGGGAACAGCGAATACCATTGATTGAGCAGCGCCTCGACGCCAACCGCCAGCAGGATAAATAGCGGCAAGATAATAATGCTGGTCATTGATGGCTGCAGTACCAGCAGCGGTAAACTTAGTAGCAGCCAGACGCCGATCATGTATGAACGCGCGGTGTGGTGGTGCTGGATGGTTTTGAAAAGACCAAGCACGATCAGAAACAGCGCCGAAAAGTCGAGTACTGGTGCGATCTGACCACCGATAACGGTCGGCTTAACCCAGAAATAATGATACAGCAGCAACCGCAAATTATCGACCAGCGCCCAGCTGAGGCTGTGAATACCAATCAGTGACTTGAGTAGATCATGATGCGTCGCGGCGAGGAAAATTGCCGGCGCGCTCGTGAGCGCGAGAACGATGATCGCTGGCAGCCATTTGAAGCGATTGCGTTTAGCGAGTAGTGCGTAGCGTGTATGCGGGTGGATCAGCGCTACCAGTAGCAGCGTCAGATGAATATACCAAAAATACGGCGTAAACAGGCTCAGGCCGACCGTCGCCGCCAGTAGCAGCCGCCACAGGGCCGAGCCCTTAGCGCGCTGAACGATTAGACTAGCGAAGAGGAGGATGAGCGCGGCATAGGTGATGTAGAGAATGTGCGGCGTGAAGCTTTGGGCAAAGAAGATCAGCTGGCCGGTGACGGTCATGATGACGAGCGACAAGATGGTAACATTGGGCTTGAACCAGCGCCGCAATAGGAAAAATACGGCGACGGCGGCGATGAATGACAGGATGAGCGACGGCAACTTGATGGTATAGATGGTAACGCCAAATAGACTGAACAACCCGCGCTGCAAGAGGTGAAATGGTAGGTTGGTTTGGGCGAACGAGCCGAGGTCGCCGAGCGAAATGGCATTGGTGGTATCAAGCGCCTCGATTTCCGCCTCGCTCACACCGCCTGGGGCATACAAACTAGCGGCGGTAATGGCCGCGCAGAATAGCACAATCAGCGCCATGTAGCCCAGCCAATAGCGCCAGCGATAGACAGCCGAGTCGGCGAGTTTGTGCTTTTTCATTGGTATTGATTATAGCACAATTCTAGTCATGCTTGCGATCGAGGCTCATAAAACGCAGGCGCTCTGGGTGGAAGTACAGTTGAATCTTGCCGACCGGACCGTTACGGTGCTTGGCGATGATCAGGTCGGTGATGTTTTGGACCTCTGGGTTGTCTGGTTCGTAGTAGCCTGGTCGGTAAATAAAGCTGACGATGTCGGCGTCCTGCTCGATGGAGCCGGACTCGCGTAGGTCGGCTAGCTGCGGAATCGGCGGCGTGCGCGACTCGACGGAACGGCTCAGCTGACTCAGGGCAATTAGCGGCACGTTGAGTTCACGGGCGATTAACTTGAGGCCACGAGAAATTTCTGACACTTCTTGGACGCGGTTGCCGTTGTGATTGTTGGTGGCCTGCATCAGCTGCAAGTAGTCGACGATGATCAGGCCAATTTCACCCTCATGTGCCAAACGGCGAGCCTTGGTACGCATCTCTAGAATACTGAGACCCGGTGTGTCATCAATGTAAATCGGCGCTTCTGCCATCTCGCCCATGGCCTCGGATAATTTCTCAAAATCATCGCCGCTTAGATTACCGGTACGAATATTCCAGCTATCAACGCCGGCCGCGTCCGCCAGCATACGGTCGGTCAGCTGCTCCTTGCTCATCTCCAGGCTGAAAAACAACACCGGCTTTTTCTCGATCGTCGCTACGTTGTACGCCAAGTTAGTCACCAGCGTGGTCTTACCCATGGCCGGTCGCGCCGCCAGGATGATCAAATCCGACTTCTGTAGCCCCGCTGTCATGGTATCCAAATCGCGGTAGCCAGTCCGCATGCCGCGCAGACTGCCCTTGTTGCGGTGAAGCTCCTCGATACGATCAAAGCTGTCGGTCAAGATACTTTCCAGGCTGACCAAATCCTGTTTCAACGACTGGTCGGAGACGCTGAATAACTCGGCCTCGGCTTTTTCTAATAATTCCTGGGTCGTCGTCGATTCGTCATAGCCGAGTTCGGTGATGCCGCTACTGGCCTTGATCAGGCGCCGCCGCACCGCCGTTTGCGCCACCATTTCGGCGTATGCCGCCGCGTGCGCTGCCGTCGGCACGTAGTTGGTGAGTTCTGTCAAATACGCCGAGCCGCCGATGAGTTCCAGCTCGTCCTTGCGCTTCAGCTCATCAGTTAGAGTCAAGAGGTCAACTGGCTTGTGCTTCTCAAACAGCCGCATCATACCGGCGAAAATCAGCCCGTGGTTTTTGTCGTAAAAGTCGTTAGGTTTGACGATTTCCGAGGCGTCGGCCAGGACTTCCTCGTCGATGAGAATCGCGCCGAGCAGGCTTTTTTCAGCGTCTAGGTTTTGGGGCGGTAATTTGCCCGCGATGGTTTCGGTTTGGGTTGTTTTGCTCATGATAATTCCTCCAGGTTAACTTCTTCGCCGCCGCCCATCAGCTCGGCAATTTTCGCAAGCTCGGCGTCTTTGGGCGGGGCTTTTTGCCCGATTGTCTCAATATCCAGTTCGGTGCCGGCGACTTGTTGCACAATTGTCGCAATAAGCGGGCGATTCTTCGCGTCATCTAGTTTCTTTTTATTAAAGGCATTGCCAACGTACAGAGTCAAGGTGTTGCCGTCTCGCTGCCAACTGCACTTTTGCAACAATGTCGCAATAGCGAATGACTGCTCTTTGGCCAGGGCGATAATCTTATCCCAGTCGATGTCTGCGGCTGTAGAGTCTGGCGGATTGTTTGACGTTGGTTGATGGTCTGCCGGGGTGACGTCTACTGTCGTTTTATCTGCAGAGTCATTAGTTTGCTCCTGTTTCGGGATGGTTTTTGGCGAATTTTCTGGCGGCTGGGCGGCTGGGGCTGACGCTTCTGAAGTAGCTACTGGTGGCTCTGGTTTTTCTGCTGGTGATTTGGAAATGGTGACCGGCGGTTTGGCTGTAGTTTTGGGACTGGCGATCAACGGCGATATCAGCTCGGGCGATGTGTCGGTCACCTGTTCCCCATTGTCCATAAATATCGTCAATAATTTCAAATCCGGATGCGGATGGCGATCAACCTCAATCAGCTGCTTGACCAATGTAATTAACTCTGGCCGCTGATGTAAGCGTGCTCGCAGCAGTGATAATAATTGATGAGATAGGACGACCGGATCAGTGCCGGCTTGCTCCAGCTCGCCCAGCAGGTTCAGCGCCTCAGGCGCGTCGCGCTGCTGATACAATTCCAGCAGGTTCTCCAGCGTCTCCGTGGCGCTCAACCCCAGGTATTGAGCAACGTCCGACGCGCTCAGCGGCTTGCCCGTGCTGGCTAATGCTGACAATTGATCAAGCATACTAATGCCGTCGCGAAACCCGCCGTGCGAACGCTCAGCGATCAGCCGAGCAGCCTCCGCCTCAATAGCAAATCCTTCTTTCTCGGCAATAGTCATCAGCTGGCGCGCCATAATGTCGACTGGGATGGGACGAAAGAAAAATTGCTGGACGCGGCTGAGGATGGTGGCGGGCAGCTTGTCGGCGTCGGTGGTCGCCAGGATAAATACCACGTGCGCTGGCGGCTCCTCCAGCGTCTTTAATAGTGCGTTGAAGGCAGGTTTGGACAGCATGTGGACTTCGTCGATGATGTAGATTTTTTTCGGCGCGGAAACCGGCGCGACTTGCGCTTTTTCGCGTAATGCCCGAATGTCGTCGACACCGTTGTTGCTGGCGGCATCAATTTCAATGATGTCCAGGTGTGAGACTTCCTCGTCGTATGGCAGTTGATTGATTTCATGCGCTAAAATTCGCGCTACGCTGGTCTTGCCCACGCCGCGCGGACCCGTCAGTAAATACGCATGGGCGATTTTCCCCTGCTCCAGCGCTCGGCGCAAAATGTTGGTCACATGATCTTGTCCCAACACCTCGTCCAAGCTGCGACTGCGATATTTGCGGTACAGTGCTTGACTCATTACTTATGTATTATAGCGCAAAGTGCGGGATTAGTAAGCTGTTTGGTAGTTCAGGCTTTTATGATTTAGGTATAATCCTGCCCGCGGGCATGTATTAAAACAGCGCCAGCTGCGTGCTGGGTATTTCGACGTCAATGGCGCCGTCAACTGCCTGCGCCTGGTAGCCGATGAATTTTTTCACGTTGTATGCCAGTAGCTGCCCGTCGTACTCGGTGATGAGTACCGAGCCGATAACGCTGATGACGACGCCAGCCATGGTTTTATGCCCCGTCATATCAATCACACTACTAAGGTCGCGGCCGTTCGTATGAAAATAATCTTCACATGTGATGAGTTCTCGGTTTGGAAAATCCAGCCCCAGTTTTTGCTGAATGCGCATCAGCGTGTCAGCTAGGGCCTGCTCCGCCGCCACAGCATCAAGCGTCCGCCTGATCAGCCCCAGTTTTTTGCTGGCGGCCACTGTTTCCATGATACCACTCAGACTGGCAACTTTTGCCTCATACTGCCGAGCAATCAAGGCCGAAGAAAACGTCTCCAGTTTCAACGCCAGCCGTGCCCCCTGTTCCAACAGTCGTCGAATACCGCGCTTTTCCTGCGAGATACCGACTTTGATAACTCCCGGCGCGAAATATGCCAGATAGACGAAGTGTGGCTGCTGATTGATTTTTTCCTGCCGGGTTGACACCGAGTTAGCATGATAAAATGCTGGATTAAAGCCAGTTCTGTTACGACATTTCAGGCAGTTTTCATATTTCTCATCGACCGTCGCGCCGTCAGGACAAGCCTGGCTGCAATGATTTTCAAAGTCCACCCAGCCCGTGCAGTATTTAGCAGAAAAATCAAACGCCAGTGACAACTCCTGCCCCAAAACATCACCACGCTCAGTCTTGCCGTCAACCTGCCACTCCAGAAATGGCCGGTTTTCGGTATCAAAGCTGGCGTAGCTTAGCAAAAACTCCCCAGACATAGCACCATTATATCAAAAGCCGCCTGGGTAACCACCCGGGACGGCCTCAAATGTCAAAACGGTCTATAGCGGCGCTTCGACAGCTGCCCAGGTGGCGTCCGGATTGTCATCAGGGATGATGATGGTGACTTGGTCGCCGACTTCGATGCGGAAGAAGGTGACGCTGGCGAGCAGGATGCGGTATTCGTGGCCGTTGGCTTCGACGTAGTAGACGCCGTCGTGTTGGACGAGGGTACCGATGACTTGCTTGCGCGAGACTGGGCCGATTTGTTTGTAGATAAAGCTGCCGTCCTCGGCGATGGTTAATTTCAAGATGTCGCCCTCGACGAGCTTGGACTTCGAGGCGTAGTTCGCCGGGATTGGATAATTCTTGCCATCAGGCCCCATCATCATTTGGCCATCAAACACGCCCTCGATTATCTTGCCAGCAACATCGTCTGATGAGGTTTTTGGCGTGACGACTTGCCCATCGTCACCAACGATGCTGATCAGCAGCTCCTTGGCCGCTGCTAAGTTGGTTTCTGCTTCTTGGATGAGCGTCCTGAGGCGCTTCACTTGCTTTTCCGGTAAATCAGACATAATGGCTCGCATTCCTTGTCTATTTTTGATAGTACGTGACAGTAATATAGCACTAATTATGTGAGTGTGCAAGTCCCGCCAGTATATTCGCATCGGCAAACGGCTCGTCTTTCCACAAGGACAACAGATAGTCAGGCAAAACTGTGGTAATTTTTACCCTTGCCAATAAAACACCGCCCGTGGTATAAGCTCCGGGCGGCATTTCTCTACGAAAACAATCGGTCGTTTCACGCAAAAATTAGCTTAACTCAACGCTAGCGCCTGCGTCTTCCAAAGTCTTCTTCGCAGCTTCAGCTTCGTCCTTTGACACCTTTTCCTTGACTGGTGCTGGTGCGCCGTCGACGATGGCCTTTGACTCACCGAGGCCCAAGCCGGTGATTTCCTTGACTGCCTTGATGACAGCAACTTTTTGAGCACCTGCGTCCTTTAGGGTGACGGTGAACTCAGTTTTCTCGTCTTCTGCGGCAGTCTCGCCACCAGCAGCCGGACCAGCAACAGCCACTGCAGCAGCAGCTGGCTCAATGCCGTATTCATCTTTCAAGTGATTCTTTAATTCGTTAACTTCTAGAACTGTCAGTTTGACCAGTTCATCAGCCAATTTTTTAATATCAGCCATGGTATTCTCCTTAGATTATTGATTATTTATCATCTCGAGTCATCCAATCTTCAACGCCTCCTCTTTTCGCGCCGTGCGCCTTGAATGGCGCTCGGGCTGCAACGCTATACCGGAGCTTATGAAGACCGAATAACTCGAGATGATTGATTGCTAAACTTAAGCCGCAGCTTTGGCTTCGATGCCGTCCAGTAAGCCGTGCAAATTGCCGCCCAATGCGCCCACGGTATCGTGAACTGGTGAGAGTAGTTGTGCCACCACTTCGGCGATGAGCTGGTCTTTACTTGGCAGGCTCGCCAGCGCCTTGATATCAGCTTCGTTGATGCTCAGGCCCTCGCCTGAGAAGCCGCCGGCCAACTGCAGTGCTGGATGCGTCTTTGCAAACGTGTCCAGAACTTTTGCCGGCATGACCTCATCTTCGGCGCTCATGGCGTAAACCAATTGGCCAACCAATAAGTCAGTCTCGGCTTCTTTGTAACCGTCAACGCCCTGCAATGCTACGCGTACCAAGCGGTTTTTGACCACCTTGATGACGACGTTTGCTTCGCGGGCGGCCTTGCGCAGTTCTTGCAATTCAGCCACACTCAGCCCCTGGTACCGCGCAAATGCCGTACCTTTGGCGTCTTTCAGAAGCTCGGTTAGTTCAGCAACCAAAGTTTGTTTTTTATCGCGTGAAATTGCCATAAAAATCCTTTCTTTGATTGGTTCTTGTGTGATTCGACCGATTTGTTAACGTGCGGTAATGGAAAATCTGGTTCTCGTTTTCTGGGGATTAGCCGAGCAAACAAAAACGTCTTTGATTCTCGCACTACCAAAGACGTCAAATAAAACTGTTCGTTTCATCCCTCGGCGGCATTTTTATACCTCAGTTCCCTTCGGTCGCGCGCTGTCTTTGGTAATGTTCATTAGAATTGTAGCAGAAATGACAACGGGATGCAAGATGATTATGGGTTAATTTATGAACTTTTATGTATACGATGGCGAGTTTGTGTATTTGTGCTGCGTCGAGATAGTTTCTTCCTTGCTTCCGGTGTCATGCCGCCCCAGATACCATACTTTTCATCGTTCTCAATCGCGTGATCAAGACAGTCCTCCTTAACCTTGCAGCCACGGCAAACTTTGAGAGCTTCTTCAGCATATCGCCTGTCTTTAGATTCTGGAAAAAACATGTCTGGGTCACTATCGCGACAGTTCGCCTTATTACGCCAGTTAGCGATGGCAGCTTCAGGCTGAGTCTCAGTCTCAGTATTTGGTAATAATTCACGCATTGAATTATTATATCATACTACACGGTTATTGCAATATAAAACGCGCCTCGGGCATGAAGCGCGTTTATATTAATAGGCCAACCTTACAGCGAAGTTTCAGCCTTTACGCTCGGCCCCATAGTGGTGGCAATGGCGATAGATTTGACATAAATACCCTTGAGGCTGGATGGCTTTTGGGCGTTCAGGCTGGCGAGGAAGGCGCGGGTGTTTTCTGCCAGTTTATCAGCGCCAAACGAAACTTTACCGATCGCCAAGTGGACGATGGCCTGCTTGTCGACGCGGTATTCAACCTTGCCGGCTTTGGCTTCGGACACGGCTTTGGCGACGTCGGTGGCAACGGTGCCGGACTTTGGATTTGGCATTAAGCCGCGCGGGCCGAGCAGCCGAGCGTACTTGCCAAGCTTTGGCATATATTGTGGCGTTGCGACCAAGATATCAAAGTTCAATTCTTCCTTGTCCAGCTGCTTCAGGAATTCCTCGTCGCTGATGATGTCTGCGCCAGCTTTCTTGGCGGCGGCATGTTCGGTCTCTGGTGCGAACACCGCCACGCGAACGTCTTTACCGGTGCCGTGCGGCAGCGCTACGGTCGAGCGGACGTTCTGATCGGCTTGGCGCGGATCAACGCCCAGGCGAACGTGTATTTCAACGCTGGCATCGAATTTGACCGGGCTGGTCTCAGTCGCCAGTTTCAGCGCTTCGTCAAGGCTGTAGAGCTTATTTTTCTCAATCTTCTTGGCAGCTTCCTGGTATTTCTTGCCGCGGCGCTCTAGACGCGGACGCGTGATCGGCTTCGGGCCTTTCTTAACATGCGCTTCGGCGTCGTCGGACTGCGGCGTGGTGTCGCCGGCTTCTTTGCGGGCTTCCTTTTCGGCTTTTTCGGCAGCCTCATCGAGGGCTTTTTGGCTGCGTTTGCCGGCCTTGGCAACGACAGCTTCGCGCTCGGCGATGACGTCTTTATCTTTGGTATCGTGCGGCTTACTGCTCTCAGGCGCGCCTGATTCAGCTTCGGCAATTGCCGCTTCAATCTCAGCGATGGTATTCTTGTCGCTGACTGCTAATTTTAGTTCTGCTGCTTTCTCTAGCAGCTCGGCTTTCTTGGCCATACTAATCCTTTCTGTGGTACAAGCGGCGACTCGCGACCTCTCGAGCGAATCTGCCTCCCAGCATTGATTTGATAATAGTGAAATTATACCTGAAATAACGCAGTAAAGCAACTATGGTTTATGCTGCGAGAGCATCTGTGTCGCCGCTGTTATGGCGCATTAACTTCGAGAGGAAACGACGGTCTGGGATAACATAAATAGTGCTATCGCCATCGTCCAGCGAAAGGGCAACCCGCGGAGCTGGCTCATCATTGGTGTGGTCGGTAATTACACTAAAGCCGGTGGATCTCATGTCGTTAAATTTACTATACGGAAGTCTAATCCCCTCACTTGTAAATGTAGACCCTTCACCGGAAAACGACCCACTCTTACAGAAATCTTCGCCCAATTGCTGAGTCAATGTTTGTACGCCCCAAGCGATTATCGCAGTACGGTCAGCGGGTGAGGTAGTATATTTGGCGGCATTTTCTATGTCGAGTATTGTCTCGTGTATCTCGGGATTTGTGGCTTGATCCGAAAAATAATTCGCCAGCAAATCAGTTGGTAGATGGACATCAAATTGGAGAATATTGCCGACTGTTTCTTGGGAGAGCGGAAAATGATGCATACCTTCCCAGGAACGAATAGCCAGCGCTGCCAGTGTTTGTGAGCGCTTATTGACTGTAAATATTTTAGCCTCTGGTGGCAGGAGTTTTCCTCTCAGTTGACAAACAGCTAGTCCATTGCCTTCAGTAACGTTTGTAATAGTCACTGGCGAGCCGATGTAGTCGTCCGGGATGTGCGGGATGATATGCTGTTTGATGATGTTTTCGGGATTCCTATTCGGCGGGAGGTGCTCTCCTCTCTTTGCTACTTCTGTCGTGACAGCGAACGCATGATTTGCCTCACTAACTCCTCGCTGAAAGTTTAGGCTACTTAGCACAGACAGCCCGTCGGCTATTGGCGAATAATGATGTCTTTCTCCCATAATTAACTACAAGTGTAGATGAGAACACATTATTTTGCAAGTAATTTGACATACCTGCAACGTAGCGGTACAATTATGTAACTATGAATAAGGCGGAATTTTTAGGTAGGTGCAAGGACTGTCCGATTGCTGGACCAGCTTGCGAGAACGTGGAGAGTAGACGGCGGGCTGCCCAAGAGGCTGCAGAGTTAGCTCTAAAGGGGCTGGGCAATAATCCAAATATTTAGCTTTTTCGAGGTGACGGCATGCAGGTTGATGTTGCAGATCTGGATCCTGAGGTCCTAGGAGAACTTAATAAAGATCTACGTAATCAAGCAGCGGACCGTTTTGATGAGATTGATGAATCTAGAAATTATGTATTGCAGTTTGCCGAGAAGTGTCTCGGTCCAACGACAGCTCAATTTCCGACAAAGACGGGTCGTTTAGTACGAGTGACGGTATGTGATAGCCCTGCACTGTCTTGGCAAAGTAGCGGAGAGGGAAACATAGAGCCTGTACGAGTGAGGCGAAGGTCGTAACCCGCTTGCCCCTGCTCTTTCGTCTCTGCTACAATAGCGAGTATGAACAATATCACAATCACAGACATTCACGCACGACAAATTTTAGATTCTCGGGGCAATCCGACGGTGGAGGCCGATGTTCGGTTGAGCGATGGCTCGTTCGGGCGGGCGGCGGTGCCGTCGGGCGCCAGCACTGGTTCGCACGAGGCGGTCGAGCTGCGCGACGGCGACTTGGCGTATGGTGGCAAGGGTGTACTGAAGGCGGTCGAGCATGTCAACACCGAGATCGCGCGGGCGCTGCGCGGTATGGATCCATTTGCGCAACATCGGGTTGATGAGCGGATGCGGCAGCTGGACGGTACGCTGAACAAGGGGCGGCTTGGAGCGAACGCCATCCTAGCGGTCAGCCTAGCGGTTGCCAAGGCCGCGGCTGAGTCTAAGGGTATTGAGCTTTTCGTCTATGTCAATCAGCTGGCAAATGCTGGCACGATGAGCCTGCCGATGCCGATGATTAATGTAATGAACGGCGGGCAGCACGCGCTCGGTGCTACTGATATTCAGGAATACATGATCATCCCGGTCGGTGCATCGACGTTCGAGGACGCGATGCGGATGAGCGCCGAGGTGTTTCACGCACTGGCAAAGGTACTCAAGGCTGAGGGTTACCCGACGACGGTTGGTGATGAGGGTGGCTATGCGCCACATGTGCGCGGCGGCAATATGGAGCCGGTCAAGTTGCTAGCACGAGCGATTCAGCAGGCTGGCTACAAGTTGGAGCAGGACTTTGCCTTTGCTCTTGACGTTGCCTCAAGCGAATTTCACGAAGGCAATGGCCAGTATCGGCTGGAAACGGAACACCGCACGCTGGATGTGAATGGCATGATCAAGATGTATAAGCAATTGCGGGCTGAGTATCCGGTGGTGTCGATCGAGGATGGACTGGATGAGGAAGCCTGGCACGACTGGCAGACGCTGACGACGGAGCTTGGCTCGACGACGCAGCTGGTCGGTGATGATTTGTTGGTGACGAATGTGATGCGGCTGGACCGGGCGATCGCTGAAAAGGCCGGTAATGCAATTTTGATCAAGCCAAATCAAATTGGCACGCTGAGCGAGACGATTCAGGCGGTGATGATGGCGAAAAAGGCCGGCTGGAATACGGTGATGAGCCACCGCTCGGGTGAGACCGAGGATGTGACCATTGCTCATCTGGCGGTCGGACTCGGTACGGGTCAGATCAAGACTGGCTCGATGTCGCGCTCAGAGCGTATCGCCAAGTACAACGAGCTGATGCGTATCGCCGAGATGCGACCAGAGCTAGAGCTGGTGCGGCCGTTCAAACAGTCGTAGTTCATAGGTTACGAGACAAGACGTCGGGCGCCTGGTTGGCTGTAGTGGAAGTTATTGCCGCAAGGCAACCAGCTGCCCGTCGTCAGTAAATTTGATGATCCGTGAAGGCATTACCCCTGTCACTTCCCCGCTGTCAACGTAGACAGCCACCTGATCGCCAAAATACGCGATCGCCTCGTTGATTGTGGCGGCTGGTAGTTGCTCGCCGGGGTTAGCGCTTGGTGCCAGCAGTGGACCGACCAGCTGAATCAGCTCAGATAATGCTGTGTCTGGTGGTACGGCACGAAATGCCAAGGTTGTGTCAGTACGCACTAGGTGTGGCATAAAGTCGGGGCTGACCCTGGCAGCAATAGTGGTCGGCCGTTCGTGGCGTAGCTGGTCATAGATATGCCGCTGCTTGGTGGTGAGTTCGGGAATGTTGTCGGCGCTACTAAGCAGGATGATGCAGGATTTAGTCCGGTCGCGCTGGCGTACGTGGTACAGCTCATCAACTGCCCTCGGGCTATCAGCTCGAGCGAGCAGGCCATAAATGGTGTCAGTCGGTGCCACGACGAGTTTGTCAGCTCGTAGCGCCTCGATAACGGCAGTATCAAGTAAGTTTTTGGTGATCACCAAATGATTATACCACAATAAAATTGCTCCCACGGCAGGGAGCAATTTTGGATGAACAGGTGTAAATTAGTCGGCGACTTCTACGCCCATTGAGCGAGCGGAGCCAGCAACGACTTTCATCGCGCCTTCGATATCGATGGCGTTTAGCTGATCCATTTTTGCTTCGGCAATTTCCTGAAGCTGTGCGCGAGTGATTGTGCCAACTTTCTCGGCGTGCGGCTTGCCTGAACCCTTTTGAATGCCGGCTTTTTCGCGGATCATGTCATCGACTGGCTGACCAAGCGATTTCCACGTAAAGGTGCGATCTTCAAACACCTGAATGTGGACGATAACATCCTTGCCCATCATATCTTTGGTGGCGTCGTTGAATGGATTGATGAAATCCATCATGTTCAGCCCCCACTGACCCAGGGTCGAACCAACTGGTGGCCCAGCGGTTGCTCGTCCGGCAGGGATGCGTAATTTTAGATTACCGATAACTTTCTTTGCCATAGTTTCCTCTTATTTTTTCCGTGCGTAACCACTGTATTATAACGAAAATTGTGCTAGAATACAAGCATGAACGCTCGCAGCATCAAGCCAATTCGTCGCCTGATCAATATGTTTGGGGCGCTCGCTTACAGCCTGTTGATTTTCACGTATGCGGTTATCGTCGGTGCCGGGTTGTTGTGGCTGGCGCGTAGTGGCCTACTCATGCAGCTCGGTGTATCGCCAGAGACAGTCCAGCCGGCGCCCGCCCCGCCCACTACGCCGAGCGATACGACGCCTCGTGCGGTACCGTTTCTCTTACAAGTGGTGCAGCTGATGTTGATGTCGGTGATGACAGTGGCGGTTTTGGGTGTGGTGGTGATGCTACCGTATTGGCTGGGGCGCTGCGGCTCATATCTATTGAAGCGCAGCATTCGATTATGCCACAGCCAAGTGACGCTGGCGACCTTGTTATTTGGCAAGATATTGGCGTGCGGCATCGGGACGGTGCCGGTGCTGATCATGGCGATGTATGATGCTAGGCAGTGGCCGATCGCGGCAGTGCTGCTGGGAACGATTACGGTGGCGCTGGTCCTCTTTGCCACACAACACTACCTCGCCAAAAGTAGCGAGGTAGTTGAAGCCAAAGATGTCTGGTAGCTCGACCGGTGTATCGCCGCGCGGCCAGATGATCAGGCGGCTAGACTTTCTTGACCTGCAGCGCGTCCAGCTCGACCGGCGTATCGCGGCCAAACATGCTGACCATGACCTTGATCTTGCCCTTGATAGCGTCAATTTCTGCGATCGACCCATCAAAGCCCTTGAACGGCCCGTCAATGATGGAGACCACTTCGCCGACCGAGAAATCGATCTGATGCTTTGGCTCTTCGACGCCCATACGCTTTTTGATCTTAGTAATTTCTTTATCAGACACCGGTGTCGGCGTAGTGTCGGCACCAACGAAGCCAGTCACGCCCGGCGTGTTGCGGACGATATACCACGTCTCGTCGGTCAGCTTCATTTCGACTAGCACATAGCCCTGAAAGATCTTGGCATCGACAACCTTGCGCTTGCCGTTTTTGATCTGAATTTGCTTTTCTTTCGGCACCATGACGTCAAAGATTTTGTCGGCCATGTCGACGCCGTTGATGCGCTGGCGGATGGATTCAGCAACCTTTTCCTCGTAGCCCGAGTAGGTGTGAATGGCGTACCACGAGCGGGTTGAATCGTAGCGATTTGATGACATAAATTCCCTTTCCTATTTCAAAATTTGATTAAAGCCCCAGTTAAAGCCGGCGTCAAGCAGCAAGATCAGCACCACGAAGATCAACGTAAATACCAGCACTGCCGCCGTCATGCTCCAGGTTGCTGAGCGAGTCGGCCAGCGCACCAACTTGAGCTCCTGCCACGCGCCCTTGAAATAACCAACGTCGCCTGATTTTTTCAATGATTTTTTGGACGTGGTTTTTGGTTGCTTTGGCAACGAGCTGGTCGCTGTCACCGTTTTTTTGGTGGTCTTACTGGTGGTTTTTTTGGTGGGTGCGGTTGATTTTGGTTTATGTGGTGACGACTGCTTCGTCTCGTCATCTTTCGCGGTGATGCGGCGAACCCTCGTCTTTGATTCTGCTGCGTTTTTTTGTGCCATAGTTTCTCCCAATTTAAAAGTCTGCTTCTTAGCAGACTGTCAAGTCTATTGTAGCGTGTCCGGGGCGCGATTGCAAGGGCGGACTCATGCAGATGTGGGCGAATCGGCCAGCTCAAAGCTAAACGTCGAGCCATGGTTGAGTCGGCTTTTGACAGAGATGGTGCAGCCGAGCTTGTGCGCTAATTTGCCCGCAACGTACAGCCCCAGTCCGGTGCCGCTGGTCTCGCGGGTACGATAATCCTCGGCTCGGTAAAATCGCTGGAAAATCTTTTTTTGGTCAGTCTTGCCGATGCCTATCCCGGTATCGATTACCGCAAATTGTACGACGCCGTTACGCCGGTGTATCCGCAGCGTCACCCCGCCACGAGGCGTGTATTTGATGGCGTTGATGATGAAGTTTTGTAGTAGCTCAGTCAAGTACAGCCGCGAAACCTTGATCACGCCAATCTGCGCACTCACGTCGAGGTCAAACCGCAACCCCTTCTCGGCCGCCCGCGGCGCAAACTCACTGTGTAACGTGCCCGCCAGCTCCATCAAATCAATTGTCTCCACCTCATCCGCCGCTCCACGTTCAGCGCGCGATAGGGTGCCAAGGTCATTGATCATTTTAGCGAGGAACATCACTTGATCGTGCGCTGCCACTAGTGCTTCATGCACCTTTTGGGTGTAGCCTTTTTCGGCGAGCAGTCGAGCATTGTCAAGCGCTCCCTCGGCAATCGCCACCGGTGTGCGCAGCTCGTGGCTGACGACACTGATGAACTCATCACGCTCCTCTTCGAGGCTTTTTATCTTGGTGACGTCACGCAGAATCAGCACATAACCGTCAGTGCTGGAGCTGCCGCCCAAAATTGGCGCAAAGGTCGCTTCCAGTCGCAAATGATCGCCATCACTGAGCGGCATGATCAGGTCGTCACGAGTGCGGATTGACGGCGATTTGCTCAGCTCTTCAAACACATTGATTGGTGTTCTACCGAGCGTCTGTAATTGAAATATTTCGTTAATGTGGTGGCCATGGAGTGTGGCGTTAGTGTCCAGCAGGCCGATCATCGCCGCATTATAAATCGTGATCACGCCGTGAGCGTCAGTACTTAGCACCGCGTCGGTCAAGCTGTTTACCAATGTCATCATCTGGCTATGCTCTGGCGCGGCTTTCGTCTCATCGCGTCCGCATTGCTGACTGCGCCCCATGCGCCACCTGCCCATCCCTTGTTTCATATGACTTAGTATAGCACATGCTACACGTGCGGTGTATGGTTTTTCAGCGCCGCTCGGTGTGTTTTGTAGGCTGGGTCGATGGCCGCAACCTCTCGCCAAAACGCGTCGGAGTGATTCATCTGGCGGGTGTGAGCCAGTTCGTGAATCAATACATAATCAAGCAACTCAAACGGCAGGTTCATCAGTGCGATGTTCAGGCTAATCGTGCCGCGCGACGAGCAGCTGCCCCAACGGCTGGAGGCGTGCGTCAGCTTGACGGTTTGATAGGAAAAGCTATGTTCCTCGGCCAGGAACTTCAGCCGCCGTGGCAGGTAACTTTTGGCTTCTTTGCGTAGCGCTGTGATGATGACTTCACGAATGCGCTGCTGGATGGCTGGAGTAGCGATGTCGGTGCCGGGCGGCAGCTTAACAAGGATGCGGGTGCCAGAGCGCTTGATAATGGGTTCAGTGAGCGTGGGCTGCGTCTCGATGATCAGGTGATGACTTTTACCAATTGATTGGTCGTGCGTGTAGTAGTGACCTTGTTGATGCTCGCTCAGAAGCTCGCGAATACGCGACCGGGATGATTTGATGAGCATTTTTGCGGCGAGCAGCGGTGTGTACGTCGGCAGGCTGATCCGCAGCTGCCCGTTTGGCGCGACTTTCAGTGACACCTGACGCGCCAAGTGCGAGCGCCTCACCGTGATATCGCCAAATTCAGCGTCGGTAATGGTTGGCATGTATAGCTCCTAGCTGATGCGAACGCGGCTGAGTACCGGACGTTGCGGACGGCGCTTGGGAGTATCAGCCTGGGCAGCCTGCGGTTGAGTCGGAGCGGCTGTCGTATTCGGGCGAACGTCGGCCAGCCGCTTGAGCAAGGTGCGCGCTTGGGTGTTATAGGTGTGACGACCACTAATGACGACACATGGCTCGCTGGGATGTGGTGGTGAAAATTGCTTGATCTTGGCGTCAAACGTTGCTTCATCGTTATCGTTTGCCTTAAGCCAGCGCATTTTGGCAGTCGCGAGGTCAGTCTGTACCCAAACGAAGAGAACCTTATAGCTGGCAGCGCGGGCTGTCTTGGCGAGCTCAACCCGCCAGGCTCGCTTCTCCGTTGCCCCTTCAAATACGATGGTTTGATGAGTCTTCATCAGCTCTTTGAGGAGTGCGCCACTGGCATAATTAACAGCCGCCTCGTCATCAGATAATGCCACCAAGATACTGGAGTCTAAATGCGGTGCATGAAACATCTCAGAAAACTCAGCCGCGAATTGCGACTTGCCCGCCCCCGGCACGCCCACCATGGCAATGATGTGAGGAGAAGAAAGTTGCAAAGGTTTCATATATGTTAGTATACACAAAAAATCCCCCTTATCCAAGGGGGATTCTCGCCTGAAACCTCGCGCTTCAGAATTAGATTCTCGGAGCGGTCAGTCTCTTACAGGTGGCGTCGGCTGGCGACGTATGCTAAGGCTGAGGTAACCAGTGCGCCGAGGCCCAGACCACCGAGTACCATGTCGGTCATACCAGTTCGTGGTAGTGCGGTTGGTGTTGGTGGGGTCGGTGTGGTTGGCTTTGGATTACACTCTTCGCTGTCAATACCGACGAATCGCTTGGTGTCTTCAGCTTCTTTCTTGGTGACTTCGCGGATTGTCTTGGTAGTGACGTCACAGACCTTAATCTTTTCACATTTGCTGAGGTCGGTAGTATATGGTGGCGTATTTTCTTTGCCCTTTTCGACTTTCTCGATGACGCCAGTTTGGACGTTGCAGGCTTCAACTTTTTCTGGTACATCGACGGTTGCGTTGTCACAGCCATCTTTGTCGCCAGGAATCTCTGGGGTGTCAACGCAGGCGGTGTTGACGACTTTACCGGTAACTTGTTCTTTGATGGTTGCCGTGATGGTAAAGGTCTTTGATGCACCCTGCTTGAGTTCAGCAATTGTTGCTTTCCAGGTATTGTTCTGGAGCGTGCCCTCAGATGCCCTCAGGAAGGTGACGCCTTGTGGCGCATTGTCAGTGACAACAGCGTTCTTTAGGTCAACATTGCCGGTGTTGGTGACGGTTACCTGGTATGGGAATTCGTTGCCAACTTGGACGGTCTTGTGCTTGACGCCATCGACCTTTTTCTCAATTTTGATGCCAGGGTTAGCCTTTGGCGTTTCTGGCTGGATGGTGAACTGCTTGACACAGTCGTTGCTGGTGCGATCACCAAGGCTGGTTGTGACCTTGACGCGAGCGGTGTAAGTGCCCGCCTCCTTGATGGTAGCGCTGGTCTCGCTGGTCAGCGCTGAAGTAGTGTTGCTGCGTGAGAAGACTTCCTTGCCTGAAGCATCGGTGATGCTAAAGGTGTATGACTTGACAGTTGCGCCGTTCTCGACTGTTGCGTGAGCCTTCAGGGCGACCGTGTTAGTCTGGCGATTAATGACTGGCTGGTCAAGTGCTTTACAAGTAGCCACTGGCTGTGGTTTCGGTTTTGGTGGCACAACAACGTTGGTGGCGACAACTGGGTTGCCACATGGTGCCATGATGGCGAACTTAAAGCGGCCCTGCTCATCGAGCCGGATAAATGCCCGCTGTGCGCTACCCATACGGCTGGCTGGGACGACCTTGGCGTTGGTGCCTGAGATCGGTGTGCCGCCGCTGATGTTGCGGATGGCTGTCCGAGCGTTGGTGGCGACAACGGTGCCGTTATCGAGGCGAACCTCGCCGTTACGGTAGACTGCACCATTGGCGTAGCTGCCGCTCAGCATCTCGTAGGAAATACCGAACGCGCCATAAATTGTTGATACGCCTTTGTTGAAATATCGTTCGCGCATCTCTTGTACCGACATGGTACCACAATACACCACGGCGTACTTGTCACAGTCGCGGGTATTGTCAATTGTTTCTGCGTTGGCGTAGTAGACCAGTCCTGCTCCGAAAGCAGCGACCAGCGACAGCGCCACGATCTTAAGCTTTGTACTTAATTTCATAACATCCTCCTCACTGGTTGTTTCCCCAATATTATCACACAAGCATTATTTTGTCAATAACTTATATCATATTTTTTCAAAATGGTTAGCTCGGGTCAGTTTGCAGAATATTTTTTTCTGTTATAATAGATACGCTAACCCGCTCAGCGAGACGATAGGGGCATAGTTCATCGGCTAGAATGGCGGTCTCCAAAACCGCAGAGGTAGGTTCGATTCCTACTGCCCCTGCCACGATTTATGGCGTGACGACTTGATGAAAGTCGTTTTTTGATGGCTTGCTGTAGAATTGACAGCGCATATCAATTCGTATCTTGTGAAAATAATGCCTTGATCTCGTGAAAAAATTGCCAGATGCGCTTGAAAAAGCATAAGCGGCGGTCTATACTGGGAATAAGATGAGAATTTTGATGCTAGGGTGGGAGCTTCCTCCGCACAATTGTGGCGGCCTTGGTGTGGCGTGTTACCAGATGTCAAAGGCGCTGGCAGCGCATGGTATTGCTATTGATTTTGTCGTGCCCTACTCGGCGGCGCATCCGAATATTACTCATATGAACATTCACGCGGCCTCGCCGCTACCGCCGGGTTATCATGATCTCGGGGCGTATGATCACGGGGTCGCACCAGAAGTCGAGGATACGGATGGGCACGAACTTGAACCGATGCGTCGGTTGCAGCGCCGCTATGGCAAGTTTGTCAGGCAGTTCGCTCGGATGTATCCACCGGACGCCATTCATGCTCACGACTGGCTGACGATGGAGGCCGGCGTGATCGCCAAGGAGGTGTCGGGTGCTCCGTTGATTGTTCATGTGCATGCTACTGAGTTTGATCGCTCGGGTGAGCATTCAGGTAATCCCTTGGTGCATGAGATTGAACAGCAGGGGCTGATGATGGCAGATCGAATTATCGCGGTTAGCCGTATCACCAAGGATATGATTGTCAAGAATTATCACATCCCGCCAGATAAAGTTGAGGTGGTATATAATGCGATTGACCTGGCTGATCTGCCGCCGCATGAGTACGACACGGCGACATATAAATACCTCGAGGATCTCAAGACTGATGGCTATACCATTGTTGGTGCGTTGACGCGGCTGACGGTGCAGAAAGGGCTGACCTATTTTGTGCGGGCGGCAGCTAGAGCGCTAGAGCGCTACGACAAGATCGCATTTTTGCTATCGGGCGATGGCGAGCAACGGGATGAATTGGTAGCCTTAGCCGCGCGGCTGGGTGTGAGCGACCGGGTGATTTTTACCGGCTTTGTTCGCGGCAAGCAGTGGCGCGATGCCTACTACCTGATTGATATATTCATCATGAGTTCGGTGTCAGAACCGTTTGGGCTGACAGCACTGGAGGCAGCGCATCACGATACGGCGCTGCTCATCAGCAAGCAGTCGGGTGTTGGCGAGGTACTCCATAACATCATGCGGTTTGATTATTGGGATGTTGATAAGCTGGCGGACGAGATCGTCAATATTGCGCGCTCGCCGGGCCTGCAGTCGGCATTAAAACGTAATGTCAAGGATGAATACGCTCGGCTGTCGTGGCGGGATGCAGCCGAGCGGTGCGTCGCGCTGTATCAAGCATCGGCCGAAAGGAGGTGGGCATGAGCCGAGGCATCACCCTCTATCTCCACGTACATCAGCCGTGGCGGGTGCGGCGATACAGTATTTTTGACGTGGCGGCGCGGCATGATTATTTCGAGACGAATGATCCGGCTCAAAACAACGAGCTGATTTTTCACAAAGTTGCTGAGAAGTCATATCTGCGGATGAATGCCCTGTTGGAGGAACTGCTCAGGCGGCATCATGATTTCAAGCTGTCGCTAAGCATCAGCGGTGTATTCCTCGAACAAGCGGAGCGCTTTAACCCAGTGGTGATCGAGAGCTTTAAGCGGCTGGTTGCCACCGGCAAGGTTGAATTGCTATCAAGCCCGTATTACCACAGCCTGGCGTTCTTTTATTCGCGCCCCGAGTTCGAGGAGCAGATTCGTCGCCACCGCCAGAAACTACGTCAGCTGTTTGGCGTCGAGACCACGGTACTCGCGAATACCGAACTGGCGTATAACAACGACCTCGCTAAGTGGGCGGAGAACGCTGGCTTTAGCGGCGTGCTGGCCGAGGGTTGGGATGACGTGCTGGATTGGCGCAGCCCGAATTATGTGTATCGGCCGGTTGGCACGGACAAGATTGGACTGCTGCTCAAGAATTATCGCCTGAGTGACGATATCGCTTTTCGGTTTAGCAATCGGTCGTGGGCGGGTTGGCCGCTGACGGCAGAAAAATATCGGACGTGGCTGATGGAGGCGACGGCCGAGGCGCCGCTGGTTAATTTGTTCATGGATTATGAAACCTTTGGCGAGCACCAGTGGTCGGATAGCGGTATTTTTAACTTTTTTAATCAGTTTGTTGCCTCGTGGCTCGAGGTTAGCGGTAATACGTTTTATACGGTGTCTGAAGCGTTGGCGGCGCATCGGCCGGTCGGTGATATCAGTATGCCAGAGACGGTGACTTGGGCGGATAGTGAGCGCGATTTGACAGCGTGGAACGGCAATGACTTGCAGAAAGAGGCGCTGCGGTATCTGTACGAGCTGGAGGCCGATGTACTGAGGAGTGGTGACGAGCAGCTGATCGCTGACTGGCGGCGATTGCAGACGTCTGACCATTTCTATTATATGTGTACCAAGTGGTTTACCGACGGCGACGTCCATGCTTATTTCAGTCCGTATGACTCGCCCTATGAGGCCTTTCTCTATTATGTTAACGCAATTCGCGATGTGCGCTGGCGGCTGAGTGCGCATCGGTATGAGAGGTTTTGATGGCGGTGCTACTAGCAAATGGCAGGTTGGCGATTAGGCTCGATCAGTTTGGTCGAGTGAGTTCACTGTCGTTCCCGCACGTTGGCCGCGAAGTTCAGAATCGACAAGCCGTGCATCGGATCGGCGTGTGGGTGAACGGTGAGTTTTCGTGGATTGATGATGGCGCGTGGCGGGTGAGGATGCGATTGCCACAAGGGGCGCTGGTGGCGCACACGGTGCTCAAGCATGAGCGATTGGGGCTGGTGCTGGAGTGCGATGATTTCGTTGATAGCAAGGTCAATGTGTTCGGTCGTAATATTCACGTGGTCAATCTGCGGGCTGAGACACGCCAGGTGAGGTTGTTTTTGCATCAGGCGTTTCGGCTGCACGATGATGGTCAAGCGATTGATACGGCGCAGTATGTCGAGGCCTCACGGGCGCTGCTACATTATCGTGGGCGGCGGGCGTTTGCTGTTGGTCTACGGACGTTTGATGGGCGTGATTTCGATCGGTGGACGGTCGGGCGATTTGGCGATGGCCTTGATGGAGCGTGGCGCGACGGGGAGGATGGCGAACTAGCGGGCTGTCCGCATGAGTATGGTATGACTGACTCGGTGCTGGGCTGCTCGCTGCGGCTGGCGGCGTTGGCGTCAGATCGCTGCACCTACTGGTTGGCGGCAGGGACGTCGATCAAGGAAGCGCTGGGGCTACACGAAAAGACGCGTAGTGTCGGTCTGGTGCGGAGCTTGGCGCGGACGACGGATACCTGGCACAAGTGGCTGAGCCCCGGTTTTCGCGCAGCGCAGAAATTGCCACCAGCCCACCGCCAAACTTTCGTTAATTCCCTGCTGACACTGCGGGCTCACGCGGATGAATCTGGACTGGTACTGACTGATGACGCGGTGGGCGGCTGTCGTCTATACGACGCAGCGTTCGCGCTGTGGCCGCTGATTCGGCTGGGGTATGGTAACGAGGCGGCGATGTTTTTCGAAGCTTGCCGGCGGATATTTGAGACTGATGGTTACTTCGCGCCAGCGTATTATGCGGATGGTGAGCCGGTGGTGACTGATACTGCGTGGCGTCAAGACCGGCCGCCAATGCGCCTGGCGGACGCGGCGGCGGTACTATTTATCTTCTGTCAATTTGCGACGTCGCGAGTTGGCGCGGAACGCTCGCGGCAGCTATATCAATCGGTGGCCGCCAAGGTAGCGACATTTTTGACGGATAATTGGGATAATCCGGCGGCAGACGACGACGCGGCGTTCGTTTGGCAGTTGTCGCGCGCGGCGCTGGAGCAAGCGAGTGAACTCGCGCAGCAACATGACGACCCAGCCAATGCGGTGCAGTGGCGAACCTGCGCTGACGATATTAGCACGCAGCTAGCGGGACGTGGTGCTGACGAGGTGACGATGGATGCGGTGTATGCTGCCTATATGTTTGGCATTGAGGGCGAGGCTGACTGGACCAAGCAACTGGTTAGTGAGGCGACACAAACATTAGCGGCAGTTGACGGTCTATTCAAGCGACGAGCAGAGGATCCAGATAGCAGTGTGGTTGCTAGTTTGTGGCTGGCGCAATATTATATCGAGACGGGAGAGCTGGCGCGAGCAGAGCGAATCGTTGACTTGATCCGCGAGCGGCGCATTATGAAAACTGGCGTGGTGAATGAGCATAGCGCGTCGTCGGTGGTAGCTTCGGCTGAATATATCAATACGCTGCTTGATATGATCGTGGCCCAGCGCTGAGGTCGGCGCATGAAAATTAAACCGGCCTGCTGATTTGGTCATTTGTGTTGCAAATAAAAAATCACCCCTGTCTGAGGGGTGATTCTCGCTTGATGTTATTAGCCCTTACGCGGCTTGACTTCGTTGCGGCCGAGGTTTTTCTTGGTCTCGGTGTAGGTTGCGTGCTGGCGGGCCACTGGGTCGTATTTTCGGAGCGTCAGCTTGCCCTGCCCTTTTGTGGTGCGGTTTTGGGTGTTGACCGTGGTGTAGTACGTGCGGTGGCCGCTCAAATTACTGACCAAACCAATCAACTTCCGCTTCGTGTTCTTCTTCTTTGCCATCTCTTTACTCGTTACGTTTATTTACAATCTTGACCGATTATAGCACAGATAATTAGGAAACGCTAGGGGCGCCGACAAGGAAAATTACTCTTGCCCCCGAGCTAATACCAGCGTACCATCTCATCAAGCGGCCGGCGGCTGCGCGGGTGCGGTTGGTCGTTACGACTAGCGTAGCCGAGTGCCAGCATGAGAACCGGCAAATCTTTGGCTGGGTCAATAAGTTGGTAGGCTGCGAGGGTCTTTGTCGCCTGATCAATAGCAAATCCCTCAATCGGACACGAGTCAATCCCGCGCTCCGCCGCCACCAGCATCGCAAAGCCGAGGGCGATGTACGCTTGGTGTGCTGACCACTGATGCAGCCCATCAGGTGTGTCCATCAGCTTAAAATCGTTCTTCGCCCACTGCTTCCAGAACGTTTTGTAGGCGGTGCGCTCGACCAGGTTCATTTCTTTTACGTCCTGGAGTATGTGATCGATGTGATCGCTGAGCGCGTCGGCCGTCTTGGCGGTAAAAATGAGGAAATGGCTGGCATCAAAGCGTGGCTTGTTAATCGGCGCGCATTTTTTCAGATCCTGGCGCAGCTGCTGATCTTGGGCAACGATGACGTCGAATTGCTCAAAACCGTACGAGGTTGGCGTGAGGCGAATTGCCTCAAGGATTAGCGCCATGTCCTCGTCGGTGATCTTTTTATCAGCGTCAAATTTCTTGCAGGCATAGCGAAAATCCAGTGCTTTGGTAATTTCCGCTGCTGAAATGGTTGGTTTGCTGGTCATTGGCGTCCTCCTTTTTGTTGCCTAATGATACGTTGCTTTTCGGGTGTGAAGCGCCGCGATTCGCGCATTTTTTGGTAAGCTTTGTTGCGCGTCCAGGCGTCGATGTGTCCGTTTTCTAGTTCAGCCAGCGTCAGCTCAAAAAAGTGCACCGCCGCCGTCGCATACAGCCAAGCTAGCGCCATTTTGACGTAATAGTCATCGTGTCTGACGTTTCGCAGCGCTGCGAAAACCTGATCAATGCGTGCTTCTTCGTCTAGGAAATTAGTCATCAAAGAAACTACACCGTAGCGCACCGTGAACTCGGCTTCACTCTGCAAGCATTCCAGCACAAAATCCCGCCACATTTCGCCGGCAAAGCGCCGCTTTTTCTCGACAAACGTATCAATATGCGCCCACGAATCAACGTGCGGCAGGTATTGCTTGGTTAGATCAATCGCCGCCCGATCATCAAGCCGAGCGTGCGTGATCAGCAGCCCGCACAGCAGCATGTAGTCAAATGATTTGTTCTTGGCCGTTAGTAATTTGCTAATGCCTGCTGCGCTCATGTCAGGCGCCAACCTCCTCGCCAACCGCCGCAAATCCGGCACGCGCACGCCGATGACCGGCATTTTGGTATTGACGATGCGTTTATTAAAGGCGGCGTAGGTTTCGTTGCCTTGAGCAAGCGTTTCGAGTTGGCGCGTGAGATCTTGAGGCATATGTTTATTATAAACTATAGATGGCGCATTGCTAACGCTGCTCCCACTGTTTCGGCGAAACCTGGCATGAGCTTCATCGTAGTCACTTCTTTTATATCAAACTAGGTAGCCTAAAACAAAACCAAAACGACTTAGCTTAAGTTATTTGCTAATGATTAGCACCTCTTTTGTTTTCGAGTGTGACAAAGCGTACTTGTAGTCCCTATTAGATACCACGCACATTTTTTTACCATATTGTGAAAGTATATCACATATCTGTTCAATGCTCGGGATACCGTCGCTTCTATAAGAAATGACTATCGTGGAATCAGAAAACTTACTTATTATTTTATGGAACTCTCTTTCTATCTGATTTTTATTAGTCCACGGGTTCTTTTTCTTATTTTTTATAGGTAAATGCTTATATCTATGATTAATCTTATTGTTCCAAGTTTTGTAGCTGGCTATTCCCTCTAGAAAGTGATAGAAATCTAAGTAGTCCGTGCCTACACCGTTGCTAGAGATGTACGGTGGGTCAAGATATACTAGGTCAATGTTTTTTGAATCAAAAGTTGCTACGTCTTTATTTAGGGCAACACAATTTTTACCGTTTGAGAATATTGAGCTATTGGCTTCTGCTGCGAAATGTCGAAAACAACTTTCGAAAGACTTGTCCCATGTCGCTTTGTTGCCAAAACTGCGCTTTACTGTCGATAGTCGTAAGTATAAGTTTGCTCTATGAAATAAATTATACGGCCTTTTAATAATACACGATTGAAATAAAGAAAAATAAGCAATTGCCCTCTTATACCTATCCCCCAAGAGCTCAATATTAAAAATCGTTTTATCAAGCCAAGCATTTTCCTCGTCAGTATAGAAAATTCCCTTAAACGTTTTTTGAATAAAATTAAATGAACCGCTGTCATTGTTTAATATGAATTCAATATCTTCCTCGGTTAATAATATGGAATCATTTTCTATAAGTGCAGTTCCTATTATCGAGTTGAACCTAAGAATGTCGTTATAGATAACTTCCTTTCCCTTGCGCTTCAGCATATGCGATACAGAACCGGTTCCACCAAAAGCATCAAGTGCGGTTGTAAAATTTATATCATATATATTTTCCCAAATCCAATCTGTTAATTTGTTCTTTGAACCCTGATAGCGTGTAGCTGGAAAAGGGTGCATTTCGTCAAATACAGTAATGATTTTTTCTTCTGCTAAATACGGTAAGAAGGATGGCTGAATCGCGATGTTCAGATCTCTCATAGCTACAACTCTTCGTCGATGGTGTTTAATAATTTGGCGTCCGGCAGCTTTTTCTTGTATGCTACGTATTGCTTTAGATTTGAATATGGCGTATTTCCACCATCAGCCATATCACGAGTTTGGTAATACATCCAATAGTCGTCAAAAATATCTGCACCAAGTTTAGCGAACGGCCCGTTACCATTATGTAGCTTTTCTATCTCTGTGATCGAGCCAATATTTTTTGTATTTCCTGAACCTGGTCTTGAGTTGGCAATCTTATATTTTTCCTGAACAATATAATCAAAATCAGAGACAACAGAGACTATTTCCGGTAAATCATCAATCGTATATATTTTTTCTTCATCAATTTTATTGGGCTGCTGCGTATAAATGACCCCAAGAACAAGGTGGCAAGTATAATTTGAATATGGCATAGTTATATTTTTACCACTGGAACGATTGCGGAAATATCCAGTAAAAGCGCCCAAGGTAAAACCGTTTACTCGAGTATTGCTGACTCGATAGGTAGATTTCACATCTACTGCAAACACAGTCCCGTCTCTCTCATCAATAAACGTAATGTCAGGATAGAAATTTTGATGCTCAGCTAGCACCATTTTTAGCTTATTGCTTCTCGCAAACTTCGAAATCGTAGGGAACAACATAAGCTCTATTATCTTAGATATGACCTTTGTATCTATTGAGATAGTATAGATATTTTTGTAAATGTCTATAAAGCCCTTAACTACCCAATCATTATTCTTGTCTTGCAAGACTTTAAGGTCACCCCTTAAGGTATTTTCTAATTTGTTCTTAAATTCTCGTACTTTCATGCTAATAGACTAATAGTAGTATACCACAAAATAACACTCGGTGCTCACTTGTATACATGGAAATAATTCTGTAGACTGTCGTCGATGTTATCGGAGGTGTCTTTGTTTATTGCCTGCATTTCTGAGAATGCTTTACCTAGCGATAATAATATACCCGACAATTTACCTACTATTGTGAATCTTGGAGTTATGGCCTTACTGACATCAAGGCGCCAAAACAAAAAACTGGCTAAAAATTTACTAATAATCTAAAAATCAAAATGGAGCCACGATCGGGGCTTGAACCCGAGACCTCATCCTTACCATGGATGCGCTCTACCAACTGAGCTATCGCGGCATTACACCATCGCCTGCGGCATGCGCTCTACGTATGTTTGCGTTTCACGCGTAAGAGCTATCGCGGCACACCGGCTACGCCTGAAAACGGCGCGGCAACATTCGTATTGTACCATATTCACGCGGCCGTGCAAAGACGATGGCGTTCTCAGACTACTTCTCTGCCTCGACCTGATCTGGCTTGTCGGCGGCTTCAGGGGTGGTCGGCGCAGTCGTTTCTTTGGGCTCTTTTTTGTGCGCTGTCGGCTTATTGGCTTTGGCTGAGTCAAACTCAGATTCGATTTCGCTGAGCACGTAGCCCATAGCGGCGACCAGGGCGATAGCAACAACTCCGCTCGTAACGTCGTAGTAATGGGTGAAGAAGCCGAGAATAAAGGTGACAACGGTGGCAAGGAACGTAACGACAATGCCGGCGGTGGCGAAGAGCCAGCCTCGGGTTTGTTTGCGTCGTAGCGGTGAGATAGCCAGTCCGAAGAGGACAATTTCGGTGATCGCAAAGATCAGCGTGATGATCTGCTGCAAGCGGATGATGGCGATATTTGGTACAAATATGGCGACGCCAAAGAGGGAGATATGATCAGCTTGTGACAGTAATGACAGGGCTGAACTGAGCGACAAAGCAGCCACCACTGCCAGCAGTGCGGCGACAATCCAGAGGTTGTCGGCGACCGCTTGGCGCGATTGCTTGGACATACGTGGTAATGGTTTATAGAGTGCTTTGAGTGTTTTGGCAAATGGAAATCGTTTCATGATTTGATAATAGCATGTCGGGCGGTGACGAGCAACTTAGTGTGAAGTACGGGTGGATTTTGTGGTGCGCGCTCGGGTCGGCTTGGCTGGCCGTGGCAAGCGCGGCGCAATGATGGCGTCCAGTACCGTCCAGGCGACGCTATTGACCAAGAAGACCACGCCGACGATACCGGCGATTGAGGCGGCCAGATGTGCGGCTGAATTACTGATCAGGATTAGCCCGCCGCCGATCATTAAGCTGATGATGGCTAGGGCGACGTAGGCCTGCTGTAACTTGACGCGCTGATTTTTCTGCTCGTTCCAGGTAATCAGCCCTCGCTTGATAAGCTCTAACATGCTCGAAATTATAGCATTGTTTATGAGTAAAGTCAACGTTACCCATAGTCGCTAGTTAGTCACCAGGCAAAACCTATTTCCATCAGGGTCTTGCATAACTACCCAGCGCCAGTTGCCTTCTGACTTTTCTTCTACGAGCTTTCCGCCAAGGTTGATTATTTGTTGAATAGCCTCGTCAATATCATCGACCATAATATCGATATGTATCCCGAGAGATTCTTGATCGGGAACCTGTTGGATACTAATCGTTACCCCATCCTCATTATTAGTCGATGGTAGATCAATATATGGCGGTGAGACATCACCCAGCTCTCTGCCGGTTACGGCGCTCCAGAACTTTGCCGATTTTTCACTATCTGTTGCATTTATAATAACGTATCCAAGCGCACCAATGGGTGCTGTTTTCTTCTCGGGTATTGTTCTTCCCTTCTCCATAGTTTTTATTATAACAAAATACCCATGTTGCTCAGGTACAATTCAATTTAAAAAGAGCGTCGGCTAACGCTCTCTGTGACATAACTAATATGGTGCCGGAAGTAGGACTCGAACCTACGAAGCCTGACGGCGGGAGATTTACAGTCTCCTGTGATTGCCACTACACGATTCCGGCATGGAACTTGCGCCCACGTTTTTACACGCTTGGTGTGGGGGCGATGCAAATGGAGCCGATTCAGGGATTCGAACCCAGGACCTGCTGTTTACAAAACAGCTGCTCTAACCAGCTGAGCTAAATCGGCATCTTGAACGATTGTAGCAAGTTTTGCAGCCCAAGACAAGGTCTACATGATCACTTTTCGTGATTGTTGCCGCGGCTGGCGTGCCTGCTGAGGATGAGCTGGATGTGGCGAACGGCGCGGGACGGCGGCTGGCTTGTCGGGTGTGAGCATGGCCGTGGCGCGCTCGCGAAGTTTGGCGGCTTGTTCGGGCTGCTTGGCGCTGTCGTAGGCTTGGGCAAGCGTGTTCAATGTGTGCGGCGTCGGTTCGAGCTCAGCGGCCTTTTCTAGCGCCGCCAGCATCTTCTTGGTGTTGCCTAATTTCTCCTGAACCTTGGCGTAGGCGATGTGCCGGGCGGCATGACTGGCCTCCATATCAAGCGCCTGCTCAAACGCCAGCGCCGCCTTGACATAATCTTGTGTCTCGTAGTAAATGAGGCCGACATTGTGCAGGCTCGAGGCGCTCGGCTCGAGGCTCTGGGCGATTTCAAAGCACTCGATGGCGTCCTTGTAGGCACGCTGCTTGGCATACAAAATCCCCAAGCGATTGTAGGCCGTGGCGTTCTTTTCATCGACGCGCAGGATGGTTAGGAGTGCTTTCTCGGCACGTAGATACTTGTTTTCACGCAGTGACTCTTGAGCAATAGCCCAGAGCTTGTCAAGTTTCTCTGACAATTTAACTGGTAAGTTTTGTGCTTCGCCGACTGACGGCTGATACCAAACTGCCCACACCACAACCAGCAGGATAACTAATAATCCAGACATATGCATCCATTATACCACAATATTAAGCAGCGCCAGTCGCACATTGCCATTATGCCTCAGCCGCGTTTCGGCAGTGATGATCCGATCAAGGAGGGGCTGGTGTGTGGGACTCGGCTGAGTTTTCATCTGAAACGCCACCATAGTGAGGAGGATGTCGATCAATTGGAGGGCTTTGGCGCGGTCGGTGAAATAAGACGGCAGCGTGCGTAGTGCTTCGTATGAGCCTGGTGTAGAGAGGATGCATTTGGCGTCAGTGGCGATGGCTTGATATTCGGACAGCAGTTTCGGCATGCGCGACAGCTGGCGGATGAGTAGTGGCCGGCCGGCGGCCAGGAACAGGATTTGGCGCCGCTCGCTGGCGGTGAGCGAGGTGCTGTCAAGTAGCGTTTCGTCCTGTACTGGCGAGGTACGGTGCAGGGTCAGCACCTGACAGCGCGAACGAATGGTAGCCAGGAGCTGCTGTTCGTTCTCGGTCACCAGCAAAAAATGCGTGTTGGCGTTCGGCTCTTCCAAGGATTTGAGAAGCGCATTCTGCGCTGCCTCACTCATGTGGTCGGCCGGATTGATAATGATGACGCGGCGGGTGGTGGCGTGCGTGCGCAGCATAGCGATCATAGTACGGACTTGCTCAGTCGTAATCGTAGTTTTTGCCTCCACTGGCTGCAGTCGAATCACCTCTGATGGCGTGAGGCCCGCCAGATATTCGGCGGTGCCCATGCCGTCCAGCCCACGCTCGGCGTTGATAATCAGCGCCTGTGGCAGTCGATCGGCGAGCTGGCGCAGTGGAGCGCGGTCGCGATGCGCCACCACTGGTGTGCGCGGCGAGCGGGTGCTAGTCATGAGTGGCCTCGCCGGACTCGTTCGGGGTTGCGGTAATTTTCGGGAATAATTGTCGAAATTCCTCTGGGATGGCCGCTTCAAACGTCTTTCGTTCACCTGATGGCAACGTGATTTCTAGTTTGTGGGCGTGGAGCATCAGACGGCTGGCATTGGGTTTACCATAAACGCGGTCGCCGAGAATTGGTGTGGCTAGGTGCGCCATATGAACGCGCAGCTGGTGGGTGCGGCCGGTGGTGGGCTTAAGTTCAATTAGCGCCTGGTTGTCAGTCGCCATCAGTACGCGGTAGGTCGTTTGGGCGGGCTTGCCGTTCGGGTCGATGCGGAAGGTGCTGGGCGCGGACGGGTTGCGGCCAATCGGCAGGTCAATCTTCGCGGCGGCTAGTTTTGGTACGCCATCGGTCACCGCGAGGTAGGTTTTTTTGGTGGTGCGCTGGGCAAATTGCCGTTGCAGGTGGGCAGCAGCGTCAGGATTTTTAGCGATAATCAGTACGCCTGAAGTGTCGCGGTCGAGCCGATGGACGATGCCCGGCCGGTCGGTGCCCGAGGCAAACGAAGTCTTGGGGCGAATAATTTCCGCCACCGTCGGTTCGGTCGATAGTCCACCTTTGGCGTGGGTCAGCAGTCCGCTGGGCTTATCGACTACAATTACGTCATCGTCTTCGTATAATATCGGCAGCTCTGCACTGGCCTGCTCCTGCTCTGGCAGCTTGACGGCAATCTCGTCAGTCTCATCGACCTCAAACTTTGGCGCCGTCACCACGCGCTGGTTGACCGACACGTAGCCGGCCTTGATGTACTTTTGCCAGAGGCTGCGTGAAATTGACGGGTCAAATGCCGTGGATAAATGGACATCCAGGCGCTGCTTGGTTGGCATGATGTGGAGCATGATGACGAACTTGCCTTGAAATGGCGTTTCGATGCAGCTTGGGTCAAGCGGGTTTGGCAAAATCTCAGCGTTAGCTGGCTTGTCAGGCCACAATTCGTCAATTGATTCTTCATCGACGATCGAGCCGTAGAGCACGGCGAAGTGCTGCTTGTTCAGGATAAATTCCGCCACGATGTGCGATTCATCTGTCTGGACCTTCAGATGGCGCAAGGCTTTGACGGGCGTGTTGTCGTCCGCCAGTTGGTATAATCTGGCGATCTTGAGGACGGTGCGCGGCGAAATTTTCACGCGGCATGTCCTCGGTCGCTTGAACGGCTAGAAATGTGCGGCGCTTGCTTTGGCGGCGCTTCTAGCTCAGTGAGAAAACTTGCTATCACTACGCTACCTCCGTAGCCCCACAGCCGTTTGGACACGGTGCAAGGTTTCGTTAGCGACGATGCTCATGTCGCGCTCGCTGGATTCCAATTTACGTTCAATTGCCGGCTCATCAACTGCGGCCAGACGCGCCTGGAAATTCGCCAAGAATTCGGCTACTTCATCAGCCACTATTCGCTTGAAATCGCCGTAGCGCTCCATACCGGCGTATTCGCTAATGGTCTGCTCCAAACTCACGTCTCGTCCAGCGTCCTGGCGCACCAGCGTCAAGATCTCCAGTAGATTGGAAATGCCTGGCTGGTTGTCACGGTCGTACTGTACCTTCCCCAGTGAGTCGGTGGTGGCGCTCATGATTTTTTTGTGCGCTGCCTGCGGCTTATCGCCAAGGAAAATGACGCCCTTGCCGCTATCATCAGATTTACTCATCTTTTTGGTCGGGTTCACCAGATCTTTGATCCTCAGGCCTTGGTCGTTGCCAAAGAATTGGTGCTGCTGGGCGACTGGTTTGGGTACAATGAACAAATCGCCAAATTTGCGGTTCATCCGTTCGGCGATGTCGCGGGTAAATTCCAGGTGCTGCGTCTGGTCATCGCCAACTGGCACGTAAGTGGCGCCGTAGAGCAAGATGTCGGCGGCCATCAGGACTGGGTAGTTGAAGAGACCGACGGAAATCTGGTCGCCGTGAAGCTTGTCAGACTTATCCTTAAACTGCGTCATTCGACTCATCTCACCAAACCCAGTGAAACAGTCCAAAATCCACGCCAGCTCGCTGTGGGCTGGGACGCGGCTTTGGCGATACAGATGAATCGCCTCGTTATCCAGCGGCAACCCCGCCGCCGTGTAAATCCGGGCGTTGCTGAGGATGCTGTCGTACAATTTGCTGTGGTCAATTGGCGTCGTGAAGCTGTGTAGATCGGGGATAAACAGATTGATGTCAAAATCAGCCGAGCGGCGCTTTGCCATATCGACAATCGGCAAAATGGCACCAAAATAATTGCCAATGTGAATATCGTTGTTGGCGCGCACGCCAGTGAGGATGACGGGTTTGGATAGTTTCATTGTATTCATTATAACACTCCTTTGGTTTTGAAATTATTTATCTGCTGACTGCGCTTGGCCTAGGATTTTTGATAGTTCGCTGATAAGTTCGCGCAGTTGAGGGTTGCGTAAGATTGCCCGCCGAGTGGCTGGCGTCCAAATGAGCGTGCGGGAACGTAAGGTTTCTGCCAGCGTTTCGCCCGATGGCGTCAGCAAGCCTTCTTTATCCAATTGGAATAATTCAGGCAGCAGCGCGTCGCAAAGCAGTGCCAGCGGCGCTTGCGACCGGGCAATGATTCGGTCATGTTTATCGACCGGCATAGAAATTGGGTTAAATCCTAATTGCTGCAAATGGCTGGCTGCCGCCTCGGCGTTTGGCTGGTCGCTGGCGACAACCGCTCGCTGAGCGCTATTCATTAGCAAATGGACAACGGCAGCTTTCTGGTCAAGCTGATCGTTAAATCGGCGGCTGGTACCCATAACACTATCGTGTAAAATTATCAGACACCTCACGGGCGGTACGGTAAAATTTTCCAGGGGCGCGCACACGTGGATAATTTCGCAATCGGATAATTCTTCTGTGTTGGTGTGGCGGTCGGCTGTGTCAAATTCGCGGACTAAAAAGCCGTACTTCTTAGCGCGCCGTACCAATTGCGAACCCAAATCGCCTAGCGAACCGATAACGCCGATAGTTTGTTTTACTGCTGTCATGCGGTCTCCTTTGACTTTACGGGGATTATTATATTGTTAAGTATACGCTATTTGGCATCGCTATACAGATTCATTGATACGATAGTCTGGGCTTGGACCCGATCTCAATTATAGATCATTTTCTTAATCTTTTTGTGCGACTTGTAGATTTTGACGGATACTTGCCCGCAAAGTGCTGCCTGATTAGTCCGGACAAGCGCTCAGCGTATGTATCCGTTATTTCGTGCCTCTGCATGGTCATCGAGCGATGGGCGATATTCTTATGCTCTTTGGCTAGTTTCTTCAAATTCCGTTCGACGATTAGTGGGTCGAGTTTGCCTGACAGAATAGTGATTGGCAGTTTCAATTGTGATATATCAGCCATCGTGGTTTGATTAATAATTGCGGCGTTTAGAGCGGTCAGGAACGATTTGGCGGTAATTTTATCGGCCTTAAATCCCGCGTCGGGCCATATATTATGTCGGTCGGCAAACTGTAATAGACGTTTTGAGCTCCTCGGATGCTTGTTGATGAGACCATATAAGGCGCGTAATATTTTTTCTGGATGATGGATTTTCTCGTCAATCTTAGGGTGATATATTGGCGGGCTGCATAGGATTAGTGACTGAGCTAATTTTGGATATTTTTTAGCGAGCTCTACGGCGGCCAGCGATCCCATAGAGTGGCCAATGACGATGTCAAGATGAGTGATTGATTCGTGACGTAGCGTAGCGGCGATGCTGGTGGCCTGGTCGTGAGCGTTGTATGATTTCCAGTCGGGTTTTGGTGAATTGCCAAATCCTAGCATGTCAATGGCGATAACTTGCGTATCTTTGGGTAAATGTGGCTCTAGCGGCTTCCAGGTACGCCACGATGTGCCCAGCCCATGAATCAAAAGAATCGTCGCTTTCGGTCGAGGTTGGCGACAAAAATAATGCACATTCAGGATGTACGGGACGCGCAGCCAGCGGTGGATTAATCGATCAAACATTATATTAGTATACTATGAAAACACTCCGCCTGCACATGAGACGGAGTATTTTCGAGAATCATTTTCTCCTCTGTTTTAACGCTTGGAGAATTGTTCGCGCTTGCGGGCAGAACGCAGACCGTATTTCTTGCGCTCTTTCTCGCGTGGGTCGCGCTTTAACAACTCAGCCTTCTTCAGGACTGGACGCAAGTCAGCGTGAGCAGCCGTCAATGCTTTAGCGATGCCAAGCTTGATGGCGTCAACTTGACCAGCGAGACCACCACCTTTGACCAAGATGGTAACGTCGTATTCCTTTTGCTTGCTGACGACAGCTAGTGGGTCGGTTACTTCTGCGAGCAAGGTTTTGTTGCCATCTAAGTACTCAGCGGCTGCTTTGCCGTTGATGGTGATGGTACCCTTGCCAGGAAGCAAGCGAACACTTGCTGAAGCACTTTTGCGTCGTCCCAAGCCGTAGAAATAGGTATCAGTAGCCATATTACTTTACCTCAACTTTCTCTGGGGTTTGTGCTGTGTGAGCATGCTCGCTGCCGGCAAATACGCGGAGGCGCTTGAGGCGCTCTGCTTGCAATTTGTTCTTTGGCAACATGCCTTTGACAGCTGCTTCAATAATTCGTTCTGGGTGGCGTTCACGCAGTTCTTTGAACTGTGTTTCTTTGATGCCGCCTGGGAAACCACTGTGACGGTAGTAGTACTTGTCAGTTTCCTTGTAGCCAGTAACGACGGTGTTTGCAGCGTTAATAACCACCACATAGTCACCGCCATCAACGTGCGGCGTGTAAGTTGGCTTGTATTTACCAGTCAGGTGTTTGGCAATTTCGGTTGCCAAGCGTCCCAGTGGCAACTCGCTCGCGTCAAACAATACCCAGCGGCGAGAAACTTCAGATGGTTTTTGTGAATAAGTCTTCATCTTATTTCTCCTCCTTTGGCATTGGTTTGATGTCGTCGACAAACTCGATGATTGCCATTTGTGCGCCGTCGCCAACACGTAGGCGGGTGCGCTCAACGCGAACGTGTCCGCTGGTGCGGCCACTGAGCTGCGGGGCAATTTCATCAACGAGCTTGTAAGCAGCAGCACGAGTGCTGAGTGCTGCGATCACCTGGCGGCGGCTGGCTAGATCGCCTTTCTTCGCCTTGGTGATGATTTTTTCAATGTGGCGCTTCAGCTCTTTGGCTTTCGGTAAGGTGGTCTCGATTTTGCCGTGCTCGACCAGGCTGGTTGCCAGGCCCCTCAGCAAGGCTCGCCGTTGATCACGCTCACGGCCGAACTTGCGCCCTTGATATCCGTGTCTATGCATAGTTAAAACTCCAACTCCGCCATCTTGTCGCGTACTTCATCCAGCGCCTTTGAGCCAAAGCCTTTCAATTCTCGCAAATCTTGCTCGGTCAACGTCACCAGGTCGCGAATCGTGCGGATTTCATTGTTAATCAGCGCGTTCGTCGTGCGGGCGCTTAGGTTTAATTCTTCAATTGACATGTCAAGTTCCGAATCATCCGACTCGTCGTTACCCAGTGCTGGTGCACCAGTCACTACGGTCGAGCCTGCCAGCGCGCTATATTGACTGACGAGGATAGCAGCTGCTTCCTCAAATGCTTCGCGCGGCGTCAGTGTGCCGTCGGTCTCAACCGTCAGTGCGAGCTTTTCGAGGTTGGTCTCGTCGCCAACGCGTGTTGAGTCAACTTTATAGCGAACGCGCAGCACCGGTGTAAAGATAGCGTCGAGCGCGATCATATCGGAATGCAACCGATTGACACTCGACTCCTCAATCGTCTGGTAGCCACGGCCAGCTTCTGCCACCAAGTCCATGATGACGGTCTTATTCGGATCATCGATGGTAGCGATGATGTGATCTGGGTTAACAACTTCTACTTCGCCGTTTGCTTGGATGTCGCCAGCGGTGATAACACCACCGGTCTTCTCCAAGCGCAACTCGACTGGCTCGTCGGTGTGAACGCGGAGTCGCACACCCTTCAGGTTCAGCATGATGTCGACAACGTCTTCTTTAACACCCTCGACGGTGGTGAACTCGTGTGTCGCACCCTCGATACGAAAGGCGACGATCGCGCCGCCGCGAATGCTCGAGAGCAGCACCCGGCGCAAGGAATTACCAAGCGTATTGCCGTAGCCAGCGTGCATTGGCTCGATCAGAAAGGTTGCACTGGTCGCAAAGATATCATCAACGCTCGCGAGTGCTGGATTGTAAATTGCTTTTGCCATAATTCTTCCCTAACCCTTCTTTTATCGTGAGTAATACTCAACAATTAATTGCTCGTTGATATCAGCTTCTGCTTCCTCGCGCTTCGGCAGTCCAGTCACTTCAATCTTCAGCTTCTTGCTATCACTCTTTAGCCAGCTCAGCGGGCCTTGGATTGAATTGTTGATCACGTCGTCGATGTGCGTGAAGTATTCAGATTTGGTGCTTTTTGGGCGAACGGTGATAACATCGCCAGCCTTAACACGAATCGATGGGATATCGACGCGGCGGCCGTTTAATTCAAAGTGGCCGTGGCTGACCAACTGGCGGGCGGCGCGGCGCGATACGGCGAACCCAGAGCGATACACCACGTTATCCAGCCGGCGCTCCAGCAGCTTCAACAGGTTCTCACCCGCCAAACCTTCTTGGGCGCGGGTTGCTTCGTTCATCAACCGCGCAAATTGCTTCTCAACCAAACCGTACAGGCGGCGAACTTTTTGCTTTTCGCGCAGCTGCGTAGCATACAGGCTTGGCTTACTTTGGCGGCCGTGCGTGTGCTGGCCTGGGATGCCAGATTTTCGCGCCAAAACCTTATGTGCTTTTGGATGAAGCGCATAACCTTCGCGGCGGCTTTGCTTGACAATCGGTGAATTATCTCGTGCCATAATTATGCCCTCCGTGCCTTTCGTGGACGAACACCGCCGTGAGGCACGCCAGTCACGTCCTTAATGCTTTCTACTGAGATGTCGAAAGCGCCAACCGCACGAATAGCGGCGTCGCGGCCCAAGCCGACACCTTTGACGAAAACGTCAACTGATTTCAAACCATATTGAGTTTTCGCAGCTTCAGCAGCTTTTTCAGCGGCAACCTGTGAAGCATAGGCGGTGCCTTTTTTGCTACCACGGAAACCACATGCACCAGCTGATGAAGCGGTCAACACATTGCCTTTCTTGTCTGAAAAGGTAACAATAGTGTTGTTAAATGTTGCTTGAATATGCAGCTGACCAGCTGGGACTGATCGGCGCTGCTTTTTCTTGGTAGATTTTGCGTCTGCCATTTCTTAGTCCTTTCTTTAGGTCTTACTTGCTGCTTTTGGTTGTGTACCGCCCACGGCGATGGCGCGACCCTTGCGAGTTCGTGCATTCGTACGAGTCCGCTGTCCGCGTGTCGGCAGTCCTGCTTTGTGGCGAAGACCGCGATAGGCGTTGATATCCTTCAAGCGCTTAATATTATTCGTCACCAAGCGCTGGAGATCACCTTCGACGGTGTATTCGCTGTCGATAATTTCGCGAATCTTGTTTTCTTCAGCCTCGGTGAGATCTTTCACCCGAGTGGTCGGCTCAATCTTAGCCGCCGCAAGGATGCTCGAAGCGTGCTTTGGCCCAATCCCATAAATATAGGTGAGCGCGATTTGCACCTGCTTCTCTGTTGGGATAACTACCCCAGCAATTCGAGCCATGCTTAACCCTGCCTTTGCTTGTTCTTAGGTTTTCTTTTGTTGATGACATACAGGCGGCCTTTGCGGCGCACTAGCTTGTCACCTTTCTTGGGATCTTTGTCGATCTTCTTGACACTTGCACGAACTTTCATAAAGTGCTCTGAAATCTCCCTTCCCGAGTAAACCCGAGATTATCGTTAGTATTATGACGAGCGCCGCGTGTTTCTCGCCACGTGCGCTGGTCGCTCCTCCTTGAGGCGAAAGACGATGCGACCCTTTGTGAGATCGTAAGGAGTCATCTCGACTTCCACCCTATCACCAGGCACCAGGCGGATGTAATTCTTGCGCATCCGTCCCGAAATGTGCGCGATGATACTATGGCCATTCTCCAGTTCCACCCGAAATTGGGTATTAGGCAGTGCTTCCACCACCTTACCAATCATCTTGATGACTTCCTTTTGACTCGCCATAAGTTACAGTTGTCAATTATACCGTATCGCCTCGGCGATTACAAGAGGGACGAGCGTCGTTTTTTCGACTTTTTCTTGGTCAGTTCGTCTGGATCAAAGTCGTCATAGGTAACCATCAGAGCGCGCGAGTTGAGTTGGCGCAGTGACTCGAGGCCGACCGAGACCACGATGAGCAGACCGGTGCCACCGATCGACAGGCGTGAGCCGCTGATCGCCGCCAGGTGATACATCAAGTATTCAGCGACAAACGGCAAGATGGCGATGATACCGAGAACGATTGAGCCGAACAAGATCAAGCGATTGACGGTGCGCATCAGATATTTCTCAGTTTGCTCACCCGGCCGAACACCCTCGATAAAGCCGCCCTGCTTTTGCAGATTCTCAGCGATTTCATTAGCGTTAAAGACGATCCCGGTGTAGAAATAGGTAAAGGCAATAACCAGGAGGAAATACAGCGTCGGGTAAATGAATGCCTCCCAGGTGCTGCCAGTAAAGGAGCCTGGGTTGGGTGCCTGAAACCACGTGATCAGGGTGTTAGCAGTATTTTGCAGGTTTGGATTGCCCGAGGCCTTCATGACTTGGCCGATGAATTGCGGCAAGCTGAGGAAAGCAACGGCAAAGATGACCGGGATGACGCCGGCAGCGATTAGCTTGACCGGCAGGATGCTTTTGATGCCACCGTAGCTGGAGTTACCGTGGATACGCTTGGCGTAATTGATGGTAATGACGCGCTGGGCTTCGTTGATTTTCACTAGGAAGTAGAGAACGATGAGTGAGGCGATAGCCATGACCACCACCAGCCAAAAGACGGTTGGATTCACCGGCAAGGTGAACCAGTTAAAGACGTTCAGGCCGCCAGCCGAGGTGTTACCGAGTGACGAAATGAGCGAACCCAGCATCTGTGGAATCTGGCTGATGATACCAGCGAAAATCAAGATAGAGATACCATTACCGATGCCTTGCTCGGTGATCAATTCACCCAGCCACATGAGCAGGACTGATCCGGCTGTCATCGCCGTCACGCCAACTGTCCACTCGAGCATGGTCGGATCACTCAGCGTCGTTGTACCGCCAGCTAGCACTGTCTGGCGCAAGAGGAAGATAAAGGCAATCGACTGGACGATAGCCAGCGGGATGGTCAGCCGCCGCGTCCACTGCTGGATCTTGCGCCTGCCCGACTCGCCGTCCTTGTGCAGCTCCTCGAGCTTCGGGATGGCCTTGGTGAGTAGCTGAGTGATGATGCTGGCGGTAATAAATGGGCTGAGCCCAACCAGCACCAATGAAAAGCTCGCCAGTGCGCCGCCCGAGAGCAAGTTCAAGAACCCACCGAGGTCAGTTTGCCCCAGCGCTGCTGCCAGTGCCGTCTTCATCTGTGTCGGATTCGCCAGCGGTACCGGAATATGCGCCAGCATTCGATACACCACAATGATCCCCACCACAATGGCCAGGCGTTTCTGCATATCTTTATTTTTCAGCGACCGGAAAATTATTCTCCAATTCATGTTTTAGCCCCTCATAGTCACTAACAATTCTTAACTCTGTTAATTATACATGACCGCGGCCAATATTTCCATACTAAAAACATAAAAGCACGTGCGCTATAATTGAAATAATTAACATAATGCAAGATTGAGGTGTCATATGCAACAACGTCCCGAAACTCCAGTAACTCCATCGCCAATGCCGCAGCTAAGCCCAGAATTACCGCCACATTATCCGCCAAAGAAAAGTAAGTTATGGCTATGGATTACGCTGGCGATTGTCGGCGTGTTGGTGGTAGTTGGGATTATCGTGACAGTTATTATTGTGTCGAATAGCTCCACTTCTTCAGCTGATACAACAACTTCACGTCAGCGAGCGACCAAGCCTGATAAGAATAATGACAATGAGGAGAATGAAGACAAGCAGCAAGGCTCAGCTACGAAGGCCACAAAATGCCTAACGTCTGCAGATTTTCGGAGATCTGGCTATACGCATGTAAAGGATGGTTATTTTGTGTTAGAGAACGGCAAGTTTAACTTTCGTAGCATTCTCTTTAAGCCAGATTCAACGCAATACCAACGTGGAACTTCCAATGTTGAAATGGCTAAGCTAGGGGTGCTTTACAAATTTAATACTGACAAGCGATTTTCGATTGAACTGGTCCCTAATGAGACGGGTGAGGGCTCAAAACTGGCTTTGGAGCGTGCCGATAAGATTAAGCACGATTTGGTATCTAATGGAATTCCAGAGCGTAAGATTACTGTTTCTGATCCAATAGTCGCCACCCCTGATACTAGCGATGATACGGCCAACAGGCGTGTAACGATTTATTTCGTTGCACCGCAGAAATGTAGCGAAAAGTAATTCGACTCACCAAGACAAAGGAAAATCCCCTTCTCCTGCGAAGGGGATTTCATAGTCACCAAAGGAAGATTATTTTTCTTCGGCTTCTTTCATGCTTTTCCGCAAGGGCGTTGCGACTTTTTCGAACGAACCGCCGGCTTTTTCAATCGCTTTGACGACTGAAGCGGATGCAGCTTGTACTTTCAAGTCAACCTTAGCCTTCAATTCACCGCGGGCGATCACCTTGACCGTGTGGAACGGTGTAGCAATGTAACCTTCGGTAAACAACAGCGCGTTGTCAACGGTTTTACCGTCAAAGGCATTCAAGTGGTCGAGATAGACTACCTGAGCTGGTGTACGCAGGCTCTTGAAACCGCGAGCTTTTGGCACGGCCTGAGCCAATGGACGCTGACCACCCTGGAACATAGCACGAAGCTTTTTACCAGTGCGGGCGTTCTGACCTTTGGTACCACGACCAGCGGTCTTACCTTGGCCAGCAGCGATACCGCGGCCGACGCGTTTTTTATTCTTGTTTGCTGAAACTTGGAGATCGTTGTATTTCATTACTTAGCCTCCTTTTTAGCAGCTTTTTTGGCTGGCTGAACGCCCAGCCACTCTTCGCGTGGAACGAGTGATTTCAGTGCTTCAATGGTTGCGTAGGCGATGTTCACCTTGTTGGTTGAGCCAAGTGACTTGGTGAGCAGGTTACGAACACCAGTCACGCCGATGATCTGCCGCACCACACCACCAGCGATAATACCGGTACCAGGAGCAGCTGGCTTGATCAGCACGCGGGCGCCTGAGAACTTAACTTCGCTGTCGTGTGGAATCGTCTCGCCGTTTAGTGGCAAGGTGATTAAGTGCTTCTTGGCAACTGAGGTTGCTTTGGCGACCGCAGCTTGCACGTCGGCGCCTTTGGCTACACCGACACCAACCTTGTCCTTGCGGTTACCGACAACCACCAACGCCTTAAAGCGGAAGCGGCGACCGCCTTTTACCACGCGGCTCACACGGTCAATGTTGATTACCAATTCTTCAAACTCTTTTGGTGCGTCATCGCGCACGTTTCGCCGGTCATCGCGGCGACCACCACGCGGACTGCGAGGCCGACGGCCTTCTGCGCGTGGGGTAGTATTTGCAGCTTGTTCTGCCATACTAGAACTCCAATCCTTCTTGGCGCGCAGCATCAGCCAATGCTTTCAAGCGACCAGCGTACTGGCGGCCATTGCGGTCAAAGACCACTGCGCTAATTTTACTTTTCTTTGCTTTCTTGGCAATTTCCGTACCGATGGCAGAACATTTTTCGCTCATCGTACCTTTTGCTTTGGTGCCAACGGTGGTTGCGGCAGCCAATGTCTTGCCGGCGACGTCGTCGATCAGCTGAACACTGACGTGCATGTTGCTGATGGTGACCGTCAGGCGTGGGCGCTCTGCAGTGCCTGAAACTTTCGCGCGAACGCGGTTTTTACGGAGAGCGCGGTTGAGTAATTTCTTGTTTTCAGCCATGATTACTTACCTGTCTTTCCTGCTTTGCGCAAAATTTGCTCGTCAGCATACTTAATACCCTTACCCTTGTATGGCTCAGGCTTCTTCAGGGCGCGGATTTCCGCAGCGACTTGGCCGACTTGCTGTTTATTGATACCGCTAACGATGATGGTCATCTTTTCGTTGGTAACGGTGATGCCCTCTGGGGCTTTGTATTTGACTGGGTGTGAAAACCCGAGCGCCATTTCCAGCTCGTTGTTGCTGGAGCTGACGCGGAAACCGACACCATTAACCTCGAGACGCTTCTCGTAGCCCTTGGTAACGCCGATTACCATATTGTTGATCAGCGCGCGCATCAGACCGTGCTGGGCGCGAGCAGTTTTAGACTCATCCTTCGGATGAACCGTGACTTGTCCGTCTTCGACTTTCACCTCAACTGCTGGCGTGATGAATTGTGTCAATTCACCTTTCGGGCCCTTTACGACCACATCGCCAGAGTCAACCGTGATTGTCACACCGGCCGGAATAACCACCGGCAGTTTTCCGATTCGACTCAGACTCATTACTCACCTTTCGTGTGATTTGATATTAACTTCGGTATTTTAGCATAGATTAGGGGTGAAATGCAAGGCGGACTCTCACCAACCGCGTACTACATAAATCGCGTTAATTATATATTGTAATGTTCTTTTGCGATGTTTAGCAGGAGTTCGTATGCCCAACCAACTATCTTTTTCTCGCTTAGTTCCGATAATCTCTTATCGCCATGGAATAGGTTACAGCGTATAGTGTATATAACATCCGCAAGATTTTCTAAATCTAAATCTTCTTCATCCCTAAGATACTTTTTCTTTTCATTTTTCATATTTTTAACACTTAATCTCTCTTCGGGCTTTGTACTCTTGAAATCCCTGATTATACACTCTCTGTTCGTACTCACATATTCTCCCGCTATGCTTTTGAAATATTCTTTGAATCTATCTGGCTCTAGATGTTTTTCCGAATACATATTGTAATTACGATTATATGCAGTCCAAAGTATCATGAAACGAATAATCGATCTGTCATCATCATTGAATGTATAATTAATAACATTCTCTAAGCTATTTATATATTCTATGTTTTCCTTTATATTCTTTGCACTTTCTCTTTCTATAGTCATATCATTTCATTCCTTATATCCATAATATAGTGTTTACTCAAGCGTCATACCGCTCCGTATTCATCATTGTAGCAGAATAGCAAGCAATAGTAATTGTAAGTTGACTACTAAGCATCAGCTCTTCATTGCCCAATACCCAAAGCTTTTCTATAATAAACACACGATGGCAATGCGCACCACACCTCACCTTATCCTCATCCCCGGTCTGGGTGATCGTAAATGGCTATACCGGCTGGTTTGTCCTTTTTGGCGAGCGCGTGGTTTTTGCCCGCACGTTTTCGCGTTTGGCTGGGAGGATGCAGCGAATGACTACCATAAGAAGCAAAACCGTTTGCATGATTATATCCGTAATCTGGAGGGAGATGTGTATCTTATCGGGGCGAGCGCGGGCGGCGTAGCGGCATTGAACGCCCTAGCAATGGATAGTAGCGACAGAATCAAAGCCGTCGCGACAATTGCTACACCGTATGTTTATCGACGACGCCCAAAAAACGAGACACTTGCCCGGGCGATCGACGAATTATCCAATAACCTGCCTGCTATGCAGGCAAAGCTTGTGCGCGTCACTTCATTCTACGGCATTTACGACCAAGTTGTGTCGCCAATCGACAGTCAGCCAAATGATAGTGAACTCGCAGACGTTAATTGTCAGCAACTACCGACTTTCGGACATGGGCTAACGATTGCGGCAGGATTGACAATATTTGGCGGACGGATAACACGATCTTGGGGCAATGAAACGCCGAAAAAGGATACATTTTTATCATGATCTCAAAATGCCTCATCGCAAAAATAAGCTTTGTCGTCTTTTCCGCATCTACAGTGCTACTGTATGTTTTGGCGCGCAATGGAACGATGACTGCGGTTTTTGGGCCGATGCTAGCCTATGTTGTGTACCTGCTTAATTTTGCGCTGCTCATCGCGTCCACACTTTTCTACATCTGGCAGCGCGCTCACAAAGACACGCCGCAGAAGGATCGCTTGGAGGCGCTCGAGACATATGCGCGACTAGATAATGACGGCCTGTTGATTAGTAGCGCGGTAACTATTATTGAGATCGAGGCGGACAGTTTTTGGCGGCTCAAGGAATATGGCGAGACGATCACTATACCTATCAACGCCATGAATCCGCTGCGCCTACCACCGGTGGGCACGCGGGCAACATTCGCGCCGATTGGCAATAAAGATAATCGAGCCATCGGCGTGATTACCGAGATAACGAACGGAAGAATGACGGTCGCACCGGCACCAACAATCAAGCCCAGTAAACCAAAACTCACCGCCAAAACCACGACGTCCAACTGAGCGGTATCAGCATGAGCAAGGACGCTATCGCTAGCGTGATGTACGCCCCCAGTGCCGGCCGCGTCAGCTGTGGTGTATCATAATGATACACCCGCCGCAGCTCATAATAATCCCACAAACGCCATGCACAAATCGTTAATAAAACGGCAGAAATGAGCGACAGCATCCCGCTAAGCTCAAAATGATATGTTTGATTACTAAAGTTAACAACAAACATGAACTCCGCCGCCGCCAAACACGACCACCACCGCTCATCTCGTTTCAATCCCATTACCGCTACACAAAATCCCAACGGAATGATCAATCGCACCACCGGCGTGTAGTCAAAAAACAGCTGCGTGTAATATTCAATCGGATATTTATTATTGCCTGCAGCCGCCATCAGCGCACCCACGCCATAAAACAACGTCAATAACACGACGGCAAACACAAACAGCCGCAACATATCGTTATAGAACACATCTCGCAGTGTGATAACGTCGGTTTTAGAGGTAGCGGGAAGCTTCAGAAACGGAATCATTTTTGCCTACCGCTAGTCCGTGGACACGTCCTTATGATTTTTCATAAGAATATCGTAGTTTGCGAGGAGGGTATGTGTCAAGGCAACGGGGCGTTTAGCCGAGAGACTACCTCTCTTTCACCTCGCACCAGCCGTTGTTACCGTTAGGATAGCAGGTGATATCAAGATCCTTGCCGGTAAATTTTGTAAAGCCAGAATAGCTTACTGTACCCCAATCCTTCTTCGTTCCACCACAACCAACGGAAACTTTTATTTTTTCGCCGATCACGCCCACCATGTCTTTAGTGTCAACGACCGACTGGTCGCTAGTTGGATTAGTCTCCACCCAGTCCGATTTTATTTTTCCTGTTCTCTCTACCCACGCACCGACAAACTTCTCGCCGTTGGCACAGGTAATTTGCCCGCCGACGGTGACGATGTCTCCCTCTTTCGGCATAGTCTCTGTCGGACGCGAAGTTGGTTCTGACGGGGACGGCGTCACAGTTTCGGTGACGCGTACGGTTTGCGTTGCTCGTGGCGTCTCGGTCGTTTGCGGATGCCTGTTCGTCGTGGTCACGGTAACAGTCGCTGGGGCTGGCTTGGCGTCCAGTCCCGACAGGCCGCAGCCAGAGGCAAACAACGCCACTACGCCCATAAAGCTAGCTAGCGGCCGGTGTAAAACGTTACCAATTTTTTCGCTGATGGTGTCTGGGGATTTACGAGTCATGATTATTCCTTTCTTGTGGTTGATTATTTTGTGAGGCGGTGTGTCGCACTATTTCAGCAAAGATAATTGGAGCCAATTCGGCTTGAACAGCCCCGCGGAATGCAATCTCACCTATCGGTCCGGATGTTTTGGCAATCTTTCGCTTTGTAGCTTCCATAATCCTATTTTTCAGGTTATCTGCGGCGGATTGCTCCTCTTTCTTGAACCTGCGACCAAGCATCCTTTTCCTGAACCAACTGAGCACGCACATCCGTCAAGCTAGCTATTAACGCATCAATCTTAGCTATCTCGTTAGTGAGCTTATCAATATTCTCCTGGGCCTCTTCCCATCCAGCTCCTCTTTGGACTTCCCATGTAGATACCGTGTCAACTAGCATATCAGCCACTGGCTGCCGAGTGCCTTTTCTTCCCATGCACTACTCCTTTTACTACTCTAGCACTATACCACAAAAATTAAATATTTACAAGGTATATTGTTGTTAAATCATGCAGTACTATAGAGGCAAGAGTCAGCCCTCACATCGGAAGCACAAGAATCCTCCGCCGTGTGCTATAGTAATATCATCATGGATAAGGATTCTATTGAAACGCCGCCAACACCTCAGAGCGCTACATCGCCCCAAGGTGAAGTGCCGCAATCTCAAGACGAAGCAACGAAACCACAAGACGCCACCGCAAAGCGACGATGGCTGGCTCGGTTTGTCGACCGTTTGACGTGGCAGCAAGCGACCGGGGTTGCTTTTGGTGTCTTTATCGCACCAATAGTAATTGCCATCATTTTAATTAACGTATCAGGCGCCACGCTTCTTGACGGACTCTTTGGCATCTATCGTAATTCACCACTCCAATCTGGTATCGTCAGCCTATCCATGCTCGCTGTGCCGCTCGGTCCTCTGTGCGCACTAATATTTGCTATATATTTTGCCACGAGGCGAAAGGATCTGGCCGGCCCAAAACGGGTAATGCCGCTTGCATTGCCTGTCTGCGTATTCTTGGTTGCCCTGCTGTCTGTGCTGCTGGGGTCGTAACCTGTCTGTGTCGATGTATTTGATAGACGACTAAAAGCACCCGGAGATTATTTCCCCGAGCGCCTTTCTTTCAGCTAGCAGTGTTAGATTAGTACACCTTCAGCAATAACTCACCACCAAGTTTAGCCTTGGCTGCTTCAGCGCCAGTCATGACACCTTTTGAGGTTGAGATGAGTACCAAACCGCGGCCGCTTTTCACCTTTGGAATCTCTGCCGAACCGACGTAGACACGACGGCCTGGCTTTGAGACGCGGGTGATCTCGTTGATGGTGCTGTTAGTGCCTTCTTCGTTGATGGTCACGACCAGCACGCCGCGAGGCTTGGCGTCCTCTAGCTTAACATCTGCAAGGTAGCCGTTTTTGACTAATTGTTCAGCGATGACTTTTTTCATCTTGCTGGACGGAACACGAACTTCCGTCTTGCCAACCAGTTTCGCATTGCGAATGCGCGTCAGAAGGTCGGCGATTGGGTCTGTAGTTTGCATAGACATTGTCGAATCTCCTTTCCTTCTTACCAACTACTCTTTGTTATGCCTGGGATTTCACCCTTGGCTGCTTTTTCGCGGAAATTGATGCGGCTCAGGCCAAACTGACGCATGTAGCCACGTGGACGGCCGGAAATGCTGTCGCGGTTCTTGTGCCGAGTTGGGCTTGAGTTGCGAGGCAGTTTCTGCAAACCGTCGAGGTCACCAAGTTCTTTGAGCTCAGCGCGCTTCGCAGCGTATTTTGCGATCATCTTCAGACGCTTTTTGTCGCGAGCGACCATTGATTTCTTAGCCATTACCTGACGCCTCCTTTCTTCTCAAACGGCATGCCAAATTTCTCGAGCAAGGCTTTTGATGCTTCTTTGTTGCCGTTCTTGATGACAAATGTTACTTGCAACCCGTGCAAAATCTGCGTTTCCTCGAAGGTCAACTCTGGGAAAATTGACTGCTCGATGATACCCAGGTTGTAGTTACCACCTTTGTCAAATTTCAGGCCAACGCCGTGGAAGTCGCGGACACGAGGCAAGGCAACGTTGATCAAGCGATCCATGAACTCGTACATTCGAGCACCACGTAGCGTGACGCTAACGCCGATTGGCGCGCCCATGCCTTTACGGATGCTAAAGCCAGCGATTGACTTCTTTGCCTGGCGGGCAACTGGTGCCTGACCGGTGATCTTTTCAACGGTGTTTTTGACAATTTCAAAATGACGCTTGTCATCTTTCTTTTTGCCGGTGCCAACGCTCACGATGATCTTTTCCAAAGCTGGCACTTGGTGCACGTTCTTTAGATCTAGTTCGGCTTGCAGTTCCTTCAGGTATTTCTCCTGGTACAAGGCTTTCAAGCGAGGAGCTGGCACGACGGTTTTCTTCTCTGCCATTATTTAATCTCCTTATTTTTTGCTTGGCGAGCGACGCGAGTTTTGCCGCCGTCAGCATTCTTTACTAAACCAACCCGGCTGGTTTTGCCTGACTTTTCGTCAACAACCAGCGCGACTTTACTGATGTCCATTGGTACGTGGATATCTTTCTTGCCGCCTTTTGGATTGTACTGGCTTGGCTTGACGTGGCGGTGTCCGACGCCAACACCTTCGACCAAAACAGTCTGGTCTTTGGTGTTAACTTTCAGGACTTTACCAGTCGTACCTTTGTTTTTACCAGCAATGATTTTTACGGTGTCATCTTTGTGAATACGAGCCATTAGAGTACCTCCGGAGCTAGGCTGACGATCTTCATGTAGCCCATGTCGCGTAGTTCGCGTGGTACTGGGCCGAAGACACGGGTAGCCTTTGGCTGCTTGTCATCGTTGATAATCACCACGGCGTTGTCATCAAAGCAAATGGTCGAGCCGTCCTTGCGGTGGATTTGGTCGCGGGTACGAACTACCACAGCTTTAACGACAGATTTCTTTTTGACGTTGCTGGTTGGGCTGGCGTCTTTGACTGAACAGACGATCACGTCACCAACGCGAGCATAGCGGCGGCGGGTACCGCCGAGAACGCGGATACACAATACTTCTTTGGCACCCGAGTTGTCAGCTACCTTGAGGCGAGATTCTTGTTGGATCATTTGTCATCCTCCTTGGTCTCTTCCTCAGTTTCGCCAGAAACTTCAGCCTTTAATTTGATAGAACCGCGAGACTTTTCAATCACCTTGACCAGCGTAAAGCTCTTGGTCTTGGAAATTGGGCGAGTCTCTTCGATTTGCACCTTGTCGCCTTCGCCTGCCTCATTGGTCTCATCATGAGCAGTGTATTTGCGAGTCACGGTGTACTGTTTGCCGTAGAGCGGATGCGTTTCGCGGCTGGTGACCGTCACAGTGATGGTCTTGTCGCGCTTGGCACTCGTTACGACGCCAATCAGTGTTCGTCGGGCCATTACTTGCTCTCCTTTTCGTTAAGTTGTGTCAGCAGGCGTGCGATATCCTTGCGGAGTGAGCGCAACGCTTTTGGATTAACTAATTCACCAGCAGCGTGAGAACGTTTTGCTTGAAGCAGATCATGTCGCTTTTCGGCGAGTTCCTTCTTCAAATCATCAACGGTCTTTACGACTGCTGCTTTTGCAGTTTTCTTTGCTTCAGCCATTATGCGTCCTCCCGCTTGATGAACTTACATTTGACTGGTAGTTTGTGGCTCGCCAGGCGCATCGCTTCGCGGGCTACTTCCTCTGAAACGCCCTGCATTTCAAACATTACCGTGCCGGCCTTGACCTTGGCAACAAAGAACTCTGGATTACCCTTACCACCACCCATCTTTAAACCAAGTGGTTTGCGAGTAACTGGGGTGTGTGGGAAAATTCGGATCCAAATCTTACCACCACGCTTGATGTAGCGGGTCATTGCCTGACGGGCAGACTCGATTTGGCGGGAGTTGATGCGCTCGTTTGATTGTGATTGCAGTGCAAAGTCGCCGAACGCGATGTAATTACCGCGGGTTGCTCGGCCACGGTTTTTACCGATACGCACTTTGCGGTGCTTGGTTTTCTTTGGTAACAGCATTTAGCGACTCCTTTCTCCCTTATAAATCCACACTTTCACGCCGATGATACCAGCTGGTGTCTGGGCGCGAGCACAGTGGAAGTCAATATCAGCACGCAGGGTGTGCAGTGGCACTGAGCCCTCGATCACCTTTTCGCGGCGTGCCATTTCAGCACCGTTCAAACGACCAGCCACCTCAATGCGGATACCTTTGGCACCAGCACTCATGGTGTTTTGTGCGGTCATTTTAGTTGCGCGGCGGAAGTTGATGCGGCGCTCCAACTGGCGGGCGATGTTCTCTGCCACCAATTTGGCTGCTAGTTCCGGTCGGCGCACTTCTTCGATGTTGATGCGAACTGCCTGGCCAACAATCTTCTCAACTTGCTTTTTCAATTCATTCACACCCGCACCGCCACGGCCGATCACCACACCAGCTTTCGCCGTGTGAATGGTTACCGTGATCAAGTTGGCACTCCGCTCAATCTCAATGCGATTGATGGTTGGGCGTGAGGCAAATTTCTTCTCAATCAATTCGCGGATTTCGTGATCCTGGCGAATTGCCTCCGCAAACTCTTTCTTATTGGCCGTAAACCAACGAGAGCTCCAGTTCTTGTGAACTTGTAGGCGGAAGTTGATTGGATTCACTTTTTGACCCATTTACTTCTCCTCCTTTTTTGCCGTGGTTTCGGCGGCTTTTTTCGCTGCAGGCTTGGCAGATTTGGTCTCTGCCTTTGCCTTGGTCTCTGGTTTTTTCGCAGGCGCTTTCTTTGGCTTCTCGGTACCAGTTACTTCAACCAAGATGTTTGACGTCTTTTTCTGGAATGGCAAAGCGCGGCCGCGTGACGCTGGCTTAAAGCGTCGTAGACGCGTACCAGTGGTAACGCTCAACGTGGTAATTACCAAGCTTTTAGCGTCCAAACCGTGGTTATTAATAGCATTTGCCTTAGCACTATCGATCGCCTTTTTGACCGGCAAAGCAGCGCGTTTTGGCACGTGTTCCAAGATAACCAATGCATCAGCGACGGTGCGGCCGCGTACTAGTGCAGCCACCAGGCTAACCTTGCGTGGTGTTTGGTCAACACCTTTGGCGTAAGCGCGAACAGTATACGTAGTATCAGCCATGATTACTTCTTATCCTTTCCGCCGTGCTTACGGAACTTACGAGTTGGGCTAAACTCACCGAGTTTGTGGCCAACCATGTTTTCGGTAATCAGCACTGGCACGTGCATCTTACCGTTGTAGACAGCAATCGTTCGACCGACCATTTCTGGGGTGATAGTCGAAGCGCGCGCCCACGTTTTGATAACGGTTCGATCGTCAAGGCTGAGAGCAGCGACTTTTTTCGCAAGCTTCACATCGACGAATGGACCTTTCTTTAATGAACGACTCATTCAGCGTCTCCTTCTTGGTACTTTGTAGCAATCCCTACCAGCTTTTCACATAGCTTTTTATATTTTTGACCATCTTCAATAGCTTTCCCAACCACTTTCCCTGTATTATGTGTGTCCATGACATCAGAGAGGTCTGGCTCTACTTGAAAGCGTCCAAAGGTGTGTGGGTCAACATATATATGCCCATGGGGATTTTCTGGTATGGCGCTTCCCCCGGCAACTTCCCTGAATACAAGTCTTGCCAATGTGGCCCTGGGATCACTTGAGCCTTTAACCGTCGCTTGCTCTTGATCATTTAGCTTTACCTCAAGAACTCCCATAACACTGTCGTCATAGCCATTTATTGTCTTAGCCTCAAAATCCATAACCTTACCTCTTCCTCTTCGCGTCGTGACGCGTGCGTACGATTAATTTATTTGAGCCTTTGCGGCGGCGAGTTCGATAACCCAGCGTCAATTGACCCCATGGCGTGCGTGGTGCTTTACCAGTACCGTGGCGACCACCGTCACCACCACCATGCGGGTGATCTGCGGCGTTCATGACGACACCGCGAACCGTTGGGCGAATACCCTTGCGGCGGCGGCGGCCAGCTGAACCGATCTTCACGTTCTGGTGCTGGATGTTACCGACTGTACCGATGGCAGTGGTTGCCTCCAGGCGAACTTTGCGAACTTCACCAGATGGCAATTTGATAGTTGCGTAATTACCTTCTTTGGCCATCAACTGAGCTTTGGCACCAGCGGCGCGAACCATTTGCGCGCCTTTGCCGGCAGTCAGTTCAATAGCATAAATCATCGTACCAACAGGGATGGCAGACAATGGCAAGCGGTTTGAGGCCTCAATTGGCGCTTCTTCACCAGTCTGAATCGTCTTGCCCTTGACCATTGAAGTGTCGGCCAATACGTAGTGGTACAAATTGTACTGATCTTTCACCCGAGCGATGCGCGCTGAGCGGTTTGGATCGTACTCAATTTCTTCAACCGTCAGAGTCAAGCCGCTCGGCAAATTGTGGTTCACCAAACGGTAGTGACGACGAACGCCACCGCCGCGATGACGCACGGTGATGCGGCCCTGGTTGTTGCGGCCAGCATTTTGCTTTTTGGCTTTGGTCAGACTTTTGAGCGGTTTCTTCGTCGTGATGTCCGACAAATCCTGGCTCGTCATGCCGCGACGAGCAGGAGTGGTTGGATTGTAAGCTTTCACTGGCATTACTTGGTCTCCTCCATCTGCTGCTCTACTGCGTCAAACACATCGAGCTTATCGCCATCTTTCAGCGTCACGTAAGCCTTCTTCCAGTCCTTGCGCGTAGTCGTGCCAGGATAGCGGTTCTTGCCTCGTGAGAAACGCACAGCTTTGCCGTCTTGTACCAAGGTTTTTACCTTTAGGACAGTAACGTCAAATTGCGCTTCAACTGCTGCTTTGATCTCGTTTTTATTCAGGTTGAGCGGAACGCGGAACACGTACACGCCGTTGGCGCTCTGTGCGTAGGCTTTCTCGCTAATGCGTGGGATAATTGTCATCTGTTTCATATTACGCTTCCTCCTTACTCAGCCACTCAGTGATTACTGGCAGAGCTTTCGGGGTTATGACAATAGTATCCGCATTCAGAATGTGGTAGACGCTGAGGTAGCTTGCACGAATTACCAATACGTTCTGAATGTTGTTTGTCGCACGCATCAATTCTGACGTCTTTTCGTCGACGACGATCAGTACGCGGCGCTCAAACTTGTTGTCAGCCAAGAAGGTTGCGACCTCTTTGGTCTTGCCAGTCGTCTTGATATCTTTGACGACGATCTTCTTCGCTTCATTGGCTACTGTCAAGGCTTGGCGAATTGCCACTTTCTTGGCGGTTTTAGACAATTTTTTGGTGTAGTTTTCGTTGCCGCGCGGGCCAAAGACTACACCACCGCCGCGCCAGATTGGGTTACGGCTTGAGCCGAAACGTGCTCGACCAGTTCCCTTTTGCTTCCATGGCTTTTTACCGCCGCCGGAAACTTCACCACGTTGCTTGGTTGTTGCGCTTGCCAAACGAGCGTTGGCTAGGTAGCTGTCATATGCCAATTTCAACAATTCGTGGTTTGGCACTTCAACAGCGAAAATGTCTTTAGGAAGTTTGGTTGATTCAGCCATTACTTGTTACCTCCTAAAATGATCAGCCCTTTTCGTGGCCCAGGCACAGCGCCCTTCACCCCGATCAGATTGGTCTCTGGATCAACATATGCCACTTCCAGGTTCTTGACCGTAACACGCTCGTGACCCATGTGGCCAGCCATCGTCTTACCCTTGAACACTTTTTGTGGATACATCGAGCCAATTGAACCTGGCTTACGAGTATTACCTTTACCACCGTGCGTCTTGCGGTGACGCTTAAAGTTGTGGCGTTTAATGGTTCCAGCGAAACCTTTACCTTTGCTGGTTCCGGTCGCATCGACAGAATCGCCGACTTCGAACGCGGAAACGTTGATTTCATCGCCAACTTTGAGACCTTCAGGGATCTCGTCGACGCGGAATTCCCGAATGTGCTTCGGGGTCACTTGGGCTGGCTTGACGTGTCCAGCCACGGCCTTGCTCAGGTTCTTACCCTCTCCATAAGCGACCTGCACCGCATTGTAACCGTCGGTTTCGACAGTCTTCACCTGAGTCACGGTGACAGGGCCGGCTTGGATCAGCGTCACCGGAATGGCTTTGCCGTCTTCGGCCAAGAGCTGGGTCATACCAAGTTTGGTACCGAGAAGTGTTTTCACTTTTCCTCACTCCCACTTAAATACTCCTGATGACGTGCGGTTTCTGGGTTCTGAGTGAGGCGTCCAAGACAAGCGCTTCAATCATAGCCAGACCTGCTCATTCATCAAGGAGAACAGTTGATATTACGCGTAATAGAAATTACCTTGCGATTGTAGCATATGTGGCGCTCTAAAGTCAACGCTAGAAACACCTCTGGGGAGATAGCTTGGGCACAGTAGTCATACCCTATTTTATTATTTTATAAATAGTGCTACAATGTTAACCTATGACTGTCAATATCTTGCAACGAGCCGGTGAGTTTGCTCGTTTTGTGGGTCAGAATGATCCAGATAAATTACTCGAGGTAAGAAACCCTGCGCGTAGATTACTTTTACAAGGAGCAATGGCTACAAAGTTACTGCCACTATTGTTTGGACGCTACTATAACCGTAAGGATTATTCTCCCATAGAACGCTTCGGTTTGAGTGTTATTGGTCGGGGCCACCACTCTATCGCCGCCCATGATCCCAAGACAGATACAGTGATAAAATTTCATTATCGTCACTCTAATCACACCGAGGCAGAAATGGAGCAGATGGTGCGAGAGCTTGAAGGCAAGCAGCGAAAGTGCTTATCAACACTTGGAGCAATCGCAGTCGGTCAAACGTACGAGATAGATAGTTCTCCGTACAATCCATCGCGGCCAATAATTATCGCCGCCAGCAATTTATACCGACGAAGCACGCCATAATGTTAGCCGATATACCAAGACAAGGTATAGGGTCTATCCCCGATATCCGAGAGTTTATGGCTGGCAATACAAAAATGCTCTACGGACATAAGGCAGTGGCCGACATATTTGGACACGGGAATCTAGTAGTTAATGATGATAATAAACTTAAACTTGTCGACCCGATACCACTAGTTGCCGAGGAAGCTTCCCAAGCACGATATCACGAGGCAAAAAACATTGTCAAAGAAATGTCCGACGCGTTAGTATGCAACCATTAATATGGCGCGAGCTACCCGCTCGATCCCGATAGCAAGCACTCTGAGGCCACCTACTAAATACCGCCCCGATAAGGAGCGGCATTTTTTAGCATTGTTATCACTACACCCTAGGCGTTGCGCTTTTCGATAATCTCCTGCGCTACGTTTGGTGGTACTTCCTCGTATTGCGCGAGCTCCATGGTGCTGGCTGCACGGCCCTGTGACATCGAGCGGATGTCTGAGGTGTAACCAAACATGTTCGCCAGCGGTACAAAGGCCTTGACCAATTTGGCGCCGCCCATCAAATCTTCCATGGCGTCGATGCGACCGCGGCGTGAGTTAAGGTCACCGATGATGTCGCCCATGAACTCTTCTGGAGTGGTCACTTCAACTTTCATGACTGGTTCAAGCAGAATTGGTGTTGCTTGCTTGATGCCTTCGCGAGCTGCCAATGAACCTGCCAATGAGAAGGCCAGCTCTGAGGAGTCGACATCGTGGTATGAGCCATCGTACAGCGTCGCCTTGACGTCAACCACTGGATAGCCAGCGATAACGCCGCCTTCCAAGGTCTCTTTAATACCTTTCATGACAGCTGGGCGATACTCCTGAGGAACCACGCCGCCCTTAATCTCGTCGATGAATTCAAAGCCCTTGCCCGCCTCGTTTGGCTCAAAGCGTACCCAAACATCACCATACTGACCGCGACCACCAGACTGCTTGGCGTGCTTACCCTGGACTTCAGCGCGGCCCTTGATTGACTCGCGGAAGGCCACTTGTGGCTCACCAATGTTCGCTTCAACCTTGAACTCGCGCTTCATGCGGTCGATCAAAATATCCAGGTGCAACTCGCCCATTCCAGACATGATCGTCTGGCCGGTTTCTTCATCAGTGTGAATGCGGAAAGTTGGGTCTTCCTCGGCCAGGCGCTGCAAGGCGAGCGCCATCTTTTCCTGGTCGGCCTTTGACTTTGGCTCAACAGCGATGGACACTGGTGGCTCTGGGAATTCAATACTTTCCAGGGCAATTGGGTGCGCTGGGTCAGTCAAGGTGTTACCGGTACCGGTGTTCTTCAGGCCAACCACCGCCGCGATGTCACCAGCACCAATCTTGTCAATCTCCTCGCGCTTGTCAGCATGCATGCGCACGATACGGCCGATACGCTCCTTATCGCCAGTGGTGGTGTTCAAGACGTAGCTGCCCGAATTCAGCACGCCAGAATAGACGCGGATAAAGATTAACTTACCAACAAATGGGTCGGTAGCGATCTTGAAGGCCAAGGCGCTCATCGGCTCTTTGTCATCTGGCTTGCGGCTCACTTCGTCACCAGTCTTTGGATTCTTGCCCCAAATTTCGTCAACGTCCAACGGGCTTGGCAGATAGTCGACCATCAGGTCAAGCACTTTCTCGACAATCACGCCGCGGCCGTCACCACCAGTTACCAGATAGAAATCGCCAGCCAGTACGCGCTTACGCAGCGCCATTTTCAGTTCGTCAATGGTAATCGCTTCCTCACCCTGATCAAGGAACTTCATCATCAATTCGTCGTCGGCTTCGACAGCATTTTCTACCAGCAGGGCGCGAGCATTCTTCGCCTTCTCCAGCATGTCGGCTGGGATCTCGCCGACCTTTAGCTCATGATCAGTGTAGTCATCGTAGGTGTAGGCCTTCATGTCGATGAGGTCAACCACGCCGTTGATAGTCTTTTCAAAACCAATTGGGATGTGAATTGGAAAGGCCTGCTTGCTCAGGCGGTTGTGAATCGACTCCAGCGATTTCCAAAAGTCGCCGCCGGTCTGGTTAATCTTGTTAACGAAACAAATGCGCGGCACGCCGTATTTGTTAGCCTGGCGCCACACCGTCTCGGACTGCGCCTCAACGCCCATCTTGCCGTCAAACACGGTCACTGCACCGTCGAGCACGCGCAGCGAACGCTCCACCTCGGCGGTAAAATCGATGTGCCCCGGCGTGTCGATAATATTGATCTTGTGGTCTTTCCAGAAACAGGTCACCGCTGCCGAAGTGATGGTGATGCCGCGCTCCTTTTCCTGCGCCATCCAGTCAGTTGTTGCACCGTCGCCGTCACCCTTGACCACGCCAATTTTATGCGTCAAACCAGTGCGGTACAAGATACCCTCAGTGGTCGTCGTTTTGCCGGCGTCAATATGGGCAATGATACCAATATTTCTAAAGTTTTGTAATGGAACGTTTGCTGCCATTTGTCTTTCCTTTGTTAAAAATGGTTATTGTTCGAGATTCTCCGGAGCTATTTTGACGCACCAAAAAACTACGCTTGAGCTGTATTATAGCAGACGATTGGCGTTTTGTGAATGAGCCTCATCTTACCGCGGAATTTGACTACGACCTGATTGAATCCACTGTATTCCCTTGGCTACTAGTAGATAATCTTTGTTTTGAGCATCAGACCGACCAAGGAGCGTTGCACGCACCATCATCACCAAAGAATTGTAGCCTTCGGGATCCGTGATAGCCTCTAGGGAGACAGACTGCACATACATCGCACCTTTCGCCTCTAATCCAACCCACCCCTCGTTGCGAAAAGCGGGGCCCATATACGTAACGTCATACGGCATATATGGATCAAGTGAAGCCAGTACCTTGCAGTGAATGTTTATCGCCTTAATCACTCGGTTGAGGTCTCTATTTGACAATCGCCTAAAAGGAATTTCATTAATCGGAACATCTGCTAGCTCCCTGATCATTCGAGCTGAGTCGATACAATTATTATTTGGATCAACTGGTCGTATATTATTTAAATAATCAAGGACTTCAGGCGTGTACAGCTGTAAAATAGCCTTGGCCTGTTCGACATCCATCAGCTGCGGAAACTGGATAAGGACATCCAGCGGAACAACATATTGAGTCGTGGTATCCCCTGGTGTTACGCCAAGACCACCAAGTGCGATTTCTGGATTAGATTTGTTCGCGACAATCAGACAACCGGCACACTGGAGTTTATGGTCTTCAATATATACGTATTCTGCTCCGTTTTTGGTGTATTGTTGTACCCATCCGCTTACCGTCATCAGCTGGCCTATAAACCCAGCAAATAGTTCTTGGTTAATCTGCACAGTGGCTTCTGGATACTGATGAGGACTGAGCTTTCAAATGTCGGACGTTCGTTCTCGAGCTAAGCGGAGAATAGTGGCAACTTGCTGATTAAAAACAGCCTTATCAAGTAACGCAAGGTTCTCGGGCAGCGGGGCGGCAGATGGGCTAGACTCAGTCGTCATCCCTTAATCATACGGCGTAAAAGCCAACTGACGCAACCATAACCGTAAAACGACGATCCGCTCTTACCGATAATTCACGCACTGCAGCGGCGTGTCATAATCATTCTCACGCACCAGGCTAATGACTTTTTGTAGTTCATCTTTTGAGGCGGAGGTTACACGGACGAGGTCGCCCTGGATTTGTGGCTTGGCTTTTGGCGCGTTAGTACGAATGTCGGCAGCGATGCGCTTGGCGGTCGGCTGGTCAAGGCCCTGTTTGAAGGGAATTTCCCATGTAGTTTTGAGGTTTGAGGTGACTTTTTCTTTGGTGAGGTCGAGGACTTTACTCGACTGAGCGCGCGCCGCCAGTTTCTTACGCACGATATCCAGCACCGCATCAACCTGCCATTCGCTATCGCCGGTGAGCTTGAATCCTTTTTTATCATCCAGCCAATCAATCCCAGCATTCGTTCCCTTAAAATCGTACCGCCCTTGGATTTCTTTTTCCGCCTGCATGAATACATTATTCATCTCGGCTTTGTCAATTTCTGACACGATATCAAATGAAAAACTTGCCATTTACCCCTCCTCGTTTTCTCCATTATAACAAAAATCGCCCGTTTTTCAGAGCGATTTCTGAGTTCGCATTTCCTTGGCAATTAGCCGCGAGCAAAGTGCGCAAAGGCGCGGTTAGCTTCAGCCATCTTGTGGGTGTCTTCCTTCTTCTTGAAGGCGGCACCAGCTTCGTTGTAGGCGTCAACGATTTCCAGTGCCAAACGCTGTGAATATGGCATACCGCTGCGAGCGCGGGCTGACTGGACTAGCCAGCTAAACGCGTAGTGCAACTGCCGATGTCCCTGAACTGGGAACGGGATCTGGTAGTTCGCACCACCGACGCGGCGACTCTTCACCTCAAAGTTTGGGCTAACGTTTTTCAAGGCTTTCTCAAACACTGCCAATGGATCTTCTGAATCCAATTTCTTCGCAGCAGTTTCCAGTGCGGTGTAAACAGCCCGCTCGGCCGCCAACTTTTTGCCGTCCAGCATTGACTTGTTGATCAAGCGCTGCACCAACACGCTTTGGTAGCGGCGGTCAGGTTGCAATTGGCGTTGTAATTTCTTGGTAACTTTACGAGGCATGATTACTTATCCCCTTTCTTGGTACCGTACTTTGAACGGCCCCGCTTGCGGTTGTTGACACCCTGGAGGTCCAACGCACCACGGACGATGTGATAACGCACACCTGGAAGGTCAGGCACACGACCACCGCGGATCAAGACCACAGCGTGCTCCTGCAAGTTGTGACCCTCACCACCAATGTAGGCCCAGACTTCGTAGCCGTTGTTGAGTTTCACGCGGGCAACTTTACGCAGCGCTGAGTTTGGTTTCTTTGGCGTCTTGGTCGTCACACGCACACACACACCACGCTTGAGCGGTGCATTCTGGTCGTAGTAACGCGTTTTCAGGGCGTTGTGAATGCGACCCAGTGCTGGCGACTTGGACTTTTTCTTAGCCGTTTGGCGCGGCTTGCGCACCAATTGGTTGATTGTTGGCATCCAATTTCTCCTTGGTTGATTTAGTGATTTATGGCAATTCGCCTGGCGGCTCTAGCAAGCTGGCGCGCGATTTTGTACGCAAAAACCAGCTTCTCTTAGCGCCTACGGCTTGGATTCAGCAACTCCGCCCCGTGTCTATACCTTTTCTGCCGAGCATGCAGCCTGTACACATTCAAACCACCGCGCGCCCCGAAAAGAGGAAACTCTGGGAAAGATTATAGCATAGATTGCGTGCAATTGCTATAGAAAAACCGCCCCGTAGCCATCGGAGCGGTTTTCTAGGAAAGGAAGTTGGTTGGCCTATACAGCCATGACCAATTCCTCTTCCTGACTGTCTGCGAACTCGTCCTCGCTTGGCTCGTCAGCTTCCATCTCTTCGACAGCGCCCGTCCCCACTGGGATCTTGCGGCCGATGATGACGTTTTCCTTGAGGCCATGCAAGTGGTCAGCGCGGCCAGAGACGGCAGCGTTGATCAGCACGCGAGTGGTGTCCTGGAAGGACGCAGCAGATAGCCACGAATCGCTCCAGATGGACACCTTGGTGATACCGAGCAGCAACTGAGTGTAGCTGATGAGGTTTTTGCCCTCAGCGGCGAGTTGCTTGTTGGTGTTCACCACTGCAGCCTTAGAAACGATGTCGCCCGTCACAAAGTCACTGTCGCCCGCGTCTTCGATCTGGACGCGACTAAACATCTGGCGAACGATGATCTCCAGGTGCTTGTCGGCCACGTCTTGACCCTGAGCGGCGTAAATGCGCAGCACTTCGTTGATGATGTAGCGCTGAGTTGCCTCGACACCCTTCAGGCGCATCAAGTCATGTAGGTTCAATGAACCGGTCGTCAAGCGGTCGCCAGCCTCGACAACGTCGCCCGCTTTAACCACCAACTGCATGGTGCCTGGGATTTCATAGCGAGCTGGCGCGCCAGCTTCAGCAGCGATCACCAAGGTGTCTTCTGCTGCCTCAACCACACCATCAAATGGCGCGATGAGTGGGCGGGTGTCGCCTTCGCCAGTTGCCAGCACGTCGCCAGCCTTGACGCTTGAACCGGCCTTGACCATGATGGTTCGACCGTCCAGCGGCAAGCGCTCAACCTTGCCTGATTCTGGAGTAACTTGGACGATGTACTTCTTGCCATCTTCCCAAACGTCAACTAACCCGGCAATTTCCGTAACAAACGCCTGGCCCTTTGGTGTGCGCGCCTCGAACAATTCTTCAACACGCGGCAGACCCTGAGTGATGTCACCACCGGCTACACCGGAGTTGTGGAAGGTGCGCAAGGTCAACTGAGTACCTGGCTCACCGACTGATTGAGCAGCGATGACACCGACTGGCTGATGATTACCGACCAGTTTACCAGTTGACATGTCAACGCCGTAGCTGCGCTGCGGAATGCCGTTAAGGTTGTTGGTTGACAAGACTGATTGAATTTTGACGCTCTGGACGCTTTCATCGTCATCAATTGAGTCAGCGATTTCACGAGTGATCAATTCGTCCTTGTTGACGTGACCCGGAATCGTCTCGGCAGCATACCGACCAGCCAAGCGGTTCGAGAAGTCGATCATCGTTTCCTCGGTTTCTGAACGGTAGATTGCGTAACCTTCGTCGTCGCCCTCGGCGTCCTCAACGGTAAAGACGTCCTGTGCCACGTCGACCAAACGACGAGTCAGGTAACCTGAGTCAGCGGTCTTCAGCGCGGTGTCGATCAGACCCTTACGCGCACCACGTGTCGCCACGAAGGCCTCAAGGCTGGACAGACCACCGGTGTATGAGCTACGGATTGGCAGCTCGATCTCGCGGTTAGCCGCATCAACTTGGATACCGATCATGGCGCTGGCCAGCTTGACGTTTGAGATATCACCACGAGCACCAGAGTTAACCATCATCGAGATACTGGTGTCCATGTGTGCCAGCTGATCCTGGAGGAAGGTCGTGATCTTATTGTCCACATTTCGCCAGGCATTCACCGTCAAGTTGTAACGCTCGTCCTCGGTGATCAAACCCTGGTCGAATTGCTCAGAAATCAAGGCCGCCTTGGCGTCACCCTCAGCCACGAACTCAGCGATCTCGTCAAAGTGCACGTAGTCAGTCATACCGGTTGACACGGCCGCAGTTGTGGCAAAGCGGAAGGCCTGACCCTTCATGCGATCGGCAATCTTGGCAGTTTCCTCGGCGCCATACTTATTAAAGATTTGCGCCAATACTTTCTTCAGCTGCTTCTTCGTCTGAACATTGTTGTCATATGGGAAGTCCTCTGGCAAAATCTCGTTAAAGAAGACTCGGCCCAGGGTTGTCTGGCGCAATTTACCCTTGGCATAGATGCGAATTGGCGTTTGCAGTTGAATATCGCCCTTGTCGTACGCCAGTTCTGCCTCGTAGACCGAGCTGAACGCCTTGATGTGGTCAGTCTGCGCCTGCGGCTTGTCATACGTCAGGTAGTAGTTACCGAGCACGATGTCCTGCGAGATGTGCAGCACTGGCGCACCGTCGGCAGGCTTCAATAGGTTGTTAGTAGCGCTCATCAGCTCGCGTGCCTCGGCCTGCGCTTCCTTGGAAAGCGGCAGGTGGACAGCCATCTGGTCACCGTCAAAGTCAGCGTTAAAGCCGGCACAGACTAGCGGGTGCAGCTGAATTGCTTTACCTTCGACGAGGACTGGCTGGAAGGACTGAATTGACAGGCGGTGCAAGCTCGGCGCGCGGTTGAGCAACACGTACTTGCCCTTGATCGCCTCGTCCAGCGCATCCCACACAACCGCTTCACCCGACTCGATCAAGCGAGTCGCCGAGCGAATGTTGTGGGCAAATTCGCCCTTGATCAGCCAGCTGATGACAAACGGCTTGAATAGTTCGAGCGCCATTTGCTTTGGCAGACCGCACTGATTGATCTTTAGCTTCGGGCCGACGACAATGACCGAGCGGCCAGAGTAATCGACACGCTTACCGAGCAGGTTCTGGCGGAAGCGGCCTTGCTTACCTTTCAGCATATCGCTGATTGACTTGAGGCGACGGCGGCTACCAGTCGAGCTGACTGCCCGACCACCACGCGCCGCTGCATTGTCGATCAGGGCATCGACGGCCTCTTGCAGCATACGCTTTTCGTTGCGCTGAATCACTTCTGGTGCGTTGAGCTCGACCAGTTTCTTCAGGCGATTGTTGCGGTTGATGATACGGCGATACAGATCGTTCAAATCAGACGTTGCAAACCGACCACCACTGAGGGCGACCATTGGACGCAAGTCTGGTGGGATGACTGGCAGTACTGTCAGGCAGAGGCTGGACGGCTTGATGCCGGCAGCGTGCATGCTCTCGAGCATCTTCAGGCGCTTGAGCAGTTTCTTCTCGCGCTGACCCTTGGCGTGTTCGGCTTCCTCGCTCAGCTGGGCGATCAGTTCTGACAGATCAATTTCATCCAGCAGTGCCTTGAGCGCGCTGGCACCCATGCCGACCTCGATCAGCTCGTCGTACTCTTCTGGCAAGTTGCGATAATCCGTCTCTGAGATCAGCGCACCCTTGACGAGGCTCTCGAGCTGCGTTTTCTTCGTGGTGTACTTGTCGTTAAGCTCGTCAACCTCGCGGCTTTGCTCTTTCGCCAGCTGCTTGATATCAGCGCCGTCAGCCTCGGCGAGCTGCTCGTAGCGCATTTTGATCGCCATCCGACCAGCTTCAGTCTCAGCCTCCAAATCCGCCAGGTATTGGTCGCGGGTAATCTCATCAACCTTGAGAATGACATAGGTCGCAAAGTAGGCGATCCGCTCAATATTACGCACCGTCATCCCGAGGAGCAAGCTCATGGCGCTCGGCGTGCCGCGCATAAACCAAATGTGCGCTACTGGTGCGGCCAGCTGAATGTGGCCCATGCGCTCGCGGCGGACGATTGACTTGGTGACGAGTTCGCCGTTTTTATCAACCGCAGCCTCGCGTGAACGCACGCCCTTGAGCTTGGAATCATGCGGATTGATGTCCTTGACCGGACCGAAAATCCGCTCGCAGAACAAGCCGTCGCGCTCTGGCTTTTGGGTGCGATAATTGATCGTCTCTGGCTTGAGAACCTCGCCGTGACTCCACTTTAGGATGTCCTCGGCGCTGGCCACCGCTAGGCGTACCGCATCAAAATCGCTAATTCCGGTCGCGTTAAATGAATATTGCGCCATCTTACGCCTCCTCCTTTATTTCTTCTACTTCGTCAATATCTTGTACGCTCATGCCGGCCTCGATGTCACCGATGTCGTCTGATTCGTCCAGATAAACTTGACCGTCGTCATCGTCATCGTCGCTGGCAGTTTGTGGTACGGTCTTGTCGGCTGGGCCGCTGGAGGCAATGACATGCTCAGCGTCAACCACGCCACCCTCATCAAGCAGATCAACCCGAAGACCCAACCCCTGAAGCTCCTTGACGAGCACGTTGAAGGATTCTGGCAGTTTCGGCCCGACGATTGGTTCATCCTTGATGATGGACTCGTACGCCTTGGCACGGCCATAGACGTCGTCAGACTTGATGGTTAGCATTTCCTGCAAGGTTGCCGCGGCACCGTAGGCTTCCAGTGCCCAGACCTCCATCTCGCCGAAGCGCTGACCACCGTTCTGCGCCTTACCGCCGAGCGGCTGCTGGGTGACCATGGTGTATGGACCGGTTGAACGAGCGTGGATCTTGTCAGACACCATGTGGTGCAATTTGATCATATGCATCACACCAACTGTGGTGCGCTCTTCAAAGGCTTCACCAGTACGGCCGTCAAAGAGTTGCGATTTACCATCGCGCGCCAGTCCTGCTTTTTCTAGTTCATCAGAAATTGTTGCCGACGGCACACCGTCAAACGATGGGGTTGCGACGCGGTAACCCAAGGCCTTTGCCGCCATACCGAGGTGCGTTTCAAATAGCTGACCGAGGTTCATGCGGCTTGGCACACCCAGCGGGTTCAAGATCACGTCAACTGGCGTACCGTCCTTCATGAACGGCATATCCTCGACTGGCAGTACCCGCGCGACCACACCCTTGTTACCAAAGCGACCGGCCATCTTGTCACCAACGCCGATCTTGCGCATCTGCGCCACAAAGATCTGGATTTGCATCAACACGCCGGCCTTGAGCTCGTGGCCATTCTCGCGGCTAAAGATCTTGACACCGACAACTTTGCCGCCGCCAGCATTGTTCATCCGCTGTGAGGTGTCGCGCACGTCCTTGGCCTTTTCACCAAAGATGGCGCGCAGCAGACGCTCCTCAGAACTGAGTTCCTGCTCACCCTTTGGTGTAATCTTACCGACCAAGACGTCACCAGCCTTGACCTCAGAACCGATTTGGACAATACCGTTTTCATCAAGGTGGCGCAGACTGTCCTCCGAGACATTCGGAATGTCGCGGGTGACGATCTCTGGGCCGAGCTTGGTCTCGCGAACCTCCACGTTGTAATCCTTGATGTTAATACTGGTCAAGCGATCGTCCTCCACCAAGCGGCGGCTGAGGATAATCGCGTCCTCCATGTTGTAACCGCCCCACGGCATAAAGGCCACCGTCAGGTTTCGCCCCAGCGCAATCTCGCCCTCGGCAATCGACGCGCCCTCGATGAGGATGTCGCCCTGCTTAACCCTATCGCCACGGGCTACCCGAACTTTCTGGTTGTAGCAGCGATCGTCATTGTTCTTGACGAAGTGTCGCAGTGCGTAGACCTTGACGCCATCAGCATACTTGACATGAATTTCATCAGCGTCAGCCCGCACCACTTCACCGTCGGCCTCGGCCTGGATCAGGTGGCCGCTATTCTCGGCTACCGCCTGCTCGATACCGGTACCGACAACCGCCGGCTCTGGCGTGAGTAGCGGCACTGCTTGGCGCTGCATGTTCGAGCCAGTCAAGGCGCGGTCAACACGGGTTTTCTCGATAAATGGTACCAGCGCCGCCGTCGAGCCGAGAATCTGCTTGTGAGCAGCATCCATAAAGGTAACTTCTTCGACGTCGACCTGACCTGGCTGGAGGAATTTACGGGCACTGACACGGCTGTCGGTGAATGACTTGTCATCATTCAAGCGCGCCCCAGCATCGGCGATAACTTCGCTGGCTTCCTGAGCAGCGTCCAGATAAACCACTTCGTCCGTCACTCGGCCATCTTTGACACGCAGGTACGGCGTCTCGATAAAGCCATATTCATTGACCCGTGCGTAAGTAGCGAGGTTCAGCACCAGGCCAACGTTGGCACCCTCTGGTGTCTCCACCGAACAGATACGACCGTAGTGCGTTGGGTGAGCGTCGCGCACGTCAAAACCAGCCCGTTCGCGGCTCAAACCGCCGGGGCCCATCGAGCTCAACCGGCGCTTGTGGCTGAGCTCGGACAGTGGATTAACCTCATCGAGGAGCTGACTGAGCTGCGAGCTAGTAAAGAACTCACGCACTGCTGCCACCACTGGTCGTGCATTGATCAACTGGCTCGGCGTGATGTTCTCCATATCAGCCACGCTCATCCGGTCCATGGCGTTGCGCTGCATCCTGAGCATACCGACGCGGAACTGACGGGCAATCAGTTCGCCGACTAGCTTGACGCGGCGATTACTCAGGGCATCGATGTCATCAGCTGGCTCTTGGGTGTTGTTGAGGCGAATAATCTCGCGGATGATGGCCACCAGGTCGCTCATCTGGAAAATACGGTTTTCAGCAGTGTTGGCAACGTCTAGACCCAGGCGCTGGTTCATCTTGTACCGGCCGACCCGACTATAATCAAATCGCTTGAAATCAAAGAACATTCGCTCAATCATCTGGCGCGCGTTGTCAACCGTCGCCAGATCGCCCGGCCGCAGGCGACGATAGACTTCAATCAGCGCTTCATTAGCGCCACGCGCAGTGTCTTTCTCGAGCGTTTCTTGAATGTAGCTGGTCTCGCCCGTGTCAATGTCGGCAAACAGTTCGCGAATTTCCGAAGTCTTTGGGTGGCCCAAAGCCCGCAGCAAGGTCGTTACTGGCAATTTACGGCGGCGGTCAATCTTGACATAAATCGTGCCATTAGTCGCCGTTTCAAACTCCAGCCACGCGCCGCGACCTGGGATCATCTTGGCACCGTAGTAATTACGACCAGCTACCGTGTCAGCGGTAAAGAATACGCCGGCTGAACGGATCAGCTGGCTGACCACCACGCGCTCCGTACCGTTGATGATAAAGGTACCGCGCTCGGTCATCCATGGATAATCACCGAGGTAGATTTCTTGTTCCTTGACTTCGCCCGTGACTTTGTTGGTCAACTCAACGGTTGCGTGCAGTGGCGCTTCAAACGTCAAATTGTTTTCCTTGGCGAACTGATCAGTGGTCTTTGGCTCGTCAAAATGATAACTGCCGAACCGCAGTGCCAACTTCTGACCAGTGTAGTCGTCAATTGGGTTAATTTCTGAAAAGATTTCGCTCAAACCATCCTCGACGAACCAGCGCCACGAGTCCTCTTGGTGAGCGATGAGATTTGGCATGGCGATCGCACTGTCTGTTCCAGTGAAAAAGACGCGCGCGCCACGAGTGGTCTGTTGAGCCACAGGCGTTACTCCTCGCATTGATTATAATTGGTGATCACGGCCGGAAGATCTCTTAGTCTCAGCACGAGCCCGAGGTTTGCCCGCCCATCAAGCTCGCCCCTCGCTAAAACTACACTACTTCACTGTGACACATTATGACGCATAGGACGACGAATTGCAAGAGAAAAATAATGAAAAATTGACTGTCGTTAAGCAGCGGCTAGTTCTAAACGAAGGCACACTTCACCCAGTAATCTAGCCGCACGCTCACCGTCAGTGATCGTCGCTAACCATTCCCAGCTTCCATCAGTTTGAAGCTGCGCCGTGTGTAGTCGATAATTACCAGCGATACCGCCAACCGAGTCATGTTTGACAATACGACTAACTTGGTGATTTTGTGGATTAATATCTTTGACGTGACCCGGTAGCAATAGAGCCTGCTCGTCAATATACATACCAAGATATATTAGCTGATTATTTGGCCCAGTCTCATGATTAAGTACTGCACTTACCAGTCCCCGAAACAGATCCCAGCGTTTCATATTTCTAGCCCCATACCGCTCGAGATATATCAGATTATTATCCTGTACATCCGGAATATCTGAGGCCAAGCCTAAGGCGTCGGTTCGACCTACACTTGCTGCCGCCTTGATTGACGCATCTGCGAGCGCAACATAGATACCACCCTCGGCAAGATCGGCTTGCCTCCGAAGTACTTCGGGCGTAAACTGTTCAGATTGATACAATCGCCTTGTCTCGCAAGCGCTGATATCTGGCTTCACATGTACGAGAGACTCAACCCACAAGTGGCGTAGCTCATCACACAATGAATCGGTAATATCACCACCACTTAATCGAACTGTCTCGATCATGTCCTCTCCTGTTTATGAAAATATACTACAAGTATCGAGTAATGCTGTCAAGAATCCGCGCGTGTACTTCCTTCGGCGTGCCGGTGGCTGACAATAGCGGGATATTTCGCTCGGCGGCGATAGCCTCATAGGCGTGGTTAACCCTGTCCTGAAACGACTGCTCACGCGACTCAAATGTATCAGGATGAGCGATGTGCCCGCGCTCCGCGATGCGCTGCTGGCGCTGGGTGTCGCTGAGTGTCAAGACCACCATCGCGTCCGGCTGCAGGTATCGCTCGTCGGTAAATAGCTTCGTCATCCGCATAATCTCCTCCGTGTCCAGCCCGTCGCCATAGCCCTGATAAGCCAGTGTCGAGATGTAATTACGCGCGCTCAGGACGATCTCGCCGCGCTGCAAAGCTGGCTGAATCTTTTCGCGCCACAACTCCCGCCGTGCCGCCGAGAACAACGCTACGTTAATTTCGCTAGAGCGCACTAGGTTTCCATTCTTGACAATGCGCCTCAGTTCATTGGCTACCGGCGTCGACTTTTCTGGATCGTCACTGCCTGGCTCTTCGACCACACACACGACACGGCCGCGCTCCCGGAAATAATCCGCCAGCATGGCTACTTGGGTTGATTTGCCCGTGCCGTCGTTGCCTTCGATAACGATGTATCGACCGGGGCGGCTCATTTGATGCCCTCACTCAGCCCGGCGATAGTCGCCGGAGCATGACGCCGATCCTTGAACGCCCGCGGCAGCATCGTTTCTGGACGCCAGCTATGGATAAGCTCGGCGAGATCGTCGGTGTGCTGATACTTGCCACTGATGCCGCCACGCCCGTCAGCGTAACCGCCATCCACCGGCCCAGTCTGGTGAAAAATTAATTGTCCGATGCGTTCACCAACTGGCAGTACCACGCTTTCGTGTTTGTTCAAATTGTAAATCTCGAGCGTAATCCGATTGATATAACCGGGGTCGATCCAGCCCGCGTCAAAACACACCGCCACGCCGTTACGCCCCCACGAGCTACGGCTTTTTACCTCAGCTGCGCCGCCATGCGCCCGAATGCCCACGAACTCGTGGGTGTGCGCCAAGATCCGCTCGCCGGGACGCAGTACAATGATCGGATGCTCATCCGGAATATTACGAAACCGCCTAAAGCCGTTATGTTCGCACCACTCGGCGTGCGGTACCGCCATCAGCGGGCCCTTAAAATACCGCGCCACCTCCGCTTCGTCAAATGGATTATAGACACTTGACTGATCATCAAACTCCTGTTTATAAAAATAATGCCCCAGCGTAAAATCTAGGCTAGCTTCTGACACATTGTCCGGGTCAAACGGCGTACAGACGATCGTCCCCTCCTCGATCGCCGCCAAAATTTCCCGGTTTGAATACACGCTCATGCCGCGCCTCCTCTTGTTTATCTTACCTCACTCCCCCGAGTAATTCTATTATGGCAATATTTGCCCGCTCGGGCAAGCTTTTCGTAAATTTTACATCATGCTAGACTGAAGCTATGGAGAAAGCTATCATCGTTGCCTATGATATCAACCGCGCCATCGGCCAAGGTGGCGATTTGCCGTGGGGACGCAGTCTGCCAGCGGATCTAGCGCAGTTCAAGCGGCTAACCAAAGGTAGCGACGTCATCATGGGCCGAAAAACCTTTGAGTCAATTGGCCGTCGTCCGCTGCCGGAGCGCGAGAACATCGTTATTTCCTCGCAGCCAACCGGCGTCAAAGGCATCCTCACGGCTGTGAATTTAGAAAGCGCCCTAGCGCTAGCTCGTTACAAAACCTTCATCATCGGCGGTGCACAGGTCTATGGTGATGCACTGGGCATGCCAGAGATTGACACCATTTACGCCACCGAGGTGGACGCTACATTTTCAGACGCCGACACATTTTTTCCAGAGCTCGACATGACCATTTGGCAGGAAGTGAGTCGCGTCCATCATCCCGCGGACACCGAGAACAAGTACGACTTTGATTTTGTGATATATCGCCGGATAATTTAGTACGCTAACAAATCGTCCGAACACACTACACCGCAATCGGCGCCTTGATCGGCGGGTGATGCTCATAACCTTCCAGACGAATATCATCAATCGTGAAATCGTCGATATTCTTGATGTCCGGATTCAGCCACAGTTTCGGCAGTGGTAGCGGTTGACGCGACAGTTGCTCGTCAACCTGCGCGCGGTGATTGGTATAAATATGCGCGCTATTCAGGGTGTGAACAAATTCGCCCGGTCGCTTGTCCGTCACCTGAGCGATCATTGACAGCAGCAGGGAGTAGCTGGCGATATTAAATGGTACGCCGAGGAACATGTCCGCCGAACGCTGGGTCAGCGCCAAATCCAGCTTATCTTTCTCACCATTTTCACCTGGCCGAACATTGAACTGGAACATGGTGTGGCACGGCGGCAATCCGCCCGACTGCACAATGTCGTCAATTTCAGCCACGTTCCAGGCGCTGACAATGTTGCGCCGCGACGTCGGATTATGTTTTATCATGTCGATAGCGTTTTGGATTTGGTCAATCGTCCCACCCTTGCCGTCCGGCCATTTGCGCCACTGCACACCGTAGACTGGCCCCAAGTTACCCCACTCCTCGGCAAACGCGTGATCAGTCGCGATTTTTTTAATAAACGCTTTCATGCCAGCGCGCCACTCCTCGCCGTTGATTTCTGGAATGCTTTGACCGGTTTTCTCCAGATAATTCTTGTACGGCCATTCGTCCCAAATGTGTACGCCGTTTTGCGCCAGATATTCAATATTGCCGGTGCCTTTGAGAAACCACAGCAGCTCGTGCGCTACGCTGTTAAAATACAACTTCTTGGTAGTCATAGCCGGAAAGCCATCCGCCAAATCATACCGCGTCTGCACGCCAAACACCTCGGTCGTGCCCGTACCGGTGCGGTCACTTTTTTTCACGCCATTATCACGGACATGCCGCAGGGCGTCTAGATATTGTCTCATAACTCCTCCTCGTCTTTTCTTAATTATGACAACATCTCAGCGCAACCACAAGCGAAAATAGCGGTAGTTTTAACAACGTTACGGCCGTGTTTGATGTATTTACGGCTCACGGACACGAGACTTCTTGCGGCCTACGACAGCTTGCTCAATACCTTATCCACCAGCCCGTATTGTACCGCTTCCTGAGGGCTCATCCAATAGTCACGCTCCATGTCGGCCTTGACCTTACTGAGCTTCTGTCCGGTGTTTTTGGCCATGATTTTCGCCAGCATCTCCTTCACCTCCAGCGTTTCCTTCAGGTCAATTTCCATGTCGGTCACCTTGCCGCGTGTGCCAGAGGATGGTTGATGGATCATCACCTTGGCGTGTGGCAGACAGAACCGCTTGCCTTTGGCACCCGAGCTGAGCAGAAACGCACCCATGCTGGCCTGTAGACCAATGCCATACGTCGCCACGTCCGGCTTAATAAAATTCATGGTGTCATAAATCGCCATGCCGTCATAGACGCTGCCGCCCGGGCTATTGATATAGAGCGAGATATCCGCCTCTGGATCAACGTACGCCAGATGTAGTAGCTGCGCCACCACGCTGTTAGCGGTATGCTCGTTAACCTCCTCGCCAAGGAAAATGATCCGTTCATTGAGTAGCCGCGAATAAATATCAAACGCCCGCTCGCCGTCGGCTGACTTTTCGATGACGGTGGGAATGAGATAGCTAGCTGGCCTTGTCATATGTACTTGCCAAAACCTTATTTACTATTCAGCTCAACCAGCCTGTCGATCGTCTTGTCGGTGATCATCCGATTGGCGATGTCACGGTGGACGTTTGGATCATCGAACCGGGCGGCCAGCTTGGCGTCCTTGCCGTATTGCTGCTTGAAGGTGGAAATTTGTGCATCAAGCTCCTCACGGCTAACCTCTACGCCCAGCTCCTTTGATAGCTCGGCCAGCACCAAGCCAGCCTTGACCCGCTTTTCGGCCGCTGGGCGAGCCTCTTTTTTCTGCCAATCAGCTTTATCTTTGAAACCTTGCGCCTTTAGGTACGAGTCCATTGTCAGGCCACGATATGACAAATTTTGCATCAGATCTTGTTCAATTGACCGCATTTGATCGTCGATCAATAGCTCTGGTAGTGCCACCTTGGAGCTATCCGCCAATTCCGCCACCAGCTCATCCTTGAGCTTTTCCTTGGCCTCGCGCTCTTTTTGCGCGGTAATCTCGCGCTTGATGTCGGCCTTCAGCTCTTTGATGTCAGTGAACGGGCCACACTTGGCGGCAAATTCATCATTGAGTTCCGGTAACTTCAGCTCATTTACTTTGTGCAGCGTCACACTAAACACCACCTTGGCGCCGGCCAGATTTTCAGCATGGTAATCCTTTGGAAATTCGAGGTCAAGATCAAATGTCTCGCCGGCCTTGTGGCCAACCACACCCTCTTCAAAGCCAGGGATGAACTGACCGCCACCCAGCTTCAGGGCAAAGTCCTTGGCCGAACCGCCGTCAAACGCCACGCCGTCTTTCTTGCCGACAAAGTCGATGATTGCCTCATCACCTTCTTGAGCCGCACGCTTGACCTCGGTTTTATCGACAAAATTCTGCTGCATTCGCTCGATGATCTCATCGACGTCCTTGGTCTCAACCTTGACAGCCTGAGGCTTGGCCTTGAGCTTTTTGTAATCACCCAACTTGACCGGCGGCACAACGGTCGCCTCGGCGGTAAACTCAACTTCTTGATTTGGGACAAATTTCTTAACCTCAACGCTCGGCCGCTCTAGCGCCTGCAGTTTCTCGTTCATAAAGGCCTCAGCCACCGCCTTGGACAGAGCATTGTCGAGTACCTGCTCCTGGAGCGCCATCGGATTGACGTGCTTGGCAGCCACGCTGACCGGTACCTTACCCTTACGAAATCCCGGCACCTTGAGGTCGCGCGCCATCTTGGTCAGCGCCACCTGCTCGGCCGCATTTAGCTCGTCCGACCCCAGCGTAATTGTCAAACAAACCTTGGTATCTGATAGTTTCTTTACAGTCGTCTTCATGACTACCTATTATAACAGGGGTGGCGCTAAATCTCAAACGCCGCGTCATCATCGCCGTCGTAGCGCCGATCCTTGACCACGCTGATCATTCGCTCGAGGCTGACTTTTTGCTCGGTTGACTCGATGAGGTTTTTGATCGTGTAGACACCCGAAGCGACTTCTTCCTCGCCAACAAACGCTACGAATGGGATGTTCTTTTTGAGCGCGGTTTTCAGCTGCTTGTCTAACTTACGCCCGCTGAAATCTAACTCGGCCCGCACCCCCTCGCTCCGCAGCGTCCGCGCCAAAGCATCTGCACCACCTAGCGATGCCGCGTCCACCGCGATGATGTACACATCGGTGTGCGTCGTCAGTTTTGGCAATAAGTCATGTACCTCGAGGAACTGCTGCATCGTCGTCGCACCAAGCCCCACGCCGACCGTAGCGACCGGCTCGACACCAAATAGTCCGACCAGCCCATCATAGCGCCCGCCGCCGAATAGCGCTCGATTATTCTCCGGCGAATTGTCGAAAAACTCAAACACCGTGCCAGTATAATAATCCAGCCCGCGCATCAGCGTCACGTCGAACATCGCATTGCCGATGCCTTTCTGACGCAGCAGGGTCATCACCTGGCGAAGCTGCTGGACACTCGGGCTATCCGCCAACTCCTCCGGTAGATCATCGACACTGCGCATGCTAATTAGCTGCGCCAACTTTGGCAGGCCCGCCTTGGCCTCTTCTGAGCCAAAAATCTCAATGGCTTGCTCACGGAAAGCTTCTGGCGAAATCTTATTCTTTCGATCAAGCAGCCGCGTCATCATCTGTGCACCGATCACATCGAGGCTGAGAAACCCGCTCATCAGCTGATTGATCAACTGGCGATTATTCACCCGCACCGTAAACATGTCTTCGCGCGCGCCAAAGTTCATGATGCTATGGTAGCCAAACTCGATAATCTCCGCATCCGCCCACGGCCCCTCCGCGCCAAACAAATCAGCATTCAGCTGCCAAAACTCGCGCTCTCGACCACGCTGCGGCCGCTCATAGCGCATAAAATTAGCGATAGAATACAGCCGGGCCGGCATGGCCAGTTCCTGACGCCGACTGGCCACCATACGGGAAATCGACGGCGTCATCTCTGGGCGAATTGCTACCTGTCGACCGCCGCGATCGGTGAACAAGTACGTCTGCTCGCCCGCTAACTCCTGCCCCGACTTGGCGGTGTAAATATCCAGCGGCTCGAGCAAGGGTGCACCGTACTCCTCATACCCAAAACTCTGCGCCGTGGCGTGCCACACCTTGAAAATATAATTTTGCAGGCGCTTGTCCTCCGGGAAATAATCGCGCGCGCCCTTATAACTCTGAGTTGATAAATTGCTCATGGTTGCTTTTATTGTGGCATAGTGGGGCGAATTTTTCAATGATAAAGACGAATGAGAGCTTGAAGTGTATCAACCAAGCACATGCTGCTGCAGCCAGCAATACATCGCCACAGTTGCTGCCGCGCCGACGTTGATGGAGCGGGTCGAGCCGAATTGTTCGATGGCAATGATTTTGTCCGCCGTCTGCGCCATCTCCTCGGAGATCCCTGGACCTTCTTGACCGAACACCAGTACCGCATGCTTTGGCAATGTCGTCTCCGCCATATTGATACTGCCCGGGATATTGTCAATCGCAATAATTACTCTGTTTTCAGCCCGCATCAACTCGACAAACTCCGCTGTCGAACCGATATAATGCACATGCAGATATTTATCCGTCATCATGGCGCCGCGCTTGTTCCATTGCCGCCTGCCGATGACGTAAATCTGCCGCACGCCAAACGCATTGGCACTCCGAACAATCGTCCCTATATTAAAATCCCGCTCGGTATTCTCCAGAGCAATCACCAAGCCGTGATCCTTGGCGTCCAACTCTTTTACAATCTCCGCCTCACTCCGGCCTTTGAATTTGTCAATCACATTTCGTGTGTCTTGCATCTCTGTTATTGTAGCAAACGTCAGGAAAAAGAGGTAGAAAATCTTATCATCATGAGGAATGCGACTCACACTCAAGCCTCCACACTATCTCACGACAAACGATACCTCGATCACATCGCCGATGGCAATCTGCTCTTTCTGGCGAACTTTTGCGGGTAGCGCCAGGAACTGCGAACCGTCGCCCATCGGCAATAGCGAGGTCTGCCATGATGAACTACCGACCGTCGCCTTCACCGCCACCAAACCTCTCTCTGCAAGCGGCTTGAGCTCGTCAGTGTATTCCTGGGGCGCAGCAACATAATACCAGCCGCCAGCTTGTGGAAACAAGCGCACTTCGGCTGTAAATACATATGGTTTTGCCATGGCTACTTTGCCTGCTCCACTATGTCAACTGTCACACCAGCAGGGTCAGTCACCATAAAATGAGTCTGTCCCCATTCTTCGGTGGTCAGCGGATGGTATATCTCAGCCGAGGTTTTTTGCACACGCTCGTATTCACTCTCTGCATCATCGACTTCAAAGCTATAAATAATACCCTTACCGTCAAACTCAGCATGTAGTTGAGCAGGCTGATTGTCGAGTCCTGGCTTCATAAAAGCTAATTCTACACCGCTCGGTTGGTGCAGCAGCTGTATATACCAGTCTGCCTCAAACACCACGCTAAAGCCAAATATGCCTACATAGAACTCCTTACATTCATTTAATTTGGCCGTGATAGTAATTGGATATATTGCTTTCATGTTATCCCCTTATTATAGATTTACCACTTAAATTATACCCTGGTGAAAGTTTAATGTATTGTAAAAATCAGACATCAAATGTTCCTGCGTAGCTTTTCGGTGTATAGCCAGTAATTCTCCGAAACGAGCGGATAAAGTGCGATTGGTCGGTATATACTGTGAGATAATGCTGGTTGAATGATTGTTGTAATCGAACAACTTTAAGAAAATCGTGCGGAGAAAAACCTATCATTTGCTTAAAAATACGCTGAAGCTGCCGAGGCGATAGCTTTACTACATGCGCCATATCCGCTACGGTATGTATAGTATCTAACTGATCAAGAATCGTCATAATATATTTGTTTGGTGCTATCACATTTTCAGCAGTTAGGTTCTTGGTAAATTGCACCAGCACCTTTTGTTGGGCGAAAGATGACCGTCCACATAGACGGTCATAAACTTCAGCTATCGGCTGAGTTCCTATCTGTGACACATCAACGTGGCCGCCCACGACATTTGCTATATCATCCCGCCACACACCCGGCAACAGCCGTATGCCGACATAACGGAATGATTTACCGAGATTTAATGTAGTCGATGTGGTATATGGCGTCATAATCGTCGCCATCCGACGAGATGATAAATCAAACACGATATCCACACAAGCATCGGGCAGCACATGGTAATAAAAATCGCTCAGTAGCAACGTATCAGTCTGTAGCCACCAAAAACAATGCACTAATTCCGCTAACGTGTCTGGCGGTGCTGCCTCGGTATATCGTACCGAATGCACCACTTTTTCTATCCCATTCTGGGTGGGTATATACATAATCGTATTATACCCAAAATAAACCATAAGCTCTAGGCAAAAAACCGCCCAAATGAGCGGTAATTTTCGTAACTCTGCCACCTTGGTGCGGATGAAAGGACTTGAACCTTCACGTACTTGCGTACACTAGCACCTGAAGCTAGCGCGTCTACCAATTCCGCCACATCCGCGTGACTACCGAGTATTATACACGACCGGCTGCTCCTCCGCAAGGAGTTTGCCTAGCCGTTTCAGCCCGCCAGCCGGCACCAAGCATTTAACTCTTCTGCCAGCTGCTTCATCGGCACAGCAGTCTTGATACCCGGCGCGAGGATGCCCTTTGGATCAAAGATATGCTTGATTTTTGCATACAGGTCACGTTCCTCGGGCGTCAGTGTTGGCTGAACAAACGCCGCCTTGAGCCGGCCCTCGCCGCCAAAGCCTGCGAACGACCCTTCGTGGCTAGTCACAATCCGCACCATATCCGAGCAGAGTTTGAGGATACGTTGGCGGTCACTGACCTTTTTGCTCGAGAACACCGGATAGCTATTGATCATACCAGTCGTTGCATCAATAAACAGCGGCATAGCCACGCCATATTCTTTCTCGAGCGCACGCATCGACTTGATAAAGCCGTCCAGCTGCACGCCCGGCAGCCACATCCCAGAGAATACCTGCGGCACAACACCGTGCTCATCGGCGGGATACTCCGCCAAAGTCAGCACTGAATGGAGTGTAAACGCCTCTTTCATTTCCATGTCGCGTAGCTCAACCTGCGCGGCCGTACCACCACGAAGCGCGCGCAGTAACTTTTTGGCGGCCTTGTTGCGCGCGCGGTCTGAAAATGCGTGAAAGAGCGCCACGACCACGCCACCGCGATAGCATTCTTTCGGCGCCCACGCTAGTTTCTTGCCCTGAGCTGCCGCCCGCGAAAAGAGTCGCCCGTCGATCAGTTCGACCGTCGAGGCGCCCGCTTGCAGCGCCGTGTCGACCGCCGCCTGCGCTGCATTCATCGAGCTATACGTGGCACTTACTACGGTCAGTTCTGGATGGATAAAGTCAGCCTTCATAATCAGTTCGCCGATGATACCGAGGCTGCCTTGAGCACCGACAAACAGCGGCGTGAGGTCGAACGAGCCGTCGCGCTGCCGCACCTGAGCGATACTCGAAAAGCCAGTCATCTCTGGCGCGCCAGCATTAATCCGAGCGATCAGCGCTTCATTATCGGTTATCAAATTATCCAGCTGGCGGTACAGTTCGCCCTCAAATGTCGCCAGACCCTTTTTCTTGCTCAGCTCACGCTTCGACAGCCGGCCGGTTTGCACGATATCGCCACTTGATAGAACAACTTCCATCTGGTGAATCGACTGGCTCAATAGACCGTACGCTGAGGACAACATGCCAGCCGCTTCAGTACTAATCGCACCACCAATCGTGCCATCCTCACCCGTCAATGAAATCTCTGGTAGCCCCAAACCCTTATGCGTTGACAGCACTGCCTGCGCCGCTCTATGAGAAATACCCGACTGGAGGTGGATCAGCTGCTGCTTGGCATCAATCCCGACGACGTTATGCATATGTGCCGACATGTCGATGGCGATGCCGCGCCCAATCGCCGCGCCCGTACTGTCCGTGCCGTGTCCGCGCGCATACACCGGCAAGACGTGGCCCTTCTCCGCCAGCTGCGAACAAAACCGCAAAATCTTGCGCACATCACTCGTATCTGCTACTCGTGCGATCAACTCCGGTCGGCGCGCCAGCACACTGCCGTCCCGCTGTGCATCTGCCAAAGCACCATCATGCGTCACCACTTCACCCGTCAGATGTTCATTCAAATACGTCGCAACCTTATTCATAGTCCCCCTTTTTCTGTTAGTTTCATGATAGCACGGTCGAAGTGGGGCGTAAAGTGTATTGCTCGAGGGCGACGGGTTGTGTATAATTGAGGGGTAGATGCGCCTAAACATACGGTCGCGCGTCTTTAACAAATAACCATGCGGATGTGGTGGAATTGGTAGACACGCATGCCTTAGGAGCATGTGCCTCACGGCGTGAAGGTTCAAGTCCTTTCATCCGCACCAAGGTTTTATTTTATGGGAGATTAGCTCAGTTGGCTAGAGCGCACGATTCACATTCGTGAGGTCACAGGTTCGAGCCCTGTATTTCCCACCACTGGTATTATGCAAAGATTGAACAGCCTAGATAACCACCTCAACGAGATAACCAAGCGTCTTGATAGCATAGACCGACGGCTCGGCAGTCTCGAGAAAGGTCAGACTGAGTCTAAGTCAGCAACACGACACACCGCTCACCGCCTCAACCGCCACCCAGCGCCATGGACATTCGGTCAGCACCCAGACGATTACAAGGGCCCGGTTTGGATTCGAATTACTCCTGCTACCGGCAACGCCAACCAGCCGCACACTATTCGCACCCTCTGGGGCCAGTACTTATTTGAGCGAGAGCTATATATTCCTGACGGGCCGCTCAGCCTGACTCATCACAAGACCAATCTTGGCTCAATCCCGCTGCAAATCAACGTCGAGCCAGCAGCTACCGTCACTGTCGGACAAGGCCCACCGCCTGATGAAGAGTGGATAAACATCGATGAAGGCTGGACACGGCTGGCTGGAGCGCCAATTTATCAATAAGTATGGTGTTACATAGTCCTTGATAGACCCACTTGATTTAAGATTAGGAATAGAGAGATTATTTACTTCTCTATGCTTGATAAATATTTTTTTATCCCTATAATAACCTGCATGAGTGCTTCTATGATAGACAATGCCAAAGGCATGCTAACAGGATTAGCGATTGGCGATGCATTGGGGATGGTGTGCGAATTTGAGCAGCCCGGGACATTTCCATATGTTGATGAAATGAGAGCTGGCGGACCGTTTAATCTACCGAAAGGATACTGGACGGACGACACATCAATGGCACTTTGTCTAGCCGAAAGCCTGCTCAACAACGGAGGATATGATTCATATGATGTGATGGGCAATTTTACTCGGTGGCGCAATGAGGGATATTTAAGTTCCACCGGCTTTTGTTTTGACTGCGGCGGACAGATTCAAGCGGCTATTCGTGATTTTGAAAGCGATAAAAGTGCTTGGGTTGCTAAAGATACTCCACGCACTGAGGCTGCTGGCAATGGTGCAATTATGCGATTAGCTCCGGTAGTGTTAGCGGCATTTAAGCATCGCTCAGAAAAAGATATCCTTGCCATGGTTCGTTTGTCGGCCAGAGAGACGCACTACTCATTTGAAGCAGAGGCTGGCGCTGAAGTTTTCGCTGCGCTGCTCATTCAAGCAATGAAAGCTAATGGCAATAAAACCAAAGTGGCAGACATTGATAGTCTAAGTACCGGTAACCTGTTTGATGATATTTGGCGGCGCGTTAGACAACCACAGGAGCTGAATACCAGCGGCTATATCGTTCATAGTTTACAGGTTGCGTGGTGGGCGTTTCAAACCTACGACTCGTTCAGAGATGGCATGCTAGCTGTTGTAAACCTCGGCGGTGATTCCGATACAAACGGTGCAATCTATGGGCAGTTAGCGGGTGCATTTTATGGATATGAAGCAATCCCCACAACCTGGCGCCATGATTTATATGATGAAGCAAATATCACAAAGAAGGCTGAGTTATTATATGCGATGGATAGCTGTGAAATTTTAGTAAGTCGTTTTGAAATCGATAAGCTACCCCTGCTCGTCAATAAACCGCGTAAATTACGTGTATAATAAGTATCATGGAGGCTACCGTGATCCCGTACGACCCACTTCCACCCGGCCTCTTTGTCTGGATGGATTTGGAGTATACGACGACCGATGTTGATACGGCGCGGATACTTGAAGTCGCGGCGATTATCACCAATTGCCAGTTGGAGCAAATTGGCGAACCGTTTTCTTTAGCCTGCAAGCCTGATGACCTCTCCAAACATTCTATGCCTGAATCAGTTGTCGATATGCACACGCGAAATGGCCTACTGAACGATGTCTCCGCATCAACATATAGCGAGGCCGCACTCGAAAAGCAAGCGCTCAATTGGCTAAAGCAAACCGCAAATGACGCTGTTTTAATTCACTGCGGCTATTATCTGCAATGCGATCGCGAGATCCTCGCAAAGCGCATGCCCGCGCTGTACGAGCGTTTGGGATTTAGGCAACTTGACGTGCGCTGCGCTGAAGAAATGGCCGATGCTTGGACGAGCCAGGGGCGATATCGACGAACCGACCGCCGCAACCACCGTGCGCTCGGCGATGTGAGAGAGGCAATCCTGCTAGCTGGAAAGTATAAGGAGCGGTTTATACCGCGAGAAATGTCACACGATGCTTAGATAAAAGATAGGCACGACCACTGATAATTCAGCTAGCCAACCTTCTCATCTCTACCCATCTGTGTTACAATAAGTCACCAAAGGAAGGTCTGTTGTTAATCCCAGACCATATTTTTATGAAGGACGCTAGCAAGATTCGAAATATTGCCATTATTGCCCACGTCGATCACGGTAAGACAACCATGGTTGATGGGCTGCTCAAACAGTCGCGCACATTCCGCGACAACCAGGCTGAGATGAGCCAAGAACTGATCATGGATTCGGGCGATCAGGAGCACGAACGCGGTATCACCATCACCGCCAAACAGACTTCAATTTTTTACGGTGATTATAAAATTAACATCATCGACACGCCGGGGCACGCTGATTTTTCGGGCGAGGTCGAGCGGACGCTGCAGATGGCGGACGGCGTGCTGCTGATCGTCGATGCGCAGGAAGGGCCGATGCCGCAGACGAAGTTTGTGCTGAGCAAGGCGCTGGAACTGGGGCTGAAACCAGTAGTGGTGATCAATAAAATTGACAAGCCTGCCCGGCGAATTGCCGAGGTTGAAGACGAACTGAGCGATCTATTTTTGGAGCTCGCGACCGATGATAGCCAGCTGCACTATCCGATTTATTATGCCGTTGGACGTGATGGCAAGGCGTGGCGGGAGATCCCTGCTGACCCGAGTGAAGACGCCGACCTCACACCGATTTTTGAAGCAATTATCAACGATATCCCGGCGCCGAGCGTCACGGCTGATGGCGGTTTTCAGATGCTGGTGACCAGCCTGCAGTATGACACCTTCCAGGGCAAATACGCTATTGGGCGGATTACTCGCGGGTCGGTTAAGCGCGGCCTGGCGGTTAGCTTGCTGAAGCACGGCGAAGTGTCAGGTTCAGCGCGAATTGAGAAAGTTTTTGGTTACCGCGGGCTGAACCGCGAAGAGCTTGACGAGGCGTTTGCTGGCGACATCGTGGCGCTAGTTGGCGTCAGTGAAGCGCACATCGGCGATACCATTGCTGACAAAGAACAGCCGGAAGCCTTGCCGGCGATTGCCATCGAAGCACCGACGCTGAGCATGTATCTGGGCCCAAACACTAGCCCGATGAAAGGTCGCGAGGGCGAATTTACCACCTCACGGCAAATTGGCGACCGATTGCGGCGGGAGCTGGAGACCAACGTGGCGCTGCGCGTCGAAGAAAATGGCATCGGCTTTACGGTATCTGGCCGTGGCGAGCTGCACCTAAGCGTCTTGATCGAGACTATGCGGCGCGAAGGCTTTGAATTTGAAGTCGGCCGCCCGCAAGTGGTCACTATCACCGAGGACGGCGTCGAAAAAGAGCCGATTGAAGAATTACAAATCGAAATTAGCAGCGAATTCATCGGCGCAATCAGCCAAGAGTTGGGTGCACGCCATGCTGAAATGAAATCGCAAGAAACTACCGCCAGCGGCGTTACCCGCATCACCTACGTGCTGCCGACGAGAGCGTTGATCGGCCTGCGCAACGTACTGTTGACCGCCACCAAAGGCACGGTGATTATGAATTCCCTGCCGCATGGCTATCAACCGCTGGGCGGCAAATTGCCAAAGACCCGCGGCGGCGTGCTCATCGCCTTTGAAGCTGGCACTACCACGCCGTATGCATTGCAGGCGGCCGAAGCGCGCGGCGAACTTTTGGTCGGGCCGGGTACGGAAGTATACGCCGGGATGATCGTCGGCATCTACAACCGCCAAGAAGACATCGAAATTAACGTCTGCAAGGCCAAGCACCTGACCAACATGCGTTCCAAATCATCCGACGGCACGGTACAATTGACGCCATTTACCCAGTTCAGCCTGGAGCAATGCATCGACTTCATCGAGGACGACGAGCTGCTGGAAGTGACGCCAAAATCACTGCGCCTGCGCAAACGTTACCTCGATGCTAATGAGCGAAAGCGCGCCGCCAAGCGGTAGACCCCGCCCCGACAAACTCCCGATTGACAAAATACATAAGAAACTTAACGTTACTATAGATTATCCCACGGTAACACGCTATACTTAACCATATGCTTCCCAAAAAAACCACAACAATTATCAAGCGTACACTAGCCCGCACCGCCCAGCGCATTACACCGATCGACCGCAAAGACCCCGACGAAAAGCTCGGGCAGTTGTTTCATGAAGTGCAGTCGCACCGCGTGTTTGCTGATGGTAAAACTTTCGTCGATCTCGTGCCGCGAAAGCGAGCCACCCGCATCCTCCAGGAGTATCGCCTGGCCCGACGTGATCCCAACTTTCGGCTGGATGAATTTGTGAAGCTACATTTTTATGAATTTGAATCGCCGATCAAAAAGGTGAGCTTTGTCCAGGCTGACTCCGCCAGGCAGCACGTCACCAACCTTTGGCCGCTGCTCATTCGCCGCGCCCACAAGTCGAAAGGTTCGCTGATCGCCCTGCCGCACGACTACGTGGTGCCGGGTGGTCGGTTTGCCGAGCAGTTTTATTGGGATACGTATTTTATCATGCTGGGTCTGGCGGTGGACGGCAAGTGGAAGCTGATCGACGGCATGATGAAAAATTATGTATACATGATTCAGCGCTTTGGTTTCATCCCGACTGCCAATCGGACGTACTTCCTCAGTCGCAGCCAGCCGCCGTTTTTCGCAGCGATGGTCAAGCTCCTCGCCAGCAAACCCGGCCGGCGCGCCCCGAGCTTGACGTACCTCGAGTACTTTCCCTCACTACTGGCCGAATACAAATTCTGGATGAAAGGCCAACGCAAGCTTTCGAGCATCGACTTTATGGCTACCAACCGCGTGGTAGCCATGCCTGATGGCCAGGTGCTCAATCGCTACTACGACGATAAGGCCACGCCGCGCCCAGAAAGTCGCCGCGAAGATATCGAAACCGCCAGAAACAGCCGCTCCGCCAACAAGGCCAAGGTCTACCTCGACCTGCGGGCCGGGGCTGAGAGCGGTTGGGATTTCAGCTCGCGCTGGTTTAGTGATCCGCACGACATTGAAACGATTCAAACGACTGACCTCGTGCCGATTGACCTGAATTGTTTATTGTACGAACTAGAGATGACGATCGCGCATTGTTATGGCGTACTGCGTCAGGCACCGCTCAAGAAACGCTTCATCCGTCTGGCCGAACGCCGCGCCGAGAGCATCCGCCAGCACTGTTGGAATGAAACCGACGGCTTTTTCTATGATTATAATTTCCGCACCGGTCATCAGACGAGCCACGCCACGCTGGCCGGCGTCTTCCCGCTGTACAGCGGTATCGCCACCAAAAAACAAGCCAAGCATGTGGCCGAGAAATTAGAGCACGAGTTTTTGCGTGATGGTGGACTGCGGATGACGCTGGTTGATAACGGCCAGCAATGGGACGCGCCAAACGGCTGGGCGCCGCTACAGTGGGTGGCGGTTTGCGGTTTGAAGCGGTATGGGCTGGATGAGCTAGCAGAGGAAATTAGAAAGCGCTGGCTGGCTTCGACTGAGCGCGTCTTTACTGATCGGGGCAAGATGATCGAGAAATATGACGTTGATAGCGAGTCACGCATTGGCGGTGGCGGTGAGTATCCGTTGCAAGACGGCTTTGGCTGGACTAATGGCGTGTATGCGGCACTGTATGATCGGTTTGATGAGCGCTGCCTGAGATAATCTAACGTTTCGGTAGATGTGGAATGTCCTCTGGCAAAAATCCCTTTTCGTGCTGGAAACCGGCTTGCCATTTGTAATCTTTACCGTAGCCTAGATCTTTCATCAGCTTGGTTGGGGCGTTACGAAGATGGAGCGGTACGGGTGAGTTTGGGTATTTTTGCGCCAGAGAAAAGGCGTCATTCATCAAGTCAGTAATCTCGCGCGACTTTTTGCTGCGAGCCAGAGCGATGGCACAGTGGAATAAATTATATTTGGCTTCAGGCAGGCCAACGCGCTCAACTGCCTCAAACGTGGCGACCGCCAAGCTCAGCGCGCCGTTACCTGCTAATCCGATATCCTCCGACGCAAAGACCACCATCCGCCGAGCAATGAACTTCGGGTCTTCGCCAGCGTCAATCATGCGTGCCAAATAATACGCCGCAGCCGCCGCGTCACTACCGCGCAGCGACTTGATGAATGCCGAGATGACATCATAATGCGCATCACCCTTTTTGTCATAGCCCGGCAATCGCCGCTGAGCCGCTGCCTTGACCACCTCGGGCGTGACTTTCTCACCAAAACTCAGTGCCAATTCCAAATTACCTAAGGCCACCCGCGCGTCGCCATCCGCCAATTCCGCCAAATAGTCCAAAGCTTTGGGCGACACCCGCTTGGTTTGTTTCAAAACTTTCAGCGCCCGCTTCAACACTAGTATAATTTCATCTTTGGTCAGTTGGTGGAGCACCAGTACTCGCGTCCGACTGAGCAGCGGCGTGATCACCTCAAAGCTCGGATTCTCGGTGGTCGCCCCAATCAAGGTAATCAGCCCGCTCTCGACATGCGGCAAAAACGCATCCTGCTGCGCCTTGTTAAAGCGGTGGATTTCATCAACGAATAAAATCGTCCGTAGCCCCAAGTTCCAATTCTGCCTGGCGTGTTCAATCACCCGTTCGACATCTTTTTTACCGCTGGTCACCGCTGACAATTCAACAAATTCGGCATTAACTTCGTTGGCAATGATCCGCGCCAAGGTAGTCTTACCCGTACCTGGTGGCCCCCACAAAATCAAACTGACCGGCTCAGCGCGCCTCACAATTTGGCGAAGCAGCTCGCCCTCACCCAGCAAATGGCTTTGTCCGATCACCTCATCCAGCGTTTGCGGTCGCATCTGCTCAGCCAGGGGTTGTCGTCGCGCATCCATTACCGCCAATTATCCTCTCGCGGCCGATACTGTGAAAAGTGCGAGAAACAATCAGCCGGTCGCCGCCCGAGCGGTTTTGCCTGCAGACGTAACCCTCGATCAATCTGCTGAGCGCTTCCGCAAACTGCCGCAAACTCCGGTGACGCCACGTACTCTCGCCATGTCATCCCATCCAGCGACACATACTGCTCCAACATATCCAGCGTCGTTTGATGCATGCTGTCTGCCCCCGCTTGACCAGCCTCGCGACGAGACCGGCGCCGCCCAGGTGCCGTCATTTCCGGCGGCAACGCGCAGCCAGCCCAGTGTAGAACCTGCGCCGCTGCTCCATTGACGAGACCAGCGCCGCCAGAGCAGTGACTAGTCAGTCGCACAAGTGCCGCGTAACGTTCCGCCTCATCAGTGGTCAACGGTATAGCTGACATATCGCTAGTTTTAACCGCCATTTCATATGCTAGTTTCTTTTGATCAAGCATTGCAAACAGCTCGTACAGCTGTGCACCACCATCCTTAGCATTACCAGCCAGCTGCGGCAGATTCTTAATCGCCCTTTGGAGAAGATTAGCTTCACATTCACTATACTCTTGCAATCGAATAGCCCGAGATATCTGCCCCAAGCCACCCACCGCTACCGCGATACCACCAAAAAATGTCACTTGCCGACCAGCTTCTGATAGCACGTTGTGCCACACTTCACCTGACAAGGTCGTTAACATACCGGCAATCGTACCAATATTACCGACGACCCCACACCTAGCACACTCAGCCACCGAGTCACTACCGCCAATGACCTCAGGTGTCAGCGATCTATTGAGCCTCTCGTTCCTATTACTCGCCATCATCATTGTATTATATCACGCCATAAATTCGCCCCGCCAAGGTGCGATGCGCTATACTAGGATAATGGATAGATTACACGTTCTCCTCATATTTGGCGGTGAGTCATCCGAGCACGAGGTCTCGATCAATTCCGCTACTAATGTGCTGGCGGCACTGGACGCAGCACGCTACGACATTAACCTATGCTACATCGACCGTGCTGGTGAGTGGCGACTCGTCGAGACGATTGAGGCACGCAACCAACCGAGCCCACACTTAACGCCACAACTCGGCCAGCGGTCGCTGCTCATCGACGGTGTTGACCCGCTGCCGATTGACGTGATAATTCCGGTGCTTCACGGCAAAAACGGCGAGGACGGTAGCGTGCAGGGTCTGGCGCAGCTACTTCATATTCCCTATGTCGGCCCGAGTCTCCTTTCGGCGGCTGTCACCATGGACAAAGATATGACCAAACGGCTGGCACTCGGCGCTCATGTCCCGGCTGTGCCGTGGCGAACGCTAGTAAGTGATGCGCCGCGACCGACCTTTGCCGAGATAGCTGATGAGCTTGGTGCGCCTGTTTTCATCAAGCCATCCCGCGCTGGCTCGTCCGTCGGCGTCAATAAAGTCCACTCGGCCGAGGCATTCACCGCCGCGCTTGACGAAGCCTTTCGCCACGACGACACCGTGTTAATCGAACAAGCGATCACCGCCCGCGAGATTGAGCTGGCCGTCCTCGGCCGCGGTACGTCCGCCCGCGTCAGTATGCCTGGTGAGATTCTTCCTGGCGAAGAGTTTTATAGCTACAACGATAAGTACAGCGCCTCCAGCACTTCGCGCGTCGTTATCCCCGCAGAGGTTGACGAGTCGGTGGCGACAGGACTGCAGCGCCTCGCATTGGCCGCCTACCGCGCGACTGGTGGACACGGCATGGCGCGAGTTGACTTTTTCCTTGACCCGACGGGCCAGATTTTCCTTAACGAAATTAACAGCATCCCCGGCTTCACCAACATCAGTATGTATCCGAAGCTCTGGGAAGCTTCGGGTCTCAGCCCACGGGCGCTGGTTGACGAGTTGATTGAGGAGGCGCTTGCCAGCCGCTCTATACGTGGCGTATAATTTCCTTATAAACAGGAGGTAGATATGGAAATAGTAGCAGTAATTTTAGTCATCGTACTGATGTTTGTGCTGAGCGGCATTAAAGTGGTCAATCAATACCAGCGCGGCGTGGTGTTGACGCTTGGTAAATTTACTGGCGTGCGCGAGCCGGGTCTAAGAGTGGTGATACCAATTTTTCAGACGATGATGATGGTCGATGTGCGTTCCACGCCAATTGATGTGCCGAAACAAGAAGTCATCACCAAAGACAACGTCACTGTCGGCGTTGACGCGGTGGTCTATTTCCGAGTGATTAACGCCCCAAAAGCGGTACTGGAGACGACCAACTACATTTATGCCACCAGCCAATTTGCCCAGGCTGCCCTGCGCGACGTCACCGGTAACGTCGATATGGACGACCTGCTCGCCAAACGGGAGGAGATTTCACAGCAGATTAAAGAAATTGTCGATGCCGAGACCGACAAATGGGGTATCGATGTCGAGAATGTTAAGATTCAGAACATTGAACTGCCTGGCGACATGAAGCGTGCCATGGCCAAGCAAGCCGAAGCCGAGCGCGAGCGCCGCGCCAACATCATCAACGCCGACGGTGAAAAGGCTGCTGCCGAAACACTGGCGCAGGCGGCGGAGATCCTGGCAAAAACCCAAGGAGCGATTAACCTGCGTACGCTAAATACACTGGAGCGTATCTCCACCGAACCATCACAAAAGACGATGATGCTCTTCCCAATTGAACTGATTGACGCGATCCGCGGCGGTAAGAAATAGCACGCCTCGCACGGTTGATTGCACATGATGGAGCTGCTTCAAACGTCCCGCGGTACGATCGAATATCGACATGACATGCACGGCTCGTTAACGGTTCTCATTTTGAACGGCGGTCACACGACTGCCGCCATGCGTACGGGTGAGGATTACTTCGTTAGTCGCGGCTATTCAATCCTCAGCGTCAGCCGACCCGGCTATGGTGGGACAGATACGGCGCTTAGCGAAACCTATGGCGAGTTCGAACAGGCGACAAACGAGTTGCTAGAGCAGCTCGGGATTGAGCGTGTCATCCTGGTCGGCATATCTGCTGGCGGCAGAGCGGCGATGCGGTTCGCCGAGCTTCACCCCGACAGCGTTGATAAACTCGTCCTGATGAGCGCGGTGAGTTTCAAGAAATGGCCTAGTCAAAGTACTCGTATGGCAGCCCGTATCGCGTTTAATCCTGTGCTCGAACATGTAACGTGGGCAGTGATGCGCTGGCTGCTCCGCAGATGGTCGCGAAAAATAGTCAGTTATTTGTTTCAACAACTCACGACATTGGACGCGCGTGACGTGCTTGCTAGCTACCCGTCGTCGTCTATCGATGCAATCGCGTCGATGTTTATGCAATTTCGCTCTGGCAGTGGGTTCATGAATGACATTAGTCGGCGTTTGATGAAGGGTAATCCCGAAACTATCACACAACCGACGCTTATACTGCATAGTAAGTATGATGGTTCGGTTCCGCTCGACCATCCGCTTCACACCGCGAAGCAGATCAAGCACGCCGTACTTTCCATCAATAATACCGAATCGCACGTGATGTGGCTGAGTCCTAGGTGGATGGAAGTCGAAAATACGCTCGATGAGTTTCTCGCTTCAAAGTGATAAGGGCGCCGCTTAAATCATTATTCTGCCAAGTTCAGCGATTGCCTGGCTTCTTCGTTGCACGAGGCGGTCGCGACATTTCGGGGGCTGGTCGAGCAACGAAAGGATACACTTAGGCATACAGCTGCGGACACCTGTTGAGATGTTGCAGAGGTGGTGAGGTGGTGAGGTGGTACGATAGATATATACGATCAGCAGGCTATGTATTCAAAGCGGCTATCGCTACTTGAAAATAATGGCTTGGCAGTGTCATATATTACAAAACTATACCGAAGAATTTAGTGTCAACAGCGATTAAGTTGTCAAGAAGGTCAAGCAACTCATCAAAGAAGGTAACGTCCGCCGCGTCATCATCAAAAACGAAAAGGGCGAAAGTATCATGGAATTCCCCGTCACTGCCGGCGTCGTTGGCGTACTGCTGCTGCCAACCCTCGCGGCTCTCGGCGCAGCAGTAGCGTTGATGGCGCAGTGCACGATCGCGGTGGAGCGATGGGATTAGCGCCAATCTTTATAAATAACCTACTGGGCTCCGCAGCGCAACCCTTCAGTCCGAAAACCTTGTCAATCAACCAGCCGACTGTCCAGCCAATCAAAGACTACGCTATGCGCCAAACGTAAATTATTCAGCTGACAATGAGCGTCGGCGCCGCTTTGCGAACCGAACTCATGCAGCGTCGTATCAAGTTCGCGCCGGATAAATTCATCGTAGAGACATCGCGTTTGCCGCTGGAGTTCAGCACCTTCGCCTTCCCCCATGAGAAACAGCGACGGACAAGTAATAGCTTGGTGGTCGACAACCTTTGCCTGTTCGAAAACTTCATCAATCGCCGAGCGGAAGTCGCTCGTGCCGAACTGCCAAGCGTATTTTTTCAAATTGATATCGGCGGCTTCATTGATGTTCCCCGCTAATTTTAAGGCGAGATTCATCAGCCAGCCGGGCGCTTTGAGCGCTGCGCCGAACTCACGGCGGAACAGTTCTGCCACGTCAAAAATAGGCGTGCTGGCAATCCATGCGCTAATCCTCGCGTCTTTTGCGGCCGCTTGAGCAGTAAAATACCCGCCGCCGCTAACGCCGTATAGCACAATGTGACGCGCGTCGGGATTTTCGGTTTGCAGCCAGTCAAGGCACGCGGCAATCGGCTCGCCGGCGTCGACGGTAAAAGTGAGACCTCTGGCGGGATTAGAGCCTTGACCGGGTAAATCGACCATCAGTACATTATAGTTCCGCCGCCACCCCGGCCAGCCGGCAAAATAGAACAAATCCTCCCGGTACGTATCACCGCCGCCGACCATGACCACGGTTGGGCGGTTATTGTCGCAGTAAAGATAATAGACGGGTAAATAGCCAGTTTGATACGGAACGCGCACAGGTTTGATCGGTATATTTATCGCCCTGACCGCACCGGCGAAAGCGTTTTCCATAGCGCAAACAAGCTTCGGATATTCCGGAGAAAACGGATCAATAAACTGCAGTACTGCCCGATAGGCATAGGTTGCGCCAAAATAGCAGTCGGCGGCCATTTGTTCACCGGTGGCTGCCTTTGCCAAGCGAACGAGATAATCGGCATGGTCTGTAAAACAGGCTCGCCACTTACTCGGTTTCCCGTCACGCCCGATCTTATGCGCCAGATAAAACAACTCTCCATGCGACATACCGAACAGTTCCGCCACGCCGAGCATCCAGTTGAAAAAGAAATCGGTATCGTCATTGTCAAAGAAGATTTTAGTCGATTGCCGTTTGAGGATCTTTTCGTTTTTTTGCATGAATAACTCCTTTGGACGTTTTTTCAAACGAATAATTTTATACAGTATCGTGATCAGGCAAACAATCCTTCATCGACGTGGTGCGGATGGGGAGAGTCGAACTCCCGTCTCAACCTTGGGAAGGTCACATAATAGCCGTTATACGACACCCGCGACGAGAATATTATACCTGATTCTCCGCCAAACTACTAGAGTATTGCAGCATTTTCTTGACGCTTACGCTAAAAGTTTGACATATAATTTTAGTGCGCTATAATAGATACATGACGAAGCGAAAACTGGTTACAACTAGCATAGCAACCCTTATCGTCATCGGCGGCTTGTCGCTTGGCGCACTGCACTTCTTGTCGCAGGTGAATAATTCCCCGCCCCAAGCAACAAAATATGCCGATCGGACTACGTCGCCGGCCGACTCACCAAATACTGACAGTCGCTCCCTCGCCGACACCAATTCTACAAGCGATAATCAGCAACCAAGCAAATCTAACCAAAATACCGACAACAAACCGACACCAGCCGGACATAATTGGGTAACGCAGACCATGCGTCACAATCACGACCAAGCCCAAGCAGCAAAACAGCAACCTGAACGCCAGCGTGGCTCTCAAGGTTCGACTCAGCGAACCAATCAGTCACCACGCAACAACTCATCAAACAATAACTCAGGCAATAAAAATTCCAGCTCTCCGAGCCAACCACAACCAGTCAAGTCTGATGACTCAGCAAACCATGCAAACCACGATCAGAATCAGGCAGCAATTGACGGCTGGCAGATTGATTACTTTGAAGGCTTTGATTCGTCGATCAAGCAAACTAAGTGGGTACAGTACGGCTGGGGTGATCCGGCGGTTGGCCACGGCTGCATGGGCGTGATGTCGCAGCGTAATTCGTTTACTCAAGACGGTAAATTGGTCATTCGTACTCAGCACGAGAACGGCCAGTGGAGCACTGGCGGCGCCGGCTCGGGCGATGTATTTACCGCTTCACGTGGTCGCTGGGAAATTCGTGCCAAATTCCCGAAAGCCAAAGGCGTTGGTTATGCATTCCTTCTCTGGCCAAAGGACGAGGGCTGGCCACCAGAAGTTGACTTTGCCGAAGGACGCGTCAATGGTCCTCGCATTGAGGCAACGTACCACTGGGATCCGGATAACAAGCAAAAGCAAGCATTCCTTGATAATCACGACATGCATGGCTGGCACACCTACGGTGTTATCGTCGAGAAAGATTATATGATTTTCACCTTGGATGGCAAAGAGTGGGGCCGCATTAATCACCCAGACGTGACCGACAAACAGATGTTCCTCGGTGTGCAGGCTGGAGCAATGGATCCAAACGGCATTAATAAACATACCGAAACCGTTGATGGTAGCGTGCCTAATCCACTCACGCCAGCCGTAGCTGATATCGAAGTTGATTATGTAGCACACTACGTGCGGAAATAGCGACTTGCCAGATAACGGTAACTTTAGTACAATGAAATAAGCAAGTTTGTGGCTCTTTAGCTCAGTTGGTAGAGCAGAGGCCTGAAGAGCCTTGTGTCCCCAGTTCGAGTCTGGGAGGAGCCACCAAACATTGCATTTTATTCGCGGCTTTGTTACAATGAATCGTGAACCACATGCGGGTATAGCTCAGTTGTTAGAGCGCTTCCTTGCCATGGAAGAGGCCAGGAGTTAGAGTCTCCTTACCCGCACCACAATGGAACTTCCTGAGATTTGGTCGCCCGAACGGGCGGCTTTTTATAATGTTGCAAAGAGTAAACTTGAGTTTATACTGTTTCATTTGCCCAAATCCCCCATCTCGCTTATACTTAAACTATGAAGACTTGGCACGATGTCGCTTCTCTGTATCAGATTTATCCGCGTAGTTTCCGGGATACTAATGGCGATGGAATTGGCGATTTGAATGGCATTACCGAAAAGCTGGATTATTTGGCGTGGCTGGGGGTTGACGCGATTTGGATTTCGCCGTTTTTCCTCTCGCCGCTGACTGATTTTGGCTATGATATCGCTGACTACCGAGCCATCGATCCGACATTCGGCGGGCTGAATGATTTTCGGGCGCTATTAGAAAAAGCCCATATCCTAGACATTAAAGTTATGATTGATCTCGTTCCCTGCCATACATCTGATCAGCATCCGTGGTTTCAGGAAGCACGGTCATCGCGGGACAATCCCAAGCGTGATTATTATGTCTGGCGCGACGGGCGGGACGGCAATGAGCCAAACAATTGGCGAAGTTTATCGGGCGGCAGTTCATGGGAGTTCGATGAGCAGACCGGTCAATTTTATCTCCATTCGTTCCTGAAAACGCAGCCGGATTTGAATTGGGATAATCCTGCGGTTCGGAACGAGATAAAAAACGTGGTGCGATTTTGGTTTGATATGGGCGTGGACGGCATGCGGGTTGACGCGATTTGGGGCATTTCTAAAGATCCAGAGTTCGGTGATGATTCGCCAAATCCTGATTTTCACGGTGACCCTGAAGCCTATGGCGCGTTCATTCACGACCACTGTAAAATGGGGCCGCATTTTCAAGAATATCTGCGTGAGCTGGCGTCAGTTTGCGATGAATATGATGATAAGCAGATGGTGTTTGAATTTTATCCGGATGAAAAGTTGGGTGATATTTACCAGCAGTACCACAAGGTTCTGACGGCCCACCCGAAGGCGTCGGCATTCTTTATGGAATATCGCCAGGACGAGTGGCACGCGGAGCATGTTGGACAGAAGATCGAGAATTATCTGCAGGCGGCGAGCTCGGCTAAGCCGTTTTTCTGCCTCGGCAATCACGATCAGCCGCGCATCGCCTCAAGGCTCGGGACGGAGCGAGCACGGGCCTTACATTTTCTCAACCTGCTCACGCCGGGCGTTAGCGTAATGTACTATGGTGACGAGATTGGCATGACAAATGGCGAACTGACTGCTGAGGATATTCAGGATAATTTTAGCCCCGCTCATTCTATCATCGACAGCCGCGACCTGGAGCGCACGCCCATGCAATGGGACGATACGCAGTTTGCTGGATTCTCAAGCATACAGCCATGGCTGCCCGTTCACGCCAACGCCGCCAAAACTAATGTCCTGACACAGGCCATGCACCCTGACTCACTTCTGCATCTACACCGACGACTGCTTCACCTGCGGCGGAGTATGCCAGTATTGCAGCACGGCACACTTGAAGTGATTAACACCAGTAATGGATTTGTCCTTGGTATCAAACGAGAGCTGGGCAGCGAGCGGGCTTATATTTACATTAATTTCGCTGACCAAGACCAGACGATTCACCTACCCCAGCCAATGACAATACAAGCCGCTACGTCAACTCAACCTGTCGCACACACCGACAGCCAAACCATCGTCATCGCGCGCTACGGCGGACTGCTCATGAAACCAACATTATGCTAATACAGCTGCGCCCACGACGCAACATATCTATTAAGTCCATTTGGGCCGAGCCGCCCTGCACCGATACACTTCAACCTCAACTGCTGACCCAAGCCATTGACCGCAAAGAACGCGGTTGGATCAGGACCACGCAGCACTCGTACCGCCCCCTCAATTGGCCGATCATTTAACTCAGCCTTACCGGCCACCGACACCCAGCCGATATAGAATAGCAACTTATCAAGCTCATCACCACTACCCTCAAACCGAGGTCGCAGCACCCCATATTCATCCCAGCCGCCAGCAACTGGCGCCTGAAATAGTGGCCCTGGTTTTTGGCCTTTGGCTCCTGGCAGGATAAGTACTTTCTTCGGATCAACAGCATCCGGGTCGACTTCGTGACATGACCATGGGCTGGAATGATTAATATCATACGCACGCCCTCCAGCCGCCAGTAGCCGTAGTGGCGATATCGCCACGTCCCCCATTCGTTTTAATAGACCGTATGGGAGTGGCCGTAGTGGCGCTTCACTATCAAATTGCTCTTTCATACTCGCCTCCTCCTTATAATAATCGTACCTTTGGGTACTTGTTATCACCGAGCACACCAGTATCCACAATCTCCAGTCCGATCTGCGTTCCGTCAGGATGTACCGCAAAAAACTCTGTCTCTAGGTGCGCTGGACCACTCAACATTCGCACGTATTGATCATCAATTGGCAGGCGATGGAGTATTGACTGCTTCACTCGACCTCCCTCGCGTTCACGCACTACCCAGCCAATATGAAATGGCGGCTTAGCCCGCAGCACGGCATAATGACGCCAGCCAACGAGCCCTGGCGCATGAAAAAGAAATGAAAAGTGGCCCGGTAGTAGCTCGTCTGTCTCACCATTCGTCGTCACCGTCAGCGCTGGATCTATCAGCGACGGATCAATATCACGCTGGCAATGCCACGGGTGGGTCTCCTGCATACTGTCTCGGCGAAAACCGCCCAATATAAACATCAGCGGCCGCATCGCTACGTCCGCCATTTTCGTCCATAACGGCAGGGGTTCAGGGCGAAGAGCTGAGTGATTGTGTTTGTCTCGCTGCTTCTCCATCATCACCTCACTGGCGTCAGTCACTTATCTCCTTACGGAAGTAAGTGAGGTGCGCACCCCCATAACTACGATTGTCCACCACAACAATTCCGTTCTGAATTGGCACCTCACCTATTCCTGAGTGTGATAATACCATATGTCCACCCGGTTTGAGAAGTCCCATCAGTCGCGAGACTGTGGAAAACTGCGGGTTGTGGTATGGCGGATCGGCAAAAATAATATCAAACTCCTCTGTTACGCTCATGCTTTCCAGCCAATTTGATACCGTTGTTTTTATTACAATAGCATTTTCGCTGGCGCCCACGGTGCTAATATTTTCAGCAATCACACGCCGGGCGACGCGGTCTCGCTCCACGAAAACCACCGACTCAGCGCCACGACTGAGCGCCTCCAGGCCAATCGCGCCAGAGCCCGCAAAAGCATCCAGCACCCGCGCGCCGCGAACCGTTTCGCCTAGTGAATTGAACATCGCCGAACGGACTCGTTCGCCCATGGGATGCGTCGTCGAGCCTGGCGGCGTCTGGATGAATCGCCCGCCAAATTCGCCAGCGATGAGCTTAACGCGCACGCTGTTCCTCGGCCAGCCACACCGCACTCAGCCAGCCTAGCACCACCGCACGAATAATCAGCGGCATCAGCTGGCGATTAGTCTGCCGCGCCAGCTCCGTCGTCCAGCCTGTCTTGGCGAACTTTTCATACATGGCCATATCCGCCACCTCATGAACGCAGCCGAGATAGAATGCCCGAAAGCCCGCCTGGCGCACCTCCTCAATGTCGTGCTGCTGCGGCAGGCCGGCGGCAAACCGTTGGTAGGCCACCACACTAGCGACACCCGCCTCAAACGCCAGGTGCATAGTCATCACGCCCTTTGCACCCCAAAATTCCCAGTTATTGCGCAGGGTTTTGAGCACCGTTTCGCCCGGCATCAGGCTCTTTTTGATTAGTGAATTACGGGTCTCCATACCCTCACCGCGTAGCTGAGCCAATTTCTCCTCCAGCGGAAAATGGTGTGGTGGCGTCAAGCCATCAGTGATCGCATGCGCCATCCATGCTGCCTCAAATGCTGCTCGCTCACAGTTATCAGCACTGAGTGCCGCTGCCAGATTAGTAATGTGTTGATCAATCATCTCGAGGAGCGCCACATCATTCGGATCATGCGGGTCAATGAAGTGCCACGGCTCATCAACGGCCGGACTTTTCCGCTTGATACCATCGGGGCCATTATTACCCTCGAAATGCAAAATCTGCCTGCTCGACGGAAAGTTGCACCACGACGGCAACAGCTGCACGATGTGTCGCCGCGCGACCCGATCAATTTTTTGATGAACACCCATCAGATTGCCTGACTTGGTGTGAAATGTGGTTCCTGAATACATACTTATCTCACTAATTTAGCGTGGTTAATCGCTGATAGCGACTGACGGCACGCGCCAGATGGTTATATTGTAACAAATCCCGCCCCTCTTTGACAAAGCGCTCGGCCTCCGTTTGCGCACGGGCAATCAGCGGCGTGTCGCTCAGTGAGGCAATTTTTAGGTTTAATGCGCCATGCTGCGCTCGGCCGTAAATCTCGCCGGGGCCGCGCAGTTTCAGGTCAACTTCCGCCAAGTAAAAGCCGTCTTGAGACTTCTCAATTTCCCTGAGGCGCCGGCTTGGCTTGTCGTGACCTGACAGCATCAAATGACAAAAACTCTGGTGCTGGCCGCGCCCAACCCGCCCGCGCAGCTGATGAAGCTGGCTGAGGCCAAAATGATCAGCATTTTCGATGAGCATGACCGTGGCGTTCGGTACATCAACACCGACTTCCACCACCGTGGTGCTCACCAGCATGTCCAGCTCGCCGTCGGCAAACTGCTGCATGACCGCCGCTTTTTCCTCCGGCGGCAGTTTACCGTGCAGCAATCCGACGCGGCGATGACGAAACATCGTTTTTGCTAATTTGTGATATTCCGCCTCGACCGACTTTTTATCATTGTCGGGATTATCGTCGATCAACGGGCAGATGACATAGGCTTGGCGACCCTGAGCTAGTTCATGGTCGATGGTTTCATAAAGCTTCGGCGCTGAGGCCGGTGACCAAATTTTCGTTTCAATCGGCTGACGGCCGGCCGGCAGCTCGTCCAAAATCGAGATGTCCAGTTCACCATACAAGGTCAATGCCAAACTGCGTGGAATCGGCGTAGCGGTCATGCTGAGCAGATGCGGCATGTAGTCCGCTTTTTGCAGCAACGCCTGCCGCTGCTTGACGCCAAATCGATGCTGCTCGTCAATCACCACAAATCCCAGTTTGTGGTACGCCACTTTTTCCTGGATCAACGCGTGCGTACCAACCACTACGTTGATGTTGCCGCTCGCTAAATTGTCCAGCAGTTGTCGCCGCTGAGCGCCCTTGACGTGTCCTGTCAGCAGCGCCACCGACACGCCAAACGGCGACAATAATTCATCCAGCGTTTTGGCATGCTGAGTTGCCAAAATCTCCGTCGGCGCCATGATGGCCGTCTGAAAACCAGCCTGCGCCACTTCCGCTGCCACCAGCCCGGCGACTACTGTTTTACCCGAGCCGACATCACCCTGTAACAAGCGGTTCATCGGATGTTCGGACTCCAAATCTTGCAAAATCTGCCAGGCGGCGCGGCGCTGCGCGTTGGTCAAGGGGAATGGCAATTGCTCGACAAATTGTTTGACGACCAGCTGATTGAACGGGATGCGCCAGCCAATCAGCTTGGTTTGCTCTTGCTTGTTGAGCTGCGCTGCCAGGATCATTTCAAACAACTCTTCAAACGCCAAGCGTTCCCGACCACGAGCAATTTCTTGATGATTTTTCGGCGCATGAAGAAACCTGACAGCTTCCGCGCGACTGACTAATCGTTGCCGCTGGACAATGCGCTCTGGCAGCGTCTCGGGTAAAAATTCCATGATGGGGCGCAAATTCTTCAGCAAATCCTGTACGGTTTTTGGGCGGAGGTTTTTGATAGATTTGTAGATCGGATGGATGCCCGACGTATGCTGGGCGTGGGACGCATCTGTCTGCTTGGCGAGTTCAACGGATGGATTGCTGATCTGATAGCTGTTATATTGCATACCAAATTGACCGGAAAACATGAACTCGGTGTCGGATCTCAACTGGGATTCGCGGTACGGCTGGTTGAACCAAACGGCCTTCACCTTGCCAGAATCATCCGCCAGCACCGCCGTGGTGATCCTCAGACCCCGGCGAACAATCCGCGTGGAAATCGACTCGCAGCGCGCCCGCACCGTCACTTTACCCGGCTGAAGATCGGCGATGCTGACCGCCGCCGAATAATCATCATACGCCCGCGGCAAAAAATCCAAGGCGTCCGCCACCGTCTCCAAACCCGCCGCCGACAGCGCCTGGGCAGTTTTGGGGCCGACGCCTTTGATCTGAGCGAGGGAGGTGGTTAGTTTCATTGCACTCGGCTGAGCGCCTCAGCCTGCAGCGCCTCGAACAGCTGCTTGAGAGCGTCTTGCACTCGCGTATAGTCTTCTTCTGGATTTGCCGTCTTTTCGTGCCACTGTATATAGAATTTTAGTTTTGGCTCAGTACCGCTCGGACGAATCGTAATACGGCGGCGTGAATCACCACACTCAAATACCAGTACATTACCCTTGACGCAATTAATCGCTGCGGTCGTCCCATCCGCTGCCGTTCGCACCAGTGTCTGATAGTCGGATACCGCCGATACTACCTGATCGCCAATCATCTTTGGTGGATCGGTGCGCAGTGAGTTCATAATCTGCTGCATCGTTGCAAACCCTTCGGCACCCGGATAGATGGCGACTTCGAGCCGCTCCACATACAACCCAACTTCACGATACAGCTCCATTAGTCTATCAACGAGCGTTTTTCCCTGCTGCTTGAGTTCAGCCGCACATTCGGCAAGCGCCAGCGCACCAACCGCACCATCTTTGTCACGAGCATAGTCACCCTTGAGCAGACCATAACTCTCCTCGCCACCCAGCACAAATACCTCATCAGTGCCTTCTTTCTGGCGAATAACCTCACCGATGTACTTAAAGCCAATCAGCAGGTTGCCGTAGCAGGTAGCACCATAGCTGTCTGCCAGCGCCTTCATCATATCAGTTGTGACAATGGTCCTGACGATGTAATGCTGCGGGGTGACGCCGCCTCGCTCTTGCAATTTTCGGAGGGCATAATCAGTCGCGAGTGCAGCAGATTGATTACCGGTGAGATAGATTGGTTGGCCATCATGATTCACAATTACACCAATTCGATCAGCATCAGGATCGTTGGTTATCGCAATATCAGCTGACGTTTCCATCATCTTGGCGACGACCATATCGTTGGCGGCGCGTTCCTCGGGATTTGGCTTACGATTAGCAATCGTTGGGAAATTACCATCCGGCACCATCTGCTCATCAACTGTCGTAATCTCAGTAAATCCAGCCCGGCGCAATACTGGTAGGACATTAGTCTGTCCCGCACCATGGAGCGGTGAATAGGCGATTGTCAAATCACGCTCCTGGCCATCAGCTTGCGCCAGTACCGCAGCATAGTACGCCTCGTCAACATCCTGACCAATAATAGTAATCTTGCCCTCGGTTACCGCTGCCTCAAAATCCGGCTCGGCCAACACCTCGGTCACTGCTGCCGCCGCGTCTAGGATACCCCGGTCATGCGGCGACACCACCTGTGCGCCGTCATTCCAATACGCCTTAAAGCCGTTATCAGTCGGTGGATTGTGGCTGGCCGAGATCACAATACCAACAGCGCAGCCAAGATGTCGTACGGCAAAACTCAGTTCTGGAGTCGCCCGAAAGCTGTCAAAAATATATGTCTTAAATCCATTAGCAGCACACACCCGCGCGGTGTATTGACTGAGTTCTGGCGAGGTTAAGCGCGTATCGCAGGCAATGACCACACCTTTTGCTGGCGCATCAGGATCAAACTGCTGGGCATAGCGACACAGTGCTTGCGCCGATTCACCAATCGTGACGCGATTGATGCGATTTGAGCCGACTCCTGTCGTGCCGCGTCGACCGCCAGTACCAAACTCAATTACCTTGAAAAATGCGTCTTCCAGATCTTGCCACTGCTCATTTGCAATCATCTGCTCTAGCTCTACCTTATATTCAGCATATTTTGGCTCTGTTAGCCAGCGCTCGATGTTGGCCGCTGCTTCTGCTGATACGTGTTGTTTGACTGAGTCCATGACTATTCTCCTTCCATAATTAATACAAACGTATTTTTACCCTTTTTGAGTAGCGACGTGGCGTTAACGGCTTGGTCTTCAGCTATTTTTTCGCCATTGAGGCTGATGGCGCCAGATTTGAGGAGGCGCCTGGCCTCGCCGTTAGAACTGACTACACCAGAGACCACCAATGCTTCGATCACGCCGACGCCGACATCAACGCGCGGAATTTCTTGAGCCAAAGCGTCCAGGTCATCGTCTGATAATTGCCGGAAATCACCGCCACAAAACAATACTTCCGTCACCCGCTCCACTGATTCGCGCCGATTGACGCCGTGGACGATGTCGGTGACTTCGCGCGCCAAGACTTTTTGAGCTGAGCGGGCGCCTGGATTGACCGCGTGGTTTTCGGCGATAGCTTCAATAGTGTCGCGGTCGAGCATGGTGAAAATCTTCATGTACTCGATGGCGCTTTCGTCATCAACGTTCAGCCAGAATTGATAGAACTTGTAGACGCTGGTTTTGGTTTCATCCAGCCACACGGCACCGCCTTCGGATTTGCCAAATTTGCGCCCAGTTGATTTGTTGATAAGTAACGGCGCAGTCATGGCGTAAACTTCGGCATTTTCTTTTTTGCGGATCAATTCCACGCCTGAGAGCAAATTACCCCATTGATCAGAACCGCCGATTTGCAAATTGACACCGTGATGCTTGAACAGATACCAGAAATCATAGCCCTGCAGCAACGTGTAGGTAAACTCCGCAAAACTTAGTCCCTTGCCATTAGCGATACGTACCTTAAAAAATTCCCGCGTCGTTAACTCTGCCATGTTGAAATTCTTACCAATGTCGCGGAGAAATGGAATCAGTTCCAGACTGCCCAGCCAATCCGCATTATCCACCAAGGTAAAATCGCGTCCGGCAAAAATTTGTGACACCTGCGCCTTCAAAGCTCGTTTGTTGTGCTCAATTTCTGTATATGACAGCAGACTCCGCTCCTCAGTATCGCGCATATCGCCGATCATGCCCGTGCCGCCACCAACCAGCAGAAACACCTTGTGACCGCGCTCCAAAAAATGCCGCACCATCATGTAGACCGCGAGATGCCCAACATGTAGACTGTCCGCCGACGGATCTGTCCCCAAATAGAGCGTAAAATTTCCTGAATCGATACGCTCATCATCGGTGAATGTCGCTTGATTCCAAAACCCGCGCCACTTTAGCTCCTCTGATAATTGCATATTCCTCCTTTTCTGGGTAATAGTATAGCAATTTTATGATTGAAGCGAAACATAGGCGTGATATAATGATAGTGTGAACAAGAAACCCTCAGATAAGCAGTCGGACGCCAGCGCAAAATCGGCGCCGTCGCGTCCGCATCCAAAGCCGGCAAAACGGCTGAGTGTCTACGCAAACTTGGCGAATAAGCGTCGGCTCAAGAAGGATAAGCGCTCCCGCGAAAAAGCAGAGTATCTGGCGAGTTTACCAAAGCACCCCGTCAAGCGGTTCTTTTACCGCCTCCACCCTAAGCGCGTCTTTCGCTATTGGTTCTCCAAGCGCGGCGGCTTGATGGCGCTAAAAATTCTCGGTGTCGCCATTGTTGCAATGATTATCCTGATCGGCGGCCTGTTTGCCTACTTCCGCAAAGATCTCGACAAGATCCGCCCGGGCGAACTCGCCAAGCGTGTCCAGACAACGGTCACCAAGTATTATGACCGCAATGGCGAGCTCCTGTGGGAAGATAAGGGTACCGATAATTATAAGCTGGTGGTCGAGGCCGACAAGATTAGTGATTACCTCAAGAAAGCGACCATTGCCATTGAGGATCGTGATTTCTATAAGCATCACGGTATCAGTATCAGTGGCCTGACCCGCGCTATGTTTAGTACAGCATCAGGTCGACAAGTTCAGGGTGGCTCGACGTTGACACAACAGCTCGTCAAGCAAGTTTTCTTTGCCGAGGATGCCGACAAACGCGGCCTCAGCGGTATTCCACGCAAAATCAAGGAAATTATCCTGGCAATTGAAGTTGAACGCATGTACAACAAGGATCAGATTCTCGCGCTCTACCTCAACCAAGCGCCATATGGCGGTCGGCGTAACGGCGCAGAGTCGGCCGCTCAGACATACTTTGGTAAATCCGCCAAGGATCTCACCTTGGCTGAAGCAGCCCTGCTGGCTTCAATTCCGCAAAACCCGAGTACATTTAATCCGTACAACATCACTGGGCGCAAGATGCTCCTGTCACGCCAGCATACAACACTAGACTACATGCTGGAACAAGGCTATATCACCGAAGCGCAGGCCAAAGAAGCCAAGCAGTATCCAATTCTTGACAAGATCAAGCCCGAAACCGAACAGCTAGCCGGCCTCAGGGCACCGCACTTCGTGCTCATGGTGCGCAATCAACTGGAGCGTGAGCTTGGCAAGGCGGTTGTTGGCCGCGGTGGACTAACCGTCAAGACGACACTGGACTGGAAGATCCAAGAAAAACTCGAGACAGAGATGAAAGCTTTCTTCGACTCGGGTCGCCCGGGCCGCGTGAGCATCAGTAACGGTGCAGCAACCGTTGAAGATGTACAGACTGGGCAGATTGTCGCCCTCGTTGGTAGTCGTGATTTCAATTATGCTGGCTTTGGGCAGGATAATGCCGCTACCGCCTTTATCCAGCCGGGCTCAACTATCAAGGCTTTCGACTACGCCAAACTGTTTGAGAATCGTGGCAGTAATCAGCAAAATTATGGCTCAGGCTCAATCCTCAGCGACGAGAACATAGACAAGATTTATGGCGCCAAGCTGAACAACTGGGACCGACGATTTATGGGGAGTATTTCTATTCGCCGCTCGCTAGCGCTTTCCCGTAATATCCCAGCGGTCAAGGCAATGTATATCGCAGGTAACGGCTCACCAAAACCAACTGTTGACTATATTCACAACATGGGTAATACCAATTATTGCCAGCAAGAAGAAGCGGCCGGCGGCTACGGCTTGTCAGCAGCCATTGGCGCCTGCGGTACGAAGCAGACCGAATTGGTGAATGCCTACGGCACCTTTGCCCGCATGGGCGTCGCCAAGCCAAGCACCAACGTCCTCGAGGTAACCAACAGCCAGGGCGATACGCTAAAGAAATGGAAAGACGAGAGCAAACAGGCAACCGACCCGCAAGTCGCCTACATCATCAATGATATCTTGGGTGACGCGGACGCGGCGCGTGACTTGCACGGTTATGGCGCGATGAATGTGCCTGGCGTTAGAACCGCTGCCAAGACTGGCACCACCGACAAAAACGGCCACGCCAAGGATGTCTGGATTGTCAATTATAGTCCGGCGCTAGCCATGGGTATGTGGCTCGGTAACTCCGACACCAGCACCATCAACACCCCGAACTCGGCCTTTGGTATGCCGGTGGTGCGTAACGTCATGTCATTTGCTCACAACGAGGTTTATGCCAAACAGGGCAAATGGAAGCCAAATGATTGGTTCAAGCGGCCGAATGGTATCCAGCAGCAAGGCAAAGAGCTCTATCCATCGTGGTGGAATAAAAAACAGGGCGAGACTACTGAAAAGATTAAGTTTGACCGCGTCTCCAAGAAAAAGGCGACAAATTGTACGCCAGCTGACGCCATCGAGGAAATTGAGGTCACCAAGACCATTGACCCGCTCACTAAGAAACCATCATACTCAGCGCCTGAAGGTTACGACGCCAACGCTGATGACGATAAGCACAAATGTGACGACGCCAAGCCAAGTGTCAGCCTATCGCTTTCTGGCTCTGGCTCCAGCCGCACCATCACCGCCCGCGCCACCAACGGCACATTCCCACTCACCTCAATTGACATCCTCGTTGATGGTCGTAGCGTCAAAAGCGAGTCGATCTCCGGTAGTGGTGGCAGCGTTTCGGTCGATATCAGGGTCAGTAGCCCAGGTCGGCACACCATTCAGGCGATCGCCCGCGACGAAGGCTACTATACTGCATCAGACAGCGGTAGCTTCTCGGTAGGTAGCAGCTCAAGCTCCGACTAATCCGCCCCTCTTTCCCCTTGTGACACATAAAAACCAGACCGCTTTAGTCTGGTTTTTACTTCTTCTTAGCCTTAGCGATTATTGCTCATTAACCATCCGGATCAAGTCAGCCTCGCGCTGCGACTGAGTCTTGGGGCGAGTCGAACGGTGACTTTGAGCTGCAGCGCGTGGGGCATCAGGTTTCGCCGCCTTGCTGGTTTGCGGCCGACGACCGGTGGAGCGCTGCTTTGGTTGTTTGGGAGCGGCTTGGACTGGTGGATGCTGCGCCGCTTCTTTTGGCTCGGCGCAAACCTTCGCAAACATCATCTTGCCAGCATCGGTTTGTAGGCTACGAATGATTTCGATGCGTTTTTTCTGGCCTAGGAACTTTTTGGCTTGCTCAACCACCACCATGGTGCCGTCATGCAAGTAGCCGACTGCTTGGTGAGAATCTTGGCCTTTTTGCGTCAATTCAAGCACCAGCTCATCGCCAGGCAAATAGCTCATCCGCAGACTCTTGGCTAGCTCATTGATGTTGAGAATCTGAATACCTTCGACTTGCGCCACCTTGTTTAGGTTGTAGTCCAGCGTCAAAATAGCAGCATTCATTTCCTTAGCAAGCTGCAACAGGCGGTTGTCTACCCCTTCAGGAATGCGCGTCGCATCGTCAAGCAGCGTGAACGAGCTGCCCAACACATCTTTTAGTTCCTTCATAGCGTCCATGCCGAAACGGGCGCGCTCGCGCTTGGCGTGATCAGCGCCGTCGGCCAGTAGTTGCAGTTCTATCAGCACACTGCGCGGCACAATAATCTGCCCCAATAGGAAACCGGTCTTTGCTAGATCAACCACCCGGCCGTCCATCAACACCGACGTGTCAACCAAAATCGGCATTTGCGTACTGCTGCCTACCTGTCGCCGCGGCTTGACCAGCAGATATATTTCCGCCATGATAGCCAGCAGCATGATAATGATGATAAGTTCAATTGTTTTTTCCATAATAATTTCCTTTTATCTAATAATGTTATTGTAAATAGTCAATCAGTGCCTGGCGTAAATCGCCGACGCCGCGCACAAATGCGTCCTTGTGGGTTTTTGGCGCAATGGCATAGGTAAAGCCGAGCTTCTTGGCCTCTTTGACACGGGCGTGCCAGCCTTGAGCCGAGCGCACTTCGCCGCCTAAGCCCACTTCGCCAAACACCACCGCTTCGTCGCTGAGTTTGCGGCCAGCTGAGGCTGAGGCAATGGCCATGGCCACCGCCAAGTCCGCTGCCGGGTCACTCAGTTTCAAGCCGCCAACCACATTGATGTAAATATCTTTGTCGGAGAGATTGAGCTTGGTGCGCTTTTCCAGCACCGCCACCAACAAGTTCAAGCGGTTGAGGTCAAAACCGCTAACCGCGCGTTTAGGGTAGCCAAAATTCGTCGGATTGACCAGCGCCTGAATCTCCACCAGTAGCGGCCGCGCACCTTCCATGGTGGCCAGGACGATGGAGCCGTCAAGGTTTTGCCGCTCCGCTAGCAAACTAGCCGACGGATTAGCCACAATCCGTAGGCCATCCTCGTGCATCTCAAAAATTGCTGCCTCATTAGTCGAGCCATAGCGATTTTTCTGCGCCCGCACCACGCGAAAACCACCATAGCGATCGCCCTCAAAATTCAGCACCACGTCGACCAAGTGCTCCAGGACTTTCGGCCCAGCAATTGAGCCTTCTTTGGTAACGTGACCGACCAAAATCACCGCAGTATTCGAGGCCTTGGCAGCGCGAATGATGACATTAGATGAGTTGGTGATTTGACTGACCGAGCCTGGCGCTGAGGCAATGTCTGCGAGCGACAATGTTTGGATGGAATCGACGATCACCAGATTGTACTGGCTAGTCTGGATGGAGGCGGCGATGTCCTCAGCACTGTTGCTGGACGCCAGCTGCAGACTCTCTGAATCAACCGCGCCCAACCGCTCAGCCCGCAACTTGACCTGCGACACCGACTCTTCGCCGCTAACGTACAGGACTTGTTCCTGCCGAGCAATAAACGCCGCGACTTGCGCCAGCAGGGTACTTTTTCCAATTCCTGGCTGCCCCGCCACCAGCACCACGCCGCCTGGCAAAAAGCCGCCGCCGAGTACCGCGTCGAGGTCGGCGATGCCGGTTGCCAGCCGCGCTTGTTTGGCTTCGGCGGCCGTCTCGCTGAGCCTGAGCGTGGTGAGCGCCTTGCCCTTGCCGCTGCTACGCGCTACCGCCGACGCGCCGGTGTCAACTGGCAATTGCTCAACCAGTGAATTCCACTCGCCACAATTTTCACACTTGCCAATCCATTTCGGATAGCTGGCGCCACACTGCTGGCAGATGAATTGCGACTTTGCTCGGGCCATTATTTAACCGCCTTTTGGCTATCGAGGCTCTGGTTTAGCTGATCAATCTTGCGCCCCAATGCGTTCAATTTTTCAACGTCAGCATTATAAGCATCAATCTTACTCTCGATAGCCTGCCGCTCATGACGCAGCGCCAGACCGCGTTGACTCAGCCGTGATCGCTCAGTCTGAAACTCAGCTTGTGTCTGAAAACCACCCGTCGTTGCCCGCTGGTTAAATGCCGCTACATCTTGGTTATAGGCATTAATGCGTGCATGGTAGGATGCCGTCAGCTGCTCAATTTCGCGCTTCCGCTTATCGAGACTGGCCGCCAGTGCATCAGCCTCGGTCTCGGCGCTGGTAAACTTTTCATTATACTGAGCATGCAATTTTAACAGCGCCGCTCGATTGCTGAAGTATTCGGCATAGTGCGCCTCCAGCTCCGACCCGAGATCAGCAAACTCTGTACCCAAAATCGAATGCAGCTCATTGGCGCGCGTACCTGGCTGAGCACGCTCATAGTACGCCATCCGCTCCTCCAGCTTTTTGGTCTTGACCTTGGCATAAGCCGCCTCCAGCAGCTCACCCAGCTGCCGGCGCTGCTCTGCCGAATAGCGCGACCACGCCACGTGCAGCATTTCGTGAGCCGCCGTCACCTCTTTGATGCCGTCCAGCTCCGCGTTCTGCACGTTATAAATGTGAATGGTCTCTTTGGTGTGGGCGTAACAGCCAACGATTGGACTAGCCTGCTCGACACGACGGCAATCGTGGTTAAACTGCGTAGCATTTTCTAGTCGCGGCTGCGCCAGATAAAAGCTAAATTTGGCCTTATCAGTCATCGTTGCCCGCCGTGCCAGCGTCGCTATGTCCTGGCTGGGCTGGTACTGCCAGACCCTGATATGGTCGAGCACTAGCTGGCGATTGAGCACTAGCCAGCTACCACCGGCCACCAGCCCCAGAAACACCACGACACCGAGGAGATTACGCAGCCGTAACATTGATCACTACCTCACGATTTTTTGTACTCGCTGTCAAGACCGCACCGGGACGGGCCTGACGAGACAATAAGACATCACTGAGCGGGTCGGCCAACATCGTCTGAATCGTCTGCCTGAGCACCCGCGCACCGCGCTGCTCATCAAAACCGTTGTCTATGATACAACGTTTAGCGCTTGGCGTAATCACCAGCGTCATCTGCTGCGCTCGCACTGCTTCTTTAAGCTCGCTTACGAGATTATCGAAAATCTTGCCCACCACCGGCCGAGTCAAACTCTTGAAATTCACCACCGCATCAAATCGCCCGATTAACTCCGGCCGCAGCAATTCCTCCAGCTCGCGCCGCGCCGCTCGGGTATTGCGCTCATTCACATCGTCCGCTCGTGAAGTATCGTCGCCATGCCAGCCAAAGCCCAGCTCACCGTCACGCACCATCGCCTCAGCGCCGACATTGCTGGTCAAGATCACGATCGTCTGGCGAAAACTCACCGACCGACCGCGCGAATCGCTCAGCTTGCCGTCTTCTAAAATCTGCAGTAGCAAGTTCAGTACATCCGGATGCGCCTTTTCAATCTCGTCAAACAGCACCACGCTGTACGGCTGCCGGCGAACCTTGTCGGTCAATTTGCCGCCCTCATCATAGCCGACATAGCCAGCCGGCGCGCCAATTAACTGACTGGCCGTGTGCCGCTCTGAAAACTCACTCATGTCAATCTTAATCAAACTATTGTCGCCGCCAAATACTTCCCGTGCCAATACGCGAGCCAGCTCCGTCTTGCCCACACCAGTCGGCCCGAGAAAAATGAACGACCCAAGCGGCCCCGATCGCCGACTCAGCCCGGCCCGCGCCCGGCGAATGGTTCGCGCCAAGGTCGCCACGGCCCCCTCTTGACCGAGCACCGACCGACCTAGCCGCTGCTCCAGTGCCGCCAGATCTTTGCGCTCGTTCACCGTCACTTTTTCTGCCGGCACACCAGCCATCGCCGCGACCGCTCGCCGTACATCATCCTCGGTTAGCTCCGGCAATGCTGGGTCGTCAGCCGGCAGCTGCTTGGCCTGCTGCTCCAGTTGTTTGATGCGAACCTTTAGCTCAGCCGCGCGTTGATATTGCTCAGCCTCGACCGCTGCATCAAGCTTGCCCGCCAGCTGCTTGATCCGCCGTGCTAGCTGTTGCTGTTTGGTTGGCTTGGCTGGCCGTTGCGTATTAACCAGCGCCGCTGCCTCATCCAGTACGTCAATCGCCTTGTCCGGCAAATGACGCTCCGTCACGTAGCGCTGACTGAGGGCCACGCTCAGCTCGATCATCTCATCAGAAATCCGCAGTCGATGATGTGTCGCCAGCCGACCCGCTAGCGCCCGCACCATGGTCACGGCTGCCTGCTCGTCTGGCTCGGCCACGGTCACCGCTTGAAACCGCCGACTGAGGGCCGCATCTTTTTCGATGTGCTTGCGGTATTCGTCAAATGTCGTTGCGCCGATCACCCGTACCTCACCACGCGCCAACGCTGGCTTTAGGACGTTCGCCGCATCCATCGACCCCTCGGCCGAGCCAGCCCCGACCAATAAATGCAGCTCATCAATGAACAACATAATCTCCTGATGATTACGCGCTGCGGCCACCACTTTTTGTAAGCGCTCCTCAAACTGGCCACGAAACTTTGTGCCGGCGACCATAGCCGTCAGGTCAAGCTGAATCAGCCGCTTACCGACCAAAAAATCCGGCACCTTCCCCGCTGCGATGCGCTGTGCCAATCCTTCGACCACTGCGGTTTTACCGACGCCCGGCTCGCCGATCAGCGCTGGATTATTTTTGCCGCGCCGCCCAAGCACTGTGATCAGCCGCTCTGTCTCGACTTCCCGACCGACCACTGGATCAAGCAGTCCGCTCCGCGCTCGCTCCGTCATGTCAACTCCATACTGATCAAGGAGCTTGAGATCGGCCGACCGACGAGCATGCGGCGCCGCACCTTCCTTCGACTCGTCCTGTATGGCCTCCAGCTGCTGCCGATCAAATACGTCCTCTAGTGTACCGCGCAGCTCCTCCAGATCCACATTCATATCACTGAGTAGCTTTGTCGCCCGCGCCTTGTGCTGCAACAGCATACTATAAACAATGTGCTCAGTGCCGATGCGCTCCTGCCCAAACTCCGTCGCTAGCTGCCAAGCCGTCCGTATCGTCTCCAGCACCTCGGCGTTCATACCTTTGTGAACAACCACCACCACGAACGACTGCGCGGTTAAGCCTAGAGCCAACTCCGCTCGATCCAGCGTCACACCACTCTCCGCCAAAATCTTCGCACCCAGCGATGAATTTTGCGCCAGCACGCCGAGCAGCACATGCTCAGTACCAACATATGGACTGCCGCTATTATGCGCCAGCAGCCCGGCACGCTCTAAGCTGGCCTTGGCGGTATCAGTCAGCCGAGATTCTAACTCAGAAAAATCTTCCGGCATATCGCCCTCCTTTCGTTTTTGGCGATTGTCAGAAAGCAGCCTATTCTGCCACCTCCTCAACTACGCTCATCAAGCTGTCCTCAATATTTTTGCGAGGTTTTGCCTCAGGTTTAACAGCCGCCTTTGCCTCAATGTCCAGTTCATAGCCAGTCAGCCGACTTGCCAAGCGAACATTCTGCCCAGCCCGACCGATGGCTACTGACTGCTGATCCTCGCTGACGTAGACGGTTGCTCGCTTTTCGTCCTCATTGACCGTTACGCTCAGCACTTCTGCCGGGCTCATGGCGTTGGCGATAAAGCCTGCTACGTCTTCCTCGAACGGAATGATATCAATTTTTTCCTGCTCGCCGATTTCGTTCATCACCGCCTGAACACGCGTTCCGTGGCCGCCGACGAAAGTACCGACTGGGTCAACACCCGGCAGCGCCGATGCGACCGCTAATTTGGTGCGGCGACCCGCCTCGCGAGCAATGGCCTTGATTTCCACAGCGCCCGTTTCCATCTCTGGCACTTCCTGACTAAACAAGAAGCGTACAAATTCCTCATTGCCGCGGCTCAAGATCAACTGTGGGCCACGACCTTCGCGCTCGATGTCCTTGATATACACCTTGACGCGGCGACCAACACCGTAGTATTCGCCAGGGATTTGCTCGGACTGCGGCATGATACCGACGGCCTTGCCCAGCTCAATTCGCACCACGCGCGGCTCAACCCGCTGAATCGTACCGGTCACCACCGTGCCGATTTTATCCTCAAATTCTGCCAGCACCACTTCACGCTCCGCCTCGCGCAGCCGCTGCAAGATCACTTGCTTGGCGGTCTGGGCTGCCACACGACCAAACGTCGTCACGTTGTGGGTCTCGACCGTCACTTCGCTACCCAGCTCAGCTGCCGGGTCAATAGTTTTAGCTTCGTCTAGGCTCATTTGGTTGACATCATTTTCAACTTCTTCAACCACGGTTTTGACGACTGACACCACGGCCGTGCCGCTGTTGATATTCAGGCTGGCGCGCACCAACTGCTCGCGGGTGCCGTTATCACGACGCCACGCTGCCGCGATGGCCTGCTCGATCACCTCCAAAACCGTTTCTTCTGGCAGGTTCTTTTCCTCGGCAATCGTCCGCACAGCCAACGTCAATTGCTTGATATTCAAATCTTCCATATTAGCTCCTTTACGCTATATTATTATACTACGTTTCATTGCAAACGCCCAAGAGACGAAAAACTCCGACCTGATCGGCCGGATGTTTAGTAGTGTAGCATATCTAACCAGGCAGCGTCAAGTTCAGCCGCCCCATTCGCCCACGTCAGCCTGCGAACGGGTATGCGTATCTAACAGAGGTGGGAGCTCATAGCTATTCACAATCTTGACAAAAAGCATTGACATTTTCTACTAATAGTGATATATATATATATCAGCCTTTTGACAATTTTTAATTAAATCTGTCAACTGCGCTTCGCTGTCGTAGATCAGATATCTACGGTGGCTTGAGGCGCGGAACGGCCGCACCTCAACAAAGAGAAAGGTCATATCATGTTCCTCGAGATCCTGACTATCCTCATCATTGCGGCTATTGTGATGGGAATCATGACGAGTGTGGCCTCGGCCGGTGACAAGTTCACCATGGTCAGTGGTGTTATGTTTACTATATTTGGGCTCACAGCACTGTACTGGACAGCCGGGGCGGTCGCCCCACATCTCCACAAAGACTCAACTGTCAGCTGGCTATACAAGCCACTGGCTAGCCTCCCCGAATGGGTCGGCTACGTTGGCGCCGCGATCACCGTGGTGCTATGGGTAATGGCTATCGCCCTGCTGGTGGACGATTTCGTCCACCTCCCCCGACGCAAGAAAGGAGGAAGAATCTGATATTGAGGTGCGGGGCGGGATTGATACGATTTTTCGTATCTCCCGCCCCACTCACATCACTGAACTTATGACATCGCTGACTGCTGGAGATAGTGGCCGACGTCCGCCACCAGCTCGACCAGACGGTTGGAGTACCCCCACTCGTTATCATACCAGACCATGATTTTCACCATATTACCACCAACGACCTTGGTCAGCGGCAGGTCAACGATGCCAGAATGTGAATTACCGATAAAGTCGCGGCTGACCAGCGGCTCCTCACTGACGCCCAAGATCCCTTGATAGAAACTATCGGCGGCAGCTTTCTTGAACACCTCATTTACCTGCTCGACCGTCACGTCGCGCCGTAGCAGTGCCGTCACGTCACTGAGCGACACCACCGGCGTCGGTACGCGGACACTCAGGCCGTCGAACTTGCCGGTTAGCTGCGGCAGGGTTTTCGTCACGGCGATGGCCGCACCGGTGGTTGTCGGCACGATATTCTCGGCTGCATTGCGACCCTCACGCAGATCCTTAGCCGGCGCGTCCTGCAGGCGCTGGCTGGCAGTGTAGCTATGCACCGTTGTCAGCATCGATTTCTCGACGCCAAACTCCGCATCCAAAATCGCCATCACCGCGCCCAAGCTATTGGTCGTACAGCTGGCATTAGAAACTATCGGCGTAGCGTCCTTGATCTTGCTGTCATTGGTGCCCAGGACAATTGTATCGACGCCGTCGGACTTGGTCGGCCCGCTGATAACCACACGTTTAGCGCCAGCAGTCAAGTGCTTACCCGCACCATCTTTATCGGTAAAGAGTCCCGTCGATTCTATCACCACGTCAACACCCATCTCGCCCCACGGCAAGTTCGTTGGATCTTTTTCGGCCAGCACCTTGACAGGTTTCCCGTCAACAACCAGTTCGTTTTCTGTAAAATCAACTTGGCGGCCATATTCCCCGTAATTGCTATCGTGTTTTAATAGGTACGCCAGTGTCTTGGTATCCGTCAAGTCATTGATCGCCACAATTTCTAGATCGCTGCGCTCCCGGGCAATTTTAAAGGCACTGCGCCCGATCCGCCCGAAACCATTAATTGTTATTTTCGTTATCGCCATACAAGTATCCCTCCCGATTAGCGTTAGCTTTTTTCTAATTATACTACAAAGTTGTATAATGAAACTATGACGCGCGAGGAATTACTACACCTAGCAACACCGCAGTACGACGAGGTGCCGGTACTGGTGTTAGATAGCGCCATTGACTACGCTACCAAAAAACACGCCGGCCAAAAGCGCAAGAGCGGCGAACCCTACATCACACACCCGCTGGCAGTGGCTGGGATTTTAGTGGAATGGGGCATGGATATCGACACGGTGATCGCTGGTGTGCTGCATGATACGGTCGAGGATACCGATGCGACGTTGGATGAGCTGGAGAGTTTATTTGGCCGCGATATCGCCTTTCTGGTTGATGGCGTGACCAAGGTGTCGCAGGCGCGCGCTGGCATGCGCAGCCTCGATAGTTACCTGCCGCACACCAAAGACAACCTTGCCAAGCTGATGATCGCGGTCGGCGAGGACATCCGAGTGATTATTATCAAGCTGGCGGATCGACTGCATAATATGCGCACACTTCAATATATGCCGCGCGACAAGCAGAAGAAAATCGCCCGCGAGACGATTGAGGTGTTTGCGCCGCTGGCGGATCGACTGAATATGGGGCGCGTCCGCGTGCAGCTGGAAGAACTCAGTTTCCGGTTTTTGATGCCCAAGGATTTTCAACGCACTAAGAGCCTGATGGACAGCCGCCTAAAGAAAAGCCAGCGTAAACTCACCAAAGTCCGCCGCGACGTTACGGCGCGTCTGCAGAGCGAGGGTCTACAATTCGAGATGGATGGCCGGGTCAAAAGCGTGTATAGCTTGTTCAAGAAGCTCGACCGTGTTGGTGATATTGATAAGATTTACGACCTGATCGCCCTACGGATCATCGTTGATGATTTAGCGACCGGCTATCTGGTGTTGGGTGTGCTGCACGAGATGTACCAGCCATTCTATGAGCGCATCAAAGATTATGTCGCCAATCCTAAACCGAACGGCTATCAAAGTTTGCACACGACAGTCCAGACGCCGACCGGACAAATTATCGAATTCCAGATCCGCACCCAAGACATGCACGAATACGCCGAGCGCGGTTTGGCGGCCAGTTTCCATTATAACGAACAGAAGATGTCCGATGCCTACCGCCAGGGGCGAATTGCTGCGCTGCCGACGGATTTGGCATGGATTCGCGATCTACAGGAAACGGCAGCCCGGGCACGCGAGGGTAAATCATTTGATTCAGAGAAATTCCGCATGAAGCTGTTTGAGGATCGAATCTTCGTCTATTCACCCAAAGGTGATATTTATGACTTGCCGCGCGGCGCCTTCCCGCTGGATTACGCCTATCGCATTCATTCCGACATCGCAGCACACGCTAGCGGCTTTAAGGTCAATGGCGCCATGAAGCCGTTCACTTATGAATTACAACACGGCGACGTCGTCGAAGTTTTGACCAGCAAATCCGCCAAACCTAAACCAGCCTGGCGCGACATGGTCATCACGCCGCATGCCAAAACCAAACTGCGTATGCAGTTATCAAAAAGCGGCGGCGTACTAGCACACTTGACCGGGTTAACCGACGGCGTTTCATCGCTGTTTCGACATAGATAGCAGTTGGCGGCTTTACGGTGCAATGTAACCTATACCCAACCCAGAAACTGTGACGGACATGATACCCCTATACTGGTACTGGCGGTGACATTCGCGAAACCGTCAGCCTCTCTGACAAGTCGATGGTTCTGCGGACGGCGTTGCCGGATGCATTCGACTTGGAGGAGATGGCTGACGGTTGCACCGCGTGACAAACACGGATCAAATCTGGCGATACGTGATACCACCCTGCTTTACACGATAATTTACGCCTGCTCGTTCCAGCGCTCAATCGCCGCCGCCACAACCTGCTTGGCAGCATCAACGCCAGCAAATTCTTTGACAATGGTCGAGCCTGGCTTCTTCAAATCCTTATAGTGATTGAAATGGAATTCAATTTGCTTAATCAACTGCGCCGGCAGATCCTCCAGCGACTGAATGGCATTGCCATTATGGCGATCGTCGCTTGGCACCGCGATAATTTTATCATCGACCTCATCGTCATCGACAAACTTCATCACGCCAAGGATTCGCGCCTCGACCACCAGCCCGGTCATCAGCGGCGTGTCTGTCACCAACAGCACATCCAACTCATCGCCGTCCTCATCCAATGTCTGCGGAATGAAACCATAATTAGTCGGTTTGGCAAAAATCGCCGGATCAACCCGATCCAGCCGCATGACACCGACGTTTCGATCCCATTCAATTTTATGATTTGACCCAGCCGGAATCTCTACGACAACGGTGATTTCGCCGTCCTGATAGTTTCCTGGGGTTAATACTTGGTTAAAATCTGCCATGATCTACTCCTCTCTGGCTTTTTCTTGTAAATATTCACGAATCTGCAGTGCCGCCGCTGCGCCCTCGCCGACCGCCGAAGCGATTTGCATAGTTGCGCCCGAACGTACATCACCCGAGGCAAAGACACCTGGGATGTTAGTGCGCAAATGTTCGTCAGTGACGATGTGTCCGCCAAGGTCCAGCTCAACACCTGAGTCTACCAAAAACTGTGTGTTTGGAATCAAGCCGATGAAAACGAATAAGCCGTCTGCCATAAATTCTCTCTGCTCGCCGTCTTGGGTTGATTTGACGCCGTAGAATTTGTCGTCCTTCACAATAATTTCATCGGTTGTCGCGCCAAGGTGGACGGTTATTTTGCCTGCATCAACATATTTTTGCAGCTCCCTCTGCAAGACCTCGCTGGCGCGGAGTTCAGATCGCACTAACAGATCGATGTGACGAGCATAACGAGTCAAGAATATCGCTTCCTGCACCGCCGAGTTGCCGCCACCAACGACGATTAAACGCTTGTCGCGGTAAAATGCACCGTCGCACGTGGCGCAGTAGTGTACGCCGCGACCATACAATTCGTCTTCGCCTGGCACGCCCAGCTTGCGGTGATTTGAGCCAGTAGCCAGCAGCACCGCTTTGGCGCGCACCGGCTGACCATCAACTGTCAATTCCAATTCGCCGTCAACTTGCTTCAGGGCCGTCACATCACCATACTCAATATTCGCGCCGAACCGCTCAGCCTGCTGCTGCAATTCTGACGCCAATTTCATGCCGGTCACACCCTCGGCAAACCCTGGGTAGTTGTCGATTTGATCAGTGATGGCCGCCATGCCGCCGACCACGCCGCGCTCGTATAGCGTCGTCGGCACATCTTCGCGCGACAGGTAAATTGCTGCAGTGAGTGCGCTTGGACCGGCACCGACAATGATAATCTCTTTAGACATTCAACCCCCTTGACCTATAATATCGCTTGATAACTTCTGGCATCTCCGGCCGTGGAATCTCCGCCGGTTTTTCGATAGCCATTACCACAAATTTGAGTGGCGAATTAGCAGGAATTTTATCACCCTGACTCTTATTGCCATAAGCCTTGTCCGCTGGAATTGTCAATTCACGCACACCGCCAATTTTCATACCAATCAGTCCCTCTTTCCAGCCCTGAATCACCGACGTATGTGCTGGGCCGTTTACCGCAAACGGTGCTTTCAATTTACCGCTGTTGATTGACTGATCAAAAATCTCACCCTTAGCATTCCAGCCAATGTAGTAGACTGCAAACTTGGTGTCATCCTTGACCTCTGCGCCACCGCCCTCAACCAAATCTTCTTTGCGTAGCTCTTTGACGTCGCCAGCCTCAAACGCACCAACTCGCGAGCTGAACTCGGCGAATTCAGCGTAATATTTTTTGTTCAATTCCGCCGTCTGAGCGTCAACTTTCTTTTGCCACTCCGTGGTTGCTTTTTTATAATCTTCTTGTGCCTGCTTCAGCTCGGCCTGGTCTTTGGCGTCATTGCCTGGCTGCACCATCATGGCAATGAACCCGCCAATTGTCCCAATCGCTAATGTCCCCGTGATGATCCATATACCGAGTCGCTGTCCCCTCGTCGCCATAATCCTCCTTTATCTTACCTTGAAATTATATCAATGTTTCCCCTCAACCGCAATGTCGTAGCGTGCCAGCTCATCGTCAATCCCCACACCGGCTGTCCGCTGTAGCTTGAGCAAATCAGCATAAATGCCGCCCGATTTCGCCAGCTGTTTCGGCATACCGATCTCGTCGACCCGGCCATCTTTTAGCGTCACAATTCGATCTACTGTGGCAATAGTACTTAGCCGGTGAGCGATAATCAGTGTCGTTCGCCCCTTCATCAGCCGCTCCAGCGCCTGCTGCACTAGATGCTCGCTCTTGCTGTCGAGATTGCTCGTTGCCTCGTCGAGAATGAGAATTGGCGCATCCTTGAGTACCGCCCGCGCGATGGCAATGCGCTGCTTTTGACCGCCGGACAGCTTGAGGCCGCGCTCGCCAATTTGCGTGTCGTACCCTTTGTCAAGCTCACTGATGAAGTCGTGCGCGTTGGCAGCCTTGGCAGCGGCGACTACCTGCTCATCCGTCGGCTCGTCAGCGCCATAGGCGATATTTTCACGAATTGTGCCGGAAAAGAGCGCTGGCTCCTGAAATACCGTGGCAATGTGGCGACGCAAACTCTTTTGCTGCACCGCGTCAATGGCCACATCATCAATCATAATCTCACCACTGTCTGGCTGATACAGGCGCATCAGCAAGTTCGTTAAAGTGGTCTTGCCGCCGCCCGACTCGCTGACGAGAGCGACATGCTCACCGGGACGAAGCGTAAACGAGATGTCGGTCAACACTGGTTTTTGCGGAGCAGAGGCGTAGCGAAACGAGACATTGCGAAATTCGACCGCCCCGCGGCTCACGACTAATTCCGGCGCGTGAGGCACATCTTCAATCGCTGGACGCAGCGTCATTACACCAACAAAATCCCGACTCCCGGCCAGAGCTTTCTGAAAATTATCAACGATGAAACTCATGTTAAACAGCGGCATCCGCAAATTATTAATCAGCGTGATCAATAGCACCATATCGCCGATCGAAAAGCACCGCTCGGTCGTCTGCACAAAAATGTACGCAAAAATCATGAAGAAAATGACCGACAGCACCACGCCGCGCACGATGTCCATGCTGTGCCAGTAGCGAGACTGCTTGCGCGTGATGGCAATTGTTTTGCGGTAGCGCTTAGCAAAATGACGATATTCGAGCGACTCACGAACGTAGCTTTTGACAACTTTGATCTGAGCAATGACTTCGGCGAACCGACCGCTGGCCATATCCGTCTCGTGATTTTTACGGTTCTGAAAGGCCTGCCACTTCTTGCTGGTCAGCGCCGTCAGCCACATAAATAGCGGGTACATAATGACCACCATTACCGCCAACTCCAGGCTGTATACCAGAACGATGCCGATGGTGATACCTGTCGTGAGCAGCATCTGGAAAAAGTTATTGGCAAACATGTTCAGGAAATTCGTCGTTTCGGTAATCGCGCGGTTGAGGCGATTGATAATTGTCCCAGTCAGCTCGCCATCAAAATAACTTTGCGGCAAGCCAAGCAAGTGATGATAGTACCGCGTTGACAGCTGCTGCTTGAGTCGCGTGGCCATCACGTCGCCCCAGTAACCGCCAAGGTTTCGCACCATCGTATTCGTCACGTCGAGCACCAGCAGCACCAGCGCCAAGAAAATCGCCTGCTCAATTCCCACTGTGCCGCCCTCAACCACTTCGACCATCAAGCTGGTCGCCCGCGAAATCACGAACGGCACCGCGATGCCGCTCAGCGCCACGACAACCGAGCTGACACTAACCCCGACGTAGTACCTGCCCATGCCGCGCGCATACCGGAGCATGTGAATCAGCGGCTTCATCAGACTATTTCAGCGCCCCATCTATCTTTGGCTATCTGTTCGATTCGCTGCATCACTGGCGTGATGTCCTTGTCCACTAACGTCCGCTCATGCGAGGTAAACGTCAGCCGCCATGTCATCGTCTTCTGCACTGCATCATTCTCAGACTGGTAAATAGTGAGTGGCTCAAGTCGCACCTCCATATCAACGTCCTGCACAACCTCGTCCACCGTCTGTAGCAGCTGCTGATACCTGACAGTGGATGGTACTTTGAGCGAGATATCGCGCGTCGTTGATGGGTAGCGGCTGAGCGGCTGGTAATGACTGTCGTGCCTGGCGTAAATGGCCTCCAAACCAGCTGTGTCCAGGCTGGCCGCCGCTACGCACGCCGGCAATTTGAAATTCTTGATGACCGACTGCTTCAGTTCGCCAACCATACCGATGAATTGCCCGTCGATTGTCTCAACCAGTGCACTACGCGACTGGTCAAACGGTGCCGTGACCGGAAAGTTGAGTTCTTGTTCAACTGGCTTGAATACCAACTCAGCGCCAAGGTCACGCGCCAACTGCTCAACCAAGCGACGAATTTGATAAAATGGCGCACCCGCTCCTGGCTTTTTGGCGGCGTAGACGATGTCCGTAAACTGACTGGCTTCTGGCAGGCCATCTTCGCCTAGGCCATGCATTTTACTGTGACCCTTGCCCATCTCAAACAAGGCAAATTCATCATGTCCAGCCTTGATGTTGGCGTGAACCTTGTCGAGCAAACTCGGCAGCACCGTCAAGCGGTAATATTGCAAATCAGGACTGAGGGCGTTTGATAATTTGTATGCCTGAGTGATATCCTGCTCGGCGTTTTTCAGGATGCGTTCATGAACGAAACTGTAGGTCAACACTTCGTTGGCGCCAGCGCGCGATAGACTTTGGCGAACGGCATTTTTTAATTCACGACGCGGGTTTTTTGGTGCTGACTTGATGCTGCGCATTGGCAATTGGCGCGGTAACTTATCAAATCCATACAGCCGGCCAACCTCCTCGACGATATCCTCGGGTAGCTCAATATCGGTGCGCCAAAACGGGCTGTAGACCTCACAACCATGTTCATCAACTTCAACCATACATTCAGTACGGCGCAAAATATCGGCAATTTCATCGTTAGAAAAATCAGTACCCAGTCGTTCGTTAACAAACTCATTCGAAACACCTTGCGAGTCAACACGGTGAATAGCATCCGGCATAATACATTCATTAGATGAGCTAGCGTCAAACACTTCACTCGCCTGCACACCACCCACCATACCCATCAACTGCTTCAACACGGCAGCATTTTGTAGCGGCGATTGCCCCTTGTTGAACCGCGTGAGTGCATCGGTAAAAATACCGTGTCGCATGGCCGTACGGCGCAACGCGTACATGTCAAAATTAGCACATTCGAGGATGATGTTTTTCGTGCCATTTGAGACTTCGGTGTCAGCACCGCCCATAATTCCCGCCAGACCAATCACACCCTCACCGTCAGCAATGACGATGTCGTCCGTCGTCAGCTCATATTCCTTACCGTTAAGCAAACTGACTTTCTCACCATCACGAGCCAGCCGCGCCCCGAGTTTAGACCCGCGTAATTTATCATAATCATACGCGTGCGTTGGCTGTGCTGTCATGAGCATCATGTAATTCGTGGCATCAACAATGTTATTAATCGGCTTGCCGCCCATCGCCACCAACTGGCACTGCAACCATAGCGGACTTGGCTGCACGGTAACATCGCGAAAGGCTACCACCATAAAGCGCGGCACTAATTCTGGCGCATCATTCGTTACTGTCAATTCTAGACCTTCGGCCTCAGCAAACTTCTGCTCTGATTTATACCACTCAGGACTGACAAACTGCTGATGAAAAATCCCAGCAATCTCGCGCGCCACGCCGAGTTGCCCAAAACAATCCGGCCGGTGCGTAAACATTTTATTTTCGATATCCAGCACGTAGTCGTCTAGACCAAACGTTTCCGCAAAACGAGCACCTGCCGTGAGTTCAACTCCCGCCGGTACGTCGTGTTCATGAATTTCAACAATCCCCTCGTGATCCGTGCCGATATCCAGTTCATCCGCCGCCGCCAACATACCTTGGCTGAGCACGCCGCGCAGTGGCCGCGCATCCAGTACAAATGGCTCATCGTCATCAAAGCTCGCTGGCACCGTGCTTTTCGGCGGCAACCAAATCGCCCACATATCCGCATGCACATTCGGCGCGCCGCAGACCACTTGCACCAGACCGCTCTCATCGCGCGGCACATCCGCCACCGCACCACCATCATCGATCTTGGTCACACTCAGCCGATCAGCATCAGGATGCTTAACACATTCAACCACCCGAACGATTCGCGCGCCGCCATATTTGGCTTTCAGGTCGATCACTTCTTCAACGCCACCAAGTTGCTGATTGACCCGCGCCACTAACTCACCTACGGGAGGTAATTCAAAATTAATCAATTGTTTGATAAGATTTAGGCTGACTTTCATATATATCAGTATAGCATTCTAATCAACTGTGTAGTCAAACACCTTGATGGGAATACCTTTTTCCCTGGCTTGATCAATTGTAAAAGTCGTGCCGCGACTATTATTGACCCGAAACGCCACCAGTTCGTCCGCCAAGGCAACAATTTGACAATTGCGCGCATGAAATGAATCAGCGTTAACTTCATTAAAATCAGTAGCATCGTGTAGTACTCCTGGCCGATGTTTGGCGATGTCTCGCAGAAGATCGACCGTCGCGACCGCATCATCCTGGCGACATTTGCCGCCAGCCGCTCGGCTATACAATGCTTGGCAATATAGCTCCAGATCCACTGGCAAAAATATCCGAAACCGTGCCGCCTCTAGACCATGTTCATACGCCAGCCGAGCCGCTTCGTGATCAGCACCAGTCGCGCCACCCGACACAATCCCGCCACCTTCAGCAATCTTTTGTCCAACAAAACACTCAATATCGCGGCGAATCGTGTCATTTACTTCACGCGTACCGACAACTCCGAGCCACTTCATTATTTCGCCCTGTTGACTAAATATTACTCCCGAGCAGCAATAATCTGTGCCTGAATACGGTCTAGTTCGGCCTCGTCCATCCTCGGCCCCTCAGTCGTCGTCAGCCAACCACGATAGCTCTCATGAAACTCCGCGTTCTCCGCCCAGACATCAGTCCGGCCCGCCAAGTCACCATGCAGCGGATACAGCTTGGCGTGCACATGCGCTACGCCCGTCCCCTCGAACACCAGCGCCACCCGCGGCGTATCAAACGCTCGTTCTAGTAGCCGCGCCACTTGACGCACTGCTCGCATAAACTCAAGGTACAGCGTCTCGTCAATTGCAAAAATATAATCACCCGGATTGTGCTTTGGAATGACCACTGTCACCCCTGGGGTATTTGGAAATGGCGTGAGAAACGCCAAAAACTGTTCGTCTTCCCAAACCTTCCATGATTTTACAGTGCCTGATACAATGTCGTCGAAAATTGTATGGTTCATAGTTACTCCTTTCAAACAATTATAGCAAATAACTTTAAGCTAAAGCAAAATACAATGTAAAGCTACATCCCGCGTTATGTTCATGCCCTCCTATTAGGCTTAGTCTTATGGTTAAACTATTGCTGCAGAGGTAATTTATTATTTTATGCCATAATTTTGACAAAGTCCATTGACGTTTTGTTCTATTATTGATATATATATATATCAGCCTTTGCATCCGCAAGGGTCGGCGTTTCGCCCAAAGTCATTGGGCTTGAGACGTCCCACTTCGCGAGATAATTATCTCGCCTGACTCCAAAGAGGAGTACAAAATGGGTTGGAAGCTCTACGCTGAGAACGAGGACGAGAAGGTCCTGGAGAAGCAGCGGGACGACGGCGGTACCGAGTACCTGCACTTCTACAAGGACGAGTCCTTGTCACAGGAGGCCGCCGCCAGCAGGGAGAGTGGTCAGGATCACGACCACATCACCTTCTACCCCGACGGCAGCCTGAAGTACGACTCGACTCAGCTCTAGCCCCCAGACCTGGACAAGTCATAAAACTGTCCATTTTACCTGAAATAGTCTAAACTGTTTTGTATGGATACACCGCCGCTCAATAATCTCATCCGCAATGAAACCGACATGTTCTGGTCAAATAGATTAGGTTTGGTTCATAGTGCGGTCGATGTGCGGTCGTTTGTGTGCGAGTATCTGCCGTTACTTGGCATTGATTATGATATGTCAATTGCTGAGGCTATCTTACAGCTTCAGCACGTAGATATTACGGAAGCGCAGCCACTGGTTTCTGAAATAATCGCTCTGGCGAAGCTAATTTATGACGAGCAATATACGAGTGTGCGCCTAAAACTTTGGCAGCAGCTGGCGAAAACGGTTGGGTATGAGAAAGAAATTAACAAAATAGACATAAATCTAACGTCTAGGTCAAATGTTATCAAATATATTAAAGTGCTTTTGTCGGACGATTGCATGAAGATATGGCCAGCTCATGATATAGCGTATAAAATTGTTAACCTAATGGCGCATTATGATATTACCGAAAACGACCGCCCGCTGTATGAGACATGGGACTTAGCGACGGAGATGGAAGCGATGACTTTGGCCGAGATAGAAAAATCTGGCAAGCTGGATGAGATGATCGGGTTGAGTAAAGAGCTTGGCTGAATATAGGCGATTGAAAGCTGGTGGCGTTAGGTTGTTGCACAGCACGGCAAACTACTCTATCCTTAATTTATGAACACTATTACTCGCCGTATTGCCGCTGCTATTCGCGCCAATGACCTGCCAACCTATCAGCGCGAACGCTACCCCGCTATCCAGGAAGGCGAGTTTGTTCGTTTTGTAGACGAGGATTTTTCTGGCGTTGATTTTGATCAGTTTGTCATGGGATTTTTCGTGTTTGAGAATTGCAACCTGGATTACGCAAAGCATATTTACGGGCAACCAATTTGTTTTAAGAATTCATCAGTTCAGAGCGTAGATTTTCGCGGCGTCAAAGCTATTATTGAGGCAGGGGGCTGTGACTTTCGCGGCATGAAATATGATAAGGAAACACAATTTGTTGATGGCAGTGGCAAGTTGGCAGCGCGATCGCGTTTCGTGAATTGCCAGTTGGACAATGAGGCACGCGAGTTTTTGGCAAAACAAGGCGTGGAGATCGCAGATAAATAAACCTCTGAACAAACACGATACTGGATGAGAATGAAAGGCCACCAAATGACCAGAAAACTACTAGAAATCGAACGCAAACGCCAATTAACTGGTGACTCAAAAGAATTAATTAAGCGATTGCAAGACCTCGGTTTTGAGCTACAGAGTAGCCGCCACGAAATCGATACGTATTATTCTCGTCCTGATGTCGATTTCATGCAGACGGTTGAATGCTTGCGGATTCGCCAGCGCGATGGTTTTGCTGAGGTGACATATAAGCCTGCGACGACGGCTGCGACACATACAGAGAATGATGTGATCATTAAGCCCGAGACAAACCTACCGATTCAGCCCGGTGACGCAGCAGTCGCCAAACAACTACTTGCTAACCTCGGCATGGTGAAACTGGTCGAGGTCAACAAACACCGGCGATCGTTCCAATCACCAAACTTTCCAAAAGCAACGGTAGCTATTGATGAAATTAAAAACGCCGGAACGTTCGTAGAAGTTGAAGTTTTGTCAGATGATGAGACTAGTGCGCTAGGAATGATTAGTGAAATTGAGACCAAGCTAGGACTTGAGTCGGCAGAAGTTGTCACGCGGCCTTATCGGGACATTTGTATGGGACTGTAGGACTGATTTTAAAACTGTTCCAAGAAGCCCAATCGCCTTTTTAATCCTTAGACTGGAAAACACATGATACAAGAGTTGCTATATTCTATTTTTTCTAGATATACCTCTACGAGATATACTTTTTAATTTTACATAGGCCGATGAGTTAAGAATATCAGGAATGTTGTCTATATATTTCTTTGCATCATCAGTAACTTGATTGGGAGTATACGCAAGCTCCCCCTGCTTGCTCATATAAAGTGTGTCGTAAACACTAACTTTACCACTAAACATATTGGCAACATCCTCTTTATTCATATTATTTACAGCAATATTATTGACCGTATCAATAGCGAAGTCAGCAGCAGCTCGCTGTTTATTTATCCGAATTTGTTCAACATCGTTGCGGAACATCTGCCTGTTATATTTCACCACATCATCAAGAAGTCTAGATCTATCATAAAAATCCTCTATCGTGTCCCATTCATCTCGATCTAAATATTTAGCAAAAAGCTGTCTATTCTCTTTCCAGCTGTCTGACGGCATAACAGAAACATCTGAGTCTAATACTCTATCAACCAGCCTCTTTCTAATGCTTTTAATTGTACGTGAGGCAGTTTGTATCTCAATAATTATTATTGAGGCAGCATCGCGCAGATGATCTCGCCGATTTATTCTATATTGGACAAAGACAAAAACCCCAACTATCAGTGCAACTATTGACTGAAAGAAATTCGAATCTAAAAATTTCAAAAAATTATCCACTATTTAGCACCAAACTTACTCAGTTTTTCAATTGTTGACTCATCAAGCTTACCAATAAGATCTATCATGCTACTCATAGTTTCGACTTCATCTTTGGATGGAAGCTTTGTCTTGCTCTCTTCTAACTCATGCTCTAATTCTGCTATTCGTGCCTTAGCTTCTTTATACTCTTGCAGCAAATCCTCATATAATTTGTCTTTGTCTTTTGCCTGGGACTTTTTTCTATGTGTCTCTCTCAATTTACTGATTTCTTCATCAAGATTGCTCATATTTTTCCTCATTACTATTTACTATTATACACTTCGATAATCAAAACTGCTCCAAAAAGTCTAATCGTCCACTCTCAAAATGCCGCACATCCTCGATGCCGTATTTCATCATCACCAAGCGGTCGATGCCGCAGCCAAAGGCAAAGCCTGTGTATTCATTCGGATCGATGTTAGCAGCTTTCAGCACATTCGGGTGAATCATACCGCAGCCCAAGAGTTCGATCCAGCCTTCGCCCGAGCAAACTTTACAATCTGGATTTTTACCCTCACAGAACGGGCAGCTCAGCGCAAATTCAAAGCTCGGCTCGGTGAACGGGAAATAAAATGGATTGACGCGCACATCAAGTTGCTTGCCGTAATATTCCTGTAAAAACTCCTGCAGCGTGGCAATGAGATTGCCAACGTTAACCCCCTTGGCGACATACACGCCCTCGACTTGATAGAACGTGTGCTCGTGCCGCGCGTCCAGATCTTCGTTACGAAACACTCGGTCGGGTACAATAGCAGCAATCGCCTCGCCACTCGCCAAATTGCCATGATATTTTTTCAACACGCGGTTTTGCATGGTCGAGGTGTGCGCCGGCGCGATCAAGCGGTCGCCATTGGCGTCAGTCTCCTCGGTCATGAACGTGTCATAATCATCGCGCGCCGGGTGGCCTTTCGGGAAATTCAGACTCTCGAACATATGGAATTGATCGTCAATTTCACGCGACTCTTCCGTCACAAAGCCCATGCGGTTGAAAATGTCAGAAATGCTGTCAATTTCACGCATCAGTGGATGAATCGTGCCGCGCTCACTCGGCAGCAATTCAGGCCGTGGAGCATTGACATCCATCGGCGCTGTCACGTCAATTGGCGGCAGATCAACTTTTGACAGCTCATCTTCACGAGCCGCGATCACCCGCTCTAATTCCTGCTTTAATTCATTGACTTTCTTACCAAACGCCCCGCGCTCTTCACTCGGTAGCGTCGCGATAACGCCGTATAGTTCCCGCAGCTCCGCGCTCCGCAACACGCTGCGCGGTTCAGCCGCCTCGGCTACGCGCGATAATAATAGTGCTCGAACTTCATCCAATTTTTCCATGTCATCGCCCCTGCATCAAAAACATCCCAACAACCACGGCCGCCATGATCACAATTATAATCCAAGCTGGCGCCAGCGTCGTCGTCTGCTTCGTATCTTCCAAATATTTCACATCTTCTACGCCGTCCAAGCTAGCTTTTTCCTGCAGACCCGACGCTTTGGCCTTCTCGCGCAGCTCCGCCGCAATGCGTTCTTGTAGTTCACTGCGCCGATCTTGTTGATTTACAAATAATCCCATATGTCGATTATACCAGATATGTTATAATGATAGTAATAGTACAGTAAGGAGGGACTATGGCCACGAAGAAGACTACTAAAAAGGCCGCGACTGCAAAATCCAGTCCAAAGAAGACGACTGCTGCAGCTGCTACATCGAAAACAACCGTAACGCGCGTCACCAGCAAAACTGAGGCGAAAAAACCAGAGGTCAAATCGACTGCCGTTAAGCCTGTCAGGACTAGCTCGCCGCGTAAAAAACTAGACAGCAAACTACCACGCAACCTTGTCAACATCGTATTGGCTGAAGTTGCCGGCACATTTATTTTGACATTAGTCGCCTTATTCTCGGCATATATGATGACGCCGTTTTATGTCGGCCTCGCACTGGTAGTACTAGTACTCGGTATTGGTGCAATCTCTGGCGCGCACATTAACCCAGCTGTGACGTTCGGTCTCTGGACGATGCGCAAGCTTCGAGCTATACTCGTGCCGTTCTACTGGGCAGCACAATTCCTTGGCGCGATGGCTGCCGTTGTCTTGATGGGAGCAATTTCATCAAGCAGCTTCGTCATTAACTTTGACCAATTCACCACTTTCTCGTGGGCGATCTTTGCCGTCGAGCTCGTCGGTATGGCGGTCTTTATGTTCGGCATCAGCGCTGCCCTGTCACGCACCGATCTCAAGAATACCAGCAAAGCCGTGGTCATTGGTATGTCATTGACACTTGGCTTGGTGGTTAGCGGTGCATTGCTACCACTCGCCCAAAATGCTGCTGTTCAAAAGTACCAAGAAGAGCAAGCAAATGCGACTCGGCAAACTCAGCAGCTAAAGGATCAGCGCACCTACCCACGCGAAGTGTATATCAGCGGTGCGACACTGAACCCGGCAGTTGCTCTAGCGGTTACGGAAAAGACTAACTCACAGCTACAAAATGCTTCGGCACCAGCACAAAAAGCAGAGAAGCTGTATACCCGCCTCAGCCTTGAAGTAATCGCTGCGACGCTCGTTGGTGCAGCACTCGGCGGTAACTTGTTCTTGCTCATCAACTACCGCAATAAGGAAGAAGAGTAAATCATAGTTCTACCATAACGATATCCCGCCTCTTTTGGCGGGATATTTTTTGCGTTAATCTTCCTGTGCCGGTCGATCGATTAATTCCGGCTGCGTTTGATGATCACCACCAGCGATCCGCACTACGTCTTTATCAATCTTGCCCAGTTCCTTATACGAATTGTTATAATGCCCGACAGTCGTACTGAGGCTCTTGCCCATCTTAGTCATCAGCTCATCAAACTTTTTAATATGCACGCCCAGCTGGCCGACGCGTACCTGAATGTCCTTAGCCTGCTCTTCAATTTGTAGGCTCCGCAGACCCTGCAGTACCGTCTGTAGGTACGCCAAAAAGCTGGTCGGACTGACGATGATCACCCGCTTGTCACGAAAGGCATATTCGATCAAATCGCGACTCGAACCGCCCGCACCAACATTATTGATGAGTAGGTCATAATACAGCGACTCACTAGGTATAAACATAAAGGCAAAGTCCATGGTATGCTCACGCGGCCGAATATACTTGCTGGTCTCATCAATGCGCCCCTTCAGGTCAGCCTTCACCTTGTTCAGCCACAGCTCGCGCTCAGCCTTAGTCTCGGCGTTGATCATGCGGTTATAATTTTCCAAGCTAAATTTACTGTCCACCGGTAACATCTGCCCCTTGTCTAGAAAAATAACTGCATCAACAGTCTCGCCATCCTTGAAGCGGTATTGCATCTGGAACTGCTTGGCAGGCAGTACATTATCCAACACGCTTTCCAGGTAGAATTCGCCGAACACACCACGCTGCTTCGGGTTTTGTAAAACGTTCTGCAAAGTTTTTAGGTCAGTCGCCACGTCGACCACCCGCTTATTCGTTTCATCCAACTTGGCCAGCCGCTGTGTTACGTCAGCCACCAACTTGGCACTTTCCGATAGCTGCTTTTGCACCGATGTTTGCACCTGAGCATTGCTGCGCTCCAATTTATCACTGACCGATTCATTCAGCTTGGCGATAGTTCGCCCCAGCTCCACCACGTCAGTTTTGATGAGCTCGACTGATGATTGCTGTTTCAGCTCGCTTAACTTCGACTGTAGCACAAACAGCATCGCACCCAAACCCATAACGATAATACCTAAGAGAATAATGATAATGATTTCCATACTCTTAGTGTACAGGGATTACAGAGACAAGACAACTCGCGCCAACAGGACGAATATAGCCAAAACGATAATCGCCGCCACGTTGCCGCGGGTCCGGTTCAGCCACATCGCGGTTGCGTATACGAAGCCAAACGCCACAGTTGTTACCATCAGCGACAACCACCATACCTCAGCAGTCGAGACGCCGACACCCCACAGTGCGCCAACCGCAGCGAGTACCACGAGCAGCGGCCGCCTGACTCGATTGAGGGCGATAATCGGTACGAGCATAACGCTGACCAATACCAGCGCAACGTAGGCACCAATTCGCGCACTGTTCGTACACATTGACGGGTCGGCCGTCGGGCCACAAATAATCTGCTTTAGGATAAAGCGATCAAGCGCCAGGGCGATCAGCCATGTCACGACACCGCCAACCATACCGCTGACGACAACTCGCCAGAACACCGCCGGCGTCACAGGAAACATATAGTCTGATTCTTCCTCGTGAAAAACTTTCTCAAACCACTTCACAATAGATACAACTATAGCAGTAATTTGATAAAACCGCAACCCTATTTTGCAGTGCGTGACACCCGTCGCAATGGCATGTACCAGAATATACCCGCCCAGGCGATAATGAGCCCCCCAGCCACATCAAGCGGCGTATGCACCAATGCCACCACCCGCCCTATACCAACCAGTAGCGTCATCACTAAACAGGCTACGGCCCACCCTCGACACTTCGCGCCGAACCACACCGCCAACGTGATGGCCATCGTGAATAGGGCGTGATCGGACGGGAAACCCGGATTATCCAAAAACGAGGCGCCGGCGCTCACGCCTGCTAGCTCAAACGGACGGAGGCCTGATGGCTGATATAGCAACCCGATAATTTTTGCTGCGACGAACGCCGTCAGCCCCGCCATTAACACTCGTGTATACACTTGATGGCGCCGATCTCGCGGTACGTGTCGGATGAGCGTATACATCCCGATCAGCACCACCGGGATCACCAGCCCGTCGGCAATAATTTTCACGATCCATGAGATATCCATAAGCCCCATTATACCCTGCCAGGCGCTCGCGTCAAACCCTGAAAAGTCAGCTTGCTGGCTTGCACCACTTCATTATCCGTAGTATAATCAGATACGCATTGGGGATTCGCCAAGTGGTAAGGCACCGGGTTCTGGTCCCGGCATTCGGGGGTTCGAATCCCTCATCCCCAGCCAAGAAAAAGGATTGACGTTTTGTCAACCTTTTTTCTTATGCTTTGGTTTGGCATGATCTTTATGGGTGGCTGGCCTCTCTTGAGATTTCACCGCAGTTGTCGCGCCGCCCTGGCCAAAACCACTTGCCCATATCGCCAAAATCCACACACCAGCTAGAAACAGGAGCGACCAGCTACCGCCCGGCAAGTCAAACGTCGCCCCAAATATCATTGATACTCCGTGACAAAACGCCATACCTTCCAGCAATGTCAATAGCAGTAGCGCCACAACACCCATCGCGAAACTTACTCTCCTCAGTCTAGCCGACACGTCCATGGCAAGTAAGAACGGCAGCGCCCCAACCTCTGTGACAACGAGAACGATGGCGCACACTACCGCCATCACGCCCGGCAGTCCAGCGAGCATTGATGGAAACTTATCAAACGAGAATAGCTGGCTCAAGACGATGACGAGAATATATCCGGCAACGATTAACCGTATAATTTGCACAACTGACATTGGTCGTTTGGTCGATGTCTTCTTCATAGGTACAGTATACCGCCCTACCCCAAAAAGCTCAAGCTTGTTGTATTATTTACCAAAACGCTTGCTTTTTTGATAAAAAACACGTACAGTAACAACAAGCGAACGATACAAAAACAAACACTACTGACGTTTCTTTCGCTCTACGACATCCACCACAACAAAATACCGTTACGGAGATGTAGCGGTATTTTCCGTTGTTGGATAAATCACAACGCTATATATAGCGTATACGTGCTATAGTAACAATATGAAAGAACATTGTGAGTCGAGAGGGTTTGTTGAGTTTGGTCCAAAAAATACCGCACCCGTACCATTATCTGCCATTAACGAAATTGAGCAGATTCGTAAAACCTATGACAAGCAGGCAATCACCGAGCTCGCGACTTCAATCGTTCACGAGGAAGACGGTAATACTTGGTTCGATATGTACAATCCTCTCCTAGCCGTCTGCCTCACACCAGAGGAGGCGGAGCAATACCTCAAGGAACACGCTGCGTTTCATGAAGGATCTCAATCAATTGATAGTCTCACGCCGGACCATGACGGTAACTACATCATCCTAATCTCTGGGCATCGTCGTAAACGCGCTATCGAGCAGCTACTGAGCCAACATGATATTGCACCGGAGTGTACTCTAGTAAATGTCAATCTTCGCCGTGGAATTACCTTTGAGGAAGCACTCGTTGCTCAAGTGCGCGAGAATACACACGAGAAAGTGTCACCCACTGAAACCGCCAAATATATTGAGCAACTATATATCTACCTCCGAGACAAAGAAGGGGCACAGCCGACCTACAGGCGACTGTCTATGATGACCGGGATTAGTGAAGGCATTATTAGTACTGCGCTACGATTTCAGCGCCTACCGAAAAGCATCCGACTACTTGCCACCACTCATGGCGATATTCTCCCCTACTCAACCCTTGTAAGACTCGAGCCACTAATGCGCAAACGAGGCGAGCTGTATAAGAAGTTACTCTCGCTCGGGCAAACCATGGACGGGGAAGACTGTGAGACCTATGTCGAGAATCACCTTCATATCGTGGCGAATACCATTGTTAAAGACCTCCTTGGCGCCAAGAAGCGCAATCACTATATTGAACAGCAGATTAGAGACCTAGAACTACGAATTATCAATGCCCAGCCCAGCTTTGACCTTATAGCAGAAACCAGCTCTAGAGCTCAGCGAAAGGCATCAGAGATCCGCCTCGGTAAGACAGCCGTATCGACCGTGCAGTATGTCTATGGAGACGATCCAAGAAATATGCCACCCGAACAGCTAGCTAAACTCAAGGAGCTCGTCGCAAAAGCCGAGGTATTCGCGACTCCTGCAACCGAGGCCTGTAAACAAGAGTCATTGCTGCTATCCGTCTAATCAACGGCTGCTTTTTGCGACTGCTGTTTGCGCCACTCGGCGATCTTGCCGTGATGCCCGCTCAGCAAGACTTCCGGCACCCACAGGCCATTAAATACCTCTGGCCGAGTATACTGCGGATACTCTAGTGTTTCGCCGTCTGAAAAGCTCTCAATCTCCGCTGACGTTTCACCGCCCAGCACACCTGGCAGCAGCCGCACGATCGAATCAATAATGGTCATCGCCGGCAGCTCGCCACCAGTCAGCACAAAATCACCGATACTCCACTGCTCATCAACCAATTCCATAATGCGCTCGTCAACACCCTCATATCGCCCGCAGATGATAATGAACCCCCGGCCATCATCCGCCGCCGTGCGCGCCATCGCCTGCCGCCAGCGTCGACCGCGCGGGCTCATCAGGACGATCTTCGCACTCTCGTCACGCGATCTGGCGAACTTCACCGCCCGCCACAACGGCTCGATCATCAGTAGCATCCCATCACCGCCGCCATATGGCGTATCATCCACCTGCCGACGCGGACCCAGGCCAAACTCGCGCAAATTCACCGTCTCGAGCGAAACGATACCGTCCTTTTGCGCCTTCCACATCATCGAATTTTCGAACACACCGGAAAACATCTCGGGAAACAGGGTGATGACTTGAAATTTTCGCATATCCTTCATTATACCGCGCCTACGCGAAAACCACCAAAAAACCGCCCTTTAGTTAGGCGGTTTTTTAGCACAAATAAGGCTCTCAATGGTTACCCATTGCTCGCATAGAGCTGTTCTCGCATATTGTCTGTGCTTGAACTAGTTATGATTATATATCAAGATCATCTAGTTCTGCAAGCTCTTTTCGAGCATTTTCTGCATAAGAAGAGTTATTTTCCACAGTTTCATCTGTTGAGTTGTCCACAGAATCATCATCTGAAGCGGCAGCCGTAGTTTGTTTAGCACTCGTAAAGCCGTCGTTGTTGACAATTTTCAGGTTGTAGCGCGCATCATTTTTCGTCCCCAGCGCCCTAAGCAGCGTCCGCAGGCTCTGTGCCGTACCGCCACGCTTGCCGATGACCCGACCGAGATCTTCTGGGTTGACCGTCAGTGTGAGCAACACTCCCTTTTCGTCAATCAAACGCTCGACGATGACATCTTCTGGATGTCCAACCAGCGCCTTTACTACGTATTCTACAAATTGCTGATCTATCGTTGACATACTGCCCCTCCTTGGAATTAACTGTACTCCTAGTATAGCATAGGCGATTTGCCAAGGGCAACTATGGCAATTGGCACTTTTTGGCGCAGTGGGCGGTAATGTTTGCCTTGTGCTCAGCCTCGGTTTTGGCAAAATAGGTTACGTTGTCATCGCCACTCAAGAAATAGAGGTAATCCTCCTGAGCCGGATTGGCCACAGCATTCAATGCCGCGAGACCGGGTGCGGCAATTGGCCCAGGTGGCAGCCCCTTGTGAATGCGCGTGTTGTACGGTGAATTGAGCGTATGCGAGCGAGCGACGCCAGCCTTGTCGGCGGCATAATGATACGTCACATCTGACCCGAGCGGTATATCCTTTTTCAGGCGGTTATAAAACACACTGGCAATCCGCCGCATGTCCTCACAGGTCGCTTTACCCGGGCAGCCGATTGACTCACGCTGAATAATTGAGGCCAGCGTCAACCCCTGATACAGCGACAGGCCCCGAGCTGCAAATTTCTTCTCGAGATTATTCTCAGCCACCACCCGGTCTAGCTCGCTGATGGCCCGCTGCAAGGCTTGCTGGGCGGTGGCGTCTGACGGCAAAAAATACGTATCACCATAGATATAGCCCTCAAGATCGGCGGTCGCTGGCTTACTTTTTAGCACCGCACCGGTATAAGTAGCAGCAAGGGCGGCTGTAATCTGCTCATCATTGTAGCCAGCCCGCTTGAGAGCACTAGTAACATCTGTCTTTTGGGCAGCGGGAGTCGAGGTCTTATCGCGCAGTGTCGCCCCTGGATAAAACAATACCGAGCGTCGATCCGGTTTGCCGCCGAGCAGATGCTTAAGTACCGACGCCACATCTTGATCTTGTGTAAAGCTGTACACGCCCTTGTTGAAGGTGCCGGTAACGTTATTTAACTTGAGGTAAATCGTCATGGCAAAGGCACTACGAATAATTTTTTTATCTTCAAGTTTTTTGGCAATGACCTGCGCTGTGTCGCCGCTAGCGATTTCGACACTAATTTTTTGCCGCGCCCCGACATCGACCGGACGAAGCATTTGTTTGTACCAAATGACGCTGCTAAGCACCACCACACCCGCCACTGCGACAACTGCCGATACGATAATGAGCCACAACCGCCGTTTTTTAATCTTCAATTTCTTCATCCGTGCACCTCCAAATAATCTTGCAAAATAATACTCGCCGCCTCAGCGTCAATGTCACCCTTATCTTTGATCTTGCCAGCTAGGCGCTGTTCGGCCTGAACGCTGGTTAGCGACTCATCCTGATAAGCGATCTCAGCATCAATGTCCAGCTGACCCAACCGCCTAACAAAATCGACCACGAACTCTGTTTGTTGTGTTGGCTCACCAGACTGATTGCGCGGATAGCCGACCACTACCAGCGAGATATCGTGCCGCAACATGATCTCTGCCAGCTCCTCCATGACCCGCTCGTCATTAGCCACCCAGCCAAACGGTACCGCAATCCGCACCTGTGAATCGGCCATAGCTAAACCAATCCGTTTCTCGCCCACATCCAGCGCTAGGAAGTTCTTAGCTTTCATTGAGCTTGAATTCGATGCTTATTCGTTTGGTATCATTTGGTACGGTGCGCACCCAGAACGGAGAGAATTTCACATCAACATTTTCGATACCTTTGATGGCTTCGAGCGCCGACTGAATGTCGCCATAACTTTTACCGCGTGACTGCTCTTTGACCTTTTCTTCATCAATGGTTGGACCGACGACGGCATTGGCGGTGATATGAGCGATGAAGTTACCGCCCCGGCCACTGAACTGCGCAAACTGCGCGCTATCAACACCATCTTTATAGATCTTTTGCGACTGCTTGCCCTCTAGCTCCTTGTTGGCGGTCGCCTTGAGGTAGGTGCTTAGCTCTGATTTTTCGATACCAACCATTGAGGCAGTCACCACCGTTTTGAGTGTCACCGCGCCGGTCGCTTCACTGTCAACAGCAACACTTGGAGTTGGCGTGCTACGCTGCTCCTGGTAGCTTTCTTTAATAATGGTGGTTGATCCGCCAAATGACTGCTCGACCTTAGCGCGAAGAGAGTCGGCCTTTTTTTCGTTCAATAAATCACTGGCGCGCTTAACGTCATCGCTACTGACCACCGTCACCTCACGACTGCTGCCCCCTGAGGTTTCGCCAACGAGGGCAGCGCTGACCCCTGATGGCATCCCCGATACTGAGCCGCTTTCACCGTTATATTCCGCCCCGATATTTGCAGCTGTCACCATGACGGTTGAACCCGAAGCGTTAGAGCGACTAAACGTCACCGCGCTATCAGTCGTAAAGGTCATCCCACCGCTCGTACGAATCGAGGTGCCAGCCGGAACGGTCTTGTCCAGCAGGCTGATCGAGTCGGTCGCGATACGCAACTTACCCTTAGCCCGCTCACCAATTTTCTTCTTGCCGGTCGCCGAAAACTCAACGGATAGTTCTACTTTTTGCTCCTGCTGGCGCGCTTTAATCACGTCAGCGGTCGGGTCAGTCACCCCGTCAGTCCTGAGTGTCACTTTCTTATTTACCGTCACCGTTGTTGTCTTAGCTGTGATAATCACTCGCGCATGCGGCGCAAACCAAATCGCCCATACCAAAAACCCGATGAGTAGTAGTGCTGCACCGCCGATTAGTAAGAACTTTTTACGAAATAGATTAAAGTTCGGGACTTTTGGTGCTGTCTTGTTCTTGTTAGCGTTATCCGCCGGCTTCGGCGCTTCGTCGTCCTGTTTTTTGGATGAATCAGCGATAGCCGAATCAATCGCTTTATCCGTTTCATCAACAGGTTGCGCGCTCTTTTCTAGCTCGCCGACTGGCAGCTCGCGCCCATCGATAACATCATTTTCGTCGTCCACTTTCAGTACCGGCACCTCGGCCATTTCTGGCTTGCTCTGGAGCGTCTTGGCCACTGGAATTTTGGCCGCCGCCGCTAAGCCAGACAGAATCGTATCACCGGTGATCAACACCACCCGCTTATCAACCGACGTAGCCGTCCGAGCGATCAGCCGCATATTGACCGCGCTACGCAGCACGCCAACTCGCTTGGGCGGCACCAGCGCGATAATTCGCTCCTTCGACGCCTTTATCTTGCCAACAATGGCGGTGATATCATCTTCGACGTCAATGTAAATAACATCTTTATTCATCTATATTTTAAGTAATCGGTTAACTTTATCCATCAAGCCATGAGCGTCTTGATTACTTACCATTGTATCATACCCAACCCGTAGCAGGCCCATCACCGTGATAAATGTGTGATCCGTGATATCACCGGTTGTGTCAGTAATACCGATGACATCAGAGGGTTTGATATGCTGAATGGTTGGCTTTTTCGTAAATGGTAGTTCCTTGTACCACGGCTGATTGGCGAGTGCATCAACAAGCTGTTGTAAACTCGCGCCACCGCCACACAGCAAGATCCGGTTCGGTAGATGATCGACGCTATCAAAATCACCGAGCGCCAGCTCAACGCCCGACAGCCATACCTCAAGGGTTTTGTCAATCGCCCCGTCAAGTTTGCGCTTGAGGGTTGGCTTGATATACTCCTTTTCCGTATTCACCTTCAGCTTTTCCGCTTCTTTGTAGCCGAGATCCAGGTCCGTCGCAATCATCCGCGTAAAGCTCCGCCCACCGATGCCGAACATCTTGGTGCCCTCAACGCCGCCGTCATTGACGACCGCGATATCAGTCGTGCCGCCACCGCAGTCGATCAAGATCGCCGTGAAATTAGAATTCGCATCTGTACCGAGCACACTCCGGCTGACTGCAAATGGCTCGGCCGCCACGGCGATTAGCTCCAGCGCCAACTCATCAGCCACCTTTTCCAGTGCCCCGATATGCACCATCGGCGCAAATGCCGTATAAATCTGCACTGCCACGTCCCGCCCCTGAAAACCGATTGGGTTCGACACCTTGTAGCCATCAATATGAATGCTGACCAGCGCTGAATTAACCAGCTTTACCTCGACGTCCTCGTTGCCAGTCTCCAGTGCAATCTGCGCCTGTGCCTTGCCCTGCGCCCGCTCCTGTACCTTCTCGATGATGAATTCCATCTCAGCAACGTCCAGCGGTTTATCGGGCTGCGGCCGGCGATAGCGAATGGTGTTGGTCACACCCTTGACCAGCTCACCAGCGATACCGATGATCACCCGCTTGGCCTGAACACCGGCCTTGTCCTCAGCCTCGGTCAGCGCTGCCTCGCAATTGGTCACCACACCAGCGATATCAGCGATCGCACCTTGGTGCATGTCGCCCAGATTCTGCTGCGCCCGACCAACTCCGATGATCTCGATATCATCATCCTTGATCTCGGCGATCAGCGCCTTAATATACTCCGTACCGATGTCGAGACCGACCAGGTACTGGTGTTCATCTTTGTCTGTCTTCTTGAAAAGCCTATCTAACACCATAGTCTTTATGATTATATACCATTTGTGTATGGATTGGCTAGTTTTGACAAAATATTATTTAGTTGTATAATACATATTATGTATTCTGCATTCCGTCATGATGGTGACACTTTATCATACACTGCGTCACGCAAACTGTCCGCCGGGCAGCGTGATACCTTAAAACGTGAAATTATCGGATTACATGCTGATACTGTTAACAATACCTTACACCCAGTGCCGTACGCATCATAGGCACATATCGCGAAAAGGATACGATACTGCACCTAGCTGCTCTGAGAGAACTTATCGCCAGCGGCCTAGCCTTTGCCGCTGACCTTGAGCTACGGGAAGGTCAATTCGGAAGACGGCTCGTTCGGCCAAAGCATACACCAACCTGGACAGGCCTCCTTAGTAATGAAGATATCGTGGCCGCCCTTGGCGGAGTCGACTCCATCCGCACAAGCGAATACTATACAAACCCCACACGTAAGGTTAGTGACAACACCATGTGGCAGTTGCTTGATGAAATCCCCATGATAGAGAAAGATCGTCTTACTCGTTTTTGTAGTGAATTTTTTGAACCAGCTGTTGGGCTTGGAATGACCGATGTGGTCGCGATTGATGCTATATATAAAAAGACGCGGTCAAAATCCACCTCAAAACCACGCACCAAAGAGCGATATGTACTGCGCAATAGTAAAATTCTACGGGAAGTCGGACAGCAAGCAATCAAAGATACCCTCACCGTTGTCGTAAACCCGTATACCGGTGTAGTTGATGCCCAGACAATAATTAGTCCATCAACGACGCACGGACACCTTCTCCAGACTAATCCAGACACAATAACTGATCGCGCAGTTCAAGCCTGCAAACGGCTCAGCGAGACAATTCGTACAGACAACGACCCGTTTGCTATATTGGAGCAGCTTGATAGATAACGCCTTTAGCCCACGATATCCTACCTCTATACAAAACTACAATCAAGAAGCGTCTGCAGCGCCCTCACTAAGAACAGCCTTAATCCGCCGAATCCCAGCAGCGCTCGCCTCTTCTTTGGTGATGGTGAATCGCTTACCGCCCTCAGCCAAGACACCCGTGTGCTCGACGTGCGGACCGCCGCAGACTTCAAAGCTAACGACATTGTCGCCCTCGCCGATGGAATAAACTTTTACTTTATCACCGTAGCGCTCGCCAAAAGCGCCGATTGCACCCATTTTTAGCGCCTCATCAGTCGGATAGACAGCAAAACTGACTGGCAAATCAGCGTCAATCCAAGCATTGACCTGATCTTCCACCGCCTGTTTTTCCTCTGGCGTCAATTTATCGTGGTTGAAATCAAAGCGCAGGCGCTCAGACGTGATATTGCTGCCATGCTGCTGCAAATCCGGCGCCTTCAGAACTTTGCGCAGTGCCGCGCCCAACAAGTGCGTCGCCGTATGATATTTCAGATGGATTGGATCGTGACCTTCCAAACCGCCGCTAAATTGCCCCTTGCGCGCTGTCTTGGAGCGTTGGCGTTGCTCGGCCATCCGCGCATCAAATTCGGTGCGCCAATTATCAGAAAGTTTGATGCCTTGTTTATACGCCTCCTCGGTACTCAGTTCCACCGGAAAACCAAACGTATCATATAGCGTAAATAATTCTTCGCCAGTCAAGCCATCGTCGATATACTGCTGCATTTGCCTGAGACCTTTACGCAGCGTCTGACGGAAAGCTTTTTCCTCTTTGACGAGGACAGCGATAATTTGCTCGCGATTTTCTTTGACCTCTGGAAAGTCCGCTTCGTATAAATCGGCAATCACTGGCACGACCTCCTCCAGGAAATTCTGCTCAATCCCCAGGTCAAAACTATAGCGAATCGCCCGGCGCAGTAAGCGGCGCATCACGTAACCCTGTTCCTTATTGCTCGGCACGCAGCCGTCAACCGCCATAAAGGTAGCGGCCCGCAGATGATCGGCGATCACTCGCATACTTTCGGTATGTGAATCATACTGTTTGCCGCTCAAAGCCTGCAATTTCTCAACAATCGGCCACAGCAAGCTAATCTTGAAAACATCAGGGTCATTATTCACGGCCGCCGCAATTCGCTCCAGACCCGAGCCATGATCAATATTTGGCTTTTCTAGTGGCTCAAACACACCGTCCGCCACCTTTTTGTAGGCCATAAAGACATTATTACCAATCTCCATAAAGCGACCGCAATCACAATTCGGATGACAATGCTCGCCAAACTTCGGATCGTGCTCGATGAAATCAAACTCATAAAACATCTCGCTATCCGGCCCACACGGATCACCAATCGGCGTGGTTTCCGGCCCGCCATTACGACTCCACCAGTTTTTGCTACCGTCATAAAAGAAAATCCGCTCACCCGGGTGAATGCCGCGCGCATAACCGGCTTCTTCCGAACCAATATCGGCCTGACCGCTGCTCAGGCCTGCTTTTTCGTATAGTTCCGCCCAGATTTCCGCCGCCTCAGTATCCTTAGGAATATTGTAGCGTTCGTCACCAATGTAGCAGGTGATATAAATCCGGTTCATGTCCAGCCCAATCTCTTCGGACAGGAATTGCCACATCCAATTGATCTGCTCTTTCTTGAAATAATCACCCAAGCTCCAGTTGCCGAGCATTTCAAAAAACGTCGTGTGGCGGTTATCACCGATATCATCAATGTCTTGGGCCCGCAAGCACGTCTGCGAATCAGCGATTCGCTTGCCCTCAGGGTGTGGCTCACCCAGCAGGTACGGGATCATTGGCTGCATGCCCGCACCGGTAAATAGTGTTGTCGGGTCATCGGTTAGAATCAGCGGCGCGCGCCTAATGACTGCATGAGCCTGTTTGCGGTAAAAGTCGAGGTATTTGAGGCGAATTTCTTGAGCGTTCATAGGAGCAATTATAGCACAAGTCGCCTCAGACGCCCTGGATCTTTATGAGCGTTTTTTTCGCATCAGTAGTACTGCACCACTGATGATAGCAGCAACACCAGCCCCGATCGCTACCAGCAAACTCGTACCAGTATCAGCTAGTTGACTGCCCGCTCGGCCTTGCGAAGCGCCCGGCTGCCCTGGTTGACTCGGCTGACCCGGCTGGCTAGGAGCACCTGGATTACCCGGCGCCGTTGGCACAGCGTTCCACTTAGCGTATAGCGTGAAGTTAGAATTTGGCATCGTATGGACGTTAAAGTCCCACCGCATCAGATAAGTTGGATCAGCGTACCACCCAGCAAAGGTATAGCCAGCTCGCGTCGGATCAGCCGGCCGCACCGCTTTGGCAGTGTAGGCGACCGTTTGGGATGGTACCGGTGAGCCTGAGCCGGTATCAAACGTCAGCGTGTAGGTCGGGCACTGCTTGGCATCGCCATTGATCGTCCAGCCGTGACCACCGTCGGCCACTGCCTTTTGCAGTGCTGCATGCGCCGCCTCCGCCGTACAATATTTCAGGCCAGCCGCACCCAGCGTCACTGGTGACTTGAGTACTGCATTATTCCAGGCAATCAGCGTTGCGTCGTAATTTTGCACCGATAGCGCCGTATTATCAAGCATATTCGCCCCGCCAGCATACGGATTACCCGTAACATCCTGCAGCGAGGTCAGTTGCCAGCCAGCCAGCGACTGGTTGAATGCCCGCGCATTAGCCAACATCCGCACCATAGCATGTGCCTTCGTCATATTCCACAGCCCGATCGGCTGATTGAACGAATTTGCCCACTCGAACATGCTATCAGCGTATTCAAGTTTTGCAGTATTCCAGCTGGCAATCGACGAACTGCCACCGTTATTGAACGCCCCCGCATACGCAAACATATGGCCAGCACTCGTCACATTTCCCACATTCCACGAACCGATGTTTTGGTTAAACTGTCCGGCGCCATGGAACATATTAGCAGTTGTTGTCACATTTGATGTATTCCATTGCCAGTTGGCACCCTCACCCTTGAGCGAGTGAGCCGTGTCGAACATGCTCTGTAAGCTCGTTACGTTCGTGAGATTTGGCACATCAGTCGCCTTGACGTCCATATTCTCAGCGCCCCGAAACGCCGAGTCCATGCTGCGCCACGCGCCCGTTCCCCACTGGTCAACTGACATAATTTTCAAACGATCACCGGCATTATTTACATAAATCTGCGGGAATGTACCGCCGATACGAATTGTGTGACGACCCTCGTCGCTGTATGTACAGGTATGACTGCCTGTTACGCCCACAGCGTCAGGAATACCGTCATTGTTACAGTCGACCGTATAATTATATCCCCCGCCCGTCACCGGTATGGTAAATTGATCGGTGTTTGATACGCCCGGTTTCGTGGTGTCAATCGTCATGACAAAATCAGTATTGTTAATTGGATCAGCTTTCGCTGGCTGCGTCATCGCAAGTAGCGTCAGACCGCTAACACCGAGCGTGATAACCCCCGCCGTTAGCATCGGCAGTGCGCGCATACGTCGTCGTAAATATTTCATAAACCCCCTATTCATGTTCAAGTTACTTCGTTGTACTATTACCTCAAATAATACGCGATTAGGCCCTCCATTGTCAAGAAAATCCCGCCCTCATCGCGGGCGGGAAATGTCTCAGTTTATCACGTCGTATTATTCGGCACTTGGCTCGTCAGCGTCCGACTGAGCCGGCTCTTCTTTTGGCTGATTCTTACGAAGCTTCTCTGGATTGCGGATGGCTTTGTGCCTATCAGCGGCTGGTGCTTTAACCCACTTTGGCAATGTGACGCCAGCTTCTTTCAGTAACTTAACAACACGCGGTGTTGGCTGGGCACCATTGTCCAAATATTTCTGTGCTAATTCAACTTGAATATTTACCACCTTAGTGTGTGGATTGTAGCTGCCGACATACGCGACCACGCGACCGCTTGATGGATGGCGCTGCGCCTCTTGTACTGCCAGGCGGTACACCGGATAACCCTTGCGACCCAACCGTTGCAAACGAATTGCTAGCATGTGTGATTTCTTCCTTTTCTTACAACTCTTTGATTAATGTATTACTCCTAGAGAGTGTACACTATTTCGCTATGTACGTCAATCTGTTTGAATTATCCCGCCGCCCAGACATTCCTCGCCGTCATATATCACAGCCGACTGTCCCGGTGCAACAGCACGCTGCGGTTCAGACAGCCTCACTGTCACCTTCTCGCCAGCGTCGTCGTTCACACGCGTAATCTCCGCATTAATGAGCGGTGCCCGATGCCGCACCCGAATTTGACAGGCATCACCTTTTGGTGGCTGATTAATCCAGTGAACGTCAGTCAGTGTCAATTCTTTCCGCCACAATTTTGCATTATCAATTGAGCGGGACACGTAAACTTCGTTCTTTGCCATGTCCTTACCGACGACATAGTACGGCAAGCCGCCGCCAACATTCAAACCGTGCCGCTGCCCCAAGGTATAGAAAATTGCCCCGTCATGCCGACCAACAACCACGCCTATTTGCTGATCAATGATATCGCCCGGTCTCGTCTCGACATATTCTGACAAAAACTCGCGAATCCCCACTTGCCCAACAAAGCAAATCCCCATCGATTCCTTTTTACTGGCCGTCCACAAACCTCGCTCCTTAGCCGTCTGACGCACCTCAGCCTTAGTAAAATCACCCAGCGGAAACATGGTTTTGGCTAACGCCTCGGACGTCACGCGATAGAGGAAATAGGTTTGGTCTTTGTTATCATCGCGAGCCCGGAGTAAGCGTGCAGCACTGGGTAATGATGGCGCTTTGACGAGCCCAGGTGTAAGCGTTGATTCGTCCTGAATCGCCGAGGACTGTCTGAACGCAGCGAGTTCCGCAGGCGACAGCGACGGATCAGCGTGAACACCATGGCGTGAGACAACCGCACCAGAATTACCCAATGCTGCACCGTCTATTACATGTTCAGCTCGCGCATAATGCCCCGTCGCAATATACTCCACACCCGCCGCCAACGCCGCCTCTAAAAACAACTTAAACTTCACCTCTTGATTACACATAACATCAGGATTCGGCGTGCGACCCGCTTGGTATTCGCGGATCATATAGTCAACGACATTTTGCTTGTATTCTTTCTGAAAATCGAACACCTGAAAATCAATTCCCAGCCCCACAGCTACGCGCTTGGCATCAGCCACATCTTCTGCCCACGGACAGTGCATACCTGGTAGATCTTCCGACCAGTTTTTCATATACACGCCAGTCACCTCGTGGCCTTGCTCGACTAGTAGCGCTGCCGCTACCGACGAATCAACGCCGCCCGACATACCGACGAACACCCGAGCCATCAGCGCGACGCTCCCAGCGCAAACAAACCGATCCGCAGCAATTCGCCGACCGCCAGCCACCAACCCCACGGTGTCAACCACCACCATGCACTCCAATGCCTGTCGTGCGTCGTCGGGCGTGCCCGCAGCTCAACATTCGGCAGTTGCGCTGAAAACTCAGCCAGCGCTCGCCGCATGTGATAGCCACTGGTAACCAGGATGACGCGCTTGATACCGCGCTGCGCTATAATATTTGCTACTTCTTGGGCATTTTGCTTGGTGGTTTCTGAACGTTCATCCATCACCAAGGCCGCAGCTGGCACGCCCGCCGCTTCGGCTTGTTTTCTCATGGCGGCGGCGTTAGACGGGCCGGATTTATCGGCTGCAGCACCAGATAAGATAATAGTCGGCGCCCAGCCAGCTTGATATAATTTGACCGCCTCAGCCGTGCGCGCTTCGGTGTCGCCGCCGCTGATAACAATGATCGCGCCCGCTTTTTGGCACTGCCCTGAGCCAGGGCGCGGACAATCTTTCAAGTCATCCGGCGATAAATAATAACTCAGGCCGACAATGACTGCAACCGCAATTATTACCAAACTAATTAATCGATGGATCACTGCATCCTCGCCTTCTCGCGCCGCACCGCCTCAATGATTAGCTCTGACGCCTGACACACATTAGTCTCATCGTTCAATCGCCCGAAGGTGAGCCGCAGACTACCATCAATCGCCGCGTCACTCAGCCCAATCGCCGCCAAAACGTATGAGCGCGTCCCCGAATTAGCCGCACAGGCGCTACCTGTCGCCACCAGCACGCCGTGCGCTTCCAGCAAAAACACTAACCGCTCGGCATCAACACCAGGAAATGAAATATTGAGGAAATTAACCAAGGATTTTTTCTGATCAGAAGAGATGATTATGTCGGGGAAAACCGCCGCTAGTTTCTTTGCCAACATATCACGCAGACCTCGCAGTCGTTTTACTTCACCGCTGCGCCGTTTGGCAGCTAACTCCAGCGCCGCCGCAAAGCCGACCACACCAGCCACATTTTCCGTGCCGCTGCGCAGTCCCGCTTCTTGCCCGCCGCCAACGATATTTGGCCGTAGCTTGACGCCCGGCCGCAGCCATAGCAAACCAACCTGTTTCGGCCCATAAACTTTTGCCGCCGATAGTGTCAACAAATCAACGCCCAGCCGCTTAATTTTTACATCCATCAACGCCGCGGTCTGCGATGCGTCGGTATGAAATATAAGTGGCGTTGGCTCGCCATTTTCTTGGCGCCGCACGCACTCAAGCCTTACAACTTCCGCAATTTCTTCAACGGGCTGAATATATCCGAGTTCATGATTCGCCAGCGCGATGCTTATAAAACTAACGTCTGGCGTCAGCAGTTTTTTAACAGCCTGCGGATCGATGCGTCCATTTTTCATCGGTGGGATAAGCCGAACGTCAGAACGCGCTTTTGCAGAATTGATAACCGAGCTATGTTCAATCGCCGAGACTAAACTCACGCCACCCGCCGCAGTAAACGCCAAATTGATTGACTCCGTGGCGCCAGCCGTCATCACTAATTCATCCGCACCTACGCCCAGCACTCGCGCGATACGCGACTTTGCCTCGCGGTAGTCGCGCTTGACAGCGACCGCCGGTGCATATGGACTGGACGGATTAAAGAACTTCTCGGAAAAGTACGGCCGCATTGCCTCAACCACCAACGGATCCATCGGCGTGGCAGCAGCGTGATCAAGATATATCATAGAGGATTCCACACATACTATTATACCAAGCGGCCCAGATGGCGGCTACACCAACTGCCCAGTTTTCGGGTCGCGATTATATAGCTGGCGCGCCACTCGTTCATGATATTCATTAACCGCCAGTACGAAGTTTTGTAGCTCCTGGCCTTCGAGATAGTTATACTGATAGTTAGGCTGGATTTTCAAGATACCCTTCGGCTGCACCTCGTAGCGCGTTGTCAGTTCATGACGCTTGCCGTCCTTGCTCATCACTTCTTCGTGCCAAATCCACGTCGTTTTATCGAGGTTAAAGAACGCTCGCCGGACGACATGAGCCGGCTTTTCACCAAAAATCGTTGCCCCAATTTCACTCTCCAGTTGAATCAGTTCGCGCTCAGTTAATTTCTTCAGTGGCCGATCTTTACGAGTGAGTCGCAGCAGCGAACGCGTCGATTTCGGGACCTTTGGCGCTGAGGCGGCGTGAGCTGGCTTCGCTGATTGAGACGAGCGCGAAAGGCGTGTGTTATCCGCCAAGACGAGACCAAGGGCTTTTTTGAGAATCGTTGGCATAAATCACCTCCTTTCAGGCTGCTCGTCTATAATTATTTCTATGATCCTTTGGCATAGCGTCGGATGCATTGAATGTGCTTTCCGCGATTGTATTATAATCCGCTCGATATGTCTCGATGCTCCTACCAACTGCTTCAACGGTTTGCAGACACTCCTCAACTAATTCTTCCAGTCTTCGCCGTTCCTCTAGCGATATCATTACCGACTCGGCTGCACTATCAATCACCTCGGCACTACCACGCACCGCCGCTTCGGATAGACGCGGCGCCACTCGCTGTGATCGCTCTGGGTGTGCTTGCGTCGCCAAATCCAGCGCTTCGGCCCGCGCCTTTTGAATCGACATCATTTCTGTGATTGGTCTTGGCTGCTGATTCATTATCTCTCCACGTTTACAAGCCAAAAAGTTTTACCGTGTTATCGGTCGCTGCCTTTTCGAGGTCACGAAGCACTAGCTTGCGCTCCGCCGCCCAATACTGTGCCACCAACTCCACATATTCTGGCTTATTCAGCTTACCACGAAATGGCTTCGGTGTCAAGAACGGCGCGTCGGTTTCTAGCAATAATCGCTCCAACGGAATCGAGGCGAACAATTCCTGCTGCGCTTGGTCTTTGGTGAACGTGCTAATGCCATTCAAGCCAACATACAACCCGCGAGCAAATCCCTTGTCTAAATTGAGGCGCGTATCAGTAAAACTGTGTAGTACACCGCGCAGGCCATGAAAATTGTCAAAAATCGGCCAAAAATCATCCCACACCGACGGCTGATCAGGTGCACCATCACGCACATGAAAACTAACCGGCAGGCTATAATCCACCGCCAACTGCAGCTGCGCCTCCAGTGCCTGAATTTGCACCTCGCGCGGACTGTGATTGTAATAATAATCAAGCCCAATCTCGCCAATCGCCACAATTGGTGAATCCTCTGCCCTGGCTTTCAGTAGTCGCTCCACGTCATTCCAGCCATTTTTACTGTCATGCGGATGAACGCCAACTGCCACCCAAGTATAGTCATGGCTTGCGGCAAACTCTACGGCTTGCTGACTGCTGCGCTGGTCAGTACCAACACAAATCATACCGATACCCGCTGCAATTGACTGCTGGTACAATTCTTCTCGATTGTCCGCAAAAAACTCAGTGTCGTGCAAATGACAGTGCGAATCAATCAAGCGTAAGTCTGCCGCCATACTATTCTCCGCCGTCAGACTCATTATTATTTACCCTGGTTTTCTACTTTTGACGCACGTGGGTCGGCTGTGTGGAGATGGAGACGCGGGAACAATGGCGTCAGCTGTGATGGCACAACACCGCTAGCAAACATCTCGTGAATTTTCTCGGCAGTTTGCGGCATGAATGGACGCAGCATGTTGGATACTTGAAGTAACGTACCACTGGCATGCGCCAAAATCTCTGCAAGGTGTGCTTCAGCATCGGGGTCTTTATCACGTTTTTTAGCCACCTGCCATGGTTGCACGCGCTCGATGTATTGATTCAATGAACGGATAATCTGCCAAATTTCATCAATTGCTAGGTTAAAATTCAAAGACTCCATATCGGCACGGTACGGCCCCATATCGTGCTCAGATTGCGGCGCATCGCCGATAACGCCTGCTTGGTACGACTGCACCATCTTAGCCACCCGCTGTACCAAATTTCCTAAATCATTACCCAGCTCGCCGTTATAAGCCGCTTCAAACTTCTCCCAAGTAAAGTCACCGTCATCCTGAGTTGGCACGTGGCGCAGAAAATAATAGCGGAAAGCCTCAATACCATAGTGCGGGATGATATCAACCGGACCAACACCATTACCGAGACTCTTACTCATTTTAGTGCCACCAACATTAATAAATCCATGCACCAATAATACTTTCGGCAGTGGCAAATCCAGCGCCATCAGCATTGCCGGCCAAATCCCGGCATGAAAACGAAGAATATCCTTACCGATCACCTGTACATCCGCCGGCCAAAACGCCTGCCATTCCTCAGCTCGATCAGGATAACCAATAACCGTAATATAATTGCTCAGCGCATCCAACCAAACATACATCACCTGCGTGTCGTCGCCCGGCACCGGCACACCCCAGCTGAGGTTCTTGCGCGGACGCGAAATTGACACATCTTTCAGGCCATCTTTCATCAACTCCAAAAATTCTTTTTTGCGAAATTCAGGCACAATTTTCATCTTGTTTGCTTCAATGGATCGGCGAATTTTGTCCGAAAAAGCACTGGTCTTAAAATAATAATTTTCTTCGCTCAGCCGCTGGTACGGCGCTTGATGATCAGGACAAATGCCATTATTTTCAGCCGCTTCTTTGTCAGTGACGAACGCCTCGCAACCTTGGCAATACCAACCCTCGTACGCACCTTTGTAGATATAGCCAGCCGCAGCCAGCTTCTGCCAAATATACTGCACCGCACTAACGTGATGCGGGTCAGTTGTGCGGATAAAATCCGTCGCTGAAATATTCAACTCAGCGATCATGTTCTGGAAATTGCCATGCATTTGGTCAACATAGGCTTGAGGCGTCTGGTTTTGACTAGCAGCCTTGGCAGCGATTTTATTGCCGTGTTCATCCACGCCCGTTTGGAAACGTACTTCACGACCATTTTGCCGCTGATAGCGCGTCCACGCATCCGCCAACATATAGTCCATGGCGTGCCCGATGTGCGGCAGACCGTTGACATAAGGAATAGCAGTAGTGATATAGGCGTGTTGTTTAGTCATGCTACTCATTGTATCATCATCTGGAACAATTTTCACCGATATGCGTTCGCCGAGGGCTCACCCGCGCATCATTGTTACCACTGCAGTCCGGCCCGTTGTATCACCCTGAGCATGCGAAAAATAATGCGGATCGGTCATAGTGTTAATTGGTGAGATATGAATATTGCTCGGCGATATGCCTGCTCTTTGGCAAATAGAAGCGTTGTACCCCTGCATATCTAAATAGTAGCCGTCGTGGTGTTTTTCATAAAATGGCTGCCACACCGGATCAGTTGCCTGATCAAAGTATTTCATTACATAGGTTGATTGTTGTGCACTCGGACTCATCCACACGATAATATCTTCGGGTTTTGATCCTTCGTGGATAAATTTTTCGACCATCCGCTGCATCAAATTTGCCACCGTCGAATGCCGCCCCAAATGAAGTAATGCCAATAGTCCCTTGATCGCATCATACATCACTACAGCGATACAGTCAGCTTCAGTCAGCATTAGCGCCACGCCCGGTGTGCGCGTGACCAGTGCATCCGCTACTACATCCGGAGTATGCCGCGCTGTAGCTGCCGCATCTACTTCAACGATACAATCATAGCGCCGACCCGTTAGGTAAAGCACGCCCATGAACACCACATCTTCATATGGCACGGCTAGTTGCTGGCAAAACTTTCGCCGATTAGCAACTACTTGTGGGGCGTGCCTGCTAGCTGAACGATCGAGCATGGTCCCATCTGATCGTGACGACATTGCCACAAGCAGACTATCGTCAAAACATGTCGGCTGATCTGCCGCAATCATTGCGCCCGCCATTCTCTGAGCAGCCGCCGCCAGTCGTCAATCGCCAAATCTTCGGCACGGACATCGGGTGAAATGTCAGCCTTTTTTAGTAACTGTTCGGCGGCACTTTTGCTGATACCCAGTCCACCGCTCAGACTAGAGCGTAGTTTCTTACGCTTGGCTGAAAAACCAGCTTTGACGACACGGAAAAAATCTTTTTGGTCTTCATGATTGACTAGCGGCTCGGTGCGAGTCTTCAATACCACCACTTGCGAATCAACTTTTGGCGATGGCATGAAGAACTGCCGCGGCACCTCAATATCGAGTTCTGCCTCGGCAAATAGCTGCGCGCTAACCGCTAAAATACTCATTTCGCCAGGCTCGGCCGCGATACGCTCAGCAACTTCTTTTTGCACCAGCAGTACCGCCAAGCTTGGTTTATTTTCTGCCGTCATCAGTTTCTCGACAATTTTACTGGTGATATAGTATGGCACGTTGGCGACTACCTTGTAACCAGCCGGCAACTGATTCAAATCAAATTGTAAAATATCTTCATTAATCACTTGCAGGTTTTTGCCAGGAAATTGCCCTGGTAATTTCCGCGCCAAATCCGCGTCAAACTCCACCGCCACCACCCGCCCGGCTCGTGCCAACAACCGACTAGTTAACGTACCAAGTCCTGGCCCAATTTCCAAAACTATATCATCTTCACCAAGTTCCGCCGCCTCGGCAATCTCTGCCAAGATTTCTGGGTCGCGCAGCCAGTGCTGGCCTAATTCTTTTTTCGGCCCAAGCGCTGACACCATCTAGCGACCGTCTCCGTTTGTCCAGTCAGTCGCTAGGTCAAACCCATGTGGATGCCGAGCCGCAAAACCGCCGGTATCATACACCTTGCCAGGCCCCATGCTGGTTTCTACCACTGAGCAGCGCGGATAATTACCGTAATTTGCCGCTACTAAAATATAACCGTCCTTATCCACCTTGGCACCATCCGCCCGCACCGTGTAGCCACCGCCGCCGCAGGCATTGATCACGACATTCATTGGCAGGTCATAGTAAGTTTCGCGGTGCGCCACGCCGCGTGAATCAGTAAAGATATGCGCACCCTTCGACTTCGTTAGTGGATTTTTCGGCTTGGTGCCGATCACTTCGATTTGCTTTTTGGGCTGTTTGCTGATACGGCTACTTATTTCCTTACGGCTGATCTCAACACCACGCTCGGCCTGAGCCTGGTAGGTCACGGTACGAATACCCTTTTCGCCCAGCTGCTTAATTTCCTTGAAACCAATCGGCTGATTCGCATCCTTGATCTGCTCCACTGGGAAGTCAATATCAACCTCCTCGGTCACTGTTCGCAGTGGCGCGCGGGTAATGTACATCAGCATGTTTGTCCCATCCAGCAGCATATTATCGCTCGTCATAAATTCAACCTTATCCTCGACATACAGCGTGATCCCCGCCGCTTTGGCGATTCGCTGCGGCGTCTGCTCCGCTGTGGTAATATGTGAGCGCCGCGAACCATCAATGACCGTTACCGGCCGAGCCCGAAAAATTGTCACCGTAAATGTTGTTCCTGTCAGCTCCATATCAATGTCTGGCTTAACAACGTCACGCCGCTCATCAACCGTTACCCGTGCCAGCTGCAATGCTTGGCGTACCGTACGCGCTCTGGTCATGATCGTCTGTTCGTGGCCACGGTCACGAATCGTTACCAGCCGCTCCGCTGACGACTGGGCATGGTTATCTTGTGCCTGAACAGGCTGCGATACCAGCAAGCCAACCGCACCGGCCATGAAAGCCATGAAGCAGCTCAGCAGAACAACCGGCCGCCAGCCTTTCTCCATGTGCCATTTCCACCAGTTCATCATTCTGCTCTAATACCTAATTAACGGACGTATTATACCATATTTATCTAATAATTACTAGTACCACCCTCTGGCCTTGCTGTGCGCCACCGCTTTTTCCCATGAACCATATCGCCCCATCACGTAACCATGCATCCAATTTAGCGAATCGACTGGGTTGAGCGGATTTCCTGGTACTTTACTACATGGCAACGCTTGTGCGAGACCGCAGGCACCGCTCCGGTTGCGAGCATTTGGATTCCAGCCACTTTCTTTCTGCACCAGCCACTCGGCATAACCCCATTGGTCACGCGGGATATTTGACGCAGATAGCCACTGATCTTTATTGCCGCCACCAGTATATGGCATAGCCGTATTCTTCGTACCGATAATTTCAACTTGTTTTTTAGGCTGTTTTATTACTTGGCTAGCAATCTCCCGACGGCTCACCTCCTTGCCATTTTGCACCTCAATCTCATAGGTCACGGTTCGCCGGCCCTTTTCGCCCGCCTCTTTCACCTCCTTGTGACCCGTCTCGCGATTGGCATCCCGCACTGTCTCGACCGGAAAAGCGACATCTTCATCAGTTGTGATCGTCTGCCTACCATTGCGCCAAACATCCAGCCGCATACCACTGGTAATCGGCGCCTCGAGTGGCATTGATACGGTATCGTTACTGGCCAGCTGGACATGCTTTTCCTTGAGCAGCGCGCCAACGGTTTTCGCGTGGGTGCGCACTTCAGCCAGAGACCCGTAGAGATTGAGCTGTAGTGGCGTGGCCCGCTTGATGGTCAAGACCGCATTCGTGCCGCTGGCAACCACGTTTTCGGCGGCATGAATATCGACAAGATCCTCGCTATAGAGTTTGATCCCCGCCGCTTTGGCGATCGCCGTCGGGGTTTGCTCAGCCGTAGTCAGCCGAATACGTGCCCTACCATCGACTACCGTTACCGGTCGAGCCCGAAAGATATTAACATTATACGAGCTAGCGACCAACTGCTCGTTAAGTGCTGGCTCCACTACATCTCGCCGCTCGTCAACCTCAATCCGCGCCGCTTTCAGTGCCTCGCGTACCGTTTTTGCCCGAGTGATAATTGTCCTCTCAACGCCTTTATCATACACACTCATCAGGTGTTGGCCGTCACTTCGTGATGGACGCTCGGTGCCCTGTGCCAGTGCAGCATCCGCCAGCTGTATCAATGTCACTCCAAGCACGAATAACCCGATCAATAGAAAAATCTTCTTTGAGTGGTAGCGAATAGATAAACTCTTTTCCATAATCTCGCTCGTGGGCAGCGCCACAAACTGCTATGTATTATATCAAATTTTCTCTAATCTGGCGAATTCTACGTTAAGCTTCTTTGCACTACCGCTATCAAATTGCACCGTCACCGCCATACCATCAACGTCCACCACCTCGCCCACGCCAAATTGTGGGCTTCGCACCCGATCACCAACCTCTAGACCTATGTCATCATAAAACACGTCATCGGCTGGCGGCGCGGCAGGCGCATCCAGACCACCGCTCATCAGCCCCATCTCATCGAGAAATCGCGACGGCAGATTATAGCCGATCTGACCAAACTGCGTCCGTGAACTAGCACAGGTCACAAACAGCACCTCTCGGGCCCGCGTAATCCCCACGTAACAGAGGCGGCGCTCTTCCTCAATGTCGTCCGCCTTGCCGCTATCAAATACCCGTGCGTGCGGCAAGATTCCCTCCTCCAAGCCAGTCATAAACACCACCGGAAACTCCAGACCCTTCGCAGCGTGTAGCGTCATCAAGGTGACCTGCTGATCCGCTTGGCCATCGCTTGATGACATCAATGCCATATCCTCGAGGAATGTCGACACGTCAGCATAGGCGCGCGCCTCAGCTACCAAAACACCGAGGTTCTCCAGCCGCTCTTCGGCCTGCACACTGCCATCGCTCACCGCTTCGCCGTAGCCAGTCTGCTCAATAATTTGTTCAATAACCTCAGCCGGCGCGCCGTCAAGTAATTGTTGTAATTTTTGCAGCAATTGACCAAATGCCCAGAGCGGCTGCCTAACCCGAGCGCTCAACCCTGTAGCCTCATCAACCGCCACTAGCCCTTCAATAATATTCCGACCCGATTGATCGGCCCAGTCGAGAAATTTTGCCACGCTCACTGCGCCAATACCACGCTTTGGCAGGTTGACAATCCGCGCGAAACTAACGCGGTCACTGGGTTGATACAACAACCTGAGATAAGCCAGCACGTCCTTGACGACTGCTCGATCCAGAAACCGCAGACCGCCCACAATTTTGTAGGGAATGTGCCGTTGACGCAGTGCACGCTCTATGGCGTAGCTCTGGGCATTGGTGCGGTACAGTACTGCTATGTCACCATAGGCTCGGCCCATCCTAGCCTGGCGATGAGTTTCGTCGGCCACTGCTTGCGCCTCCTCAGCCTCGCTGTACAGTTGCCATAATTGCGGTGTCATCCCGCCAACCGCTTCTGTCCAGAGGTTCTTGTCGGTACGCTGGGTGTTATGTTGGATTAAGTTATTTGCCACCGTTAAAATCGCGCCCGTCGAGCGATAGTTTTGCTCTAGTTTAATCACCGCTGCGCCCGGAAAATCACGCTCAAAGTGAAGAATATTGGTATAATCTGCGCCGCGAAAACTATAAATCGACTGGGCATCATCGCCAACCACACAGAGGTTGCGCTCTGGACCGACTAGCAGCTTGATCAGTGCGTACTGCACCGCATTAGTATCCTGATACTCGTCGATGAGAATGTGGCGAAATTGCTGCTGCCATTTGTGGCGAATGTTGGGCAACTGGCGCAGTAGCTCCACCGCCCTGAGCAGTAAATCATCAAAATCGAGCGCCCCGGCCCGGTGCATAGCGGCCTCGTATACGGCAAATAATTCGGCTATTTGCTGTTTAACGGGGCCGACCGCCTGCATCATATACTCATCGGGTGAAAGCATGTCATTTTTTGCCGCAGAAATAGCCGCAGCGATGCGGCGCGGCTTGATGTCGCGATCAGTCAGCCCGCGCGATTTCATCAACTGCTTGATCAGACCCAGCCGATCATCTTCGTCATAAATAATAAAATTACGACCGAGGCCAATTGACATCCCGTCTATCTTCAGCAGCCGCACACAAATACTATGAAATGTCCCCATCCATGGCATAAACCGTCGATCCGAGGCGTCTTCACCTAGCATATCAGCCAGGCGCTGGCGCATTTCTCGCGCAGCTTTATTAGTAAATGTCACCGCCAAAATGCGGCTGGGAAAAATCCCTTGCTGGCTGATCAGATAGGCGATGCGATGCGTTAAGGTTTTTGTCTTACCGCTCCCCGCTCCCGCCAAAATGAGCAGCGGCCCGCCATCATGCTGGACGGCTCGCCGCTGTTCAGGATTGAGCTCAGATAGGATGTCCATTATTTATAGTATAGCAGGAAAAAGTACGCTGCCGCACCGCCGCCAACGCCGATAAGGGCAAAGAGAATGATCAATAGAATCGTCCCAATACCGGATTTTTTCTTATCAGGCTGGAGCGCTTCCCCAGTGGCTGGCTGGCTGGCTGCCGCATCAAACATCGGCTCTGGATCTGGTGCGATCTCGTCACCGGCGGTGTACTGCTGAGGAATATCGCCCGGAGTGTGCGGTCGACGTGGCGTCTCATCACCAGCTATCCCAGCGTCACTCTCGTCCATCGACTCGATCGCCATCAGCTCGCTGTCTAGCTCCGATGTATCAGTGGCGGGCTGGTCGGACGAAGCGCCTACCGAGGAAGCATCTGCGTCGAGTTGCTCCCCGACCTCGCCGGCCTCAATTTCATCAATAGTTGCTTCGAGGCTCGTACGATCAGCAGCAATGTCAGTATCGGCCGCCTCATCATGGTGTTCTACTACCTCGTCTCCGGCCTCCGCATCCGTCACCAGATGATCATCATCAGCCATCAGCTCATCCATGGTTAGCCCTTCACTATCAGCTGCCTTAGCCGGGGCGTCCTCCGCCAGTAAACCTTCCTCGATAAAGGCACTGTCGGTACTGGCCTCAGCCTCACTGGCCATCGATTCATAATCAGGTACGTCCTTAGTATTGAGCGACACATTGTCTGATGTTAAGCCTTCGGCAACGTGTGATGGATCGGGCTGCAGAACGAGGCGTGGTGGTCGGCGCTTAATCTCGCGATCAGCTGCCGATGAGCGAGCAGTGTTATCATCCGCCATCATGTCACTTGACGCGTCCTCAGCATGTTCAGTCATGTTAGCGCCCCGCTGGCCGTCATTACCAGTCCGACCGGAGAGATACGAGCCAGTCGGCTGCAGCGTCACGCCGGTGCGCGGCTGGTGAATACCGTGTCCACGCATGACAGACGACGGATGCACAACGTCCATAAAGCGACCAGACGGTCGACGCGAAATAGCTGGTGATGGAGCAACGGCCGGCTCGTCATCATGTTTTGTATCCGAAGAATCATCAGTTGGTTTTGCTGCTGACGTATCGGTCACTTTATCCTGCGGTGCGTCTGAGGCAGCCTGGTCATCCGCCTTTTTAGCTGGTGTTTTGATATCTGGAAATACCACGGCTGGTTTAGTCTCTGAGGCGGCGTGCGGAAATCCATTGGCTTCCGTCGACGGTGAAGCCGTCTCCCTGGTAGATGATTCTTGTAGTGAGGTCGGCGGCTCGCCCTGTGACTCACTGTGTGGCTCGTCATGACTAGACTCCGGGGTTGTTGACCGGGTCGGCGGTTCTGGTATCGAAGTAGGCGACGGCGAGACGGGCGACGAGGTTGTCTTGAACGACGGTATCGGCTCAAGCGTCAGCTTCGAGACAGGCTTTGGCTCTGGCTTTGTAACAGAAATCGGGACAGCAGTCGGCGCCAGTGTTGCTGCAGCAGCTGGTGGCGCACTTGGAGTGTCCGATGAGGCTGATGATTGTGTTGTCTTGGCCGGGGCTGATGGCTTGCTCGTATCGGTACTTGTTGACTCGGATGCGGGTACGGCTGATATGGTTGGGGTTGGGGTTGGGGTTGGAGATGCGGGCGCAGACACGGGCGTCGACAGCGGCGCTGGCGCCGATGCTGGTGCAGCGGTCGGTGACGAAGGCGTTAGCGGCTTGATGGTCAATGGCGGAATCGGTGTTGATGGCGTGGCGGCAGGTGACGGCGGCGTTGATGTTGGTTCAGACTTCTCGATCGGCTGCGGTGCGGTAGCTACCGGTCTGCTTAGCGGCGTCGATAATGACACAGTGGGCTGCGCTACCGACTGAGACTGAGGGCGTGACGGCACTACCGGAGATGTTGCTACTGGCTCGGTCCGAGAGGCGAGAGAACTAGACCGAACAGCCTCGGATGACAGCGTAGCAGCGCCACCTTGGGCGGCTGAATCGGACTGGGAGATAGGGGTATTGGCCTGATCTGCTGTTTCGAGCTGTGTTGAGGTCGGAGCAGCGGTTGGCTGAGTTGGTTGAGAAACTGGTGCAGACGATGATGTATTCGTCACATCTTCAGTAACACCGGTTGTGGGTGCCGTCGACGTCGCCACGTCCGTATCAACACCGGCCGCCTGCTGAGCCGCTTCTTTCTCTGCCCGTTTCTGCATCAGTGACGTCACCGCCCGATCAAGTTCGTCAAAATCAATGTCTGACATAAGCCCCCCTATTCTTTATGCGCCTTCTTTACTATCTCCGTAAATTGATATGCGTCCAGACTCGCTCCGCCAATCAATAGTCCATCAAGTCCCGCCACTGCGAGATAATCACTAGCATTATCAACCGAGACACTGCCGCCATACACCACGCGTACCGCCTCGGCTGCTTCCTTGCCAAATAAATGCGTGATTTGCTGGCGAATCACCTTGAGCACCTTGGCAAGGTCACTCGGCTGCGCATACTCGCCGCTACCGATTGCCCATACTGGCTCGTAGGCGATCACCACATGGTCTATCTCCTCGGCTGTGATATTTGCCAGGCCATTTACAATCTGATCCTGGAGCACCTCGCGCGTTTCGCCTAGCGTCCGCTCGTGTGCCGTTTCACCAATGCAGAGAATCGGCTGAAGTCGATTACGCAGTGCTGCCTGTACCTTGAAACGAATATCCTTGTCGCTCTCCATAAATATATGTCGCCGCTCGGAGTGACCAATGATGACATAGTCAACCATACCATGTAGATGCGACGCCGGCACCTCGCCGGTGTATGGACCGTGGTCGCGCCAGTAACAATTCTGGGCGGCGAGCTTGACGATCCGACGCTTGATTTGCAAGCTCAAACTCTGCAAGGTCAACATTGTTGGCGCCACCACCACCTCGACGTCACGACGCACCGGCAGCTGCTCCATGAGCTTATGTAAATACAAACTGGCCTCATGCATAGTGAGGTTCATCTTCCAGTTGCCGATAATGAGTGTTTTTCGCGTCATAATGCTTATGTTTAGTGTATCATTTTAGTCCGTGTGCGTCTAGTAAACTTTCCACACCTGGTAATTTTTTGCCGCTCATCAGCTCGAGGCTAGCCCCGCCACCGGTAGAAATATGCGAAAATTGCTTGCCGTCATGCCCATCCCACCTAAGGACAAACTCTGCCGTATCGCCGCCGCCAATGATTGAGGTGACGCCGTGGTTTTGTACGATGGCTTCAGCGATCCGAGCCGACCCTCGAGCAAACAACGGGTTAGTCGAGTACCCCAGCGGCCCATTCCAAATGACTGTTTTGGCCGAGGCAATCACTGAGGCAAATTGTGCCATCGTCTGAGCACCAATATCTAGCGCCATCTCATGCTCACCGATCCCATCAACCGACACTTCATGACGATCACCCGATGCTTCTGGTGACAACGCCACCGCTACGTCGCTAGGTAGCCGCAAGAACTGATCGACCTGTTCATCACCAACCTTCCCGGCAGCACGGTGGTAGATGGCCGCGAGCACTTGCTCTTGATCCGGCTCAACTGTGCTGTGACCCATCCTGTGGCCGCGGTAGGCGAGGAAGGTATTGGCCATCGCCCCACCAATCAAAATTGTGTCAGCTTTATCAATCAGCCGCTCAATCAGCGCAATCTTATCAGCAATTTTCACACCACCAATAATCGCCACTACTGGTCGCGCTGGACGTGACATCGCTGCGGTTAGCGCGGTATATTCGTGCACCAACAGGTCACCGGCTAGCCCCGGCACGTATAGCGTAATCGCATGGGTACTGGCGTGAGCTCGATGTACCACCGCAAAACCATCCTGCACAAAATAATCCGGCCGCACCGCCCGAGCAATTGCCTTGGCAAACACCGTATCATCACGCGACTCCTCGTCATAAAACCGCAAATTTTCTAGCATCAGTATGTCGCCGGCTGCCATATGCCGCGCTGCTTGACGAAGTTTATCACCGACACAGCCATCAATAAACTGCACTGGCCGCCCGAGCAGCTCAGCCAGTCGGCGCGCCACTGGACGCAGGCTATACGTCGGATCGGCCCCCTTTGGCCGCCCGAGGTGACTCATCAAAACAATCTTGCAGCGTTGCTCTAATAGATAGCGCAGAGTCGGCAAACTAGCGCGAATTCGTAAGTCGCTGGCAATCCCACCAGTCGCAGTCAAGGGCACATTATAATCAACCCGCACCAGGACGGTCAGCCCGCGGAGATTAACGTCATGAATTGTTTGCTTGAAAAATCTGCCCACCCTTTTCTCGTCCTACTCCATTGTCCGAATCTGGATATTATCGGTCTTGCCCGGCCGGCCCGGTTGATGGCCACTAACCAATACCAACGTCACTGGATCCTCGCCAAAGTAACCTTCGGCCTTCAATTCTTCTGCTAATTTATTGGCCGAACCCAGGCCACTTGGACGAACGTATGAGCGCGTGGCGTAACTGAGTGCTAATTTTTGAGCGGTTTTTTGGCTATCAGTCACGCTAATAATCGGCATATTCGGCCGAAAGGCGCCGACATTCACCGCAGTTACACCCGTACTAGTCTCGGCAATAATTGCCCGCGCCTTAAGCTCTGTGGCTAACCGCGCCGCCGTGTAGCTGAGCAGCGCATCGTGCTTACGACGCTTCTCGCTTGACTCAACCGCCATGACATCACTGTGCTCCTGAGTGTACATAATCGTCCGGCGCATCGCCTGCACTGTCTCGATCGGATACTTACCGTTGGCCGTTTCATCCGACAACATCACCGTGTCGGCACCCTGAATGACCGCATTGGCAACGTCGCTCACTTCGGCGCGAGATGGCTCAGGATTGTCAACCATACTACCCATCATCTGTGTCGCGACGATACTGAGCTTAGAATATTTACGACAAAGAGCGATAATACGCCGTTGGATAACTGGCACGATCTCCGCCCCGGCTTCAACCGCCAAGTCGCCACGCGCCACCATAATGCCGTCACTCGCCTTGACGATCTCCTCCAGATGTTCATCGGAGATCGCTGACTTGGTCTCGATTTTGGCAATGATATACGCATCCGAGCCCAGCGCTGTCAGCCGCGAGCGCAGATCAATAATATCATCCTCTGTCTGTACAAAACTAAGCGCTACATAATCAAAATCTTGACCAGCCGCCCACTCGATATCGGCGATATCTTTTGGCGTTAAGATGTCACCACCAAAATCGGTATCTGGCAGATTCAGACCCTTGCGGCTCATCAAAAATCCGTCATTCTGCACCTCCACCTTGATGGCCGTTGGACCAGCAATTTCACGAACGATCGACTTGATCTTGCCATCAAACATATACAGCGGCTCGCCAACTTTCATTTTTTCAGCGAGGTTATACTGGACGGGCAGATTAAAGCTTCCGTCATGTTCTGTGATTGACGAATCAAGCGTCAGCATATCACCAGCCCGCACCGTCAGCATGTTATCTTTGAGAACGCCAAGGCGGATTTTTGGACCTTGAAGGTCTTGGAGAATGGCAACTGGTTTACCCTGCTCATGACTGGCCGTGCGAATCCAGTCGATTTGCTCACGCCGCTCGTCATAACTACCGTGGCTGAAATTCAGACGAAAGCCATTGACACCGGCCTGCATAAGTTGACTAATTTTATCCTGACTCATCGTTGCCGGACCGACAGTCGCTAGGATTTTGGTACGTTTAAAAATTGTGTTACTCATCCTTTTAATTATAACACCGGTTAGGCGCTGAGAAAAGATATAATCACTATTCAGAATTCGCTGCCCGATATCGAGCGATCGCTTGGCGGGCGGCTTGCTGTTGAGCCACCTGCTTGGACGGACCCACGCCGCGCCCCATCAGCGTTTCACCAACGAATACCCCAAGCGTAAATACCTTATCATGATCTGGCCCTTCCTCACTCAAAACTTTATACACCGGCGTCTGACCATCAACACGCTGAGAAATTTCCTGCAAATACGACTTCGGATCGCGCCAACTGCCTGATTCCAAAATTCCGTCCAACTTAACGATGATATGTTTATGAATAAAATCGCGCGCATCATCAAAGCCGCGCTCCAGATAAATCGCGCCGATCACCGCCTCGAACGCATTGGCTAAAATCTGCAAGTGCGCCCGATCCGAGCCATTTTTCTCACCCTTTGACATACGAATCAGCGGCCCATAACCTAATTTATCACCCGCATCGCCGATACTTTCTGTGCGCACCAACGCCGCCCGCCACGCCGTCAAAACTCCTTCCGGCTCAGAAAAGTGCGTAAATAAATACTCCGTTACCGCTAACTCCAACACCGCATCACCGAGGAATTCCAACCGCTCGTTATGCTCGTGAACTGATTTTCTGTGTTCATTGACATAACTGCGGTGCGTCAAGGCGGTCACGAGTAGCTCAATGTTTGTAAACTCAAACCCCAGCTTCTCGCGCGCAAACTCCTGATACGGCGCTGTGTTCATCCCGCTCATCTATAGATTCTCCTGCCTGATTCGCTTCATGGCGAGCAGAATCAGCTTGCCAATATCCTCGTACTCAATTTCATCCAGTGCTTCATGAAAGGTAAACCACGCCAGGCCATTCATCCAGTCTTCTTTTTGCAGTTTCTCGTCCGGATCAAGCGCCTTCATCAGGTACACCTGCTGCGAAATCAGCACTAACTTATCGAGTCGGCGGTAGCGAAAATTAATTTTGCCCAGCCAGCCGCATACCTCGATATTCTTGAGGCCAGCCTCCTCGCCAACCTCACGCTTGGCAGCGGCCTGCGCTGTCTCGCCCGGTTCAACGTGACCCTTGGGAATCGTCCAGCGATCCCGTGCGTCTTGGTAGAGCAGGAATTCAACATCGCCTTTTTTATTGCGTCGGAACACCACACCACCGGCGGTTGGCTCGCGAACTATTTCTTGGATTGACGGTTTTTTGCGACCGCCAAAATATTTCTTAATATGATCAAAGCTGCTTGTCTTCATCGGCATCCTCTTGAAGGGAGCGATACGCTGTGCCGAGCACACCGTTCACAAATTTCCCTGAGTTATCCGAACCAAACGTTTTTGCCAGTTCCACTGCTTCGTTGATAGCCACTTTTGGTGGCACTGCTGCCCGAGAAAACAATAATTCATACAGCCCGAGCCGTAGTACCGTCCGATCAATTCGCGATATCTGCTCAATCGGCCATTCTGGCGCCAGCGGACGAAGTTTATCATCAAGCGCTGCTTTATGCGTGGTGACGCCATTGATCAGACCCCGCACAAACTCAACATCATCGACTGACGATTTGTATTTCTCAAGATTGCGCGTCAAGATATCGGCGACATTAACCCCGCTGTCGCCAACTTCCTGGCGAAACTCAATCTCGTATAAGGTCTGCAACGCGACGATTCGTCCCAAATGACGGTTTGAAGCCATGACAAAAACGTTCCTGTTCGTGTTAGTTTATTTTGTACTCTTATTACCAGTCTCACGTTTGGTCGTCTTGACTTTCACCGGTGACGTCCCGTTGACGCGGCGTGCTAATTTCAGTACCAAGTGGCTGCGACGCAGACCGGTCTTGCGCGGGCTGCTCTGCTTTTTTGGTTGTGCCATAGAAAAATCTCCTTTATTTCAGTTTATCGTAACACTTGGGCTTCATTATACCGGTTTTTGATAGATTTCTCAAGGGGATGCAAGGTGGTGATAGTGAGTTATTGACTTTATTAAGTGTTTATGATATTATTAAAGACATCCTACCCAACCACTAAGCAAGGATATTTTACGATGAGCAATTTATTACACAACTGGATCGCTGAGACAACTCCAAAAACACCAGAGCAGGGGCGCGGCACATTAGCTAAAGTGGGCGCTGCGGCCGTAGGCGTGACAATGGTTACATTTGGGTGTAACCTTACCACTCAGCACTTAGGTAATGCCGAGAAGGAATCAATGGATCATGTTGCCGATACCGCAACCCTTATCGTGGAAGGCGGCGCCCAAATACGCGATACCGGCGGAGTTACCGATGATAACCTTTTAGCAACTTTTACGTCAACGGGGAAACTAGAAGTCGCTGTGACTGATGGCGTCTGGCGTAATGACAACCCGAATAGTGGACCGTGGATTTGCATAACCGAAAGCACTGCTGGCCAAGCCATGCCCGGAATAGGGCTAGATTCCAACAACAAAGACAACCTCGTATGTATTAACAGCCAAGAAGCTTCCCTACTTAGTACTTAGCAGTATTAATACATCTAGACAACAATATTCACCAACTTCCCCGGCACATAAATCACCTTTTTCGGTGTCCGGGCGTCGAGATAGGCGCGAACCTTCTCGTCATCCAGCGCTCGTTGCTCAATCGTCTCTTTATCAGCGTCAGCCGGCAGCTCCAGCCGTGATCGAAGCTTACCATTGACTTGAACGATGATGGTCATCACATCGCTCACCAGATATTTCTCATCCCACTTTGGCCAGTGATTGACATGAATAGTGTCACTATGGCCCAACTCCTGCCACAATTCCTCAGTGATATGCGGCGCAAATGGTGCGAGAATTTGCAGCAGACTCTCCAGGGTAAACCGCCATATTTCTGACGCTTGAACGCCATGCTTTTCTTTGATTTTATACAGGCCGTTCACCATCTCCATCATCGCCGCCACTGCCGTGTTGAACTTTTCATCCTCAATATCGCGGGTGACTTTCTTGATAGTGAGGTGAGTGAGGCGAAGTAGCTCCGCGACTACATCACCATCCTCCGCCAGAGTACACTCTTCGCTCAAATCTCCGCTGGAGATTTCTCGCGAGCGTTCGGCTGAAGCGTCCGCTATTCGCGAACACTTCACAGCCTCTGTCAGAGGAGGTAATGTAGCCGCCTCAACAAACTCCTGCACCACATTCCACACTCGATTCAAGAATCGATACGTCCCCGGCACCCCGCGCGGATCCCACGGTGCATCCATATCGTACGGCGCGATAAACATCTCATAGACGCGCAGCGCATCAGCGCCATAACCGCTGTCCATGATTTCCATTGGATCGATGACATTGCCCTTGGACTTACTCATCTTTTGCCCATCTGGCGCCATGATGTAAGCGTTGTACATCATCCGCTTGAACGGCTCAGGTGTCGGCACTAAACCGAGTTTGTAGAAAAAGCGCATCCAAAAACGACTGTACAATAGGTGCGCCACCGCGTGGTCGGCGCCATTGTAATAATCGACTGGCATCCAATGACCAATTCGCTCAGGATTCCACGCCTCGGCGTCATTGTGTGGGTCGAGATAGCGCAGGAAATACCAACTGGAACAGGCGTATCCATCCAGTGTGTCAGTTTCGCGCCGCCCTTCATGCCAATTGTCGCCCGCTGGCTTCGGCTCAGTAATCGGTACGGTTTTGCCCGTTTCAACATCAACCCACACCCGCACCCAATCATCGACTTGCGCTAGGACCGAGGTGTTGCCGCCCGTCGGTTTGAAATTCTCAACTTCTGGCAAAATCACCGGTAAGCACTCATCGGCCACCGCAATTGGCTTATAACCATCAACATGAACAATCGGAATTGGCGCGCCCCAGTACCGCTGGCGAGAAATCAACCAATCACGCATTTTATAGGTAGTCTTACTCCGGCCCAAGCCCTGTTGCTCCAGCCAAGCTACCACCTGTTCGCGAGCCTCTTCGCTGCGCAGACCATCAAAATCACCCGAGTTAATCAATTCGCCTTCGCCCGTGTAACAGCCAGCATCCGCCGAGTTTTCCGGTTTTTCAATCACCTGCACTACTGGCAAATCAAATTTTTCGGCAAACTCCAAATCGCGCTCATCATGCGCCGGCACCGCCATAATCGCGCCAGTACCGTAACCGCCGAGTATGTAGTCCGCCACCCAAATTGGCAGCTTCTGACCGTTGACTGGATTGATGGCATAGCTGCCAGTAAAGACGCCGGTTTTATCTTTATTTTCCTGGCGTTCAACGTCGGATTTTTTCTGTGCTGCTTGAATGTATGCTTCAACCTTGGCACGCGTGTCGGCATTGACTAGCTGAGAAACCAATGGATGTTCTGGCGCCAGCGCCACATACGTCGCGCCAAACAGCGTGTCAGGACGCGTGGTGAAAACAGTTATGACGTCGTCGCGGCCTTCAACTACAAACTCAACCTCCGCGCCAACCGACCGGCCAATCCAATTTTTCTGCATGGTCTTGACCATGTCCGTCCAGTCTAGGTCGTCAGTCGCCTCTAGAATTTCATCAGCATAGGCGGTGATGCGGAAAAACCACTGTTTGAGGTTGCGCTTGGTGACGGGGTTACCGCAACGCCAACATTTGCCGCCCTCAACTTGCTCGTTAGCTAGCACCGTATTGTCGGTATCGCACCACCACTGCGGCTGCTCCTTCTGGTACGCCAAATCGTGTTTGTACAGCTGCGTAAAAATCCACTGGGTCCATTTGTAGTACTCGGGGTCGGCGGTGGAAATCTCCTTTGACCAATCATAGCTAAAGCCGAGGCGCTTCAGCTGAGCGATGAAATGCGCCTTGGCTTCGTCGTGCGCCACTCGCGGCGTTTTACCGACCTTGATGGCGTAATTTTCTACGGGGAGGCCAAAGCTATCCCAGCCAATTGGATGATAAGTATTATAGCCCTGCTGACGCTTGAGGCGCGCTTTAATATCGGCAAACTGAAACGTCCGACCGTGACCGATGTGAATACCCGCGCCAGTAATACCAGGAAGCATGCTTAGACTATAGTACTTAGGGCGCGTCGTATCACCAAGGTCAGTGACATAGGTACCATCAGCCTCCCACTTATCTTGCCATTTTTTCTCAATTTCCGTCGGATTGTAGCGTTTCATACTCCTTAGTATATCATCTCTCGACGCTAACGTTCGTGTCTTCGTCATTCTCGTCTACAGACACACCACCCCTAGCAAACGGCGGCGGTATTGGCGATGAGCCGGCAAAATCCTGAAGCACCGACTTAAGATTATCGGCATTTGATGGTATGTCAATCTGTTCTGACTTGCTGTAATCAAATGTCATATCCATAGTGATATTCCGATCCTTGTCGTCATCTGAACTGTGTGTCTTAATCTCAATCGCTTTCAGTTGATGCGACCACGGATTGACCCAGATGCGTATAGTAGGCAATTTCTTTGATGACGTAGTTTTATTTGCTGTATTGAATACTTTGTCGCCATAGCACTCTTTAATTTTCTTGCCAAGTTTCGTATCCCCCAGAGAATCGACAAATGCGCGTAGTTTGTCTGACATTTTACCATCCGAAGCTAGATCAATTTCAAAGCCAGGCGCACCATCACGCGGCTCGACCTTAGCGTCCTTTTTGACCGTCACAAAGCTGTTTTTGCGATACGCATTGATCAGTTCGCTACGCACCTGCTGGTCAGCATTGATCAAATCAAAGATTTCTTGGGAACATGTATCTTTATCCGCATATGACGCGCCAAGCTCATCAAATGACACCTTAAGCCACTTGCCTTCAATCTTGTTAAGTTTCTCATCAAGCTGTTTGAGGATCTGGTCACGTATATGTATAACTGTTGGCTGCGCGTCCGGTAGTGCTCCCTGGCCCCGATCCTTAATGATCGTCTCTGCCATCTGGCGTACAATATCTTTTAAGTGTTCACCCTTAATATAAACCGCGCCCTTGCCGTCAGCCACCACCGTAAGCACGATATCCTGTTGGGTTTCTATGCCATTGATCGCTAATTTGACGGTGGCCTCGGTTTTTGATTTTGGTGAGTCAGCAACGGCTTTAATCTTAATGTCAGCCCGATTGCCGCTACCAAGATCCATGACGAGTTTACCTGAGGAAACCACCTTTTTAGTCTGGAACGAACTGACCATCGCATCAGTTACCATCCTCTGCGGATCTTGCCACCAGAAAAAGTACAACAGTACCGCAGCAATAGCCAGCAGCAATACGACCGAGCCGGTAACAACACCGATAATGAGGCCGGTTTTCTTTTTTGGCGGCATAACCGAATTCATGATCGGCGGTTGCGACGTCGGCGGTGCTGGTTGCGCTGGCGTCGATACAGGCTGATCAGTCTGTGTAGGCGGAGTCGTTGTCGACTGTGATGAGCTTGATGTGACCGTCGACTGCGACGCTGCCGGCGGTGTTGACGCAGTGGCTTTATCCGCTGGTGTTTTCTTGCTATTCGTACCCTTGTCGTCCATGTTCCTCCTCGTTATACTTTCATTGTATCACTATCCGCGAAAGCGCGAGAAAAATTCATTTTTTCGCTTAATCCAGTCAGGTGACTGGCGCACTAATTTTTTCTCATCCTCGGTGCTGTGTAGATTAATTTTAATCGCTTCCTCGAGCCAAACACCGCCACTTGAACCTTTGAAGAGAGCCACGCCGCCCGCATGAAGTTTTTCGCGCACAAATCCGCCGGCCATCAGCGCATCACGACACTCCTTGACCTGACAGCCGCGACGACGTGCTACCGGCGCCAGGTATTGATTAGCCATCTCGCCAACGGTCACTACCCAATCCAGCTCGTCTGGCGAACACTGAGCGCCGAGCTTCGCATGACCGGCCTGCGTATCCTTGCGTAGCCCATTCATATTACCAAACACCACGATACGCTGCGGCACCTCGAGACTGTACAGCGTTTGTAGTGCTGACAATGCCGTCAGCGGCGACGAGCTATAGCTATCATCAATCAGAATCGTCTGATCCGCGCCGCGAAGCACTTGCATCCGACCCGGCAGCGGAAGTAACTGACTCAAGCCCTTTTCAATCAACTCTTTCGTCATGCCCATCCGCACCCCAGCGAGCATCGCCACGACGGCTGGCCGCAGATTATGTTCACCAAGTAGTGGCAGCGTCACTGCGATACCATCAGAATATTCCGGGCCGATAATCTTGCCGGCATAACCGTGCTCCAGCGAGAAATCATGCTGCTCAAAATAATACTCAGCGACCTCGCTGGTGCCATATGTCGTCATCTGGGGATTTGTCAAAAATACAGCAAATCGACCGTCGATATCATCACGGTTAATGGCCGCAAAGCGAGCATTATTCGCCAATGTTAGCATCTCGCCAGCCACCTCTTCAACATTGTGCTCAACTCGCATGCGGCCAGAGGTGACTGACGTCACAACGGCCATATCAGGCAAAATAACCTGCTGAAACCACGCATTAAAACCAGGCTGCATCGGGCTGAATTCCTGGACGATGACATGAGCTTCGGGATGCTCGGCGCGAGCACGCTTTTTGACAGCTCGCATCATCTTGCGGCGGTGCCAAAATCCCCACTTCTCCTCCGGACGATTCTCGGGGTAGTGCACACCCATGATCTGCAGAAGGGTTTGTAGGTGTGACGTTGGCTCAGCAGCGTGCATGGCGACAGCAAACTGCTGCGATAGCACAGTAGCGATCGCTGTTTTAGCACTCGTTTTGCCAGCACTCCCGGTCACTGCGATCAACTTGACATCAGCATGATCGGCAAAAAATTGCCGGACATAGCGTATCATTTTTTTCTCAAACGACTTCTTGAACATCCCCTTTATCATACCATAAGCGCTGTCAAACGCGCTACTTGACGAACAAAAAGAGCTGTTACGCGCCCACCCGGGGCAATTTCGTGTGTTTGTTTTGGATGGCAGCATAGGAAACGCCCCTATGCGTACCAGCTCTGACGATATTATGCGCTTTTTTGTTAAAAAGCACAAGGGGTTTGTCTGATATTTATCTACAATTCCTTAGCAAAAGCGTTAGTGCTACGTACGACTGCGCCCTTTTTCAAGTAGAACTGCTGCGCCGCTTCACGTTCTGGGCGCGATGTGAATTCCAATTTCAAGGCACCCTGCTCGCGGCCCCAGTCGATGATAGCGTCCCAGAGTCGAGAGCCGACGCCCTTACCCTGGATAGTCGGATCAGCAACGAAGTCATCAAGGTAGATCTTGCGCCCAGCAGCCGGCCCAAGTAGCAGTGCCACCGTTGCCATGCCAACAACTTTGCCTGATAACCGTGCCAACAGCAACACATGACTTGGCGAGTCAATGATCTGCTGCAATAACTCAGCGTCAGCTGGATGTGGCTTGCTGGTAAGCGCCGCGATGAGGTTAGTAATATCTGCCACATCAGATTCGGTGATGTGGGATGCCCGTTCAATTGTCAATTCGTTCATAGTTCCATTATACTATATTTATGAATCAGCATATACGAGACTTAGCAAAAACCTTAGCCCTACATCCACCACGCGTGGTATTTCCTGAGGGCAATAATCACATCATCCAGCAGGCGGCGCGGGCATTAGAGGAGAACGGTGCAGTGCGGCCGGTGCTGCTTGATGGGAAAGAGGACGCTATCAGTCGCAGTGCAACGATGCTAACGAGCGGCGAGGCTGACGTTATGGTAGCTGGGATTGATCATCCAACGAAAGACGTGCTCCGAGCTGGGCTGAAAATTGTTGGACTGGCGCCCGATGTTCGATATGCATCCAGCTTTTTCGTGATAGACGTCCCACAGTTTCAGGGTGGCGAACAGGGCCTACTGCTCTTTGCTGACTGCGGCATGAACATTCAGCCAAACGCCGAGCAGCTAGCGGCGATTACCATGACCTCAGCGGGTAGTGCGGCGTCGCTTGGCTGGGAGCCACGCGTGGCTATGCTGTCATATTCGACGAAAGGCAGCGCTGGCGGCGATAATGTCGAGCTCGTCACTCAGGCGCTACAGCTCGTCAGGACAGAACGACCCGATATATCAATTGATGGTGAGCTGCAATTAGACGCGGCAATCGTCCCGGCTATCGGCCAGAAAAAATCACCGGATAGTCCGGTTGCTGGCAGAGCTAATGTCCTTGTGTTTCCTGATCTTGATTCTGGCAATATCGCTTATAAGCTAGCCGAACACCTGGCTGGCGGTCATGCGTACGGGCCGATCTTGCAGGGTTTTGCCCGGCCGATCAGCGACTTATCTCGCGGCTCCAGCGTTGATGACGTGATTGGCGCCACGCTTATTACTGCCAGTATGGCGCGAACTTCATAGAAACCAGCTACTCGCGACATACCACTGCGCAAACTGATGCCATTGCTGCAGCGTATCAGTCTCAACCGCCAGGCCTTGATCGCGCCGATCAAACACCTCGGACATCGTCAGGCCGTTATTGCCATCCAACGCAATAATCTTGTTAACTGACGCACCGCTCTTACCACGCGGCGGGGCAATAAACTTCCCCGGCTGATCAAAGATAAACGTCTGTAGATTATGCCCGTCGTAATAGGCGATAACATCGTGCAGGATAATTTGCCAATCGTCTTTGTCGCGTAGCAGCGCCAAAAAATCCTCGGGCGTCAACCAGTGCGCGATATCCTTCATGTAGCCACCCGGAAAGCCGCCTAGCGCGGGCACTTCCCAATTACTATCATTGACAACAACTGGCTCGCCAACTTTCTCGTACGCCGCCCGAACCTTAGCCTCGGTAATTTTCAGCGGATCACGGTGCTGGATCTCATCAATATCTAAATTGATAACATCCACCACTATGTCGTATTGGCTCAGCGTGGCTGTCGCTTCCTCAATTTTACGTGGGTTACCAGTAACGAGATTGATGTGTTTTGTCATGGGGTTTATTATAGCATTTCTTATTTTAGTGTAGCCGTAGCACTGGTTTTGCCATAGGGAATCCTTCGTCAACCAACCTCACTCAGCGCCTTTATAATATCCTCATCCCGTGAGACCGCATGAACATTTGGTAGTTGTAAAAACCATTTCGGGTTATCATGAACAACGACCACTGGTTTACCAAGCGCTATCGCCATGCCAACTTCGTAGCGCGCACTCTCCTGGTCGGATTCCCATAGATATACCAAAACATCGGCAGAACGGACAGCCTGAACTTCGTCTTCTGGACTGAAGTTTGTCTCATCGTCTTTGTAATTATAGTACCAATTACACGGAATACTATAGCCGGAATCCTCTAGGATTTTTGCCACACGATTTGCCCTGTCGAGGTTTTTGCCAGCTAGGTAGATCACTTTCATATACAAATAATAGCATGTGTTTATTCAAGCGTGGTGAGAAATTGACGGACGGCATCAATTGGTTTAATTGTAGGGTACGTGGCTACATATTCGTCAGTATAAAGTTCAGCGCGAGTTCTACCACCGTAGTCATCCGGACAAAATATTTTATCCCAGCCAAAACCGCCGTTGCCCACAGGATGCTTGGCGATGACACCACCAAGTTCAGCGCGGAACAATTTGATCTGCTCACCATCGTAGTAGCCAAACACACACGCCGCCACCGCCGATCGGTCGTCAAAACCATCAAGCATCCGGCAAAGATTCTCTAAACCGTTCGGCGCCTCAACAAAAAACTTAATGAACGGACCCGGCAGTCCGCCCAACGCTGTAAACTCAAGCGCCACATCCTCAACCAAAACCGGACATTTGGCGACTATATACGCCTGGCGGACCTTATACTCAACAATCTCTTCCAAGCTCGTTGATTGAATCTCCATTAAATCAACTGCCCGGTGCGTTAGTGGTAAACCTAGCACGCGCGCTAGAGTATCTGCTTTGTGTTGATTGCCGGTGATAAACGTAACGTTTTTTGCCATATTCTTATATTAGCTCTTTTCTTCACGATACTTCCCTGGCTGAGCGCGCAGTATTTCCACCCATCTACTGTCATCCGTAAAATCATTGTATTCAATATAGTGCCGATTATCAAAGCCGCCATTATCCTGCTTTTTACGCGCCATTTCTTCCTGGACTTGCTCTGTAGAAAAGCCAAAATCTTGGCGCAGCGCGTCAACAACTTTCTGCAAATCAGCTAATTCTTTCAGCGCTTCATCGCGCTGATCATCATCCAGCGGAATCTCATCCGCCTCCTCGTGAACCTTGCGGAGCAGCTCGCGGCGAAACGCTTGTTTGTCTAATGTCCGGTGCTCCGTATGCAAAAATTCTGGATCATCCAGGCACTTTTTTACCACTTTGTCACGCACTAATTTTTGTAAGTAAAATCGGATCATATATATTCCCCTTTATTCTTGTAGCATACGCGTCAGTTCCTGCTCGTCAATAATTTTGGTGCCGTATTGCTCGGCTTTTTTCAATTTACTGGCGCCGACTTTACCGCCCGCTACCAGATATGTTGTATCTTTTGCAACGGCGGTTTGGAAGGTGCCACCAAGCTCGCGGATTTTTTCAGCGGCGGCGTCGCGCCCCATTGATTGCAAAGTGCCGGTGATGACAAAACTTTGACCAGCGAGTCGGTCGGATTTTTGGCTAAACTGCGGCGTCACGCCAAGGTCGGCAAATTTTTCAAGCAGCCCTACATTATCTTCATCAGCAAACCACGCCACGATCGACTCGGCGACAATTTCGCCCACGCCGTCTACTTCGCGTAGCTCATCGATAGTCGCTTGGCTGAGCTTTTCAATACTTTCAAAGTGTTTCGCGAGGTCGATTGCTGTCTGCGCGCCAACATGTCGGATGCCGAGGCCAAACAAAAATCGCTCCAAGGCTGGCTGTTTTTTGGCAGCAATGGCATCAGTGAGTTTCTGCGCAGAAATCTCAGCAAAGCGCTCCAACTGCAATAAATCATCTTTCATCAACCGGTAAATATCCGCCAAATCATTGACCAACTTAGCCTCGACCAGCGCCTCGACATTTTTCTCGCCCAGCGTATCGATGTCTAGGGCACCTTTGGACGCAAAATGCGCCAGAGATCGCTTCAAAATCAGCGGACCGCTCAAACCTTTAACCCGATACACCGCCTCGCCTGCTGGCCGTACAAATGCTAGTTCCGGATATTGGCGCGTCAGCTCTGCCGAGTAATCAATCGGCCTGGAATCTGCCGGTCGCAATTCTTTCAGTACGGTTTGTACCTGCGGGATGATGTCGCCGGCCTTGAAAATCACCACTGTGTCGCCGCGGCGCACATCCAGCCGGGCAATTTCGTCGGCGTTATGCAGACTGGCGTGCTGCACCGTCGTACCCGCCACCACCACCGGGTCAAACACCGCTACTGGCGTGGCCGCACCGGTTCGACCGATGGAAATGACAATATCACGGACGATGGTCGTAGCTTCTTCGGCGGCAAATTTATAGGCCACTGCCGCTCGCGGTGTCTTGCCGACAACGCCTAGCTCGGCAAATTGGCGGCGATCATTGAGCTTGATGACTGCTCCGTCGGTATTAAACTGCAGCGACTGACGCAGCTCATCGAGATGATTAACATAGCTCATCACCTCATCCAAGCCATAGACAATTTGCGTCTGCCGACTCGTGGTGATACCCAGCTCGTTCATCATCTGATAACCAAAGGCAATCGTCGGCGTGTCCTCGAGGTTGTCGCGAATAATGTCATAGCCAACAAAATAGAGCGGACGCTCTGCCACCAGTTTTGGATCAAGCTGGCGAATCGTCCCCGCAGCTAGGTTACGCGGATTCGCAAATTCTGGCTGACCGGCCGCTCGCCGACGCTGATTTAATGCTGCAAAGTCGGCCTTGTGCATCACAATTTCACCACGAATCTCCGTCCGACCGCGCAAAAAATGAGCGAATCGCTGGTTGGCACGTAGTGTCAGCGGAACATTCTGAATCGTTCGCACATTCATGGTCACATCTTCACCAACTAGTCCGTCGCCCCGCGTCACGGCCCGTGTCAGCACACCGTCCTCATAAATCAGCGCACACGCCAAGCCGTCCATTTTGATATCACACAAAAATTCTTCAGTGATATCACTACGCACTTTGTGCATACGCTCTATCCACGCCGCAACTTCCGCCCGGTCAAACACATCCTGCAGTGAAATCATCCGCGTCTGATGCTGAACCTTAGCGAATTTACTGAGCGCTTTTCCTGCCACCCGCTGGGTTGGGCTGTCTGGTGTGATAAGTTCAGGAAACTGCTCTTCTAGTTGCGACAGTTCATGTTTCAGGCTATCAGCCGCCGCCTCACTCATGATCGATTCGTCGAGCACATGATAATGATAGCGATAATCATTGATCAGATCTCGCAGTTTGACAATTCGTTGCTCGGCCGCCTGCCGGTCAAGCTGGCGCGCTGTCATCGGCAACGACCTTTCGGTAGAATAGATAGATGTAGCACGCCGAGGCAACAATTGAGAGCGCCACTAACAGCAACGCCACGAGCGGTACCAGTGGCAGCCAGTTCAACGCCGGTATCACCGTTTTGAGTGCACCATCAATCGTAATGACCGGAATAAGCACCGCCGCCCAAACCACGGCGAGCACCACTAGCAGCCACATCAATCGCAGCAAAATTCGCATCCGCCGCCCCAAGACAACATCCGAGGCCAGTCGCGCCGCTTCTAGTGGATACATCCCTGGTAGAGTGATAATTACCATAGCAAACAGCGTACTCGTCAGCCAATATATCGACAAGGTGACGATTAATACGGTGGCACCGGCCGCCAACATCAGCACCACCGTCTGTTGTAACATGCCTGACGTATCCGCCGCTCCGTAGATGATAGCCGCTATCGCCGCTGGTAATAATTGAACGAGCGCAATAAACACCAGAACCGACAGAGCAATAACCGGCGCGCCTGCATTATAGAGACCGTCGCGAATCTTTGGACGCTTGCCGGCGATTACACCACGAACCAGCCAAATTGTTGTTAGCCATATATACAGCCCAATCAACATACCAACAACCTGCTGTGACGACGCTACACCACCAGTCGAGCCACCGAGCTGATTGGTAACCACGCCAGCAAATAGCGCTAGTGTCGGCATCACAGCACCCAGGGTTCCCTCCTGGTTCGCTTCGTTAATTGTATCTTTTAGCTGCTGGTACGTATCTTGCGACATTAGCCCCGATAGCAACACACCCAGTACCGCATAGATCGCCGCCAGTCCGGCGAAGATTCGCCAGTGCTGTCGCATCAGTTGCCATGCTTGTTTGGTCAGTGCAAAGTAGCCCGGCAGCTTGAGCGAACGACGATAGTCACGCCGCTTGGTCACTCGAAAACTGCGGTGCGGCCGACGGCGGAGAAAAGCTTGACGACGCCGCATCAGCCGCTGCCAGGTCCTGTCAATTTTCTTTTTCAACGACACATTCTTCTTTGTCGCAGAGTGACTATCCGCCTTTGCAGCTGCTCGTTTACGCCGCGTGGTGTGTTGTTTTTTGGTTGACTTCGTCATGATTACATCTTCGTTGCATTACTTCGCAGGCGTGCGATTCGATCTTCTAGTGGCGGATGGGTGCTAAATAACTTTGAGAAAAAGCCAGGACGCAGCGGATTATTCATAAACAAGTTCGCTGTTGAAGTACTCTGCTTGCGCATTGGCCGACCATAACTTTGTAACTTCTCCAGTGCCATCGCCAGCCCCTCCGAGTCGCGAGTCAAGAGCGCGCCCGAGGCATCCGCGAGATACTCGCGCTGACGACTGACTGCCAGTTGCGTAATCGTTGCTAAAATCGGTGCCAAGATTACTACTATAATACCCACGACGTAGACAATCGGGCTGGTATCCCCGTCATCATCATCGCCATATATCATCATCCGGAGTACGATATCAGCAAGCAACCCGATAGCACTCACCAACCCAAAGGCAATCATACTAACGCGAATATCGTAATTACGCACATGACTCATCTCGTGCGCCATCACCGCCTCGAGTTCGCGCTTGTCCATAATTTCTAGCAGCCCAGTAGTCGCACCGACAATAGCGTGCTTTGGATCGCGGCCCGTCGCAAAGGCATTTGGTGCCGGGTCGTCAATGATATAGACTTTTGGCATCGGCATGCCGGAAGCAATCGCTAGGTTTTCTACTACTCGCCACAGCTCCGGCGCATCCTTCTTTTCAATCTGCTGCGCACCGCTCATCGCCATGGCCAATTTACCAGCAATATAATATTGTAACCACGCATAAAGCAGCGCACAACCGACAATGATCAACGACAATGAATAGTTCCGTAGATGCATACCGACCAGTACACCGATTACGCCGATAATCGCCACAAACACTGCCATGATCAGTACGGTGTTTCGCTTATTATGAGAAATTGCACTATACATGTAGTTATTATACCAAAAACCGCCCGCCGAAAATAGGCGAGCGGCTTAGTTCAGGCAAAGATTATCCTGCCTTAGAATTTCACCTCGACCGGATTTTCAATGCTTGCTCGATCAGCAACCTCAAAGAACTCCTTGGCCTGGAAGCCGAACATGCCAGCAACTATGTTAGCCGGGAACCTTTGAATCCTTGTGTTCAGGTCGCGGACGCCGCCATTGTAGAAGCGGCGAGAAGCTTGGATCTTGTCTTCGGTATCGACCAGTTCCTGCTGCAGCTGCAGGAAGTTTTGGTTAGCCTTCAAGTCTGGATAAGCCTCGGCTACCGCGAACAGGCTCTTCAACGCACCTTCGAGCATGTTCTCTGCTTCGGCAGTATCCTTCACGCCTTTAGCGTCCATAATAGCCGACCGCGCTTCAGTAACCTTTTCAAATACTTCTTTCTCGTGCGTAGCGTAGCCCTTGACTGAGTTAACCAGGTTTGGAATCAAGTCAGTCCGGCGTTTGAGCTGGACAGTGATATCACTCCATGCTTCCTCGACGCGGTTACGCAGCGTCACCAGTCCGTTGTACGTACCGATCAAAAACGCCACGATCAGAACGATAACGACACCAACGATAATTAAGGTTATTATTACTGCATCCATGTTCTATTCTCCTTATGGTTAGTACCTTATACACATAATTATACCATACACACGAGTCGTATAGTGGCAAAATCATGCCAACTCATTGTTGACACGCAGCTCATCATAGTCGTATACTTATTCATATAAATCATATTTATATGAAAGAAAGGAATTATATGACAAAACCAAAGAGTAGACACGCTTGGACAGTCAAGGTTGGCGAACGCGGGCAAATTGTGATACCCAAAGAGGCACGAGATATTTTTAATATCAAGCCTGGCGATACACTTATCATGCTCGGCGACAAGCAGCAAGGAATTGCTATTCCGACTAAGAATAAAGTCATTGATACAATCACCGCCGTACTCAATGATACGGAGATGAAATCATGAATGCAATCACTGCGACCAACTTAACAAAACGCTACGGTGACTTTGTCGCAGTCGACAGCCTTAATCTATCAATTGAAAAGGGTGAGTTATTTTCACTACTTGGTGTCAATGGTGCGGGTAAGACGACATTGATTAAAATGTTATCTTGCTTAAGCCAACCAACACAAGGTGATGCTATTTTACTCGGCAATAGTATTACCGAAAAACCTCAGGCAGTCAAACAGATGATCAACGTTTCACCGCAAGAAACTGCTGTAGCTGGTAATTTATCAGTCCGCGAGAATCTCGAACTGATCGCTGGACTCTACGGACAATCTGCTCATAACGCCAGTGAGAGCGCCTCGCGCATGGCAAGCCAATTCAAACTCGAAACTGTCGAACATAAAAAAGCTAAGCATTTGTCTGGCGGCATGCAGCGACGCCTGTCGATCGCCATGGCACTCATCTCAAATCCAAAAATATTATTCATTGACGAACCAACGCTAGGTCTTGATATTTTTTCGCGCCGTGAGTTATGGGAGGCGATCCAGTTGCTCAAAGGTACAGTGACGACGCTGCTCACAACTCACTATCTCGAGGAAATTGAAGTATTGTCTGATCGTGTCGGCGTTATGGCGCGCGGCAAGCTCGTGGCAATCGGTACAGTGGCAGAACTACAAAAACAAACTAATACACGCACCCTTGAGGATGCGTTTGTCGCACTTGTAGGAGATATTCGATGAGAGCTTTACTATTTGCTAAACGCTGTACAAAAGAAGTTGTACGCGATCCGATCAATCTATTCTTTGGATTAGTCTTTCCACTCGTTTTGCTTGGACTGCTCTCTATTATAAATGCCAGCATTCCCGCCGAAGCCAATAATACTATGTTTGCCATCAAAAATTTGGCACCAGGTATCGCAATGTTCGGTACGGCATTCCTAGCACTATTCTCAGGCATGCTCCTAGCAAAAGACCGAACTTCATCATTCCTGATGCGTCTGTTTACCTCGCCTATGACAGCCCGAGATTTTATCATTGGATACACAATTCCGATGATTATCATTGCTACCATGCAGGCAGTGATTACCCTCGTTATCGCCTGCTTTATCGGGCTCGACTTTTCAGTGCATATTATTGGGGCAATCGTTATTACAACGGTAACGTCGCTTCTATTTGTTGGATGTGGGTTATTCTTCGGCAGTCTCATTAACGAGCGAGCAGTTGGCGGTATATGTGGCGCCCTGCTCACCAATGTCGCTGGCTGGCTGTCGGGCGTATTTGTCCCGGTTGATCTCATCGGTGGTGGTTTTAAAATGGTTGCGGAAGCACTGCCATTTTACCACAGTGTTGCCGCCATTAAAGGCAGCATTGAGGGGAATTGGCAAGTCATCACACCACATCTACTGATTGTTTTGTGTTATACCACCGTTATCTTTACACTCGCCATCTATATCTTTCGGCGAAAGATGACCGGACGAAACACTTAATTTATCTGGGTCTGGTGCCCTAGAATTCAACTATCCATAACGAAAGCCGCCCTTTATCGGCGGCTTTTGTAACAATTGTGGTGCGCGAGGCGGGAATCGAACCCGCACGACTTTTGGTCAAGGGATTTTAAGTCCCTCGCGTCTACCAATTCCGCCACTCGCGCCTATCCGTAGTATACTATATTTATGCGGCAAATTGTACACATCCACGGCGGCAATACGTTCAATAGTTATGTGCAATATCTTGAGACACTCAAAAATGACCCCATTCGGTACGAGTGACTGCTCTACACACCAACATGGCGTAAATGGTTGACCTAAACATAAAAATGATGCTGGTCTTGTTGACCGACATGCCAAACTCGATTTACTGTTTCAAAAATTATTCTATTCAATTAGACAAACTGTCTGTAGATTATCCTCATTTTACATACTACATCTGAAATGCCGTTATCCAAAAACATATTCCAGCTATAAGTGAAATCGGAGTCATAACATATTTTTCTTTCTTACTTTTTGAAATCATGTTCATAGTAGTATTCAACGATAGATAAGCGGCAAAGAAGAAGCAAATATATTTAGTAACCCCAAAAGACAACCACAAAGGAATAAAGCCTCCAGCCTGCAAAATAATTATCATTGCAAAAATTTGGATAGCCACCGAAATGACTGCCGCAACCCTCAATTTCTTAGGTAAGATTTTATGTTGTCCACCCATGGTAAATTCACCCAAAGGCAAACCGCAAGCGACAAGAACTGTCATAGTTGCTATAATTCCAAACAATACTGCACCTAATATTGAAAACATAAATCAATATTCCCCCTTCGCAAAATACAAAAATTCAGTTGCAAATTCAACTTTATTTCACTCAATATTTTCACTTATATTATAGCTCTCCAAGAGAGCTTTTATCGACAATCCTGGAGGCACGTACGAGAGTCGAACTCGTCTAAAAGGTTTTGCAGACCTCTGCGTAACCGCTCCGCCAACGCGCCGCTCTGTTACATTTGGTGCGAGCGAGAAGACTTGAACTTCCACGAGCATAATGCTCACTAGCCCCTCAAGCTAGCGCGTCTACCAATTCCGCCACGCCCGCATGACCACTTACCATTATACCTGATTACGGTGTTTTGTAAACGGATTCGCGGCGAACTGTCCAGTAGATCACGTCGGCAAACCGATCGGTGGGATATACCAACCGCATTGACTTATCAAGCGCCGACACGGAAGGTAGGTGAATATAGTCCAGCTGTACTTGATACAATGCCAGAGCTGGTACATCGGACTGCCAATGTTTGACGAACGCCTGGTATTTGCTAACTCGCTGCTTAGCACTCCGTTTGGCACGACCAGCTGCGAGGGCATCATCAGCTACGGCGCTATTATAATTAGCAAAATTGAGGCCACCTTGATTGGCCTGTGACGAATGCCAGTAGGCAAAGACATCGGCATCACCACCCAGTACCAACTCATACAGTAGTACATCAAAGCCGCGCGGCCGCAGGACGGACTGCAAAACGTTCTGCGAGGCATCATTTGGATCAACCACCCGCAAGTCAACGGTGATATGCAGCGTTTCCTGCCAGACTTTTACGAGTTCACGCGCAATAGTTTCAAAATCAGAGCCCTTGAGCGTCACGAACGACAATTGCAAAACCTGCTCGCCCTTTTTACGCTGATTACCGACTACCTTCCACCCCTCTTCGTCCAGTAACTTTTTTGCTGCTTCTGTGTCATACGGCAGACGGCCAGCCAGTTGCCCGTCCACTTGGTCGTCAAAAATTGGGCCATGTAGCGGCTTCCTCGCAAAGGCAAACTTCTCACGCAGTGCTTGGGTATTAATCGACTGGACCAGCGCTTGTCGAACTTTGCGCGAACTCACCACTTCGCTCTGGGTATTAAATAATGCATAAACGCCATCGTTAATAGCGTACGACCGCGAGGCATACATGTGACGAATTTGATCTGATTGGGTGGCATACGACAACTCTGGTGTCGCCATAATTTCACTCGTCTTGAGACCTTTGGTGATCTCATCCCGCGTCGGGTATACATACAGCTGAAAGCGATCCAGCTTTGGCGCGCCATGATGATATTGCGAGTTCGCCACGAGATGAAGCACTTTTTTCGACCCATCAGCATTGGCATTCTGTAGAATCCGCATAGCAAACGGCCCAGAGGTCACGGGCGACTTACCATAACCATGCTCGCGGAGCTCGGCCGGATTAACTTCACTGAGACTGTGTTGAGGCAAAATCGGAAAGGTGAGCGCATGCATAAATGGTGCGTACGGGGCCGGCAGGGTAAATTGCACTGTCCGCTCGTCAACCTGCTTGACGTTGATCGACTGCCAGCCGGTAATTGACGATTGTGTCCGTGCATCCTTGAGTAAATTAACCGTAAACACCACGTCGCGAGCATCTAGCGGCGCTCCATCTGACCACTTGAGATTACGGCGCAATTTGACCGTGTACTCGGTCTCGGCCTCATTGACTGTGACCGACTCAGCGAGGTCGCCCTTGATGTGTCCGGTCGTATCATAGTTGTAGAGACTCGCAAACATCAGTCGGGCCGCTGACTTTTCGGCACTACTACGAGCAAAGATTGGATTAAGCGTCTCTAGCGGACCTAGTACACCCTCTGAATATGAACCACCGCTAGTCGGCGCATTATTATTGGCATACAACTCGCGAAACGATAGCCACTGCACCATACTGACCGTAATTAACAAAATAACCAGAAAGATCCATCCCAAGACATGTCGCTTAACTCCAGCCAAATGTTCGAGGCGCAAGGAGATAAACGTATGCGCGTGACGCAGGGTCGTCTTGGTTAGTTTCTGCGCCCGTCCATCGAGGTCTTTCGTTGTGAAGTCCAGCCGCAGAAATTTTTTCCAAGATGATTTTTTTGTGTCCAAGGCGCGCTCCTAGCCCTTCAGACTCGGCAACACCAAACTCGCCAAGATCGACAGCACGAACACAACAGCAAACACGATAGTCACATCAAACAAGTTCTTGTCAAAACCTCGCCGCGTGGTGAACAGCTCGCCCGACGAACCAAAGCCTGCGCCCAAGCTAGCGCCACGCTGCTGCAATAATATGGCAATGATCATCAAAACGGCTGATCCTAATGTGACATACGGCAAAATAGTATCAAGTGACATGCTTTCTCCTTATTCTGGCGCCGGCTTGATAACGAAGGCGCTACTTACTATATAGTTTACCAGACTGAGTATGATTCCGGCAAGAATTGACGAGCCAAAACTCATGGATAATCCCGGCGCCAGTGCCAATGATATATACACCATGATGCCATTAACCACCAGCGTAAATAAGCCGAGCGTCAGTAAGATCGCCGGTAGCGATAAAATGACAACGATCGGTTTTAAGATAGAGTTGACGATCGAAAAGATTAAGCCGGCGAGTACAAACGTTGCCGTCGTCTCGACCACTGGCTCACTCGTCCCGAGCAGCCGCACCGCCACCCAGATACCAACAGAATTAAGTACCCACCTAACAAAAAATATTGCAAATTGTCGTCTCATGACTACATTTCATTATATCATAACGCTAACAGGCGCCGTCGACTACCTTGCGCTCGGTGCTTTTGATGTGCATCTGGAGTTGCTGGCGACTACTCGTCCCCTCAATGCAGATCGCGGCCGGCGTCGAGCCAGGCGGCGGGATTGTTCGTACAGTGATTACGATGTCTGGCGAGCCACTCTTGAACGACTGCGGCAATGTCGTTGGGTATGACCCTTTGAAGTTTTTTTCCTGCTCCGCCGCTGATAGCGCGTTCCGTAGATCTGATGTTATGGCTTTACGTACCGTCTCTTTGCGCCACCCGTTATAACTGACGAGACCGATACCCGCCAAGATGCCGATAACCACAACGACAATTAGTACTTCTATGACGGTAAATCCATGCTTTCGTATCATACTTATGATGATAGCATAAGCATAATCTTTTTCGCTAGATCTTTATCCACGATTTTTTCCAGGTCGGTGAGTGAGGCACTCCGTATACGGTTGATGCTGCCAAATTTTTTCAGCAATTTTGCGCGGGTTTTTGGCCCCACACCAGGAATTTCCTCCAACTGATTTTTCGTTTGCTGCTGACGCTTCAGCGCCGTGTGGTAACTCACCGCAAAGCGGTGCGACTCATCGCGGATGCGCTGGAACAGTTTGACAATGTCAGTTGTTGCGAGATTATTGTCTTCTATCTCAGGGGGCTCTTTATAGTTCTGCTCAGTGCTAGCCCGTAAGTTTTTTGAATGCGAGCCAGCGTTACGCTGACTTGGGTGTAAATTCACCACATAAACATCACCGTCTTCGTGAATCATAATATCCGTCCGTGGCTGCGACCGAACCTGCTCAATGAACGCTATGTCAATTTGCGAACCAGTTTTATGTACCAGCAACTCTTCCTCGCGCTTGGCGATACTGATGATTGGCACGGTAACGCCACGCTCATCACGCGCTTTAATGGCCGCCGCTAGCTGACCTTTACCGCCATCAATCAGCAGTAAATCAGGACGGCCCCAGCTTTTTAGATTACGCTCGCTCAGCCGGCGAAAAATCGTCTGATAGATATTACCGGTGTCATCATTTTTCTCGCTGACCTTGAACTTGCGGTACTCCGCCCGGTCGCTCGCGCCATTCGTAAACACCACCATACTGGCGACGACTTGCCGCCCGCTCATGTGCGAAATGTCATAACCCTCGATACGTACTGGGATATTCTTTAGACTCAACAATTTCGCCAAATCAGCCAGCGCCTTGTCTTTAGAAATATCCAAAAACTCTTTGTCGCCAAAACAAACCCGCCGCTGCAACTCCCGCATGGCGCTGAGCTTATTGCGAAGATCAGCCGCCCGCTCAAAATCATGCAGCCTAGCTACCGTTTTCATGTCGCGTTCCAGCTCGGCAGCGATGGCTTTACGATTGCCCTTGATGTAGCTGATGAGCTTGCGCAAATTGGCTTTGTAGGCGGCCGATCCATCACTCAATCGCGGGCTCAAGCCCAAATCTTCATCCAATTTCGACTGCCCTGGCCGCCGCTGTCTGGTCAAATAGGGAAATACTCGCCGTAAATAGCGCAGCGCTTTTTTCAGTGCAAAGCCATTATAAAACGGGCCAATATATTCCGCTCCGTCGTCCGCGGGATTACGCGTAAAACTGACAGTCGGCCACTCGCTTTTCATGTCGATTCGCACATACATCTGCGATTTATCATCGCGCAGCAGTACGTTGTAACGCGGCATGTAACGTTTGACCATCTCGCTCTCAAGAAACAGTGCATCAACTTCGCTCTCGGTCTCAATCCAATCAGTATCAGCAATTTCTGCCACCAACGCCATGGTTTTATTATCCCGCCCGCGCGAATCCTGAAAATACTGACGCACGCGGTTTTTCAGCACCGCCGCCTTGCCCACATAAATAATCTCGCCGCTGGCCGACTTATGAAAATAAACGCCAGGAGCGCGCGGTAGGGTTTTCAGTTTTTGTTGCAACCGTTTATTCACAGCTACCATTATATCAGCGGTCAAACTTTATCTGCAAAGCCGTCCAATATTCCGATATAACCTAACCCGCTAATAGCGTCTGCGACGTATAGAAGTTATTCTACGAATAATGTACTCAATAGTTATTTGTTACGCAATATTGTCTCAAACAGCTCAGGAAAAGTATCGTCGACCATGTCACGCTTACCACAAAAATGCCTATATCCCGGAAATAATCGATAACAGGCAGACGGGAAATATTTTTTTAGAATTTTTATTGCAGTATCAACTCGCACTGAGTCATTGTCAGAGTAGAATATAGTTAGGCTATGCACACGATCAAGTAGTGTTTCATCAATCTTAAAATTAAAAAAACCACCACGAAGTGGTTCTTCGTATGGAGCTTCGGGATTAAACTTATCACCAAAAGCTGGCGCAATGAGATAGACGTCGCCTGCACAAATTTGCGGGTTCTCGCTCATCCATTGAATTAGAAAACCCCCGCCACAACTATGACCAACCAATATGGTTTCCGAATTTACATTATATTTTTCAAAAGTCTGTCGCCACAGTGAGTAATCTGGTCGCCATGATTCAGGCATCTCGGGCGTCTGAGCGTCAATGCCGCAAATCAGCAGCTGCTGTTGCAGCCATGGAATCCAAATCGAGTTACTGGCGCTCGGTAGATTTGGATTGAAATACGATTGTTTGGACGGCTTACCGTGAACAATTATCGCCTGCTTCATATTTCAATATTAACACAACGATGCGTTAGCTTATGCATTTGACAAATATACAATGTATGATATTATAGTAAACATACCGATGGATAACCTAAGACAGCTGATAACAACTTTTGCATAGGCGGGGGCGGTAGCCATCTGACAAGAAACTCAGTCGCCTTTAATTATATTAACGATACTCTATCAGGGTATGGCATTGCTCCTCACAATATTCACGGCGTTACTACTGACGCAACCGGCCTCCGTGTCTGCTCTCCCTCAGAGCAATATGAAGAAATAATGGATAACATGTCTGACAAAACCAAAGAGAAAGGCGAAGAAGGTTCTGTATTACTAATAGCTCAGTGTATGGGTACAATCGCTGCCCATCAAGCATTATCGTCCATGACTGAAAAAGGCATAGACGCAGCACTTGTAGCCTTTTCACCTCCATTGCCAAATCCCGGCCAAGTAATTCAATTGCCGAGCTCTAGAAAGCGACGACGCAACGATGATACCGAGATGAAATATTTTGTGTTTCTCGATATGGGTGATTTTAATACTTTATGCTACGAGTGGATCCCTCTTCCCCGAAGGTATTTTCACGATATCCAAAAAGCTCACGACTTAAAAAAGCAGCTACACCAATCGATCGAAATCGGTCATGCAGCGGTAATTGCAGCAGAAAATGACTGGAACACTGGCACACCGTCAACCATAAGCAGCTGGAAGAGGGATTGGCAACTGCGTGAACTACACGAGGCCAAACAACGAGCTATTGTCATACCGAAAATCGGCCACTCACTTAATCCAAGTGGGGAGAATAACCACCCCGCACCCCTGTCGCAGCAGCAAGCCTGCCGATTAGTTGTAGACACTGGCTTAAAAATTTTGAATGCCAACCCTTTGAGTAAAGAATCGTGATCAACAACAACAAACAGCTCAGCAATCTAACAACAGCGTAGATATTTTTCCAAAAACTCACTCCACTCCGGCACATTCTTCTCGCGGAAATAGGCACGAAGAAAATCAACCATAACGTGCTGACGCTTCCTCGCTTCTATTCGCCCCGGCTCCGTTAGCATCAAGCCTTTCAACTTCAACAGTTTCTCAAAAAAGTGATTAATAAAGCCGTCGGTATCATGCGTGTTGCCGCTAACGTCGTATTCGTGTGCCGCTAGATCAACATTTGGCCAAACCGTGGGGTCAAAAATCCGCCCGCCGTGATGGCAGGCATACATCAACCCTCGCTCAATCCCAACCGCACCAATAGCATCGCACATGTCAGCGTCAGACACTAGCTGCCCCGCCAGCCGCTGCGGCTGCTGGCCGTTCAGCCGTTTACTATAACCAATCGCCGCAATATTTTCTAATACCGCCTGGCATAAGTCAGCGGCCACTCCCGCCTCCGCCATACTATTGACCGCGTTCGTCAATTTCTCTGCCTGCGCTTTGCCGACTAATTTGTAATCGTCAATGTCATGCAACCAAGCCGTCAATAGCACTTCGTACAGGTCTACCGGCTCATTACATTCGCTCGCAAAACGTTCCGCCAGCAGCGCCACTCGCTCAACGTGATCATCAGCATGGCCTGATGGGTCGCCGCCTAATATATCACGCACTTTATTTTTTATTGTCTCAAGTTGAGCTATTTGCCGTTCGTCCATAAGCTTATTGTAGCACCTACGCAGGCCTCAACCCGCTAAGCTATTTTCATTTTAGCCAAGAGGCGCTATAGTAGTGATGTGAAAACAACTGTGAAAAGAAAAGTACCTGAATTTATCAAGCGATCACTGGGACGAATTCCACGATTACCAACGCCAGAACCCATTTGGCAATTAGATAAAATCGACGAAAGCCTGACACCAAATATGCGAGCGCTACGGATGACGATGACAATCGCCGAGGAGCTACTGGCGATGGGAGTGGCTGCTCGGGACGTGGTACATATGGCGCTGGGGATCACTGGCACATACTGCAGGCGACGAGTTCACATTGATGTTAGCTCAACACTCATTACCATGTCCCAAGACCGCGGTACCGAACGTGAACCACTCACATTAGTGCGGACGATTACCTTAAAATACGTTAATTACCAGACAATTCAAGCATTGCAAAACCTCGCCCTCACAATCCGTGACCATCATTTACCACTGGCCGAAGCTGAAAAACGCACTGAGGAATTATTAGCAGGCCCACGAGAGCACTCGCGCTGGATCGTCTGCCTAGCAGGAGGTAGCGTATCAATGGGCGTGGTGATTTTATTTAACGGCTCGATCTTGATGAGCGGACTAGCGTTTGTGATGGGATTTGCAGCAACAGCAACGATGAGAATTCTAGATAAATGGGGGCTCGCAACATTTTACCTGCAAATCATTACCGCACTCCTAATTACCCTGGCGGCGGGTGCTGCCCAGTGGCTAAATGGCTGGCTGGGGTGGCAGGTTGATACGACAATGCTGGTGATCAGCGGTATCGTGCTATTGGTGGCGGGATTGATGATCGTCGGCGCCTTTCAGGATGCGATTGACGAATACTACGTGACGGCAAATGCCAGGCTACTGCGGGTGATCATGGCGACAATCGGTATCGTTGTCGGCGTGATGACCGGGCTATACATCATTCAGCGATTTGGGATTAGTTTTCCAACGACGCCGGATCGGCTGGGGCTAGCGGCAGACATACGGGCGCAATACTTGGGAGCGCTGATTATTGCTGCTGGTTTCGCGGCCGGCAATCACGCGCGTTTGTTCGGAATGCTGATTGCCGGCGGTGTTGGCGTGTTGGGATGGTGGGTGTCAAGTACGCTAATTGGGTCACTCGGAGTTGTCATCGCCAGCGGCGCCGCAGCAACAGTAGTCGGATTGACAGCGGTGCTGGCATCCCGGCTGTGGCGCTTTCCTTCAGTGGCCATTATCGCTGCTGGTATCGTACCGCTGGTGCCGGGTTTATCGCTCTATAACGGCTTGATGGGTGTGATAGAGAATCCACCGACCGACCCTGAATTTTTACTGTCACTGGCCGTCCTCGCACGAGCTATCATGATCGGCGTGGCCATCGCCATCGGTGCATCGCTTGGTAATATGATCGGCCACCAGTACGGCGCGGTATGATTCGCTGGTATAATAAGCTCCTGCGACGACGAGAGCTTAACATTCAATAAGCCCGGGGAATACTCTTATTTCAAGACTACGCACTCGTCGCCCAGTGTCTGACGCAGCTGACTCATGAGCTGGTCACCAGCCTCGACACGAAACGGCATGCGCATGGCGGATTTATTAGCCTCACCCAGCACTAGCACTACATCAGTCACGCCAGCGTATTCGGAGCAGAGCGACTTGAGCGCTACTAGCTTATCATGGTCGCTCGGGTTTTTGATATGAAGAAATAGCTTTTCTGTCTCGGGCACGGCGTGGGTGGCTACTGGACGCGGCGTGTTTGTCGTGTCGGCCGGTGTTGACTTCATGTTCGCCCCTTGTATTGTCGATACTCGGGTTGCGCCTGCTCGCTGAGTCGTTTGAGTTCGAAATGCCGTACGCCGCTCTTGCTTGACCTTGCTACTCATCTTTGGCGCTTCCATTTTACGGCCAGTTGACTGATACTGCCGGAGGTCATCGTCAGAAATCAGTTCAATTTCATCAGCAATCATCTTGCTCTCTGAGCCCAAATTACCATCCCGATCACGGGCTGAGTTTTTGCCGGTCACCCGCACCACCGCGTCTTGGACGAGCTTGGCGCCAACTTGCTCATACAAATTTGGAAAGACGATAACTTCGCCCTCGCCAAACTTATCTTCAATCCCGACGAATGCCATCTTACTGCCTGACTTGGTAACGATGGTGCGCACCGTCGTGATAATACCGCCAATCGTCATCAGGCGACCGTCGTATTCTGGCACCAACTGCGTTAATGGCTGCGCCTGCTCACTGAGATATGTTTCATACGCATCAAGCGGATGCGCCGAAATATACAGCCCCATCAGCTCGCGTTCCCACATCAGTCGCTCTTTGTTGGTGTGTTTGGCCGGTGCTGGCTGTAACTGCATCGTTGGCTGAACATCAGCCGACTCATCACCGAGCATACCAAACAGGTCAGTCTGCCCTGACGCAGCCTCTTTCTGAGTCTTTTGAGCAAAGGCGACAATGGTATCAAGATTAAATAATAAATCAGACCGGTCGCCAAAGCTGTCAAAGGCGCCAGTTTTGATCAGCGACTCCCAGGCCTTGCGATTAAACTTGCTGGTCGACACTCGCTTGGCAAAATCCTCAACCGATTTGAATGGACCATCAGCCTCGCGCGCCCGAATAATTTCTTCTACCGCGCCGACACCAACGCCCTTGACCGCCGCCATACCAAAACGAATTTTCTTTTCATGTGGCACGACCGCGAACTCAACGAACGACTCATTGACATCCGGGTTGAGCACTTCGATACCCATGTGTTTACACTCGGTCATCTCGATGGCCAGGCGCTCAGTGTCATCCTGATCACTGGTCATCAGCGCCGCCATGAACGCATCAGGATAATGCGCCTTCAGATACGCCGTCCAGTAGGCAATCAAGCCATAACACGCCGCGTGCGACTTATTGAAACAGTAGTTAGCGAATTCTTCCAGCGCGTCCCAAAACTGCTCAGCAATTTCCTTGGTGGCGCCACCGACCTTGACTGCGCCCTCGACGAACTCAGGTTTAACCTTTTTCATCAGGTCGATTTTCTTTTTACCCACTGCTTTACGTAGGGTGTCAGCCTGTCCGCCGGTAAAGCCACACCACTCTTTGGAAATCTGCATAAATTGTTCCTGGTAAACCAAAATACCGTAGGTGTTTTTCAGCGAGTTTTCCATACCAGGATGTAGATAGGTAATCTCCTCTTCGCCATGTTTACGCTTGATGAACGAGTCGATAAACTGCATCGGCCCCGGGCGATACAAGGCCACCATGGCGATGATATCTTCAAAGACGCTCGGCTTGAGTTCGCGCAGGTACCGCTTCATGCCGGCTGATTCCAACTGGAACACGCCGGTGGTGTCGCCACGCTGGAATAGCCTGTAGGTTGCTTCATCATCCAGCGGCAGGCGTGACAGATCGATATCCGTTTTATACACTTTACGAATAATGCGCAGGGCATTGTTAATGATGGACAAGTTAGACAAGCCCAAAAAGTCCATCTTAAGCAGCCCCAGTTCTTCCACCGGGCCCATTGGATACTGCGTTGCCACCACGCCCTTTTGAGCCATCTCCAGCGGCACATATTTCACCAAATCATCTGGCGCAATCACCACGCCGGCGGCATGCACACCATGCGAACGAATCGTTCCCTCCAGCTGCGAGGCAAAGTCATAGACGGTTTTGGCGGTCGGGTTGCTTTCATATTCTTTCTTGAGGTCAGGATCTTCTTCGAGTGATTTTTTGATGGGCACGTGACGACCCTGGACCGGCGGCGGGATAAGCTTGGCCAGCCGGTCAGACTCGCCGTATGGAACTTGCAATACCCGCGCCACGTCACGCACCGACGCCCGCGCTGCCATGGTGCCAAAGGTACAGATATTAGCCACTCGTTCTGAGCCGTATTTCTTGGCACAATATTCGATTACTTCGCCACGGCGGGTATCTTGAATATCGATATCGATGTCGGGCATGGAGATACGGTCGGGGTTGAGAAATCGCTCAAACAGCAGGTCATAATGCAGCGGATCAAGGTCGGTGATATTCAGCGCATAAGCGATGATTGAACCAGCCGCTGAACCACGCCCCGGCCCAAAGATAATCCCCTGAGATTTGCCCCAGTTGATAAAATCCTGGACGATCAAAAAATAGCCATTATAGCCCATGTTGTCGAGCACGCCGAACTCCATATCCAGTCGCTCTAGCTGCGCCTCTGATAACTTGGCTCGCAGCTGATCATTCGGGAGTTTCTTCGCCTCCTCCAGCTTCATGCCAGCGTACCGTACTGCCATACCGCTGTACACCAGATGATCCAGATATTCCTTTTCGGACTCACCGTTTGGCGTTGGAAATTTCGGGATGAGAATATCGCCAAGTTTAATTTCTACGTCACACCGATCGGCGATGGCTTTGGTGTTGGCAATTGCCTGCGGATTGGTGGTTTGCCACCGTGAAATGATGTCTTCTGGCGTCGTCAAATGCAGCTCAAAGTCCTTCAAGCTCATCCGCTTTTCATCACTCAGATACGCGCCAGTGCCGACGCATAGCAAAATCTCATGCGCTTCTTGGTCTTCGTGATTGAGGTAATGGCCATCGCTGGTCACCACACAGGGAATGTCCAGTTCCTTGCTGATACGCTCAATGTAATCATTGACCTTTTTCTGCTCCGGCCAGTGGCTGCGCGCTTCGGGGTGGCCATGGTCTTGAAGCTCCATGTAGTATCGATCGCCAAACACTGACTTGTACCAGCCAGCAATTTCCTTGGCCTTTTCATAATCATCATTGCGCAAATTCTCGCCCAGCTCACCACCAATACAGCCAGACATACAGATGATGCCTTCGTTGTATTGTTCGAGTAGCTCGTGGTCAATACGCGGCTTGTAATAGACACCTTCGAGGTTAGCAATAGTACTGAGCTGCATCAGGTTTTGATAGCCCTTGTGGTTCATAGCCAGCAGCGTTAGGTGATAACGCGCCTTGTCCTTGGCCGGGTCGCGGTCGTGACGAGTGCGGGCTGCTACGTAGGTTTCGATGCCGATGATTGGCTTGATACCAACATTCTTGGCCGCTTTATAAAACTCAATCGCGCCCGACATCGTGCCGTGGTCAGTAATGGCACAGGCCTCCATACCCAGCTCCTTCACCCGCGCCACCATGTCAGGAATTTTAGTCAGCCCATCCAGAAGCGAATGGTGGGTGTGATTGTGTAGGTGTACGTAATCAGACGGCTGCAACGCGGCCGCGGCTTGAGCTGAAGCTGTCGTATGTTTAGTCACCATCATATACCGCGCCTCCTAGGCGCTACCTCCTTTTCCTCTGCCCAGTATAACATGCTAGCGCCGGCGCTGCATGGTATCAATCAACTGATTGAGAAAATCCGCCAGTGCCGGAAAGATATCAGCAAACCGCCCCAGCAGCCAAGCTGACACCATGATTAGCACCGTTACGCCCACGAGGCTACCCATGCCAAAGAAAAAGCCGCGCCAAAAGTTCATCCAATAGATCTGCCGCCGTGATCGATGAAAATCAAAAAACAGGTCTTCGATCATTGCTTGCCGGGCGCCGTTTTCATTGTCACGCTTGACGCGATCAATGGCGCGATGGGCCAGCGACGGGCGTGATCCGGTAGCTCGAGCATCCTTACGGCTACGTTCTTTTGGCGACTTAGCTGGCACTATTTTCCTCAAGCCGCTTGACTAGATATTCACGAAGGCTCGCACCAAGCTTTGGGTCACGCATGCCAAAATCAATCACTGTCTTGAGATACTCTAGCTTATCGCCAGTGTCATAGTACGTGCCATTGGTAATTTCCACGCCATAAAAACTATGGCCATCATCAATCATGCTCTGCATAATCGGCTGCACCGTAAATTCGCCGTGACCATCAAACGCATGTTTGGCTTTTTCGAGATAGGTAAAGAACTCGCCCGGCAGCAGATAGCTACTGACGCTTGCAAGATCGGACGGGGCATTGGCCTTACCTGGCTTTTCAACGATGTTTGTCATCTTGATCACGCCGTCAGCAACCTGCTCACCGTTAACCACGCCGTAGCGATCAAATTCAGCATCATCAATAATCTTCTTGCACGATAGCACCGCGCCATCTAATTTTTGCGCCGCAGTGATCATCTGGCGGAACCGGCTGGGGCTGGCAGCGATAAAGTCATCAGCAAAGGTATAAATAACCGGCTCATCACCATTGATCAAATGCGCGGCGCAAGTCAATGGCGTGGCGTTGCCGTACGGGCCTTTCTGGCGGATATAGACAAAATTGGCCATTTCTGACAAATTATTCACGATGTCAATCAGTGGCTGTTTCTTGGCGCCGCCCGCCCGCAGATTAACCAGCAGCTCCTCGTTCGGCCTGTCAAAATGATCCTCAATTGCTCGTTTGTTAGCGCTGCCGATGATAATGATATCTTTGATGCCGGCCTCGACTAATTCCTCGACAACGTATTGGATAATCGGCTTGTCGATCAGCGGCATCATTTCTTTTGGCATGGCCTTGGTCTGCGGCAAAAATCGCGTACCGAAGCCAGCGGCAGCAATGATAGCTTTGGTTGGTTTTTTCATGATAGTTCCTCCTGTCGTAGGTTATCTAAATAATCAAACAAAAGCGCGAATGGCCCTGTCACACATAAATTACCCGCCCGAGCGATAGCAAACAACTCTGCCGCTGAGACAAACCGTAGTTCAGCGCCTTGGCTGCTTTCAGCTTCATCAAGGTGGATTGCATCCTCATTGTACACGCAGTCAGTCGCCAAGTACACTGCGATCTTGATATTGATGTACGGCCCCTCATAGCATTCACCAATATATTCAAAGCGCCCCGGCGTGCAGCCCGTCTCTTCCATTAGTTCGCGCCGCGCTACTGCTTCTACCTCCTCGCCCGGCTCTCCGTCGCCACCAGGGAAATCATAGAGCCATTTTTCTGGACCAGCTCGAAACTGGTAGGTCATAGCAATCTTGTTATCCGTCGTCACTGCCACCACCAACACTGACACTAATTCCTCAGAAAAGAAGGTTGTAAACTCATGCTGCTCACCATCCTCTGCTTGATACCGCTTGATGACGGCCGAACGCTTGAACGCCTCGCCGACTGTTTGCGTGGTGGTTGGCTGAATACGCGTGAATGTTTTCATTGCAGTCGCTCTCGAATTAATTTCTGGGCGATGCTCGGATTAGCCTGGCCTTTGGAGCGCTTCATGACTTGACCGACGAGGTAGCCGATGGCTTTGCCTTTGCCCGAGCGAATGTCAGCGATAGATGCCGCTGAGGCTGGGTCGTTCAATACTTCGTCAACGATGGCGGCGATCACCCCCTCGTCAGACACCTGCAGCAAATTCTTGCTCTCGGCAATCTCACGCGGCCCCTGTTTGAGGTATTGTCGGTCGAATAGACTAAGGAAAATCTCCTTACCGCCCGTCGAACTCACCTCGTTATTCTCAACGAGCAGCGACAGCTCCGTCAACCGACGTGGGCCAACATAGCCCTCCCCGATGAAATCCATATCAATCAGCTCCTCCGGCGTCGAAGCGAACCAGTTAAAGATCCGCTTGACCAGCCGCTGATATTTTATCTTGTCAACCCCCAGTTCATCAAGGATGGCTTGCTCGTTATGCACCGTCAGCGTCTTGATAGCATCAAGCAATATCGCGAGCGGCTGATGGCCGAGTATCGTCGTAATCACCGAATGATCCAGCCCCAGATCAGCCCAACGCTCTCGGCACTGGCTTGGCATCAACGGCATATACTGCTGCATGTGAGTAATCTCCTCGTCAGTCAAAACAATTGGCGGGATATCCGGATCAGGCATGTAACGATAGTCCTGGGCGTCTTCTTTCGAGCGCTGCGAGGTAGTAATTTGTTTGTCATCGCTCCAGCCGCGAGTTTCCTGGACCACTTGTTCACCGCGCTCCAATAGATCAACTTGGCGCTTAAATTCGTATTCAGCAGCACGCTCGACGCTGCGGAATGAATTAAGGTTTTTGACCTCCGCGCGCTTGCCGAGTTCGGTCGCTCCTTTCTTGGCCACCGAAATATTGACATCAAACCGCATATTGCCGTGATACAAATCACCGTGCGTAACGCCAGCATATACCATCAATTTGTGCAACTCCGAAGCGTACGCCTTGGCCTCCTCGGCAGAATGCATGTCCGGCTCAGAAACGATTTCGATCAGCGGCGTACCAGCGCGGTTGAGGTCGACCAATGAATAGCCGTCGTGGTGCGTCAACTTGCCAGCATCCTCTTCCATGTGCGCATGATGAATCCGCACCCGCTTGAGCGAACCGTCTTCCAGCGGCGCGTCAACATAGCCAGCCAAAATAATCGGCTGATACATCTGCGAGGTCTGATAGCCCTTTGGTAGGTCAGGGTAAAAATAATGCTTGCGATCAAACCGGCTAACGCGGGCGATCGGCGCGTTCAACGCTTTACCGGCGCGCACCGCCAGCTCGACAGCGTGCTTGTTGAGCACCGGCAGCATCCCCGGCAAGCCAAAGTCAATCTCGTGCGTTTTTTCGTTCGGCTCAGCATTACGCGCGTCATTATCAGCCGGACTAAACAGTTTAGTTTTGGTCGCCAGCTGGACGTGGCACTCGATACCAATGGTCATTTCGTACTCATCATATACACTCATCATAACGCTCCCAAATCTTTTAATGCTTGTTCAAAGGCGGCCATTGCCCGCTTGAATGTCTGGGTGGTGATGGTGACCCGACTTTCGTGGGCAATTTGATTACGCAGCTTATGCGCCGACCAAACCGCGTCCTCATTCGTCCACAGACCATGCCGTGCCTTGAGCCGCTCACCCATCGTCGTACCGCTAACGCCGTATTCGCGCATCGCCCGGTCGAGCAACTTGTCAGCTTTGATAATCGCCATTTGCAGACTGTCGGGGTTGTTTGTATCAGCCACACGCTGCACCGCCTGCCAGACTCTTCGGTATAGTTCCCGGTCGAGCTTCTCCGTTTGTTTTGACGTCAACTGAATGAATAGCATCAATAGGCCACCGATCACCAGCGCCGCCACCACTAGCGCGATCAACAATCCATCCATCAGATGATCTCCACTTCCGCCGCCAGTTTCAGCAGGCTTCCGTCCGAACGGTAATTACCAACTAGTTGCACACCAATTGGTAGTCCTTCGTCATTATTTCCAGCTGGCACAGAAATTGCCGGCAGCCCAGCCAGACTGGCCGGCACAGTCATGATATCAGACAGATACATTTTGATCGGATCACTAGTGTTCTCGCCAAGGTTGAATGCCGGCGTTGGTGCCGTTGGCGTCAGCAGCGCGTCGTACTCGGCAAACAACTGCTTAAACTCGTTGATGAGCAGCGTACGTGCTTTTTGCGCCTGCATGTAATACGCGTCAAAAAAGCCGCTCGACAACACGAAACTACCAATCATAATCCGCCGCTTATTCTCCGTCATAAAACCTTCGTTGCGGCTGCGGCCGTACAATTCCGCCAGCGTTTTTACTTCGGCTGCCCGGTGACCATAGCGCACGCCATCATAGCGCGCTAGATTTGACGACAACTCTGCCGGCACAATAATATAGTACATCGCCAGCGAATATTGCATCATGCTCAGATCTACTTCTTCAGTTTCATAGCCCAACTGCTTCAGTTTTTCAGCATAATCAAGCGTTTTCTGGCGAACTGCCGCGTCCACGTCGTCAGTCATGCACTGCTTAACCAAACCAATCTTTTTCTTGGCAAAGCCTGGCTGGTTCCGCCAAAAGTCCGGCAGTGTGGTCATGTCCTTATCGTCGCGGCCTGCCATAATTTCCATCACCAGATTAGCGTCATCAGCATTCGTGGCGAAACAACCAACCGTGTCCGTACTCGATGCCATGGCTACCACGCCGTAGCGGCTGACCGCGCCGTAGGTTGGCTTGACACCGACCACGCCGTTAAAGCTGGCCGGCTGGCGAATTGAGCCACCAGTATCGGTACCCAACGCAAACGGTACCACGTCAAGCGCCGTCACCACCGCCGAGCCACCCGAAGAACCGCCGGCTACCCGGGTTTTATCCGTAGCGTTTTTGGTCGGACCAAAGGCCGAGTTTTCCGTCGAACCGCCGTGGGCAAAGGCATCCAAGTTCGCCTTACCGATGCAAATTGCGCCTTCAGCTTCCAATTTTTCAACGGCCGTGGCCTGGAGTGGCGCGTTAAAATTCTCGAGCATTCTTGAGGCAGCAGTCGTCGGCGCCCCAAACGCCAAGAAATTATCTTTCACCACAAACGGCACACCAGCCAGCCGCCCAGAAATTTCGCCCTTATCCACCAGTTCGGCCCGCTCCAGCGCCCGCTCTTCTGTCAAACTCAGCAGTGCATGATATTCTTCAACTTCGCGCGCCCGTCGTAATGCTTCCTTGACATTTTCGACTGCACTTTTCCCGGTAAAATCACTAATCCGACTCATTACAACACCTGCGGCACTTTCACTTGATGATTCTGCTTTTCGGGCGCTAGGTTAAGGAGTTCATCTCGAGAAATCCCTGACTGAACCTCATCGTCGCGCCAAACGTTCTCTAGACCTGTAACTTGATAGGTTGGCTCCACGCCCGCCGTGTCGAGTTTCCCTAGCTGCTCAATATAGCCAATTATATTTTCCAAATCCTGGCGCAGTCCATCAACTTCATCATCGGCTAATGCCAGACTACTCAAACTCGCCAGGTGCTGAATGTCACTGGTAGAAATAGTTGTCATGCAGTCTATTATAGCACTGTCTCGAGGAAAATCTAATAACTTAGCAGTCGCGGCGAATGGAGCGTCACCATCTGTGGTAGGCCATATCTACTGATCCCAGAACCAAGCGATAACCCACCGCGGTTCCAGCCGATAGCTGCCGCCGTTGCTGCATCGGTTGCCGCATTTGGTGCGTCTGGTCGTTCAATATAACTAATCTTGTTGGCACCACGATCTGCCACATATACTCGACCATCCGGGCCACGTAAAACTTGTCCGCCGCCATCGCCACCAAAGCCAGGACCCATCCAGCTAGGTTGATTCGGCACTGACGAGTTTGGTAGAGAGTCGGCAACTGCACAGTCCCTGAAATGCTCACAGCTAGTGAAGCCGATGAATCGCTCGCTCGCTTTAATAGTGCTACTATTACGACTTGTTATATCATAGCGGAATAATTCACCAATATATAACTTCGAGACGTAGACGTGGTCACCATTTGGCGAGAAATCAGCAGCATATCCTAAGCTACTGTCAAGTGGGTTGTTGTTATGCACGCCAACTGACCAGTGAGCTATTGGTGTCATATTGGTATCAGCCCCAGATATATCAAATACGTGTAATACTCCAGCGTTACCATTACGATTTGGACAGGCACTACCACCCATAAACACTAACATTTTGGTAGCCTCGTTGTTAAAGTTAATCGAGCCGAATCCCGTTCGTGAAGGGCTTGATGGATTTGGTTGCACGATACACGGCTGAGCCGGGCCAGACGGTACATTATACACTGCTGCATTTGGCGTCTGAATAGTTGCTCCGTTGTCAGTCGAGAAAATATTGAAGGCATAGACTTGATTCGGTGAACCCGGCCGATAGGTATACACCACCGCACCATTTCCCGCATTATTCGGCACGGCATTCATCGCCTCGCCAGAATAGTTGCGCGAAAAACTGCCCGCCATGCCAATAGACATGTTCTTTTTCGTCACTCGTCCGAGTGGATCATTGGTAAAATCAACGACGTGATAATACAGCGTACCGAACTTTGCCCGCTCACGACCATTTGCCGAGTTTGATACCACGAGATACTTAGACTCCTCTTTGTTGATTGGGAAGGCAACCACTGCCTGCGTACCAGTACGCGAACCACATAATCCCTGTGGCGATTCACTATAGTACGCCGTTTGGCCATCGTCACATGTTGGATTACCGTCGGGAGCCGAGCTATCAACCTGCATAATATTCCGTGCCGAGTTCCAGATACGAAGTCCGTCAGAGTAGAATTTCAAATTACCATTACGATCGGAAATTGTCGTTAGACCTTCATGGGATGGGCCACTTGAGTGTGTTGGATAAGGATGTGGCGTCGGTTTATTTGACCCGCCCACACCAAAATCAAGGCAGACTGACCCGCCGATACACCACCAGCGCTTACTGGCGCGTGTCCCAGTAAAGTCAACTTCTGGAATAGCTTGCTGACGTGAATTATAAATATAGGTTTTATACGCACGACCGTCAGATTTTCGGATCAACTCAAGATAACCTTTAACATCAGCACGCCGGGGATTGGTTGTCGACGTATACTCACCGACAAAATATGAACGTAATTTGTCATTACGAAATACATCAATTGCTGTGCCATTGCCGCGACAGTCAGTGCCCGGGCGCACACCCGAAGCAATGGCACTATCATAACCACGGCTGATACATTCATTCATTCGTACTACGCCAGCCTCGGCCGCTTCACGTGCTAACTGATTATAGTACTGCTCTACCAAAGCATTAGCTGCTGCTGACGCCAGCTGGAGACCGGCTAGCAAGATCAGCAGCAGCATAATGCTCGCCACAAGGACGGTCGGCAACACAAACCCACCGTCCTTATCCCACCCAGATGTCTTATTAGTCACATCCGACTCCGTATTTATCGCACATCGTCGAACGGACATTGCGCTGTACGTTGGTTTTAGTGTATGTGGACCCAGTATCGTGCACCTGAACGGCTACCGTGATAGCTCCAGCAATCAGCACTACTCCTGTTGCGCCCAACAGGGTCAGAGACATTGTCTTAGATGTGTTGCGGCCAGAGATAATCCCCTTAAGCATCCACAGCGTCGCACCGATTACCCCTAGCCCTAGGAGATATGGTACAAACTCACCGAGATACAGCGCGCCATACACTGTACCAGCGTCACCAGCGCCGACAAATAGTAACGAGCTGATGAGGACTGTTACTAACTTTGCCGTCAGCACAATTGCTGGAATTACCAAAGCACCAAATGCACCATATGTTACTACTTTATACGCCGTACTACTGGTGTAGCTGTCACGATCTGGAATAGCCCGTGAGACGCGACCAAATGTGATGAGCGCGACGACTGCAAATAGTGTTGCCAACACACCCGCCATGACGATACCCGTCCCTGGTGTCACCATACTTATTGACAGCATGTCAGCCAACCAGCCACCGATCGAAGTCGAAGTCGTTGTCGTTGCACCATTAGCCTTCACCCAAGCACCAAACAACGCCACCAATACCTGCGCAAACAACAACGCTGAAACGACTGTTGATACCATCGCCAGCAGATACTCAAATGTCAGCCACTTTGCCTTGCCGCGATTTGGATCAACTGTAGCCTGAGGGTAGTATGCTGTTGGCTGCGATGCATACTGTGGAGCTGGCGGAACGTCTGCGTCCTGTACCGGCTGCACCATCTCTGGTGTTGATGCTGTTTTCTTTTGTGTCATAATTATTACCTCCGCTTATGCTAACCTCATTCTACATGGTCTGGCGAATTTCTGCAATCAAATCACGCAGCTCTGCGGCTTTTTCAAACTCCAGATTGGCGCTATGGAGCTCCATTTGACCAGTCAACTCCTTAACTAGAGTCGGGTATTCGTCCTTTGGAATCTTCTTCAAATCAAGTTTTGGCTTTTTGTCCGATTCTTTTTGCGGAATGATAGAGCGCAGGCCATCGTCAATCTTCTTCTGGATGGTTTGAGGTGTGATACCGTGTTCTTCGTTATAGTTCTGCTGGATAGCGCGCCGACGATTCGTCTCATCAATCGCCGCCCGCATCGACCCAGTAATTGTATCGCCGTACATCAGCACCCGTCCATCGACATGCCGCGCCGCCCGGCCAATCGTCTGAATCAGCGCCTGTTCAGAGCGCAGGAAGCCTTCTTTATCAGCATCCATAATCGCCACCAGGCTGACTTCCGGTAGATCCAGCCCCTCACGCAGCAAATTGATACCGACCAGCACATCGTACGTCCCCAGTCGCAGATCTTTGAGAATATCGCCGCGCTCTAATGTGTCAATCTCACTATGTAGATACGCCGTTTTCACACCATTGTCGGTCAGATAGGCGCTTAAGTCCTCAGCCATGCGTTTGGTCAGGGTCGTTACTAGTGCGCGGTGACCATTGGCAATAGTCTGGCGAATCTCCTCCATCAAATCATCAACCTGCCCCTCAGTCGGCCGCACCTCAATCGGCGGATCAAGCAGCCCCGTCGGTCGAATCAACTGTTCAGCCGGCTTTGGCGAATGAGCAATTTCATAGTCGCCCGGCGTAGCGGAAACATAAATCACCTGGTGAATATGTTGATCAAACTCATCAAACCTCAGCGGGCGGTTATCCAGCGCACTCGGCAAACGAAACCCATGCTCCACCAACACTTCCTTGCGCGCCCGGTCGCCGTTATACATGCCGCGGACTTGCGGCAAGGTCATATGCGACTCATCGACCAGCAGCAGCCAATCGTCCGGAAAATAATCAATCAAGGTCGCCGGCTGCTCACCCGGCTCACGGTCGGTCAGATAGCGCGAATAATTCTCAATGCCTTTGACAAAGCCAGTTTCCTTGAGCATTTCTAGGTCATATTTAGTGCGCTGAGCTAGGCGCTGCGCCTCCAATAACTTATCGTGCGATTCAAGCCATTTTAGCCGCTCGTCAAATTCTTTTTCAATGCCCATGATAGCCTTTTCAATTCGTTCGCGTGGCGTTGAATAGTGACTGGACGGAAAAATCGTCAGTTGCTTTGGCTGATCCAAAATCTCGCCAGTCAGCGGATCGATTCGCGTGAGTCTCTCAACCTCATCGCCAAAAAATTCCACTCGCACCGCCGTGTCCTGCCCAGCCGGAAAAATATCCACCACGTCGCCACGCACCCTGAAAGTCCCGCGCGCAAAATCAATGTCGTTACGCTTATACTGAATATCAGTTAGCAAGCGAATAAACTTATCCTGCACCCGCCGCTCACCGACTGTCAATTGAATCGCCATATCAGCATACGTCTCCGGCGAACCAATACCATAAATGCAGCTGACACTGGCCACAATGATAACGTCGCGGCGCGTCAACAACGCCGAGGTGGCGGCATGCCTGAGCCGATCAATCTCATCATTAATTTTCGAATCTTTCTCAATGTAGGTGTCGCTACTGGCAATGTAGGCTTCCGGCTGATAATAATCAAAATAGCTGACGAAATAATGCACCTCATTGTCCGGAAAAAATTCCTTAAACTCAGAAAACAGCTGCGCCGCCAAGGTTTTGTTGTGTGCCAGCACCAGCGTCGGCACATTCCGCCGGGCAATAATATTTGCCATAGTAAAGGTCTTGCCCGAACCGGTCACGCCCAATAGCGTTTGCTCGCGCTCGCCCCGCTCTAAACCATCCATCAACTGAGCAATCGCCGTCGGCTGGTCACCGGTCGGCTGATAGTTGGAGACGAGATTAAAGGCGTTCATATTATTACTATTGTAGCATTGTTGACAAATAGCAACTTTTCATGATATAGTTAACCAGTTATCAGTGATAAAAACAAAAAGGACACCTCATGACTTCACAACATACATGTATTCCGCGCGATGTACAGCTGCAGGCTGCGATGTTCCGCCTCGGCAAGATGGAAGATGAAATCCAGAGCGGCTACGAGATTCTTCGGAAATATCAGAAAACAGTAACGATATTTGGTTCAGCACGCACCGACCCGAACAGCACTTATTACCATGCCGCGAAAGAAACAGCTGAGCGGCTAGCTAAACTTGGCTACGCCATCGTTTCCGGCGGCGGACACGGCATTATGGGCGCTGCCAACGAAGGCGCCAACAAGGCTGTCCAAGAGGGTGCGCGGGCTGCTGGCGGTGAGTCGATCGCTTTTAATATTCGCCTACCGCACGAACAGGAGGTCAATAAATACGCCACCGAGGTGTTTGAGTTTCAGCACTTTGCGCCGCGAAAGATCGTCATGACTATGTTTGCTAATGCCTATATTTATTTTCCAGGCGGCTTCGGTACGTTGGACGAGCTAGCGGAAATATTGACGCTGATCCAGACTGAAAAAGCCAACCGCGCGCCGGTGATCTTATTTGATACAGCGTTTTGGAGCGATTTGGATGCCTTTTTCCGCAACCATATGTTGGCCGAGGGGGCTATCGTCGAGAAAGACCTGGATATTTATACTATCACCGATAGTGTTGACGAGATCATTGAGCTGGTACAAGCAAATAAGACCTATTGCTGATCACCTATTGTGTCAATTCAGACTTTTTGGGATTTCTTCAGGGTATTTGCGTTTTGCTGGGACTTTTTATGAGGTTTTTTGCTAGCAGATTTTTTAGATTTTACGGGCACGGCAGCTGACTTGCGACGTTTTGGTTTAGCGTTAGCTACCGGTAGCTGGAACGGCGACGCTGACTTGACTGGCTCACTGACAGCCGAGGCAACATAGCAAATCCCGCCCTCGCAGACGACACGCTCAACAGTCGGCGTGTGCGTGCGCGGATGGGCTGAAAAACGACGGGTTATTTCATAGCCAAGCCCGCGCTTACCAGATTCGATACAGTGCTGGCCGTACGGTAACTGATGATGATAATTTTCGACGATATCCACCGGATGAAACGAGATAATCTGCCCATCAAAATCCATCATCACCCAGTCGCTAGCTCTCGCCCAGGCTGTCTGATCAAGCCGCGGCGCAGCAGCCATTAGCGCCTGGTACACTTCTCTACCTGTCGTATCTGCTGGATCAAGCCCAAGCGCACGAATAATTGAGTGGGCTCGAGCTAGAATCTCAGTGATTAGCCTGACATCACTGTCATCACCAGCCATTCGCCTGAGCTCACTGACGGCAACTCGTGTCTGCACTGAATCACCCAATAATTTTGTTAAGTTTCTTGACATTAAAACTCCTTTTCGCTTAATGGCATGGCATGTAGTCGTGCACCTTGATATAAGATACCGGTTTTGGCACCAATATGATTGACGACCGAGCTTGAATTTGCGCTGGCAAATACTACTGCGTCCTTTAACTGAGCGCCATAAGCCCACTGACTCAAAAAACCACTGGCAAATGCATCACCTGCACCAGTCCGATCAATTGCTGGCACGTCCTCGTACATCGCCGCTCTGACAATCGTTACGCCATCAGACGCCATCGAACCGTTCACACCGTCTGTCAGCAACACTACCGGTACGAGCTCTTTCGCTCGCCGCACCAGCTGTTCCAGATCATCACCCGGCACTAACTGTTGCATCTCTTCTTTATTCAGCGCCAATACCTCCACATCATCCAGCAGTCCCATTAACTTATCGCGCTGTACTAGCTCTCGCTTACCTGGATTAAAGCAAATTTTCATACCAGCTGCTCGCGCCTCACGGAACACCTTATCCAAGACCGTCATCTGACCTGCTAATGTTGATGCATACAACCAATCAGCCTCGACATCTGCCACGGTAAAATCAGCTGCATGATAATGCGTCGATGCGCCGCGATACGTCAAGATTGTCCGTTCACCGTTTGGTGCCAATAGCAACACCGAGTAGCCCGTATTATACTTCTGAGAAAATCGAACATATCGTGTATCAACATTCTCGACGTCCAGATCATCCAACACCGCCTGGCCAGCCGGATCACGGCCGACAACGCCCAAAAACATCACTTCGTGGCCCTGCCTGGCAAAGGTCACGGCGGCATTCGTCGCACCACCACCCGTCGAAAAATGGATCTGGTTGACGTCAGCCTTGGCGCCAAGTTCTAACTTAGCAAAACAACGTTCTGGGCTCTCACACACCGGTTTCAATGCGTCCGACTGACTTAAAAAAACATCTTGCACACCAGCACCAACAGTAATAATTTTTGCCACTACACCACTGCCTTTCCGGCTGAGCCAAAGGCTTGAATTTTCGCCTCAACTACTTCCTGAACAGCAGCATATACCGGTGGCATCAGTTTGACGATGGCGTATTCGTTCGGATTTTCACGCAAGGTCTTTTCCAGCGTCGTGCGGAAAGCGTAACGCATATCGGAATTGATATTAATCTTAGAAACGCCAATTTTCGCCGCATCCTTAAAATAATGCAGCGGCGTGCCTGATCCGCCATGAAGCGAAATCTGACAGTGCAGCGCCTCGCGGATGCGTCCTAATAATTCCAAATCCAATACTTTCGGCACCGGATACAGCCCATGCAAATTACCGACTGCCGCTGCAAACGTATCAATTCCCGTCGCTTCAACAAACGTCCTCGCGCCGTCTGGCGTGGAAAAGGTTTTCTTAATCTCTTCATAGTCAATCGCCTCGGTATGGACGTTTGATGAACCCCAAAAATAATGCGGCTCAGCTTCCACCAGCGCGCCGGTGAACTTGGCGTACTCGACAACCTCACGGGTTTTGGCAATAATCTCCTCATCCGAGGCATCATGGTTTGCCTGGGAAATATCGATATGCACAAACTCATAACCCGCGTCAATCGCCCGCTTGCAGCCCTCCACCGTCGGCCCGTGATCCAGATTGAGATACATCTCAATGCCATATTCTGCTTTATAATTATCCACCAAATCGCGCACATTCTCCAGCCCCATGGCCTTCACCTCAGCGTCTGATACTTCGACCAGCACTGGCGACTGGAGCTTCTGCGCTGCCCGCGCCACCGCGATCAGCGTTTCTTGATTATCAATATTAAACGCCCCGACCGCAAAACGTTGCGCCCGTGTCCGCTGCATCAAATGGCGCGCATGCGTGGTATTGCGCCGAATGTCAGAAATTGTCAGTCCCATATACCCTTTTATCCCTTATGCTACTTATGGTTATTATAGCAGCGGTGACGGAAAATGAAAAGAGGCGAAGGGGTTTTACGATTTATTTTTGTACAGTTTTCGTCAAAATGCTGGCCTTGATTTTTTGGCTCATCATGGGGTCAATCCTGATGAGGGAGCTTGGTATTTTTACTTATGCAGCATCATAGGAGATCGCGACACTCGTGACAATTTCCTGTATAGCTCTGTGGACGCTTGAGAAATTCCCTGGCGTCTGCGCAAGCCTAAATAAATGACAGGTCATCTTTTACGTGTCGGACAACTGCTTCGACATCTAGTCCATGCTTTTGCCATAATTCAACTACCGAGCCGCTTTCGCCGAACTGGTCGCGGACGCCGATACGCTTTATTTTAACTGGCAATTTTTCGCTAAGTACTTCCGCCACCGCGCTACCAAATCCGCCGGCAATTTGCCCTTCTTCTGCTGTCACCACACGGCCGCATTTTTGGGCGGAGGCAACGACCGCTGCTTCATCCAGCGGTTTAATAGTGTTAAAATGCACGACTTCTGCCTGAATACCAGCGTACGCCAATTGTTCTGCCGCCATGAGCAGCTGATAGGTCATCGTGCCAGTACCTAGTAACGCCACATCAGTGCCTTGGCACAGTACGGACGCTCGGCCGATAGCCACTGCGCCATCCAAAAACAGCGGCATGTCGGCTCGCGGCAACCGCACATAATTTGGCCGCGGATCAGCTGCCATCACTGCTGCCATCATTTCGGCCTCGTAGGCATCACCCGGTGCCAAGACCACCATGTTTGGCAGACTCCGCATCAGCGCGATGTCCTCCAGCATTTGGTGCGTCGCGCCGTCCGCACCGACATTCAGCCCGGCATGCGAGCCGACCAGCTTGACCGGCTGATCATTCAGGCAAATCGTCGTCCGAATTTGTTCCCAATTACGCCCCGGACTGAACGCCGCATAACTAGCCGCAAACGGGATATTACCCATCGCTGCCAGCCCCGACGCTACTGTCGCCAAATTTTGCTCTGCCACGCCAACCTCAATAAACCGCGGCGCGCCGATTTTTTCGGCAAACTCGCCAAAGCCAACACTTTCTGCCAGGTCAGCACTCAACGCCACAACCTGGCTATTGTTCATTGCCGTGTGAACTAGCCCATGACCAAAACCGAGCCGCACCGATGCGGTATTTCCCGCACGCCAATCATCCCGCAACATGCTCATACGCCCACCCCTTCTTCCGGCCGTTTCTTAGCCAGTAAACCCAATTGTGTCAGCGCGGCGGCGGCCTGATCAGCATTTGGCGCCTTGCCGTGCCACCGATAATCACCCTCCATAAAATCAACGCCGCGTCCAGGTATCGTATGCGCGATAATCACGCTCGGCTGCTCGCGTACTGCCTGCGCCGCTTCAACCGCCGCGATAATTTGTGTCATGTCATGCCCGTCAATTTCCTGCGCCTGCCAGCCGAAACTGCGCCATTTCTCGCCCAAATCATTCAGCGGCATGACTTTTTCTGTATCGCCGCCAATTTGAATAGTATTACGATCAACAATGCTGATTAGCCGGCCTAATTTATACTTGGCTGCAAACATCGCCGCCTCCCAAATATTGCCTTCGTTAAGTTCACCGTCACCTAAACTACAATATACAAGGCGCTCCGAATTCTGCAAATACTGCAAATGATACGCCATACCGACAGCCTGGCTGAGACCGCAGCCTAGCGGCCCGCTGGTCGTCTCTAGCCCTGGTAATTTTACCCGCTCCGGATGCCCTTGTAGCCGCGAGCCAAACTGCCGCAAACTCATTAACTCTGATTCCGATAAAAATCCGCGCATCGCCATCGCTGCGTATAGCAGCGGCGCATAATGGCCGTTACTCATGACGAACAGATCGCGATCAGGCCAATCCGGCTCTTCTGGCCGCAATCTAAGCATCCGAAAATACAGCACCGCCATCACATCAGCAAACCCCAGCGGTCCCGCCACATGACCGCTGCCGGCAGCTGCTACTTGACGAATAACCAACTGTCGTAGTTCTCGCGCCTTCTCTTCCAGCCGGCCAACCGTGAGTTCGCTCATAGCAAACTACCCGAGCACACCCGTCTTGCTAATTTCCTGCTGGAGTTTAGCGAACATTGCTGGTGGATCAGTTGCTTTTTGGATTGTCCCGCCAACGTTCAGGACGTTCACGCCGCCCTGAACAAGGCTATAAGCATTGTCAACCATCACACCACCATCCCAACCAATTTCAACATTCGGATTAATCATCTTGACGAGCCGAATTTTTTCCAGCTGCATCAGGCTGGCTGTTCCGCCAAACTTACCTAGCTCACCGCTGAAAATCAGGACATGCTCTGCCTCTTTGATAAGCTCTTCGACGGTTTGCGGCACTGTTGGCCTCAGTAGTGCTAGCCCAGCCATAATACCCGAGCGCTTAATTTCTTTGAGTGCCCCCAACACGTCGCCTTCGGCCTCGGCATGAATAATAATCAAATGCGGCCTCAGTGCGATTAACTTCGGTACATACTCATCTAGTTTGTTCACCATGGCGTGAATATCAATCGTCCAACCTTCTGGTGCCCATAATTCTGGGATGCTGACCGTAAAGGTTGGCGCAAACTCACCGTCAGTTAAATCGATATGCACCCGCTCAGCAAAGCCAGTAATTCTATCGACTTGCTCTTTGTATTGCTGGGCATTTTCTGCCAAAATTGCCGGAGCGATAACACTACTCATACGATTTCATCCAGTTGCGCATTGCGCCGATTATACCGCGGGGCATTTGCGTACGCAGTATTGAGCCACGTTTCAACAATGCCCTTCCAGGCAACTTCGTTATCCTCGAGAACCCTAGCCGGCAGACACAGTACATTCGAATTATTATCACGCCGTGTCATCCTCGCTTCATGTGCATCCCAAATCACACTGGCGCGGATCCCCTTGAAACGATTCGCCGCCATACACATACCCTGACCGCCGCCGCAAATTAAAATTGCCCGTGGCTCATCCTCGCCATCACCAATCACTCGCAATGCTGCCGCTGCCGCAAACTGCGGAAAGTCGTCATCAGGATTAAGCTCACGACCACCGACATCCTCGACTGCGTAGCCACTTTTCGCCAAATACGCAAATACTTTTTCTTTCAGCGCAAACCCGCGATGATCTGAACCAAGATAAATCTTCATGGGTTTAGTATAAGCGGTTTGGGCGATATTTGCAACCAATCAAGTCCATGAAAAACCCAATTCATTACGTCGAGCCGCAGCCGGCCAACACCTTGCCCATCGCCTCTTTTTCTGCATTTGTTACCCACAGACGATATTTACGCTTGATCGCTATCTGCCGTTCAATATACTGACAGCGAAACGGTTTGTCGGAAGGCAACCAGGTTGCAGCGTCGCCATCGCCTTTGGCCTGGTTGGCCGGACCGTCAGCGGCCAACAAATTCAGCGGGTCGTTGGCTAGTCTTTCTCGCTCCTCACGGGGTAATTGCTGTGCGCCTTTCTGCCACGCATCACTCAACGCCACCACGTGGTCGATTTGTACTTTCGACGAGGTCTCTGGCCCGCGTTGAAACTTGATTGTCCGACCCGTATACGGGTCGCGTAGTGTCCCAGCTAATACGCGACATTTATCATCAATTTTTGTTTCCGTTAGATCCCGCGCCAAAATTACTTCACGCACTGAGCAGCCGGTAATTTTACCCCAGCCATCACTAAATTGTTTGCGGCTGTAGCCCGTTTTGGGTGCGCGACCTTTAACCTCTAGTTTAGCTAACTCCGCCTGGGCGTTTGAATCACCAAACAATTGCTGCTGCATAGACGGCGAGGTCGGTGCAACCCGCGGCTGCTGCAGCTGCACCGCCCACACTACTGCACCCACCACCGCCATGACAAGCAGTACCATGATTTGCCGACGCCTTATTTTCCCCGTTGCCATAATCTATATTATAATGAAAGTATGAAAATAGTTCCACGCCTACTCGACACCTTTATACCACATCATTACACATTAACTCTCGATCTGACGCACGCTGAAGAAAAAGTGTTTTCTGGCACGGTAATCATTTCTGGCGAGTCAACTAATGAATTAATTTCGCTACACACCAAAGACTTGACCATTCATTCAGCGTTAATTGACGATCAGCCAGCTGAGTTTTCCCATGATGAATTTGATGAGCTGCGCCTATCGCGCCCAGATTTATCCAGCGGCCAGCGCACCGTTCGTGTTGAGTTTTCTGGCACTATCACCGACGCCATGCATGGACTGTATCCGTGCTACTTTACCCACGACGGCGTGAAAAAGCAATTGTTTGCCACCCAATTTGAATCGCACCATGCCCGCGAAGTCTTTCCGTGTGTTGATGAGCCAGCTGCCAAAGCCACCTATGACGTCACGCTTGTGACTGCTCCGGAACTAACCGTCCTAGGCAACATGCCCGTCGCCAAATCTTCTAAAGACGACGGCGTGCTAACAACCACCTTCGCCACCACACCACGGATGAGCAGCTACCTCCTGGCCTTTGTCGTCGGTGAACTGCACGAGAAAACTGCCCGCACTAAATCTGGCGTCGAGGTAAATGTCTGGGCCACACCAGCTCAGAGCGAGGAGACCCTAGATTTTGCGCTGGATATCGCCACGCGCTCCATTGATTTTTACGATGAATATTTTGGCGTGCCATATCCGCTGCCAAAATCCGATCACGTAGCGCTGCCAGATTTCTCTTCGGGCGCCATGGAAAACTGGGGACTCATCACCTACCGCGAAAGTTGCCTGCTGGCTGATCCGAAATTAACGCCGGAATCGTCCAAACGCTTTATCGCCACCGTCATCTCTCACGAACTCAGCCACCAGTGGTTTGGTAATTTGGTGACCATGCAGTGGTGGAATGACCTGTGGCTGAACGAAAGTTTCGCTAACATGATGGAATACGTGGCGATCGACGCACTACACCCTGAGTGGCGGATGTGGGAGGAATTTGCGACAAGCGAGGTCACCGCGGCACTGCGGCGCGATAGCCTGGACGGTGTCCAGCCAGTGCAGGCCGACGTTAATCATCCGGATGAGATCAGCACGTTGTTTGACCCAGCAATTGTCTACGCCAAAGGCGGGCGGCTGCTGGTGATGGTACGGCGGCTAATCGGCGAGGAGGCATTTCGCGCTGGGCTGAAGGCATATTTTGAAAAATTTGCCTATCAAAACACTGTTGGCAATGATTTGTGGCAGGAACTAGAAGCCGCCAGCGGACAACCGATTGTCATATTGATGAACGCCTGGATTTCTCAGTCAGGCCTGCCGATTGTGCACATTGAGCAGGACAGGTCAGACGAGCAGCCTACCGCCACCCTGCGCCAGGAACGCTTTTTCATCGGTGATCATCAGCCATCCGACGCCTTGTGGCCAATCCCATTGTTCGCCAATCAGCCGCTTGATGACATTCTGACCGAGCGCGAGAAAACATTTACGATAGATAGCGACGTTCGACTGAACTGCGGACTGAATGGACATTTCGTAACACATTACGACCCGGCAATGCGAGACCGATTGATCGAAAAGGCGGCAGAATTACCGACGTTAGATAAAATTTGCTTACTGCAAGACATGACGCTGCTAACACGGGCTGGACGAGAAAGTTCGGCGGCGCTGCTACCGCTGGCACGCGTTTTTCAGCACGAGACCAACGAAAGAGTCTTTAATAAAGCCGGGACAAATTTGGTGGAATTACGCAAATTCGTCGATGACAGTGAAGCAGGACGCGCTCGGCTCAAGCAGATTTCTGCTGAATTTGCCCGCGATACATTCATGGAACTTGGCTGGGATGGGCAGGACGGCGAGTCTGATGATGATCGCGAGCGGCGCACGGCAGCGCTAGGTTTGATGTTATACGGCGAGGACTCAGCAGCGCTCATGGAGGCTAAACAACGCTTTGATGAGACTAACCCAGATGATTTACCAGCTGAAATTCGCCCGCTGATCATCAACGCCAATGTCAGACATTTCGAGACGCCAGAAATGATTGACGAGCTTTTTACGATATATCAGAATACGCCGTCAGCCGACTTGCAGATTGACATCGCACTCAGTTTGACTTCGACGAAAAATCCAGCAACTACCGAGCAAATTTTAACAGCGATCAAGGATACTACTATCATACGTCCACAAGATGCCAGCCGCTGGTTTATTTATCTGATCCGTACGCGGGAAAACCGGCAAATTGCTTGGAATTGGCTGAAAGAAAATTGGTCGTGGGTGAAAGATACCTTTGGCGGCGATAAAAGCTACGATACTTTTATCCGCTACGCCGCCAGCGCTCTGTTGACCCGCGATGAGTTAAACGATTTCACCGAATTTACCACGCCGCTGCGCGCCGAACCAGCCCTGACCCGCACCATTGATCTGGGCATCCGCGAAATCGCTGGCAGAGTAGCACTGATTGAGCGGGATCAGGCCGCGGTTATTGATGCGCTTAATAAGTAATGTGAGTTATACGCTTTTACTATTGACTTATGTAATATCAAGTGGTATAATCACGGATAAACATTTAGTCACACTGAGTGGAGTTGGCACGTGTTTGAGGTAATAAATTAACTCAATTTAAGGAGATTCTATGGGAAATCACAACACTATTGGTAGCCAGGGAGACCGGAGAGATACACTACACCAAATAGCTGACACCGCGCGTAGGCTGGGGCAAAAGGCCGTGGCTTGGGCTTTAATGGCTGGCACAGCCGCATTTGGAGTCGTAGGCTGCTCAGGGGAGAAAACTACCGAACACAAGACTGTCTCCGTGGCTTGCGGCCACGATTCGTTAGCAGTACCGCAGATTGAGAGTGCTGAAACTTACGAATATAATATAACTAGAGAGCCAAGGCTCGGAGTAGTTACTGTTGGTTGCCCCGGCGGCGGCAATGTCATAGTTACTGGTATAAATGAACCAAGCAGTAATCCTACGCCAAGGGGTGAGCTATTTCCACATACTCTTGAGATAACCGCCCTTTGCTCACGAGGCGACACAGGCTTCAAAACACGCGTTATCGACACGCCAGCCGGTAACAATATATTTGAAGCCACCATAGAAGACTGTTCTGTCGAAAGTGCAGTAATCAACCGAGACCCTAACTAACGACACATCGCCAAATTTATACCCTACACCACTAGGCATTCGGTGTTGTAATCCCTGTCAACAGCTATAGCTAACATCCGCATATCACGCCCCTCGTGTTGCGGATGTTTTATCATAAATAGCTCAGCTGCAAAGCGCATTTGTCGCTGTTTTTTGTTGGTAATCGCCGCCAAGCCATCACCATATCTGGAATTCTTGCGATATTTGACTTCGGTGAAATACAGCACATCGTCTTTTATGCTGACGATGTCGATCTCGCAGTACCGCGTCCGCCAGTTACGGGCAATAATCTCATGTCCGTCCGCCGCCAGCCAATCCGCAGCGGTTTGCTCGCCCTTATCTCCAATTTGGCGAGTTGTTGCTAATTTTTCTGCCTCTGGAGTAGCATTTAGTGCGTCGACTTGGGTAACATCCTCAGTACCTACAAAATCGACTGGAGTGATATCCTCGGAAAAAATTTGGGCAACTTTACGTGGGTCCCGAATTATTTTCTGAGGATATCCGACAGGCGACTCATTCGGTAGAGCACTTGACTTTTTCTGGTGCAGATTCTGTGACTTCATGCTACCCACATACTTTTGTAGCGGCGCAAAGCTCAACCGATGCAGCGGTGTCACACCCAGCCGCTCAATCGCCACGCGGTGCTTGGCCACGCCATAGCCAGCATTTGACGCAAAGCCGTACCCCGGATAGACCACGTCTTGCTCAGCCATAAACTGGTCACGCGCTACTTTGGCGATAATCGACGCCGCCGACACGCCGGGGATCAAACCATCGGCCTTGGCCATCACCGTCACGTATCGCTCCAGTGCCGTATCCGCCAAAAAATTAACCGTCCCGTCAATGATAATTTCATCAAACGCCACATTATTCGCTTTACACTGCGACTGAATTTGCTTCACCGCCCGCCGCGTCGCCAGCCGTAATGCCTGGCTCATGCCAACGTCGTCCAATTCACTGGCACTCACCCAGCCTAGCGCCCAGGCAGCCGCCTGCTCACGAATTACCTCGTCCAGCGTCTCGCGGCGTTTTTTAGTCAACTTTTTACTATCATCCAAACCCTCAATCTCGGCACTGCCCAAAATCACCGCACCGACCACCAGCGGCCCCGCCCATGGCCCGCGTCCAACTTCATCAATGCCGAGAATCATGCGCGTGCTGGCCCTTTTTTGCCGCTAATCTTACGACCACCCAACCAAGCCACACCGCCGCCGTGCCCAATGTGTTCGCCAAGATATCCCAATTGGTATCGTCCAGCGTGATACGCGCCAGCCCTACCTTAACCATCAATAATTCCGCCAGTTCATTGATACAGCCCAGCGCCGACACCAACGCAAACACCGAGAACGCCATCACCAACCAGTGCGCCCGCCAGCGTGTCGCCAGCACCAAATATACCCACACTAGTCCCGTAAACAACCCGCCGCCCACGAAATGCGTCGTAAAACTGGTGTCTCGCCCCTCAATGAGCGGCGACGGCAAATACCACGAGATGAAGAACAACACACAGGCAAGGTATAACAACCAGCGATACTTCTTTTCGTCGATGAAGCCATGGCGGCGCAACACGTACGGCACCGCAAATGCCAAAGTCACCGGAACAAACACAGAGATATAGTGAAAGATCGACATATTGGCATTATACCATGAGAAAACCGCCCCCCCAGAGAGAGCGGCCTATGTGTCTCAAAACTAATTACGCTTCTTTGTGGCGAGCTGCGACCTCGGCAGCCTTGGCGTCAAGTTCTGCCTGAGCAGCGTCTTTTTCGGCTTGCTTGGCAGCGGCAGCCTGTGCGGCCTCCTCTTTCAAGCGTTCAGCTTCTGCTTCAGCCTTGGCGTCGTGCACGTTGTTGACAGCTACGCGGTCAAAGTTTTTGGCAGTCAAGCGAGCTGATTTACCAGAACGCTTACGTAGGAAGCTGAGGAACTTGCGGCGAACCTTAGCGCGGCGGACAATTTCCACTTTCTCGATCAGCGGGCTGTGCAGCAAGAATGATTTTTCCACACCAACACCTGAAGCAATTTTACGAACGGTGATGCGTGAGGTGTGTGACTGTTTGTTGTCGGTGCGAATAACCACACCTTCAAACATCTGGATACGCTCTTTGTTGCCTTCCTTAATTTTCTGGTACACACGCACGGTGTCACCACTGCGGACATCAACAACTGCTTGCTTTTTCTGTGCTTGATTGACTTTGTTGATTAGTTCAAAACTCATACTGTTTTCCTCTGTTTCGGGATCTTAACAGCTGGCCATATAGTTGTATCCCTATAGCTCCACACTGAAAGACTCGATATTTAATGTCACCGATACAATTAGTTATCAATTCTAGCACAATTACCCAAAGATAGCAACTCCTGAAAACTTCACCAAACTGCGCTATAATTGACCGCATGGATTACAATACACTAGCACTTGAATTACACAAGAAATATAAGGGTAAAATTACTACCAGCTTGCGCGACCAGGAGAAACTGGACCGTGACAAATTAAGCGCCTATTACAGCCCAGGCGTGGGTGCGGTCAGCCAGGCGATTGCCGAAAACCCAGCGGATTTACCAAAGTACACCTGGACGAATAATCTAGTCGGCGTGATTTCTGACGGCTCAGCGATTCTGGGCTTGGGCGATTTGGGGCCAAAAGCCGCCATGCCGGTGATGGAGGGTAAGGCGCTACTGTTCAAACATTTTGCTAATGTCGATGCCGTGCCGGTTGTCTTGGACGTTCACCAGCCAGAAGAAATTATTGCTACGATCAAGGCAATTGCACCGAGCTTTGGAGCGATTAATCTCGAAGATATCGCTGCACCAAAGTGTTTTGAGATTGAAGAGCGCCTGAAAGCCGAACTGGATATCCCCGTATTTCACGACGACCAGCACGGTACAGCAGTCGTGGTATTAGCAGGGTTGATTAACTCTATGAAAGTCGTTGGTAAAAATCTGCCTGACTGTAAAGTAGTCATGATTGGCGCGGGAGCTGCTGGCACAGCCATCGCTAAGTTACTATACGCTTATGGTGTTTACAATATTTACGCTGTTGATAGCCGCGGCATTATTTCCGATGAGCGCGATGATTTGAACACCGAAAAAACCGCCCTAAAACAATACCTGAAAACCGACATTAGCGGCTCGCTAGACGACGCAATTACCGATGCCGACATTTTCATCGGCGTATCAAAGCCAGGACTATTAACTCCGGAAATGGTAGCAAAAATGGCCAAAAATCCTGTCGTCTTTGCCCTGGCAAATCCAGTACCAGAAATCATGCCAGACATCGCTCGAGAAGCGGGTGTGGCTGTTATCGCGACAGGCCGCAGCGATTTTCCAAACCAGATCAATAATTCCTTGGCCTTCCCAGGCATCTTCCGCGGCGCCCTGGATCATGGTGTGAAAAAAATCACCGACCAGCATAAACTGGCGGCCGCCGAAGCGCTAGCTGGACTAGTCGAAAACCTAACTGCTGAGGAAGTCATTCCTTCGCCGTTTGACGAGCGAGTAGCACCAACCGTCGCTCGTGTTATCACACAACCCTATTCGCCACATGCTAACGATCACAATAGAAGCTGTCGGAGAGCTGGCTTTAGCGTGGCTTTCTGATATCCACTAGATAACTCGATTGACTTCCTCAAGTGTCGTCTCGCCGCGCAAAGCCGCCAGCACGCCCGCCTGCAATAATGTCACCATACCATGTTTCTTGGCTGCAGCCTCAATTGCTTCAGTGTGAACGTCGGCGATATCACCTCGCAGGAATTTCTGAATTTCTTCGGTTACTACCAGCTGCTCCATCACCGGGATACGCCCCTTATAGCCAAACGGCACCTCGTCGGTCGCCACGGGTCGCCACAGCTTGAACGTATCAAGATCAGGGCAATCAACATGTGACGGCAGATCCCGCAAGACTTCCTTTACCCAGTTACGCGTCGCCTCATCTGGTTCATACTCTTCCTTGCTCTCATCGTGTAGCCGCCGCACCAGCCGCTGAGCGATCAATAGTCGCACCGCTGAACTAAAAATTGGATTCTGCCCAATCATATCAATAATTCGACTAAATGCCGCTGACGTCGAGTTAGCATGAAAGCTTGACAGCACCAGATGCCCGGTAATCGACGCCTGAATTGCTGTCTTGGCAGTTTCCTGATCACGGATCTCGCCGACCATCACCACGTCCGGGTCGAGGCGCAGCACGCTACGCAGCCCATCATCAAACCGCTGGCCAGCCGTCGTATCAATCGGGATCTGCGTAATGCCAGGAATAGTATTTTCTACCGGATCTTCCAGCGTGATCACTTTACGATCCGGTGTATTGAGCGCATTGAGAATGCTATATAGCGTCGTTGACTTACCAGAGCCAGTTGGGCCAACGAGTAGCACCAGGCCACGCGGATGAGAGATAATCTCATCAATTTGCTCCCGCTCAGCCGCACCGATACTGAGCAAGTCTAGGTTCAACATCGAGGTGTCAAAATTAAATAAGCGCAGCACTACATCTTGACCATACATGGTTGGCACTGCTTCGACACGGAGGTTAAGGAGGTGCGATACACCGTCACGATGGATTTCTTGCTGCATGTGCCCCGACTGCGGCTCATTGGACGCCGTCGAAATATTTGCTCGCGAAGCCAGCGCCGCCATGATAACTCGATAACGATCACGGCCCAGCTCCGCCACCGAGTGCAGCGCGCCATCAACGCGCATCCGCACCCGAATGGTGTCGCGCTGATTCTCAATATGAATATCCGATGCATTCAGCCGATCCGCCTGATCGATCAAATAGTTAAACACGTCGTTTGTACCGACGGTCGCCAATGTCTGGCTGACCTGCTGGAGTGTGTCACTATCGCCCTCTTTGGCGATTTCGATATTATCATAAATCACTTTTTTCGGCGGATCAAATCGCAGCATTAACGACCGAAAGCCCGAGGCCGATATCAGGAAGAACTTAGCAATAATACCCTGCTCGCGGTAGTTATTAGTCATCGTCGCTACTAATGATTGTGGTGTCTGTGACGTAATGCCAAATCGATATGACTGCTCGTCAGGGTTTATCGCCAGTGGCACAACGTGTCCGTTATACATCTCTTCAATCGTCAAAATATCACGAATCAGCGGAATTGTTTGCTCAAACTCGCGAGCATCCAGATATTGTAGGCCTAAAATCGCCGCTCGTTTCCGGGTTGCGTCTTCATCTTGATCGCGACGTTGTTGTTGAATTCGATCTTCATCCATCAATTTTATTATAGCAAAAAGCTTATCCTTGGGCGAGTGCTATAATGATATCATGCCAGAAATTACCCTCCTCCTGCACAACATTCGCTCGACGTACAATGTCGGTGCAATTATGAGAACAGCCGAAGGCTTTGGCGTCAGGCAAATTATCTTTAGCGGCTATACACCGTACCCCGATTTACGATTGGCCAACCCCCGGTCTATCGACCCAAGGCTGCCGCACATTACCGAAAGGTTGACTGCCCAGATTCACAAGACTGCATTAGGCGCAGAAACAATGCTGCCTTTTAGCTACGTAGCCGATATTCGTCAGTGGTTGGCGGAGAATGCCAACAGGGAACGCTTACCTGTGATTGCCCTAGAGCAGTCAGCGTCGAGTACAGAGCTCAATACGTTTCGGCCACCAGCCCGCTTTGCCCTATTCCTCGGCGAGGAGGTCTATGGCATTGAGCCGGACATTCTAGCGCAGTGTGACTACATCGTCGAAATCCCCATGCGAGGTACCAAGGAGTCATTTAATGTCTCGGTCGCGACCGGCATCGCACTCTACGGCCTCTGTTTCCCGCACTCAATATAAGCTCTAGGCTAGATCATAATCCCTACAGGTGTAAATGATGTCACAATTGCCATTAAAATCAGCGTCACGTACCAAATCTTGCGATTAAATTGATATTTCTCAACCGACACAACTAAAAGCAGCCCGACAATCAGTCCAACCGGCAACGCCTGGATTACTACCACGCCCAGCTCAATCGGCTGCTTCAGTCGCAACCACAATGCCGCCAGCACGACACATACCACCAACTTTACGAAAAAGGTGCTGTCATTTTCATACAGCCGCTCCCGACCTTTGCGGTTGGTAATGATACTTGCCTTTGAGCGATTACGAGCGTACGTTCGCGATTTTTGTTTTGCCATAAGCTTTTTTATCATATCATACCATGCACACCATAGCAAAGCAGCCCCGCATGAAAGCGAGGCTGCCCTAGGCTCAGATTATGTGAAATAAATTACCACATATTCGTCAGGTGGACCGACTTAAATCCATTCCAGCCGTGACCAACTTCTGCTGAACCACTACCAAACGGCCAATTCATGTTGCCACTATTCGTATATTGCAGCAACCGTCCGTCTTTCGTCCGGCCGACGATATCCGCCAGGCCATCAGTATTCATATCACCGAGCATAATGGTATCAAACCCGTTCCAGCCATGACCGATTTGACGACCGCTCTCGAACATTGTCGTCTTGTTGTCGCGTCCACGATTGAGATATGCCCACATCGTACCGTCCTGGCGTACTGCGACGATATCATCATAACCATCACCATTCAAATCACCAGCAACAATCGATCGAACATTATTCCAACCGTGACCGATTTGACGGGCTTCATCTGACACGAAATCATACGTCCCTTCAAGCTTCTTGTAGCGCAGATAGACCTTGCCTGCCATCAAGTTACCGTTAGCGTCGACATAAACATGTGAGACTGGGCTATCCTTACCGTTCAATTTAGCAAATACCGCGCCACCATGATGGTCGATGTCGCTCGCAACCGGCTTGTCGGCAAATGGCGTCGTTGCTGAGCCATTGTTACGGAATACTTGAGCCTTTTGATTCTTTGAATAGGCAACGATATCCGGACGACCATCGCCATCCATGTCAGCAAATGTAATGTTTGTGTATTTGTTAAAGCCCTGCCCGATCTTTGTTGAGCCACCACTAAATGGCCAACCCGGGATAGCATTGTTCTGATACAGCCACAACGAGCCATCTTTGCTCAAGCCAACTGCGTCACTGAAGACAACACCCTCGGTAGCATTCGCAACTGGTGCGCCACTCAGCACCAAGCCAAACACCGTCGCCGACAGCCCAAGCGCCGTTACCGTTTTCTTTAGTATTCCCATACGTCCCTCCACCGTCATAGACGGTATTTATTTAGTACACTCCTACCGTACTACGTTTTCTAAATAAAAGCAATCCCGCTTGTGATTATCAAGCGGGATCGTGGTAAATTCTACTGTAGGATTAGCGACCAATTACATCCGAATCTCGGCGTCAACACCAGCCGGTAAGCTCAGATTCTGCAGGCTATCAATCGTTTTTGGTGTGGCATTAGTAATGTCAATAAGGCGCTTATGGGTGCGCATCTCGTAACTCTCGCCGCCCATTTTGTAGACGTGCGGGCTCTTTACCACCGTGTAGGTGCTGCGACGAGTCGGCAGCGGCACAGGGCCAGCTACGCTCGCGCCGGTGCGAATTGCCGTATCGATAATTTGTTTTGCTGACTGGTCGATGACTTTATGGTCGTACGCTTTCAGGCGAATACGAATCTTGATACCAGTGTCTTGAGCCATAGCTCCTCCTTTATGTGCAACTCCGTAACCTCTGCCCATACCCGCGCTTTGCGACCGGCCGAGTTCTCGGAGTAAATTAATACTGCCCGGCAATTATATCACAATACCTGAAGTATGGCTAGTCAAGAACCACCGGATTTGCTGCCACCCACTGGCGCCACTGCGCGACATCTTCAATCGGTGGCCGATAACCCATAGCTTCACCTAACTGGCTCGCCGCCAAAATACAGGCTGCAATATAATCGGCATTAGCTTCGTGGTCAGACCGGACATATTCTTGGTATTGTTCATTAGTATAGTCCACCGGTAGAGGTACGATGGTATTATCTATCTCACCAAAAACCTGCATTACCTTTTTGTCAAGCTGGATTACGTGCCCTAACTCATGACAAAACGCTATCAACCCGACGATTTGACGACCTATTTCTACATCCTCAAGTCGCTCACGTGGCACACCCAATCGAGACGACATCCGTGCTATAAGATTCGGACTAGACAGCGTCTCCCTCGTGCCGATGACAATCATTGGAATTTTCTCATCATCCCATACTTCACCCTCACCACCTCTGAAGTCACCACTGTTCTCATCAATAACAATTTGCATCTCCTCTAGTGTCCGAGCCGGAAACAAATTCAAGGCGGTCTCGTAAATATCACCTGCTAGCGGATTGATATACTCACCAAGTGTTTCGACTCTTAATTTTTGCGCTTTTTTGTGCGACAACTCTTCCATAGTAATCTATACTGTAACATATAATATTTATTCCGTCAAGCATTACTCTAAACTACGAATTGCCTCCGTTACCACCTCGGCCGAATGACGTAGCGCCGCCTGCTCGCGCTCATTAAGCGGATACCCTGTCAAGATTTTTACACCATCTGCACAAATCGTTGACGGTAGGCCAAGCACTACATCGTGCAGTCCATACTCGCCCTCAACCAGTGAGCAAACTGGATATACTGAACGCGACGATGAGCGTAGTGCCGAGACAATCTTGGAAATAACGAAACCAATTGCATAATACGTCGACCGCTTGGTCTCGATCACCCGGTATGCCCGCTGACGAATTTTCTCCTCAATACCGTCGACCATCGCTGGCTTAAATCCCGGATAATCAGCAAGTGGTACCTCACCGACTTGCGCTGATTCAATTGTCGCAAATGATGAATCACCATGCTCCCCTAAAATATAGGCATCAACCTCTCGACTATGTACATCTAGCTGATCCGCGATATACGACTTAAGCCGCGACGTATCAAGCGTCGTTCCGGTACCAAACACCCGACCCTTTGGCAAGCCCGATTCCTTCAGCGCCACATACGTTAATGCATCGACCGGATTCGACACTACAATGATATATGGATGAGCACCACTTTTCATAATATTCCTAATAGTCCCACGCATAATCTCAGTGTTCACGCCAAGTAGCTCCAATCGTGTCTGTCCCGGCTGCTGCGGCGCACCAGCAGTAACGACCACGATATCATCAGTCTTAATATCATCATAATCGCCTGGCCGCACCACAACACACCGATCAATTCCCATTGCGTCATTGATATCAGCCGCCTGCCCCCACGCCAAGTCAGGGTTGCGGTCGATCAACACAATTTCCTCAACTACACTCCGCAGTGCACAGGCGTACGCCGCCGTCGCACCGACCATGCCACCCGCACCGACGATCACCAACTTCTGTTTGTTCATGTTTATCTCCTGCTTTTTATTGCGATAACTTCTCTACTGTAACGCCATATCGTTACTTTGTCAAGATGCTTGTGGTAATTAATTACCGGCATAGCCCATCAAAAATCCCCCAGTTTCCTGGGGGATTTCTAGGATTGGAACGCAAAGACTATTTGTTAATCTTTGTCACCACACCAGCACCAACGGTACGGCCACCTTCGCGGATAGCAAAGTTCAAACCTTGCTCCATAGCGATTGGGGCGAGCAGCTTCACCTTGAAGGTTACGGTGTCGCCTGGCATAACCATTTCTTTGTCAGCTGGTAGTTCAACTTCACCCGTCACGTCAGTGGTACGGAAGTAGAACTGTGGCTTATAACCCTTGGAGAATGGAGTGTGGCGACCGCCCTCTTCCTTCTTCAAGATGTACACTTCAGCTTCAAACTCGGTGTGTGGCGTAATCGTACCTGGCTTAGCCAAAACCTGGCCACGCTCAATGTCGGTACGCTCAATACCGCGTAGCAAGACACCGGCGTTGTCGCCTGCTTGACCCTGGTCCAGAGACTTCTTAAATGCCTCAATACCAGTCACCACTGACTTCTGAGTTGGACGGATACCAACGATTTCAACTTCGTCGTTAATCTTAACGACACCCTGCTCGATACGACCAGTTGCCACAGTACCGCGACCCTTGATCGAGAAGACGTCCTCAATTGGCATAATGAATGGCTTGTCCATGTCGCGTGGTGGCTCTGGGATGTAGGTATCCATAGCCTCAACCAATTCCATGATGGCATCTTCGTACTTCTCGTCGCCTTCCAGCGCCTTGAGAGCTGAACCCTTGATGATCGGTGCATCTTTGTCAAAGCCATTCTTCTCGAGAAGTTCACGAACTTCTTCTTCGATTAGCTCGACCATGTCTGCATCAGCCATGTCCATCTTGTTGAGGAAGACAACGATCTTTGGCACACCAACCTGCTTTGCCAGCAGCACATGCTCGCGGGTTTGTGGCATCGGGCCGTCGGTTGCCGCAATCACCAGGATCGCGCCATCAACCTGGGCAGCACCAGTGATCATGTTCTTGACGTAGTCAGCGTGACCCGGCATGTCAACGTGTGCATAGTGACGGTTCGGTGATTCATATTCCTGATGCGAGCTGGCGATGGTGATACCACGCTGGCGCTCTTCTGGTGCGTTATCGATCTGGTCGTACGCAATGGGTTTGTTAACTGCGCTTGGGAGGCGCTTTGCGAGCACTGCCGTAATTGCGGCGGTCAGTGTCGTCTTGCCGTGGTCAACGTGGCCCATAGTACCGACGTTCACGTGCGGCTTGCTTCGGTCAAATGCATCTGCCATTTGTAGAAGTTCTCCTTTATTTAATTATATTTTCACGCGGGTACAGTCCATTAAACAGACCTCACGGCGTATGTTCTTGATTATAACTGGTTTGCAAACTGTTGTAAATAGGGTTTATACTATGGACATGAGTATCTTTTCTAAGAAAGTAACACCCGAAGCAACCCGCACTGGTGTATATCCAAAACGATTATCATATGACGAGCGTCGGGAACTAAATGCCGAATATGATCGTCGCCGTCAAACCAACTTACCAAAGCTACCTTCGTTGGGCATTGCTCTTATTCTGACAATGACCCTCTCTATGGCTTGGATGCTTATCAAGCTCACTACTTTATTCATCAAAACGAGCGGACAGTCTGCTATTTTTCTGTTATTCTTTCTCTTTATCCTCATCGCAATCTGCTACGGTGTCACATTTTTCTATGTTAAGCGTATTCTCGATAGGCTGAGCGTTAGCGGTACAAAGTTTGTTATTATTTACCTCGCGCTCGTTGGCGTCATACTCGGGTGCTGCCACCAACTTGGTATCGCTCCTTTTCATGCACTTCTGTCATTACCGGTTTCATTTTTGTTGGTCGCTACTGGTGGACACTACATTGCGACGAGTATACTTGCTAAATGCTGCATTCATTTTGAGTGGTAGTAGTAGTTATTGTATTATATACAACACTTTCTTACAGTAGTAAATTGTTGTAATTATTACTTTTTGTTGGTTATTTTCTCTATGATGTCTTATACTGAGAAGCGTGTATCAGTTAATACTAAAGGAGAAATAATCTATGTGTGGAATTGTTGGCTATATCGGTGAACGCGAGGCGCAGAATATCCTCGTCGCTGAGCTCAAGCGGCTCGAGTACCGCGGCTATGACAGCGCCGGAATTGTCACCCTGTCGGGTTCTGCCACACCAACTCTGCTGCGCACCAAAGGCAAGGTGGCAGCGCTGGAAGAGCTCGTCGGACAACATAAGACGAGCGATACGGTCGGCATCGGACACACCCGCTGGGCAACGCATGGTGAACCAAGTAAACGCAACGCGCACCCACACCACGTTGGTGAGATTTATCTAGTGCACAATGGCATTATCGAGAACTACCAAGATCTCAAAACAATGTTGGCCAGTCATGAGTACGAATTTAAGAGCGATACCGATAGTGAGGTATTGGCGGCCTTGATTGACTATCTGCGGCGTGACTCACCGGATTTACTGACAGCAGTCACCGGCGCATTGAAGATGGTAGTTGGTGCGTATGGCATTGCGGTACTTGACACCACGAACCCCGAAGAAATTATCGTGGCCCGCCAAGGTAGCCCGTTGATCATTGGCGTCGGAGACGGCGAAACATATATCGCCAGTGACGCTTCAGCACTGGTTGGCTACACCAATCAAGTAGTGTATTTGCATGATGGTGAAATTGGTCGCTGTACTCGTAGCGGGCTAGAGTTACAGACAATCGAATCGCAAAAGCTTGACGTCAAGATCGAGATGCTCGACATGGATATGCAGGCGATTCAGAAGCAGGGCTTTGACCATTTCCTCGCCAAAGAAATTTACGAACAGCCAACCAGTCTCACGTCCACCCTGGCCGGCCGCGTCCTACCCGACCAAAAATATGCGCGCCTGGGCGGTCTCAACATGAGCGATGATGAACTGCGCCACGTCAAGCACATCATCATCGTTGGCTGCGGCACTGCCTACTTTGCTGGTGTGCAGGCCAGCTACTTTATCGAGCAACTGACCGATGACGTGACTATCAGTGTCGAGATCGCCAGTGAGCTGCGCTACCGCGCATTCAACGTGCCCGAACACTCGGTCGCTATGATCGTTAGCCAGAGTGGTGAGACGGCTGATACCCTTGCCTGCCTGAATGAATTGAAGCGACGTGGTGTTAAATGCCTCGGCGTCGTCAACGCCGTCGGCAGTACGATCGCCCGAGCAGTTGATGGCGGCGTGTACTTGCACGTCGGTGCCGAGATTAGCGTCGCCAGTACCAAGGCCTTTACCTCACAGGTTGCTGCTCTGACGATCTTTGGTATTATGCTCGCCAATGCCAAGGGTACCAACCCACAATTTATTGATGAATTTGTGCAAGAATTAGCGATACTACCAAGTGAGATCCAAAAAGTCCTTGATAAACAAGGTGCCGAGATACCTTCCATCGCTAGGGCGTATGCTGATTACAATCACGCACTCTACATCGGCCGCGATACGCTGTATCCGATTGCCATGGAGGGCGCGCTGAAGCTCAAAGAGGTAAGCTACATCCATGCCGAAGCGTATGCCGCTGGCGAGCTAAAACATGGCCCGATCGCCCTGATCGATGATCGTTTCTTTGAGGTCTGCTATATCCAAGACAACTGGCTATACGAGAAGTCTCAGAGCAACTTGATCGAGATGAATACTCGCGGCGCCCACGCTATCGTCATCACCGATACGACGAAAAAGGTGCCGGGCGAAACCATTATCCGAGTCTCAACCAAATTGACGCACCTCACGCCGCTCTTGTTCAATGTCGTGTCGCAACTCCTAGCCTATCACGTGGCTGTCAAGCGTGGCCATGACGTCGATCAGCCGCGCAACCTCGCAAAGAGCGTGACAGTCGAATAATTCTCTCGCATTAGCGGCGATAATATGTCGCCAAAAACTCTTCACGAAACTCGTAAAATGTCCCATCCTCTAGGCTGGCGCGGATATCATCAACCAGTTTAACGATAAATCGCTCGTTGTGGATTGATAGCAATGTGCCAGCCAGAGATTCGCGGGCGTGGAGTAAATGACAGAGATAGGCGGCAGTATAATTCCTGCAAGTATAGCAGTCACAACCATCCATAATTGGTTCAAACAGTTCGCGGTATTTCTGGCCGCGAACATTGACCCGACCAAGCGGCGTATAGGCCGCGCCGTTTCTGGCCACGCGTGTCGGACTAACACAGTCAAAGGTATCAATTCCCTGCTCGATCGCCGCAAAGATATCGTCCGGCTCGGAGATACCGAGCAAATGCCGCGGCTTGTTCTCGGGTAAGATCTGATTGACCCACTGAATCGTCTGCGCCATGGTTTCCTTTTCCAGCGCGCCGCCGATGCCGTAGCCGTCAAAATCCATTGCGCCTAAAAACACAGCCGTTTGCTTGCGTAAATCTTCATAATTTGCGCCCTGCAGCACACCAAACAACGCTTGATATGGCTTGTCGGGACGAGCTTCACGCAGACGTTTAACTTCCGCCAAACTCCGCTCTGCCCACGCGTGCGTCCGCGCCAAGGCCTCCACCTGATAATCATACGGATCAATCAGCGACGTCAGCTCGTCAAAAGCAAAAGTGATGTCCGCGCCAATGCCCGCCTGAATCTGCATAGATAACTCCGGCGTAAATTTATGGTACGAGCCGTCGAGGTGCGATTTAAACATCACACCGTTTTCATCCACCCAAGCGTGGCGCGACGATTTTTTAGCGATGGCAATTTCTTCATCAACATCCGTACTCATCGCCAGCACCTTCTTAAAACCCGAGCCCAGGCTCAACACCTGAAAGCCGCCGCTATCAGTGAATGTCGGCCCTGGCCAATTCATAAATTTGCCCAAATAGCCAGCCTTCTCGATGAGCTGATGACCCGGCTGCAAATACAGATGATAGGCGTTTGCTAGCACCGCTTGCGCACCGACATCCGCCACCATCTCGGGCACCATCGCCTTGACGTTAGCCTTAGTGCCGACCACGATAAACGCCGGCGTTGTAATATCGCCGTGTGGCGTGTGAATAATACCAGTGCGCGCCAACGTGTTGCCAAGCTTAGAGGTGATCTCAAAAGAAAACGGTTTCATTTGATAGATTATATCAGTTTTTTCCGCTACACTATAAGCATGAGCAAAAAAACACTGGTTGAGCTTGATTCGTGGCTGGCGCCGCATGAGGGCGTCATTAACGCCCGTGAGGCGTATATTTCGTCGACGCTAACGAAGGTTTTGGACGGTAAATCTCCAGTGGAGTTTGCGCTGGGATTTCGTCATTTTGGACTGCACCGCACTCAAGACGGTTGGATTTTTAGAGAATGGGCGCCAAATGCCACGCGCATAGTGATGGTTGGCGATTTTTCGGAGTGGCAGGAGTGCGAGGAGTTTACCCTACAGCCTGGCGCGCATGGCGAATGGAGTGTTGATTTGCCGAGAGATGCGCTGCACCACGGCCAGAGCTATAAACTACGCGTCTATTGGCCAAATGGTGACGGCTGGCGTTTGCCATCATATGCCACCTACGTGGTACAAGATGATGATTCGGTGGATTTTTCAGCCGTGGTGTGGCAGCCTGATGAGCCATACCAGTGGCAACACGACATTCCACCTGCACCACACGTGCCGCTGATTTACGAGGCACATGTCGGTATGAGCAATGAGGAGGAAAAAGTTGCCAGCTTCAATGAATTTACCGCGGGCGTCCTGCCGCGCATCAAACAATCTGGCTATAATACCATCCAGCTGATGGCCATCGCCGAACACCCGTACTACGGTAGTTTTGGCTATCATGTTAGTAATTTTTTCGCCGTGTCATCGCGCTTTGGCACGCCAGATGATTTCAAACGGCTGGTAGACGCGGCGCACAGACTGGGGATGCGCGTCATCATTGACATTGTTCATGCTCATGCCGCCAAAAATGAAGTCGAGGGCCTGGGCAATTTCGCAGGTGATCCAACGCAATATTTCAAAGCTCACGATCATCCAGCATGGGATTCGCGGCTGTTTGATTATGGCAAGCCGGAAGTACTGCACTTTTTGGCTAGCAATTGCCGCTGGTGGTTGGATGAATACCACGTTGACGGCTTTCGGTTTGACGGTGTGACCAGTATGCTGTATCACGACCACGGTTTGGGCAAAAGCTTCACCAGCTATGACGATTATTTTGGCGACGATGTAGATAAGGACGCACTGGTCTATCTCAGACTGGCAAATGACGTCATTCACGCTGTTCGCCCCGATGCCATGACCATTGCTGAGGAAATGAGCGGGCTGCCGGGTTTGGCGGCGCCGACAGAATACGGCGGCCTGGGCTTTGATTGTCGTTTGGCGATGGGCGCGCCCGACCTCTGGATTAAAACACTGAAAGAAAAGCGCGACGAAGATTGGGATTTGGGCGAGTTGGCACATACGCTGAGCTCGCACCGCCCAGAGGAAAAAGTCATCACCTACGCCGAGAGTCATGATCAAGCCTTGGTTGGCGACAAAACGCTGATTTTTCGACTAATTGATAAAGAAATGTATTGGCATATGGATAAGGCCGACCCTGACCTGACCGTGGAGCGTGGCATAGCCCTGCACAAACTAATTCGGCTGCTGACCGCCGGACTGCACGGCGGCGGCTACCTCAACTTTATGGGTAATGAATTTGGGCATCCCGAGTGGATCGACTTTCCGCGCCAAGGTAATCATTGGTCATTCAAGCACGCGCGGCGCCAGTGGAGTTTACGCGACAATGGTTTTCTCAAATACCAATGGCTAGGCGAATTTGACGTGGCGCTGATGAAGCTCATCCAAACCGTTGACGACCCGAGCGTTCACTACCTCACCATTCGCCAGCACGATCACGTGGTTAGTTTCATGCGCGACAATCTGCTGTTTATTATGAATTTCTCGCCCAGCCAGTCGTGGACGGATTACGGCGTACCAGCGGCGGCTGGGTCATACCGGGTAGCACTCAGCAGCGACGACCAACAGTTTGGCGGACAGGGCCGGGTTGATCCTAATGGCCGCTACTTCACGACGCCGCATAACGACGAGCACATTATACGTGTATACATACCGGCACGAAGTGGCCTCGTACTACAAAAAGATTGACCGCGAAGCTATGTTAGTATGAATACCCTACCATGATCTTGACTACTGTGCTAATTCTTTGACCATCTTAGACAGAATCGGAATGACATTCATTTCGAACCACGGATTGCGCGCCCGCCAGCGGAAGTTAAGCGGTGATGGATGGACAAGTGGAAAATAATGAGGCAGATACTCCACATAATGCGCGACTGTTTCGGTCAGGTTGCGCTTCGCCTGCTTATTAAGATAGTATTGCTGAGCATGAGCACCAACTAAAATCGTCAGCCTCACATCCGGCATCTGTGCTAGCAGCCGTGGATGCCACTTTTTGGCAAACTCCGATCGCGGCGGTAAATCACCATGTGCAGCCTTACCTGGATAATAAAAATCCATTGGCATTAGAGCAAACAAATCAGGATCATAAAATTGTTCATCGGTAACCCCCAGCCACTGACGCAACGTGCGACCACTGGCATCATTCCATGGCGTGCGTGTTTCCTGCGCTATTCGTCCCGGTGCCTGACCAACCAGCACGATACGTGAGCGGGGTGAAGCGGTATAGACTGGCGGCCAACCACGAGCGTGAAACGAAGCATTCATACTATCTTGATCGATTTCATCATATAGCAACGGCCTAGTCATCATATTAGTATATCACAATCATTCTATACTGTTCACGCTTCAGACTATCCTTCGTCAATATTATGTGATATATTGTTCACATGGATATAAACTCAAAAAATATCATAGCTACCTTGACCTCACTCGGCATCCCACCAGCCTCGGCAACGATCATCTATTGCCTCCTTATCGCCCCACCGTATCACCATAGCCACACAAGCCTCCACGAGCAAACCGGCTTTAGTAAAGCAGCCATTACTGGCGGGTTACGCTATCTAGAAACACTTGATATGATCTCCTACCAAACAGACAGTTCACGGCGGCAGCATATTGCTCTTGATATCAAGCCGCTCGTTACCTACACTCAACAACGTATGCTGCTGTTTGATAAACTGGCTGACGAATTACACGCAGCGTCAGCCGAGCAAGTAGACGGTGAGTTTTCATCGGATATCGCCACGGTAGCTGAGCTGTGTAGCGCAATCAACGAAACAATTTGGCAGGCTATAACGACCTGGGAAGAGCAATATACCCCTACTCATCCATTGAAGTAAGATATTCTTCCAGGAAATCGCCCCACTCCGGTACATTCTTTTCTCGAAAATAGGCACGAAGAAAGGTAACCATAGTTTGTTGACGAATTAATGCTTCGTCTCGGCCTGGGTCGGTCATCATAATCTTTGGTAGCTTCAACAACTTTTCAAAGAAATAATTAATGAAGCTATCGCCATCATGCGTGCCGCCGTTAGCGTTATATCGATGCGCATCAATGTTCATATCAGGCCAAACAGTTGGATCAAATATCCGACAACTACCGTGATTCACCGCATAAATAAGTGCTCGCTCGATACCGCATGCCCCAATCGCATCACACATATCAGCGTCAGACACCAACCGACCAGCTAGACGTTCTGGCCGCACACCATGTAGATAGCGACTATAGCCAATCCGAGCAATATTATGACGCACCGCATCCTGCAAATCAGCCGCAACACCAGCCTTCGTCATAATTGACGTGGCATTATTGAGTTCGTCCGCCTGCTTTTTGCCAACTAATTTATAATCATCAACATCGTGCAGCCATGCCGTCAATAGCACTTCGTCCATTGAAGCCGCTTCTTTTTTATACTCATTCGCGAATCGCTCCGCTAGCCGTGCTACACGCTCAACGTGTTCGTCGCTATGGCCTGACGTATCACCGCCAAGCAGTCGGCAAACTTCCTGTCTTACTATCGTCATTGATTTGTTCATAGACTTTATTATACACCCCCATGCAAGTTATGGACGTAAATCTATTTATTAGCTACGAAACCCCAAGGTGCATAATGCATCATACACACTCGGAACAACGTAAACTAGTTCACGCAGCATAATATCAACTGGTGCTGTTCGTGAAAAGATTGGTTTCTTTAATGCGAGAGCATAACCGATCTCCATCGCGGCACTTATGCCAACATAGCCTTTGGGGGCATGCAGTAAAATAAAATCAGACTGCTCAATAGCCCGTAAATGCCAGTTTTCTATCTCTCGAGGCGACAGGCCAACTTCTGCAGCATCAACAACAAATTCACCATCCATAAAGTCCACTCGTCGCGGTGACAATACCTGACAGCCGGTTACGGCTAGCTCGTCGTAAGCTCGCCGCAACCCGTCAATATCGCGCCTGTACGACCCACATAATACCGCACGTGCTGCCCGCGGCCTAGAACTCCGCACTACCATATTCATATATTATTTCAGCCAACTCGCCGCACCCGTTGATACACGCCGTGATTTCTCGCAAAAAACTCTTGTACTTTTTTGGCTCATCACGCATCTCATCGAGTGTACGCCAGGCATTTCTACCGCCCTCAAACTGTACGGCCAATTTGCCCGAAAATACCTTGCAAAACATCAGGTGAAAGATCTTGTCTTCGATAATTTCACCTGTTTGCGCATGGCGCACACGTTCATGGTACACCCCGCGATGAACAAACTCACCCCGTAACCCCGTCTCCTCCGTCAATTCACGCGAGGCTGCATCGACGATCGACTCGGCCCACCGCACTTTGCCAGTAGGCGCACCCCAAAACCCATAGTAGGGGTGCTTGAGCCGCTGCTGCAATAAATACTGTTTTTCTCCATCATGCTCACGTTCGATCACGAGCATAACTGCCACCTTTGGCTGCCGCTCAATAACACCAGCATCAGTATCAAGCTTATTCGCGTACTCCTTACCCTTGACCGAAAGACAATACCCGCCGTCGACTTTCTGCACATAACCTAGCTCAACGAGCCGTTTGATGTGAAATTTGATATGATCACTTTCCAGGCCGCTTGCTTTTTGTAGTGTTGCGAAATTAGCCACTGGCAAAAATAACAATTCCCGCAAAATTTTCGTTTGTGCCTCATGGATCTTTGCTTCAAAACTCATATCGTCTCCTTTTGGCTCTAGTGTAGCGCGATCAGATTAGAAAAACTAGGGAAGTCGACTTCCCTAGTGTAGAGACATAGACACGTCACGCTCCCTCGGCTACCTTTTATTCATAGTACGCTAACATTCTTCCATCAGTTGACAGCCAACCCGCCCCTGTTATACAATGAAATTTGTATTATTATCGTGAGTCTTGGTCGCCCGAGCCCACCATAGCGGGTCGTGGATGACCTATCTTTGTATCAAAATATAAATCTAAGGAGTTTTACCTTGCGACAACAACATGCAAAAACAACATTACAATTACTATGGCGAGCGTCACGTCCATACAAATGGCGACGCAATCTAGCGCTCATTACAGCTACCTTAACCTTAGCGGTAGGCACAATTGTCGGACCACTGATTATCGCACAGCTCCTGGATATGATTCAACATGGTCAGCTACAGACCGGCTCTGTGTGGACGCTTGTGATTCTCTATGGCCTCAGTCAACTATGGTCAGAGATTATTGGGTGGCGAATAGTACTGTATTTAATGTGGACGCTAGAAACCATTATGCAGCGCGATATCGCAAACAAGGTATTCGCCAAGCTATCTGGCGAGACCATGTTTTTCCACTCTAACAAATTTGGTGGCTCGCTCGTCAGCCAAAACAGCAAGCTCAGTAGCTGTGTTGAACGATTTTGGGATGAGCTAGTATGGGCAGTACTGCCGCTGGTCATCTCACTCACCGGATCAATTGTTATCCTGTCGATGTTACTCTGGCAATACGCGCTCTTTCTATTCATGTTCTCGATCATCTTTGGCGTAGCCGTCTTCTTTGGATCGCGTCCGATGGCCAAGTTAAGTAGGCGTGAGGCGGAGGCCAGCAACAAAGTAAGCGGCAACCTCGCTGACATGGTGTCAAATGTGCTTGCTGTCAAGTCATCCAGCGCTGAAAAAATCGAGCAGCAGCGATTTGATAAAACGAATCGTACATGGCGCAAGGCTAGCCTGGCCACTATGCGAGGATTCCTCACTGTCAGTAGTGTTTACTCAACGATAAACACTAGCATCCGAATCGGTGCCATCGTGTTCGCTATTTATGCAGCACAGCATAATATCGTTTCGGTTGCAGCGGTGTACTTAATCATCACCTACACTGGCAGTGTCACCCGTGAGCTGTGGAATATGAATAGCATTATGCGAAATTATAACCGGATCATCGGTGACGCCCATGAGATGGTCGAGATATTACACACACCAACATCACTTGTTGACAAGAGTGATAAAAAGCTTCATGTTGATCGCGGTGTCATTGATTTTGATGCCGTGACCTTTACGCATGACGAGGGTAAAGGCGCAACCTTGTTTCACGATTTTTCACTGCATATTACGCCAGGCGAAAAGGTCGGGTTGGTTGGTTCTAGTGGTTCGGGCAAGACGACTCTGACGAAGTTGTTGCTGAGATTTGCCGACATTGACTCGGGCGCAATCATGATTGATGAGCAGAACATTGCCGAAGTCACACAGGCCAGCCTCCGTTCGCAGATCGCTTACGTGCCGCAGGAGCCGCTACTATTTCATCGTTCAGTGCGCGAGAACATTGCCTATGGCAGGGCCGACGCTACTGATGCCGAGATTGAACAAGCAGCCAAAAAGGCGGGGGCCTATGATTTTATTACTCAGCTGCAGGACGGCTTTGACACACTGGTCGGTGAGCGCGGCGTCAAGTTATCGGGTGGACAGCGCCAGCGCATCGCTATCGCTCGAGCCATCGTGAAAGATGCGCCAATCTTAGTCCTCGACGAGGCGACCTCGGCGCTTGATTCTGAGTCAGAAGTTCTAATCCAAAAATCACTCAAGACACTGATGAAAAACCGTACCTCAATCGTCATTGCTCATCGACTTTCAACAATCGCCAAGCTTGATCGAATCATCGTGATGCATAATGGCAAGATAGTCGAGGATGGCTCACATGAGCAGCTCCTTAAGCATGGCGGCCACTACGCAAAACTGTGGCAGCATCAATCTGGCGGCTTTATTGACGCCTAACCAGCACAGTCTCTAGGTAGTATGCTATAATGCATAATGATATGATGCACGCGTTTATTGATTTTATTGTTCATTTTGGTGTTGTCGCGATTTTGCTGGTTGTCTTTGCCGAATCGGGCCTACTCTTTGGTTTCGTCTTTCCGGGCGATAGTCTGCTATTCACGGCTGGCTATATGGTGCAGCAGCATATTTTACCAATTGACATCCACCTCTTTGCGCTGTTACTCTCGCTGATGGCTATCCTTGGCGATAGCGTCGGCTACGCATTTGGACATAAAGTTGGCCGTAAATTATTTGAACGCAAAAACTCTCGCTTCTTTAAGAAGAAATATCTCGTGCAGGCCGAAAAGTTTTACGAAAAGCACGGTTCACTTACCGTAGTATTGGCGCGGTTTGTACCGATTGTGCGTACGTTTGCGCCAATCGTGGCCGGCGCTAGCAAGATGCACTATCGAACTTTTATTATTTTTAATATTCTCGGTGGCGTTATTTGGGCCACGCTTTTCACCTACCTCGGATTCTTTGCTGGCAAGGCGCTCACCGACGCTGGTGTTAATATAGAAGTTGCCGCACTGGTCATCATCTTTTTGTCAGTGCTGCCAATGATCATTCACGCCCTCAAGCAGGAGCACACTCGCGCGGCGCTGCGCCAACAAGTATCAGTCCTGCTCGGCAAGACTCGCCGCAAAAAGCAATAAGCCTTCATGATAAAGCCTGCTCGTTAGTAGCTATACGTCCAACTAGAGCAAACTTTTCAGATACCTACCGGTAAATGATTCTGGCACGTTGGCGACTTCTTCTGGCGTACCGCTCGCCACCACCGTACCGCCGCCGAGACCGCCCTCAGGCCCCATATCGATAATCCAGTCGGCCGATTTGATAACATCCAGATTGTGTTCAATGATGATCATACTGTTACCGCCATCAACCAGCTGCTGTAAAATATCCAGCAGCCGCTTAACATCGGCAGAATGTAGCCCAGTTGTCGGCTCATCCAGAATATACATCGTCTTGCCCGTCGAACGCTTGGAGAGTTCTGTCGCTAGTTTAATCCGCTGTGCCTCGCCGCCCGAAAAGGTGGTTGCCGGCTGACCAAGCTTGATATAGCCAAGGCCGACTTCCACCAACGTCTGTAATTTCCGAGCGATATTAGGCACGCTATCAAAGAAATTCGCCGCCTGCTCAACCGTCATATCGAGTACATCAGCAATCGTCTTATTTTTATACTTAATTTCCAGTGCCTCACGGTTATAGCGCTGGCCATGACACTCGTCACACTGGACGTAGACATCCGGCAAAAAGTGCATCTCGATCTTGATCATACCGTCGCCTTGGCAATTTTCGCAGCGACCCCCCTTGACATTAAAACTAAACCGGCCAGCTTTATAACCGCGGACATTAGCCTCAGGCGTACTGGCGAACAGCTCGCGAATTGGCGTAAAAATACCAGTGTAGGTTGCTGGGTTAGAGCGCGGCGTGCGGCCAATTGGCGACTGATCGATGACGATAGCCTTATCCAACTGCTTTATTCCCTCAATTTTATCGTGTGCGCCAGGTACGTCACTAGCCCGGTTGAGCCGTGCCGCTAATTCCTTGGCGATAATATCATTGACCAGAGTTGATTTACCGCTGCCCGATACACCAGATACTACAGTCATCAAGCCCAAGGGGAATGCCACATCAATTTGTTTCAAATTATTCTCGCGAGCGCCGCGAACGATTAACTGACGGCTAGCATCAACCTGGCGGCGATGTTTTGGTACGGCAATTTTTTCTGCTCCCGACAGATACCGACCAGTGATACTATCTGTGCATTTGGCGACCTCATCTGGTGCACCCAGCGCCACCACCGCGCCGCCATGCACACCAGCGCCTGGGCCCATATCGATCAAAAAGTCACTCTGCCGAATGGTATCCTCGTCGTGTTCGACTACCAGCACCGTATTGCCGAGATTACGTAGGTGCTTCAGTGTAGCAATCAGCCGATCATTATCGCGCTGATGCAAGCCAATCGACGGCTCATCCAGCACATACAGCACACCCTGCAAACCGCTGCCAATCTGTGTCGCCAGCCGAATTCGCTGCGCCTCGCCACCGCTCAGTGTATTGGCGGCGCGCCCTAACTCCAAATAATTCAGCCCGACATTACTCATAAAGCCGAGGCGGGCGGTAATCTCTTTCAAAATAAGCCGCGCGATCATTGCCTGCTGCTCGTTCAATATTAACTTGTGAGTGAACAAGTCGAGCGCATCATCAACGCCAAGGTCGCAAATATCCATGATATTCAGACCCTGCACCGTTACCGCTAGGACAACTGGCTTCAGCCGCGCGCCGCCGCAAACATAACAATCCCGCTGGCGCATAAACCGCTCAATGTCCTTGCGCATAAATTCGCTATCGGTTTCTTTCCAGCGCCGCTCCAGATTAGGGATCACCCCTTCATAGGTTGTATCGTAATGCCGCCCATTGCCGAGCTGCACTAGATATTTCTGATCGCCCGTACCATAGAGCACTTTCTGGCGCGCCTCATCAGACAACTGCCCGACCGGTGTCCGGATACTGAAACCATGCGCCTCGGCTACCGCCGAAATCTTGCGCATGTAAAAGTTATCGACATTGATCCGGTTGTATGGCCGAATCGCCCCCTCAGCAATCGTCAGATTCTCATTCAGCACTAAACTAGGATCGACTTCTAATCGGCTGCCAAGTCCGGTACAGCTCGGACAGGCCCCTTGCGGTGCATTAAAACTAAACAGACGCGGCTCAAGCTCTGGGATCTCCTCATCCGGATGATCAACACAGGCATATCGCTGTGAGAACGTCTTCAGTTCATCCGCATCAGCATCCAGCACCTCAACCACACCCTGGCCAAGCTCCAGCGCCTGCTCGACGCTCTGGCTCAACCGGCTGGTCAAGTCATTGTTCACCGCTAGGCGATCAACCACTAACTCAATGCTGTGCTTATAACTTTTCTGTAACTGCGGAAACTCATCCAGTGCATACACCACGCCATCCACGCGCACCCGGGCGTAGCCTAGCCGCCGATACTGCTCTGGAATGTGCGCAAACTCGCCCTTCTTATTCTTGACAATTGGTGCGAGTAGCAGCAATCGCTTGCCCTCATATTGCTTAGCAATCTCCTGGATAATAGCCTCGGCCGTACGGCGCGACACTGGTTTATGGCAGCGCGTACCGTCTGGCTTGAGAGCTGGACAATGCGGTGTGCCAATCCGCGCAAACAAGAGACGTAAGTAATCGTAAATTTCGGTCACCGTCGCCACAGTTGAACGCGGATTACGGCTGGTTGACTTTTGGTCAATTGAAATTGCCGGACTCAACCCCTCGATGCTATCAACATCCGGTTTATCCATAATGCCCAAAAATTGCCGCGCGTAGCTCGACAGACTCTCGACATAGCGGCGCTGGCCCTCGGCGTAAATCGTGTCAAACGCCAGCGACGACTTACCGCTGCCGCTCAGGCCAGTGATCACTACTAACTTATCGCGCGGAATTTCCACGTCGATATTTTTTAGATTGTGTTCACGAGCGCCCTTGACGCGAATTACCTCTGGCATATCTGATCTATTATACCGAATAGGCGTTTATTTTTCCAGCCGCGGGGAGTGAGGTGACCTCCCTTGACATCATGCTTTGCTGTACTTGTAGCAACATATTATGCTTATGATTGCAAATATAAGGATCGGCTGTTATAGTAAAAGACATGAAGAGGTTTGTGGTCATCTGTGGAATTGCTGTTGCCGTCGCAACCTTGTTTTACCTGACCCGCGAAGAGTGGTTTTCATTCGTAACGATAGGCCGAGTTCCGTTCACTAGCATGATCCTACCGGCGGCCGTCATGATGGGGTTTTGGATGATCATTGTGCCGGTATGTATCGTCTGGGGCAAGTCGATCAGCATTACCTTCTGGAATAGTATCGAGATGCTCGGGAGACTTGATCAGCGTCGTATCAACCGACAGGTCCGCCTGGCAGCACGAGCTCGTCACACCGCAACGCAACAGGTTAGTCTAGCGATGGTTGCCGCGTGGTTAGTGGTAACCCAACGCTACGTGACACACACTGACACTGCTACGAAAGCGGATGATCAGTCAACTGCGCGATTAGCTGTCGCAACAAATTAAATACGCTATGCCTCGCTTATTCAATCTGATCTGTTTCTATAACGTCAGCTTCTGCTCTTTGCCTCATCTTGCACCCAGACTATCCCAAGTAGCGAAACGGTGCTCACCAATATCCGCCGCCAACTCACGCCAATAATTGATACCAAGTGCCTGTGATGATAAGTGGATGTTTAGCGTCAATGTAACCACGAAGCGGCCGGCTTTTACCCAGCTGCTATTTGTTTCTCTGCCAAAGCAGTCGACTTATAGCACTGAACAGCCGAATTATATAATTGCCACGCTGTCATCGGGATGCCCAATCGCCTCCCCTCAGCTAGCACCTCGTCATATCCAGCCAGCCATTCACCAAATCCGTGCTTCATATGACCTGTTACCATATCAACAACATCAGGCTGTTGAAGTGCATGCTGCATTATCGGAGTTGCCACCCTTAGTGGCATTATTGATAATACATTAAGGGGGAAAACTCGCCACACTGCAACACCTTGATGACGACATAGGGACATACCATCACGAAGTGCTATAATTAGCCGTCGAATCGCCCCTGGGTCGTGCGTTAATGCCGAGAAACTACCGCTGCTAGCTATGGCGCCAGCGGTCGCTGACTGCTGGAGATAATGAACCTTCATCCAATCAAGCAGATGAGCATCATAGCTAGTTGCCACACCAGCCTCTTTTAAATGCTGCATAAACAACTTTGCTCCCGCCTTTATGCCACCAACCCGCGTTGGCGTTGGAAAGATAATAACCTTCACGCCATGATTATCTCGCCCACCGCCAACACTGGAAGGAAAGGCGATAAAATAATTATCAGGCGATATATATTGATCAACATCACTAGCCAGATTCCAATTGTTTTGCATAAATCCAATCCACCTAGCCTTCGGCTGATACTTTGCTAGCACCGGTAGTACCGATTGAAGTTGACAGCGATTAACTGTTACTAATATAACGTCGTAATAACCTGCTGGCGACGTGACGCACTGCGGGTGAAATACTGTCGACTGATACGTATTGTCACGCTGGCGCAAATCCTTTATAGCAAGTGGCACGCCTTGCGACACCTCTTCATACCGCTCAGGCATCACTAGTACATCCACGTCATGGTGCGCCGCTAATAAATGTGCATATGTCAGACCGATTGTTCCCGCACCATAAATTAAGTACCGCATCCTAGTCCTCGGTGGGCAATATTGCCTCTGCCCATAGCTGCAATTCCTGCAAGATGAACTGTTGCTCATCAGTCGCTGTCGGCGCTAACCGCTGCAGAGACGCCATGAACTGTGGTAGCTGCGCCTGCAAGTGCCGAGCCCGCCACACTTCCCACTGCGTTAGATCATCTTCGCTGAGCGAGCGCGGAAAGTTGCGCGCTTTGTAATGCAGTAGCAGCGGCGCCAAACGCTCATCTTGGAACTCTGGATGAAAATCAGCCAGCTCGCGCTCATCGGCATTGCGCACCGCTTCGACACGGATACGATCACGGTCGTTCAAAAAGCCATCATACAATTGCGCTTCTGGATCGGGCAGTTTTTTGAAGGCTGGCTTGTTTTCAAAAATAGTCCGTAATTTTTCGGCAAAGTCCGGGTGATTCAGTAAAATATTTTGATGTTTCTGCACTGTCTTTAGATCAAGCGAAATTTTCCGCCAGCCATCGCCCTGTTCCAGCACACCCAGCGGCGCCACCGCCGGACAACGATTGTACTGCAACTCTTTGGCTGGTAATTTGACGAAATTCTCAGCTTGCCGCTCTTCCCACGAAGCAAAGATTTTTGCTGACAATTCCTCTGCGCTTAGTCCTACAAACGGCGTCGGATCGTAACGCAGATCATAGACAACCACACCGCCATTTCGACTAGTCGTCAGTGGAAAGACTACCGTGGTTTTGGCAAATTCTTTATCGTAACGCCCGCTGGCATAGACAAACGGTTTTTTGTCTTCTAGATTAACCAGCTGCTGGACTACTTTTTTGTCACGCATTTTTAGTAAATAGTCATACAGCTGCGGCTGTTTTTGCTTGATCAATTTCGTCACGGCAATCAGCGCCGTCACGTCCGCCAAAGCGTCATGAGCATTTTCGTGGGCTATGCCATTGGCGCTAGTGATTAATTCCAAACGATTGCTCGGCTCGCCCTTGTCATCAAGCGGCCAATTGATTCCTTCCTGCCTAAGCGCCCGCGTCAATCGCACCACATCCAGCAAATCCCAACGTGAGCGACCGTCTTTCCAGCTCCACTCGTACGGATCATGAAAATTGCGCCACAACAAATGGCGGATAAATTCGTCGTCAAACCGAATATTATTAAAGCCGACCGCGATGGTATCCGGCGTGAAAATCTCCTCACTCAACATCCAGGCAAATTGTGCCTCAGTGTAGCCTTCCTCGACTGTTTTTTGCGGCGTGATGCCAGTCACCATCAGCGCGTCAGGACTTGGCAATGTATCATCATTCAACGTCACCAGCAGGTTATATGGCTCACCAATCGGCTCGAGATTCATATCCGTCCGCTGCCCGGCAAACTGCATGATTCGGTCTTGCCGCGGATTTAATCCACTCGTCTCGAGGTCGTAGAAGAAGAATGTTCGCGCCATATAACCCTACCCCTTGTCTATCGCCCGATATATTACTTCAAATGGCCGATGCTTAATTTGATTAATTGTACCCGTCACAAAGACGTCCTTTGATGGACAATAAAAAGCAAAACTACCACTCATACCACTATGACCGATAATCTCTGGTGCTGGAACAAACGGAGACAATATTCGCGGAATTTTGAGTTGCATCATCCCGCTTCCGTACTTGAGCGGCACAAATTGAATAGGTCGAAAAGTAGGATTAGTAATGTGTTTTTGAGAAAATAACTTGCCGCCGAAAAATGCTCGCAAGAACTGCATTAACTCGTTATTAGTTGAGACTATACCACCCTGTGCCATTTGTGTTGATAGATATTTCGGGAGCATGACTATACGGTCGCCATTATAAACCGGCATGATGTCCTTTTCAGATAACGTATGGTAGTGCGTCTTAGTGAAGCCAAGCGGTCGGCAGATAATTTCTTCAAGCAGCTTAGGCAATGTCTTACCAGTAGCACACTGACAGATCTCGCCGATTAGGAGTGCATTGATATCGGCGTAATAAGCACGCTCACCAGGTTTACCTTTTGGCGGCAACTCGGCTACCATTTTCAACGCATCCTCTACGTTCACTGGATGGTCGTGCCGCAAGACTTCCTTAAACAACACCGTACCGTCTAGTAATTTATCTACCTCGTAATTTGCAAAGCCTGATGTCTGATCAATCAAATGCCGCAGCGTTACCCCATCGACATTTGGTAGGCCGCCAACCATAGTCGCCGGTAATAGCTCAATCAACCGTGAAGTATAGCTAAGCTGTTTTTGATCAATCAGCCAGAAGGCTAGTGCATCAGTATATAGCTTTGAGATGCTCGCAATCACAAATAGCGAATCGCTGGTCATACCACCTTTTGATAGCTCTGCAATTTTCTTATCATCCCTGTATACTAACAGTGTCGACTGATGAATCTTCTTATTCTTAAAAATCGTATCATTCATAAGCCCGCTCCTAGCCAATCCTAGTATAACATACAACCAACAATCCTCTGCTCTTCGGTTTTTGTGAGCCGGCACAGATACCCGTTGGCCTTTACCTAAAAGAAGCCACGGCCGATCCAGTGTTGCACCTTATCGTGACTATGTATTAACTGATATCCCGGCTCTGCGAGTTACCCGTTATAACAACCAGGGATAAAGCAGCAGCCTACTCTATTCTTTTAATATATCGTTCTTTTACTGCTCAACCAGCGTAAACGGCGTCGATTCGCCGATCTGCACTAAGCTTTCGCCCACTGCGTCCTGGCGAATTAGTTCGTGAGTAATGCCCATTTTTCGCATGATGTCACGCAAGCGATTGACCGATTCAAACTGATCAAAATTAGTGCGGCGAGCAAATTTTTCAATTTTAGCTCCGTGGATGATGAAGCTAACCGCATCTTCCTCATCCGCATTTTCAGGCTCCGCGCCAACCACCCGCTCTACCGTCCAGGCATCAGATACTGCTTGCGCGTCCAAAGCAATGACTGGCAAATCATCGCTTTCTTCTTCGATCAACTCAGCTTCCCGTGCTCGATAGTCTGTAACCTCACGGCGCAGCAAACGCAGCAGCTCAGTCACGCCAGCATGCGTTTGCGAGGAAATCGCCACCACTGGCGAACCATTGGCTACATTTTGTAACGCTGTCGACTGCATGGCAATAATCTCATCATCCAGCCCTTCACATTTCGTCAAAGCGATGATCTCTGGACGCGCCACCAATTCTTCAGAGTATTTTTCCAGTTCGCGGCGAATGGTCTGGTATTTTTCCGCTGGGTCGTCACTATACGCGTCAATCATGTGGAGCAACACGGCTGTCCGCTCAACGTGGCGCAGGAACTGATCGCCCAAACCCTTACCTTCCGAGGCACCTTCAATCAGTCCTGGAATATCGGCAATCAACACCGAACCATCATCAACATCAGCTACGCCCAGATTTGGCGTCAACGTCGTAAACTCATAATTGGCAATTTCCGGGCGAGCATTAGAAACCACGCTTAAGAATGTCGATTTACCAGCATTCGGAAAACCAACCAAACCAACATCGGCCAGCAATTTTAGTTCCAGCTCTGCCTCAAATTCTTCACCTGCCTCACCAAGTTCAGCCATCTTCGGTGCTTGGCGCGTACTGGATGTAAAGTGCGCGTTACCAAAGCCGCCATCGCCGCCACGAGCGACCACTGCTTGTTGCTGGTCTGCTGTCAAATCTGCCACCACCTTGCCGTCACGCTTGATTAACGTACCCATTGGCACTTTGACGACCAGCGGCGAGCCGCTCTTGCCGCGTTTATTGCGCTTACTACCGTCGCCGCCATTTTCTGCTTTTAGTTCTGGCTTGTAGCGAAAATTCAGAAGAGTATTGAGGTCTTTAGTTGCCAAAAAAATGACGTCACCGCCGCGTCCGCCATCGCCGCCATCAGGACCGCCCTTGTCAACATATTTCTCATGCCGAAAACTGACTGCGCCGTTGCCGCCCTTGCCAGCTCGTACCAACACTTTCGCTGTATCTACAAACATAATTTCAGTATATCAAAAAGCGCCCCCGAGAGATAGCGGAGGCACTTTGTTGCCTTAGAACATCCTAGTGGATAAAGTTATACCGACCAACTTCAGACATCGGGATTGTTCGATGCGTCACGACGTTATACCCAGCATAATTCATGTCGCTAACGTAGATCGTGCCACCTTCAACCCGCTCGACCATACCGACGTGGCCAAGGCCGCCGCCACCCCATGTTGTCTGGAAGATTGCCCCTGGTTCTGGTGTGTGATTAACAACAAATCCTGCCGACCGGGCGCTTGCTGCCCACGATGTTGCATTGCCCCAGAAGCTACCGATCGGTCGACCAAGTGCTGCTCGTCGCTCATACACATACCATGTACAGTTACCAAGAGCGTACCGATTACCAACTGATGCCCGAGCATAGCCGTAGTTTACGCCACCAACTGCACCACCACCTGTCTGCCCTGCGTTACGACCCCGACGGCCCGAGCGCGACGCCACGTAACCTGGCTGCTCATTTTCTGGCAACACACCGCCTGGCAAGACAATCCGCGTATCTTTGGCTAGTGCCGCCCCACTTGCCAAGTCGTTATACAATGCCACCCGTTCAGGATTTGCTTTATACTTTTCTGCCAATTTTTCGATGGTATCGCCGTCCTTAACAGTGTAGACCACACCATCAACCATCGGGATAATCAATGTCTTGCCGGCTTCAACCGCATCAGATGTCGTATTGTTCGCCCAGCGCACCGTCTGTGCCGTTACATTAAACTTCTTGGCGATAGAATTCATCGTATCGCCCTGTTTGGTGACATAAGTCTTGATACCGCGCTGGGCCGACTTTTCTGGCTGGATAATCTGTGGCTTAGAAATAACCTCTGTATCACCCTGGGCCAATTCTTTTTTGATTGACAGCGTTGCCGTCGCCTCACGTAAATCACCAGCAGTTGGCAGATTAACCGTCTCAGCGAGATCGGTCACTGCGTTAGCGGCTGCCAGCTGGTCTACTGAGACCTTATTTGTCTCATGTGCCGCACCAGTAGACGGTGCAACTGGCTGAGAGGCCGAGACTGAACCCTGTTGGCTAGCAACGCCACCCGTCTGGTAGCTCAGTGCCAGAAATGAAATAACTAATATAAAGATTCCGCCATACGCCGATATTGCGCTTAGCTTGAGTTTTTTGCCCCGATGGGCAGATGCTTGGTTACGAATAACGCTTCTCCCGTGTCAATGTCTCCATCAACGCTGACTACCGTACTAAGTCTTTCTTCTCGCACAAGAACAGGATGCATTGTCGACCTAATAATTAGTTAATATTGCTAAACGATTAGTTTTCCGCATCCGTGCGACCGTTCTGGTAGGCCCGCGCGCCTACGAGGCGTGTGCCACATAATGAGCGCAAGCTTGTTTTTATTATACGTGACCACCTCGTTATTTGTCAATGCTTTACTCTATTCTATAATACACCTTACTCTTTAGCATATACACCAGTCCAATAACAAAGCTCAGAATAACTGCATATGGCACTACCGCAGACAGCGCCATCATTATAGCAAAGAGAATGGCAGTACGAACAATATACAAAAGCGTCACGACAAGCACGAACGCACCTATGAGCGCAAGCGGCACCCGCACCATCAAGGTCAAGCCAATATTGCGATAACGCAGTCCCCGCTTCTGCTTGATTTTCTCCGCCTCAGATAGTTGATCGGCTGAACGTGGCTGCCAATATGGCGCCTCCTTAGCCATCACGATAATTTTCCACAGCCACAGTGAACCAATAGTCGTGCATACCACCATCAGCAAAATAACCGGGAGCGAGCCATTAAAAGCCAGGATAGCGCCGAACGCCGTGTGAGCAGCTTCTCGAAATGCCGAACTAAATGGGCCAACTTGAGAGATATAGAGCAGCGCCAATACAATGAACTGCACCAGCGGATACACTACAGTCATAGCGAGTGCAGCGATGCGCTGCTGGTACTGATCGGTTCGACGAGACTGTTTCAGTAGAATGAGGCCTTGGACGAGGAGCGACGCGATAGCTATGTCGACAATAATCAAAGCTAATGGCATGTGGACGTTTATAAAATATACCGGCAGCCAGCATATAAATATTGCTGCCGAGAGAACAAGCATTGCTGCTTCAACAATAATGACTGCCTCGTACCGAATGTTACGCTCTTGAGCGGGCGCAGCCTGCTTCTTTCGTTTCCTCTTGGTGGCTGGCGTCTTTATCATGTAGTATCCGAACGGAATAATATCTCCTATATGGTGACCTCACGGAGAATCGAACTCCGATTGCCAGGATGAAAACCTGGTGTCCTGACCGTTAGACGATGAGGCCATCAAACAGGTCGTATTGTAGCAGATTGGCAATATTTTGTCTAGAGATCAGCCGCGGTTGCTGGCTGTGGCAAAAATTGACTTTTTCATCATTTTGGTGTATTCTACACAGAGTTATGAGGATAAAGGAGGAAGTCATGCAAAACTTGTCGTCACTATTCCGTTCATTGTCGCTGCGCCATTATGCAGTTCTAGCGATGGTTGCGGTAGCGATAGTGGTGCCAACCACATTATGGGCACTAGATTCCAATCATTCGGCTAATACCAATGCGCAAACACCGACGAATACAAAACCTACGCCAGTTTATAGCTGTAATGCACTCAGCGTTGATCAGTTTTCAACTACTAATTTCAAGTTTTCAGTCAAGTACGCTGCCCGTGATGGTGCAACATACAAAACGACGATCTACAAGGTCTACGATGCCAAGGGTAAAGAGGTGTATCAAACTGGTAGTGAATTCAAGGGCTTCACACCGGGCACATACACGGTCAAAGCCTTTATCGTCGTTGATGTGAATGGTAAAGAAGAAATGGTGACCAGCGATGCCTGCACTAAGCAGGCCACAGTCCCCGGCGAAACACCGGATCCAAAACCAAAGCCAACGCCAATTCCGAAACCAGTTGACCCGAAACCTGAACCAATCCCAGATAAACCACCAAAAATTACACTGGGGTTTGCCGTCAAAACTACTGTTGATGGCGCACAACACAAAAAAGTCACCGTCAACAAGGCCTTTACCTACCGAGTAACCGTTACCAACACAGGGACCGCCACTATACATGACACGTATGTTACCAATACCGCACCACAAGGGGTAGCCTACCTAAAGGCATCCGCTGGTACGATTCAAAATAATACCTGGCAGACGCTGATTGGTGAGCTCAAGCCAAATGAATCGAAAACATTTACTGTCGACGCTATTGTCAAGCAATATGTCGCGGGCACACTGACTAGTACAACCTGCATCAAGAGTGATCAAATTTCGCTCGAGGGCCATAACAACTGCAGTGGTGCTACTATAGAGGTGGCCAAGCCGCAGGCCCCAGCTCCGCAGCCAAAACCACAGCCAACGCCGCAACCAAAACCAGCGCCGACCGATCCGAAACAGCCGACACCAACCCAACCAGTAAATCCGACCCGGCCAGCTACACCGACACCTGAGCCAAAAGCACCAGACCAATCGAAGCAACCATCAACCAACGATAATCAGCAGCAGCCGTCATCAATCCCGGGCAGCGCACAAACTACCGAACCTGCTGCACCAACAGCCGTTGGGGAATTGCCACAGACTGGTAACGCTACCGACACGCTTGCTGGCGGGTTGGGTCTTGGCGCCCTCCTCACTGCTGGGGTCGCCTACCTCATCAGTCGACGTCACGTATAATCACAACTCTGGTTGACGTGGATACCCCTCGCACCCCGAGGGGTATTTCATGGTACAATAGTATTATGGCAAAGCAGAAGAAAAAGCGCTCCAAGAAATACTCTGGTGTTGACGCCGCAACAACTCGGCCCAGTGTCACGCGCATCCAGGCGGTCAGCCGCTCGGCGGCTGGTCAGTGGCTATATGAACGCAAAAAATTACTGCGTGGTGCCGGCATCGGCGTAGTAATAGTCATCATCGTTATTGTGATTATCACGGGTATTATTAGTCTGTTCCGATAATCAATATTTCTTAGCGACTTGTCACCTTTTTCTTGTTCACGGCCGGCCTATCAAGCGGCAGACGAAAACCAAACGTACTACCCTTGTCTTCTTTTGACGTAAAGATCATTGAGCCGCCGTGCTCCAACACAACTTTACGCGCCAAAAACAAGCCAACGCCCGTGCCGTCAGGACGACGCTTGCGAGCATTTGAAGCGCGAAAGAATTTACCAAACACGCCAGACTGTTCAGCTTTTGGCACACCGATACCTTGATCTTCGACCGTAAACACCACTTCCTGCGCGTCACAGCAAAGCGACACCTTGACAGTTGTTTGTTCTTTAGAATAAAAGATTGCGTTATCAATCATGTTCATGATGACTTGGCGGAGTTTTTCGGCGTCAATCGGCAACGTCGGAACATCATCGTCAATATGCACCGAAAGAGTGATGTTACGCTGCTTGGCCACAATCTTCAGCAGGGCCATTTCACTTTGTACAATATCGCCGAGATTAGCCGGCTGGCGGTTCATAGTGAATGTCCCAGTCTGCAGGCGAGAGATACTGAGAAAGTCATTGATCAGTTGTACCATGCGCTCACTCGAGGAAAAGGCCTCGCGTAGAACAGCTTTCTGGGTCGGACGAACCGGACCGAGATCCCCCTGGAGCAGCATGTCGAGATAACCCTTGATACTGGTTAGTGGCGTTCGCAGTTGATGCGACGCCATAGAAATAAACTCATTCTTCGCCTCGTCTAGTCGCTGTAACTGCTGGTTACTCATCCGCAGTTCCTGCGTCGCCGCCTCGACACGCTGCTGTAGCTCGGCATTCAGCTCATTCACTTCCTCCATCGACTGAGCATTTTTAATCGCAATCGCCAGCTCACCACGCACCGCTCGAAGCATCGAGAGATCACGCTCGACATAGTTATTTTTCTGACTTTCGCCGATCAGCACAAAACCAACGATATCCTCCTGCAGCGATAATGTCATGACGATAGCCAGTTTTTGTATCTTCATCGTCCGCCGTAGCTGCTCTGGCAGTGATTCGACAACCGCCACGTCATCGAGCTGCTCGAGCTGGTGTTGCATTACCAGCTCCGCTAGGTCTACCTGCGGCGGACGACTGTGTCCACGTGAGCCAAATATCCGAAAGCGACCATTATCATACACGGCAAAAATAACCTGACGCGCCTTGATAAGCCGTGTTAAGCACGCCGCTAACCGAGTCGTCAGTAGTCGCAGCCCCATCGTATGTAGCAAAATTTGCCCAATCTCGTTGATAAAGCTTTCAATGGTATAGCCCTGTCGATAAAATAGCTTGTCAGTTAGGCGATCAAAAAACTGCTTGGTCGGTTGAAACAAAAACCCTAACAATAATGCCGCTAGCACACCCCAGAATCCTGGCATCCCGCCGATATCATGACCACTGAACGCACTGACAATCGCCGAGATACTATAGGTTGCCGTGTAGTATACGATTGTTAATAAGCTTAGCAGCATGGCGTACGCAATTGTTCGCACCGCCGCATCTTTCAAACCGAAGAGACGATGTTTGACAATCGTCAGGTATGCCAGCGGTATAAAAATAAAAGTGCTCAGCGGCCCAATCCAGATGAGGTCATAGCGACCAACAGCCGGCAGCAGTAAATTAAATATCATACCTACGCTGCCAGCAATGCCATAGGCATAGGAAATGAGTCGTAGCTGAGAGCGCACCAAGAGCGCACTGCGGCGACGAGCCTGATGCGCGAGGATGATGAGTGCCGCCAAAAATAGCAGTATGAAATACACCATATAGAAGAAATAGCCGATCGGATGAATCACGACCGTATGGTCATTCAGCGCCACCTGCGCTATCAGCCAATCAACTCGTACGATAATCATCAAAGCGACGATGCTAAATAGTACCCAAGCAGTAACTGGCACGTATTTCGCTGATCGTCGTGCACCAATGTGAGTTGCCACTGAGATCATGGCTGCCGCGATCAGTGCTGCTCCGATGTAATATATCCTCAGGTATATCAGTGCCGCCGCCAGCACATTAGTCGCTAAAAACGCCGCGATACCCAATGCCCACAGCGCAATGCCAACCGTCAGCACAAAAAAGAACCGGGTTGCCAGCTGGCGTGGTTGATGAGCCACGACCATGAGGCCAAACACCAGCGACATTACCCCGGCAATGATCAGCCCCGCTATTTCCATGCCCACTCCCTCGTCATATTTCTAGTGTACCACCAACCTTTGGTCTACGCATAGCATACAGTGCATAGACGCCATCATCAGGACAATATACATCGACCCGCCAATCACCCAGACCCGCTGCCCCCGCGATCCGCTGCATTGTTTCGATTGACCGAGGCTGGATATGCGGCCACTGCACGACATTGAGCGTAAATCCCAGCTGCGGATGCGTATCACGCATATTGCCGACTAGCAGCAGCCCGCCAGGTTTCACCAGTTGAGCAGCATGAGCCAAGAAGGTTGCGGCATTAACCCGCAGCGCCGTCGGACTTTCATCTGGAAGCTCCTCAGGCACGTACTCCAAAATCCCGACAGCATCGACTGCATCATATGCGGCACTCTCAAGGCCAACCCGTCGCCGCAGTGCTCGAGCTGCCACGTTGGTTTGTGCATCTACCGCAGGCGAGACTACACCCTGAGGGCGCAGAATATTCATACAGCGAACGTTGGTAAACTGCCTGACTTCCATTGTCTGGGCATACGTTTGCGCGGCCTTGAGCGCCGACCGGTCAAGATCAACCAGTGTGACGCGCGGCGTAGGGTTGCCGCTCTCTTTGATGTGCCGGAGCGCATGACAAACTGGCTGAGCAGCGCCGCAAGCTAAGCTAACCCATTGCTGCTCTGCGGCGCCCAGAGACGCTTGATCAATAACGTGCCTGGCAAGAATATCCTGAACAATTTCACCGCGACTGCGAATACCGTGCGCATCCAAAATATTACAGGCCCAGTCGCGCACCACTGGCGAGACCGGCTTGCCATTCGCTAATTGCTTGGTGTTCGGATCATACAACAAGGCCAGTGCTGACGCCGTCGGTATCAGTTCCAGCCAATTCTCAACGCCAGGAACCCGAGCGATCAACTCGCGTGTCGCCGGATTCGTATCATCAATCCTCGTTCGCTGGCGCCCAATCGCTGCGTTGAGATCACAATCACCATGAAAGCCCATACCAGCCAACTCTTCTAGCTCCGCTGTTATCCTCTCGTAGGATGACGTCTGGTATTGGTCACACGTTGGCACTGGATGAATCCGCCACTGATCCATCTCAAGTTTCGCCGCGCACTCTGACAACTCAACCCAGCCATAACGATCTGGCCGAATAGTTATGCTTTCACGCTGCTTTATTGTCACTTTGCCCACCTCTTTTGTGCTAGTTTTACAATACACCACTGCCTGCTATAATACAATTATGGTTAAAATTGCTATCATCGAAGATGACGCGACAATCAGTCAGATGTACCGAATGAAGTTCGAGGCAGACGGATTTGACGTGCGACTAGCGAGTAATGGCACAATTGGCGTGGCGCTCGTCGAGTCGTTTCGTCCAGATGTCATCTTACTGGATATCCAGATGCCAGAGATGGATGGAGCCGAGGCCCTGCGACGTATTCGCTCACACGCGTGGGGCAAGACCATACCAGTCATCGTGCTGACCAACCTCGGCGAAGAAGAAGCTCCGCGCGAGATGCGCTCACTCGGCATCCAAGGCTACATCGTCAAGGCCAACCTCACCCCGCGTCAAGTTGTCGCTCAGGTCAAATCAGTCATTACAAAGCCGTGAGTTTCTACCGGATATTGACTCGGCGCAGGCACGCCGTAATCACATTATCAAACAATGCGCTCACCGTCAGCGGGCCGACGCCGCCTTTTTCTGGTGTCAAGTGAATATCGGTGCGCGTCCGATTCGCCGGTGCCACGTCACCAACAATCTTGCCATCCTCCGAGGCGGTTCCTGCGTCAACCACCACCGCACCAGGCCGGATCATATTTGGCTGAATCAGTCCTGCCACGCCGGTTGCCGTGACGATGACGTCATATTCGTGTAGTCTCGACAAATCATCACCTCGACTAAATACTGTTACGTCCAGCCCTGATGCTCGCCACATCCGCTCAAGCGGCGCGCCAACTAGCCGCCCACGCCCAACAATGGCCAACCTTTTACCAGCCAGCTCCACACTATAGCCCGCTAGCAGCCAATTGATGGCCATCGGTGTCGCTGGGTCAAACCGCGTTCGCTCAGAATTGAGGCCATCGACGTCTTTTTCCGGTGCTACCAGCTGCACAATTTGCTCGGTCTGCTCTGGCTCGGCGAGCGGCAGCTGGACGATAATTCCCTGGACGTCATCGCGTTGGTTCAGCGCCGTGATCGTCTCCGGTAGCTGCTGAGTCGCCACCCGACAAATTTCTACCTCAATCAAAATATCTGCACCGTAGCGCTGCTTGAGGCGCATGTAGGTAGCGATGACTGGATTGTCCGAATCGGTGATGATAGCGAGGCGTGGCTGGATGTGGTGCGCTTGACGGAGCATGCGCACTTGCTTGGCCTGACGCTCTTTAATAAACGACGCGAGTTCTGCACCATTGAGAGATTTCATTGTTTGATTGTAGCAAATCAGCATGAGCGCGTCGAGCGCCTTGAGGATGGTAGCCGCCTGTGGTATAATCGGGAAGCTTGGCGGATGTAGCTCAGTTGGTTAGAGCGCTGGATTGTGGCTCCGGAGGCCGTGGGTTCGAGCCCCATCATTCGCCCCAAGCATTGTCCGTAGCAAAAGGTGCGACGCTATGTTTACCTTCACCACTCATTATGCTATAATCTGGACTGATTGGGCCAGTAGCTCAGCTGGTTAGAGCACCTGCCTCTTAAGCAGGGTGTCGAGGGTTCGAGCCCCTCCTGGCCCTCCAAGGAATTATTAAACCCCAGCTTTCTGGGGTTTTAGTATGCATAATAAATCGTACTGCTTACGAAAATGGATCATGGCCACGCGAAGGCGGCTCTTGAAATCGAGGCGATGATTGTGAGCGAGTGGTATTATTGCCACCGGTTGGACCGCCCAGCGGTGCACCGCCTGGGATATTTTGTGATGGCGACGATGGCTCCGCCTGGCGCAGCGAATTACCTGCAAAGGTACGATTAGAGAGTGGGACATCACTAGTCGTGTCATAGTCTTCCGCCGTCTCGTCGGTACTTGCTGATGGTACATAGCCGCGCGCACCCAGCGCTGATGACTGATAGTTTCCGATCCGCTGACGATCACAGTTACGGTCGCTCACTCGACGACTTCGACCGGTATTACCAAACGCCGGCTGCGTCCGTGGCCGATGCGCCATCAACCGCTGAACTAACCGACGCGACATTCGCGGTTTACCACTAGCATCCATATGACCCTCCTCTGATCATTCCTGGCGCCCCGAGTAGGATTCGAACCTACGACCTTAGGCTTAGAAGTCCTCTGCTCTATCCAGCTGAGCTATCAGGGCGTATTCACATTATAGCATCTTTCTGGTACAATAGTGCAAGCTCGCGGGTGTAGTACAGCGGCTAGTATGCAAGTTTTCCAAACTTGAGATGGGAGTTCGATTCTCCCCACCCGCACCAATGTTAGATAATTTCAATCCGCGAAAAGGGCATCATGGATCCATATTCATACACAAACACGTCACCATACCAGCCGCAGGACATCGAAGACGCCTCCGAATTTTATGACGTGATTGAGCGTAGTAGCCTGACACATCAATTGTCTGAGTCACGGCCGTACGTTTACTGGACAATGGAAATTTATGACAAAGCCAACGGCATCAAAGGCGGCGGCGGCCTGGGCGTATTGGCGGCAGACACGCGGCGGGTGGCCGAAAAGTTAGAGGTACCGTTTGTGGTGGTTACGCCATTTTATCGTAGCGAGTCGCACCAAAAAATTACCGACCTCGCACAAACTGAATACGTTGAGAAGGTCTCGCCTCAAGAGTATGGCTTTCATTATATTGATGAGGTTTCGGTTAGCTCCGCCGGCTTTCCCGACGCTAGCCTCAGCGTCTTTCGCAAGACACTCGGCTCAACGCAATTTGTCACCATCTCAGAGCCAAACTTTGGACAGTTGTACGAAGGAGAAGGTTCGGGCGATCACCGACTCTACCAAGAAGTTGCCCTTGGATTTGGTGGCTATAAAGCCTTGAAGCTGCTCGGCATCAAACCAGCTGTCATTCAGCTCAACGAAACCGCAACAATTTTTGCGGCGTTGGCTCGACTGGATGAACTATGCGCCAATGGCATGAACCTGTACGAAGCAATCGTCTACGTGCGTAAACACACGCTCTACACCAACCACACCCTACTCCAGGCAGCTGAACCAGAATTCCACCGCTCGCAATTTGAAAAATTAGTACTGCCAAATATTAAAAGCAACGCCGTGCGCTGTTGGCTAATGGAGCAATTTCGTAACGACCGTTTGCGACCGAATTTGCTGGCAATTGAGCTGACCGAAGCCAAAAATGGCGTCAGTAAACTACACGCCCGCGTGGCGAATTTCCGCGACCGCAATAACGACAAAGTCAAATTCCACGCCATCACCAACGGCATTGACCTGGAAACATGGGTGCTGCCAGAGATCTTGCAAGCCTATCGTGAGCATACCATCCTTGATAAATTTGGCTTGCCAACAGAGCAGTATCAAGAGGCAATCGCCACGCTACCCGCCAATACCATTCGCTCGCTCAAACGCGTGGGCCGACTGGAGCTAAACCGAGTCCTTGTAAAGCGCAAGGATCAATACAATAATCCAGTTCACCTGCCCGAAGACGCTCTGGTATTCGACTTCAAGCGGCGATTTGCCAATTACAAGCGACCACATCTACCATTTAAGCGCCCAGAGGTGCTCAAGCAGATTCTGCTCGATAGCAACGCTCACTACATTCTTGCTGGTAAAGTTCATCAGGGCGATCATGATATGTATCAGCAGCTCCTGACCATCCTCAAACTCGTCGATAGCGACCCTGCACTGCGTGAGCGCGTTCACTACATTCAAGATTACGACGAGACCCTGGGGCGAGCGCTGGCGATTGGCTCAGATGTTGCTATCAACGTGCCGATCATTGGCCTCGAGGCCTGCGGCACATCATGGGAAAAAGACATTGCCAATCTCAAGCTGCTTGTCTCCACCAGTGACGGTGGCGTTGCCGATATCAAGCCAATCGCTTGTCTCGAAGTGAGCGGCGTGAGCTCAGAGGACGAGACCACCTCGCTCTACGCTAATATGCGGCGGGCGGCACAAATTATCGCCAGCGATGAGCTACTGATGCAGCACATTCATCGCCAGCTCACGGCCTATCTACCGATCATATCAGGTGCACGAATGCTCAAGGATTATCTCAAGTTTCTGTTTCCCGCCCGCCACACAACCAAATAGAGCCGATAGCAGAACACTGCGTAACTACTCGGTAATAACTTCAATCTCTGCACCCAGTGAATTAAGCCGCTGCGCTAGTTCCTCGTAGCCGCGATTGATCGAATACACATCGCGCAAGATTGACACGCCCGGCGCCGCTAACATAGCGAGCAGTACCACAACCGACGGCCGCAGCGCTGGCGGTGCCACAACATCAGCGGACTTCCACCTGGTCGGGCCAGTGATATACACCCGGTGCGGATCAACCAGCTCAATCTGCGCATTCAATTTACTCAGCTCGGTGAAATAAATCGCTCGGTTCTCGTAACTCCAGTCGTGCACCAATGTCCGACCTTTAGCGACGGTCGCAATCAGTCCTAGAAACGGCAGATTATCCATATTAATTCCCGGAAACGGCAGCGCGTGAATCTTGTCTTTTGGCGCAACCAACTTGGAGTGTTTCAGCGTGATATCCACCAGACGAGTACGACCATTGTTGGCTGCGTATTCCTCACTTAACTCATATTGCAAACCCATTTCCGCCAGTGTCGCGAGCTCAATTTCCAGAAACTCAATTGGCGCCCGGCGCACCGTGATTTCTGAATCAGTCACCACGGCCGCCGCGATAAAGCTCATCGCCTCGATCGGGTCTTCAGACGGGCAATAATCGACTGCCGTATTGATGTGCGACCGGCCCGTGATTTTTAGCGTCGTTGTACCAATTCCTTCGATGGTCACGCCCAATTTCTGCAAGAAGAAACACACATCCTGCACCATGTAGTTCGGGCTGGCGTTACGGATGATGGTGGTGTCTGGCGACAGAGCCGCCGCCATGATAACGTTTTCCGTCACCGTGTCGCCGCGTTCAGTCAATAAAATTATCCGATCGCCCGTTGTCGGCTCGACGCGCGCATGATAGTACCCACCCTCGGCCTCTACCTGCATCCCAAAATGCTTCAGGCCCGACAGGTGTGGCTCCACCGTACGCTTACCGAGGTTACAGCCACCGGCAAATGGCAGCCGAAAATCATGATATTGATGAAGCAGCGGGCCAAGGAACATGATCACGGTACGCGTGCGCTTGGCAGCAGCGATATCCATATCCTCCAGCCTCAGCCGCGCCGGTGGTATAATCTCCAGGTCGTTCTTTCGCAGCCAACGAGTTTTAACGCCAATTGAGTTGAGCACCTCAATGATCCGGTTAACCTCCTCGATACGCGCCACATGACGCAGTGTCGTTTTTCCCCTGTTGAGCAGGCTGGCGCAGAGCAGCCCCACGGCTGCATTCTTGCTCGTTTTGACCGATATATCACCAGAAAGTTTTTTACTGCCATGCACCCGAAAGTTCATCTTGCCCGAGTGATTGAGCGTAACGATATTGCAATTGAGCACATCACTAATCCTCATTAGCATCTCGACACTGATATTTTGACCGCCGTTCTCGATACGATTGATGGCACTTTGTGATGTACCAATGGCCTCAGCTAGCTGTGTCTGGGTGAGGCCTTTACGATTACGATTTTCGGTGATAATAACGCCGATTTTTTGGAGATAATTATTCATGCTCATAGCGTACAATATATCACACATGATATATAATGTAAAGTGCTATAATAGAGGAAAAGGAGGGAGTGTCATGCAAGATACACAGGTCGCCGATTTGATTGCGGCAGAAATAAAACGGCAGCAGTTGGGGATCGAAATGATCCCAAGCGAAAATTACGTTTCAACTAGTGTACTCAAGGCGCTGGGCAGCGTCTTTACCAACAAATATTCTGAGGGTTACCCTGGACGACGCTATTACGGCGGACAAGAAAACACCGACCAAATTGAACAGCTGGCGATTGACCGCGCTAAACAGCTATTCGGTGCTGATCACGCCAATGTCCAGCCGCACTCTGGCGCCCAGGCCAACGAGGCGGTGTATTATGCGTGGTGTGAGCCTGGCGATACTATCCTAGCGATGGATTTGGCGCATGGCGGCCACCTGACGCATGGCGCGCCAGTCACCCGCTCGGCCCGTGAGTATACCTTCATCCGCTACGGTATCAAGGATGTCGAGACTGGCGAAATTGACTATGAAGAAATTCGCCGCTTGGCACTAAAACATCGGCCAAAAATTATCTTAGCTGGCTTCTCGGCCTATCCGCGGGAGCTGGATTATGCCAAGTTTGCCGAGATTGGCAACGAAGTCGGCGCTATGTTGATGGCAGACATGAGCCACATCGCTGGGCTGATCGTCGGCGGCGTAGCCAAAAATCCGTTCGATTATGGCTTTCACGTTATCACCACTACCACGCACAAAACCTTACGCGGCCCACGCGGCGGCCTAATTCTGTCAAAAGGCGTGGTCGGCAACCCTTTGAAGCGGCCGGAAAAAACCTTGGAAAACTTGCCGACACTGATTGACCGGGCGGTCTTCCCTGGCACACAAGGCGGCCCGCACATGCACACCATCGCTGCCAAGGCAGTGGCCTTTGGCGAGGCGCTACGTCCAGAGTTCATAGAATACGCTCAGCAAATTGTAAAGAATGCGGCCGTGCTGGCAGATGAGCTGAAACGCGGCGGCCTGAAATTAGTAACAGGTGGCACCAGTAACCACTTGGTGCTGGCAGATATTTATGGTAGCTTCGGCATTGACGGCAAGACTGCTCAGGAGCGGCTAGAGACCAGTGGCATCACCGCCAACGCCAACGCCATCCCTAACGATACCCTGCCGCCATTCCGTCCAAGCGGCCTGCGCCTGGGAACGCCAGCGGTAACAACACGCGGCATGACGGAGGCAGAAATTAAGCAAATTGCCGAATGGATTATTACAGCGATAACCGCAGAGGACCCGACAGAATACGCAAAAATTAAGCAGCAAACTACTAGTCTTGCGGCGCGTTTTCCGCTACCATATAACTAATACTAAATAACTTGGGGGGCAAATCAGAAATGATTTCTTCAAACAAAACTAAAGGTTTCACATTGGTTGAGCTCTTGATCGTTATCGTGGTCATCGCTATCTTGGCTGCTATTTCGATAGCAGCATATAACGGTGTATCCAACAAGGCCCGGGACGGTGAAAGGTTAGCTAGTGCACGCGACATTATCAATGCCGCCGCCGTGTATAACTCAGAAAAAGGTCATTGGCCGACAATAGCAGAGCTGGGGTCGTTCAATACCATCAAACTATCCGACCAAATAAAGAGTCGCCTCGGAACTACCGCGCCAAACCCAGGCGACAAAAGCAAATATCAATACCAGCTATGCGGAACTGCGCCGGGCTTTACTGGCGCAAAAGTTACCTACTGGAAAGAGGTAATTGATGGACACGAGACTCACGAGAAAACAGTAAGTAGTGGTAGCGGCTGTTAGGGATAAGAACCCCCTCAAACAAATAGCCCCGACAACTATCGGGGCTATTTTCTTGCTTTGACTTCAAATGCTAACTTAATAAACTAACATTTACCAGTTGTTAGACTCTTCACACCAGCGGTTTCTGTGCCAGATGCAATTTCTTTGTAGTATTCTACCTTGACGCCAGAATCCTTACCGCCATCCTGACAAACCGTATACTTGTAGGTATTGTGGTCTGCATCTGGATTCGCAGTGGTGCTAACCTTACTAGAGTCTGCAGCGGCACCGGTCAGTTTAACTGTCTGAAAGGTTGTCAGATCAGAATGTGCTGGCCACTTATCATGCTCTGAGTTATATGCAGCTGCTGCATTTACTAAGTTACGAGCAGTTGCGACTCGCTCATCGTCACGTGCTTTTTGTGTTACACCGTTGTAAGCAACGATCGAAATAGCAGCCAAGATAGCGATGACCACGATAACGATCAAGAGCTCAACCAATGTGAAGCCTTTAGTTTTGTTTGAAGAAATCATTTCTGATTTGCCCCCTATTTTTAGTTAGTTATTATTGTAACTTGATTGTAGCAAAGCGATTATAAAAGCGCAAGCATTTTATGAATAATTCCCTGATTCGACTCACGTTGGCCATAAAAACAGAGGTAGTACCTCAAAGTACTTCCTGCTCGAAACGGGCGTTATCCACACGACCCACCCGAACCCGCTATGGACACGAGGCGCCGGCAGTGCCGTTTACAGGAACATTGATTGACTTGACGAAGCGCTGACTGGAATATTCGATATTCTGACCCGCAACCGTCTTGGTTACCCCGAGGCTGACTTTGAGCGTACCGTCATTGATCTTGCAAACATTGAAATTAAGCACCGTACTGGTATCGATGATCGTTTCGACTGCCCCGTCCAACTGCCAGATACGGTCGGTGGCGCTCGGACATGAGCCATCGTACATCGTCTTGCGCTTGAGTTCCGAGCCACTCTGGAAATACTCAGTGGTATAGGTCTTGGCATCAGCGATAGCAACCGCTCCCCACGCCACGCCGCAATCACTTTTTTGGATCAGGCGCCGCGTCGAACTATAGGGGTTTTCGCTGGTAGCGAGACTATGTATACGCACATACGAGGATGTTGTTCCCTCAAGCGTGGTACTGAGCCGTACATCTGCCTCAATTCGATCAAGTGCCGTTAGCACATCACTCTGTAATTGTGACTTGGCGCTGGTGACCATTGACGAACCAGTGAGATTAATGATTAGGCCAATAATACCCGCCAGTACCAAAATAATGACTGGCGCAATCGCCAAGATCTCGATCAGCGTAAAGCCCTGGCTGTGCTGCCGGTTAGAATTAGCCCGAAATGTACGTCGCATGCACCACCTCCTGCGCTGGCGTTCCATAAGTAATAATTACCGCAACACGAATGACCGCGATGCTATTTGGCACTTTACAATATTCGACTCGAGCACGTACTGGATCCGGCAATGTTGGCGTGGTCGGTGGTGTCACGTGTTCAGTCTTGACCGCACCGCTGCCACAAACCTCAGATACTGTTTTATACAAGCCACGTTCACGTAGGATGCCGTAGCCGAGATTGGCAGCTTCTGAGGTGCGGCGAGCCTCGGTATTACGTGCCAATACCGCCCCGTACAACTGGTAGCCACTCATTAAAAAGATCCCGGCAATAATCAAGGTGATCATCAATTCAATGACGGTAAAGCCGTTTTTATGGCCTTTATGCCTTAGAGGCGTTTGCTGTTGAGTACTTGCCATTTACCCGGCTCCTTCGTTTCTAAATGATAAAAAATCGTATAGCGCCGACAGGCTGCGCCCGCCCCATCACATACACCATCCTTAGCGCCGGCAACGTAAATGTACGCACCATTTGGATAGTTAGTGATCTTGGTGTTTTCGTAATCGTCTTTTTTGGCAAGCAGTTGACTAATATTAGTTATTGGATTGACACCGAATGTACCGTTAATCGCCGAAATGAGGCGTTCTCGATCCAGCGGGCCAGTCTTGGCGGCACCACCCAGTTCGTCAAACGCCGCTGCAAACTGCGCCGCAGTCATCTTGCCAGTGCCGCTAGCACCGGAAACATACGCTGGATAGCCGCCAGCGGGCTTGATGACATTACCGGCACTGTCGCGAATTTCCCGTGGATAGACGCTCTCGAGGTAGTTCTGCAAGGCTAGTACATCGGCCTCACGCTCCTTATCGCGTGCCGCCGCCTGATAATTACGAAAACTCAATGTTGCGAGCACCAGTAGAATTGCCATGACAGCAATAGCAATGATCAGCTCGACTAGCGTAAACCCCCGTCCCTTCATACCCCCATCATACTCGGAAATATGCATAAGCGCAAGCGTTTTGGCGCTCAAATTTCCAACGGTTCTTGCTGGATCTGGATGTGGAACTTATCGTACACTGCCTGGATAATGGCGTCACGTGCCGCCGCCAGATCGTGGTAGCTAGTCGCCGACTCATTGATCAATACCAGCGCATTCTTGTCGTGCACCCGCATGCCGTGTAGCAGTGCCCCCTTGAGTCCAGCCTGCTCGATCAGCCAGCCCGTCGGCACCTTGTGTCGGCCGTCCGGCATGTCATAGGACGGCGCATCCGGATACCGTTCACGAAGTTCATCGAGCTGCCATGATTCGATCAGCGCGTTCTTGAAGAATGAACCAGCATTGGGTCGCTTGGTCGGATTGGGTAGCTTATCAAACCGAATCGCCATCACCGCGTCACGGATCACCTGCGGCGTAAAGGTCGTGATGTTCATGTTGGTCAAATACCGCTGTAAGCCGGCATAGAACGGCGGTTTTGGCGCTGCGTGATGGAGCTTGATGGTAATCGAGAGAATGCAGTAGCGGCCGCTCGCTTCACCGCGAAAAATACTGTGCCGATATGAAAACCCGCACTCCGCCGCGCCTAGGGTTACCACTCGGTCGGTCAGCGAATCGTACGCCTCTAGCTCGGTGAGCACATCAGCAACTTCCTGGCCATACGCCCCGACATTCTGCACCGGCGCGGCGCCGGCTGTACCAGGGATGGCCGACATCGCCTCAATGCCGCTCAGGCCCATGGCAACTGTGCGCTTAACCACCTCGTCCCATATTTCACCCGCACCAACCTTGATCGTTGCTGTCTGGCCATCATCAGTCAGCACTGCAAATCCCTTGATCCGATTGAGCAACACCGCCCCCTCAAACCCTTCATCGCGAGCGATGACATTACTGCCGCCGCCGAGGACAAAGATCGGTATGCCCTGCACCTTGGCACTTTTATATAGCTCCCTAACCTCATTCACCGACGTCGCCGATGCCATAAAGCGTGCTGTGCCGCCGAGGCGCATCGTCGTATATTGTTGCAACGGAATCTCTGTTCGTATCTCCATATGATACATTATATCATTTCTATTTAGGCGCAGCGCGTGGTATAATACCCTCGTGTGCACCCGTAGCTCAGTGGATTAGAGTACTTGGCTTCGAACCAAGGGGTCGCAAGTTCGAATCTTGCCGGGTGTACCATGATTTTCGCGCTATTCCTACCGGACCTTTTCCTATCAGCGCGTTAGTTATGCCCCGTTAGCTCAACTGGATAGAGCGTTGGTTTCCGGTACCAAAGGTTGCAGGTTCGATTCCTGTGCGGGGTACCACTATACTAGACGATACCCTGGTCGATAACGGGGTATTTTTGTTGGAATTCATCAGTTGTTGGCAATGTCAACTTGCCGTCTGTCATGACTTTGATTTTACTTTGAAAATGATCATACGCCTTATATACCGACAGGCTGGGGGTTATCATCCGCGGTAATTTATGGATGAAGTCCATTGCCCATATTATTGCTGGTGTATAGACGCCTTGTTCGCCTCCACTAAAACCTATCAGCGTTTCTCCGCTCAGAGACCGCATCAACTCATCATGAAATACTTTCGCTGATTGACACTTAATTTCTTCTTCGGTAACGGTCGTGAGGCGCTCTATCGTGGCATCGAACTCGCGCCGCGATTGTCGTTGCTGTTCTTCCCGCTCTAGTCGGTCGTGTGTCTCTTTCACACCATCGAACAGCTGCAAGAAACAGTCCGCCAAATATTCATCAGTATGACTCTCACGCGCGTCCAATTGACCATCGTTAGTTTTTATGCCCATGCTAGTACGAACTTCCAGTGCGGCTCGCTCACGCTGTATTGCGTCATACTCTTGTTGGCACTCTTGGCACTTCTTGGCAAACATAAGGGCGTCCGAGTTATATCGCGGATCTCTAAATATAAACCGAATAATATTATTGATAGTTATTATCTGTGCATCAAATCTAAAGTTAGGGTCGACTCTGCTCGTCTCCCAAAACCACTGCAGACTAGATACCACCGGTGACGGCTTGCTCGCTCGCGCCTTGTCAATAAGGTCGAGGTTAATGGTAATGTTGTCGGGGCATTCATGTATTACCCGACTAAGTTGTTCTACCTGCCCCTCAAGCCATTTTCTTTCAGTCAGTCGAAAGCCAATCGACCCAACCGCACCACCCACAACAGTCCCAGCTGTCGTCAGAAATGGCTCGCCAGAACCTAGCCATGACATACCTCCACCAGCGACAAAGCCGCCAAATCCGAGAGCACCCATATCCCGTAGTGTTAGCCTAGTATGTTGATCTTCCCGAGCTATATCTTCAAGTTGCTCGACAATATTCACGAGCATAGGATCTTGGCATATGGTAACAAAGCCATGGTTGGAGATGCGGCCGTTATATTCAACCATCTCAGACCCGGGGAGATCAAGAAAACACCCCCCTACAATTACCCCGTCCGCAATAACAAAACAGGAATCCTGCACCTCTCTTGAAAGCTTCGAGTCAACCAATTCTCCATCCTCTAGCACCTTAATAGGTGTTAATATCTCTACACCCCCTCGCGGTATGGCACGACGTGTCCGCTCGGTTAGTTGCCCACTTTCATCAATAAAACCACTCTCTACAAGCCCCTCAATTGAGCTGGGCGATCGTTCTCTAACCTCACTTCCGCGCCCGAAAGACTCCATACCGCTCTTAGCCATGTGCCTATTATACAATAATAAATTATATTGGCAACTCTACTGTCCGAGTGGTATCGGCGGCACGCCCGGGCCTGGGGACACCATACTGCTACCATTAGCCGCCTCGCCGACCACCGCCCGTATCTGCTCCACCGTGATAATCGTCGTTGAGCCCGGCGCGACAGAGCCAGCCAACAATTGTTTGGCGACGGTATTCTCGACAGCTCGTTGCACCACGCGGCGCATCGGACGAGCGCCGAGGCGCGGGTCATAGCCAGCATCAACCAATAATTTTTTGCCCGCCTCTTCGACAGCAACTTGGATTTTTTGTGGCGCCAGCGTTCGATTGATACCAGCCAAGATGAGATCAACGACCTGCAGCAGCTCTTCTTTGCCCAAGGGACGAAATAGCACGATTTCATCAAACCGGTTGAGAAACTCCGGACGAAACAGATTGGCATTAATCAGCTCGTTGATAAATGTTTGCTCAAACTGCTCCAGTTGGTAGCCACGCTCGATATATTCGCGAATTCTCTCGGCCCCAGCATTCGATGTGGCGATAATAATGGCGTCACGAAAACTAATATCGCGGTTCTTCTCGTCACGTAAAATTCCCTCGTCTAGTAACTGCAAAAGCGTCGTGAGCACCTGCGGATGCGCCTTCTCAATTTCGTCGAGCAACACCACCGAAAACGGCCGCTTCTGTACCTGGGCAGTCAGGCTCATCGGATCATTCGCCCCATCAGCGATCAGCCGCGCCACGTCCTCGGCCCGCACAAACTCATTGAGATCCAGCCGAATGAGATTGCCCTCGCCGCCAAAATAGATATCCGCCAGCGCTTTGGACAGCTCAGTTTTACCAACTCCAGTCGGACCAAGGAACAGAAACGTACCAATCGGCCGATCAGGGTTGCGCACGCCGGCACGCGCTCGCCGGATGGCATCAGAGATGACGCTGACGGCACGCGTTTGATTGATCATGCGCTGATGGATCAGGTCTTCGAGGTTCAAGAGCTTCTCTCGTTCATCATCAGTCGAGGCAGTCGCGATCTTGATGCCCATGGTTTTTTCGACCGCATCATCGACCGACTGAGCTGTCACCAGCCCGGACGACGCATAATGAGCTGCTGCCTCCAGCACCTTGAGCGCCCGACCCGGCATCGCCACGTCTTGGACATAGCGCTCGCCGACGCGGTAGGCTTCAGCGATGGCTTGATACATGTAGGTCACTTTATGGCGATGTTCAAGACCAAGCAGCTGATCGCGCATAATTCGCACCGTCTCCTCCGGCGATGATGGCTCGATAACGATGGTATTGAGCACCGTCGCCAGCTGGGCATTACGCTGAGAAATCTGCAAGTAGCGCTGGCTATCCATGGTCAAGATAATTCGTAGCCTACCCGCCTCTAAGATTGGTAGCAGCAAATTACTCAGATCAACCGAACCAACGCCCTCCTCGAAAAACAGCTGAGCATTATCGAGACACAAAATGACATTCTTTGATAAAAATGCTTCGTTGAGGATCTGCGTCACCAGCGCCTCCAGCTCGCCCCGACCAGCCGCCGCCGAGATCAGCGACGAGGCATCCAGCAGGAAAATCTGCCGATAGAGCAGCGACGACGGCACGGTTTTATGTCCATCAATGAGCATCTCGGCGAACGCCGCCACGACCGTACTTTTGCCAGCCCCATTGAGCCCGACCAGCGCTGCATTTTGCCGGCCATTTGAGCCAAAAATTGTCATCAATTGATCCAGCGCCGCCTGATGAGCGTCCAGCTGCGCGATCATTGTCCCGCCCGATACCTGCAGGCTAAGGTTTTGGGCGAACCGGCTCAAGAGCGGCGTATAGCCAAACGACCAGTCGCGGGCGATACCGCCGGTGTGAAGCGGCTTTTGCTTGAACTGCTCGATCAACGACTTGAGGCGCTCATACCACATGATACCGCTCAATACATCACGAAAATCAATTTTTAGATTTGCTAGCAGAGCGTCATGATTCGGAAATTGCTCAACAATCGCCGCCGCCAGCACCGCACCTGTTACTTTTGGACTATTGGTGTCACGCCAAATTCGCAGCGCTGATTGCCACAGGGCCGGCGTATTATTGGGATCATCCGAGGCGATATTCGCCAAAAAGTTCGGTGTGAGGCCCAACCGCACCCCGAGGAATTGCCCGGCCCGCGACTGACCAACCGCCAGCGCGATCTCTTTTGGCGTCGGTCGCTGGCTCAGGCGGCCCAGCACATCCGCTGCCATCACATCATCAATCGTCTCTGCTCGTGCGCTCACCGCCATCGTCTTGAGATCGCCCTGCCACCACACACTGAGCATCGCCAATGGCCCCACCAGACCAATCATCAACCAGCCAATCGGCCCGTGCTTGATCAATAGCCAAACGCCACCCAGGCCCAATGCAACGGCGACGAGCACTACCAACACATGCCAGACCGTACCAAACCGCGCCGTGAACCGCGCCTTTTGCGCCCGCAAGCTGTGATAACGAAACTCCGGTCGCACCTCGTTCATGCCAAAACCCTCATCTGCCACAAGACAATTCCTATCACCGGCGTTACGGGTAACAGCGCCCACACCACGATACTACCGACCGCCCACACTACCCGCAGGCTAATAACCACCAGCCCCGCAAACAGCACCAAAAGCCGCACTACCGCACCAACTGCTCGCGAGAACAGCCGGTCAAAAAAGGCCTGCATCTTGACAGCGAGCGGCGCCTGAGCACGAATTTGCCCTGCGGAAATTTGGCGAAATGGATCGAACAGCGTCCGCACCAACAAACCGATTGAGAAAAAATCGGCCGTCCGCAGCACACCGAGACCAACTCGCTGCATATGCCGCCGCCAACCTGCGCCATACCACCACTGGAAAATACCCACCAAAAACATAGTTCTATTGTAGCACACTGCTTGGGCGCGGTATAATACGAAATATGTCACGACAGATTCTCAGCACACTCATCGGCAAAACCGTCAAACAAGCTGCTCGCCTACGCGGTGGCGGCTCGGCACTCCCGGGGTTAGTTATCGAAAAGATTGATCCAGGTTTTATCGCTCGTACCCTGGCGCAAATACCGCACGGCGTGGTGGTTATCAGCGGCACGAATGGTAAGACCACTACTACTAAAATCGTTGTTGAACTGCTCGAGGCGGCCGGCCTCAAGGTTTTTACCAATCGCACGGGCAGTAATTTCTCGCGCGGCGTAGCGGCAGCGCTGCTCGGCGAGGTCGATATGCGCGGGCGGCTGGATGCCGACATCGCGGTGCTGGAGCTTGACGAGGCCTGGGCGGTCAAGTTTGTTCAATTGGTACCACCACGCTACAGCCTGCTACTCAACGTCATGCGCGATCAGCTGGATCGATTTGGCGAGATCGACACGACAGCTGGTTTCTTGGCAAAAATCGCCCAGGCAACCACTGATACCGTGGTGCTCAACCGCGACGACCCGCGCATCTATCACCTGCACCAACAGACGGCGGCCAACGTAGCGTTTTTTGGCACGACCGACCAGCTGCTCGAGCTGATGCCGACTGACGATGCGCTCAAGACCGGCCAAGCTCAGGCAAATCAGACGGCTCCAGCCGACGTGCTGCTCGCTGACATCGACAAGCAGACGGCAACCTTTCAGATTGACAATGCCAAGCACGCGGTGCGAATGCGGCTGAATGGCGTGTATAACTTGTTGAACGCAGCGGCAGCGCTGAGTTTGGTACGGCAAATTATGGGAGAGAAAGCCGAGTTAACGACACTACTGGGCGCTCTGTCAGACGTAGCACCGGCATTCGGTCGAGGCGAGACCATCGTGATTGACGGCACGCCGATTGAACTGATTCTCGTAAAGAACCCGAGCGGCTTTCGACTCAGCCTGCTATCATTTGCCGACGGGACGGCCGATACGATGATCGCCATCAATGATAATTATGCTGATGGGCGCGACGTTAGTTGGCTGTGGGACGTGGATGTCTCACGCCTCGAACAGGTGGCGGTAGTCAGCGGTGTACGCGCTCACGATATGGCGCTGCGGCTGGAGTATGACGACATCACGCCAGAAATTATCGAGCCGGATTTGGCGGCGGCGTTGGAGAAATTGCTAGCCCATCATCCACGCAGACCAAAACACATTTACTGTACCTACACAGCGATGATGCGACTGCGCAAATTATTATCAATCAAGACCGATGTGGAGGCCATCCGATGACGATCACGATTATTCAACTGTATCCGCGCGATATGAACCTATATGGCGACTGGGGCAATACACTGGCGCTGAAAAAGCGGCTGGAATGGCGCGGCTTTACGGTGTGTATTATTGATCATAATCCGGGTGATGCGACTGATTTTGCAGCAGGAGATATTTTCATCGGCGGCGGCGGTCAGGATGCCGGGCAAGAAATTATCCAGGACGACTTGCTGGCGCGAGCGGATGAACTACGGCAACTAGCAGAGAGCGGTGTGCCGATGTTGATGATCTGTGGTATGTATCAATTGTTTGGCCGAGCGTTCACTACACATGATGGACGCGTGATTCGCGGTGCGGGGATTTTGCCGCTAGAAACATACGCCAAGGCAGAACGACTGATCGGCAATATTACGCTCGAGAGCGAGGAGTTTGGGCAGATCGTTGGCTATGAAAATCACAGCGGCCAGACACTGATTGATGAAGGGGTGTCACCGCTGGGGCACGTGGTGCGGGGTGCTGGCAATGATGAGACTGGCCAAGTTGAAGGCGCGAGGCTACACAACATCGTGGCAACGTACCTGCACGGGCCGATCTTGCCAAAGAATCCACGGCTTGCTGATTTTTTGATCGCCGCGGCACTCACGCGAAAAGGCTATACCGATAAACTCAGCGCGCTGCCCATCGATCGCACTGCAGAACATGCCCAGCGGGTGGCGATGGAGCGAGGGCGGTAAGCCAACCAGATTAGGTTCACATGCAACCTTCTGCGACAAAAATGCCCCCGGAGCGGAGCTCCGAGGGCGTGTGTTCGAACAAGATGAGTGTGGTCGGGGTGAAAGGACTCGAACCTTCGACCTCACGGTCCCAAACCGCGCGCGCTAGCCAACTGCGCCACACCCCGAGAAGCTAATCTCGATACTCACTCCGCTTCATTCTACCATACTTTACACATTAAATACAGCAATAGTTGGCGATTTCAGTTAATATATAACTGTACTCTCTCATAATCATGCCCAATACTAATCACACTACCCACACTACTCACCGCCGACAAATGATATATCTCTATGCCATTGTCTGCGTGTATCTCATGTTGCCCATTCTCACTTGCATCGGCATTATTCCTTGGAATATGAAGTTCACGGCACTCGTCGTCGGTGCAGTAGCGATGTACATAGTGATGCGAATTCTCGGCCATACGCATAGTGACATCGGTATCACGCGGCAACGTACCATCTATTCACTCAGAACCGTGCTACCGATAACTATAGCTCTCATTATCGCAGCCGGGCTGTTTCTACTCCTCGAAAAACCTCGCTTCTCACCAACCGAAGGAATAGGGTTTTATGTATTTTATATTCTCATCTCGTGCCCAGCACAAGAACTGTTATTTCGCGGCATCCTCAGCCGTATGCTGCAAGAACTACGGCTACACCGGGTGCTGGAGCTTGGCGTAGCAGCCGCCCTTTTCGGTTACGCACATATCATCTACGGCGATATGCTCACTGTTGTTGTCATGAGCATCGTCGGCATTGTCTGGTACCGAGCGTACCAGCGCTCATCAAGCCTCATCGGCGTAACAATGAGCCACGTGGTACTTGGCGTGATGACGATCGCTTTGGGGATTATTGATTAACATTGACACAAGTTACCCCCATCTTGTTTAATGGTAAACAAGATGAGAGGGATGGAACAAGGATCAAGACCAGAAGCAAAAGAACCACAGCCAGACTGCGAAGCACAGCAGAATCGAGCACTACGACTAGCACGATGGGCGGTGCAAGCAATGTGTAGCCTGCTTGGGCGCAAGAAGGAAAAGCGTGAGCAAATACCTGAGCTTTCCCCTGAGGCGGTAAAGCGCGCCCTACTCGGGAGGGTCAAAAATCTAGCTGATAATGCGACTGGGCAATATTCAGATTCGCCAGAAGAGGATATTCAGTACCCGTATATCAATCTCGATGACTCGCTTTATCGCTACCCTTTTCCGGCGGAATTGCTTCCGGGACTAAAGCAATCGGAAACAACTCGCGAAGAGATGGAGGAGCGAAGAGATGCTTGGAGTGATTTGTATTTTCATTTAATCGAGCAGCTTGGAAACATCAAGGCGATGACTTTGGCCTACGAAGAGCGCACCACCAAGAAAATATCAAAAAGTGAATATGATTTGCTAGAAGAAAAGTATCAAGATTTGCTAAAAGTCTGTACTTTCGTTCTTGAAGAGCGAGATCGCCTCGACAAGCTCATTCACACAGACCGCTACGTACCTCATGCGCGTTGGAGTGCAGATAATATTTTTGCTTAAACAAACCAAGCTCCAAAGCCCGACCAATGGCAACCTTATACCCCTCAGGCATGTTGAGCTTATTGACCTCATCCGGAGAAACAAGCATCAATTCTTTATGTTCACGACTGAAGTGCGGTGTTGCACCCTCGACCGCTTTCACAAAATATGTAACCACAAAAACGTGACGATACGGAAAAATTGTATACACCCAATTGTGAACATTCATCCCAACTGATATATCAATGTTCAATTCTTCATGAACTTCACGTTGCACGCACGCTGTTGGGCTTTCCCCGAGATCTAATTTTCCTCCCGGCAGCTCCCATTCGCTACGCTCATTTCGCAAGAGCGGAATCTGACCGTTAAGAGAGATGACAGCCTTAACAGAAATTGGCAATTGATATTCAAAATAATCAATATCCCGCTTGACCAAATAAGGCTGGGCGAGCGACTTAACTTCAATCGTTTCCTTTTGCTATGCCTTAAACATAAATTACGCGTTCACCGCCTCAATCTCTACCGACAATACGTCTTTATTCGTCGGTAGATCAGACGTCGACTCAAAGGTGTAAACCAGTAGCTGACCAAACGGCATTTCCACATGGGCCATGTCTGCTTCTGGCACGTGGTCGAGATGTTTCATCAGCGCGCGGATAGAATTACCATGCGCCACTAATAGAATGTTCTCACCCGCCTGTAATTTCGGTAGTATCTCCTGCTCAAAATATGGCACGACCCGCGCATAAACATCCTTGAGCGTTTCACCGCCCGGCACCGGATAATCCCAACCGCGTCGGATGCCATTGAACGCTTCCTCGCCAATCTCAGCCTTGACTTCCCACTTATTTTTACCGGTCAGATCGCCATAGTCACGCTCGTTCAGCTCGGCCGCCTGTGTCGTCGGTAAACTGCCCTTACCGCGCCCCTCAAGCAATGCGTCCAGCGTTTGGTGCGTCCGCTTGAGCGCCGACGTATACGCCTCATCAAACCTGATGTCTTTGAGTAGCGCACCCAGCCGCACTGTGTCGGCCCGCCCTTTTTCCGTAAGCCCCACGTCCGTCCAGCCCGTCCACTTGCCGAGCAGATTCCATTCGCTCTCGCCGTGTCGACTGATAACTAATATTCCCATCATTCCTCCTCCGTTTATTTTTCCTACGAACCAAATCCCACGAATTGCGTAACCGCCTCTTGACGTTCGTCATTGCCGTCAACGATTAGCGTTTCGACATAGCCGCCTGGCCGATGATGAGCCCAATGTGGTATTGACCACGCGAATCCTTCATTGCTTGCCAGCACTGCGTCGCGGCTCAGGAACTGATAGGCGTCAATTTCCGACTGTTGCAAGACGATCTGCCTAAGTCGCGCATCATCCAGCACCGCCCGAAAGATATATTGATGCGCCAGTCCTTTGTCGCTGGAGCGTGAGGCTACCGCAAAAAACGAGACTTCATTCTCGGTGACGACTAACCCGACCTCTTCCTGGGTTTCGCGAAGTGCTGCCTGTAGCGGCGTTTCGCCAGCGTCAACCATACCACCGGGCAGACTCCAGTGCGTCTTGTAATACGCCTTGACTGTGAGCAACTCGCCCGCCGGATTTTCAATCAGCAGCGCAGCACTGGCGATCCGAGTGTCCTGCGTCTTTAGCCACTCCTCATGCGGCAACCAACCACTTCTCATTATTTTGCGTACTCGATCGCCCGTGTTTCACGGATGACGTTAACCTTGATAGTGCCTGGGTACTGCATGGTTGATTCAATTTTAGTAGCGATATCGCGCGACAGTTTGAATGCGCTCAGATCATCAATATCCTCTGACCGGACAATCACCCGCACTTCGCGCCCCGCAGAAATTGCATAGGCTTTATCAACACCATTAAAGCTGGTCGCCACATTTTCTAGATCGCGCATCCGCTCGGCAAAGTTCTCAGCCGAAATGTTACGTGCTCCTGGCCGAGCAGCACTGGCGGCGTCGCACACTCGTACGATCAATGCCTCCGGCGTCGTCGCCTCGATATCATCGTGATGCGCTTCGATGGCGTGAACGATCCGCTCGTCCATGCCGTATTTGCGCGCTAGCTCAGCGCCGATGTGGTGATGCTTGCCCTCGATCTTGTGCGTCACCGCCTTGCCGACGTCATGCAGCAGTGTCGCGATTTTCGTGATGCGCACATCAGCGCCAATTTCCCCAGCAACCATACCAGCCATCTGGGCCATCTCAGTCGAGTGCTTCAACACGTTCTGCCCGTAACTCGTCCGGAATTTCAGCTCACCGAGCAGTCGCTGCATTTCCTTCGGGATGCCGACGACGCCAGTTTCGCGCATGGCGTCCTCGCCGGCCTGCTTGACTTCTTTATCGATCTGTTTTTTCGCCTTGGCGACAACTTCTTCAATGCGGGCCGGGTGGATACGGCCATCTTTCATCAACATCTCGAGGCTCAATCGAGCCACCTGCCGGCGAATTGGATCAAAACTCGACAGCACGATCATACCCGGCGTATCATCCACCAAAATATCGACACCAGTCTCGCGCTGCAACGCCTGAATGTTGCGACCTTCTTTGCCGATGATCCGACCTTTCATCTCATCATCAGTCAGCTTGACGGCCGTGACTGTTCGCTCAGCCGTCACCTCGCTGCTCATCCGCTCCATCGCCGTGAGCAAGATCATCTGCGCCCGCTCTTCGGCATCATCCATAGCCTCGTGTTGTAATTTTGACACCAATCCGACCAGATCGTTCTTGATATCGCGCTCTGTCATTTGCATGAGCTTGTCGGCAGCATCCTTTTTCTTTAGGCCCGCAATCTTCTCGAGCTTCTCCTGCTGACGCGTGCGAATAGTGCGAATCTCTTCCTTGAGATTGTCAACCTCATCTTCGTGTGCGCGCAGCTTCTCCGCCCGCTTGTCTAGTTCGTCCAATTTCCGATCCAGCGTCTGCTCGCGATCCGCCAACCGATTCTCGGTCTTTTGCCACTCGCGGCGGCGCTCATTTTCGATTTTTAAGGCTTCGTCCTTAGCTTTCAGGACAATGTCGCTCGCCTTACTTTTTGCCTCGGCGATGTCACGCTCAATTTGCGACTTGCCATTAGCTTGCCGTGTTCGCTGATAGGCGTAAAAACCGCCCACGCCAAGTGCCGCGCCAACCAAGCCGCCAATAACTATTCCTACCATATGATTTCCTTTCTTTTCTGACCAGTCGCCCCGGGTATACACCCCGAGAAATGTATCAACGACCGACCATATTCAACTGATGCAATAAAACGGCCCGAGCCACTAATCTAAAGCCGCCTTACTTTTATTGTACGATATTGCGAATGAAAATACCACTATTTGCGCGGAGCCGTGACGTGAGCCTCGCCGCCATATTCGGGGAGAATAATCGTGTCGTTTTCGGCGCGCTTCAGCCGCTCCAGGCAGTCATCTCGCCAGTGATCGCCACTACTGCCAACGATCGGAATGCCGAGTCCCTCCGCCAACGTGTTTGCCACCGCACAGCCAATCCTCAGTCCCGTAAAGCTACCCGGCCCACGCATGATGCCGATACCACTGATGTGGTGAATGCCGCCGGTCTGCTCGTCCAAAAATCGTAGCAGCCCTCGGGCCAAACCACGACCCGCTTCCCAAGCCACCTCTCGCCAGGTATCACCCTGAATAATCGTTAAACGGCACGTCATCGTCGATGTATCGAGCAGAATAATCACGCTAACTCCTCGTCCGCCGCACTAATTGCCGCGAGGAGTGCCTGGCTCGTCGGCCCGCCAGCACTCAGCGTGACACGTCGCGACTGTTCGTCAATTGCTAGAATCCTCACTGTCAGTCGATCGGCCGGCAGCACCTGCTCGACGGCACCCGCCCACTCAACCACTGTCACGGTCTGCGGTTGCATGGCTACCTCCCGAATTTCTTCCGCCATGATACCCGCCTCACCCAATCGATAAAAATCATAGTGAGCCAGCGTCAAGCCGCCCGGCGACTGGTACACGCGGGAAATAGTAAATGTTGGGCTTTGCACCGGTTCAGTAATGTCGAGCCCCTCGGCAACACCTTTCGTTAGCGTTGTCTTGCCAGCGCCGATGTCCCCGACCAGCTCAATCACCTCACCACCCTTCAGGCTGCGCCCAATCACCTGACCTAGCTGCTGCATCGCTGTGATACTGGTAATAATCTGGCTCATTTGCTGTCGCTGCCGTCAGCTTCGGCCGCAGGATGCGCCTTTCGGAATGGATTTTCGAACGTTGCCTGTGGCTGCACAACCGGCTCCTTGTGGCGGATCTCTGGCGTCTTGACAACGATATGTTCGTCAGTCACACGAACGATCTGCGAACGATGAATCAGCAGTTCAGTATCGCCAAAACTCTTGAGTAGCGGTCGCCGCACCCGGAGCTGCTGAATGACAAAATTACCGGCCTCCAACGTGTAGCCGATGACCTTGCCAACCTTATGATTTTTTTCATCAATGACCCGCTTACCAACTAGTGCGAACTGAAACTCATATACTTCCTTGATCTTCAGGACGTCGCTCGGCATAATCAGCTCGTCCGCCGAATCAATGATCAGACCCAGCGGCCCAATTTCCCGCACATCGGCGATCCGCAGTAAACTCGGTGATTGATCAAGCGTCGGCCCTTCTAGCTCATACGCCACGATCGATAAATTGCGCGGGTCGATCACCGCCCGCGATGTCCGTGCCAGCTCCGAGCCAGTCTGCAGGCTCATCACCGGTGCGTTATCAAATCGTTCAGCAGAAATTAGCATACTTCTCACATTATAGCGATATCCACGCTATTCGGCAAACAGGTTCGTCCGCCCCGCCGGCAGACTAAAATTGGCGTTGGCGGTATCGCGCGTGCGGAAACTGTTGATCTGGTCAATCGTCTTCTGGTCAAATCGCGTCGTCTGCTGCTGGATGGTATCTTCTTTTGGATTTGACGAGGCGAGTAGGCTATAGAGCAGGAAAATTGCCACCGATACGCCAACCACCACTGTCAACGTATAGAGAATAACGTGGTAGCGATGGAAAAACCGCGATACTAGCGTACCGATTTGTGAAATATCAGGTGAGTTTTTCATCGAACATATACCTCCACTTCCAAGGTTTGTGTATTCACTTGACCCGTCCCCTCGGTCTTGGACATACTGACACTAGCGATCTGCATCCGTGTCAAGTTCTGCTCGATCAAATGCATAAACCGAAGCAGTGCCATATAGTCTGTTTTTTCGTTGAGTCGGACCGACACTTTCATGCTTTTTGGCCCAGCACCACTATTTGCGCCCGATGAGCCCGAACTCGATTTAGATCCGGCTGAGCCTGATGCAAAGGTGAACCCTTCGATACCAACGCCTGATTGATTGGCGTAAGTAGTGAGGTCACTGATGATCTGATTCTGATATTGATACTGCTGAGTTTCTGCCACTAACTGCCGAGCCTTGGCGACACTATCCTTATATTTCTCCATCTCTTTTTCCAGCCGTGCCAGATTTTGGACCTTAGCGTCGACTGCTTTTGCCTCGGTCTGAATCTTAGAGACTTCCTCAGCGGTACCTTGCAGCATGGTGTAGCCAAAATAGACGATCGCTCCCATACCAACCAAGATTATTACCAGCGACAGCGCAAAGACGATCCGCATGGTCACCGCCGGTGTCATTTTTTCTCGTTTTCTCTCACTCATTGCTTCGCAACCTCCGGCACCATCGTCACATTAATTGTAATATTGATTGGGTAGCCGTCCTTGTTTTCTTTTTCGGCCACCGCCGAGGCGAGATTAACATCCTTAAAGAGGCTTGACTGCTGAAAACTGTCCTTGAGCCGCAGCGCATCGCCATACGTTTTGCCGCGCGCGTTGATAGTCATCGGCGTGCCGAGCTTCTTGCTATCCAGTGTCAGCGTTTGCAAAATTGTTCCCGATGGCATCGCCTGGGCAATCTTAAGCGCAACCTTCGAGTACCGCACATCCTTATCAAGGATCGACTTGGCAATCTTGAGGTTTGCACTAAACGAATCATAATCCTGCTGGACTTTTTGATACTGCAGCGCCCGACGATTACCCGTCTCAATCGTCTGCTGAGCAGTCGTTTTTGTATGCTCCATGATCAAATAAATACCTACTGTCGCCACGATGAGTAAGAAGCCGAGGATTAACGACACCACGCAGTAGCGCCACAATATTACATTTGACCGGCCAGCGACAATCTCGCGTTTAACTTTCGGCGGTAACAGATTAATCATGCCAAATCTCCTCCGCTCGCACCAGCGACAAACCAGCTGCCGTCATGAACCGCGGTCGTAGCTGTTTGGCCGGCGGTGCTAAATTATTAAAGTTCAGCGACTGCCACGGACTGGCCACTCGTGCTGGTAAGGTCAGCTCGCCCGTAAAGTACTCACCAAGCCCCGGCACGCTACTACCGCTACCGACGATTAGCACCTGTTCAAGGCGCGATTCATCCGGGAAGCGATCGGTGTAGTAGCGGATAACTTTCTGAATTTCACCGATGATCCGCTGCAGACTCGGCTTTAGGGCCTCGGTAATTTTTTCTTGGCGCGGGCCAGTGTTGAGGCCGTTGAGCACCTTGAATTGGTGCGCTGTCTCGAGCGGTACGTTCAATTTTTTCGCGATATCAAGCGTCAATGTATTACCACCAATGTTTAGACCACCGGTCACGCGAATTGCCGCATCAAGAATAGCGATATCAGTCGTCGCTGGGCCGATGTCAACGATGACTGTCGGCAGCGACCCCTCTTTGGTTCGCTCAAGCAGTCGTGCCACCGCATTGATACTCGGTTCAATCATCGCCACCTCAATACCGCATGATTCAACAATCGCTAGCTGCTCGTCAACGATCTTTTGCGGCACCGCGCACATCAAGACCGATAAATTTTCTTTGCCGCGCTTGATAATCTGATGATCAACATAAAGCGAATCAAGCGGCATCGGCACATACTGCTCGACCTCGAGATTCACCGCCTCTTCAATCTTATTCTCCTGCTTGATCGGCAGCGCAAAGGTGCGCGCATACGTCTTGGTCGTCGGTAGTCCCAGCACCACACGGTTACTGCCGAGCCGTCCGACAATATTCTTTTCAAACATTTGATTGATCTTGCCACAGAGATACTCTGCCCGGTCATCGCTCTCGTCCTTCGCCGGATCCAGCTCGATTGCGCCGTATCCGTGCACCGTCATCCGTGCCATATCGACTGACATTACCCGAACGCCGGCCTTGTTAATATCAAGCCCGATGATCGGCTTTGACTTGTAGAAAATATTTGCCACTATCGTTTGCCCACATCTCTTCTTTTTGTTAAGTATAGCATAAGCATTTTGAAAAACCAACTATCCTTTAATTTGATTTGCTAACCCAGTAATCGGCATCATCACCGCCGCCGCGATCAAGCCGACCATGCCGCCCATAAAGACGATCATCACCGGCTCAATCGTCGAGCTCAAACCGCTAATCGCCGCATCGACCTCTTCTTCATAAAAATCCGCCACCTTGACCAGCACCTTATCCGTCTGGCCCGTCTCTTCACCGACCGCCAGCATCTGGCCAACGATTGGTGGATAGAGATCTTCGCGCTCATTGATAATCCGCGACAAAACCTCGCCATTCTTAATGCGCTTGGCAGCATCAAGCAGCGACTCTTGGTACACCGTGTTGCCGACTGCCCGGGCCGTCACCTCCAGTGCCTCCAGTACCGACACGCCCGCACCGATCAGCGCCGAGAAGGTACGGGTAAACCGTGCCACCGCTACCTTGCGAATAATCTTGCTGATGATCGGCGCTTTCAGGACGAAATGATGGAACTTAACCCTGCCTTTGGGCGACTTGATATAGCGAAGAAGCGCATACACGCCACCAAATAATAACGGGAAAATAATATACCAAAAACTTACCATAAATTGACTGATACTCATCAGTACCTGGGTCAATGCTGGCAATTCCGCATCTTCGCCCGCTAGATCTTTAATTGTCTTGCCAATCATTGGCAAGACAAAAATCATCAAACCAAAGAACGCCCCGATAGTGATGACGATCAGCACCATTGGATAGGTCATGGCGCTCTTGATCTTCTTTTTCATTGATGAGTTCTTTTCCTGCTGCAGAGCCAGGCGCTTCAAAATATCGTCCAAAATACCACCCGTTTCACCAGCCCGCACCATGTTCACATACACATCGCTGAAGGCCTCGGGGTGCTTACTCAGCGCATCAGCGAACGAGGCACCGCCTTCAATCTCCTTGGACACTGCGTTCAAAATCTCACGAAAATGCAGACTCTCGGCGTGCTGTGCCATTGAGTTGAGCGACCTGAGAATCGGCACACCGGCAGACACCATGGTGCTAAGCTGCCTGGTAAAACCAACCAGCTCCTCGGTCGGCACTGACTTCTTGCCACCCCCAAAGCGAAAGCCCTTCTTTTCATCGCCAGCTTCCTTGAGATCCACTAGCTTCATGCCCTGAGCCTGAATGAGCTGAATGGCACTGGCGCGACTGCTGGCTTCTAGCTCGCCGTTGATCGGCTGATTGTTATTTTTAGTTGCGATATATTTAAATTTTGTCATTTATTGCTCCCTTGTTGCTCTCAAAACTTCCTCTAGCGTTGTCACGCCACGCAGCGACTTGACGAAACCGTCCGTCTGCATTGTTACCATTCCTTCAGTAATCGCCTGCTGCTGAATCTCATTACTGGTGGCATTGGCGGTGATCATCTTTTGGATCGGAATCGAAATACCGAGAACCTCGTAGATACCGACGCGCCCCTTAAAACCATTATGGCCGCACTCGTCACAGCCCTCAGGATTTGGTCGCCATAAATATTGAATCGTCACATCAGTCGAGCCGAGCGGTGTATTGCCGCCAATCTTGTCAGCTGCCGCCTGCTGCTCCAGCGCATGTAATCGCTGCATCGAGCCCTGTTTGAGATTAAACATCTGAACGATGTAGGCCAGCTCTCCGGCGTCCGGCACATATTGCTGACGACAATGCATACACAATCGCCGCACCAAGCGCTGGCCGATCACCGCCTTGACCGTCGAAGCGATCAAGAACGGCTCAATTCCCATGTCCAATAGGCGCGGCAGACAGGTCGCTGCGTTATTGGTGTGGAGGGTTGAGAACACCAAGTGCCCGGTCAGCGCTGCCTGCACGCCCAGGTTGGCGGTCTCACCGTCGCGAATCTCTCCAACCATGATGATGTTCGGGTCTTGACGGAGCAGTGCGCGCAGTCCTGAAGCGAAGGTCATGCCGGCTTTCGAGTTAGTCTGGGTTTGGTTGACCCCGGGGATCTTGTATTCAACCGGATCTTCAATGGTTGAGATATTCACATCTGGCGTATTAAGCTCTGATAGCACACTAAACAAGCTAGTCGACTTTCCCGAACCAGTTGGCCCGGTCACCAAGATCATACCGTTTGGTTGCGCCATAGCGTCTTTAAGTGTACTCAGCGACAACCCCCAGTAGCCGAGGCTATCCAGGGCAACCGCCTGATTGGACTCATCCAAAATACGCATGACGATCTTCTCGCCATCAGCAATCGGTAGCGTCGACACACGCAGCGCGTATTGTTTGCCAGAAACCTTGATCTTGAAGCGGCCATCTTGCGGTACACGGCGTTCGTCAATTTTCAAATTTGACAAAATCTTGATACGACTAACCAGCGCACCTTGGACATTGCGCGGCAATTTATTCACTTCCTTGAGCACACCATCAATTCGGTAACGCACCTGAACGAAATCCTCACGCGGCTCAATGTGGATGTCCGAAGCACCCGACTTGATAGCATATTCCAGCAGCAAGTTAACCGTCTGGGCGATCGGCGAATTCTCAGAAATCTCCTCCTCAGAGACATTTTGTGAATCTGACTCAGCACCGCTCTGTATTGACACCACCTCGTCTAACTCATCGGTAATATTACCGCGATAATTCTCCAGGCAGTCAAGAATGTTATTTTTTGTCGCCAGGAACACCTTGATGTTGTAGCCAATCTCTTTCTGGATGAAGTTCAGCGCCTGCACATCATCCGGATCTTCCATCGCCAGGCTCAAGACGCCATTATCATCAGCCGCGAACAGTACAACATTATACTGGCGAGCGATGTGCTCGGGGATACGCTTGAGAACGTCGTCAGGAATATCCTTTGGCTCAATGGTCACAAACGGCACATTGATGTATTCGCCAATCTTTTGCCCGAGCTGTACCTCACTCAGGATTTTGTGCTCCAAGATAATCGTCTGCAACGAATGGTGCGTACGTTCCGCCTCCATCTTTAACTCGGCCAGCTGTGACTCAGAAATTACCTCACCCTGGCGCAAAATCTTCTCAATACTACTGTCAGAAATGCGCATAATTACCCTTATGCTTGAGTATAGCGCATATTGTATGGGAGTTCAATGAAAAATGTCAGCGATTATCACCCCGCCCGTGCAGCTGCCGGCGGGCTTGGCGGCTGGCAAGCTTTTGGTTGTTCATCTGGGCAACTTCCTCGAGGCTAGAACCGAGCAGGTGCGCCACCGCATTGACATACCACAACACGTCGCCTAATTCTTTAAGAATTTCTGTGCGGTCATCGTCTGTTAATATGCCCTGCTTGTCGCGAACCAGCTTTTTGAACTTTTCAGCTACCTCCCCTGACTCGCCGACCAGCCCAAGCACTTGCGCCATCAGTCGCGCATCAATCTCCCCATACTCATGCGTACCAATCAGTGTCGCGATAGCCTTCTTGGCATACTCATCAATTGTCATAGTCTCTCCTTTCAATTACCTCATTTAATTCTGCCACAAATTCCTCAAAAAAGAATGGGTCCCGGAAGAACGTCCGCGCTACGATTTGCTCAACCGCTGGCGCCAGGTCATACTCCGCCAAGCGATGCGGACGAGCCCACACGAGTTCTTCGCTCGCCACGACTTCATCGGTCTCACCATAAAATACGTGCGCCAGTGTCGACGATAATATCTCCCCCTCAATCAGGACGCGAATATAACAATCACCTGCATGGGTTAGCGGCAGCTTATCCACCGCCAATTTCTCGCGCGCCTCCCGCTGAGCAGCAGCCGATACCGACTCGTCATCAATGTGTAGCTTGCCATAGGGCAGTGTCCAGGTGTCGACATGCGGCTGCTTAGTGCGCCGCTGGAGCAGCACATCGCCATTGGTATTTTGGATGACAATCATAGTAATAATTTTTGGTTGAGTACGAATTTTGAGTGATTTAATACTCACTCTATCGACATACGATAGCCCTTCCCGCCCAAGGCAATATCCATCATCCGTTTTGATGACGAATCCTCGCTTCTTCAATATATTTAAGTGGTAGGCATAGAGATTGGTATCCACTTTTGGCGGCCGCATATCCCGAAACCGTGCATATTTCATATGCATCAATACGCCAAGAATATGCTTTTGAATGTAATGTTCGGGAATAAATTGGTCAATCATAGTTGAGTCAAATTATACTTGCTATTCATACTAGTAATTCTACACTACAATCACTAGTGTCATCAACTCATACAATAAGGAGCGGCATCTATGTCAATCGAATCACTTATCCACACATCTGAATTTGAAGGGAGATTACCCGTGGAAACTGAGCGCAAATTCATAGCTATCTTCCCAGAAAAACTTACCGAACTTCGCGAAGAAGCTGAGCCGATTGAGCAGTTTTATCTGTCACACCCAGACGAACCATTCAGCCTACGCCTCCGCTCAACCTTAAATCGTGATACCGGCGAGCTACAGTACGAAGCAACTCTCAAAGACAACGGTATCCAGAGCAATGATGGCTTGCGTCGACTAGAGGTGACGACTGAGATTAGCCCCGAGTTATACGAATACTACTGCAGCGACGAAACGCCGATTATCCGCAAACTACGTGCTGAACCGCTGCCGGGTGTTGTCATTGATTTTTTCGAAAACGACGGCCTAGTGCAAGCTGAATTAGAAGATGATGGATCATTACAAGAATTCATCGACCAGTTTGGTAATACCTTCATGGAAGTAACCGGTGGAGCAACGGCTACCGGCGAGTGGCAGGCGCACTACAACTTCCGGCGGGAACATGAAGGCCGAGAAGCGCTGTCGGTTCAGCCGGAGCTTGATATCAATGATATCATTTCTGATATTCTCACCTCTACCGTAGACTCTCCGCGCGTCATCCATATCGCCGGCCGTAGTGGCTCCGGTAAATCAACCATCGTTAGACAGCTCCGCGAACGGCTGGATGAGCTCAACATTAATTCAATTACCATGTCGACTGATGACTACCACCGCGGTGCGACCTACCTCTATTATTATAACAACCGTCAGGAATGGCAGCACTGGGATGACCCGTTTGTGTATGACACCAAAACAATGGCGGTCAACCTACAAAACCTTATTAATGATAAGGAGATATACCACCGCCACATGAATTGGCAAACTGCGGAGCCCTATATAGCGGGTACACTTAGCCCAGCAGAAGTAATTATCGTTGAGGGAATCTACGCCAAATCACCTGACATTATCACCGATAATAGCCTCGTCTACGAGATACCGACCCCGCTCACCACCTGTATCGGTCGGCGTATTCTGCGCGACCTTAACGAACGCCCGCAATTTTGCGACCCCTCGGAAAATCTACTCTATTTATTGAGTGAGGCCGAGCCAGCATATCGTGCTCAACAGCAACCAACCAATGTCCGAGGGGATTAGGGCTCACTTTGGCTTTCATTAACCCGATGGGACTGCTCTCACAAACCCAATCGCCTTCCCCTCGCCAACCCACCGCTGCTCGTAGGTTGTCATGATCCGGGCATCGCTCTCCTCATCAAGTCGCTCCGATTCGTGCAGATCAAACGTTAGCTCCCGAAGCTGCCAGCCAGCCACCAGCTGCTCCAAGCTCCAGCAGAAAAAGCCATGATCATCGTGCTTGAGTAGTAGCTCGCCGCCCTCATCAAGCAACTTTGCGTACTGCGTTAAAAAATGCGGGTGCGTCAAACGCCGACCGCTGGAGCGCTGGCGTGGAAACGGATCGGGGAAAGTGACCCACAACTGACTGAGCGATCCAGCCTCGCACAACTCACCCAGCTGATCCGCCCGTGCCCGCACAAACCAGATGTTCGTGAGGCCACGCCGCTCGGCCTCACGCGCCCCTTTTTGCAATCGATCGGCCTTGACATCAACCGCCAGAAACCGCTGCTCGGGATGGCGCGCCGCTAGCTCGACACTAAACAGTCCCGTTCCAGCACCGACCTCCAGCACATCAATCGGCCGCGGCATCCACTCATCATACTCAAAACAAAGTGGCGAATTGTTAAATAGTGCGAATTTATATTTCTTGCGTCGCCGGGTAATGACAAATTGATTTGGATCGACAAAACTCATACTTTTCATTATACTAAACTCATGACGGATACGCTTATCAAACAACTGTTAAATTCGTCGCGCGTTGACGAGTGGATGATTGAACACGGACTGGGCTGGCTGGTGAGTGAGCGGATGGTCGAGACAGTTAGCATCGTCATCGGCACGGTTATCGTTTATTACCTTGGTCGCATCTTCATTACTTGGGCAATTCGCTATGCGATCCACTCCACTGCCAAGCACCGCTCGTGGCACCGCAAAGATATCGAAAAGCGCGAAAATACGCTGACGCAGCTGATTCGTAGTTTTTGGCGCATCACTATCATTGCCTATATCGCCGCTATGGTCGCCAGTAAGTTATTCTACTTCGACTTATCACCGCTGTTTGCTAGCGCCGGCATCATCGGCGTAGCGCTCGGGTTCGGTGCGCAGTCACTTGTCAAAGATTTTCTGGCTGGCATTTTTATCATCGCTGAAAATCAATATCGCGTCGGCGACATCGTTGACGTCATGGGAGCGAGCGGTACTGTCGAACGCGTCGGTACCAGGTCAACCGTGCTCCGCGATGCTGATGGTAATGTACACTACCTACCAAACGGCACCATCCAGCATGTTATTAATAAAACGATGGGATATAGCATGTCGCGCTTTACCTTGCAGCTTGATCCAAGCAGCGACATTAGCCGCGCCGCTGATATCATCAACGAGACCGGCCAGCAACTGAGCAAGGAAAAATCTTGGGACAAGAAGATCATTGAACCGCCAAAATTTGTCTCCGTCGGCGATATCACCGGCCGCTCGGTCGAATTGATCGTTGCTGGTAAGGTTCAGCCATCCGATCAATGGGCGGTTACCTCGGAGATGCGCCGCCGGCTCCTCAAAGAATTTGAAAAACAAGAAATTGAGCTAGCTGTTATCCCAACGGCGATAACGCATAAAAAATAATCATAACTCACTCTGACGAACCGTCTTGACCCTGTGTTGTCGCACCACCCGCGGCGCTGCTGCTACCATTGACGCCCAGCTGATCATCACTCAACACATTGCTAGCAAACGCCCGCGCACCGTCGGCCTTTTTTTCTTCTTGCTTGTATTTTTGCAGAAAATCATTCAATACCTTACCCGTCACCTCGCCCTGCGCCTCAAACATGTCTCGATTGTGATTATTGGAATTATCAATCTGCGCTCGATACGGTACATAATCTGGCCGACTCAAGTCCACTCGGAAAGCGTCTGACGAGTAATACAAGTGCATCGAAATACCAACGAGCACGATCGACACCACGATCACGCTAACTACCATCGTCGGTAGCTTATGCTGCATAATTAACCTGGCCATCCGGCGACCGAGTCGCTTGAACTTATCCACGACTACCTCCGCTCGATAGCTTTACCTTGAGCTGCTCCACCGCCACACGATAATCCGCTGCCAGTTTACTCATCGTCGTCACCGACTCACTGACCTGTCGACGTGCGTCGCGCGTCTTGATCAGCTGTGCATAAAACTCGCCCGGTTTGTCGGTACAATCTGTCCTGACCAGCGCCGTCAAATTGGACTCATACTCATTGTACTGCTGGGCAAACGCCTTGCGCGCTTCTTCGTAGTCGCGAGCAATCACCACCATTCGCGAGCTATCAATCTGCGCCAATGCCAAGCGGCTATTTAGTTTGGCGATGAGATTAGTCGAGATTGTGTTGTATGCTTGGCCGGCGTTAACCCGCAACAGAGCATCGTTATGCTGAATCCGCTGCAATGTCGAACGAATGGACTGACACTGACTGCGGATCAGATGGAGTGGTGGCGAACTTGGTGCAACCTGTGCCACGGCGAGGCTTGACCACACCGTTGCGCCAGCCAAACCAATGCCGCACACAAAAAACGCGAGACTACGAAGATGTTTCATCTTTTTTATTATCTCGCGTTTTTGCGTTTAGGTCAAACTGCCACTATGATTTCTTGAAATGCTTCTCGGTATCAGCCTTAACCGTACGAGCAGTTCCAGCGACGACATCACCAACTTTTTGGGCACCAGTCTTAACTGCTTCAGCACTATCTTTGGCGGCAGCTTGGGCTTTTTTGGCGGTCTTGACGGTAGCCGTTTTCAGCTCGCCAGCTTTTTTCTTGATATCAGCACGAGTTTCCTTGCCACTTTTTGGTGCGGTCAAAATACCAGCCGCAAAACCAGCCGCTGCGGCGCCGAGAACTGTTAATACTTTTTTCATATATATCTCCTTGTTTGTTTCTATTAAATTGATATATGGAACAGATGATTATTTTTTGCGAAAGAGTTGCACGACTTCAGTAAATAATTTTACTGGAGACAGCCACTCGGTTGCTTGAGCGATGTTGGACACCGCCGCTTCGGCTTGGTTGACGAGGCGCTTAAGCTTCGTCAGCAGTGAAATTATTACACCGAACAAGACGATAATCGTCACCGAGTGGATAATGATCACTACGGTCATCAGTATAATAACTGTTTGCATGTCTTCCATACCTTTCCTTTGTTACTGTTTATATTTGTCGTATTGACTGTTGCTATGATAGCATAGACGGTTTAAAATGTCAATACTGTATTATCGACTGATGAGACCATCTCGCCGCAACCCATCCAGCGCCGCCATAAACCGCGAATCATTCTGTAATTCCGCGGTAATTTCGGCCAGCGACTGCCCGCCAACATACCGACGCAAAATCTCACCCCGCATCTGGCGGAGACTACCGGTGAATTGTGATTGCTTGGCGTAATGACGACTGGCGGACAATTTACCCTTTCCCTGAGATTTGAGCTCACTACCATAGTCCATCAGTGCCCAAAACCACTGGCGTGGATTTGCCTGGTCCATCGTCCGCTTGACAATAGGCAGTATGTCACGATCCACTACCGCCGTCTGACCCGCAAAGAAATGATTGAGATAGACGGTACGAATATTGGTTTCAATGAACGGCGTTGGCACTTGGTATACGTAATTCATGATGGCGCCAGCGGTATTGATACCAATACCTGGTAATTTAACGAGGTCATCTAGCGTGACCACCGGGGCGCCAGCGGCGATGGCTTGTGACGCCCGGTGAAGATACTGAGCGCGACGGTTATAGCCCAGCCCCTGCCACGCGCGGAGCACCTCGGTCAACTCGGCCGCTGCCAGTGACTCGATGTCCGGAAACACCGCGGTAAACTCCATGAACTTCGTCAAGACGCGAGCAACTTGCGTTTGTTGCAACATCAGCTCACTTACTAGTACATAATAGAGCGTTGGCTGGTCACGCCACGGCATCGGTCGATATAGCTCACGACTCTTTTGATGAATTAATGCTTGAAAGTGGACGCATTTATCATTATCATTCATTCTCTCCAGTATACCTGATCTTGAGCGTTTATCATTACATGATCAGTCTGAGCGGCGACCTGATTAAATTATTATCCTTATACACCAAGTGTATAGTTAGTTTACTGTAACTATACACTTAGTGTATAATAAGTCTTATTATAGTAATTCACCTAGCGAAAGGGCAATTATGAAAAAATTATTCAAGGTTTTCGGGATTATCACTATCATTCTTATTATCTGCTTTGGGATTCTGCTGTTGGTCATGCAATATCTCAACCAAAGTATTACCGGAGATGATGGTGTAGCGGCTGGCTACGCTGATAAACTTAGTCCTAGTGGCAACCTCGAACAACATTACACCAAGACCGGACCCTACAAAGTAGCGCATTATATTCAAAATAATACAGATAGTTCTAAGGCCTATCGTCTCTATTACCCTGATCGCCAGAACACTAACCAGACTTTTCCACTGATTGTAATGGTAAATGGTACGGCAACACCAGCTAGCGCCTACACACCAATTCTTGAGCACCTCGCCAGCTGGGGCTTCGTCGTAATCGGCAATGAGGACGGCTGGGCTGGTACCGGTGCGTCAGCCTCCGCTATGCTTGATGCTGCTCTGCAATACAACACCGCCCAAGACAGTCCAATACGTGGTCTAATCAACACTAATAAAATTGGGATCGCTGGACATTCACAGGGCGGCGCAGGAGCAATCAACGCCGCTACTAAGTACAATAACAGCAGCAAGTACTCTTCACTCTACACCGCCAGCGCCGTGGGTCGTGGCACTGCTAACAATAATAAATGGACCTATGACGTCTCACGCCTCAACACAGCAGTGTTCATGATGGCAGGAACTGGTGCTAGTGATAGTATTGCCATCAGTCCGCTCGACGACTTGAAACAAAATTTTGATGCATTACAAGGGAGCAAGCCGGGAGTCATTGCCCGACGTAAATCAGTTGGTCATAAAGATGTGCTAGAATACGGTGATGCATATATGACTGCCTGGTTCCTATGGACGCTGGCAGATGACACCAAGGCGAAGGCGGTCTTTGCTGGCGCCAATGCAGAACTACGCCACAACAGCGACTGGCAGGATGTCCAGGTACGCAACATTGAATAATTACTCTGTTTATCGCACCATGTATGGTACACTGGTATGGTTATGAAAATATTTTTTAGACGATACATTTCAGAATTTGTGTATGGTGCAGTTGACGGCACAGTCACGACCTTTGCCGTCGTGGCAGCTTCGGCTGGCGCCGGGATTTCCAGCGCGGTTATCCTTATCTTGGGTGTTGCAAATTTAATTGCTGACGGATTTTCAATGGGCTCCAGCGCCTACTTAGCGGCCAGTGCCGAGCACGAAGAATCAGCCCGCGACACTCAAAAACGAGCCTCCCCTAAAATCATCGGCGCAGTCACTTTCCTGGCTTTCGTCGCCGTCGGTAGCGTGCCGGTGTTGCCCTACCTGGTTGATGTCGTTGCAGGCTCAAAAGCACCAAGTACCACCCTGTTTTATATCAGCTCCACACTAACAGCAGTCGCTTTCCTGACAATTGGCTTCATCAAAGGCAAGGTTGGCAAGCAGTCACCATGGCGAGAAGCAATCATCACTCTGCTCCTTGGAGCAGTCGCCGCTGGACTGGCGTACTTTGCCGGTGATGTATTGGCAGCGTGGCTGGGTGTTCAATTATAGCCTCGAGGCCACCACTTCAATAAAAAATCCCGGTAGCCCGGCGCGAGTTTGTCGGTAGCTTCAACTTCTGTCCGCGTCAACCAGACTGGTCGCTCCTCGCCGCCATCACACGCTCGGTCCGGTAGTTCAATGTTACCGTCAACCGTGGCCGTGTAGCCAAGAATAATTTTATGGTCTTTGACAGTACTGCCCTGCGGATCACGCACATAAAAATCAGCTGGAGTCGCATCAATTGTGATATCCAGCTCCTCGCGCAGCTCTCGCTCCAATGCCACGTCAGGCGTTTCACCAGCGTCAATATGCCCACCCGGCAGGCCAAAACCATCATCGCGCGGATAATACATCAGCAGCGCCCGCCTGCCTTCACTACTATACAGCGCTACTTTTACACTAACTTCGTGTCGATCATACATTATATATCAAAACTTAATCATACCAAGATGCGGTCAATACCGAAAGCGTGGCTAACATGTAATTGACCGCCCTAAAGCTTAGTACGACCACTGGTGATTGACCGATAACTAGCCTCAAGCCTCAACAATCACCGATAGTCGCATCGCTGTCATTACCAGCTCCAAAGCATCTTTGCCCCCCTTCGTTATATTGCTTTTTAGATGGACATTATCGTTTATAACGTCCATTTATAGTATATCAGACACGAGCTATAGCCAGCAAATCACTTCGACTACCTCGCCTGTATATCCACCCGATGAGGCTGCTTGATATATTAAAAATATCACTCCGCTGCCCACTTTTGGGCGAATATACATACTATAGCCCCAGTTCCTTTAGCTGCACTGGATCAACTGTCGATGGCGAATCCATCATCACATCAACGCCAGAGCCATTCTTTGGAAAGGCCAAGGTTTCGCGGACGTTTTGTTCGCCAGTCAGCTCCATGAGGATACGGTCAACACCAAAGGCACAGCCAGCATGTGGCGGTGCGCCGTATTTGAAGGCGTTGAGCATGGTACCAAATTTTTCTTCGACGTAACTTTCGCTAAAGCCGAGCAAATCGAATACTTTGTACAGCACCGCTGGGCTGTGGTTGCGCACACCGCCGGAGCAGATTTCGTAGCCGTTCATCACCATGTCGAACTGGTCAGCCACGATGGCCAACTTGTCAGCATCGGTCGTCGCCGATTCCAGCGCCTCTAGACCGCCCTTTGGCATACCAAATGGATTGTGTCCAAAATCAAGCTTCTTGCCGTGGTCGTCCCATTCATAGAACGGAAAATCGATAATCCAGGCAAAGGCCACCACGCTCGGGTCTTTCAGGTTGAAATGAGTAGCAAACTCATTACGCAACCGGCCTAATACCGTATTGACGACTGAGCGAGTATCAGCACCGAAGAAAACTGCGTCGCCATCAGCCGCACCAGTTTTTTGCTTAATCGCCGTGAGCTCTGTCTCGCTTAGGAACTTGGCAATTGGTGATTTTGCCTCACCATCTTGGTAAGTGATGTATGCTAGACCGCCTGCCCCTTCACTCTTGGCAATATCAGTAAATTGGTCGATTTGCTTACGGCTGAGACTGGCGCCATTTTTAACACAAATCGCCTTGATACACTCAGCATTTTTGAACACGCCAAATTCGGTACCCGCAAACACATCGGTTAGCTCAATCAGTTCCATACCAAAGCGCAAATCTGGCTTGTCCGAACCATACGTCTCCATGGCGTCGCGGTAGGAAATGCGCGGAATTGGACTGCCGTCACCGACCGCGAGACCGCTCAAGTCCAGCAATTTCTTGCCAGCAAAATCAGTCGCCAGTTGCCGCATCAATGGCTCGACCTCCTGGCGGACTTCCTCGCCGTCTTCAACGAAACTTATCTCCAGATCCAGCTGATAAAACTCACCGTAGAGTCGATCAGCTCGTGGATCTTCATCGCGAAAACACGCTGCCAGCTGGTAATATCGCGGCACGCCACCAACCATCAGCAACTGCTTAAACTGTTGCGGCGCTTGCGGCAGCGCGTAGAACTTATTTTCCTGCAGACGACTGGGGATCAGGAAATCACGTGCACCTTCGGGGCTGGAATTCGCCAAAATTGGCGTCTGAATCTCGATGAAGTCGCGGTCGTCCATGTACTGATGCATGCGCTGGTACATTTCAGCGCGCTTTTTCAACATCTGCTGCATCGTTGGACGACGCAGATCAAGGTAACGATATTTAAAACGCAAATCTTCGCCCGCTTGGTTTTCCTCAGCAAACGGCTGGATTGGCAAGGTCTCAGCTCGATTGAGGATCTCCAAATTTTTCACCACAATTTCCACATTACCGCTGGCAATATTTGGATTTTTCAAACCTTCGCCGCGCTCCGTCACCACACCGCTGGCACGAATCACAAACTCATCGCGCAGGCTTTCCGCCAAACGAAACGCTTCCGCCTGCTCAGGATTAATCACCAGCTGCACCAACCCAGTATGGTCGCGTAGGTCAATAAAAATCAGCCCGCCGTGATCGCGCCGGGAATGCACCCAGCCAGCCACGGTAGTCATTTCTCCAACATTATCAGGGGTATGTATCGCCAAAACTCTCTTTTTCATATCTGTTATTATAGCATATTGATGTGTTTTTTCGCCTTTGGCGTTACCCGGCGGCCGCGCGGCGTACGCTCGATGAAGCCAATTTGCAGCAAATACGGCTCATAAAAATCCTCAATCGTCGTTGCTTCGTCACCCGTCAGCGCAGCAATGGTGGTTAGCCCCACGGGATTATCACCATAATTTTCTAGAATTGACTGCAGTAAATTACGGTCAGCCGGATCCAAACCTAGCTCGTCCACTTCCAGCATCTCCAAGGCGCTCGTTGTGGTTTTTACATCAATTATGCCATCGCCATTCACGTCAGCGTAGTCGCGTACGCGCTTGAGCAGGCGGTTAGCGATGCGCGGCGTCAAGCGAGCCCGCGTCGACAACAAGTTCGCCGCTTCATGCCGAATTGATGAGTCCAAAATAGCCGCACTCCGCGTCACAATTTTAGCGATATCCTCTGGCTCATAAAATTCCAAGCGGTAAATATGCCCAAATCGATCGCGCAGCGGCGCCGCCAGACTGCCTGTCCGCGTCGTCGCACCAATCACCGTAAACCGCGGCAGATCCAACCGAATTGACCGAGCTGCCGGGCCCTTGCCGATGACGATATCCAGCTTGAAATCTTCCATCGCCGAATATAAAATCTCTTCTACCGCCCGGCCGAGCCGATGAATCTCATCAATGAACAAAATATCGCCGTCTGCCAAATTGGTCAAAATTGACGCCAAGTCGCCGGCTTTCTCAATGGCCGGGCCGCTAGTGATGCGTAAGTTTGTACCCATCTCATTAGCGATCACCGTCGCCATCGTCGTCTTACCCAGCCCTGGCGGACCGTAAAGCAGCACATGATCCAGCGGCTCGCTACGCTTCTTCGCCGCTTCAATTGCCAAGCGCAAATTACGCTTCAACCGCTCCTGACCAACATACTCACTAAAACTCTGCGGACGCAGGCTAACTTCAATCCGCTGCTCCTCGGTATCATCCGCGTGACTACTGGTATCAACAATTCGTTCTATCGCCATAGGTTTATTATAGCATTGGTAGTGGGGACAGATTGCATAGCAACCTCATCATATGGTTTACTATACTCATGCATACTGTCACACTTGTCATTACGACCCTATCATCCATTGCAACGATCATCGCTGCGATTATTGCACTCATCAAGCCTGGTATGATGAGCCGCTCGACTACCATCACTCATGGCGAGCGATTCTACGCAGCAATGTACGCTTCTCGAGCACTGCCATTAGGGTTACTTACGGTAGCTGCTCCATTTGTATTTAGTGGTTCTGCACTGCAGCTTGTCTTTGCTGCAGCAAGCTTAGCGCAAATTGGTGATGTTGTTATTGGGCTCAAAAAACAAGAGTGGGGTATGGTAATTGCACCAGCTATATTGGCTGCTATATACTTTGCAGCGGCATGGCTCCTTGCCTAGGGTAAGTTCTCTTGCACTGCCAGGACAATCTTGCCAAACAGCTCCTCACTCACACGGTGCTCACCACTCTCTAGATGCCGCGGCCATTTTGGATCAGGAAATTCCTCACCAGCAAATATGGTACCACCAAGATAGCGCGGATACAAATGCCAGTGCACGTGTGTTGGCCGGCCAGCCTTCACTGCATTATTCATCAGGCATTCCCAGTTACACACATCGGCGCCAAACGCTGCTTTGACTGCCTGCTCAATTTGACGAATCACCTGATGGAACTCTGTCCAATCTGCCTCGTCCGGCTCCGACAACGTTTCCTTGTGCTGGCGCAGGGTGATAAATGACTTACCCAAATAGCACTGATTCTTGTCAAGCACCGCCACCCAACGTTCGGTTTGCAATATGACGTTATCGTCAGCCGCCGTCTGACCAACGAGCAGCGGACAGATTCCACATTCCTTCTGTGTCGTGCATGTATTCATGATACCTCCTGGTATGGATTATACCACTCGACAAGGAATACCTGTTTACAGTCAGTACCATATTATTGCATAATTATAAATTATATTGTAGAATTGGTATCACCATGAGCGAAAAGAGCAGCGTGTCGACTAGTGATAAACCGAAAGAACTGCCATTACGAGTAAGAGTTCCATGTGTAATACTAGGCGGGATAATAGGAGGAGTGACGGGCTTTGTGGGTTATAACCATATAGCTCATCGTAGCCCTAAACCTCAACCTGCAACTGCAACCGCAATAATAACCGAAACCGTTCAGCCGGCTGAGCCACTAGAGACACAAGGGCCATTTAGCCTGCCTGATATTCAACCTGTTATCATCACCGACTCCTCAACAACAGAACAACATGTTGCTGAGGTGAGCAAACGCGCAAGAGCAGAGCTTGATAGAGCCGAAGACATCCTAACTACCACCATGGACGTCTCCAAGAGCACCGTTTATGAAGCAGTAACCATGCCAATGGATGAACATGAACAGCCAATTGACCCAGAAACAAAAAAGCCCTGCCCCCCTGTCGAAAAGATACGAGAAGTAGCCAATAAAATCCCCTCCCTCGGCGGTACAGCGATTCGCTATTTTATCCTGCCACCTCATTTATGCAACAACAATCAGTTCGGCGCCTACGCCCAATATCACACACGAGACATCGTCACAAGATCAGACAATATGAATATCATCAACTCTGGCGTTATTATGCACGAAGCCGGACATTTGTTTGGACTGCCACACGTAAGAAGGTTGAGAATTGAACACCCAGACCTAAAAAATGAGGAATGGTATAATATCAAACCAGAAGATTACGATATCACCAATGATTTGCGAAATGGTTACGGTCAATTCCCCATGCAAGCAGATGGTAGCATCGATCCAGCATCCGGGAAAACAAGTGTCATGGGCTATCATTACGAAATTAACAGCTGGTGTCTTACGCATGAAAGTTGTACTCATGTCTATAATGGGCCCGAAAGAAACAAGCTCGACAGTGAAAAATTCCCGATCCGTGACGTTGACCCAGCAACATTGCGAGAGACTCCCGTTGACCTCGTAGTGTCTCCTGAGGTGCGCAATATTCAAGGTATCCGCGTTCCTGTGCCAGAAGATCATCCAATCCGCCACATTCGTGGCTGCGAGTCAGTCACCCATATTATCATTGGCGTTGATCACTTATATTATTCGGCCATCAACGGTAGCCCAGGCTTCACAACGTATATTGTTGCCGTTGATCAGGACAATAACCTCATCGAGATAGACGCACCGAAATTTGAAGAGTTGGCGTACTCCCCAACAGTATCAGATGAATTACTTGGTGAAAAACCGCAGTATATCTACAATGATAGTATGCTAGACATCAGCGTTACCGCAAGGCTTGTCAATAAGCAGGCTGTGCTGCGTATGACAGCGTTTAAGTGATAAGATCATTTCTTCAGCGCCTCAGTCACTCGCTGTGCTGTTGGTAGATTAATATCAACGTTCTCTAGCGCCTTAGTAGCGTCAGCCAAGGTATAGCCCAGCGCCATCAGCGCCTCTAATGCTTCATCGGAAGTATTCAATTCAGTCTGGACTGGCGCGGCCGCTCGGCCGTACTGCGTCGGTAGGCCGACTTTATCGCTCAGATCAACCACCACGCGCTCGGCGGTTTTTTTACCGACGCCAGCAGCTTTTTGCACAAACGCATGATCAGCATTGGCGATGGCGTTACGTACGTGTTCTGCATCGCCCAGGCTGAGAATGGCCAGCGCTGCCTTCGGCCCCACCCCTTGAACAGTGATGAGCATTTCAAACAGTTTTTTTGCCGCCAGGCTCGAGAAGCCGAATAATTCTTCTGCCTGCTCGCGCACATGATGGTAGGTGTAAAACTTAGCGTCTTGATCCAGCGTCACCGCCTCGAAATCACCAGCCGACACGCTGACTTCATAACCGACGCCGTGAACGTCAATCACGATGCTGCCCGCGCCAAACTTTTCAGCGATCGTACCAGAGAGATGGGCGATCACGGTCGCCTGTCTCCGCCGCCCGGAGGATTGGTTGGGCCGGGCGTGGTGCCGCCGTTACCACCACCCGAACCACCGCCGCTACCACCACTGCCATTACCGCCGCCTGGGTTTTGGTCGTCATTACCCGTGCTGCTGCACGACGTCGTTTTTCGTGAATGCTTCGTGGCATCAAATTTGTCTTCGGCGATGGTGATGAGCCGCTTGGTAGCTAGGTCACAGACGGTGATCTGCTTGGTGGTGGATGTTTGCTGACAATCAGCAGCGTTCTTGGAGTATTTAGCAGCGTCGAATTGATCTTCAAAAATTGACTCCATTTGCTTGGTGGCGAGATTACACACCTCAATCTTTGGCTTGGTCTGGTCGCATTTCTCGGTCGGGAGGGCGTTCGAGAGGAAGTATTCTTTGTAGGCGCCGGAGCTAGAATCATCAGCGAGGCCGCCATTGCTACTACACACGCTCCGCTGGACAACGCCGTTTGGCACGTCAAAACCAGTTTTCGCGCCCGCCAGCAGCTTGGTCATCGTCGCCCGCCAAATTGGCGCTGCCACGTCCGAACCGCCGCTGTTCATGACTTTATTGTTGTTATTGCCAACCCACACGCCGACAGCATATTGCGGCGTATAGCCAATCGTCCAGGCATCGCGGTTATCATTGGTGGTGCCCGTCTTGACTGCGACTGTTTTACCGCCCACCGTCAGGCTGCTGCCAAACATCCCCGCCCGCGCGGCGTTATCCGACAGAATGCTGGAGATGAGATAGGCGCCACCTTGGCTGATGGCTTGGCGCGTACTCGCTGGTTTCCACGACGCGTTCTTGTTGAACTTATCCTTGACCTCAGTGATGAAATTGAGCGATTCGTACTGCGTGCCACCGTTAGCAAAGGCCGCGTAGGCATTAGTCATCTCGCTCAGGCGCACCTCAGCCGAGCCAAGCGCCAGTGACAATCCGTAATTTTTGTTTTCGTCAAGCGTGCTGATGCCGAGTTTCTTGGCAGCTTGGATGGAACGATTGATGCCATACTTTTGCATGATCAGAACGCTCGGGATGTTCAGCGACCAGCTCAGCGACTTGCGCGTCGTCACTTTACCATTCCAGCGGCGGGTAGCGTTGTAGGGTACGTAGCCATTAAAATCAGTCAGTTTATCGTCAAAAACTGTCGCCGGCGTGATGATGCCATCAGCCATCGCCTGCGCATAATACAGCGGCTTGAAGCTTGAGCCAGGCTGGCGCGGCGTGGTTACCATATTGACCTTACCCCACTCGGCGTTATTATAGTCAGCGCTGCCGACCAGAGCCCGCACCTCGCCAGTTTTTGGATCAATGACGATACCACTGGCGTTAGTGCCACCGAGGCGATTGATCTGCTTCATTTGTTTGGCAATATTTTCTTGGAGGAGATGCTGCGTGTCGAGATTCAGCGAGGTCTTGACACGGTAGCCTGAACGCATGACTTTTTCGTAGCCATATTTGTCACTGAGCTGCTTGATAGCCATCTCGGCAAAATGCGGCGCTTCGGAATTCGTATGAGCCGCACCGCCGCCAGAATACGCTAGCTGCGTAGCCTCCGCCTGCTGCTTCTGTTCCTCAGTGATAAAGCCTTCAGCCTGCATTCGACCGAGCACCGTCTTTTGGCGTTGCTTGGCGTATTCGGCATTACCGCTGATCGGTGAATAGCGGCTTGGCGCCGGCAGCACACCGACCAGCATACTACTCTCAGCCAGCGTCAAATCCTTCGGCGATTTATTGAAATACACTTTAGCCGCCTCCTCGATACCAAAGGCGTTTTCACCAAAGTACACCGAGTTGAGGTACATCATCAAGATCTGCTCTTTGCTGTAATTTTGCTCGATGGCGATGGCCATAAATAGCTCTTGGTACTTGCGCATAAAGCTGTGTTCATTGCTGAGCAAATTGTTCTTGACCAGCTGCTGCGTCAAGGTTGAGCCGCCACCATGCCGCGTGATCGCCGCCCGGAAAATACTGAAAATATTAAAGCCGCTGTGCTTATAAAAATCCTTATCCTCGCTGGCGATCAACGCCTTTTTCATACTCTCGGAGATGTCTTTGAGCTGCACCAAGTTCCGCCGCTCGGCATTGCCAACGCTATAAATCACCTTGTCATTGGCGTCAGTCAGTACGATGCCGGTATTGTTGCGGTTCATTAACCGCTCCTGATCGCCGATATCGCGCGCATAATAAAAATAGCTAGCAATCGGTACGATGATCAAAAATAGTAAAATCGGTAGCAGGCACACCATAATTTTTTTCGGCCGGCTCAGCCGCCAAAACCACAAAAAGTGTTTGTGTTGACGCGGTAATTTACCAGGTTTTGCCTTGACTTGACCGAGATTGGCATACCGACCCATGTGCGGTGGTTGCTTCTTTATCGGAGCTCGTTTTCCCTTGCCTAATTGCACCATGTATCAATTATACCACGCTGGGGCGCGTCGTCGCTGCATGGGTGATGGCCGCCGCGAGTGCATCGGCGCAATCATCTGGCCTTGGCGCCTGGCTGAGACCCAAGTTGAGGCGCACCATTTCTTGGATTTGTTTTTTGTCAGCCTTGCCATAGCCAGTTAGCGTCTGTTTAATCTGAAGCGGCGTGTATTCACTGATCACGAGGCCTGCCTTGTGCCCAGTCAGCATCGCCACGCCGCGAGCATGAGCCACAGAGATAGCAGTAGTAACATTGCGAGCAAAAAACAATTTTTCAATTGACATCACCTCTGGCTTGGTCTCAGCGATGATCTCCGTCAGGCCATCAAAAATCTCCGCCAGCCGCTCGTCCAGTGGCGTGTGCGCTGGCGTCTTGATCACACCAGCCGTCACCAGCCGGTAGCCGCCCCGCTTCGTGTCAATCACACCAAAGCCCAAGATACCAGTCCCCGGATCAATGCCAATAATTCTCATGAGTTTATTATAACACCCGGCCGGTGACAGTGATTAATGCGAGGGCCACCTCGACGAGCTACTCACCAAATTATCGCTTGCCGCGCGTGATGGCGTGTTTTAGCCAGGCAGCGGCCCGGCCAATTTCCCAGCGCCACTGCCAGCCGGCATAACCAACCGCCAGCAGACTGACGCCGCCGAGCACCCACCAGCCCCACATCGCGCCCGTCACCTGCTTGACCTGCTCCGGCGCAAAGCCAGTTTTTGGCGCAGTAGCCAGCGTGACCTTGCGGCAGCGCTTCGTCTTTGGATTGCGTTCAAAGCCTTCGGCACACTCCTTCAACACGTCACTATCAGCGGCAATCTTCTTGCAGCGGCCAGTTGCTGGGTTGCGAAATTGACCATCAGGACATGGCTTCAACGTTTTGGCGGCCGCCGAGGCAATCGAACGGCACCGACCGGTTATCTCGCTCCGATAATACCCTTCACGACACGGTGTTTGGGTTTTGAGTTTGCCGATGTTGCGGCACCGACCGGTCTCCGGCGAACGATATTGACCAGGCTTACACGGTGCGAGTTCCGGCTCGTTCACAATATTACGGCAATGGCCCGTTGCTGGTGAACGATACTGTCCCGGACGGCACGGCATCGGCACCGACTCCTTGACGCACTCACCCGTGAGCTGGTGATGCACATAGCCCGCCTTGCAATCTGGCCACTGCTTGAATTCATTGGGCCGAGCCGGCGTCGGTGAAAATGTCACCTTCCATTCCCCATCAAGCAAACTCCACGATGAGCCCTTGGCCAGACCAGCAAACGACGTCTGGTCAATCTCATTACCGCCAGCATCCAGCGCATACACCTCGCCGCCGCCGGTTTTTGTCAGTTTGAGATTTGTCTCTGTCAGCCGAACGACATGCAGTACCCCGGCTGCCAGCTCGATATTCCTGAATGTGTGCGTCGTATCCTTGTGCTTACCCCAACCTTTCACGAGAATGGTGCAGCCCGTGAGGTCGAGGTCGCTGGTCCCGGCATTAATAATCTCGATAAACGGCACGTCAACATTGGTCGCGATCTCATGTAATTTCAAGCCGCTGCAACGATTGCTCGGTGGCGCCGGATCAACTGGCGAACGTGGCTCGTCAGACTCACTGCACGCTGGCAGTTCACGCAAACGCGGCGCCTCGCCGACCGAAAAATCGCTGGCGTTATTATCCGTATCAGTCACCACGCCATTTGTTTGGCAGCGCCAGGCGTGTAGCTTACCGCCTAGCTTAATCGGGCTGCCCTCACGCTCTGAGGCCGCGCCCCAGCCGACCAGATCCGACACCCGCCCATCACTCATCACCAATTTGACAGAGCCGCCGGTTTTTGCCAGCACTTTCTTGCCATCAAACCGTAGGTCGACCCGCCCGTCGGTTAGCCGGCTATCACCGACCACCAACGCCCCACCCGCCGGCACTACTAGCTCAGTCGAGATTATTTTAAGCGTCGTCACCTGCCCCTTCTGGCTAACATACTGCAGCGTCCAACCAGCGATATTGACTGGCCCTGACGACGGATTGTAGAGTTCAACGTACGTGCCGTGCGCCGTATCGAGACCAACTTTGGTGATCAAGAGTTTGGCTGATATGCGAGCCGCGGCTGACGGTGCAGGAGGTTCGGAAGGCGTTGGCTTGGCCGGTGCGGGTGTCGATGGAGTCGTGGTCGGCGTTGACGGAGCGGGTGTAGACGTAGATGCAGACGTGCCGCCAGAAGTCGTGTCCGGTGTAGCTGCTGTTGGAGCTGATGGCCTGGTCGGAGCTGCCGGGCTGGGCGCTGGATTGGCTGGCTGAGGCGCGGGCGTGTGGGTTGGCGCAACCGGTGTCGAGCCGCTAGCAGGAGGTGCGGCCTCTGGTGGGGAGTCGCTGGCAAACGCCACCACCGGCTGGAACACCAGCGCAATTATCGTTGACATAAGTAGTAGGCGGGTCAAAACCTTCATTGTGAACTCCCTGCTTGGCTTATGTTGACTGATTATATTGTAAAAGAAATTCCTCCGAAACGCAAAAGAGCGCCGCTAGGGGCGCTCGATATACCGTCAATACATGGCCTAGACGCAGGTCACTCCGCAGTGATATCGGCATTGGTATGCACATTCACCACATCATCCAGGTCATCCAGTGCATCAACCACCTTCATCAATTTCTGTGCGGTTTCTGCATCTGCGATCTCAACTGGTGTATTAGCGATGTAGCGCAGCTCAGCGTCTTTCACCTTCAAACCCTGCTCAACCAACTGATTTCTGACGCTCGCCAAATCTTTCAGCTCCGTGTAAACAATAATCTCACCGTCTTCCTCGACCGCATCTTCGGCACCAGCATCCAGCACTTGCAGGAGCAATTCTTCGCCCGTGCCTTCCACAGTGATCACACCCTTACGAGTAAACTGAAACGCCACGCTGCCAGCGTCAGCGATGCGCCCGCCGTTCTTCACTAGCGCGGTTTTCACTTCCGGCAAGGTGCGGTTGCGATTGTCGGTCGCTGTTTCGATGATGATGCCGACGCCGCCCGGGCCGTAGCCTTCATAGGTAATTTCCTCTAGTGCCGCTGCGCTTTTATCCGCCACGCGGTCGATTGCCCGCTGAATGTTAGCACTCGGCATATTAGCAGCCTTGGCTTTTTCAATGGCCATTGCCAAACTTGCGTTCAATGCTGGGTCAGTGCCGCCGCGCGCGGCGATCGCAATTTGATTACCCAATTTCGTGAAAATCGCACCACGCTTCGCATCAACAATCGCTTTCTGCCGGTGCGTCGTCGCCCATTTACTGTGTCCTGCCATGTATGCCTCCAGAAAATTCGTTTCTTTTAGTATAGCAGAAAATGGGCGAGGGGTTAACTATCAGGCTAGTCAGCACTCTCAAAGCCATTGAGGTCTGCACGTCAGAAGCATTCCGCCTCTGCGACTACGACGAAACAGCTATCTGAGCTAAGCTTGTCAAAAGGCCGCTCAAAATAACGGGGAAAGTCAAAACCGTATGGCGAGTCCGGGTATAGCCTAATAGAAACCGGTGGTATCAAGCCCTGCTTAGTGAATTTTGCTAACTTACAGGCAATCCTTTCTTCAGCCTTACTACGATCCTCGTCTTCATTCCACTCTCCGGGCCTTTCGAAGTTAAGCTCTTCGAACTCTTTACCAAGATAGAGTATAGGAACTGTCCTGCTGTAGCCATAGCGGTCCGGAAAATCTCCCTCCTCTTCTTCACGCAACCTCTCATCAATTGTTGGCACTGAATAATATTTTGAACGACTATTATTAGGATCATTATACCAAGCCAAATCGGCTTCTCCTATGCCCTGTGTTAGCTTTTTCATTAGCTCACCCAGTTCATACCTTACAGATTTGGTGACGCCTAGCGCAAACCTCAAAAATGACAAATCAACACATAGGGGATCTGTCTCTTCTTCGATCTCCTCAGAGGTCTTAATTCTGTTATGCCTTAGCGCTACTAGCTGACCGAGCAATTTACCAATGTCTGTATCTATCTCTTTTACGGCAAATTCAAGCCGCTCATGCTTAGGTGCCAGATCAGTTATCACCGCACTTTGTAGCGCTTGATTCCCCACCTTCATACGACGCTTTTTATCCTTTTCATATCGTTCCATAAGCGCCTCGACCTGCTCCCGAGTATCCTCTTCAATACATGAAATGCTATCCTGTGTTTCACTCAGAATATCTCGTATGCCTCTTTTGCCCATTTCACTCCTCCAAATTAAGTAATGTTAGTTGCCTCACCAGCCACTACCCGAGGGCCAAACCCGAACCCGCGCTCACTCACCCCGAGGGATTAGCTGAATGAACCCATAGTAGTACATCCATCAGGTTTCCTCAAGCATGAGGGGGATCGGTAGCCTGCCACAGTCGTCCACGCTACTCAACCACATTACTCTCGCGCAGCCGCAGCCCGGTCTGTCGCCGCATCCACCACATTGCCCCGATAATGACGAGGTAGGTAATGATTACCCATAGCCAGCTCAAGTTCACCTCCAGCTGCGCCCAGTCCAGCCCTACCAGCCACCTGGCGACGCCGACCATATACTGGAGCAGCCACGTCGTCGGCGCGGCGACGAGTCCAGCCACCACCGACACATCCGCGCACACACCAACCACAAAGGTCAGCAGCATCGCTAGCGGCACCAATGGCAAAATGAGTATATTCGCGATCAGTGCCACGTTACTGATCACGCCAAACGACGCCACCAAGAGCGGCCACGTCATGATCTGGGCCGACACCGTCTCGCCGATAATCTGCCGGATCACCCCGGGCGGCTTCGTACCAAAAAAGTATCGCTGCAGCAGCGGCGCCAGGATAATCACCCCGCTAAACGCCGCGAAACTCAATTGCCAACCGAGGTCGTTCCAGCCAAACTGCGGATTGATGAGTAGCGTTATCGCCGCAGCGACCGGTAGCAGCACCAGCGGATGAATCGTCCGGCCATAATACCACGCGGCTAGGCTCAGGCCCGCCGCCAGCCCGGCCCGCGACATGCTCGGGCTAAGGCCGGTCATCGCCATAAAGCCAATTATCATCGCGCCGGCACTTAGCGCTGCCAGATATTTCGACACCCGAACGAACAGCCGCCGTGCCAGCCGCACTAAAATTGTTAAGTTATAGCCACTGGCTACGATCACGTGCGTCAAGCCCGCAATCTGCAGCGCCGTCATCAATTCCAGCGGCAATGCCCGCCGTAAACCCATCAAGAACCCGAGGCCCAGCGCCGCCTCCGACTCCGGCACGTACCGCCGCACCCGCTCCGCAAACCAATCACGCACGCCCACCGCCACGTCGCCCGGCTGCTCGCGCGTCACTCGTTCAACCGCTGCCCTGGACATCCGCGCCGCAAACGCCCCAAACCCATCGGTCAACGCGCCCCGCACGGTGACCACGTCGCTACGTTTAATCGCCTGGCTATGCCTCGTCACTACCCAGACACTGCCAGGCAGCCGCCGATCGTTACTCACGATGTCACCCAACCGCAGCACTGTCTGCCCCTTTTTATCAACATCAGGATCTTCCAGCACCCGCCCGCTCAGCCGCACCGTTTGGCCGATCAGCGTTTGATAGTGCTCCAGGCCAATCTGCCCCACACTGCCTCGCCACAGCCCAACCAGCACCCCACCGACTAGAGCCACTATGATCAGCCAGCGCCGCGCCCCAACGAGTGACGCTAGGGCCAATACCATTCCCGCCCCCAACCACATCCAACCAGCAAACAGCCCGTACGGCGCTCGCATCACGCTGATAACACCGATGACGATGCCGACACCAGCCGCCGCCAACAGCCACGACACATGCAAACGCTGGGTGAGGCCGAGAGACTTCATATAGTTAGTATACGCGAAGTGCGGCCAGACTTACATCAAATCACCTGAAATGGATACAATAAAAAATCCTAGTTCATGAACTAGGATTGTACTCCACTTGGAGGGCCCACCGGGGCTTGAACCCGGGACACCCTGCTTAAAAGGCAGGTGCTCTAACCAGCTGAGCTATGGGCCCGCACATGACGCGCAGCGCAACAAAGCGAGAACGCGACTTTTTACATTTTATCACAGAAGGACGGCGTTTTCAACGCTTTGTTTTCTTGGCAGCAGGTGCCTTGGCCTTGAGCGGCACACTCATGTCAACCAGACCGGCCACCAGCCCAACGGTCGCCGCGTAGTACCACCAGTCGCTTAGCAATTTGTACGTCTTCATCGCCTCCGCGTCCAAGGTCATAAACTTGCCCAGCGGCCGCACCAGCACCGCCGCTGCTAAGACGCCGATCAATATTGCTGAGATTAGCCGTAGCAACTTGCCATGTCCCTTTGGCCCGGTAATTAATAATAGCACCAGCGGCCCCACCGTGAGGATAATCGTCGCCACGACACCATTCGGTAGCCCTGCTACGTTACTGATGCCCAGCCCGCCGATCACCCCAGCCAACCACTCTGCCCATAACTCCGCCAGCAGTGCGCCAGCCGCCAGTGCCAGTGCCAACACACCAAATCGCCGGTTCAACACGAACGCTAGTGCCGTCACCACCACGGCCACGCCGCCAAACAACAACACCATGCTCATCGCTGCGCCCCCGCACTAAACCGCGCGGTGACGCCCGGTTTGATGCTGTGTTCCTTGGCGCTACCTGCCGGCAGCTCCAACACGTACCGCGCCGGCACTGGCGTGTGATACACTTCGTGCGGCTCATTATCGGGCCAGACATCACGCCTAACGTGCACGACCTTTTTCTTGGCATCCAGCCAAATGATATCAATCGGGACGCGCATATCCTTCATCCACATTGGTATATCACCGTCTTTCTCGGCCACGAACAACATCCCCTCGCTCTTGCCCAGCTCCTGCCGACCGCCCAAGCCTCGCGCCCGCGTCTCGTCCGTATCAGCGACCTCTACTCGAAATGTACCCTTGCCAATGTCAACCGTCGTGTACGTTTTATTCATCTGGCGCGTCACCGCCCATACGCCGTAGCCGATCCCGGCCAACACGCCGAGCACGATCACCCAAACGATGATCCGCTGCACTATCGACGCCGACTTCGCATTCATACTCCCATTATAGCAAGTTTAGCTTCAGGCGCCGACTTTATCTTTTTTGTTACCGCGCTTGGCGTTGCGATCAATATAGTCGATGATTCGACCAGCCACATTGCGGCCCGTGACTTTTTCGATGCCAAATCCTGGACTGGCATTCACTTCTAATACCAGCGCCCCACGGTTCGAGCGCATGAAGTCGACGCCGGCCACTACCAAACCCATGGCTTTGGCAGCTTTGATGCACATCTTTCGCTCATCAGGCGTTAATTTAATGGCGGTTCCCTCGCCGCCCTTATGTAAGTTACTGCGAAAGTCATCATCTAAACTCTGTCGTTTCATGCTAGCTACCACTTGACTACCGACCACAAATGCCCGAATATCGGTGCCAGCCGACTCCTTGATAAATTCCTGTAGTAGCACGTTTGTGCCGTCAGAATCACTGAGGTAAAACGCTTGCATAACCGACTTAGCGGCTTTAATTGTCTCCGCCAGTACCACGCCATTGCCGTGGGTGCCGCGCGCCAGCTTAATAATCGCCGGCGTACCGCCAATCTCATCCAGCAGTACATCGATATCCGTTTCATTGCGCGAGAACACCGTCTTTGGGATCGACACCCCAGCCCGGGCCAGCAGCTGCACCGATCGTAGTTTATCGCGCGAACGACTGATGGCGATAGACCGATTCATAAAAAATGCTTGCGGATTCGCCATTTCCAATTGCCGCAGCACTGCCGTCCCGTAGCGCGTCATATAGCTAGCAATTCGCGGGATGAACACGTCAAAGTTACCGATTTCCCTGCCGCGATAAATAACCTTTGGATGCCGCTCATCAATTGACACATAACAATTTTTATACTTGATAACTTTAACTCGATGACCACGCTTTTCAGCTTCTTCCTTGAGGCGAAGGGTGGAGTAGTTGATGTTACCGTTAGATAGAATCGCAATATTCATAACTACGTATCCTTTGGTTTATGGTATTTTTTATAAAACTTGTGAGGATTTTTAGCTAGTTCTTTATTTAGCCTTATAGTCTGTGATTTCTTCTGGTTCCTTACTTCATTCATACTTACGTCAACCAAAAACTTACCGCTTAATGTCCGTCGTCCAATTAGCACTGGAAAATTATGCACAGCCCTATCAGACAGGCTAAATAACGCTTTAATCTTCTTGCCAGCCAATATAATGGTAAAATGTGTCCGATATTTTATAATTTCATGGCCAGAGGCGCTCTTAACCATCGCTACCGAATAATCGGTACGCCGAAACACCTTGCCGTTATAATACGGTGAGCCTTTACCAAATAGCGAGAACTTCAAGACACCGTCTTTATCAACACGAATATTGCTCGCCCACACTGATGAGCCGTCCGCACCGGTGTCAACCTTAGCCGGCACATTAACTGCTCGCCGACCAAAGTCCACCTTCACATTTCGACCAATGATGGTTTTTTGTGCTGTCATGCACCATATACTATAATCTAAAAACCTACATCAGTCAAGCTACGAAGCTGCTCGTTTGTAGGCAGCCAGAAGCTTGGACATAGACAGCCGGAACATTAGCAGGCATGCCGACAAGTGGATCATAGTACGGCATAAGGCCCGAGGATGCATTTATTTCAACCCTCGGAAATTATCGGGAGCTATAATGTCAACACCGCAGATAAACAGGCCGAAGTATTCAGTAACTCGCACAGCCATCTGCTTCACTTCATTCGGTACTTTATTGAGGTACTCTAGCGCATAGCCACCACTAGAAATATTCGCTACACCAGTTACTTGTACTCGTGTCCCATCGGATGGAATACATCGCAACTCAACATCGCTCAAAAAGCCCGCACGGCCTCTGGGTCAATTAGATTCATGGACTTTTCATAAGGTAGCTGACCGCAACGAGGATTTGTCATATTATCCAGGTCAATCAGCTCACGAGTTGTATGCACCCCATCGCCCCAGGCTTCTGCGGGACAGCGCTGAATTGCTGCAACCACCTCACCGTCTATCACAATAAGCCGATAATCATTTCCCTCAATGTGACGCTGCAGCAGTACACCCTCTTTCCTTGCGTATTGTTGCGCTCGCTTAACCGCCTGTCGCAATTCATCTATATGGCGGATTTTGTCGTTACCCCATCACCATGTGCGGCATCAATAGGCTTCACCACTGCCACACCCTGCTCCTTTAAAAACTGCTCAGCAGTAGCCGTGTCGCCCACTACCACCGAAGGCGCTAACCACCGATCAAATTCACCCGACTGCACTAAAAGCTTATCGGTCAGCTCTTTGTTATCAGAAATTAATCGGCCAGTACCATTAGACACATCTGGTGAGCTGCCCATTATAAATCGCATGCGACCTGCGTAACGAAACGCAATACACGACACTCCCCCGGACTTATATCCAACTACCGGGATACTGCGCTTCTTTAGCTCATTATAGATTGCAAGCGATGTCCCTTGTAGTTGATTTGTCATACAGTGATAGTACCTCTATTATCTTGTATAAGAATACCCTTCTTGTACCTACGCCGCAAGCGCCCCCATCATCAACTCTTGCTGCTTGGGGTTGGTTGGATCATACTTACCAGCAAAGAGACGAGTAACCCCATCAACGTCCTGATTAGCGTATAAACTCTCCAAATCGCATCGCCAGAACACGGCCCTCAAGATAAGCAAGGTCTTTATTAAAGGTTAGCGGTGCTACCCCGGGCTGGCGGCCCGCCATATCGGGCTGCGTGCCGCGGAATATCCTTACACAGGACCCATATGCCATTCGCTGTTCTTTATTTATCATCTCCTGCGTTACTTCTTGATTATTCTTTAATTTCGCCAGCAGACGATATCGCCACGCTGTCTCAAATACTGTGCGAAAATCTGCACCCTGCTCCGCCAGCGAGATATTAATGTAGTGACCAAGTTTTGCAGCTGTCCATTTTGGTACAGTATCACCAATCATTTCCTCAACCGTCGTTGCCAGTCCCTCTTCAAAGGTCAGGTAATCTGGTCGTGGAGTATCAGTGAACAAACCCATCCCGAGGACTGGTAGCTTTGTCTTCAGTCCATTAATTGAACGCTGCCCATGCACTCCAAATTCGTGCAGTACCTTACGAAACAGCTCATCACTCGTCTTGATCGGCGCTCGCTTCCCGCCAACCACTACTGCCATCTCTGGAGATTCCCAAGATAGTGCGGTCTTGTCTTCTACTAGCTTCACTGTTACGCCGCTCGTACAATTAGGATCCCGTAGCTTGATCACCGCTTGAAACGCTTCGACGATATCATCTGGGCCACATCTATAATCTTTACCATATTCTTCAACTTTCTGATCCCAGGACTCCTGCACCAAGGCCTGAATATCAGCATTTTGCTCAATAATTTGCTCACCCGCCCACTCCAGTGCTCGATTATCCTTAAAGCGAGGAAGTCGTGCGTCGCCATCTTCAGCACGGAGCATTGCCGGTATCTCTTGACCTTGCCACGTAAAGCCATCCGTCAACTCATCGTACAAAACCTGGGCGGTCGGATGATAGGTTTTACTATCCAATATATTCCACAACTCATTAAGCGCCGCATCGCGAATCTCTGGTTGTGGCTGACCATATAATTCATGGCCAAGCAGTCGAGCTTGCTCCTGCACCTCGCTCAATTCTTCTTGGCTACCCTCTTCATGATGCAGAAACTCTAGCTGTCCGAGCAACTTCACATATTCCATCTCCGCCATACGAAACTCGAGAGATGAATCAATTGCCTTACGGAATATCAGATTTGACTCACGATCGGTTGCTGCTTCACGAGCCTGGCCAAGCGCTATAATACCCCTATCCAGTGCCGACATATCGTGAAAATGCGAGTGTTCAAAGCGGGGGTTGCGAAACTCGCCAGCGATAAAAGACTTTCGCAGATCAAGTGCATTATTAACAAGCTCTGTGTACGACTGAAACCCAGCTTCAGGAAGATTGTGAGGATTAATAATCTCTTCGATCGTTCGCGGTTGGCGCGGTGCTATTTCAGGCGCTATACTCATTTTTTTATGATAGCATATTTATGCAAAAAGCAAGTACGCATTACGAAAACAACCCCCGCCTCCTTGCGCCATCAAACTGTTCCAGTAGTTCCCGCTGCTTCCTGCTCAGTTTGGTTGGCGTATCGACGATGACGCCAACGATGTGCGGGCCGCGTTCATCATTTCTCAAGTGCGGCACACCGTGGCCTGATAGCTTAAAGTCTGTCCCCGACTGGGTGCCAGCCGGGATTTTCATCCGCACCGTACCGTCCACGGTCTCGACATCAATTTCTGTTCCCAATGCCGCATCAACCATCGAGATATGCTCTTCTGAAAGGATGATATCGCCCTCACGCGTGAACTTCTTATGGGCTTTGACGCGAATGTGAACGTATAGATCGCCGCGCGGGCCACCTTGAGCAGCTTCGCCACGATCACGCAGGCGGATCGTCGCACCATCATCAATACCAGCTGGAATCTTGACCGTAATCTCCTGGCGCTGGCGAGTTGTACCCTTGCCGCCACAGACTGAACAGTTTTGCTCTGGGATTTTGCCACGGCCGTGACAGGTTGGACAGGTGACCGCCTGCTGAATTTGTCCAAAAATCGAGTTCATGACGCGAGTCTGTTGACCAGAGCCCTGGCAGTCTGGACACGTCTTGAGACTATGACCCGGCTCTACGCCATCGCCATGACAATGTTCACACTCAGCGTCTAGGGTTATGTTCAAGTTCTTTTCTGTGCCAAACACCGCCTCTTCAAAACTCAGAGTTACATTAGTTTCAACGTCACGACCGCGTCGCGCACCACCCCGTGAACCAGTCGCGCCGCCACCGAAAAATTGACTGAAAATATCGCCAAACATACCGCCATCACCACCAAAGTCAAACTGCACGTTTTGCCCGCCAAAACCGCCAAATCCTTCGAACGGATTGCCGCCAAAGCCACCACCTGCTGCGCCGCCGACACCCGCATGGCCAAACTGATCGTAGCGCTGGCGCTTTTGCTTGTCTTTTAGGACCTCATACGCCTCATTGACCTCTTTGAATTTGGCTTCATCGCCACCTTCTTTGTCGGGATGGTACTTGACCGCTGCCTTACGAAAAGCCTTCTTGATCTCATCCTCAGAGGCGGTTTTCGACACGCCTAACACTTCATAATAATCGCGCTTACTCATATGTGTTCATTATACGCTTTTAGCACTCGACATGCAAGAGTGCTAGCCTTGTCCGTGGTATACTGAGCAGAGAGGAGGTGTTATGAAACAGACAGCAATTATCAATTCAGAAATCAAGGCCCGGTGTGGTGATCAAGAGGCGGTGCGCCAGTATCTGCGTGAGCATGGCGCGGACTTTAAGGGGACTGACCATCAAATTGACACGTATTTTGATGTACCGAAAGGGCGCCTGAAGCTACGTCAAGGACCGATCAAAAATAACCTTATCTTTTATCAGCGGGCCGATACTGATGGGCCGAAACAATCGACTATCAACCTATCGCCGGTCGCGCCAGACTCGACCATCGGCGAGGTGTTAACAGCAGCGCTTGGTGTGCGTGTGGTTGTTGATAAGCAGCGCGAGATTTACTTCATCGATAATGTCAAGTTTCATATCGACACTGTTAAGGGCCTCGGGAATTTTGTCGAAATTGAAGCTGTCGATACCGACGGTAAACGAAACGCCGAGGAGCTGGAGCAGCAATGCTCATACTACATGCGTGAACTTGGTATCAAGGCTATAGATTTAGTGGTTGGCTCGTATAGTGATTTGTTAGAGGGTGCGGCTCTTTCACATTAGCACAATTGACTAGCGGCGGCGTAAGCCTGTTGAGCCCATGAAAATATAAAACTACCCCCGATATAAAGGGGGTAGTTTATGTTATGAGCTGATGCCGAGATTATTTCTCGTCGACCACCTCGCCCTCGACCGGCTCGTCTTTATCCGACTTTTTGTCGTCTTTAGACTCGTCAGCTTTTTTATCATCGGCAGCTTGCTGGTACATTTTGGCACCGATTGGCATGATGGCGTCGTTGAGCGCTTTCACGGCTGCTTCTAGCTCATCTTTATCATCAGCATCTTTGTGCTTTTCTGCTTCTTTGACCGCCTCGTCAATCGCCTTTTTATCGTCGTCAGAGATCTTGTCCTTAAACTCATCCGGCATTTTCTTGGCCTGGTAGATGGCGTTTTCTAGCTGGTTTTTAGCGTCAACGGTTTCACGCTTTTTCTTGTCCTCATCAGCGTGCAGCTCAGCTTCTTTCTGGGCTTTTTCGATATCTTCCTTACTCATGTTGCCGGAGTTTTGGATGGTAATCGATTGCTCCTTGCCGGTGCCTTTATCTTTGGCGGTGACGTTGAGGATGCCATTCGCGTCAATATTGAACGTCACTTCAATCTGCGGCACGCCGCGTGGTGCTGGCGCGATGCCGTCAAGTACAAAGCGACCCAAGCTCTTGTTATCATTGGCAAATTCGCGCTCACCCTGCAAGACATGGATCTCTACCTGCGGCTGATTATCCGCTGCCGTCGAGAATACTTCGCTCTTGCTGGTCGGTACGGTGGTATTGCGCTCGATTAGCTTGGTCGACACGCCGCCCATCGTCTCAATACCAAGGCTCAACGGCGTCACGTCCAGCAGCAGCACATCCTTAACATCGCCAGCCAGCACACCACCCTGAATAGCCGCACCAACTGCCACCACTTCGTCTGGGTTGACACCTTGCATTGGGTCTTTACCGAACAGCTTCTTCACCCGCTCAACCACCGCTGGCATACGAGTCATACCGCCAACCATCACCACGTTTTGGATGTCTGATTTAGAGAGTTTGGCGTCTTTCAGCGCTTTTTCAACTGGGCCGTCGAGGCGCGCTAGCAGATCTTTCACCAAATCTTCCAACTTGGCCCGCGTCAAGCTCAACTCAAAGTGCTTTGGCCCGTCAGCATCAGCGGTAATGAATGGAATGTTAACTTCGTATTCAGTAACCGTCGACAATTCTTTCTTGGCTTTTTCGGCCTCATCCTTCAAGCGCTGCATGGCAGCGTTGTCTTTGCGTAGGTCAATGCCTTCTTTAGACTTAAAGTCATCCAGGAAATAGTTAACGATGATGTTGTCAAAGTCCTCGCCGCCCAGGTGGGTATCACCATTGGTGGCTTTCACTTCAAACACACCGTCGCCGAGTTCCAAAATAGAAACGTCGAAGGTACCGCCACCGAGGTCAAACACCACGATGGTTTCGTCATTTTTGCCTTTTTCGAGGCCGTACGCCAGAGCCGCCGCTGTTGGCTCATTGATGATGCGCTTGACTTCCAGACCGGCGATTTTACCAGCATCTTTGGTGGCCTGGCGCTGCGAATCGTCAAAGTAGGCTGGCACGGTAATGACTGCTTCGGTGACTTTTTCGCCAAGGAACGCCTCGGCGTCGGCCTTGATTTTGCCGAGGATCATGGCTGAGACTTCTTCTGGCGTGTATTCCTTGCCGCCCATTTCCACGGCCACACCCGCACCTTTCTTGACGATCTTAAACGGCATGAGGCCACGGTCTTTTTGGACTTCTTTGTCATCAAACTTACGGCCAATAAAGCGCTTGACACCATAAATTGTGTTCTTTGGATTAGTCACACGCTGACGCTGCGCTACTTGCCCAACCAAGCGCTCGCCCTTTTTATTAATCGCCACCACTGATGGCGTCGTACGATTACCCTCAGCGTTAGCGATGACCTCTGGCTTGCCCGCCAACATATACGCAAAGGCACTGTTGGTCGTACCGAGGTCAATTCCGATAATTTTACCCATATGATTCCCCTTTCTTGTTTCGATCACATCTGGTTTTTCTTATATTCATTTTAGCACTCTTTATTCACGAGTGCCAACTGTTTCAGTATAAATAATTAGCACTCCCATGTCAAGAGTGCTAATTCATTTTGTGACAACCAGTTATTTCTCTGATGCGTCAGTATTTTCTTTGACATCCGCCTGCAGTGATTCCGATGACTGGCGCGTCACCTTAACCATCGCATCGCGAATCACCGCGCCGTCTAGCGTATAGCCGGCACGTAGTTCCTCAGCAATCACCTCTTTGTCGCCTTCGGCTTCTTCATCAAATTGAACGGCTTGATGCAGCTCAGGATTAAATAATGTGCCAGGTTTAGCGTTAATTTTCTCGAGGCCGATTTCTTTGAGCTGTTTGTCGAGCTGTTTATTCAGGCCAGACACGCCTTTCACCCAAGCGTTATCCGCTAGCTCCTCCGGCACATTAGCAGTCGCCCGCTCAATCGTATCAATCACTGGCAGCAGTTTCATCACCGACTTCGCCTGGCCCATTTGGTGTGCCGATTGCTTCTCCGCCTCCACGCGCTTGCGATAGTTCTCGAAATCCGCCCGCGTCCGCTGCAAATCCAGCGTCAACTCGCCCAATTGCTGCTCTAAATCTTCAGTTTTGTTAGCTTTATTCTTTGTCATTTTTCCTCCTTCTGAACGGCCAAAACGGCTCGTGGCCATATGTGCAGGGGAAGAGCACGATCATAGCTATGAAAATAATAATCAAAATAATCACTACTAGCCACGTTGGCAAGCCGCTCAGTAGTCCGCCGATCCACTCAGCCATTACAATACCTCCTCTAACATCGCACCCGTTCGCCTAACCAGCTCCATCGTTCGGCGGTAATTTTGCCGAGTCGGACCAATCACGCCGATGTAACTATTATTACTAAACTGTGAACAAAACCTACTAATAATCAGCGTCGCACCAGAGCTTTTACCAATCGGATTTTCGCTACCAATAAATACATTCAAGGGCTCATTTGGTGCCGCTTCACGTAGCCACGGCTCAATATTGTCAATCAGTCTGGCAATCGCTTGCACGTGATCGCCCTCAATAAATTCCGGCTGAGAAAACAGCTGTGTCATGCCATTCATATACAAGTGCGTACCAAACGACGCAAAACCGAAATTGCCCGTTAGCTCCACCAAACTATCAACGGCGCTGCGAATCGCTCGGTCAGACTTGTCAACGTGCGAGTTAACATGCGCTTCGATCGCTCTCGCACTGCGATCGATGCCGCTCGGCAACTCGGTCATCTGAGCATCGGTAATACCATTGACGTACAATCGATAGCCCTTGTCGGTAGGAATTCGCCCAGCGCTGGTGTGCGGCGCCTCAATAAAACCCATCTCCTCGAGCTTGGCCATTTCGCTGCGAATGGTGGCGCTGGACACGCCAAACAACTTGGCTAGCGTCACACTGCCAACCGGTGCCGCAATTTCGGCATACTGCTCAATGATTGCGGCTAAAATCGCCTGTTGACGTTCAGTCATAGGCTCATTGTAGCATGAATCTAGCACTCATCGCAAGCGAGTGCTAACACGACCTTGCCGCGCGCCTGGCCTGGCTACGCGCTCGCGTAAATCGCCGGGCGGCGTCTGATGAAAACATCAGTACCGCTACAATATTGAGCCCAATAAATAGCAGCGTACTGGCTGTCGACCAGGTTATCTTACCGATAGTCAGAGTGAATGAATTGGCGATAACGGCTAGCCCGCACATCACCATCAGGGCCAACCGCAGCCGATTGCTGCCGCCAAACGTCCGGCTGACTAGTACGATGGTAATGATCACCCACACTGTGCCGAGGACAATTGACGAACCGATCAACCAATTAGCAATTACTGTTACATCACTCACCTGACCGTCAACCGCCAGCTCCGCCACTATCTGACTATGAAATTGGTCGATCGCAAACAGTTCAATAGTGGCGTTAATAGTGCTGACCATCAACGCCGCAAACATTGCCACCACGCCAAACGCGATCTGTGGCGGCCGCCGACTCCAAAATTGCTGTATCAATGTATCGTGTGCTACTGGCATCACCTCATGCGAAGTAGCATCGAGAATCACCTCGTCGCGCTCCTCTATCAAGGACTGGTTGGCGCGCACTCGCCCGACCTCAAGCACTGGCAGGTCGCCATCGGTCTGAATGGTGTCGCCGCCGCCGTTACGCGAATGATACCCGGTGGAAAAATCTTTCAGGGTAGTCACCTCAATTGAGGCTCGCGCCTTGAGCGCTGACTGGACGATATAATCCCGCTCGATATCGGTGTTCTCGTCAATCTTATGGGTAATTTGCAGGGTAAACAAGCTAAGACCGACACTCTTGTCGTACGTTCCCGCCGCCAGCCAATCCACCCGATGACCGCCCGGCAGCAGCCAGCCCTGTGGGCAACGCCAGAAACGCACGTGATGGCGCTTGCCGGGATTACCGTCAACCTCCTGCTGGTAGGCAAAATCTTGCCGCCGCCCAAATAGAAATAGTGACGAAACCGGTGCCTGCGGATAACTACGCCGCGTCAATATTGCCACCATCATCCGCCACGATGAACGCACGGTTATTTCCTCCGCTAACGTCCAGCCAGCCGCGGTCATCGCCCGGTGAACCTGTGCCTCCGAGCCGCGCAAGGCTAGATTAACTGGATCACCCAGCAGTCCGTCCGCCGTCCGCGTTCGCCCGATGAAATAATTCGGTACGTATAGACTACTCAGGATACGATGCAGCCGCGGCAGTGCCAGGTAAGCCGTAATCAGCCACACCACTATAAACAACCCGACCATCCACCAGCCGCCCGAATGCCAGCCCTCGCGCCACACGAGCCACGCCAGCCAGAACGACGCGGCACCGGCTAATAAGAAAAAGATCTGGTCAAGCAACCCCGACAACGACCAAAACGGTCGTCTCAGCGAAAACGACGACTTCTTCGTCGCCATTTAGACCGTGTCCTCACCCATCAAATAATCAAGAAGGTCCCGCGCTATTAACCGCGCCTCATCATCACGCCGATTAAACACGTCACCGCGCTCAATAATTTCGCCACAAACCCGCACCGCTCGAGTCAAATCATCATTGATAATCACGTGATAATATGGCACTTCCAGCGCATGACTGAGCTCGGCGATGGCCGACTGGCGGCGTTTCGACCAGGCCGCTTGAAACTCTGCTTCCGTTACGTACCGCTGCTTCAATCGCTCCAGCCATGTCGGATAATCCGGCGGCACGATAAAGATAGCGATACAACCCGGCGCCAATTGCTCATACTCAGCCACGCCCTGTACGTCAATATCAGTGATCGCCGTTTGCTGATGATCATGCGCCAACTGCAGCTCGGCTGTCGAGGTGCCATACACCTTGCCGTGGACGAACTTGGCCTCAATGAACTGATGGTGTTCGAGCATGGTCAGTGCCGTCGCTTGATCAATAAAATGATAATCGACGCCGTCACGCTCTGGCTGACCGTTATTTGCCCGTGGCTCCCGCGTGGTGTGCGACACGATATCACGAAATGACGGCGATCGCAATAACTGCCTTTTGATCGTATCCTTGCCCGCGCCGGAAATACCGGTTAGCAGTGCAATTTTAGTATCTCGCACCAGCGCTACGGCCGCTTCGGTCGGCTGGTACTCCCTGATGACACGTTCAAGATCTGACATATGAGTATTATACCAGATTATTGGCTAAGCTTCCGGGAGCAGCTGTGACTTCTTATCTATGCACCATGTCCATCGCCCGAATATGCGGCGGACGATGTGCTAGCTGAGGATGGCGGCGAGACGGCACAGCGATGTGAGCGCGGGAATGAGCAGTGACTTGCGGGTGGGTCAGCTCCTTTGGCTGCGGCGGTAATTTTGGCTGGGTTGGCAGTTGGTGCGGTTGGGATAGCGGGCGCTTGACAGTCGATTGCGTATCAGCATGCGGCGTACTGGCACGAGGACTAGTATGCGGGCGGCAAGTGGTTGGTTTGGACGCCGCTTGGGGCGCTGTAACTGATGGTTGGTTTGGACGCCGAGATGACGCAGCGGCTACGGGATTAAGCGGACGAGTCGGGCTCGAAGGCTGAGATGAAAGCGGTGGCTTCGTCAACGGCGGGTGCGGCGGATGTGATGAGAGCGGCTTGACTGGCTGAGCCTTGACGGAAGAAAGTTTGTTGAGTGGGCGCTTGGCCGGGGCCGGCGCCGAAGCAGTGGGCTTGATCAGTGAAGCGCGTGACGGTGAGAGGGCATGCTTTGGCGGCTGGGGCTTGACGGACGGCTTGGTAAATGATGCGCTTCGCGAGCGCTGGACGCCACGCGGCGGCATAATGTCATGAAAGACTGCCGGTTTTTTAGGGTGAGGTTTAGCCGGCGGATTGGGAGCGGGAGTCTTTTGAGGAGCGGTAGAACGCGAGCGAGGTAAATGAGTAGAAGGTTGCGGCGGTACAACGCGAGACGCAGCCGAAGGACGAGCTGGCTGCGCGGCTACAGTTTGCCGCTGAATACTATGACGCCGAGCCGGAGCAGCCGCAGAGTGAGGAGAACGTGGCGCGGGCGATGTGGGGGATGCGGTGGGTACTGAGGTAGCCGCCGGGCGCTGACGCGACACTGGGGCTTCAGTATCGACATCTGACACCTCGCCCTTACGACGGTTGCCAAGCCGGGCTTTTTTGAATAGCTTCATCAACTTCATCAGTGCCACCCCATCCTCTGGGAGACGTCGATACCGAAAATGATTACGGTCAGCTGGTCGATATGACTCTCCTTCCTCCGATTGATTCTGTCACCATTATACCGGTTATGCTCAGTGATTTCAAGCAGCCAACCGCCGAAGCCGCTAGAGCAACTCGTCCAGCACCGATTGCCAATCGGGAAACTGCGGACTGCCGAAGTGAATATGCCACCCGACAAACTCACTAGCACCTTTAGCCAAACGATCGTCAATCAAAATATCACCGCGACTCAGCTGCTTGACCGACGAAAATACCACTTTGCGAAAGAAAATATTTTCCCGGCCGTCACCGCCAAAGTACTGTTTTATCCACGCTAACTTATCACCCAGCGCCGTCGGATTTTCCCACGGAGATGATGATAGAATGTATAAATCATACTTTTCCTTCAGTTTATCAACTGCCTCAAGAGCACCCGACATCGGATCCATCAATGCAAAAACACCCGGAATATTGTCATATTCACCCGCAAACTTCTCGAGCAGCTCCGGCGGAACCTTCGTCAAAGCCGACATAAAATCCACCAGCACGCCGTCCATATCAAGATAGATAATTGGTTTCTTATTTTCGTTCATCTTTACCTCTGCCAGTGAAAGATGAAAAATCACGATATGCTACATTTTTCTTATTCGGTGCATAGCCTTTTCTGCGATGAACAAAACCATTCTGGCGAGCACGCTTTAAAGCTTCAAGTGTTGGAAACATGACCACTTCGCTCCATTCGTTTGGCAATTGACGCTGTAGAACGGCAAATTTAGGTTAATGTCTCTCACTACTACAGCCAGGATGGTCTTCATGCCTAAACAGCTCGCCGTTGTTGTCCGATGCATCCCATCAACAAGCAGTAGGCCCTCATGCTCATATTCTTCAACGATAGGCGGAAGCATCACTCCACCCCCTTTTTTCTCATCTATGATGATTCCCCCTTTCTCCATCCGCAGTGTGTCTTCACCGGCTTCAAGAGTTGCTCTACGCAACCACCATTGATTCTCTACCCCCGATCCGATTGCATAATATTGGGTTGGTCTGAGACCACTAATTTTAACTTCCTCAACTGAAATATTGCTATCAGCATAAGGGCGCTCATTCTTATTAGCCAACGTTGAGGCTTGATACAGGTTACCAATTAGCCATTCTTGCGACTTAAATCCTTTTACTTTCACTAATTTCTCCTCAACATTATTGTAAATGCTTCTGACGGAATTTCAACATTACCAAATTTCTTCATGCGCTTTTTACCCTTGGCCTGTTTAGCGAGGAGTTTTTTACGGCGCGACACGTCACCACCATAGAGCTTGGCGGTGACATCTTTACGGTAAGCGCCGATGTTTTCGCGAGCGATGAATTTGCCGCCAATCGCCGCCTGCAATGCCACCTCAAAGCTCTGGCGTGGCACCACGTCTTTGAGTTTTTTGACGATCTCGCGACCCAAGCCTGGCGCCTCCGAACGATGGCACATCACGCTCAGCGCATCAACCATTTCGCCTGCCACATAAAAATCAACGCGCACCAAATCTTCCGCCTGATAGCCCGCCAGCTCATAATTAAACGAACCGTAGCCGCTGGTCACCGACTTCAGTTGATCATAAAAATCCGTCAGCAAATTCGCCAGCGGCGCCGTGAAAGAAATTAACGCCCGCTCGTCGATATAGCTGAGGTTTTTCTGCCGGCCGCGCTTACTGACAATCAGCTGAATCACTGTACCAATGTAATCTTGCGGCACCACAATTTCACCGTCAATCCACGGCTCGCGAATTTCTTTGATCTGCGCTGGATCGGGCAATTCGCTAGCCGATTTGATATCCAATTCCTGGCCGTTCGTCAAACTAACCTGGTAATCAGTGCTCGGGTTGGTGACGATCAGATCCAAATTATACTCACGCTCCAGCCGCTCGCGGATGATGTCCATGTGCAGCAAACCGAGGAAGCCGATCCGCACACCATAACCCAGCACTGGCGAATTTTCCGGCTCAAACTGCAATGCCGAATCGCTCAAACTCAGCTTTTCTATCGCCTCTTTCAGGTCGTTATAATCTTCATTGCTCACTGGAAAAAAGCCCGCATAGACGAAGGGCTTGACTTCTTTGTAGCCAGGGAGGGGTTGGACGGTGATTTTTTCAGTCATAACTGCCTACCATTATATCAGTTGAGCGCTTATCTGCTCAACTAATCGCATCAACGGACTGGTCCATGTGGAGGCCTGATTATTCCTGCCCGTATAGCCCTGACATATTTGCCCAGGCTACCCGGCATGTCACGCCAAAATTCATCGTCATATCGCCCCGACAAGACATCTGCCAAACGCTTGTCCTGATAGTGCTCGATTTGCTCGTATAACTCACACAGTCGCCAGATGATAAGCTGGTCGCTGTAGCTTGTTAAGCCTACATGTTTTAGGTTGTTAAACTGACCAACTAGCTGACGCATAATCTTAATGTTAGTATCTTCTGTAGCCAGCAAGCCGCTCACAAACTCATTTATATCAAACTCTCCTAGCGGCGGTTTAACTAGGCTTATAAATTCAATAAATCCTGACAGACACTTATTCTCCTTCGCCTCTTCCGCCAACTTACCAAAATCTGCTTCGACACCCCAGTACAATTCTTCTTCCTCCATAGAGCCACCGGCAACCAGCCTACCATCTCCAAACATCTCATCAAACTCACCGCCCATCTCCTTGACTAATGGCTCCGCAAAACGCTTGTATTCACGGAATAGTTCGACACCCTTCCCGTCTTTTATCAAGCTATTGACGACATCCATGCAGCTACTATCAGCACCATATCCGTAGAGGTTACGATAAACATCTAGTTGATCTATGCCATAGTGCTTTTGATAGCGTTTGTCTCGTGTAAAAAATACACCCCTATCATAGAAAAATACTTTAAGCTTCTCCGCCTGATCAATATAGCGATCAAGAACCAGTCCGCCCAGTTTGTCGATAGCCAAACCCCTTTGATCGACTATAGTTTTCACGTCTTCCACAAAATTACGCTCACCCCGCGCAGATTGCAGCTTGGCGATACCGCCGTTTTTCCAGAAATAGCTTTCGCCAACACTACTATCAGCCCTAAACCACAGCATCATGATGTCCCTCAGGGACAGGTCCTCCCCCTTTTGCTGCTTGGCACAAATCTCATCAATCTTTTCGATCGTATGTATGGTCTCCAATTTATCCTGACCATTAGATAATTCACCGATTCTCTCATGCAGTGCATCTGTCATACACGACTCAACTCGACAGTCATCGCCATCAATCCCCAAAATCATTTTTATATCACCACCTTCACCCAGACACATCATGATACGAGGAATATTGTATCTACCGGTTGTGAATACAAGTATCTTAGTGATATTTCTATGGCCAAAGGAATCGTAACTTGATAGTGCAACCTTATACAAAAAGTCATAAATAGAGCCTGAGTCACCAGGGAACCAGCCGGTACATTGACCCTCAAGTAACGCCTGCACCTCCTCGGCTGTACCTTTTTGGGGCGTGGAAGAATCCTTATACTTACAAATTATTTCATGCCACTCCCCTTGAGTCTCTCGACGTCGCTCTTGCCCTAGGCCTGTTCGGATCGCTACCTCCCTGCCATACAGCTCACCAAACTTAGCCGCCTCCAGTTCATCGGGCCTATATTTCCACAAAGTTTCATATACCGCCTCAAGTGCCGCAGGATTTACTTCTGGCAAAAGTCTCTTGCTACCAGTTCGGCGAACACCAAATGTTTTGGTTTGCGGATCAAACTCTCCTAGTTCTGGACAGGCATCGATCACATAGGACGAAAACCAGTCAGGATATCTGCCGGCCTCCAGCGCTGCTTTCCATTCACCTAGACGCCCAAGCTGTGCCTTATGAAAGTTACCAACCAGCTTAATCTGCGTATCATGATTGTACCAAGCTTCGTCAAGGCCGAATCGTTCACTCCAACGAGGCGACGAAGATGATAACTGACGTAGCTCCTCTTCACTAGGCAAACTGTTAACGATCTTACTTTCAGCCACCGGTATCGACATAATATATGAACGATACGGATACCTGTCCGAATCAGCATACCAGTTAGGCTTGGTGGTACTTTGCTGAGGCGGCAGTGGCGATTCTTCCTCCTCTGTATCCGTTGCTCTGCCCAGGACGTACCGGGTTAGTAGCCTCAGCTTCGCTGTACCGTCAGCCGGGTTTTTTGAACCGTATACATCCCCCAGGCGGCTATACCTCTTGACCAGTATCCCCAGGTTGCCATCCCGCCATTCACTACCTAGCCTAGTAAAGATATCACTTGTGAGTAGTTGCTCCAACTCCTCTGGGGTAGCATGCTCAGTCATGACGTCAAAAACTGCAAATATTCTGTCACTTCGTTCCTGAGACTTCCAGCCCTCCTTTGGATCTTCGTACTCATTCAAAGATATACGGAGAGCTTCCGCCATTTGGCCGGCTACATCAAACGCGTCGGGTGCTTCTTCTCGACGTTGCGCTATAACTTGACCAATCTTTTTAGCGGAAACATAGTCTTTGCGAAGCTCACCTTCTAGGGTCGGATCAAGAGCGGGTCTGTCAGGTGTCTCCCGATATTTATCAATCATCATTGGTCACGATTATACTACTTTTTAATAATTTGTCAATCATATTATGCTAGCAGGTTGCACCCTAGCGAATTTCCTTAAGCGTCTCAGCAAGCTTTGCCTGTTGCTCAGGGCTGTAGAAATAGCCTAACGCTTTACTCATACCACCGCCTTTCCCCTTAGCACGGTATCGTGACGGCTGTCCAAAATTGGGGTCGTTCCTTATTAAACTATCAACTATCCTATCAAATAGAGGGGCACTACAATGTAACTCACGCATGATCTCTTTTTTTACTCGATACCCTTCAGGGGCCAACTTCGTATAGCCTTCACTTCTGAGATACTTACCTAACTCATCAACTTGCTCCGGTGACAAGCCTTCACGAATTCTCACCTGACCACTTTCAGCGACAAATCTATAGATTTCAGGCCGTAGGTTCAGCAAGTCCATGGCATCTCTCACCAATTTCAAACCCACCCCAAGGCGCTTTGTTGCCGTACTTATCATGGCATATCCCTCTGGTGGTGGAGGCGCAAATAACCCATTCTCCTGTGCTTTTCTCATAATCATTGCCTGCTGCTCCGGACTATAAAACTCGTGCACCTGACCAGAACGACACTTTATACCATCAGATAGGACACCAGCTTTTTTAAGTTCTCTTGCTATCCTTATCAGTGCCATCACCGTCACATCTACAGTTTTAGCGAGAGCAGTGATTGTCAAATACCCCTCTGGCGGCGGCTGTGTAAACAACCCCCTCTCCTCAAGCCTTTTTCGTATTACTTCAACCTGCTCTTCAGTAAAAATTGATTGCTCTTCTCCATACCAATCTCGCTTAACTACACATCCCAACAAACCCTCCTAATTCAATTCAGCGATGTGTCTTACAACGGTGCGATACGCCACTCCAAACTTAGCTGCCAATTGATTGGCATTCATCGTCCCCTCTTCATTCGCCTGAGGGGGATTTAGATAATTACCCCCGCGCCGGGTATCCACCCCAGCTGATTGCTGAATATCGTTTGCTAACGCTGCCACCAGATGCGGCACAAACTGCTGATCGCAGCGCACCGATACGCCACAGCCTGGATATTGCTCCATCACCCCCGCAAGCTGCGTTTTCGTATATGTAGCCAGTTTCGCCCGCTCTTCTTCTGGCAGCCGCGTTGTATCAAATACAAAGGTACCATTGCCGTAGGCGTCACAAATTAGCACCGTCCGCTCGAGTGATGGGATAGTTACCTCATGGTATGGCTCCTGGCGCATCATCGCTGTCTCCACTGACCCACGACAGATCTGCATTGCTCCACTGCCCGGCTCAATACCAAATTCATTTGCCAATATGAACAGCAGTATTTTCAGCCGTGGTTGGCGAGTAATCCACTCACGGTGGGGCGCCTCGGACACACTGGCGGTAGGCCCGGGCCGCTCATCGGGTGGCACAAAGACATGGTCGGTCGATTCAATCTGGCCAATAACCGTATCAATAGCTATGAGCTGCTCCGCTTTGTCAGCAATATGGCCAAGTAGCTCGCCGATTTTCTCCATACCGTAGTAAGCAAACGCCGCATCCTCCCTTTCAGCAGAATTGTCTAGCCAAATCGTCGGCTGGTGCTCGTATGCCTGCACCGTCTCATTAACCAGCTGAATCAATTGACTCAACGCATCATCGGCGTAGGTATCAATATTTTCGACCGTCAACGGTTGATTAATAATTTCCTCTACACTGCCTGCAAAGTCCTTGCTATGATCAATACTACCAAGTTGCTCCATGTGCTATATTATAGTATCTTATTCAATTATTGTAAATAGTAAGCTCTCTCCCCTCAATCACAAATAATCGCCTTAGTTCAGCAACATATTCTTTGCTAAACCCCATAACGACACACTTATTATCTTTATCAAATTGAAAATTTAGTTCTCATTGGTGGATTATCGGTTCAATGAGGGCGCTCAATCCTCTATAACAACGTCCTCAACAGGTCGACGTTTAGAATAGGCCTGCCGCTCGCCATAGCCGATGCGTAGCAAAATAGTCGGGTATTCTCCGGCCAGACCCAGCGTCCTTGCCATCTCTGAGGCAATTTCCACTTCTTCGTTTGGCTGATTTAGATAGGCGTGTACAATCCCAAGTTCCGTAGTAGTCAACAAAAATCGCTGCAGCGTCCGACCTAGATCCACCCATTCGCGCCGACTATTTTCTCTCGTCGTAAAAAGAACCAGATGAGAAGCCGATGCTATCTTGTCGCGATCGGCCTTATTCTGAGTCTTGGCATTGATAGCCATCGACATGATCGGCTCAGCCATCCAGCGCGGCACATTAGGCGCGCCAAACACGGCGTAACTCAGCCCGTCAAGTGTTTGATCTTGATGCTTCTTATTAAATCGCATCCAGCTTTTTAATTCAGCCTTAAACGCCTCTTTTTGCATTTGATTCGTATTCCCCTGAAGAACGTATTGTTCAATATCATTAAACTGTTTGGTTTGACGCGCATAGTAATGAACCGACACTCCATCTTCACTGCGAATCGCCTGTAGCCTGTTTAGCGCATCTAGCGCGATTTCCTCACCAGTATAAATACTACGATTGGTCTGCCGTAAATCTATCTGCTCAAAGAGTGGGTTGGACTTGGCGTCCACTCCTTCTGTGAGTGCAACTGCAATAACTCCCGTATCACCGACTACAACAGAAGACTCATAACCTATGTTTTGTGCCGCTAAACACAAATTCTCAGCTGCACAACCTAGGCTCACAAATAGCTCCCTGTCATCAGGATCAACTACCGGCAGCCTTCTGTCAAAATCAGGGTGAATTTCTACTGCCGACCCGTTCTGACGAAACCTCCAAGGCTGAGTATTGTGTCCTGACGGCGCTTTGGTTGCCTTAGAAACCAAAAACTCAAAGTCAGCTGGTGATATATTGTTGCTGCGAGGCACTCTTGCCATAATTCTACCCAATACACGAGCCTTCCCATCTCGTTAGCTACTTCTTGTAACCAAGTATACTCGCCTTGTAGGAGTAAGGTCAATCATTATCACCGAGGCTAAGTTTTCAATTGCAGTCCTTCAGGTCATTGTAATCTTCGTTATACAACTGCTGCACGCCGCCTACTTATTCTCGGTAAATTATTCCTTGCACATACTGCGGCTAAATTTATATCTGCTCAAAAATCTTATGAGCTTGATTCTTGCCAATAGCCCAAACCAATTCAGAGTAGCCCATCCACCGACCGCGTTTAGTTTTGTCGCGACGATAATCCTTCTCGTCAGTGATATCGCCCTTAACTATCGCATCGACATTATGCCAAGCAATCCAAGGTGTACCATCGCTCATAAAGCTATAATCTAAATGAACATGATTTTCGTTGATTAGTCTATAATCTGACGACGAAAATCCACGCGCGTACAACTCACGGGGGATAACATCTGCTAGTTCGGCAAAGTTGTCGGCAGTGACATACAAAAAGTCATCATATTCTTCACCGAGCTCGTATGATCGTCCATTCATAAACATACAATACGAATCATCGTCGACAACTTTTTCGTCCAGCCACACGCGGCGATCGCGTGTTATCGGAATTACGCGACACCTAACTTTCTCTGTAAAGTTTTTGAAATTACTCATAATTACTAACACCAGATATATTAATACCTTTTTCGTGTACTTCATTCATTTATTACATCTGTATTTTTCAATAACAGTATATACTATTTCCACCGCCGCGTGCTATTGATCTTATGTTTTTCAAAGTAAACTTCCGCCAAGTTGACATCGAATCGGTTTGCTAGCTCCATCAAATAATTCAGTACGTCCGCAAATTCCTCGCGCAGATTATCATGGTTATCAGGTCTTTTTTCTCCCTTAAATCCCGTCTCTTTACGAATCGCTTTTGCCAGCTCGCCAACCTCCTCAGTAAACAATAAGAATACTTCGGTAACAGAATTTTTATCCCATCCTTTTTCTTTACACGTTTGATCGAGGTGTTTTTGTAATTCAGTTAAGCTTATTGTTTGTGGATTCATACTTCTCCTCTATTTATCTCGTTATCGACGCGAGTGGCTTGCGTTTATAATTCAACATCCGGCAAGTCTTTCAGCTTCTTGCCCTCAAAACAAAAATATGCTGCACCCTGGTATGCGCCGCTATCATTAACTTGATTCCTGTCCTCAAATATTTTTCGCACCAGCGGCGACAAAAACCACCTCTGCCCGCCATATTCAACTTCGCGCTCGCCAACAATTTTTGCTACAATTGTTTTATCTTTGAGAAAGACAACCTCATCGCCATTTTTGAGACCTTTCCGGTAAAAGCTAAACTTTTGATTACTGTTTTTGGCTTTGGTGATTTTGTCAAATTCCGCTTCTTTATTTTTCTGCTCCGGAAAGACCACCTCGCCCTCAAACGACAGCAACAGCTGCTGTACCAAATCATAATCAAGCGCAAAAAGCTCGCTACTACCAACTCGATGCTTGGCAAATATTTCATGCAGTAGCGTTTCTTTTTCGGAATAATCAGCCACCTCGATCGCAAACAACCGCTTCAAACCAACCACATTGTAGTAGCCGTTCGCCTCAAGGAAACGCATCCGCTCTGGGTACTGCTTGGTTTGTGTCTTACCGATTTTGATGAGGCCTGACACTGCGGTGGTCATGACGTAGATGATGCCTTTGCTCATTATAATTCCTCCCTATAACTAATATTCTACACTACTTTCACAGAACCTAGCTTGTTGAAGAATCCCTATTTATAACCTGAGAGGCCTCCAGCCGGTCTCTCAGTTGAAAATATTGGCTGGCAGACACTTTGACCGGGTCGTCTGAAGTATTAACCACAGTTTATTCTGCATTTTCTCAACGTAACCGTATCAGCTACCCGCGCCTCACGAGTGGTTTTGAGGTTGGTAATAATGTAGCCGGGTAGCAGTGTTTCCTTTCCGGAATATTCAGTCGCCCCAATCGCTCCATACATAATGTTGTAGCATTTTATTCTATTTTATAAATAATGGCAGCTCGTCCTTAACTCACTATGCTTTCGGCAAAAAACCGCGCGCCACGAGCGCCTGCCAAGCCATGTCCGCCGAGAGAGATGATGGCTGAGGCGTTGAAAATCCCTTAGCAGGATAGGTCTTTATCCGCTCGTAATCACCCAGCATCAATGTCAGCATCATAGCGGCACTCCCGTAGGTTGCCTCGTATAAGCGATAATATGCCTCTAATGTTGTCGGCTGACTCGTTACATACAGTCGCGGCCGCGGATACGACCACTGAGCCTCGGCAGTTGCCAAAAATCGACGCGTCATATATGGTTTATGAACCAAGATAATGTCCTTACTCTGAATCATCATCTCTGCCAGCAGCCGAGCCGAACGAGTGATATTTTCGCCGGTATGAGCGGCTTGGTGTTCAAACAGAATTGCCGAGTTCGGCACCGCCAAACGTTGGAGCTGTCGCCCTAGCAGTGTCGCTTCGGTTTCCGTGGCCCTATGATAGGGATTAGCAAATCCTGACACCACAATCCATGGACTAACGCCCGCATGATATAGCTCGGCCGCTCGCTCAGCGCTATCAATCATAGATCCCGCGCCACCGATCACGATAGCATCCGCCCGCGCCGGTAGCCGACTCTCAACGCAAAGATATTCCCACAGCACGTGAAGATGGTGCCAGTCTTGATCAGTGAGAGCTAGCTGACTACGCGACATATATACGCTCTCGAGACTTTTTCAGTGTCACTGTATCGCCCACCCGCACTTCACAGTTGATGACGATGTGGCCAATTTCACCGGTATCCAGCGACGGGCTAGGATCATATCCTGACTGAGATTGATTATGACACCGCTGCCAAAACTCCGGTACCACAAACGCGACCGACGACGCTGCGAAAGCAACTGCCAAATACGTGTTGTATTCTCTGAAGAAGGATGTCATTCATTCAGTATAGCATCTTACAAAGATGGAGTAACATCCACAGGGTTACTTACGTTTCAACTTCCTTACGAGATATCCACACGACCATCATGATAGACCAGCCAAATAACGTCACCTCCGACACTACCGTCAATGGCACCAAAACCTCACCCGCATAGTATGTACCGATGGCCTTTAGTAGTGCAACACACACGCTCGTTAGAATAATCAGCCGAGATTTCGTAATAATTGCTACCGCAATAACGCATGCAGCTAATGCCAATGCCATCCAATGCAACCCCGCAAACAGTTGGCTCGCGGATAGTGCACTTGTCTCTGCAGCAATCGGTAATCCATTTACCGGATAAACGAGACGGCCGAGCGCCATCATCGCGTAAAATGCGCCAATTGCCACAACAATACCTAGAGCAAGAACTACACCCATGCTAACAGGGTGGCGCTTCCTAAGATTACCGTACAATACCACAACAACGGCTAGCAACATTGACGACCCACATGCTAGCATCTCATCTGCTATCTGAAAAGTAGTCTGGTGCTGTTGCACCCACGCCATCACACCCGAAATGTCTGCTGAAGGTATCGGCAGTGACATTGCGATACTAACGCTAGCTGCGGCAAGTAAACCAAAACCCATCAACCATACGATACTACCAATATACGAAATACGCAGACTACCTTGCTTCACCACTATCTCACTCCTTTGTCATATATTTCTTCAGCGTCACCGTATCACCCACCCGCGCTTCACGCGTGGTTTTGAGGTTGGTGACGATGTAGCCAATTTCACCGGTGTCCAGCGACGGGTCGGGGATCATGCCGGGACTGAGATGGCCAACTTCCAGCGCCAAGCCATTAGCGCCAGTCGCCATCATGTGAATTGCTTCACCTTTTTTGATCTGGCCGTCAACTACTCGCACATACAAAATCACGCCGCGATAATCATCATAATAGCTGTCAAAAATCAGCGCCCGAGTCGGGTCGTCCGGCTGGCCTTTTGGCGCTGGAATTCGCTCAACGATCGCCTCCAAGACTTGGTCAACATTCTGCCCGGTTTTAGCGGAAATATGAATAATCTCACTCTCGTTACAGCCCAGCAAATTGATCACCTGCTTGGACACCCGCGGCACATCAGCGGCCGGCAGATCAACCTTGTTGAGCACCGGGATAATCGTGAGGTCCTGCTCCATCGCCAGATACACATTCGCCAGCGTCTGCGCCTGGATCCCCTGACTGGCATCGACCACCAGTACCGCGCCCTCGCAGGCCTGCAAACTACGCGACACCTCATAGCTAAAGTCAACGTGACCAGGCGTGTCGATGAGATTGAGATCGTAGACAGTTGGCTGAACCAGCCCATTCACGCCAACATCTGCACAAGCCCGAGAATCAGACTCGCTAAGTTCCGGGCGATTCGAGGACTGTTTGAGCGAAGCGAGTCCCGCAGAATCCCCAGAAATTGGTGAGGAAGATTCACGGCGCGCGGAAGCCGTTGGTGCGAATGGTGTTGGGTCAGTTGCTGTATAGTGATATTTCATCCGCACTGGCGCGAGCTTAATCGTGATCCCCTTCTCACGTTCGAGATCCATACTATCGAGCAGCTGCGACTTCATCTCACGCTTCTCCACCGTCCCCGTCATCTCCATCATTCGGTCAGCCAGCGTCGATTTGCCGTGATCAATATGAGCGATAATGCAAAAATTACGAATACTCGATAGTGGTTTCATCATCGCCTCAACTTACTCATATCAAATCGTGAAAACAGCAGGCGTTTCATTCGCGCCAAAACCGGGTCAATTTCTGGCAGCTTCAGCCACTTGGACAGCGCACCGTACACGACAAAATTGAAAATCGTGATCGCCCCAAACTTGGGCAGCGCCCCCAAAAAGCTATCGTCTGAGGCCCGGAACGGAATTACCAACACGCTGACGTAGCACGCCACTGCTAGTGGCACCGCGGCTAACGCCATCTTGGCAACCGCTTTGACAAACGTCGCATCAAACAGCTGTGGCATGCGCCGACCTAAGATGACACACAGGACCACCACCTCAACAAAGGCAACAATTGACTGCGCCCATGCCAGGCCATACGGGCCAAATTTCGCATAGTAGCCGAGTATCACCGCCAGCGCCACATTCAACACAATCGCAAAAATCGACACATACATCGGCGTCTTGGTATCCTGCTGTGCATAAAATCCACGCGCCACCATGTGATACACCGTCCGAAATAAAATTGCCATTACCAGACAGCCGAGAATGTTCGCCATGACAGGATCGCCGTTATTATTGATAAAGTGTACCACGTAGCCACGCGCGAAAAACGTCACCACACAAATCGGGATAATCATCCAAATCACCGTCCTGAGAAATGACCGCAGATCTCTGCGAAATAGATCCGGCCGCTCCGAGGCGAGGCGTTCAGTTAATTGTGGGAAGGCAGCGTTGGAAATAGCGACGCCGATGAGGTTGATCGGCATCATGTGTAGTGTCAAGGCTTGATTATAGCGACGAATGACACCGTCCCCCATCCGCGACGCCAAGTTGACTTCGGCTAGGCTGACTACATAATCCATTCCCTGGTCAATCGAGCGCGCTGGTAGCAGCGACAAAACTTTACGAAAGCCGTGGTTGCGCCAATAAATCTTGAAATCATAATCAAAACCGAGGCCGATCAATCCAACCGCACTGACGATGAGCTGCAGCACCGACCCGAGCACCACGCCGAGCGCCACGCCCATGATGCCGCCATCAAAGATCTGCCAGCCGAACAGATTGATGCCATTGGTAAACCACAGCGTACCGATGATGATCCCGACATTGTACAGCATCGGCGCCAACGCATAGAACGTGAAGCGGCCGACCGCTTGCTGGATGCTAGCAATCACCGCCGCCACCGCAAAGATCAGCGGATTTACCGCGATCACTCGCATCATACTGACTGCCAATGCGTGGCCAGCCTCGCTCAGCCCCGGCGCGATCAGATATTTCATCAGCGGATCAGCAAAAACGATGATTAGAACACTCGTTACCAGCGTCACTAGCGCCATCAAATTAATCATGCTAGAGCTAATTTGCCAGGCTGACTGCTTGTTGCCCTTGACCCAGCGCTCGTTAAATACCGGGATGAAAGTGACGCTCAGCGCCCCCGACACCAGAATCGCAAACATAAAATCCGGCACCATGAACGCTGCCGTATAAGCGTCCAGCCCGACCGGATAGCCAGCCAAGTGAGCCTTCTCGTTGGGAAAATATGCCGCATTCAAGAAGCGATCGCGCAGCAGCCCCAGCAGGCTTGACAACAACATTGAGCTCGCTAAAATCGTGGCGGCTAACTTGACTGTCAGCCGCTGATTGATCTTGTTGACAACGTTACGAACACGCCCCATGACAATTTACGCGTGCAGTTTTGCTTCCTTTGGTAGTTTCGTTCCCGAGAGGATCTCGTCCACCGCTGCTTCCTCCAAGGTTTCGTCTTTGAGCAGTGCCTCAGCCAATTTATCGAGGAACGGACGATTGGCTTTGAGCACCAGCATCGCTCGTTGTTTGGCCTCGTTAATCAATTGCGACACTTCCTGGTCGATCAATTTGGCTGTTTCGTCCGAGTACGGCCGTTCGCGGGTCATCTTGTCAAACATCAGCCCGCCGTTGTCTTCGTGGAACACTTGGTCGCGCAAGCTCTGGCCCATACCCTGTTCAATCACCATGTCGCGGGCAATCTCAGTGGCTTTACGTAGATCTGAGCCAGCGCCAGTGGTAATGCCGTCATCGCCGTAAATGATTTGCTCGGCAATTCGGCCGCCCATCGCCCGAGCCAAGATATCCTTGAACTCGTAGACGTTGGTGTAGCTCTTGTCCTCTGGCGGCAAGAACCAGGTGACGCCGCCGGTGCCGCCGCGCGGAATGATCGTCACTTTGTGAACCGGATCAGAGTCTGGCAAGACATGACCGACGATGGCGTGGCCCGCCTCGTGGTATGCTGTCAATTCCTTCTCGTGGTCGTTCATTACCTTGGCCTTGCGCTCCGGCCCGATCGCTACCCGCTCAAATGCCTCGGTCAGTTCATCGTTGGTAATCTTCTTTTTGTTGCGGCGCGCCGCGATAATTGCTGCTTCATTAGCCATATTAGCGAGATCCGCCCCCGATGAGCCGGCCGTCTTGGCCGCCAATTTATCCAGGTCAACCGTCTCGTCAGTTGGCTTTTTCTTGAAATGAACTTTCAGAATTGCCTCGCGGTCTTTGCGCTCCGGCAGAGTAATTGTCACCCGCCTATCAAACCGCCCCGGCCGAAGCAAGGCAGGATCGAGCACGTCCGCCCGGTTAGTCGCCGCCAGCACAATCACATTAGTGTCGCCATCAAACCCGTCCATCTCCACCAAAATCTGGTTCAAGGTCTGCTCGCGCTCATCGTGGCCGCCGCCCATACCCGAACCGCGCTTGCGGCCTACCGCGTCAATCTCATCGATGAAAATGATGCACGGCGCATTTTTCTTGGCCTTTGAAAAGAGATCGCGCACCCGGCTGGCACCAACACCGACGAACATCTCCACAAACTCTGACCCGGAGATCGAGAAGAATGGCACGCCCGCCTCACCAGCCACCGCCCGGGCCAGCATGGTTTTGCCGGTACCCGGATTACCGACTAGCAATACGCCCTTCGGAATCTTAGCGCCTAATTCCTTGTACTTCTTTGGGTGCTTCAAGAAATCAACAACCTCCTGCAGATCCTGCTTGGCATTGTCATTGCCGGCGATATCCTCAAACAGCACCTTTTCTTTGTCCTCACCATACAGCCGCGCCTTTGACTTGCCAAAGCCCATCGCTTGATTATTCTGCCCTTGGGCCTGGCGCATCATGAACATGAAAAAGATTACGATGATCACCACCGGCACGATCATCACCGTCAGATTCCACAACACCTCACCGGTTTGTGATGGCGGCAGAACATTAATTTCGACCTTGGCGTCCTTGTTCAAACCTTGCTCATAAATCGTACTACCGGATTCCTTGACCGATTTCTCGGTCGGCTGTTTTTGACCTTTGGGAGTAATTTTCAGATCGTTGCCCTGGATATCAATCTTGGCAATCTCCCCGGCATTTGCCCGGCGCACTACGTCGGTCAACGCGACATTCTTCAAGTTGCTATTTGGTGACAGCGCCGCGTACACTGCCAGCCCAAGAAAAATAATGATTGCCCAAAACAACCCCAGTCGAGCAACCTGCCCGACCCCTTTCTTAGTATTCTTTGGCGTCTTTCCTGCCATACGTCACATAATCCTTTCTCTTTCGTCCTAGCGAGTCACTCGTTTTATTGTAACACTTTTTACGGACAATTTCACCCGCACATTAGCGGCCGGCTGCCACACCGTTCCTGCTCGGCCAATTTTGATAGCGATCAGCAGTCGATCCAGCTGTGCTGAGAGCAGCGACACGCCGGTCAGTCGCTGCACTTCTCGGTGGAGCAGCTCGCGCGCCGGCTCAATTGGGATATGCGCCCAAAAATAACGGCTGCTGAGGTGTGGCGATAACCGCAATGTCTCTTTGTCAATCTCTCGGCGCAGCTGCCACTGCTGGTGCCATAACTGACCAAGCGCCGCCCGCTGCTGATCAGTCAACCTTGCCTGCAGCTGTCGGCGCAGCTGATTACGTAGATAGGCGTTTGATTGATTTGTCGCGTCCTCCACCCACTCCAGCCGGTGGCGCAGCGCATAATCATATATGTCTTGCTTCGTCCATTCCAATAGCGGCCGCTCGATCCGCTGATCGCCCATAGCCGCCAAGCCCCGCCAGCGCGTACCACGTCGCAGGTTGAGCGCTATCGTCTCAATCACGTCATCCTGGTGATGGGCTGTCGTCACGCGCCCGCCCCAGCGTGCCGCCGCATTAAAGAGAAATTGATACCGCCGCTGGCGCGCCGTATCCTCACTGGCTGCCGCGCCCAATTCTTCACGCCTGGTAACACATGGCACATTATACCGGCAGGCAAGCCCCGCCACGAACCGCGCATCAGCCGCTGACTCCGCCCGAATTCCATGATCAAAGTGAGCCACCGCCACCTCGTCCTGCCCATGCCGCAATACGCTGTCGAGGAGTACCACGCTGTCCACCCCACCCGATACCGCAATCAGTCGCTTCATGAGGATATTATGACACAGCCTATAGTCTATTGTACAATATTAAATTATATGATATTATATGTTCATGTCTATACAACCCGATAGTCATGACTACAAGCTTGAACATATAAATAACTCCGAGCTTGATAATGCGCTTGGAAGGTTTGCGCTGTACACACTTTTTAGCAGTGCTTATGGTGACAGCTACCGTGGAAATGATGCGCTCGACAAAAAGATCGCCGAAGCAGATGGAGCGTTTCTCCTAACTCATATGAAACAGATTGGTGCCGGGTGTCTCGTTGGGGGGGCAGGATTACAACGATTGGTACTTCTGCTGAGAAAGATTTTTCAGATCGACGCTTTCACCGCATGGTAACCCTGTTAAGTAAACTAAGGGAAGAGTCTGAGGCTCGTTGGATGTCAATAGGGCTTGAGTACGATAAAATGCAAGCTGCTGCCGAACAGAGCGGCATGTACCCAATTGAATCTGGCCATACAGCCATATCGCTTCTAGAAGAAATTGGAGAAGTCGATAAATATAGGGTAACAAGTGGCGGCAATCAGCCTGTTGTCATGACAAAAATAAGTAATGGCTATCAACAAAATATGTGGCAATGGTAAAATATTTTTATGGATAAAAAGAACGAGACAACCATCCTCTGCTTTGGTGATTCCAACACCTTTGGGCAGCGGCCCGATACGAACGCGCGATATGACGAGTCAGTGCGCTGGCCACGGCGACTGGGGGCGCTACTAGCGGACGAGGCACGCCAATATTATGTCATCGAGGAGGGGCTAGGCGGTCGGCGGACTGACCTTGATCATCCTAACCCAGCCAAGCCGTCGAGAAATGGCTGGATGTACTTTCCGCCGTGCCTAGCCAGTCATCAGCCCGACATCGCTATCATCATGCTGGGAACAAATGATGCCCAGATTTGCCACCAGCGACCAGTTGAGGCGATCGTGACAGCACTGGCGCGCTACGTCACGTATTGTCACGAATCAGACGTCACACCGCTGCTGGTTGCACCGCTCATTCCAGACCCTGTTGGGCTGTTCAACGAGGCAATCGTACCGCGATCGGCGTGGCACTTTGATGATACAGCCGTGGCGACACTAACTACACTGCCTGAAAAAATTCAAACCTATGCCACTAAACACAATGTTGCGTTTTTCAATGCCAATACATATGCCGAGGCCGGTGTAGACGGGCTACACTGGACAACAGCGGGCCACGAGCGATTTGCCCGAGCAATCGCCCAGATGATACGCGAAATAGCGTAGAATACTCAAACGTCAGTTATTTGATGTCTTCGATTTCGCCGGGCCCTACCCAATAGACTCGATCGCCAGCCTCAAAAATAGGCGCTGCTGCTGCCGCTAACACTGAGGAAATTCGTTCCTCTGTTAACCCCTTAAAGGCTAGATTTTTGAAAAAATCAGCTCTTTTTATACCAGCATCACCGGCACGACGTAGGATAAGCTTTGCCACCTCACTAATATTGGCGTCAACCGGAGAAGCCTCGGGCTGATGCAGAGTGTCCCACCCCCCATGTCCTTGAGGTGGTAATTCCTTCGTCGGCATAGTTGGCATCATTTCGCTCATAGTTTGTCTATATCCTCCTCAAGATTATTTTCACAAGTATATCATCATATCGTCAACTCTTGCAATAGCATGCGTAATGTGTCATTCACATATTAAAATACCGCGATCTATACAAACCGCGGATAAAAAACAATTCTGGTAGCACCGGGTGGACCCGAACCACCGACCTCAGGCTTATGAGTCCTGCGCTCTAACCAGCTGAGCTACGGTGCCACACGTCACCAATTGTACCAAACGAGGCAGAAAATCTCAACCGCCTCAAAGGCCTACCTGTCAGATGAGACCAAACTGCTACCCAAACAAAGGCCGATCCGTACTGCCCACAAAGCTAAGCCACCAGCTCCACGCCTTCTTCTTCCAGCAGTTCCAGTCGCCGCGTCACTAGTGAACGCAACTCCTCACACGTCCGCTGGCGCTGCCACGTCCGCAGCCGGTCGTTATTGACCGCGTCTAAAAATTGCCCAAGCTCGTGCTCAGTGATATCCATGTTGTTGCCTTTCTGTGTTTGTTAAACCGTGGCTTTACTATAGCACACATTTGACATAAGTGCAATAGTATGATAGCTCACGTAATCGCTCGCTCGACATCACCTATCGGCTTCCCTCGGCAAACCGCTTGTGATAAACTGGAGGGAGAGGATTTTACACAAACATGACCCCGGCTATTATTTCATCACTTGCCATCGTCGCCTTCTCGGCACTGATCCACGCTGGTTTTCAGCTCAGCGTCAGCGTCTTGACCTTGCTCAGTGGCCATTCCCTCGGCAAGCAAACCGCCCGCCGAAAAGTATTGCGACTGATGAATGGATTTGTAGGTGGAGTGTTGGTGCTGACAGCGCTGCTGGTATCAGCAATCGTCTACTATCTGTCGCTGGTCATTCATCACGCCGCTCAGGTCGAGCAGCTCATCGCGGCCATCGTCTGCGGGCTGATGGTGGGGCTGGGTGTGGCCACTTGGGCGGTGTACTACCGACGGGGTGAAGGTACAGCCTTGTGGCTGCCGCGCAGCTTCGCGACCTACCTATCAAAGCGCTCAAAAGCGACGCGTCACAGTGCCGAGGCCTTTAGTCTCGGGATGGCGAGCGTGGTGGCTGAACTACTGTTCATCATCGGGCCGATGGCGGCGGCGGGCCTGGCAACGGTCCTATTACCATCAACCGAGTGGCGCCTCATCGCCATCGTCCTTTACGTCGTCATATCGCTGCTGTCGCTGATCGTCGTCTTGGTGCTGGTCGGCAGTGGCCATTCCCTCGCCCATCTGCAACAGTGGCGGATGGCGCATAAACGTTTCTTGCAATTTGCAGCTGGCGGCAGCTTGATCATTTTGGGCGGCTTTTTGTTCGTTGATCGAGTACTTGGCATCATCAGCTACGGGGGTTTTTGATGTCAGAAGGGCACCCAAACCGACCAATCATCGATGTCGTTAAGCGCGGCAAGCGGCCGAGCGAAGAGTTTGACCCAACAAAACTCCACCACTCTATCATGGCGACCTGCCTGAGTATCCGCACACCCGAAGGCCAAGCCGACGATATCGCCAAGTCAGTCACCCTCGGCGTGATGAGCTGGTGCGAGACCCGGCCAGAAATTACCACAAACGACATCCGACACCACGCGACGCAACTGCTACAGAAACTACACACCGACGCAGCATTTGTTTATCAACACCATAAGACGATCATGTAGGGGGCACATGGCACAAAAACCAACTTTTGACTATGATGTAATTGTTATCGGCAGCGGCGCTGGCGGTTCACCGGCCGCAACTGTCTTGGCGCGCGCTGGCAAGAAAGTCGCCATCATCGAACGCGGTACCTTTGGCGGCGAATCCCCGAACTGGGGCGATATTCCGACTGGCGCCCTGCTCTATACCGCTGACGTCTATCACGAGGCCAAAACAGCGGCCAAGTTTGGCCTGCGCACCAGTACGGTCGGCTATAATTATCCATCGCTCCTCGCCTGGAAAGACACCGCCATCAAGCGCACCGGCACCGGCGGCAACCGCAGTTACTACGAGAAACAGGGCATCAGCGTCTTTACCGGCAGCGCCCACTTTCTCAGCCCCAACGAAATTACCGTCAGCCGCCGCCACTTATCAGCGCGCAAATTCCTAATCGCCAGCGGCTCAACCTGGCGCGATGATCACATCCCAGGCCTCGACGAAGTGGCCCATCACACGCCACAAACCATCCTCTCGCTCAAGCGCCCGCCCAAAACACTGTTCGTTGTCGGCTCTGGCACGACAGCGATGGAGCTGGCATATTTGTTCTCGACTTTTGGCAGCAAGGTGTATGTCGCCGAAACCGCCGGGCGTATCTTGCCCGAGTTCGACCAGGAAGTTGGCGAGCTGATCGCCGCTGACGCCAAGGCACAGCGCGGCATGAACATCCTCACCCAGACAAAGCTGGTCGCCGTCCAGAAAGACGGCATCGCAAAGCGCGTCACCTACGCTCGTGGCGGCCAGCAGCATTCAGTGCGTGTTGATGAAATCCTCATCGCCGACGACCGCTTACCAACAACCGACATTGGCCTAGAAAATGCGGGCGTAGCGTATACTGAACATGGCATTCAAGTCAGCGAAGCGATGCAAACTTCGGCGCGGCACATCTTTGCGGCCGGTAGTGTCGTCGACCTTCAGGCACAGACACACACCATTCTCAGTCACAGCCGCACTGCTGCACACAACTTACTACACCGTAATTTCATCGCGCTTGACGATAGGCCGCGTTTGACGATCGCCTTCACCGACCCACAGATCGCCCGGACGGGATTGGACGAGGATGACTGCCTGCGCCGCGACCTGAAGATAAATATCGCCTTAGCGCCGCTGACTTTAACCGCTCGCAGCAATATCACCGACCGGCGCAGTGGGTTCGTCAAATTGATCAGCGACAAAAAAGGCGTCCTGCTCGGCGCTACCATCGTCGCACCAGGCGCCAGCGACTTGATGACCGGCCTCAGCCTCGCCATCCGCCACGGCCTAACCGCCAAACAACTGATGAGCACGCCAAATTGTTTCACTGCCTGGTCAGAGGCGGTACGCATTGCGGCGGGGAAATTGGCAGCTGATTAGGCGCTCCCGAGATTTTACGTTTCCATGAAACTTCTGATGGCTACCGCTCGCCATCATTACGACGTGCCTCAAGCGCATCATGGAGACCGCTAAGTATCCAGTGCATTCTGGCAACCATAAATTCGCCGTCTTTACCGCGCATGCCATCTCGCAGTTTCTTTTCGGGAGTATCTTGTGACCAAAACCTTGTTTCTGGCGGAATTGCTAACGGTTGTTTCAGGTCTAGCAGCGAGTCATCCCGCATATCGGGCGGGGTGTGCTGTTCGACCGCCTCTCTTGCTAGTTCCTCAAGCTCCTTTGCACACGTGCACCACTGACCGCCCCCCCCTACATACTGCATCTCGTGTGTTTTCTTTTGAGCCCATCTCTCTATTCGTCTTATCCTCCGACTGGTGGTCTACTGGCAACTTATCGGTAGGTTGAGACGCTGGATTAAAGTGCTCTGTCATAATGCCCTAATATAACACGGCCAGATCAAAAAGGCTAGACGTAGGCTACCGCAGCCAATTTACACCACGACTTCACATGTATCAAAAACAAAAACGACCTCAACTCATGAGGCCGAAAAATCAATAAACATGGTTGCCCAAGTGCATCTACATTGGAACCATATCTGTAGCGAGATTCTGAGCTGGAGACGCTTAATAGAGGCGACCACCCCTTCAATAAAGATACCCAACCACCATTAAAGTATATCGTAACAGAATGTGTTAATATCAATAAATTATCCTCTTGACTGCTTTTTACGTTACCCAGCCTGATAAATTCATAAATCAGCACTAAATGTCGTGGTTGGGTTAGACTAAGATTGCCACAAAGGGCTAATCGAGGTCGCTTATTTAGGAGATTGACTAAGTAATAAATTGATATAATCAAAATAATGAAGAAAAACTCTCAAGCACAGCTCCAGGGTATGTTACTCGGCTTAGCTATTGGTGACGCCCTCGGTGCGCCTATCGAACACGGTTACACAAGTGATGAGATTGTCGCTCGTAAAGAAGAATTACGCCATATGCACGATGAAGCACACTTTCCTCGTGGTGTCTGGACAGACGATACTTCTATGGCATTATGTTTAGCAGATAGCTTGCTAGAGTGTGGCGGCTATGATTCGTGGAACGTTATGGATAAGTATTGTAAATGGCAATCAGAGGGCTACCGCTCGTATTTTGACTATGGCGAGGGCATTGGTATGCAGACGCTTATCATGCTGGATATGTACGCTAGCGGTTACGCTATTGTTCACAAAACGATGAATCGGAGCGATGGTGCCGGCAACGGTGTCGTAATGCGTCTTGCACCAGTCGTGATAGCCGCCTATGGAAAACGAGATATTCGTCAAGTGATACGGCTCGCTCAAGTCTCTGCGAGAGAAACGCACTACTCCTATGAGGCTGAAGCCGCCGCTGAAGTATTTGCTGCTATACTACATAACGCTATCTATCTAAAAGACAAAGCAGAGATTATAGACGTTAGTAAGCATAGTACCGGCACACACTACGACCAGCTACTGAACAAGCTAAAAGAGAGAGTCAAGACGGATAAGCTCAAGAATAAGCCCGGGTATGTCGTATACACACTCCAGATAGCTTTATGGAGTTTTATGAGCTATGACACATTTGAGGATGGAATGTTGGCGGTTATGTGTCTGGGTGGCGACGTTGATACGACCATGGCGGTGTACGGGCAATTAGCCGGTGCATACTATGGACTTAATGCAATACCGAACGGATGGCGATGCAATGTTTATCAAGGGAATGATATTATTGAACTAGCAGATAAACTAGCCGCAATGGACGATTGCCCTGTCCTGCATACACGGTTTGAGGAAGATGTAGCTTAATACAAATCATGAGGAGAATGACTATATGAACAAAATAACATTAGAAACCGCTCAGCAACTACTAGCCACAAAAGAGTTTAGCTACAAGGATATTAACCCAAGCGAAAGAGGAATATTCCTAGCGGCGCTTATTGAGAATGGTAAAGTCGCCAAAGAAGGAACTAACCACCACTCAAATATCCCCAAAGGAACGCTGATTAGTGAGTGGTATTTACGACATAAGCTAGGGCTGAGTGGAGCAATAAAGCACGACCTATACACCTCGCTTGAGCTGTGGGAGCTAGATGATAAGCGATACCAAATTATCTATTATAAACCCTTCGGTTTGGGAAATTATGCTGAAACAAAATCAGAATTCTATGACGATAAAGACTCTGCTCAGGCTCGCCTTGACGAAGAATCTCGTAAGCTTGAGATAGAAGTATCTCTCCTTAAGAGATAAATCCTAGAATCATCTTTTGTCAAGATAGGTCATGCTAGGTACTGCTACTTTTTGTGCTTGGATTGTTGTATAATTGAATAGTCTAAGTCATTAATCATGCTCAAGCTTGAGTGCTTTATTGCATGGAAAGCCTTAAAAACGGCACCGTGCAAAACATTTAGGCTTTAAGGCTTGAGTGTGGATAAATGGCTTAGACACCTAGTACGGTGTCGTTTTTTTATTTGACACCAAAATAAAGAAAGGTGCTCAATGCAATCAGCAATCGCATTTGGAATATTTATTGCTATCGTGGGGTATTTTATTACACGCTCTGAGGATAAGAAAAAGGAAGAGGAACAAAAAAAGATAAACGATAGAATAAACGATTCAAGAAGTATGTTAAAAGATTCAATCGTTAAGCGAGCGGCGGCATTCAACGTCACGGACTATACGAATGAGGAGCTTGATTTTATATGTGATATAGTGCAAGCGTATGGAGGAAACGAAGGGTTATTAAAGGCAAAGCAAGAACTTGATACTGTTCCAGATGATAAAGTGGAGGGTTTCTTGGTGCAAATGGAAGTAGCTCATTTCAAACATTTAATAGACAATCAAGAAAGACAACGAAAACGAGATGATGAAGAAGCGTGGCAAACAGTACTAAATGATTTTAAGAGGCTAAATCCTGCCCAGCGCAAAAAACATCTAGCATATCTAAAGAAATATCATAGTGATGCATTGAGTCGTGAGCAACTACATGTCCTTGCGTTGCTATGTCTTGGTGAATAGAATTTTATTAAAGGAGCTACAGTATGCAAATCAAAAAACGCCACACTCTATCAATTAATCACTCTAACACATCTTCTAGTCGCCACTCTAGTAGCGATTTTACCTCGATTTTAAACGAATCACCATGGGAACGATTTGTTGATAAGACGAAACCTCTCGTGAAAATACTACTCGTTGTAACTATTATTGGCGGCTCAATCTATGGTGGTACACTATTGTTCGGCGATAAAGACAGCAGTAAACAATCCACCGAATACGCTAGTAATAATACAGACCACCAAAGCGATGATAAAGGAAAACTCTACCAGTGCTTAGACGACGTAGCAAAAGCAAATCCGTCGCCTGAAACGAGTGACCCTGAATTTTATAAGAAACTTATAGACGGTTACGATAAAAGGCTTGGCTGTTATGAAAAGTACCCAGGTATTGATTTAGCTGGTAAGTCTCAAGTGGAAGAAAACAGAAAAAGCGCTATTGATTCATCTGGGACGTACAAGGATACTTATTTAGCTAGCGGAGGCAGCTATGACTACACGACTTCATCCAATCACGTAAATCCTACGACCGGCTGTAGTTATACGCTAAGCGAGAGCGAATATATAAAGTGCACCGATAACTACAACTCGAAGAATGGTACAAGCGTAAGCAGAATACTACCTCCCATCACTACTCACTCAGCATCTACCCCTTCAGCACCGCCATCACCAAGTGAGCCTACTGCACCTAGCCCGAGTACGCCAACTCCCAGAATTACAGACTACACTGCATTGAATAAATGTCTAAAGGAAGCAAATAGCCATACGACTGAAGCAAGTAAGGCTAGAGCTAGGCAATACTGCTACCAAACGAATATGTAATCTTATTCATACTTTTGTTAGCACGTCTACAAGGCAAGATGGGTTGCATCAGATCACTTACTACAAGGCAAGTAGATTTTGCGGTTATAATAAGAGATGTTATGTCTAACAAAATTCATCAAAAATATTGCTCAAATCTACGAGGCAATCAAGACGTACTATTAGCGGATATAAGACGTAGCCCAGAATTTGAGGCAATCGAGCAGAAGTATCTCAAGAATGTATTTATGGGTATCTACAGACTACTCGGACGAGTCGAGGGCAATGATGATAATGCTCGCAAGGTGTATGCTTGTGCCGACGAGATAAGTCGGACGTTCAAGATAAGCAAAAAGAATGCCCTGCAGCTCCTGCTTACAGCAAACGTGCCAGCAGTATATGGTGCGAGGTATATGCCGCATGTCAAGCAGGACGGAGATGAGGTTGTTATGCGTTTCGGGCGTAAAACGACGCTGGCGGACATAAAGGCTGTCTGGCATATCGTCAAAGATGTCCAACGAGAGATTGGCAGCACTGGTAGCAAGAAATCTATCAACCCAGAGCTGGCGTTCTGCATACATCGCCAACATATACTCAAGGGGCGAAAAATAGCCGACATATTCGACGACTATCTACATAAAAGGCTTGAGGGCTATGAGGGCAAGCCGCCGACATTAGGCGAGAATGATTTTAGAAAATACTATAAGGGTGTTGTCGAGGGGCTATAAATAGCCTAAATATAGCCCAGATACTTTAGACACCGACAAACATACCATAGAAATATGGTTAGCAAACTGTATTCTGATGACAATAGCCCCACAAAGACGGGTTCGCTTGTTGTCAGTGTACAGAAAGCTCGCAGGATACTAGGAACACTCGCACATTCTATGAACGATGACCAAGTCAAAGAACTTATATATTCTCTACATCTGTTAGCAAAAGAACAACTAGTATATAATGGTTCCAAGTATGATAAACAGGAATCCACTGCAAACGTCTCATAAAAAGCACGCTCTCGCCTACATTCGTATATCAAGCCAGCGTCAGATAAACGGCGAAAGTCCTGAAACCCAACAGCAGGCGATAAGCAATTTTGCGGCCAATAATGATATTGACATCATCAAAACGTTCTATGACGAAGCCAAGAGCGGCAAAAATACAGACCGACCCGCACTGAAAGAACTGATACGCTATGCCGATAAGCACAAAGACGATATAGACCACGTCATTGTCTACAAGATGAACAGAGCCTCTCGTGATATGACAAGTTATATAACGGGGTTCTTGCTGCCGCTAAAACGACTTGGCATATCGATACGCTCGGCAACCGAACCAACTGACGACAGCGTTTACGGACAGTTTATGGAGATGTTTAACGTACTCGTCGGTCAGATGGACAACGAAACAAAACGTGCCTTTACCGTAGATAATATGACAAACCTATCACTACAAGGCTGGTGGCAGGGTCCAGCAATGGTTGGCTATGACATCCACAAGATACCTAACGATGTAGGCAAACTACGGCCAACACTCAAGCCTAATCGTATGGCACCGCTCGTCAAGCAGGTGCTAGAACGCTTTTCGGAGGGTGATATCACAAAAGCGGAGCTTACTCGCTATGCCGCCTCTATCGGATTACGCAGTCGGTATGGCAAAAAGCTAAGCGAAGACCGCATACACGCAATGATAAAACACGCTATCTATGCGGGTTACGTTGCCAACAAACAAACAGGCTGGGAGCTGGTAGACGGCAAACATGAGGCGATTATCTCTCCCGATACCTACGAAATCAATCAAAGACTCCTGTACGGCAAACGTAAACGAGCGGGCGAGGTTCGCCAGAAGTTTAACCCTGATTATCCCCTAAAAGGTTTGGTTCTATGCCCTAATTGCATGAAACCCCTTTACGCCTCTGCCCCGACGACTGGTGCAGGAGGTAAGTCGCCACGCTACCACTGCTCCCGAAAACAGTGCAAAGGCAAGTGCAAATCAATCGGAGCCTCCATAATGCACGAGGATTTTGAGAAAATGCTGCAACGTATCAAGCCAGACGATAGACTCGTGGCTCTATATAAAGAGGTGCTCGTTACAGAAGCCGCAAATCAACTAGGCAATCTAAATGGCAAGATTAGCAAGGCTCGCAGCCAACTTGATACTATCGCCGAAAATCGCCTTAATGCTATCAAAAAGTTCAATGCGGACCAACTGACTGTCGACGAGAAAACGGAGCTTGTGAACGCCTACGATGACGATAAGGCGATAATTACCGATGAGCTGCGGCAACTAGAGCGTCAGCAGACAATACGAGAAACTGATATAGATATTGCCCTTGATATTATGCGAGATGCCGATAAGCAGTGGCTACTTGCGTCACCAAGTGCTAGGGTAAGGTTCCAAAGCATATTATTCCCAAGGGGGTTGGTGTATGACTACGAAAATCACAGGTTTGGAACCAGCGAGATTAGCTCGCTTTACAGGGTAGTATCCACCAAAAAAGACCTTCCAGAAGCTGAAAAGTCTTTCTTGGTTGCGGGGGCAGGATTTGAACCTGCGACCTTTTGGTTATGAGCCAAACGAGCTACCAGGCTGCTCTACCCCGCGGCACATTGTCCATCTTAGCAAACACGCATTATTTTTGCAAGTTCTGACTCGTCCGCCGCGCGCCAAAGAGGAAATTGATCCACTGCTGGAAGTTACTGGTCGGTTGCTTTTGCGGCGTATTGTGGGCGGTCGGTTGCTGCTTGGCCGCGTCGGTTGACGGCACGATCAGCAACTTTTCGCCGGGCGAGCCGCGGCCCAGGCGCTGGCGCACTGCGAGATCGAGGTATTCGTCACTTTCATAATATTTCGATTCATACGCCAGCAGCTCAGTGCGCAATTCCTCGACCGTCAGCTGATACTTTTTTTGATCGACCATCTGTTGCAGTTCATAATTGCGCTGCATCGACTCGATCGACCCCCACGCCCAACTCAGCGCGATCAGCGCCGCCGCCGCAACCACAACATTATTCAGCGTCAAATAATCGTGACGCACGTGGTACCAAAATCGTTTGAGTTTCAGCATGTTCATGTTGGTTTTATCAGAAGGTATGGCTATATTATGAGGGGTCAGGTGGGGTTAGTCAAGATTAGTGGTCGTTCAGACGATTTTTACGATATGTTTCCCATAGCCTATCGTCGATAGTGGGTAAATTCCAGTCATCGCCAATACGCTCCCGTTCGCCAAGATCCCATGCGGGAGAGAATTTATTTCGAATCTGAGCCGCCCTTTCAGGGGTTTCTTCGAGAGAAATCGCGTAGCATTTCCTCGGGTGTCTCAAACCGTCGTTTTGGCACTTTAGGCGCCTCCTCTGCGTCCATTTTCAAGGCTCTCTTCCCGAGCTGTCTATTGCACAGAGACCACCCACACCACTCGCATGCCACTGTCTCAACCTCTCCGTCTGCTGGCGCCACCTGCTGTTCTTGTACTGATGACTGATCTGGATATAAATGCTCCGTCATAATACTTGATTATAGCATGGATGGTTAAAAATGAGGAGAGACCAGCTCGTAGCAACCTAGCGAAATTACCAGTCCATTCCGACCGCCCGCAGTAAACTCAGTGCACCAGTTCCATAAAATCGGAAGAGTTCATATATTCAAAATCATGTGCCAGGTGGTCACTCAGGAGATTGTTAACATTCAAGGGGCGCGGCACCGCAGCGCCGAGATATATGGCGGCAATGAGCGCCGTCGATAAGCTGTGGCGAAGATTGAGTACGGCAAGCTTTTCAAAAATATCCGCTTGATGTGTTTCGAGGTAGGTTTTGTGTAGCTTGGTCATCGAGCCTTTCGCGAGTTCTGGCTGCGTCACGTCAAGCCCCAGATCCTCGGCCACATCGACGAGGCGCCGGCTGGCTATCGGCGTCAGACAATCGACGTCGTACCTCGTGTCAATTACCGCCTGATTTTGCCGCCGCTCTCTCCACTGGTTGTACAGCCAATCCACCTGCTCTGTTGCAATTGGCGACGATCGTTTCAGTACTGATAAATCGGCGCAGAGTTGGTGGCCCGCAAAGGTCACGTTGGACAATGTCTGCGAGGAAGCGATATCTGACTCGATCATTTCCAGAAGCCGCGGCACCTCGTCCTCTGATTCCAGATAGACTGACTTGAATCCAAATTCGAGCAGGCTTTGATCCTCCGGTGAATCAAAATGCGCAAGGTCAATGATGGCCCATGAGTAGCAAAACGGTTTTGATGCTCCCCGAACCCGGAAATTCTTTGTCCACTCAACATCGAGCGCAGCCACGAGACTTCGTTCCCGACCAAACGGGCGTTCTGCCCACTGCAAGTTTGTTCTCAGGTGCATCGTCGTGTTTGTCAAATAAACCCTGACTTTTCTTTTTCTTAATCATTTTCTATCAATTACTCAGGAATAGACAGTGTGCCACTGCTATCAATATTTAACTCTCCAGCTTCAATAGCATCACAAAGAATACGCGTGGCGCTTTCTTCAGTAGCTCCACGTTCTACGAGCGCCCACAGAGCATCGCTGAAATCAACACCACCAGCACTAATATGATCTGTCTCTGGAAGCTTCAAATCCTCCATATTACCTCCATTTACTTGGGTGATTCGTGGTGGGGGTGGCTGGGATCGAACCAGCGACCAACAGGTTATGAGCCCGCTGCTCTAACCGCTGAGCTACACCCCCATGAGCGATATTATACCGTAAAAGTGGCCGAGTGAGAAGTGGCGTCAATTTACCCCACTACCGACCGTCAAGCTGTTCGTGCATTCCTGAGGGCAGTGCGCACCATCCTAATTCCATCCCTATTTGTCTGTTTTTGTTTCTCAGTTAACGGGCCCTGTCCTGATGCTTCATGGGCTTGTTGCGTGCGCGTATCAAAACGACTACGTTCACGAGGGGGTGTTTTCTTATTAACAGAGGTACTTTGATCAGACAATGGCTGACTATTCGCATGAACAATCTGACAAGACGGCGGTTTAAACCCAAGTGCCCATCGCGCTCCATAATATGAACAGCCTGTTTTATCGACAAGTTCATCAACCTTCTCCCACTCCTCCGCGGTCAATTCACAGTCCCACTCATCGCCAACCTGCAACAGTTCATTCATAATTATTAAATATCACATTTTACTCATAAAAGCAATACTATCTCAGTGCCTCAATGCTTCACCACAAAAAGACTCCCGCATGAGCGAGAGTCTTTGAGGCACCTGTTTGTTTGATACCATTGTACCGGTAACCAGGTGTATAATGCAAGTGCTTATTTCTTCTTTTTGATCGTCAAAAAGCCGTTGCGTGGATTTTCGGTAACGATCCGGTCATCTGGCAAGTCGCATGGCTCGCCCTTGGCGTTCTTTTCAACCTTGGCGAAAAAATAAATCGTCTGCGTTTTGCCACCGCGCAGCGTGACTTCGGTTTTATGCAAGTAGTATGTAATGCCTTTTGAGTTTGTGTGCTTATAAGCCATTCGTATACCTCCTGTTAGTATTATACTATTCTAGATTAGCGTCTCTGTTGACCCCTGTCAAGCCTAAAGCGGTTTTTGACGATACCGAAGCAGCAGTTTCAGTACCGCCAAAACTACCAGTCGAGCAATGATAATCAGCATAATTACCCCTGTTACCACCAATGACCAGCCAGCCAAGTCCGATGACCAGAGTGGCGGCACAAATGTCTGATAATACGGCGCGGTGGATGGCGGCGTAAATTTGAGGTCAAGTGACGAGGCGGCCGGGTACTTCGCCCATTCATCATTGATGCAGCTGACGTAGCGCGGGTCGGCCGTAGCATAAAATCGCCCCCAACCACCAGCCTGTGCTCGAGCGTCGCAGACTTGGCGGACTTTGGCGACCGTGTCGTTGCTGGAACGAGAGGCTGACTTTGACTCAAATTCTTTCCAGGCCGCCTCGTAGGCCCGCTTGTACGAGTGCTCCAGCGCGATGCGTCCCGGATCGGCGTTCATGTGCGCGACCACATAGCGCTGCAAGTCATACACCCGCCGCTCCAGCGCGCCCTCGTCGCCCTCCTTGTCAGCATTGATGACGGCGTCACGGCGCTCGATCATGCCGATATTATTTAGCCTGAGGAATGTCGCACTGATAAACGACGCCATCACTAGCAAAATGACCAGCTGCCATGTCTTGATTTCTTCTAGCCGCCGGATCGCCCGACGCGTGCCTCGCTTATCTGCCATTCCCCACCTTTCTCACCTCATTATACCAAAGATACTAGGTGAATGCGACACGGGGCTAGCGTCAGTGGTATAATGACGCTATGAGGATTTATTTTTCGGGAATTGGTGGCGTGGCGATCGGACCACTGGCAGAAATGGCCATTGGCGCTGGGCACGAGGTCTGTGGCTCTGACCGGGCGACCGGTTTGATGACAGAGGCGCTCAGACGGGATGGGATCACCGTGTCGTTTGACCAGTCAGGCGAGTTTTTACGCAGCGAGCATCAGCGAGCGCCCTTTGACTGGTTCGTCTATACGGCGGCCCTGCCAGCGGATCATCCGGAGTTAGTGCTAGCGAGGCAGCTGGGGATTCGCACCAGCAAGCGTGACGAGCTACTCGCTCAGATTATCGCCGACAAGGAGCTCAAGCTCATCGCCGTCACCGGTACGCACGGCAAGACGACGACGACTGGTATGCTGGTGTGGATGTTGCAGCAGCTCGACGTGCCGGTGAGCTACCTGGTTGGCTCGACACTTAGTTTTGGCCCGAGCGGTCGGTTTGATCCGGCCAGTCAATTTTTGGTATATGAATGCGACGAGTTTGACCGCAATTTCCTTCACTTTTCGCCGTGGCTGAGCCTGATTACCTCAGTTGATTATGATCATCCCGACACCTTTCCGACGCCAGATGATTACCGGGCGGCGTTTCGGCAATTTGGCGAGCAGTCGACGCAGGTGATCGCTTGGCGAGAGGACGCTGAGGTATTTACTCCGGCCAACGTAACAGTGCTTGAACAGACTGACCCACAGATAACGCTGGCTGGCGAACACAACCGGCGTAACGGCACGCTGGCAGCACGAGCGGTGATGACGGTGCGAGAGGCGGCCGCCCTTGAGATTGAGGATGAGGCAATTATCACGGCGCTCAACACCTTTCCGGGTACCGGCCGGCGCTTTGAAAAACTGGCCGACAATCTCTATACCGACTATGGCCATCATCCGTCGGAGATTGCCGCCACGCTGCAGCTGGCTCATGAGCTAAATGACCGCGTGGTGCTCGTCTACCAGCCACACCAAAATATTCGCCAGCACGAGGTTCGTGAACGCTACACTGATCAGATTTTTACCCATGCCAGCGAGATATATTGGCTGCCGACGTACTTGACCCGCGAGGACCCAAACCTGCCGGTGCTGACGCCGGAGGAATTGACACGCCAATTGACGACGGACAAGGTGCATATCGCGCAGCTGGATGAGGCGCTGTGGCACACGATTGAACAGCAACGAGCGCACGGCGCGCTGGTACTCGGTATGGGTGCCGGGACAATCGACGGGTGGCTGCGCGAGCAGTTAGGCCGCAGCGCTTGATCACAAGTATAGCCAGCCTATTCGTCAGACTCGCCACCGAGCGCCGCCCGGATATCGTCATACGAAAACCCTTGACGCGCTAGATACGCCATAAACTTTTGCTGATCGCCGGCGTATTTATAGCGTTTTTTAGCGATAATTTTTTGTAACTCCTCGTCGTCGGAGCGGATATTTTCGCTGATTAGTCGCTCTATCGTCTCGCGGTCAATTCCCTTTTGTGCCAACTCTAATTTTAGCCGCCTGACACTAGCCCCTTTTTGTATAAATCGATGCTCCAGCCAAAAGCGGGCAAACTTCTCATCATCGAGGTACTGTTTCTCGATCAGCCGTGCGAGCACCCGCTCGGTAATTTCCGGCTTCACGCCCGGACGCTCGGTAATTTTACCGGTCTTTGGCGAGCGCTTTTTGGTCGGCCTGGTTTTACGCCACAAATAATCGCGCAGTTCTTTAACCGAGCGCGGCCGCGTCAAACAATACTCCATGGCCCGGGCGTACAACTTACCAAACTGACTCTCGTCCTCCAGCGCCGCCAGCTCTTCATCGCTATATTCGCGCCCAACCTTAATCCCCAACTCACCCAACTGAAAGACATCAAGACTGAAGCGGTACTTGCCGTCAACACTCACATTAACGCGGTTTTTATCGCGAGTCTGGAGGGAAATGTTAGTGATTTTCATGAAGCAACCTATCACTCCTCCCGGTATCCTCAAGGTAATCAATGATCTGCGGTAACGCTTTTAGCCCCGACTCTGATCCAAGATGATGACCATTGTGGACAATTACGAATTCTGCACCAAGCCGCCCAGCAAACACCCTAGCGTCACCATATGAGCAATATGGATCGTTGTCGCTATGAATAAATAGCAGCCGCCCTGCGCCACAGCGAATCTTCTCAATATCAAAACCAGCATCAGGCCATAAGCTATCAAATTGACCTGGTTCATACTGATCCGTACCGATCGTCAATCGTTCATTCAAGAATGTACCGACGAGAATTGCCGTCTCGACTACAGGGATATCGTCTGACTGCAATAGATTCAAAACTGTCGTTGCACCAGAAGAATGTCCAACTAAAAGATTATCTGTAAAATCCCAGCCCTGACTCAACAGAAAATGATGATATTCCTCCCTATTGGGTGTGTGGCAATTTGGTAGTTGCGGTTCAAAAACTTTGTAGTTATGCGCTTTTAGCCAATCGTGCAACCAACCAAACCAATGCTCTCTTGGCGTACCATCTGTCCCATGAAGTAAGACCGCCTTTTTCATATAAGTATCTTTCGGATTGCCCGCTTATACACTTCTGGCAGATTATCGAGTTGAAGCGCCGCACTGATAGTAAACTTTTGAAACTCAGCCTTGCCAGCCTCACCGTTAAGCTCAGGTTCACCGACCTTTTGGCCTACATTACTAGCAAAAGTAACGATCCCGACATGTGTTGTCGTTCCAAAATCCTTTTTCCAAATATACACATCGACAAGACGTGGTGATACTAGCTCAACACCCAGCTCCTCAGCAATTTCACGAACGATCGTCTGTTCTGGTTGCTCATCCTCATCAAGCCGACCACCAGGTAGCTCCCAATCATCGCGCTCATTTTTTCGTAGCCATATACTGTCGCCATCACAAACAATTGCTTTACATGACAGCGTGACTGCTAAATTTCCCCATTTATCACGCAGCGTTACTCGCTGACCAGCCATTGGCTACCCCTCCGCTTCTTTGACCTTCTCCCGAACCTTCTGATCAATTTCTGCCAAAACCTCAGGATTTTCTTTCAGATACAATTTTGTCTTGTCGCGGCCTTGACCAATAGTCTCGCCGTTATATTTGTAAAAGGCGCCAGATTTTTCGACAATGCCGTGCGTGGCTGCCAAATCCAGAATATCGCCAGTTTTAGAGATGCCTTCGTTATACATAATGTCAAACTCAGCGATGCGGAATGGCGGCGCAATCTTATTCTTCACCACCTTGATCTTGGTGCGGTTACCGAGGATATCATCGCCAACCTTGATCTGCCCGATCCGGCGAATATCCACCCGCTGCGAGGCGTAAAACTTCAGTGCATTACCACCCGTCGTGGTCTCGGGGTTACCAAACATCACACCAATCTTCATGCGGATCTGGTTAATGAAAATCACCGTGGCTTTTGACTTGTTGATGATGCCAGTCAGTTTACGTAGCGCCTGGCTCATCAGCCGTGCCTGCAGACCCATGTGCGAATCGCCCATATCACCGTCAATTTCTGCTTGCGGCGTCAGTGCCGCCACTGAGTCCACCACGATCAGATCCACCGCGTTTGAACGCACCAAGGTTTCGGTAATTTCCAGCGCCTGCTCACCGTTGTCTGGCTGCGACACCAACAGATTTTCGGTATCCACGCCCAATCGCTTGGCGTAGGCAGGGTCAAGCGCGTGCTCAGCGTCGATGAACGCCGCCGTACCACCCTGCTTTTGAATTTCAGCAATGGCATGTAGCGTCAACGTCGTCTTACCTGAACTTTCTGGGCCATAAATCTCAATGATACGACCCTTTGGATAGCCGCCGCCCAGCGCCAAATCGAGGCTCAGCGAACCTGACGGAATCACTTCAACATCGACTTTGTGCGCCTCGCCCAGCTTCATAATCGAGCCATCACCAAACTGCTTGGTGATTTGATCCATCGCCAGGCCCAATGCCTTTAATTTACCATTATCAATCTTTTTCTCTGTCACCCGAGCCGTACCAGTCGCGGCGTCTGTTTGATGTTTGTCATCGGTTTTCGCTGTGCTAGCCATACCTCTCCCTCCGTTATCTTATGCTGTATAGTATACCATAAATCAAGCGCCTACCGCGAGCGATGAAACTTTGCTATAATAGACCACATGAAACGACAAGCAGGCTTTACGGTGATCGAGGTGCTGGTAGCGATTATATTTCTCGGCGTGGCTACGGCGGTGGCGTTCACCCAGCTGGTGACAATTCAACGCGAGCACCAAAACGACCGGAAAAAAACCGCTATTAATGCCATGCATTACAGCCTCGAAGAAGCCTATTACAAACGACACGGCTTTTATCCGGAAAAGATCACTGACGAGACGCTGCCGACCATGGACAAGGAGCTACTCACAGATCCGAGTGGTAAAAAGCTTGGCGACAATGACAGCGCCTATCGCTACGAGCCGACTAATTGCCAAAGCGGTAAATGTAAATCATATTCGCTCAGGGCCATGCTTGATGGCGAGGCAGATTTCGTCAAAGACAGCCGCCACAAATAACTAAATTGTAGCCAAACTAATCGTAACAGACTGGCCGGCCGTTTTTGAAGGCTTCAATGGCGTTGTTGAGGATAGCCACTTGGTGCTTGGGATTGGCCACGTAATGAAAAATATAAGTCGTCTCCTCACCCTCAGTACTGAGGCGAATGGTGCCGTAGTTAAAGATTGTCTGGGCGATACCAGCCTGGAAAAAGCTGGCGTCCTCAATGCTACCGAGGCTGACTGTCTGCTCGTGCCGAACGAAGAGGCTCTGTTGGATTTCCTGGATGACGCTTTCATTCGTCATGAAAAAATGATTCTGTAAATACACCCACAGGGTGATCGCGCCGCCAAGCACCACCAAGGCAACGAGCAGCAGCGCAATACCCAGCACTGCCCCCGGATTCACCGCCGGAAACAGCGGAATATTAGCGGTGAGCGACGAGAACGAGGCCGCAAATACCAGTAGCACCACGACCAACAGGAGGGTGATGGCTGTAGGAATGACCATGCCGATCGGGTGACGCTTGATGTCGAGGATGACATATTCGCCCTCGCTGAGATTGAGCTGCGGATAGTCACGAACGGACTGGTCGTGGCGCGCCTTAGTCTCTGGGCTGACTGCGGGAACGGTCGGCTCAAGCGGCCGCGCCGCATGAACAACATTTGGTTCGTTAGCGTATTGGGCACGAATCTGTGGATTGAAATTTTGCCCCTCGATCATCTCTGGCTGAATGGTGACGTGCGAGGCTGGCTGTGGCTCAATCGGCGGCGCAGTCGTCACCGGCGGCGGTGTCACGTCAGCTGGCGGATGATGATACAGCGGTCGACCGTCAGAATCATACGCAACCGGCTGGGTGTAGTCAGGCTCAGGATTAGTCTGGTTCGGATTCATTAGTTCTAGTATAGCATATCGGCTGGACTATGCGATGTTACGAGCATATTTTGTCCGATTGTTATGGCGTGGATTACGTTGCGCCACCCGCCGCAGATCCTCGTGCGCATCAAACTCGTCAATGATCTTATGCCCCAGTATCCGCTCAAGCACGTCCTCCAGGCTGACGATACCAACCGTCTCGCGAAACTCATTCACTACGATGAACAAATGATGCCGCACTCGCAAAAACGCCGCCAGCGCGTGTTGTAATGTCTGATCCTCGCGGATGTAATACACATTTTTCTCCATGACGGTTCGTGCCTGCTTGCTCGTCGACGAACGGTTAATTGTCAGTAGATCCTGAATATATAGCATCCCCACTATATGATCAATATCGCCCTTGGTCACCGGAAAGCGGCTATGCCCGGTCTTGTGCAGCGCGTCCAGCACCAGTGGCCCCAATACCTCGTCCTGATCCACCGTATCAATCACGCTACGCGGCGTCATCACTTCCTTGACCGGCACCGCATCAAACGACAGCACGCCGATGACCATCTTTTTCTCACCCTCGCTAAGCGCCTCACCCGCCTGCTCGACCATAGTGACGAGCTCTTCTTTTGACTCAATATCATAGCCGTCATTGGGCATTGGCGCCACCGAGCGAATCATCGCAAACAACGTCGGAAACTTCTCAATCAGCGCTAAAATTCGCCCCTCATACCGCTCGTAAAGCCGCTGGGAATATTGTTGCCATAGTGAAATCCGCGCCAGTGCTCCTATCTCCAGTGCGATCACCAGCGAGATAATAATGCCCAGTAGCCAATGAAACAACTCCACACCAATGACACTGAGCGTCACCAGCAGCACCGCTGCAATCACCCGCTGCAATGAGAAAATATCCCGCATCAGCGCATGTCGCTTTAACAAATGCTGCGCATCCTGATCACCACGACGCGCTCGCCGCTGCAGCTCGAACTTACTGTGTGACGAGGCCTGCGGATGAACGCCCATGACTATTACGAGCAATATCAGCGCTATCACATACAGCATTCCTAGCAAAATATCGCTCATGCTGTTCATTGTATACTTTTTATGCTATAATAGCCAGAGTTAATTTGGAGGAACTATGAACGGAAAAACCTGGGCTATCTTTGCAATCGTTGTCGCGGCTGTCGTCGGCGGTATGATTTATCTGTCAACACAGAATCGTTTGAACGTTAGTGATATCTCAAATGACGCAGCTATGCGCATCATACCGGCCGAAGCGCGCACTGGTAACATCAGCGAGCACACTATCGGTAATACCAACGGCAAAGTTGTGATGATCGAATACGGCGACTACCAGTGTCCAGGCTGCCGCACCGCTGCACCAGAAGCCAAGCGCGTAGCCGAGAAATACAAGGATCACGTCGCGCTGGTCTTTCGTAATTATCCGATCCCGTCGCTCCATCCAAACGCCCGAGCAGCGGCGGCGGTCGCCGAGGCAGCCGGGCTGCAGGGCAAGTTCTGGGAAATGCACGACCTACTCTACACCAACCAGGGCGCATGGAGCAATGCCCGTGCCAAAGAACGCACCGACGTCTTCAGTGGCTACGCCAAGCAGCTGGGTCTGAATGTTGAGAAATTTAATACGGACCTAGCCTCCGGTGCTGTCACGAAGAAAATTGACTTTGACGTGGCAGTCGGGCGACAGTTACAAATTGATGGCACACCAACCTTTTTCATCAATGGCAACAAGCTTAACCTCGGTGACGCTAGCTCTATCGAAAATGCTGTCAAAGACGCCCTGAAAAAAGCCGGTGTCGCAGTTGATAAAGCAAAAAGCTAACCTTAAGCCAAAACCACCGACCAAAGCAAACCCGATTAAAAAATCACCCCGGTGCCTGTGGGGTGATTTTTTATGCCGTCCCTTTGTAGGACATGCGCACTTATTGTGCTATGTATGTTTGCCATTTGGCAGGCACCACATCCACTGCGACCTTCTTGCGCCGACTGGTCGACACAACATTGATTGCTATTGGCATGTGTTTCGTACTCCTTTGTACTAGTGCAGCCTCACGCGCTTCGACCTTTATTGCCCCCTTTATGATAAGCAGCGACATGCTTCGGCGCGAGACACATCAGCCATGATAACAAAGACTGATACGAACGTCAAGCCAGGTCTACCTCTGATCTGACCCCTGATATCAGCCTCAAAACAAGCGCAGTCGCTTGGCGAAGATATATACAATGCCGATGAGCAGCACCGTAAACCCGGTAATCACCGGATAGGCCCACGCCTCACCTTGAAACGGCAAGGTAATATTCATGCCGTACATACCGTAAAACACATTCGGGATCGCCAGGAGAATAGTGATGGCGGTCAAGACTTTCATCCGCTGGTTGAGGACATTGTTGGCGATGGTTGAATAAGCGTTCTGGATGCTGGTGATGGTCTGGCTGTTGGCGGCGACCATGACTAGTAATTGCTTGACGTGCAGTACCAGATCGCCCAGTGCCTCGAGATCGCGCACCGTGAATAGGCCACGACGATTGAGCGCTAATTGGCCGAGCACGCTCGCTAACCCCTCGAGGCTCGAATGAAATTCGTTGAGGCTATCTTCAATAGCCACAAACTCGATAAAGTCAGCATTTTTTACCTCGTGGCGCGCCAGCCGATGCCGGGCCGCAGCGATATTACTAGCGAGGTCATGGATCTGCTGCTCATACGCAGCCACCACACAAGCGATAGTCGCTGCGAGGAGCGCACCAGGCTTGTCGGTCGTGGTCGTGAGAAACGGCTCGGCGGCTTGCGGCGAGAAATTATTGGCAGGATTAATCGTTACAAACTGGGTTTTTGATACCGCAGCCAGCAGCGGTGCGGTTTTTATAACATCGTCTCGAACAAGCGGCAGCCGCACAAAGACATACTCAATGCCGCCGCTATATTCCATCCGTGGCAGCTCGCGCACATCGGCCGCGTCACGGACAATATTTTCATCAAGGCCGAACTGCTCGGCCAATTCATCTAGACATAGCGTACCGCTGGCATGCGCCCACACGCCACGATGAAACTGATGCGTTTGCCCTAACGAATCACCCATACATCGCCGCTCAAAGTAGCCCACCGTCATGAGAAAATTATACCCCAAAAATACCACTCTGGCAATTAGCCGCGCAGTCGCTTTTCCCTGACCGGCATTACCGCAATCATCGCAACAACCATCAGCCCCGAACTGATCAAGAATACCTGATGCAGCCCATCGGTAAACGCATGGAGGATGACATTGGTAAATTCGTCCTGCTGCTGGCCGAATTGCTGTTTTGCCTGGGCCCGGGCCGGTGCCGGTAGTCGCTCAAACCCTTGAGCTGCAGCCCGAGCGATCGTCTCTTTTTGAGCATTCAGCCGCAGCAGTACGTCAGCGTTCAGCTCACCGGACAGCATCTGCTGGGCAGCCGGTGAGCGCTGTAAACTCTGAATATATGACAGCTGATGCGGATCGCCAACATGTGCTAGGATGCCGGCGGTCAGTACGCCCGATAACACTGCCGCACCAATCGTCGAGCCCAGCCCACGAAATAGCTGCACGCTGGAGGTCGCCGCACCGAGGTCTTTTTGCGTAAACTCATTCTGCACCGCCAAGGTCAAGATCGGTATCGCCGCGCCGAATCCAAGCCCAACAAATACCGCCACGATAGCTTCGTGCCAATATGGCGATTCTGGCTGTAGAATTGTTAGCACGGCGACACCGACCGCCGTTAGCCCAAAACCGGCCACTATCCAGCGTTTATATGCACCGGTTTTAGCAACCAGCCGACCGATAGTTATCGAGCTTGTTATACTGCCTGCTACCATCGGTAGCAGCATCAGCCCAGCCTGCGAGGCAGTGGCGCCAAACACCTGCTGATTGAACTGTGTTAGATACAAAATTGCCCCCATAAAGGCCGCGCCAAACAAGCTAGCCGCCACCATGATCAAACGATATGTCCGATTGGCAAAGAACCGTAGTGGCAGAATCGGCTGTTTGGCTCGCCGCTCGATCAGCACAAAACTCAGCGCCGCCAGTGCTGATATCGTTAGTAGCATACCCTGAACCAACGCTAGGCTAACACCGCGCTCGATTAGTCCCTTAAAGATCATCTCCGTGTTGTCTACCGCCAGCACCAGTGTCGCCAGAGCAATGGTGATAAACAGCGCACCGAGGTAATCGGGCTTGTGCGTGCGGTCGTGCTTGATCTGCGGACAGTAGCGAATGATGAGCACGGTAGCGATCACGCCGATCGGCACATTGATCAAGAACGTCCAGCGCCAATCACTGACCATGCCAAATAGCGACACACCATCTGTCAGCCAACCACCGATTAACGGCCCGGCTACTGAACTCATCCCAAAGACTGCACCAAACAGTCCTTGCCATTTACTACGTTCCTTTGGCGGAAAGAGGTCGCCGACAATAGTAAAGGCGTTCGCAGTGATGATACCGCCGCCGATGCCCTGCAGCGCCCGCCACGCAATCAGCCACTCGACTGTCGGCGCCAGGCCGCTCAGCAGCGAGCCGATGGTAAAGATACTCACTCCGGCGAGCAACAGCGGCTTGCGGCCATACATGTCGCTCAACTTACCAGCCAGCGGCACGGTCACCGTGGTGGTCAACATGTAAGCAGTCACGATGAAGCCAAGCGACGAAAAGCTATTAAACTCCTTGACAATCGCCGCCAGCGCCGTCGAGACAATCGTCTGATCCAGCGCCACCAAAAACAGCGCGCTCATCACCGCGCTCATGACAATTAATTTATTTCTGATTGATAATTCGTGTAGCATTGTTACCTTTCACGCTATTCAAGTATCAGCAGCCCATAAAGTGTAAGAGCTCTCCAACTCAACTACTTAGTACGATTTACATCCCGCACCCAAGTGTAGTATTTTACACCGGACGGGCGGCGGGTGTCAAGAAATACCAGGCGGACAGAATCCGCCCCAACCCGGCCTCGCTAAAATTCTTACTTAACCAGTCGCAGCCGCTCAACCAGCCAGTCTCTTGGCAGGATCGACAAGAACCAGCCAGCACGCGGGCCGGAATCTTTGCCAATGAGCACACGGTAGATGGTGGTGAATAGTTCCCGCGGCGGCAGCAAACCGCTTTCCTTGTAGGTGTAAATTGCTTGATGAAACCAATTACCATCAGCCTCAGCCGGCGCCCCGGCGATATCGTCAGCTAATCGCCGCAGGTATTCTTTTTGTTCTGGCGAAAACTCATCGGGATGTATCTCATCCGCTAGGCGAAACTTCAATGACTCGGGCGCCCACTGTTCCAGCCACCGACTGACATAGCCTAGTTCCGTGATAATCACTGCCTCTTCCTCATCGACGATGCGGGCGTATTCTGGACTGCGCCGCAAAATCTCTACTGTTTTTACCGTGTCGCACAACGCCGCTTGGTATGAAATGACCAGATGCGAGAATGGAATTGAGCTGACCGCTGGATGACTCAGCCCGTCAGTGCACAAGAATAATAGCCGTTCATCGAGCTCATTTTGCGGATGCTGCTTCATCGCCGCGAAGTCGTCAACCAGCCGCACCAGGCTATCGGTCTCATCAAAATACAGACGCTTGGCCGGCGAATACCGGAGCATGAAATAGCGCACCACCTCAGGTGGCAACATATCGACGACATCATGCGCGTTCACGCCGGTGCCTTTGCTGGCGCTCATCTTTTTGGTATCACCGGTGCGATTGATAAAATCATACGGCACCGGTACTGGCGCCTCAATGTCATAAACCTCGCGAGCAATCCGCTTGCCGGTATCATACGAGCCGCCCTTCGTGGCGTGATCACGGCCAAACGGCTCAACATCAACCCCGAGCAACCACCACCGCCCCGGCCAGTCCAACCGCCAGTCCAGCTTTACCTGCCCGTCATCGTACCGAACCGTGCGCTCCGAGTCATCATGACTACGATAGGTAATCGTTTTAGCATCACTATCCATGCTAATGAACCGACGATTTTTCAGCCGACCATGCTCCATGATTTGGATTGGCGACCACTGATCATCCAGCTGCCGACCCGACACTTCCTGGATGGCCGATTTGGCCTTGTCAATGCGGCTCAACGAGCGCTCGATGGCCGGCACAAAAAACCCGCTCCGATACTTATCGCTAGCATAGACCACGTCCATGGTGACGCCAATTTTATCGGCGCTCTCTAAAAATGGCTTCAGGCAAAAATCTCCCCACGAATCATACCGATCATCTGGTGATGGCACCGTGCAGAGCGGCATGCCGAGGTACTGCTCGTAACTGGCCGGCAGATTAACCGGCACTTTACGAAAGGCGTCCAGGTTATCCGAAACGTGAACGTGGCGCGCCCGAATGCCAGCTTGTTTTAGCGCCCGCACTACGGCATCAGCGATAACAATTTCACGCAAATGCCCCACATGATACACGCCCGACGGCGATGCACCCGAGGAAACGAGTACTTCTTTATCTACACTTCGAAACTGATCTACGATATCATCAAGCCACTTCATATGTGTTATTATACACCATGAAAATATTACTCTGCGCATTAGCCCAACCATTCGCCTTATGAATATTCAAAAAGCAATTATCTTATTCGAGAAGATCCGCGACTTGCCATACGGAACAAGTGGTAATAGTGGGATGTGGTCCTGCTACCAAAAATGCGTGTATTTACAGCGAGAATTACAAAAAGTTGACATAGCAAGCCAGTTGTTGATTGGCGTATTTAATTGGCAGGATTTACCAATACCTGATCGTATTCTTAAACTACGTCAATGTCGAAACGAGCGACACATTATGCTTCGTGTATTTATTGATGGATCAGTCTGTAATATTGATCCATCAATTGATAACAAACTCGTATCAATTTTACCAATAGCTCAATGGGATGGAATTTCGAGTACGATAACCATGGCACCGCTCAAGCATCTGCGAATCTACCAACCGCATTCCCTACATGAGCGTATTTCGTCGCGATTGCGACATCAATTCTTTGGTTGTAATCCTGAGAAGTTTTACACCGAACTCGATGCGTGGCTAGCAGCACATAGAATTAAGTCTGGATTAACAGGACAAGAGCAGGAGCGGTAGCTATCCTACCATCCACCCTCAAACTACCTAACTCGATTATTCCCACCGAAATAGCTTGATCGCCGCAATGTAAACAATGAGAATCCACGCAGTTACGGCACCAAGTTGCGGTAGGACCTCGATCAAACTGGCGTGCTCAGTCATGATCAAGCGAAATCCTTCCGTAATCGGGGTCATCGGGATGAGCTGAGAAGCACCACGTAACCATTCTGGGAACATGTAGAGCGGGAAAAATGCACCAGACAAGAACATCATCGGGAAGGACACGAGGTTGGTTAACGGTGCCGACTGGTTTTCATTCTTTGCCCAGCCACCAATTAATAGACCTAGGCCCACCATCATAAAGGCCGCCAGCACCGCCATAAGGACGAAGAGCCCCCAATCGCCACGCATATTAAATTGGAATACGAATGTACCGACAATCACCATCATGACGAGGCTCAACAGCGAGATGATGACATAATGAATTGCCATAGAAATAATCAGCTGACCCGAGGTAAACGGCGCCGCACGCAGTCGGCGGTAAGAGCCGCGCTGCTTTTCAGCTGGCATTTGATTAGCCAAACCGAAAATACCCATGCTCATCAAGCTAAAGGCAAGCAGACCAGTAAAGGTATAGTCAAACGACTTCAACTGCTCATCGCCAACTGCTTTACCGGCGGCTTTAATTGGTGCTTCCGGCTGGCCCAGGTGCTTATTGATCTCATTAGCAACCTGACCCATCACTGCCGTCAGCGCACTACCAGTCTGCTCCGATCCCTTGCCGTACAGCACATTGATCGTACCGGCTGGCTTGGCATTATTGCCCTCTCCCTTTACTTCGCCAAAACCACTCGGTAGTTCAATGATGCCGTTCAGCTCCGAGCGCTTGAGCTTCTCACGGGCATCGTCCATATCCTTGACATCTTTGATCTTGAGAACCGAATCTTTAGCGTTTCCCTTGGCGCTATCGACAAAATTTTTCGCAAATTCTGTTTGTGAATTATTGATAATCGCCACATTAAAGCTGGTTGATTGATCCTTAAAGATTGAGCCAAATATAAACAAGAATAGCAACGGAAACAAGAAGGTAAAGAACAGCGACATTTTATCGCGGATGAAACGTTTTTGCTGGGCGCGCACTTGCCCAAATACACCAGTCCAATATTTTTTCATACTACTCCCGAATCGCCTTTCCTGTTAAGTCAATAAATACATCCTCCAAATTGGCCTGCTCGACAACTTGCTTTTTCTTGAAGCCGCGCGCCAATAGTTGCTGGATCAGATTGTGCGGTGTATCAATGGTGATAATCTTGCCATTGTCCATAATCGCCAAGCGGTCGCACAGCAGTTCGGCCTCGTCCATATAATGCGTGGTCAGCACGATAGTGATACCTTCGTCGCGAATCTCTTTGATCAAATCCCAGAGATTGCGGCGAGCCTGCGGGTCGAGGCCAGTGGTCGGCTCGTCGAGGAACAGCACCGTCGGATTGTTAACCAGCGTCGACGCGATGGCGAAGCGCTGCTTTTGCCCGCCTGAGAGCTGCTCGACATAGCTTTTGGCTTTGTCGGTCAATTGCACCTTGGCCAGCAGCGCGTCAGCGTCGACCGTTTGTCCGTACAGACTAGCAAACATTTTCAATTGTTCACGCAGGGTCAGCTTGTCATAAAACATCGTCGATTGCAGCTGGATGCCGATGATGTTTTTAATGCGCCTAGGCTCCCTGGCAACATCGACCCCGTCGATGGTCGCCGTGCCGCCATCAATCGTCCGGAGCGCCTCCAACATCTCTAGTGTCGTCGTCTTACCAGCACCATTCGGCCCGAGGATGCCGAAAATCTCACCTTTCTTGACCTCAAACGACACGCTATCGACGACGTTCTTGCCGTCGTACGTCTTGACGAGTTGGTCAACTGTTATGATTGGTTCGGGTTGAGCCATACAAACTCCTTTCCGTGCTCTGTTTTAGCACCGCATACCTTAGCGATAGAATGACTCCCTGCCAGCCTATCTTTAGTTAGTCATTATAACACTCTGCGTGGGGTATGCAACCCGGGAGGACTAGCCAAGCCGACACGATACCGTTATACTAACCATATGCCAAAGAAGCCCCACCTCTCCATCACGCAGCCGCGTAGTCGCCTCAAGAAACGGTACGTATTTGCGCTGGTGCTGATACCATTAATCGCTGTTTGCATCAGTCTCGGCGCGCTGTATTGGCCAAAAATTACTCATAAACTTCACTCGCTGAGGGTGGCCGGCAGCATTGATTCATCACGCGGCGAGGCGACATTCCCGCAGATTGATACTACAAATTTACATCCGACCCGGCAAAAAATTATTAGCCTCGCCAAAACCGAATTCGAGGCACAATCCGCCGGCACCAAGTTCAGCCAGGGCGTCCGTGAAGCCTGGTGCGCCGATTTTGTGAGCTGGATCATGCAGCAGGCGGGCGCGCCGCTGAAGAATCCGCACACTGGCGGCTGGCGCATCCCGGGAACGTTTACCTTACGCGAATATTACGAAGCGGTCGGTCGATTCAAGCCCGCAGGCTCTGGCTATCAACCGCGTCCCGGCGACGTGGCAATTTATCGTGGCTCGCCGGTGTTTGGTGATCACACTAACATCGTCTTGAAACATGACGACGGCGTTTTGACCACCGTCGGCGGCAATGAGGCGAACCGCATCCGCGTGTTCGTCAACCGCGATAAGCGCTACGATGGACTGCTGGGATATGGCGTGCTGGCAGAATAAGCCTCGCCCGTCCGGTGCGGGATCTCCCGCGCCTAACCGAGTAGCCGCATTACGCCGCGTGACTTGCCGCTAGCAAAAACGCCACCAATGCGTCGGGCTGCTGCTCGGCCAGCCACGTTACGGCGTCAACGATAGCGTCCTTGTTTGTGCCACCATTTTTGAGCTCCTCGAGGAGGCGCTTGACCGTCCGCTGCGTCTGGCCATCATACCGATCAAGGCGCATCGCCTGAGTGACTTGCTTGACCTGCTCGTCGCTAAGAGCAACGTAAGGCGAGACCACTTCGTGCGCATGCTTGGGGCTGCGCTTGGCGGCTTCAGCCTTGCGTTGGAGGTTTTCCAGGCCTTCAATCGTCGCCCGCATCAAGGCCTCGGCTTCGTCCATGCCGCGTTGATAGGCCTGAGCAAATTCCTCAGAATTATCCCCACCCTCGGAAACGATCGCCGGCAAAAACTCGATCCGCATCACTCGGTGCATATAGGCCTCGCCCATTTCCTCACCGGTCGCCATCACCTCACTCCACCAGGCAACGAACCGCGAATTCTCAGGATCATGTAGCTCGCGCATAGCCGGTAGCTGCGCTAATTTATCCTTAAAAAAGTGAATCAGTTTCTTGATGTCCATGTCGCTTTATTATACCCGAAAATAACGGCAAGCACAAGCGCCATCCCGCCCGAGGGATCTTAGCGCCGCTTCAAAAAATAATAGCCAATCGCCAGCGCCGCTAGCGCACTGCCGCCGATAACCACCCAAAAGGTCACCGGACTCTCCGCGGCCGGCAAGGGCACATTCATGCCATACAGCCCAGCCACCATCGTCGGGATAGTCAGCGCTACCGTGATCACCGTCAGCAGCCGAATTGTCTCGTTCAGGCGGGTGTCCATCACCGCCCGGTAGCTATCACGCACATTGGTGATGGTTCGCAGCAGCGATTTACAACGGCTAATTACCTGTTCAAGGTCGATGGAAATATCTTCAACGTCATCCTTGTCGTCATCCTTGAGTCGCAAACTGCGATTGGCAATCAGCCGCTCAATCGCCCAGTTCATCGGCAGCAAGGCATCCAGGTAGTCATTTAACTTGCGCTCATATTCAGTCAAGGTGACGATATCACGCGCCCGCAAGGTATGAATATCGTCAGTCGCCGCCCGCATCTGACGATTGATGGTCGCCACCCGCCGCTGGTACTGACTTGATACCGCCTCAATCATCGCCACCACCAGTTCAATCCGCCGCGACGTCCGCACCCGTGTCTTATCAATAAACGGCTGCCACAGCCGGCCCAGACTATCGCGCGACAATGTCACCACATACTCTTTGTGAATGCCGAACAAAATTGGCGTGGTAAAATCATTAAAATCATCATCCGTATCCGGCAGCCGGGCGATCAAGTACGTCCACTCATCATCAAACTCAATACGCGGCACCTCATGCGGGTCGAGCGCGTCGCTAATCATGTCCTCGTCCATCCCCAGCGTCAGCAGCTCGGACACCTCCTCTTCAGTTGGCCGTTCGCAGCGTAGCCAACTGCCGCTACGCAATGTCTGAATCGGTGCGATCGCCTCGCCTGTTGAATGCAGGTATTCTATCATGTACTCAGTATAGCTCATTTGAAATATTTTGGTACCGGTTAGATGACAATAAGCTTCGGAGGCCATCATCAAAAACCACCAGCCGAGCTGTCCGACTGGTGGTTTTGAGTGTTTATTTATATGAGAGCTAACTCTTGATGCGCGTACCAGCGGCACCGTTGATAGCGTCAGCGGTTTTTTCGAGCGAGGTGATGATCGCCGTACGCCCCGAAGCGCCGGCCACAAAGCTTAACGCCGCCTGGGTTTTTGGTAGCATTGAGCCAGCCGCAAACTGCCCAGCATCAATGTGCTGCTGCAGCTCCTCGGCTGATACTTCGCCAAGCGCCTGCTCCGTCGGCTGACCAAAATTGACCTTAGCTGCATCAACCGAGGTTAGGATCAATAGTGTGTCCGCCCCGAGTGTGTCCGCCAGCTTGGCCGCTCCAAAATCCTTGTCGATCACTGCAGCCACGCCGCTCAATTGGCCCGACGCATCACGCAGCACCGGGATGCCGCCGCCGCCAGTCGAGACCACCAACACGCCGGCATCGACCAGCGCCTTGATGACGGGAGCCTCGACAATTTCCTGAGGCTTTGGTGATGGCACAACGCGCCGCCAACCACGGCCCGAGTCCTCACGCACGGTATAGCCGCGTTCAGCCTGCACCTTCTTGGCCTCTTCTTCTGAATAAAATGGCCCGATTGGCTTGGTCGGATTTTGAAATGCTGGATCAGCCTGATCAACCACCGTCTGAGTAACGATGCTCACTGCATACTTGTCATGCACACCGCGAGTTGCCAGTGCATCGTGGATCGCTTGCTGCAGCCAAAAGCCGATCAGCCCCTGACTCATTGCACCAGAGTCTTCCAGCGGCAAGCTCGGCACCGCTTCGGTGTTAATCGCCTCCTCGTGTAGGACGATGTTACCGACCTGCGGACCATTACCGTGGACAATGGCTACGCGGTGGCCAGCTTGAATCAGCGGCAGGAGCTGGGCGATGGTCTCGTCAGCCACTCGCTGCTGCGCCTGGGACGAGGCCTCACCCTGCTTTTGCAGGGCGTTGCCCCCGAGCGCGACGACAATGGTTCGCTGCTGATTCATTAGGCAATGGCTCCGTATACCGTGATAGCTACGAGGCTAATGATCGCAAAGACCACCATGATTGGCATCGAGCGCTTCAACCATGCGCGGTACGACACGCCGGCTAGGGCCAGACCGCCCATCAACGAAGCAATGGTTGGCGCCATCATATTCAATAGACCTGATGCCGCGGCAAATGCGACAACGATGATCTCCTTGCTGGAGCCGACCAGGTCGGCTACCGGCGCGATGACTGGCATAGTTGCTGCCGCTAGGCCTGATGATGACGGAATGATAAAGCTCATCGGCAAGTAGAAGATATAAGCGAGAATACCAACAAAGCTACCCGCACCCTTCAGGGCAGATTCGCCCCAGCTGATAATGGTGTCTTGGATGGCACCATTCTGCATCACCACGCCGACACCGGCGGCCACCGCAATGATCAGCGCCACACTCAGTAGATCGGCTGTACCTTTGAGGAAGGTGTCAACAACAAAGACTTCCTCTTTCTTGAATTGGCGATAATAAATCCCTGCGATGACTAAGGTTGACAACAGAAACAGGGTCGAGATCTCGTTGAAGTACCACTCACCAAATGGCAAGACATGATCGAGACCCAAGATAGCACCAACGACCGGTAGCTCTGCAAACCACTTATGGATATCAGCGAACAGCGTGATCCCCCAGTTGCCCCATGGGATCAGCGAGATGATCATCAATAGGAAGGTGACGCCAAAGACCGCCATTACTGCCTTACGCGGACCGGTAAATTCTGGCACGTTGCTCATATCAAGTGCGGTGGTGGCTGGCTTATAACGAACATCGTCTTTATACTTACCAGCTTTTACCTTTGAGGCATATCGCATAGTGAACACGATAGCCGCGACCAAACAGAGCAGCAAAATTATTGATTGGAGGCCCAACACATTACCGAGCGGCACGTCAGCCGACTTGGCAGCAATACCAGTCGAAAATGGATTCAAGGTCGAGCCAAGCACACCAACACCACCACCGAGCACGATCACCATCACCGCGGTCATAGCGTTGTAGCCAGCCGCCATCATGATCGGCACCACCAGCGCATAAAAGGCCACTGCCTCTTCCTGCATGCCGTAGGTGGTACCACCGATAGCGAAGAACGTCATGAGAATTGGGATAAGCCATTTCTCCTTGCCCTTCATCTTGCGCAGCATGGCACCTAGCGTCGCATCCAGCGCACCAGTCTTCATCGTCACCCCGAGGAAGCCACCGAGGATCAACACAAAGACGATGACGTCGAGCTTCTCACTCATGCCCTTGATCGGTGCAAGTGCTGCATCCCACAAACCTTGGCGGGAATCAGTGGTTGTCTCGGTGCCGTCATCGGCTTTTTTAGTAGTGACTTTATCAGTCTGTTTATACGTACCAGCGATGCGCACTGTCTTTTCCGCATCATTTGGATCTGGTTTTGTGTTGTACACACCAGACGGGATGATCCACGTTAGGACTGCCATCAAGGCAATCACCACAAACAGCACGGTAAAGGCTGAGGGCGAGCGCAGCTTTTTCTTAATTTTTTTCATTTTTTCTACCATGTCCGGAGCCTCCTTTACTCCTGTATTAGACATCTACAGCGTCAAAGCGATAACCGCCTTGATGGTATGCATACGATTTTCCGCCTGGTCAAAGACGATCGAATTTGGCGAGCGGAAGACGTCATCCGTCACCTCCATCGCCTCTAGCCCGAAATCGTCCCTGATGTGCTGGCCGGTCGTGGTCAACGCATCATGAAAGGCCGGCAAGCAGTGCATGAACTTGACTTCAGGATTGCCGGTGAGGTTCAGCATGTCGCGATTAACCTGGAAGTGACGCAGCTGATTGATGCGCTCGGCGAACTTATCCTCTTCGCCCATCGACACCCAGACATCGGTGTAAACGACATCCGCACCGCGCAGGGCTTCCTCAAAATTATCAGTGATAGTAATCCGCCCGTGGTTCTGGTGCGCTAGCTCATGCGCGTGATGGACAAGGCCCTCTTCAGGGAACAATTCACGCGGCGCTAAAATCCGAAAGTCCAGCCCCATGATTGCCGAGCCGAGCAGCAAGCTATTAGCCATGTTATTGCGGCCGTCGCCGACAAACACCAGCTTGACGCCGTGCAGCCGACCGAGGTGCTCCTCGATAGTCATAAAGTCGGCTAGAATCTGCGTTGGATGGAACTTATCAGTCAATCCATTCCACACTGGCACGCCGGCGTGCTTCGCTAGATCCTCCACAGTCTTGTGTGCGAAACCGCGAAACTCAATACCGTCAAACATTCGGCCCAGCACCTTGGCGGTGTCCTCGACCGTCTCTTTCTTGCCAAGCTGAATATCGTCCTTACCGAGATATTCCGGCGCGATACCGAGGTCGTTAGCTGCCACCGTAAAGGCGCAGCGCGTCCTGGTCGAGGTCTTCTCAAACAATAACGCAATATTCTTGCCCTCATGAATCCGATGCGGCGTACCAGCATACTTCATCCGCTTATATTCATTCGCCGTCGTTAGTAGCAACCGAATGTCACCCGCGGTAAAATCACCCAGTGTCAAAAATGATCGCCCTTTCAAACTTTGTGCCATTTATACATCCTCCCGTACCAGCGGCATACTCATACAGCGCGGACCACCACGGCCGCGGCCAAGCTCAGCACCGCTGACTTCGATAACTTCAACGCCGTGCTCGCGCAATTTTTGGTTGGTGACGTAGTTGCGGTCATACGTCACCACTACGCCCGGCGCAATTGCCAAGGTGTTCGAGCCGTCGTTCCACTGCTCACGTGCCGCTGCGATCGGATCGCCGCCGCCACATTCGATCAAGGTAACGCTCGGCAGACCCAAGGCCACCCGCAAGACATGCTCGAGATCCGTCTCATGCGTAATACGCGGGAACGGTTGTCCCTCAACCTTTTCCAATACGAAACAATTCATCTTGCCGCCACGATCGCGGATTTCTGGATGAATAGTAAACTTGTCCCGATCAATCATGGTAAATACCGTATCCAGGTGCATAAAGGCATGCGACTTCGGAATTTCCATGGCAACGACTTTCTTAAAGCCAGAGCCAGCAAACAGTTTCGTCGCCATCTTTTCAATTGCCTCAGCCGTGGTGCGCTCCGATACGCCGATGGCCATCACTTCACTGCTCAACACTAGCTCATCACCACCTTCAATTGAGAACTTTTCGTGGCGATCATACCACACCGGCACATTCTTATTAGCAAACCGCGGATGATGATCAATGATGTAGCGCATGAACAGCGACTCACGGCGACGCGCTGGCCAGTGCATCTTATTAATCGTCAGACCATGACCGATGGTTGCTGCCGGGTCGCGGGTAAAGTACAGATTTGGCATCGGATCGAGATAGAATGGATAATGATTTTTCTCGATCATATTATGCAATTGCTGGTGCTGGTCTGGTGGCAGCGTAATCTCGTCCTTGCGCACACCGGCCATAATTTTACGCACCATCGCGTTCGTTGGTAGGTCTAGCAGGAACTGGCGCAGCACCCTGGTAACACGGCGTGACCCTTGCTTCGAATTTGCCAACATTTCATCAACAAACTGCTCACGTAGTTGATCAGTATATAGCGCCTCGGTCACCAGCTGATCGAGATACAACACCTCGACACCGTGATCACGCAATACCTGAGCAAACGCATCATGCTCCTTTTGGGCGACCTGCAAATACGGAATGTCGTCAAACAGCAGATCAGTCAAGTAGTCTGGTGTTAAGTTTTCTAATTCTTCGCCCGGACGATGCAACAGCACCGCCTTGAGTCGGCCAATTTCTGATGTAATATGTAATGGATCCATACCCCCATCCCCTTTTTGTTTATGGTTATACTAATAATAGTAGCATATACGCCCGAGAACACAAGTATCGCTTAGCGAGCCGTGTGAATTACCGCCTACGAGGCCAAACTGCATCAATAATCGTATACGGCAAACGCCGGTATCGCCACCAGCTAACTAATGTCACCCCAAGCCAGCCAATGACAATAGGCATACCGGCCCTAGGCCCCAGTATAATGCCATACATGAACAAGCCAATATACCCCAATCGCAGCAGATACATTGTCAATCGATGAGGCCAAGAACGTTCACGATCATCCAATGATATTCCCGTCATCCAGCCGCCAATCGTTTGCCCACCCATCATGAGCGGCATGATCAGCTGGACTACTAACTCACCGCCAGCGAGAATACCATATGACAGTCCCGCAACAGTATTTCCCGCCAAACCCGGCATCGTGATATACAATATAATACCGATACACGTCCTCACCACAAGCACCGCAACCACGTCAAGTATAAACGCCACTAATCGCCGCACTAGGCCCGGCTGTGTTGTCACGGTCTCGCCATGCTTTACATTGCGCAGATCTGGTAGCAACCGACCACACCAATAGCCGACCAAAGCACCTCCGGTATTGAACAACAAGTCATCAACATCAAACAGCCTATAGCTACATGGATACAGCCCAAACGCACCTGTCAGTTGGGTTACTTCAATCGTTAATGATAGGGTGAGTCCTAATAGTACAACCATGTACCAGCGTACAGGGTACATCACTCGTAAAAACATACCGAACGGCATAAAAAAGACTATATTCATCACTACCTGTAGAACAGCCCGCAACCCTTCAGCCTGTATGTCCATAATTGATGCGAGCGGATGTAGTTGTGGTGAGACTGCATGATGCGCACAGAACCATGCTGGATTATCTGGCATCGGATAGAGCGTAAACGCCACGAGTCCCAGTGCATACAATACAACCAGATACACCATGACCATCCTGCCGACTACTAGCCGTCGTAATCGCATATACTGTACAACGAGCAGCGGAAATGTCAAGAGCAGTGCAGCAAATGGCCAGAATGATATTGCCAGCTGAAATGACGAGGAGAATGTAGTAAAAAATGCCATCATAGCCTTAATTATTATGCAGGAAAAATTAGCTATCGTCAAATACGCCTCATTCTCGAATGATTGCCAAGGATGCCTCGACTGTTAGCCGAGCCGGGTGGCGTCTCAGCCACTCATCGACCGCCCGCGCCGCGCCCGGCAAGGCTTCATTGGCGTAATCATCAACAATGATGGTTGCCGTTTCCTGAAATTTGCCGTCACACAGGCGAAATGAATCGGCAATTGACTCATAAAAATCGCCGTCAAAAAATGCAAAGATGATACTTTCCGGCACGTCGTCAGGAGTAAAATCAGCAAACCAGCCTTTGTGAACAATTGGCAGTTTCAGGCCAGCCTTTTTGAAATTCTGAACGAAGGTTTTACGTGGCGCCAAGAGTTCACCAGCCTTGAACTGCTCGCCCGCAGCGCTGGCGTCGGCTTGGGTTTTTTCTGGCAACCCGGCAAACGAATCGTAAACGTGAAACTCGCCAGCAAAATCATAGGCGTCCAGCAGTCGCCGAATGAACAAGCTGGTCGTGCCGACGTAACAGCCAAACTCGACGATGTTTCCTGCCGCGCCGCTTTGCAGCACCTTTTCCAATTCTCGTAGCAACACGCCGAGTTCTTTGGCGTCAACTTGGTCGGAAATGATGGGATATTTGGCGAGGAGTTGGTCGGTGATCATTACTACCATTAGTATACCAGTTCTCTTCATGCTAAAATCATAGTATGAAAATTACGAGCCCTGCCTTCACTGAAAACGCTAAAATACCGAAAATTTACTCCAAGCTCGGCGGTAACCAACGCCCGCCGCTCGAAATCGATGGCGTGCCGGCAGACGCCAAGAGCCTGGCAATCATCTGCCACGACCCTGACGCGCCTGGGCGCGATGGATTCTATCATTGGACGGTTTGGAATTTGCCGGCCAAGACCACTAAAATCACTGATGGATCGCTACCCGCGGGCGCTGTCGAGGGGATGACCAGTTGGGGTCGTCCTGGTTGGGGCGGGCCGCAGCCGCCATTTGGCACGCACCGCTATCAATTTTACGTGTACGCGCTGGATACGACACTGGACTTGCCAGACACCACCAAACCCAAAGAACTCATCGCCGCTCTCACGCCGCACATCATTAGCCAAGCCGTGCTGACTGGAAAATTTGGCGTGTTTGATATTTTTCGATAGGGCTAGCCGAGCCCACCGACTAATAAGCCAGTACCCGTGAAGTTTCCGGCCGCCGCCTTTTCTCTCAAGTCATTTTTTAGTATACTATCTCCAGCGTCGGGGTGTGGCGCAGCTCGGTAGCGCGCACCGTTCGGGACGGTGAGGTCGCTGGTTCAAATCCAGTCACCCCGACCACGTGAAATTATCCAAAGCGCATGTTCATCACATAGAACCTCTGGCGAGTATAAAAGCAAAGGAGGCTACATGCAGCTGCGAGTTAACGTACGCGGAATTATCATAAACGATCAGGGCGAGCTATTTTGCCAAAAATTGACCGCCAATAACGGCGCGGGGCGAGAGTTTTGGTGTACGCCGGGCGGCGGCTTGGAACTTGGCGAAAGTTTACTGGACGGTTTACGCCGAGAGATGGTTGAGGAAACTGGCGTCAAGCCAACCATTGGCAGGCTATTATTTATCCAACAATTTACCGACACCAACCCCTCGTCTAAACACGGCGTTACCGAGCAGCTCGAATTTTTCTTCTCCATCACCAACTGGCAAGATTACCAGCACATCGACCTGGAGCAAACATCGCACGGCGTCGAGGAAGTGGCGGAGTGCGGCTTTGTCGATCCGAAAACCACACAGATTTTACCGAGTTACCTAACAGAGGTTGACCTAAACTGGCTGGTTAATGAGTCGACCAACGTTCAGATGATGAGCGAATTATAGATGAGACGGGCTTAGCGCATAGCCCGAATCATCTGCCTCAGCTGCTCGACAGCCTCAGCGCGGCGCTCACGTGTCCAGTACGTATCAGCTGTCACTTTTTCACCATCAGCGGTGGTTTCTTGGAGGAAATGACCGACCACACGACCATCCTTCAGTGCCGTCACATCAGGAACATACACTCGCGGTTGTCCGTTCTCATCAGTGCGAAGATGTGGTTTTAGTTTCTCGACCAATTTTTTGTAGGTATCGTCATTGGTTTCGCGGGCATGGCGAATGTCGAGATAGTAAATCTTGTCCAGCCCTTCGGCTTTGGCAGCTTCGTCGACGATTGGCGCTAGCTGCTGACACCACGGACACTGCTGAAAACCAAGGAAAATCAAGCCACTGCCTGATTCAAATTTCTCCAAAACCTCGCCAGCCGAAGCAAAGACAAAGCGGTTGTCATTCGCCACGCGAGAATACGCAGCCTTAAAGCGGGCAGCGTCTGACGGCTGCGGTGACGCCGGTACGTGCGAACGTGACCAGATATACCAACCGCATATAACGATGGCAATGATACCAACAAAACCGATGGCCAAACACAGCCATGTGTTATGGTTTTTAGTGACTGTGCCATGTTTCATCTGGGCCTCCTGTTATTTCCCTTTGACGCCGAAAAACTTCCGCGCCCGCTCAGTCACTGGATGATCCATCACCTGTTCTGGCGGACCATTTTCGATAATCTCACCCTTGTCCAGGAAAATCATCCGTGTAGCCACTTCACGCGCAAACTTCATTTCGTGCGTGACAATGACCATGGTCATACCTTTGGCGGCAACCTCACGGATCACGTCCAATACTTCGCCGATCATCTCTGGATCAAGCGCCGAGGTTGGCTCATCAAACAACATGATGTCTGGCTCCATGGCTAGGGCTCTAGCGATGGCGACACGCTGCTTTTGCCCGCCCGAGAGCTGCGAAGGAAAGGCATTGGCTTTGTCCGCCAATCCCACGTCCGCCAGCAGTTTCTTCGCCAGGCGCGTCGCCGCCCGGTCAGACAATTTGCGTAATTTCCGCGGCGCTAGTTTGATGTTATCCAGCACGCTCAAGTTCGGGAACAGATTGAATGATTGAAATACCATGCCAACTTTTTGGCGCAGGGCGTTAAGGTCGACTTTTGGCGCTGTCGTTTCCACGCCGTCAATAACAATGCGTCCGCCCGTCGGCGTCTCCAACAAATTCAAGCAGCGCAAAAAGGTTGATTTACCAGAACCACTTGAACCAACAACCACAACCACTTCGCCTTCATGAATCTCAACGTCAACATCCCTGAGCACGTGGTTGCTGCCAAACTGTTTTTTGAGGTTAGCCACCGTGATGATCGCTGGGCGCTCAGTGCTTGACTGCGCTGCTTCCTTCACCTTATTCACTGCCATCTTTTAGCCTCCTCTCCACTCGGGTCATCACACGGGTAAATATCGCGGTCAACGCCAAGTACATCACCGCTGCAGCAAACAAGGACTGAAACGCCGTAGCGGTTTGAAAACGAATATTATCGGCGCCGCGCATGATGTCATTCAGCCCAATCCAGCCGACGACTGAAGTTTCTTTCAACAGAGCGATGAATTCGCTAATCAGCGCCGGCAACGAATTTTTGAGCGCTTGTGGCAAAATCACCAGACGCATGGCCTGCCAGCGGCTAAAGCCCAGCGAACGAGCTGCTTCCATTTGCCCCTTGTCGACACTTTCGATACCACCGCGGATGATCTCGCCAATGTACGCACCACTATTGATACCAAAGGCAATGGCTGCCACAAAAATCTTCGGCATAAACTGGTACGAGCCAAAGACGACGTAGTACATAATCAACAGCTGAACCAGAAGCGGCGTGCCCCGAATGATGTCGACATAAATCTTGCCAATCCAGTTGAGCGGTTTGATCGTCGAGGTACGAAGCAGCGCTACCACGAGGCCAATGATTGTACCGAGGAGTAATGATAGGACTGTTAGCACCAAGGTTACCTCTAGACCGTGCCACAAATACAGCCATCGACCATCGCCGAAGATTACTTCCAGGAAATTCACGATTCAAGCTCCTTTTTCTTCATCGACTCAAGGGCCGCCGCACTGAAGTGTTTACGGATAAGATTATCGTACCGGCCGTCCTTTTTCATCTCAGCCAACACTCGGTTAACTTTTTTTAGCAAGTCATGGTTATTATTTTTGATGGCAATTGCATAATGCTCGCTTGATAACTCGCCCGGCAAAATCTCTAATCCCGGAAAACCAGCCGTGTATTGAGCAGCGGGCGCATCATCCAAAATAACCGCCTCGACACCACCGGCATTGAGCTCGGTCAGCACACTTGGTGCGGTTGGAAATTGCGACACTTTGGCACCAGCAATTTTTCCGGCCAGCGTATCTCCCGTCGTACCTAACTGCACGCCAATTTTCTTGCCCGTCAGCTGATACCTATTGCGAATGGGGCTACCTTTTTTGACAATGATCCGCTGCGAGGCGGAATAATACGGCTCGGAAAATAACGCGTTTTTAGCGCGCTCCGGCGTCACCGACATGCCAGCCACCGCCATGTCAATTTGCCCCGACTCCAGTGCTGGCAGCAGCCCGTCAAATGCCATATCTTCAATTTTCAATTCTTTATTCATGCTGCGGGCAATTTCCTTGGCCAAATCAACATCAAAGCCAACAATTTCATTGCCTTGTTTGTACTCAAATGGCTTAAACCCGGCGTTAGTGCCCATCACTAACACCTCATCGCTTTTACCAAATCCACCTTCTCGCTGCAAAATGTCAAACGCCATAAAGCCAATCAACGCTACAAACAGCCCCAGGCCTATCCACCAACTAACACCAAACCCCCGATGATGCGCTTTCGTTCTGTTCATGCTTATTTAGTATACGCGCTTTGAAAAGAAATGATAAGCCCCCAAACCAGCCCGCAAACATAGCTAAAAATGATATAATACTAACTATGAGCACATCTCCACCTAGTCGCGGTGCCAACAACCGCATTGTCGTTCGCGTGGCCATCGTCCTGTTGCTACTCTTTAGTGCCATCTTCTTCGTTACCAGCCGCTACAAAATTGTGCAATTTCGTGATGCCAAGATTGACGAAATTTTATTTTATTTCAAGAACGGCCTAGCAGGCGGGCAGTCCAGCAGTTTCACCTCGGCCGTCTGGGAAAATATCCCTTACGTCATTGGGCTGCTCATTATCCTACTGCTACCAATTGTCCTGAAGCTGCGCTGGAAGAAGCGACCACTCCGCCTGCGCCACCAAGCCTATTACGCAGGCGGTCTATTCATGATCAGCCTGGCGCTATTAGTCCAAAGTTTCAGCATCCCGGCCTACATCATCGCCCTCGCCCAGTCGTCAAAGATCTATGACCAGCATTATGTCGATCCGCGCGGCGTTAAATTGACTTTCCCAAGCACCAAACGCAACTTGATTTATATCTACGTCGAGTCGCTGGAAAATACACCGGCCTCCAAAGCCAACGGCGGCATGAGCGACAAATCAGTCATCCCGGAGTTGGAGAAATTAGCCCTGACCAACACCTCATTCTCACACCAAGCCTCAGGCCTTGGCGGCGCCCTGCCTGCACACGGCACCACCTGGACGGTAGCCGGCATGACCGCTCAATCCGCCGGTGTGCCGCTCAAGGACGGCGGCGTGTTCGGTGACCGCGACCGCAACGGTATGGGTGATTTCAATCAATTCTTGCCGGGCGCTTACACCCTCGGGCAGGTGCTCGAAAAAGCTGGCTACAACCAGTCATTCGTCATGGGCTCAGACAAAGCCTTCGGCGGACGCGACAAATTACTGGAGCAACACGGCAATTACCACATCATTGATTTTACCTACGCCCAAAAGCATGGTTTAATCCCCCAAGATTACAAGGTATGGTGGGGCTACGAAGATAAAAAGCTCTTTCAATTCGCTCGCGATGAAGCCACCCGCCTCAGTAAATCCGACAAGCCATTCAACCTGCAGATGCTGACTGTTGACACTCACTTCACCGACGGCTGGATGGACAAAGACATCTGCAAACAGCAGTTTGAAGCAAAGTATGATAATGTCCACTCCTGTGCTTCCAAACAAATTGCCGCCTTCGTTGACTGGGTTAAGCAACAGCCATTTTACGCCAATACCACCATCATCATTAGCGGCGACCACCTCGGCATGCAGACGCCCTATTACGAAGAAAAGATTGCGGACGCTCCCTACCAACGAACCATTTATAACGCCTTCATCAACCCCGCTGTTCAGCCAACTCGCGCCACCAACCACCAATTCGCTGCCTTTGACATGTATCCATCGACCCTGGCGGCACTGGGCGTGACAGTGGATGGTGAGCGCATGGGACTAGGCACGAATTTATTCTCGAATCGCCAGACGCTGGTTGAAGAATTTGGCGGCATTGACCAGCTCAATGCAGAACTTGCCAAACGCTCAACCTACTATGAGCGGCGGATCTTGAGTAGCTCATAAATACATGTCTCGCCCATATGAGAATCCGACGAGTCGCCCCGCCGGATTTAACTATATATCAAGCGCCTTACCCTATGCGTCGTAGCCGTTTGGATTATTGCTCTGCCAATTCCAGGCGTCGCGGCAAGCATCCTCGATCGTCAGTTCTGCCCGCCAACCTAGCTCTGCCTCTGCCAAACTTGGGTCAGCATAACACGCGGCGATGTCGCCCGGCCGGCGCGGCGTGATCTGGTATGGAATCTCCCGACCAGACGCCGTTTCAAACGCTTTCACCAACTCCAACACCGACGTACCGCGGCCAGTACCGATGTTATACACCTTATACTCATCCGGCTCGCCCAAATGTTCCAACGCCGCCACATGCGCCCGCGCCAGATCAACCACGTGAATATAATCGCGCACGCCCGTGCCATCCGGCGTGTCATAATCATCGCCAAACACACTCAAATGGTCGCGCTTGCCGACTGCCACTTGCGATACGAACGGCAGCAAATTATTCGGAATGCCCGACGGATCTTCACCGATACGGCCGCTCGGATGGGCGCCAACGGGATTGAAATAGCGCAGCGAGGTAAACTGCCAGCCCTGCCTGGTTGCCGCCACATCGCGGAGGATGTGCTCGATCATCAGCTTGGTTTGGCCGTACGGATTAGTCGCCGACAACGGCATATCCTCGGTAATCGGCAGCCGCGCCGGGTCGCCGTACACCGTTGCTGAGCTAGAAAAGACCAGCTTCTTTACATCAAATTCCTGCATGACATCCAGCAGCGTCAATGTGCTTTCCAGATTGTTCTGATAATAGAGCAGCGCCTTTTCCACCGACTCGCCGACGGCTTTCAGGCCCGCAAAATGAATCGCTGCATCAATTGTCTCAGACTTAAACAACTCAGCCAGCCGCGCCCGATCACGCAGGTCAAATTCATGAAACGGCACCGACTGGCCGGTAATTTCCTCAACCCGCCGCAGGCTCTCGGCGGATGAATTTGATAAATTGTCGACCACCACCACGCTATGGCCTGACGCTAGCAGCTCAATGATAGTGTGGCTGCCGATATAGCCAGCACCACCAGTAACGAGAATGTTCATGAAGTACCCCTTTCGCTATAATTCTAGTATTATTATATCAGATGCACACTGTAACCATCCCGCCAGACCTGCTCGCAGCACTGACCCATAATCCATACATCAACGAGCTGTATATTTTTGGTTCGCGGGCAACGCTGGATAGCGACCAATTTTCTGACATTGATCTTACAGCCATAACCGGCTGTCCGGTAGCCGCCGAAAATTACACGCGCAAGACTCTCGATAATCAATTTGGTATCATTGCGACGTACACTATTTCTCAGAATGATCACGAAGTTGCCCGCTCATTTTTTCTAAGCAGCATGAGCTTGTTTCATAAAATTGACATCGGCTTTTCACTGCCTGATAAAACTAAACTACTTCCAAATTCAACATTAATTTTTCAAAACGACCGCACAGACCAGCCCGCCAAAGAATCCGGCAAAATGTGGACAGAATCAGACGAACAACACATTTATCTGGATGTATTGATGGGTTCGCTGCGCTATGTTAAGCATCAGTATCGCCAGGAATATTGGTCGGCATATAAATGCTACCGCGGGTTTATCGAGCAGCTAGCCCAATCGCGAATAACAGGTCGGTTATCGACAGATAAATATAAGGAATTAGACAAGAAACACAACGATGAAATCTTAGGACTGTTCTTTTCTGGCGATATTCACGCTAAAGAGCAGAAATATTATGAGTTTATAAAAGAATTGATTAGCGAGAATCAGCTCTTGCCAGAATTTAGTGATGAGGTTTTGAAAGTTTGGAAAGAGTGTCTGGGCATATCGTGCTCATTTCACTAAGCTGTGCTGCCAGGTCGCTATCAGGCCAAATATACCTGAAGTTTTGCGGCGGACGAAATGCTGGCATAGATTGACGCAACCGCGCCAGGGAAATTGGCCGACCATACCGCACTGGTGCCAGTATTTCCAGTGCACTACACACCCTTCGCCCCGCGTAATAGTGCGAGAACCACTGGACAGCTTGCTCATCCGTATCATACCCAGTGAGCCGCATCAACTCATCCAGTGGACAACGCATGACACGTCCAACCCGAAATTCGCCAATAACCGCTCGGTCGCCCCCTGACGAGTAAACGACTACGGTTAGCTCATCGTCTTTGCTGTGGCGCGGCAAGGATTTACGAAACTCCCACTGCTTCTCACCACAAAAAATCTTCTTGGCATAGCGCGTTTGGATGGACATCAGAATGCGAATTTGGCTCATGTCTTCAGTATACGGTACACGTTTATCAGGTGGCAAATCCTGAATTAGCACTTTTGCACTGAGAGTGCCAATTTGCTATGATAGTTATATCAATTATCCCCGCTCTGTCTCTTGCCGCGGCGTATCATAAATACGGACTTGGAAAAGCCCAAAAAATCAAAGGAGGACCTATGCCACCAAATATGCAAGAAGAGCTTGAGCAGCCGCTGGAGAAATTCGGCACTGATATCACGGCACTAGCACGCGAGGGCAAGCTCGACCCGGTTATCGGACGCGACGAGGAAATTCGCCGTACCATGCAAATCCTCAGCCGGCGCACTAAAAATAATCCAGTCCTCATCGGCGAACCAGGCGTCGGTAAAACCGCCATCGTCGAGGCTCTAGCGCAGCGCATCGTCAAGGGCGACGTGCCAGCCTCACTAAAGGACAAGCGGCTGATTTCCTTGGAAATTTCCAGTTTACTGGCGGGAGCGAGCTTTCGCGGCCAATTTGAAGAGCGCCTCAAAGCAATTTTGAAAGAAGTTGAAGAGGCCGCCGGCGAAATTATTTTGTTCGTTGATGAAATTCACACCATGGTCGGCGCCGGCAAAACCGAAGGCAGCATGGACGCCGGCAATATGCTCAAGCCCGCCCTGGCGCGCGGTAAACTACACATGATTGGTGCGACGACGTTGGCGGAATATCGCCAGCATGTCGAGAAGGATGCGGCCCTGGAGCGGCGCTTTCAGCCAGTGTACGTTGGTGAGCCGAGTTTTGACGACACCGTGGCAATTCTGCGCGGTCTGAAAGAAAAATACGAAGTGCATCACGGCGTCAAAATTTCTGACGATGCCATCGTGGCGGCGGCGCGGCTATCCACCCGCTATCTGCCTGACCGCTTTTTGCCTGACAAGGCAGTGGATTTGCTGGATGAAGCTACCAGCGCTCTGAAGATGCAGCTGGAGAGCGTGCCAATTGCTCTCGATCGGCTGAATAACCGCCGCTTGCAGCTGGAGATTGAAGAAGCGGCGCTGAAAAAAGACAAATCCGACCACGCCAAAGCCCGCACAGAGGAAATCAAGCAGCAAATCGCCGACCTTCGGGCTCAGGCCGAGGTAATTGACAATAAATGGCAGCACGAAAAAGACATTCTCCAGACCGTCAATACCGCTACCGAAAAAATGGACAGTCTGCGCTCACAACTGGAAATCGCCGAGCGTGACGCCGATCTGGCCACTGCCAGCCGCATCAAATACGGCGACCTGCCAGAGCTGGAGAAAAAGCTGGCTGCTGCCCGCCAAGAACTGGCTGCCATTCCGCCGGCCGACCGCCTGCTGCGCGAAGAAGTCACACCCGACGATATTGCTAGTGTAGTGGCGCGCTGGACGGGTATCCCGGTGGAGCGACTAATTGAGACTGAATCAAGCAAATTAACCAAATTAGAGGAAAATATCAGCACGCAAGTAATTGGTCAAGACAAAGCCATCGCCGCCGTGGCCAGTGCTATTCGCCGCTCGCGCGCTGGCCTCAGTGATACCAACCGGCCAATCGGCTCCTTCCTCTTCCTCGGCCCCACCGGCGTTGGTAAAACAGAGGTAGCCCGCAGCCTGTGCCGCGAATTATTTGACGACGAACACGCCATGATTCGCATCGATATGAGCGAATATATGGAGCGGCACGCCGTAGCCCGCCTGATTGGCTCGCCGCCAGGATACGTCGGCTACGATCAAGGCGGACAACTCACCGAAGCGGTGCGCCGCCGCCCCTACAGCGTGGTACTATTTGACGAAATTGAGAAGGCTCATGCCGACGTCTTCAACGTTTTCCTGCAAGTGCTGGATGATGGCCGCCTGACTGATGGCCAGGGACGAACAGTCGATTTCTCCAACACGGTTATCATCATGACCAGCAATGTCGGCTCGCAGGCGATTATGGATTTTTCTGGCGACGATTTGTCGGCACTCGATAATCAAATGCTTGACGTCCTCAGACAACATTTCCGCCCAGAATTCCTCAACAGAATTGATGACATTGTGATTTTTGACCGCATTCGACCAGAGGCCATGCGAGCAATTGTCGATGTCCAGCTGAAACGCGTCGCCCGCCAAGTCAAAGACAGCCGCGACATCACGCTGGAATTTGATGAGAGCGTTCGCGACATGCTGGCACGCGACGGTTACGACCCGGCCTTTGGTGCGCGTCCGCTGAAACGCTTGGTACAAAAGCGGGTGCTTGATCCGCTGGCGCTAGAGCTAATTGACGGGCGGATTCATGAGGGGATGGCAGTAACAACCAGCGTCGCCAATGACCGGGTGACATTTCAGCAATAATTTAATTCCCCCGCTCAACCCTATTAGCAATATCTCTTCGCGCTGCTTGAACTAGCAAAACTACCTCCATTTACCAAAAAGCGCCCCAGCCATCAACTGGAACGCTTTTCGATAGATTATCCTCGGGCCGATACAAACACACTACTCGGTCTGGTTAGCCTCTGCCCGCGTCAGCTTATCAACCATCGGCAGGATCAAGTAAATACCAATGATAGCTGCCACCAGACCGATACCAACGATGGCAAAGTAAGTTGGCGTTAACACCGGCTTCAGCGTCGTCGAGAACGTGCTGGTAAACACCGCTCCCGTCCACACGCCAAAACCGCACGACAGAATCGAGGTGGTGAGCAGCGGCGCCACCGATTCAACCATTACCAAACGTTTCAATTGCGCAAGGCGCATACCGCTCAGCCGCAGCGTATACAGCGAACGGCGGCGTTCCATCAGCCCGCCAATCGTCGAGACGATCAAGCTTGCCACCGCCACGAACAGCGTCACGCCGATACCAACATAGGCCAAGTCAGCAAACTCGCGAATCGTCGGATTGATATGCGGCTTTTTAGAGTCAGTGCCGCTCACCGCATACGTCAAATCGTACTGATTGGCTTTCGCCGTCACCAAGGTTCGCAATTTCTCGATATCATTGTCTGATTTCAATGTCACCAAATATTCTTTAGCGCCGTTCGTATCAACCTTGTCGTTAATCAGCGACACCTTTTTGACCACCGGCTTATCAAAATTCAGCAGCGCAAATTGGTCGGGCCGAGCGTTATTCGGACAAGTATGCTCGGTGTACTTCGCCAAATCCTGGCAGCGAATCGCGTCGCCGTCCTCACGCGGATAGATCGTCGCCACCGACGTGATGTAAGATTCTTGCTTTAGCTGCTCCGCCATATCACCTGGCAGCGAACGACCGATGACAATTGCCGTACCGCGCTTTAATTGCGAAAAGCCGTTATCTTTGACAGCTTGAGCGTTTAAGCCTTCAATACCGCTGGTCGCCGTCAAGTAAAAGCTACCCGCAAACAGCGCCAATACCACGCCGCTGACACTGCGGAAAATTGTCCGCGAATGCACCGCCGTACGCTTGCCAGCAATCAACATCGAAGCGTTATTAGCCCAGCGCGCTGCCAACAGCGACAGTTTATTCGTCAGCCAGCCGCCAGCCAGAATCAAGCCGAACATCACCAGCAGCAGCGCCGCCATCAATAGTACCGACGGCAGAGCTGATTCTTTATTAGCCGCCAGCCAATCCCGCCCCGGCTTCGACGATAGCCAAGCAAAGATCGCGATACCAGTTGCCGGCACCAGTGCCCGCCAAACACGTAACTTCTTCACCTTTTCAAGCGAACGCGACACGCCCAGCGGCGAAATCTGCGCTCGACGCATCCGTCGCCAGTTAACAAACATTGTCAGCCCCAGCGTCAATCCGATAATCAGCGCGTACTGCGTGCTAGTTAATGCTAAGTCGCTAGGATTAAATCGCATGCCGTCCATCTTGAAAGCCTGTAGCGGCGCTTGCAGCAGCCAGAACGCGCCCAGCCCGATAATCACGCCAACCACCGACGCCAACAGCGATTCTAGCATCAACACCAGCCCCACTTGCTGCTTAGTTGCGCCAATCAGCCGCAAGGCGGCATAGCGTTTCTCACGCTGCGCGGCGCCCAGTTGCGTTGCTACTGACACGAAAATGACAATTGGAAACAGCAGGATCGTCCCGCCGACACCAAATACAATGATCGCTACCGGATCAAATACAGCGCTCGACTTCAATCCATTGGTGTCCGTCCGATAGACATCAGCAAAGTATGACGGCTGCCCCTGAGATTTGGTAAAAGCATCGCTCTCGGCCACTTCCTCGGCGCTCGCGCCACGTACCATCATCAGTGCATCCGGGCTGGCAACATATTCGCTAGGAATTACGCCAAGGTATTTGGTATTTTTACCAAAACGTGCCAAGATATTGTCCTCTGGATGCTGAGCAACCGCATCGGCCAACGCTTTTGATAAGTAGTATTCACCAGGACGCGGCGTTTTTAGCTTGGCAAACTGCGGCGATTTAGCCGTGCCGTACATTGAATAAGACTGGATGGACTGACCACGCCATTTCGACGCATCGCCACGCCAGGTACCGCCAATTTTCAGCGGTTCAACACCCTCAATCGGTTTTTGTTCAGCCGCACCGCGAGCCGCCTGATACGCCGCCGTATTAATTGCTAGCCCACTAGCGCGCCCCTTTATCCCGTTGATACCAGCCGTAAAGCAGCACACCAGCACGATCCCCAGCGCCACCGCCGCCGTGGTCAGGCCCAGACGCGCGAACGACTGGCGGCCAGACTTTTGTAATAACATCCAACTAACGCTCATCGGATAATCCTCGCATTAGTTTTATTAAGTCTCGCCCGCATTGGATTTACCGCCGCCTCAGCACCAGAAATTTGCCCATCACGAACAATAATTTCCCGATCAGCATAAGCAGCAATCGTTGGCTCATGCGTCACCATGATGACTGTTGTGCCATGCTCTTTGGCGGTCTTGATAAATAGTTCCATGACCTTTTCTGAGTTGAGACTATCCAGCGAACCAGTCGGCTCGTCAGCAAACAGCACTTTTGGCTCAATCACCATCGCCCGAGCAATCGCTACACGCTGCATTTGTCCGCCCGATAATTCACCGAGCATACTGTCAGCTTTATTACCCAGCTCGACCTTATTCAGCCATGTTTTTGCCCGTTGATAGGCATCTTTACGCTTGACACCGTTAAGCAGCAACGGCAGCGCCACATTGTCCAGCGCTGTTAGCTCCGGCACCAACTGCCCAAATTGAAAGACAAAGCCAAAGCTGGTGCGCCTTAGCATACTGCGCTTATCATCATTCATCGTATCAATCCGCTGGCCGTCAAAGTCAATCTCACCGCCATCAACCTTGGTAATCGCTGCCAAGCTATGTAGCAGTGTTGACTTACCAGAACCCGACGGACCCATAATCGCCAGCACCTCGCCTGCCTCAACATCCAAGCTGACACCGCGCAGCGCATGTGTTTGCCCGAACGACTTTGTAATTTTTTTAGCGCTAATTATTGGTTTGCTCATGCAAAATTTCCTCCTTTAGTCGCGTTAACCGCGAAATAGTTAATTCAATCCAGCGCAAATCCGCCTCCAAATGATACAGCGCATGATCGATCAGCAGCATATCCGATAAATTGCTGTCACGCCGCTGAGCTGTCAGCTCACGCATCCGTTGGATGTGCGCCTGCCGTTGATTATCCAGATACGGCGAAGCGTCACCGTCCTTCAGGATGGCCAGCACTGCTTTGATATACATGGTCGCTTGCAGTTGCGGCGACGGCGCCTCTGGTGATTCCAGCCACGCCTGCAAATCTTGCTTACCCTCGTCGGTAATTTCATACCGAACCCGATCCGGCCCGCCCGATTCGCTGGTATCAGTAATTTCTTTGACCTTGTTGTCGCGTTTGAGCCGCGCCAGAGTTGAATATATCTGACCGGTTAAAATTGGCTTGTCCTTACCAAAATAGCCGTCATATTTTTTCTTTAACTCATAGCCATAATTTGACTCTTCCGCTAAAAAACCTAACAGGGTATATTGAACGCTCATACTCTTACTATACACCCTGTGTTTAGTTATTGCAAGAGTTTTATACACTCAGTGTATAGTTTGTATTGGCGACCAACTACCCGCTCTCTTGCTATACGATCTACCCCATCACAGCCACCTCATTCCGTAGCCCGCCACCCAAACGCGAGTAGACTGCACCAGAATGCATACTATTATGCAATTTTGACGTATAATGGATGCATGGTTCAATTTTGCCGAGTGTATAATAAACGGCGCTCTGTCAAGTCGGCCGCGTTGGGGGTTAGTAAAATTCTCAGCTTACCACCCTACTTGCTACTGGCAATTGTCTTATTCGTGCTGTTTGCACTCATTATTTTCTTTGCCATCAACGCCAATTTTTATGGCCCGCTGATGATGTCGCGACTACCAATATTAGACAAAATCTCCCTTCTTGGAACCATGTTCATTGATATATTCAAACAGGGCTTCAGCTCGCTAAACGGCGCGCTACTGCTCATGGTGTCACTCCTCCAAGGACTGTCAATTACCGTCGTCATTTTCACTGCCAAGAAAAATAAGCGTAATGAACAGTCGGTCACTCGACAAGTCGGACTCAGCGGCTTGGCCTCCGTGGCTGCCGCCATCGGTTTGGGCTGCGTTCCTTGCGGCACGTCACTCATCCTGCCGCTCGTTGCCGTGTTCTTCTCAGGCGCCGCCACAGCCACTGCCGCCACTGTCGCCAGCACCCTCGTGCTGATCCTAGCCCTGCTATTAAGCCTCTTTTCACTCTACAAGTCTGGACAAATCGCCTTTATGTATACCGAATTAGCAAAACAGGGGGACATATGAATCGACAAAAAACAGCCGGCATAGCACTCATTTGGGTCATCTTGGGGATTATGATCACGGGAATTGTAGCACTATTTATTTATGGTATTGTCAATCGCCCGCCAAATCGCCACATTGGTGACGGCAAGCCGTGGAACGAAAAGATGTCGCAAGGCTCTACTGAGGCCAAGCACGTATTCGTTGACTATACTGATTATTTCTGCTCATTCTGTGCCGAAGTTGAAGTGGCCACCAACGCTGATTTCTTCAAAAATGAGTATCTCAAATCAGGCAAAGTTCGCTACGAACACCGCGTGGTGACGCTGCTCAAAGAAGTTACCGACAACACAGAAACTGGCGCTCACGCTGCTTTTTGCGCCGCTGACCAAGACAAATATTGGCAATATACACACGACATCGTGCCACGCATCAAACGTGATTATTTTGACAAAGGAATTGGTGTGAAAAACGTTGCCGTACCGCAAAAAATTCCACCACTGCCGTTAGGCTACTTCCTGGCTTCTGCTAAAAATATTGGCATGGATGAGGCAACATTTACTGATTGTATGACCAAAAAACCTCACCAAAAAGAGATTGATGACAGCACCCAAAAAGCCCTTTCGCTTGGCGTGAGCGGTCTACCATACATGGTAGTCAATGACTATGTCGCCAGTGGATTTATGGGCGGCGAAAATGGACTGAAGGCAATTTTGAAAGCTGGTGGAGTGAACTAATGTCTGCCAAAAAAACGCAAACGAAATCTCAAAAATTATCAAAAGAGCGACCGTCAACTCAGCCTCGTCGTGAGCCAAAAACCAGCACAGCGCCCCAAAGCACATCAAAACTAAGCAGTGTCTTATTCGCCATACTACTTTTGTTGGCGGTAGTCGCCATGGCGGCGTTATTTTATCTCCAATCCATACAACCACCCGTCCAGCGCCCAACCGTTCTGGAAGATGAAAAGTACTATTTCACCGATTCACGCTATGCTGGCATCCGCTCCAAGTTCGTAACGCGCGACACCAAACACGAGAAAGTTTCGATCGAATACCCAATCACCAGCAACTCCAAAATCAACAAACTCATCGCCCGAGCAATTGACCGCGCCGACGGTGATTTTCGCCACACCGCCACTAACGCTCCGACATTCGACCGGCCAATGACAGAGACGATTAGCTATCAAGTGACGCATAATAATTCGGTAGCTTTATCGATTATTGTCAATATTAAGCAAGATATGCACGGCGCACATCCGGTGTCGCTAGCGCATTTTTGGACGTTTGATAAAAAATCTGGCGAGGTGATTAGCCTGAGCGATTTGACCGAGCAATCAGAGAAAGCGACCGGGGAAATCGTGGCAGCTGCCCGAAATAATATCAATGAGACCATCAAGCAGCGCCAGCAGGCAGAACTGGATCTTAATGAAACGATTACCCAAGAAACGCTATCGAATTTCGTTATTACCGATGGCGGCAATAGTTTAGCTTGGCCAATCGGACAGGCGTCGCTCTTGCCGTCAGCCTACGGCGAAATGACGATCAAAGTGCCGATCGCCGCCGTTGCCAAATATCTGCAAAATCCGACAGCCCGGAAGCTGGCTAACATTCCCAAGCCGCCCGAGCCAAAACCAAAGCCAGCGCCCGCCGCGCCGCCGGCCGCGAATTCTGGGGGTAAAGTGATAGCCTTGACGTTTGACGACGGGCCAGGACCGTACACCGCGCAGCTGCTAGATATTTTAGACCAGCATAGCGCTAAGGCCACCTTTTTCTTGATCGGCAGCAAAGTTTCCGCGCAAGCTGATGTACTGCGGCGCATGCATGCGCGCGGCCATCAATTAGGCAATCATTCGTGGTCGCACCCAGAACTGCCTAAATTGCCAGTTGGCCAAATTGCTGGCGAAATCGACCGTACCAATGACGCCATCAAACAAGCCACCGGAGTTAAACCAACTGTTATGCGCCCGCCTTATGGCGCGATTAACGGCGTTGTCCTAGAGCAACTTCGCCTGCGCGGTATGTCGTCAATCTTGTGGTCGGTCGACACCCGCGACTGGGCTGATCGTAATAGCGAAATCGTCTGCTCGCGCGCCGTCGCTGGCGCCCACCCTGGAGCTATCATCTTGATGCACGACATTCACCAAACGTCAGTCAATGCTGTACCGTGCATCCTCAGCGCGCTGAAACAACAGGGGTATTCGTTTGTGACGGTGCAAGGATTGATTGGCAATATGGCGGCGGGAGCTGGATATCCGTAGAATCCAAGCGTTAAACAGCAACGACACCAGTAAATTGCGGCAGCTATTCTATCTTGTCTATCTCAAACACTTTGTATTTTGAAGCCGCGCCGCGCACTAATTTTACCTTCGACGGCGCCACACTAAAATATTTCGCCAATAGCTTTGTCGCCACCACATTCGCTCGCCCTTCAATGGCCGGCGCCTTGGTGTAAATTGTCAGCACACCATCATCACCAACTACCACTTCTTCGCGGTGGCGGGAGTTGGGCTTGAGATGGACGGAGATTTTCATACAATTTGATTATTTCTAAACCAAAAATTCATCGGCATATACAAATTAGCCGTCTTAATACTTATCCAGGATCTTCAAAATAGCGTCTGAAAGCTCATCAAACTCTTGTTGAGCCTTCGCAATATTTTCGCGAGAACCAGGCTGTGTTGCCTCTGCTTCATTGGGATTAATGTTGAAAATCGCAACACCTGATTCGTGCGTAATTGCCGGCAATCGACCGTAATCCTGAATATCGTGCAGCGACGCCCGGCTACTAGACGCAACCAGCCCGTTCCGACAATGGCGTTCGCTTAAGAATTTTTGAACTCTTTCTGGAATTTGATCAATCCACTTGCGGTGGTCTTTGATCGGTTTTTGGCCATACACATTGTACGAATTCAAGATATAGCCGATAAACAACCCTTCGCCACCCAATACGAATTGACTTTCAATACCGCTGCTTAGTGCTTTACCGGTATTACGCCAGTTGATTTTCCACTTTTCAAACATGATACCAAGGTTTTCGATACCCTGCAAACTAAGCGCATCAGGCATTAGCGGCACAACAAAATAGTCGCTGCCGAGCAAGATTACTCGATTCAGCAGCCCTAACGTCGGCGAGGTATCAATCACAAAGATATCAACTTGATCGCTCAAGCCTTTTTCGCGCAGGAAACGATCTATTGCGCTCGTTTGGAAATAGCCAAGTTGCTCGCCCGCTGCAGCCAAGTTGTAGCTAGTCGATAGAACATTCTCATAATCGCTTAACTGCATGTCGCCGCGTAGTAAGTACAGATTATCGGGCGCGCCCTTAGCTTGCTCGAATTGTGCTGCCAAATCAACATCCGACCCTCCCTCGATCACTCCACGCAGCACATCATAAATCGTCTCACTCATCTCTGAGAAAATAGTATTCTCGTAATATTCTTCGCCTAGCGCTAACCGCGTTAAATTGCACTGCGGATCGAGATCAACCAGAACAGTCTTATAGCCCTTGTTAGCAAACTGCACCGCAGTGTTATACGCCAGCGTCGTTTTACCAACGCCGCCCTTATTATTAAAGAAAACCAGTTTTTTAGAGCGAGGGAACTTCATATATTGATTTTAACATAGATATGTACTTCAATTACTCTTATCCAATCATAAAGCTCCAGATAACAAACTAGATATTACTTTTCATTTCCAGATCTAGCAAACTTCTTCTCATTGCTCTCCCATTTGCGTCGACGTCTTTTACTTTTAGCTGACCCGCCCAAGCGCCACTCATTTGCATATGGTTCGTAACCTAAAGCTTCTAAAATGCGTATCATATCGGCATCATATCGAATACCTAGTATGGTTTTAAGTGTTTTAAGTTCCCATCCCGATTTAGTGTCTATAAGCTCTCTAATTTGACATGCTTCTTTTATATTACTATTTTTTATCCACTTGTCTACTATTACTCGTATGTCTTTATATCTCTTGCGATAAATTATCTTCTTAACATAGCCAGGCAATAACCTGGCGAATGAGGTTACGGCAATAGTATCCGCAGCAAAGCCTAGCCAATCAAAACACGCTATTCCACCCGCTCCCAAGCCCATTGGTAAGTAAATATCTAGATCGTCAGCACTGCCTGTTAAGACTCCAACTCTAACTAATTCATCCAGTTCCCTAAGCGTCCATTTTCTATATAAAGATTCGGTAAGCGCTAAAATTCTTATACTTTTGTCTTCATTGACAGTATACGGAATACCAAAGTTCCCATACTTCTTAAAATTATTCTCATGACTATGTAGATAAATTACTATAGGCCGAGTTTCATCAATACTTAAATATTTAGATAGATGATTACGATGCTTTTTAAGAATAGTAAGGATGACTTTTCTAAGCGACTCATCCAAACCTACTTGTTTCGTAACAATAATAATACTACCATCACCGCTAAAATTCTTATCAGGCAAAGTAATTCTAATCTTGACCAACTTTTTCATCTGCTACCCCTCGCTTTCTCACAGAGTCCTATTCTTAATTTATAACGCTAGGTAACCTAATCCGTCTCTTTATTGCACCATGCACCACCTCAAAACGACATCGCCTCCAACTCTCGCGGCAAAATCTCCTGCACCTCGACCGAGCCCGCCACCAAGTGGTAACCCTGCAACTTTGACGGCAAATTACGCTCGACCGAACGCCAATTAACCGGCCGATTTTCATCAAAATAATCCAGCAGTTCTGCATTCAAAAAATGGTCGCGCGGCAGATCCACCGAACCATCCTGATTAACAACCAGCGCTATCGATAAGCCCGACGTCACGCCGTCCTCGTTTTTAGCATAGGCCGCCGTCACCAGATGAACCAGCGGCTCAAATTTCAGCACTGACTGGTCGCTCGCCTCCACCTGTGCCTGGCCGCGACGCACCAGCTGCTGATTGATTTTTGTTGTCAATTCGTCAACACTTGGCTTACCGTCGCCCGCTCGGCAGTAGTCGCAACCATCTGCCGCCTCGACATATTCCAGCAGCAAATCCATATCGACGTCAGTGTCTTTAACGCCATGCCGTGACAGTTGCCCCACCATCTCATACAGCGCGCCCAGTAAACTATAATCATTAGCATTCCTGGCAGCATCACCAATGCGGATGATGGCGCGAGCGACGGTAATGGGATTTTTAGACTTACTCATACACCTATTGTATCCTGACCTATCATAAATTAATACATCAATCCAGCAAATTCGCTCCGCCAGCGTTATACGCCGCGCGTTTATGACTCCACTCATTACCATAGCGCTTGGCCTGCTCTAACACCATGTCAGTTGCCAACGCCTGCTGATCTGGCGGGTATCCATATTTTGCTAAAGTCTTTTTGACGTTAACTTTCAGCTTTGCCTGAACATTCCTGCGCTCTGCCCAGTCAATCGTAGCATCACGACGCACTTGCTCTAGCAACACTTTTGCGATATCGCGCAGTTGCGCGTCACCCAGCACTTCACGGGCACTGCCATTTTCAACCAGCGCATCATAGAAGATAACTTCATCCTCGCTGAGGCCATCAACCGCTCCGTTCTCAGCAGTCTGGCGCACTTGCCGTCCGATGTTGATCAACTCTTCGATCACTTGCGCCGCCTCGATTGTCCCATTTCTATACCGCGTCAAGGCTTGATTAAGCAAGTCAGAAAACTTCGTATCCTTGGCATAATTTCTCGAAAATCGTAGTTTAATTTCATCAGCCAGCAGTTTTTGCAACGCTTCCACTGCCAAATTCTTGCGCTCCATGTTACGAATTTCTGCCAAAAACTCATCGCTCAAAATCGACAGTTCCGGCTTTTTGAGCCCTGCCACCTCAAACACATCAACCACGCCGACTGGCGCAATCGCTTTATCGACAATTTGTTTCAGCGCGCTGCAATACTCAGCATCAGTCACCACCACCGAGCTGGACACTTTCTCCAGCCGGGCTTTCACTGCCTGAAACAGCGCCACTTCTTCGCGAATTTTCAGCGCCTCGGGCCTGGGCATGACCAACGCGAATGCCTTACTCAGTTCCAAAACATGCTGCTTCAACCGCTTCTCACCGTCTTCCAACCCTAAAATATATTCCTCTGTATCCAAGATAATTTGTAGCTGTTGGTCGGTTGGTGCAGTAAAATATCGCTGGTAGTCAAAGTTACCAAACAAATCGCGTACTACCTCATAGCGCATCTGCATCTGTGCCACCGCCTCAGTGATATCAAGCTGCGGTGCGCCTTGCCCACCACTTTGCGTATAGTCAGAAATAGCATCGCGCAGCGCCCCCGCTACACCCAGATAGTCAACCACCAAACCGCCGGTTTTTCCAGGAAACACTCGATTCACCCTGGCAATTGCCTGCATCAAATTATGACCCTTCAGTGGTTTATCCAGATACATGGTATGCATATTTGGTACATCAAATCCCGTCAGCCACATGTCACACACAATCACCAATTCAAGTGGATCATTCGGATCCTTGATGCGCTTTTCGATCGCCTTTACTCGCTGCTTGTTACGAATGTGCGGCTGCAGATGGTCAGGGTCGCTAGCACTACCGGTGATGATCACCTTGATCGCGCCATGTGCGTCATCGTCACTATGCCAATCCGGCCGGTACGCCACGATTTTTTCATACAAATCAGCCGCAATACCGCGACTCATCGTCACGATCATACCCTTACCGCTCAGCACACTTTGCCGAGCCTCAAAATGCTCAATGATGTCCAGCGCGATAGTATTCAGCCGCTCGCTATTGCCAACGATGGCTTCTTTCTGTGCATACTCGGCCTTCAGCGCATCCTGACGACTCAATTCTTCGCCCTCCAGCAAATCATCAACTTCCTTATCCAGCCACTGCCGCGTTGCCTCGTCCATATTCAAATCAACCAGCCGACTCTCATAATAAATCGGCACTGTTGCGCCATCTTTCACCGCCTGCTCGACATCATAAATGTCGATATAGTCACCAAACACTGCTGGCGTTGACTTATCATCCGTCTCAATCGGCGTGCCCGTAAAGCCAATGTAGCTCGCGCCCGGCAAGGCATCGCGCATATACTTGGCATAGCCATACACCAGCTGGGCGTCACTGGCTCGGACATACGCCTTCAAGCCATATTGACTACGATGCGCCTCATCTGCCATCACGATAACATTGCGTCGATCGGTCAAAACTGGTAATTTATCCTCGTCATCCTCAGGCGAGAACTTCTGGATTGTTGTAAAGATAATTCCGCCCGCTTGGCGCTGCAGTAGCTTCCTGAGTTCACTCCGTGAATTAGCTTGCTTTGGGTCCTCTCCCAGGAGCTCGCGACAAGCGCTAAACGTACCAAACAGCTGACCGTCAAGATCATTACGATCCGTCACCACCACGATGGTCGGGTTATGCAAATCGCGCGATTTCATCAGCTTACCAGTATAGAACACCATGCTCAAGCTCTTGCCCGACCCTTGCGTATGCCAAACCACGCCAGCCCGTTGGTCACCGCGTTCACTACTAGCTGCCAGCGTCCGATCAAGCGCCTTGTTCACCACCCAATATTGATGATAGGCGGCTACTTTCTTGATCAATTTGTCGCCGTCGCTCCGCTCAAATACGATAAAATTTTGCACCATATCCAGCAAGCGTTCGGGCGTACACGCACCGCGCAGCAATACCTCCAACATCGGTACATTACCAACTTCTTTCTCGCCGTCAATCGTCTTCCACGGCATCATTCGCTCCAGCGGACTAGTGATCGTACCCATCTCCGCCTCTAGTCCATCACTGGTGACACACAGCTCATTGAACCGAAATAGGTCACTAATCTCGCGCTTGTACGTCTGGATTTGCTGATACGCTGTCGCCAAATCGGCCTTCGTATCAGCCGCATTTTTTAGTTCAATCACCACCAGCGGCAGCCCATTTACAAACAGTACAATGTCCGGCCGGCGATTATAATCGCCCTGCAGAACCGTCAGCTGATTGACCGCCGCAAAATCGTTGTTTTTTGGCGAGGTAAAATCAACCACCCGCACAATATCGTGCTTAATCTCGCCGCTCGATGTGCGATATTGCACCGGCACGCCCGCCACTAGCAGTTGATGAAAATCGTGATTATTCTCAACTAAGCTCGGTTTACTAATCTGCGTCAACCGCCGCATCGCCTCCTTCAAGGCTGATTCTGGAATGTGCGGATTGAGCCGCGCCAAAGCACTATATAGACGCCCAAGCAATACCATCTGCCGCAACTCACGCTCAGCCGCAGCACCGTCCGGACCAATGTCCGGTCCGTACAAAATCTGCCAGCCGATATTAGCCAGGATATCAAGCGCGTGTTGTTCGATTTGAGATTCGGTCATAAGTATTTATATTTTATCAAATAAAAGTATATTTTTGCTTAATTTCAAATTACCCATTGACATATCTCATAATATATATTAATTTGGAGATGGTAGGTTGATAGGAATATCTAGCCGTCCACTCAGCGTATGGCGGGACCCGTATGGGAACTTACCTCAAAAGAGCATCTGGTATCAGGTGCTTTTTTGTTATTCTGACTTACACCATTTAATTTTTCCAATCTCTGGTAATTTTATTAATCCATAACCTCTAACCTGCCGTGTTAATTTGTTGCAATACACATTGTCAGATATCTTCTCAAAAAATGGATACATTGGTAAAATTTCCTGATCTGGCTCATCCCATTTATCGCCATAGTCAATGAACTGTCTTAACACATTGTACGCAACCGTATCAGCCAACTGTAAAAAATTAGAGTTTTTTGATTCCTCAAATCGGACAGAAACATGACTGTATTTTTTATGAAACGAGCCAAGGTCAATAGTTTTATCAGCAATCTGCAGTATACTACCCTGATCGCGTTTTTTTGTCTTCACTTGATGATCCATTTGGTCAAATATAATAGTACACTCTCTATTTGGATGCATTTCTATACGATCAAACATCACTTGTGCAGTAATATCAAGAGGACTCTTTGCAGTACGCAAATTTTTATAGTATCTCTTATCTAGCAAAACTGCCTGAATCTGTATAGCCTCTTTATTTTGGTTAAATATCTCATACCAGAAACCCTCGATGAAGTTCTTTAGTTGACACCTAGTAACCCCAAATGGTTGTATATAGTGCTTTTCCTGTTTTTGTGGATTACGGAGATTAACTGAACGAATCTCTACATTCTTTGTACCAAACACTTCTATCTTTTTAGCATTTATGATCGGATTTAACTCTGCCAATAGATCATGTTCAATATATACACCAGCCAACACAAAATAATTAAGTTCCCAGAATTTACGATTTTGCGATGTCCTAGCAGGTGGCGAGTTTACAAGCGAATACTGGTATGGAGTATCCCACTGCTTAGATCCGCTGTCATCAATAAACAAATAGCTACTCATAAGTCATCCTGTCAGAATCTGCGCTTTATACATCTCTTTATATTTAATCTTTATTTTCATCTATAATCATATACTCATCGTGACTGTTTGTACCAGCAGAAGCTTCTTTATTACTATACTCAGAAATTACTTTATCCAACTCCATAAGCTCCTTGCCAAAAATACCAAAAGCAAACGCTGGCGCAAGTTCCTGTGAATAACTTACAACAAGGCCAGATGGCAAAACTACAGAGAGTCTGGCTTCAGTAGCGCTGACATGCGAATGTTGGTCTTTTTTTACTTCATTGGTATTTACTGATAAAGAGTTCAGCGTCTCCCCAATACTACAACTCTCTGCACGTGACTGGTCTATAGTGTCATTGATATTATCAAACATTAAAACGCCGTTTTTTAAAACACCCACAAACTCAGCCGATTTCCTAAAATTAGCCACAGCAGTGCCAGCAGCATTCTCCTGAATTCCATAATTTCGAATTAGAATACTTTCGAGCATTTGTGGTAAAGATTTTCCACCATATTCTGCCATTAGCTTCTGGTATAAAGAGGGTTTATTAAATGCCTCTACAAGAACTTGTGCACGCTCTTCTTCACTTACATAGTGAAAGAATCTTTGTGCTAAATCCGACAGGCTATATACATTACCATTACGATCAAGCATACCAAAGTGGACACACGAAGCAATCTTAGATCCAGAGCTTCCCGTTACTCCCTTATAGCCCAAAGCCACAGCCATATGATCCCTAGCATAAGGTCCATCACCAAGCTTCTCTTTCAAGGTCTTCGTCGCTTCAATTACTTCTTCCAGTGTAAAAGCGGGGTACGAAGCACTTCTTTTACGATTTTTCTTAATTACTATATTATCTTTCATTTTGTCTCCTTTATTTACTGATACTAGTTTATCAGCTATTCAGGCTCTTATCAAGTATATATCTGTTGTATTATATACAACTATAGTTTTACGGCTTATATCCCCTTGGGTATACCTCGACTCAGCCGTAGAGATTCTTTCGCCTATAGGGAGTGGCTCTTTAGTTCTTTCAAACTAGTTTTGGCAAAAGCAAATCACGAATGTTAGATAAATAATCTATTTGCTTCTTGTTTTCATGTATCATATCAAACAATGGTCGTACTCTCTGCTCGAAACCATTAAACTTGCAATCTGATAAATCAGCAATCTCCAAAAGCTCTATATGCTTTGGATAAATATGCGGCTGACCAGAGCCAGTTTGCATATCGTATATTTCTTTTTGCTTATTCTTGAGGAACAAATAATAGATATAAACATATTTGGTAATTGTTGAGTCAATGTACGAAGAGTCTGCCGACCAAACTGGTTCACCCCAGACAGATACAAAACCAGCATTTGCTCCGGATGCACTTATCGTGATAACTGGCGCGGTCGTATTTGCCTCATTGTGAAATCCGGCTGGCTTCAGCCCACCGCTAATAACCGGCGTGTCACCACAAATCATATCTCTAGCTTGCAAACTTCTACCTCTTTTTAGATGAAACTTTCTCCCTAAAGGTATGGTCTGTATATTACCATTACTCTGCTTGGTTTTATCAACAAAATAATGACGAAAGAGGGCTTGACCGAGCTGCTCGAGGGTTTCGTTCATGCGGCGATTGAGATCGATTTTTTCATCAAGGCTGCTGAGGATATCGGTAATTTTCTTTTGAACCTCAAGCGGCGGTAACTTCACAGGATAATTCATTATCTGAGATTTATCACCGCGTGGCATTTTTGATCCGCTCGCAGATGCCGTTGAAAAAGCAAAAAATCTGTCATCGGCCAAAATATAGTATAAATACTTTTCACAAATATTATCGTTTAGTTTTCGGAAAACTAGCACATCATTCGAAGCACCGCCAGATCTATCGGCCAACCAAATCTTTTTAAAGTAAGGACGAATATTTGACACCAGCGCATCTCCAGCTTGAAACGCGGTTACTTTACCAGAGGGTGGTAATTTGCTAGCAACTGATAGTCCACCCCTGTTCTGTAGTAGATTCTCAGTAGACACATAATCATCCAGTCGTACTTGTTTTACTGGTATTTTGTCACTAACGTAATAACAGATATCGCTTAAAGCTTTCTTCATAGTTCCACTCTCATCACAATTTCATTCCACCAGCTATAATAGCAATGAGTAAGTCCAACGATTTATCTCCGATATATCCGAGCGTCTTTATTATAGTGTCTTTATCTTTCTTTTTTATTGATTCATTAAGATTCTTCAATAATTCTTGTGCTTTATCATCTTGTTCGTTGATGATTTGACTAACATATCTACTATCAATATTGATATTACTTCCAGTAATGTTTCCAAAGTTGTTTTGACGAGCATCAATATTTATTGAAAATAATCTTCCGAATTCATCAGGATCTTCAACTAAATCTATACCCCATGCAGTTATAGCAACAGTACTATAGTTCAAATATGGCTTACCCATAAACCTACCTTTAGTAGTTACTAAATTCTTCTGCTCCAAATAGATAATCTCCTGATGGAGAGTCTTCTCGTCAACATTTTTAAGTATACTTTCAAGTTGTCTTGTTTCAATACCAAAATCATCATGTCTATGTTCGTATGTAGTCTCCAAAATTTTGCGTCTTATTTCTTTTGGCTTCACAGTTCTACTCCTCCTATTTCATCAGAAAATTCATCCAACGCTTTTAAGTAAGTATACAGGGCTACAGATACGCGAGACTCCAACTCTCCATAAATTTCTCTGGCAGCTTCTTCATTGGCAAATTTATTTTGTGCCCATTCATTTAATGGCATTAAGAAAGCATTGGCATCTAAATTAAAGGCAAAATCCAGCTCTTGAAAAGCATTATGTATTGTTAAAAGCCGCCCAAGCTGCTCTGATTCAAGGATACCCTGATATAAAACTATGTATTCTAGTGCAACTGATCGTAATCTCGATAGACTATCTGCAACATGCTGCCACTCATCCTTTGTTAGAGTTTGTGCAATATCTTTAGGTTCATGTTGTAACAAAATTCCTTTTAGCGCTTTAGTATATCTTCTTCTTTTATCATTCGTTAGATCTATGGTATACACTTCTGGCTCGCCAGCTGCGATATAGTACCTGAAAGACGTTAGAGCAAGCCTAAGATGATGGTCTCGTAGTTGTTTCATGGCATGATGAGCAGCCTCTGTAGCATATCGCAAACGATACTTACGATGTCGCTCAACCAACTTATCAATAAAAATGACAGTGGGTATCACCGCTAAAGAGCTAGCCGAAAGGTCAATTAAAATTTCCCTAACTAAACTATTCAATGGGCACATTGAAGACAACCACCACATAATACTAGCAAGTAAAACCATAAATATAAATATCGATATATATGGCCATTTCCTAATGCTAATCATAATTCTATTCATCAATCAACTCTCTATCTTGGCAAGATTTTCTTTTATCTTCACTTCTAGCTCATGACTCTTCGCAAACTGGCTCTCAAGCTCAGCTGTCAGTCTGGCGAATTTCTCGGCGAACGGTTCATCGTCTTCCTCAACCTCCTCAACACCGACGTAGCGACCGGGCGTCAGCACATAATCATGCTGCTTGATTTCTTCTAGATCAGCGACTTTGCAAAAGCCCGGCTGGTCAGTGTAATCCGCACTGGCAGTTTTGTAATCATGATATGTCTTTGCTACCCTGGCAATATCTTCTTCGGTAAGCTCGCGGTTACGACGGGTTACCATTTTACCCAAATTACGCCCATCGATGAACAGCACTTTGCCGTGACGATTAGCGCGATCACGCGACACAAACCACAGACAGCATGGTATAGCGACGTTAAAAAACAACTGGCTCGGCAGTGTGACGATGGCGTCAACCATATTCTTGGTTACTAACTTCTTCCGAATATCACCTTCGCCGCCAGTTTGACTGCCCATGCTCCCGTTTGCCAGCACGAAACCCGCCGTACCACATGGGCTTAGGTGGTGAATCATGTGTTGAATCCAAGCAAAGTTGGCATTACCCTTTGGCGGCAGTCCATACTTCCAGCGTGGGTCAGCCTGCAAGTGCTCTTGACCCCAGTCGCTAATGTTAAACGGCGGATTGGCCAAGATGTAATCAGCTTTCAGATCAGGAAGCTGGTCATCCATCAAGGTGTCGCCGCGTTTGATATTCGCGTCAATTCCCCGAATTGCCATATTCATCTTAGCTAACCGCCAAGTGGTTTCGTTGAGTTCCTGACCATACACCGCGATATCACTAACGCGGCCTGCATGCTCCTCGACAAACTTCTCACTCCAGACGAACATACCGCCACTGCCGCAACACGGGTCATACACACGCCCGCTGTATGGCTCAAGCATTTCTACCAGCAGCTTGACGATGGAGCGCGGCGTGTAGAATTCGCCGCCGTGTTTGCCCTCACTGTCGGCAAACATACCCATAAAATATTCGTAGACTTGACCAAGTAAATCTTTGGAGCTGGCAGTATCAAATTTGATATTAGTAAATAAATCAATAAGCTCACCCAGGCGGCGTTTATCCAGAGCTTCGCGAGCATAATTTTTCGGCAAGACACCTTTCAAACTTGGATTATCGCGTTCAACTGCTTCCATGGCACTATCGACTAGCACGCCAATTTCTGGCTGCTTGGCGCTCGCCACCAGGTGTTCCCAACGAGCCTCCTTGGGAATCCAAAAAATATTCTCCGCCAAATACCAATCCCGATCTTCTGGATCATAATTATCATCGACCGCCGCCTGATATCGTGCCGAGAACGCATCTGAAACATATTTCAGAAAAATCAGCCCCAGTACCACATATTTATAGTCCGACGAACTAATATTACCCCGTAATTTATCTGCCGCAGCCCATAGCTGCCTTTCAAGATCCCTCATGTTCATAGATAGATTATATCAGATTCGGGAGTCGTTTACTCTGAGCATATCAGGCTCTTGTAACTAGTTTTTGTAACGATAATATGATCATTAAGCGTAATGCCAAGTAGTTTTCCCGCTTCCGCCAGCCTGTTCGTGACATCTTTATCAGCCTGACTCGCCTCCAAACTCCCGCTCGGATGATTATGCGCCACGATGATCGAGGCAGCACGATCAGCGATGGCGTCGGCGAAGACTTCGCGCGGATGCACCAGGCTGGCGGTCAGCGTGCCGATGGTCACTACCCGTTTGGCGATCAAACGATTCGCGCCGTCCAGCGTCAGGCAGACAAAATATTCTTGCTTTTTGTCACGAATATCGGTCAGTAGCTCAACCGCGCCGTACCGTAACGCGCCAATTTCTCGCGGGGACGGTCGTTGGGGCGGCGGTCAGAGATCTTCATATAGACAGTATAGCAAGCGCCCTAACTAAACTAAAGTTGTCAAGCTGCACACATACCTACTGTTCAATCGGCTTTGTCAATTCAACATTGATAGAGATTTTATCAACATAAAACATCTCCGCTAGTTCGCGCATGAGCCGTATTTTTTGATTCGTATTTGTTGCTACGTCAACCACAAGCCCTGTGTCGTGAATCTTTACGGAATTAAAAAATCTTTTAGAATCATTACTAATCCAATTTTTCGTCTTTTCGCTATTCATAATCTGATCAGTAAAATCAGGGTTCTCGTCATACAAATACTCGCAATAGACGCCAAGAATTTGCGACCAGCTCGTTACTGGATATGAATCATCACCGATATAGAACATCTTTACCATTGTGCCCTTGAAATCAACATCATCAAAAATATTAACTTTCGTATCAAGCACTGGCGGTTCAAACGTACTTGTTGGCAGCGGCCAAATTTTAATTATTTTATCAATCCACCACCGCTGGCGCTCCAATATTGCCGCTTCATTCCATGTATCATATTTAGCAACAGTCTTATTAATCTTAAGCGGGCTATCAGCAAACCCGTCTGGCATATCGCGCTTTTCCCGGAAACTCTTGTTTGAATATTCAGAGTTATACCCCGTCAATGTCAAATTCGCTAGCCCATGCAAATATGTGCCATGAATTTCGTCGGCATAGTCACCGAGCTCATCCCGCCAAGCATTGGTCATGGTTTGCGGCATAATATGTTCAATCGTTAAGTGTAGCTCTTTGTTATTAATTTGTTTCAGCAATGACACGTCCTTAGACTCATCGTCAACCGCAGTTAACAAATACATAACATTGGAAGAGCGCTGATTATAGGTAAAGTTTGCTTTTATCGCTGTTTCTATTTCATTATTTCTTGGGAGGCGAGTTTGTCCACTTCTCGAAAGCATAGTGTATTTTAGCACTTCAATATATACTGCATCGTTCTGTTCGACACTCGATAATATATTTCTATGCAATCCCGCAAAATAGTTATCTAGACTTGCTGTCGATAGGTTAACGACGATACGCCGCGAAAAGTAGACACATAGCACATCAAATACCTCAGCAATTTCATCATCAGACAAATGTCCATCTTACCAATATTTCATAACTGATACAACATACGGGAAGAATGCTTCGATTCTCAAATAGCGCATAATGAACGCTGCCGATTTCAGCTTGGTAAATTCATTATTGACATCTATATCAAACTTCAAAAAGCGATAGTATTTTAATATTCTCAAAATCTCACCATAAAATGTGTCAAGCGATTCATACGACTGATCATCAGAAATATTATTAGAAAAAGCTTTTTTAAACTCTGGATACACCTTATCAGTATTTACGACCGATTGGTTTTTAGCAATCAAATAAACACGGAAGAAGTCGGTAATATCATCACGCTGCGGATCGGTTAGGTATGTTTCAATATACTGCCAATAGTTAGTCAAAACATAATCTTGTTTTTCGGAGGTGCGTAACATTAACGAGAAGTTTCGGATTTTGTCGCCATCTGTCAACGGTTTGCCGGTCGAATTGATGCTCTCAAAGACTTTTTGCGGATTATCATCGTCTTTGTCTAGAATAATCGTGACAATCTCGAAGTCATCAAGCGTATCAATATATTGTTCTAAATGATCACGATCTATAAAATATTCATAAAATTGAATATAAGCCTTGCATAAATTACTTTTCTTTTCATACTCGGTCAATTCCGCCTGGCTAAATATTTTCTCAAATATTTTATTGTCAGTAGTTACCGCCCGCAGTTTGATACGGTTTTCCTCTGATCTATATTGTTTTGCATATCTATTGTATAAATACTCGTCCTTGATTTGCTCGGCTACCAGTTCAATCTTTTCAGGAGATTCCAGCGCCAAATGGTAAATTGCGGTAATCATCAGCAAAACTGTCGTCGCACGCTGCTGGCCGTCGATAATGATACTTCGGTCGCCGTCGTTGATATACACGATACTGCCAAAATAATGCTTTTTATCTCCACATTTTACCCCCTCAAGATCATCTAAGAACATTTGGACATTATCGGCTGTCCAAGAATAAGGGCGTTGAAAATTAGGTATCTCAAAGAATTTGTTTGGCGTATATAAGAATAATTTAATGTTAGTTTGCAGTGCTTTCATATATCTAATTATACTACTTCATTACTGTCTCTTTAGGCGATGTGTTTACTAAACTTTCACTGACTGTCGGCCGCGCACCACGCACATCGCCACTACAAACATGCCAACCAGCCGCGATACCAACGACGTATCATCCGCGCTTGATTGAGCCGTTGACGCAGACTCTTCTTCTGGATTGAGCCAGCTGTCGTCTGGCCATAAACTAGAGGATGAATGAATATCCGTAATCAAATTAGTACCTTTCGCAACACTTTCTTCGCTATCATAGGCACGATCGTCCAAAATATCGTTTGCTATCGCCAAGTCAGTCTGTTTGTCCGCTTCAGGTTCCGACTCCCCGTCTAATTTATTGACAAAAGTAGGTTCTGCTTGCGCTTCAGACAAATCGACGACTGATTCTATACTGCTAGCATCCATAGTTATAGTTTCAACTTCAGCATCCAGGCGCGGTAAATCGCTTTCCGATGTTTTTACAGTCATGTTTTCACGCTCCTCGTGAGGCATGATGCGCTCCTCTAAAATTTCCACTGCTGGCTCATCTAGCTCGACATCAGGTATTAGCTCAATAGCCGGCGAGGTGGAGATAACTGCTTGCTCCGCTGGTTTAGAGTCATAGCCTTTGGTGATTTCAGGCACTAATGCCGCCTTAGAATTGTCCAATTGCCCCACGGAATCCATATCAACACCAATCTCGTCGTCTACAGAGAGTTTCAAATCACCAGGTTCTTCACGCACCGTAGTCGCCTCCATTGGCAGCGCAATCGTCACCGCTTCAGCCGAAGATGCTCCCGGCTCTACTACTGGCGACTGTTGTTCGACAAAAAACACCATACCCTCCTCAGCCCAAACTTCGTTATCCTCGCCATAATCATATTTCACCGCCGCATGGTTATGATCAAGCTGTTCAGCCGGAGAAGTCTGCGTCTCACAAACCCTTAGGCCTACTACCAATTCCTCGCTCAATTCTGGCGGCAGATCAATTTGATTTTTACCCTCGCTAACCGCAGCGGCGTCAACTGGCAGAGCTACCTTCATCGCTTCTAGCTCTACCATCTCACCAGCCTCATGCGTCGCCTCTATAACCTTATGCGTTGTAGGCATATTAATAACATCCGGGCGTATCGGGCTGCGATCAGCTGTAGGCTCCTCACTTGCAGAAAGCAGATCCTCACCATATTCAACAACATCTTGAATTTCTATTGATGCTTTCGTGCCAGAATTACCAATTGGCCTCGTGGCCGCAGATTCATCCACCTTTACTGCGTCAAATCGCGCTGCCAACTGTTGCTGCCCAGAAACTGGCGCAAAAACGCCCTCATCATTTTCCGCTGCTCGGCTCAGCTCAGAATTGGCTGATTTTGACCCTGCTATAACCAAATCTTCTTCTTTTTGGTGTTCAATTGATGGGATTTTTACACTTGATGACGCAGTAGTTTTATCGCCATCATATGTATTTTCCACAACACTAGCAATGTCCTTATCGTCGCTAGCCGTAGGGTAAACTGTTTCATTTTTCAGCGGATTGCGATTCTCATCACCAGTTTGAGCATCCTTATTTATCGCTAATGGTACTGGCGCAGCTTCCGCCTGCGCCGGTGTGTCTAAGAGTTCCGGCGTCAGCTGTTTATTATTATGTACTGCGTCAGAAATAGTATCAATGACGTGCGTCTTCACCTCCGATGGAGGACTACTCACCTCTGCCACTTCGGTAAAAGACCCTTCGTTAGAAAATTCGCTAGCACTTTCTGGCCGAGATTCTCCGACATCTTTAGTATCATCAGCGATAGTTTCTGGGGTTGTTTTTAGTCCAAAGAATGGCGCTTCTGCCGCTTCAGTATCCATATCTTCGCCCGAAGTTCCGACCGGCTCGCTAGTCGAAGCTTTACTTTCTTGTTCCTGCGGCGTGATCTTCTCAGTTGACCCATCTGTCTTGTCGGCGCTAGTTTCAATCACTCTTGGACTATCAGCAATTGGCAGTTCCCCGCCATCAAAGTCGTCAGGTAAGGGCCGTGCCCAGACAATCTCACCCGGCGCGTCGTCTTCTCGGAGTAATTGCTCTAGGGTGCTTAGCTGTTCCCCGGGCTGAAGTTCAGTATTGTCTGCCATCATTGCGGCTTGACGCTCTTCACAAAATTGTCTGAGACCGCAGCCAATACAAGCAATCGTCCCATACTTTTGACACTGCTCGGGATTGACTGGTGCTGATGTTTCTTTTGATTCGGGTTTGCTGTTTGTAACAGTGTTGAGTTCTGCCTCACCGCTAGCCACCGCCACCAAATCAAGACTGCTTGCCGCCTCGTCTGTATCAGCACCACCTGCTTCGCCAGCACCAGACGAAAAATTGTCACTCTCAGCACCACTCCTCAACGATGAAAATACATCAAAACCATCACCGTCAATTCCTGCCGGTGATGATTCTGCTGTAGTCGCCTCCCCAATCATCGTTCAAAAAATGTCTCCGTTGAAATATGTGATTCATCGACACCGGCGGCGGTTAGCTTTTGCCAAACATCGCGCACAAACGGCAAGCTGCCGCAGACCAAAAAATGCGCATCACTTGGCACTTCGCTGGCAATCTTTGTTACCTCAAACCGCCCGTTGTACCAGCCGTCTGTTTCCTCAACTTGCTGACGAGTACTAAACTTTTTGACCGTAATATTCGACGCTGCTAACTCCTCCGAGAACACTATATATTCCGATGATTTTTGACTCAAATAGAGAAAGGCCAGCTGCTTAGCGTCCGCCAAAATACTCCAAATCGGACTGAGCCCGCACCCCGCCGCAATGCCAACCAGCGGCCGCTCAGTCTGCGGATTGAAATCGCCATACGCCCGGCTAATGTGTAACGTGTCGCCGGCACGACGCGAACATAAATAGCTCGAGAATTCGCCGCCCACATTTTTCACGGTAATCGACATTAAGTCCTCGTGTGGGCGCGAAGAAATACTATAGGCCTTGCCCTCACGCACCTGACTACCCGCAATGAACACTGTGATGTATTGCCCCGCCATAAAATCAAACGGCCGCGCAACATACAGCGTCGTCACCTCAGGATTTTCCTGGCGCACCCGCACAATTTCGACAGTTAGTGAATCACGCATTCTTCGACATACCTTTCCATTATTTTTTGGGCAGCTCTGAATTCTTCGTCGGTAAAGGTGTGGTAATTGGCAAATTTCGGACTAATCGTCGTGCCAGTGCGAAAATGCTGCAAAGCAAAGCGCTTGGCTCCCTTGACCAACTGACCAATCTTTTCAAAATCCGCGACTTCCAGCTGCTCGCGAACGATCGTCGTCCGAAACTCATGGCCAATTCCCGAATCAATCATCAGCCGCACATTCTCCTTGATGGCTTCCAGATCAATCGGCCGCGCCGCAATCTCCACATATTTTTCCAGCGGACCCTTGACATCCATGGCGATGAAATCAATCGTCCCCTCCTCGACCATGCCGCGCACCATATCTGGGTGTGTGCCGTTGGTGTCTAGCTTGACATCAAAACCAAGGCTCTTGATCGTCCGACACAACACCGGCAAATCTTCGTTGACCGTCGGCTCGCCGCCAGAAATCACCACACCGTCTAACTTGCCAACACGTGATTTTAGAAAAATCATCGCCTCCTCAACTGGAATGCTCGGCGCCAACCGCTCGGGCAGTACCAGTTCAGGATTATGGCAATAACCGCAGCGCATATTACAGCCCGAGAGAAACAGCGCTGCCGCCACGTGCCCTGGATAATCCACCAGCGACAGCTTCTGAATCCCGCCGATCGCTACCTTAAGCTGGGACAGCGACGGCGTTGGCTCGCTGATGTTCGGCGGCATCGTCATAATGCTCCCTCATGTCAAATTCAGCCTGCTTACCGTTATTCCACTGGGAAACTGGGCGCAAGAAACCAACCACCCGCGAGTACACCTCAGTGCTTTCGCCGCAATTCGGGCAAGCCGGGTGCTCGCCGACGATATAACCGTGATTGGCGCAAATCGAGAAGCTCGGCGTAAAGGTAAAGTACGGCAATTTGTAGTTTTCGCAAATTGTCTTGACCAATTTCTTGAGCGTTTGTGGATCATCCATGCGCTCGCCGAGGAAGAAGTGAATCACCGTGCCGCCCGTGTATTTGGTTTGCAAATTATCCTGCAAATCCATCAACTCGAACAGGTCGTCAGTATAGTTGACCGGCAAGTGGCTGGAATTGGTATAGAACGGATGTTTGACCGCCGCGCCCAATCCATTGGCAAAGTGCGCTCGGTCGGGGAAGCTGGCCTTATCAATCTGTGCCAAGCGGTAGGTCGTGCCCTCGGCTGGCGTCGCCTCCAGGTTATAATTATTGCCCGTTTCTTTCTGGTATTCCACCAGCCGATCGCGCATAAAATCAAGTGTCTTTTCAGCAAAAGCCTTGCCCTTTTCGGTACCAATGTCGACGCCCAGCAAATTCAGCGCTGCCTCATTCGTACCGATCAAGCCAATCGTCGAGAAGTGATTCTTCCAATACTCATTGAAACGCTTTTTGATATCGCGCAGGTAAAACTTGGTGTACGGATACAGGCTGATGTCCGAATCGGTCAGCTTCTCCAGCACCTTACGCTTGGTCTCCAGACTGTCGCGTGCCATGTCCATCAATTCGCCCAGGCCTTTGAAAAACTCTTTCTCGTTCTTTGATTTCAGCGCCAAGCGCGGTAAGTTAATCGTCACTACGCCGATCGAGCCAGTCATCGGATTACTGCCAAACAAGCCGCCGCCGCGATACTCCAGCTGGCGATTATCAATCCGCAGGCGACAGCACATCGAGCGCGCATCTTCTGGATCCATGTCGGAATTGATGAAGTTTGAGAAGTACGGAATACCATATTTGGCGCTAGCTTCCCAAAGATTTTCAATGACCGGATTATCCCAGTTGAAATCTTTGGTGATGTTGACTGTCGGAATCGGGAAGGTAAAGACCCGGCCGTTGGCGTCGCCCTCAGACAATACCTCCAGCAGCGCCTTATTAAGCATATTCATCTCTTCCTGATAATCGCCGTAGTTAGTATCCTGCATCTCGCCGCCGATGATCACCGGGTTGCCAGCCATGTGCTTCGGGCATTCCAGATCGAGCGTAATGTTGGTAAACGGCGTCTGGAAGCCAACCCGCGTTGGCACATTGACGTTAAAGACAAATTCTTGCAGCGCTTGCTTAACCTCGTCATAACTCAGCTTATCAGCGCGAATGAACGGCGCCAAGAGCGTATCAAAGTCAGAGAATGCCTGAGCACCAGCCGCCTCGCCCTGCAAAGTGTAAAAGAAATTGACCACCTGTCCAAGAGCTGAACGGAAATGCTTAGCCGGTTTGGAGGCAACCTTGTTTTTGACGCCAGTGAAACCTTGGCGCAGTAAATCCATCAGATCCCAACCGACGCAGTAGACACTCAATAGGTTCAGGTCGTGAATATGCAAATCACCCTCTTTGTGCGCCCGGCCGATTTTCGGCGAATAAATCTTATCCAGCCAGTAGGTCTTGGTAATTTCCGCCGAAACGTAATTATTCAGTCCCTGCAAACTATAGCCCATGTTGGAATTTTCTTTGACTTTCCAATCCAAGTTGTTGACGTATTTATCAATCAAATCGACGTGCGCATTGGATGTAATTTCACGCAGTTTTTTATGCTGGTCGCGGTAAATGATGTAGGCCTTGGCGGTTTTCTTAAACTTGGAATCAATCAAAATATCCTCGACGACGTCCTGGATGTCTTCGACACCTGGCAAGCGTTTTTGGTTGCGAGTTTCCAGTACCGCCAACACCTTGTCAGTCAATTTAACGGCCTGTTTGGCGTCAAACTCGCCGGTCTCCAGGCCCGCCTTCTCAATGGCCTTCTCGATTTTTTTGCGGTCAAATTTGACTGTGCGACCGTCGCGTTTTTTGATTGATTTATACATACCCCTCCTTATTCTGGCAACAACAAACCAGCCCCAACCTCCCCGAGGGGCTCGTGTTGCAAAAAACGTTATTTATTTTCTAAAACACCATATCTAGTGCTTAATATA